>Ga0302319_10000003_pt1 | contig 395672 bp, 322 predicted proteins | sample Bog_T0_2_FD_203319 | JGI IMG/M metagenome (GOLD analysis project Ga0302319, IMG submission 203319) | Peat permafrost microbial communities from Stordalen Mire near Abisko, Sweden - Bog_T0_2 | ecosystem: Environmental > Terrestrial > Soil > Wetlands > Peat | place: Sweden: Abisko, Stordalen... | reverse complement strand
GGATGGCGGAGCGGAGACGGGGGACGACTTCTTCCTGCAGAATCCAACCGGCTTGAGGGGACATAATAATTCCTTTTGGTGAGGGGTTGAAACGACAAATCCCCCGGGCAGAATTGCCCGGGGGGGGGTGACAGAGACGGAGTCTCTACCAAAGATTTATCACACCAAAAGGGGGGCTGTTGCAGGGGGGGGGCATCGAGCCGCGGGAAAACAGGTCTAAAAGTGGCCAAGAAATGGCCAAGATATAAACATCGCCGTTTTCAGATATGGCGTATCATACTGATTACAAATGGTGCATCCGGCAGGGCTTGAACCTGCAACATTCTGATCCGAAGTCAGAAGCTCTATCCAATTGAGCTACGGATGCAACAGCTGGTTTCCCATCATACCATCCCGGCTTTCCGTTAAGCCAATTGAAAATTCACCGGGCTAAGTAGATAAGCTGGGCGGCCGAATGCTCACAACGATTTTTTTAAAATGGAACGGTCATTTTGAGTGGCTGGCTATTTGGCGGATTGCTTGCGCGCCGGACCGCCGGCTTGCGCCGGCGGCCTGGTTCAGCCGCAACTACCAGCGATGCCCGTGCTCCGCATGGAAGGCGCGATAATTCCATCGGCCGGAAACCCAGACGTAATGAGTCGCCCGGTTTGACCAGCAGCCGGGAACCCAGACATAATCCACGCCGTGACAGGCGGGAACGGTTTCAACGCAGGGCGCTGGTGCCACCGGGGAGGCTACCACGACCGGTCGCGCATAAACGACCGGCAATGGCAGGCCGACGGAGAAGCCGAAGCTGACACCAGCGTTGGCGGATGCGGCGGCCGCGCCGACGAGCGCGGCCAGAAGGAGTGTTCTTGTTTTCATAATTTTTTCAGTTCAGTTTTTCAAGTCGATTTTGCCTTACATTAATCCAGACGAAAAAGTAACTATTTAGTTACAACATGATGTAAATTATATTATTCACGGAACCAATGAGTTGCGATGGCCTTGAAGCGGTTCTGAAAAAGGGATTTTGAATCGGCGTCTCGTCGCGCAAAATGTGCGCGGGTTAAAAACCAATGCGGTTCGTCTTGCGGGCAAGGACGGCTTGGCCGGGTAAGCGGGACGAGCTAACTGTTGCGGTCAGTGGTTCGCCGGCGGGGCCGGGCTTTGCGGTTCAAAGTGGAACCAGTCAAAGTCGGCGGTTCCCGGCGGTTGATTCGTTGGCGACACCGAGGTATAGCTGAACAGCCCTGGCCGCGCGCCTTTCCACCAGGAAAATTGAAGCGGCACGGCGTTGCCGACCGAAATGAATCGCTGCCTGTCGAGGCTGTAACTGAAGCTAGCCAGACCGTTGGTGACGTAGGCGCGCAATTGGATGGACGACGTGTGAATGGTCGGGCCAGGCTTTTCCTGGTTTGAAGTGAAACTGGCGAGCTGTTGTCGGCCTTGGGTTTGGAGCACGCCAATCCAGCCCGAAGGTTTGCCGAACAGGCACAGCCCGGCTCTTTGGCCGTCGGCCATGTGACGCGTATCTAGCAAAGTTGTGATTGTCACCGCTGGGTCGGCCAGCATTTGGGTCAGGGTGTTCCGGGCTTGGATCAACGAATCGGCCGGCGTCGCTTCCAATCGCAAAAAGCCTGGCCGTTTCGTCAGCGACCATTTTGAATCGTCCGGATTATGGTTCCATTGCCATTGCAGCCCGAGTTGGGAAGAGTTGAAATCGTCGGAAGTTTGCGGAATCTGCACGGTTGTCTGGTGTCCAACCTCCGGCTTGGTCCAAGTCAACACCGGTTGTCCTTTGGTGGCTCCGTCCGCCGCCTGGCCGATGACTGGCCAGTCATCAATCCATTTCACCGGTTCCAGCCAGAATATGCGGCCATAAGCACCGCGCTCCTGAAAGTGAATGAACCACGGCTGTCCGCTGGCGGTTTCGACGTAAGCGCCTTGATGCGGGCCGTTGATGGCGGTGTCGCCTTGATCCAAAACGGTCCGGTGTTCGTATGGCCCGTAAATGTTTTTGGAACGCAACACCACCTGCCAGCCACCTTTGACTCCGCCGGCGGGCGCAAAGATGTAGTAATAGCCGCGCCGCTTGTAAAGTTTTGGTCCTTCCAGTGTCGGCAGGGACTGGCGATTACTGACGATGGTGATGCCGTCGTCAAGTAACCGAGTGCCGTCGGCGCTCATTCGATGCAGAATCAACGGCCCTGCGCCGAGCACGGAATGAACCAAATACGCCTTGCCGTCATCGTCCCAAAACGGACACGGATCTTCCCAGCCCGCGATTTGTTTGACCGGCACCGGCGGCGTCCACGGGCCGGCGGCGGATTTCGCCGTGCTCATAAAGATGCCCTCTTGCGGCGTCGGAAAATAAACCCAGAAACGGCCGGCGTGAAAACGGATGGCCGGTGCCCAACAGCCTTGCGCATACCGGTTGGTGCGGGTCAGGTCATAGGCCGGATCAAAATTGAAGCGGTCATAGACGTGGCCGATGATTTTCCAGTTCACGAGGTCTTCGGAAGCCAGCACCGGAATCCCCGGTAGGAGATGAAAGCTGGACGAAACCATGTAGAATTGCGCGCCGACGCGGATGACATCCGGGTCGGAATAATCGGCGAATAACACCGGGTTTTGATAACGACCGTCGCCCAAGTCAGACTGCCAGGCGTGCGAAGTGCCAATCAGCAACAGCCAGCAAAAAAATGCCAGGGCGCCCACCGGACGATTCATCCGTTCAAACCAGTTTTGAAAATTTTTCATTTCAATCCATCACTCGCCGATGATTTTCACGAGGACGCGCTTGCGGCGGCGGCCATCGAATTCACCGTAGAAAATCTGTTCCCACGGACCGAAATCCAGCCTGCCTTGCGTGATGGCCACCACCACTTCGCGGCCCATGATTTGCCGTTTCAAATGCGCGTCGGCATTGTCCTCACCGGTTAGGTTGTGTCGGTAATTTTTCGTCGGCGCGTGCGGCGCGAGTTTTTCCAGCCACGTTTCATAGTCCTGGAGCAGGCCGTCCTCGGCGTCGTTGATAAAGACGCTGGCGGTGATGTGCATGGCGTTCACCAGGCACAAGCCCTCCTGCACGCCGCTTTGGGCCACGAGCTGGGCCACCGTGCCGGTGAGATTGACAAAGCCGCGCCGGCCCGGCACTTCAAACCAGAGCTGTTCCGTGAGCGATTTCATGCCCGCGATTTAGCCTTAACGTCCCTGCGCCGGCAAGGTGATTTCCGGCCGGAGCCGATTCATTTATAAAATCTCCCGGTGAGAACCACTCACCGGGAGCCTTGAAGCCTGACCCTTTTCGGTCGCAGTCAACCATCAAAACCGCGCCCGCTTTCACACCGACAGTGAGAACATCGGTTGGTTTTGATTTCCATGAAGCAGTCCGGGCAAAATAATTAAAATTGTTTTCCTAAATTCCGCGCCCCGCTTCCGTTTGGGCCGGCGGCGCAATGTCTTTGTGCGCGCCGTTGACTTGTCCGCGCGCTTTGTTAGCGTGTCCGCACCATGGCCAGCAAACGGTTTTCCCGGCTCGTCAAAATCCTCTCCGGCGCCGTCGCGGACGCGGACGAGATTTTTCAACTCGAAGGCCGGCTGGAGCGCTTCGTGCATTTCTGGGCGCTCGTCAGCCGGCAGTTCATCCGGCACCGCTGCCTCGTGCGCGCGTCGGCACTGTCCTATTCTACACTGCTTGCGCTCATCCCGCTGCTCGCCATCGCGCTGAGTGTCACCAGCACCCTTCTCAAAACCCAAGACGAGCAAAAACTTAACCAGTTTGTCGAAAAAGTCGTCGCCAGCATCACGCCGCCGGCCACCCTCGGGGACCATGCCATCGCCGCCGAAACCAACTCCGTTTCGAGCGGGCCGACCAACGCTATCGCCGAAGATAATTCCGCCGCCGACATCACGGTTAGCACCAACGAACCGATGGTGGCCGCCACGAATTCGCCGCCCGCCGTCGCCCCCATCGTCCCGGTCAATACCCAGAAGGAAATCGCCCGCTGGATTCACGACCTGGTCAAGAACACCAGCAGCGGCGCATTGGGTGTCACCGGCATGATCGTCTTAGTGTTCACTGCGCTTTCGCTTCTGCGCGGTATCGAGGAAACCTTCAATGACATCTGGGGCGTCACGCGCGGCCGCAACTGGTTGCTGCAAATCATGCTTTACTGGACCACCATCACGCTGGGACCACTGCTGCTTGTCACCGCGCTTGGCTTGACGGGCAGCCTGCACTGGCAGCAGACGCGCGGCCTCATCGAATCCTCGCCGATCCTCGCGCCCATCCTGGCGCACGTCCTGCCCATCGCCATAACCAGCTTCGCCCTGGCGATGTTTTATAAATTGACCCCGAACACCAAGGTGGAATTTCGCGCGGCGCTACTCGGTGGTTTCTTTGCGGGCGCGGCCTGGCATTTTTACAATCAACTCGGCTTCCTGCTGGCGGCGCGCGCAGTCAGCGCAAGCAAATTTTATGGCAGCCTCGCGCTCGTGGTTTTGCTCATGGGCGGACTTTACATCGTCTGGCTCATCCTGCTCTTCGGCGCGCAAATTGCCTACGCCTACCAAAACCGCGCCGCTTACCTACAGGACCGGCTCGCTGACAACATAAACCAGCGCGGCCGCGAGTTTGTCGCGCTGCGCATTATGACCAGCCTCGGCCAGCGGTTCCAAAACGGCCAGCGCCCGGCCACCGTGCCGCAGCTCTCGGCGGAACTCGGCCTGCCCAGCCGGCTCACGCAATCCGTCCTCCGCACGCTTGCCGCCACCCGGCTGGTCACCGAAGTCACCGGCACGGAAGCTGCGTTTGCCCCGGCGCGTCCGCTCGATGCCATCAACGCCTACGATATTTTGATTGCCATGCGCACCGGCACCGGCCAGGAACTGCCGCTGAATGAAGAACCGGTGCTTGCGGAAATCTACGGCGAATTTGCCCGCATCGAACAGGCCGAGCGCAACGCCGCCAGCGGCATTTCCCTGCTCGCGCTGGCGAACCGCGCGACGCCGCGAGCCACCCTGCTGGAGCCGCCTGTCACACCGCCGGAAAACTCGGCGGCGCTTGCGCCCGGCGTGGAAAAAATGTCCGAACCGGAACCGATTGAAGCCGAACAACCCGCGCCGTTCTCGGAAGTGGTGGTAGAAAAAAACGAAACCCCGGAGCCGGCGGCGGAAGCTTCCATCGCCCCGCGCCGTGAAGTCGTGCGCCCGGAGGAAGACCGCGAATTTCCGCTGTGAAATTTTCCGCCATGACCGAGGCGACGCTTTCAGCTTCCGAGATCGCCGCCGTGCAGGCGGCGGCGTGGACGGAGGCGTTTCGTCATGCCGGCGCGCACTCGCCGTTTTACCGCGAACATTTTGCCCGGGCTGGACTTTCGCCGCGCGATAAAATCCCGCTGGCCGAAATCAACCGTATCCCGGCGATTGACAAAAACATCGTTTCCGCCCACCCGGAGCATTTCCTCTGTGTGCCGCGCGAAAAAATCGTGGACATCGTCACCACCAGCGGTTCCACTGGCCAGCCGCTCGTCTGGCAGCTCACGGAAAATGACCTCGAACGGCTGGCGCGCAACGAGCACCTTTCCTTCACCTGCGCCGGTTTTACCGCCGCCGACACCGTGCTGCTGGCCGTGGCGCTGGACCGTTGTTTCATCGCGGGCATGGCCTATTTTCTCGGCCTGCGCAAGCTCGGCTGCGCCGTCATCCGCGTCGGCCCGGCCACGCCGGCGATGCACTTGGACATGATCCGCCGCGTGCAGCCGACTGCCGTGGTCAGCGTGCCGTCGTTTCTTGCGCATTTGGCGGACAAGGCGGCGGAGGTGAAATTTGATCTCGCCGCCGCCGGCATCCGCAAGGCCGTATGCATCGGCGAACCGATTCGCGAAAACGATTTTTCGCTAAACCGCACCGGTTATGCGCTCGAACAAAGCTGGGGCGCAAAAATTTTTTCCACCTTCGGCGTCACCGAACTCGCCGCGTCGCTCTGCGAATGTGACGCCGGCCGCGGCGGTCATCTGCATCCCGAACTGCTCTATCTCGAAGCGCTGGATGACGCCGGCCGGCCCGTGCCGGACGGCGAGATTGGCGAACTCACCGCCACGACGTTCGGCGTCGAGGCGATGCCGCTTATCCGCTACCGCACCGGCGATTTTGCGGCGATTCACCACGTGCCGTGCCGCTGCGGCCGCCAGACGCTGCGCATCGGACCGGTGGTCGGGCGCAATAACCAGAAGCTGAAAATCAAAGGCACGACAATTTTTCCATCGACGCTGAAAACCGTGCTGGATGCTGCGTCGGAAATTTCCGGCTACGCCATTATCGCGCGGCGGGAAAATGATTTGTCCGACTCCGTGGAAATCAAGTTCGCCTGCAATGCCGAACCGGCGAAAATAATCGCCGCGTTAAAAGAGCAATTTCAAGGCGCGGTAAAAGTGGTGCCACAAATCACCGCCGCTTCACCCGCCGAAATTGAAAAACTGCAACAGCCCGACGGCGCGCGGAAGCGGCGTTATTTCGTGGACCTGCGCGACTGATATGCCGGCTGAACCGAACATCTGCGTCGTCATTCCGGTCTTCAACCATTGCCTGACGGTGGGCCGTATTGTGCGCGAGGCAAAAAAATATTTTCCGGTGATCATCGTCAACGACGGTTCCACCGATGACACTGGTAAAATTCTGGCGGCGGAAACCGGCGTCAGCGTCGTCACGCTGCCGCAAAACCAGGGCAAAGGCGCGGCGCTGCGGGCCGGCTTTATCACAGCGGAGAAAAATGGTTTCACCCACGCCATCACGATTGACGCCGACGGCCAGCACGCCACGCTGGAACTACCGGCTTTCGCCGCCGCCAGCCGCCGGCAGCCGGCGGCGTTCATCATCGGCGTGCGCGATTTGGTAAAGGAAAACGCGCCGCGCGGCCGCCGCGTCACCAACAATATTTCCACCTTCTGGTTCAAGGTCGAAACCGGCGTGGCGCTCGCCGACACGCAATGCGGCTTCCGCAGTTATCCGCTCGCGGCCATCAACCGCCTGCGCATCAAGTCGCCGCGCTACGCCTACGAACTGGAGATCATGGTCAAGGCCTCGTGGGCCGGCGTGCCGCTGTTGGCGTTGCCGGTGTCCGCCGATTACGCGGCGGCGACCTCGCGGCTCTCGCACTTCGATCCGTGGCGCGACATGGTGCGGATTTCGACGCTGCACTCGCGCCTTTCCATCCAGAGCTTCTGCGTGCCGCGGTTGCTGCGGAAAATTTCCGCCACCGGCGAACTGCGCCACCTGCCGCGCGGCACCCGCGTGAAAACCATCTTGCGCCTGCTGTTTTCGGAACACACGGACACGCCGGCAAAACTCGCCGGCGCCGTCGGCCTCGGTTTTTTCTGCGGCATCGCGCCGATCTGGGGTTTTCAAATCGTCACCACCGCCGCTCTGGCGCATCGGCTGCGACTGAACAAAGCCATCGCCGTAACCGCGAGCCACATTTCCACGCCGCCGGCCACGCCCTTCATCATGGTGGGCGGCCTGCTCCTCGGCCACTATCTGCACACCGGCGCGTTGCTGCAATTCAACGCCGCGACGCTGCTGCACGAAATTCCCGCGCGCTTCGCTGAATGGTTTTTCGGCAGTCTTGCGCTGGGGATTCTGGCGGGGTCGGTTGGCATGATTTTCACCTGGTGCATCAGTTCGCTCTTCACCGGCAAAAAACGTTCGCCGGCATGACCCAGCGTTTCGTCCAACTGCACTTGTTTCTCGCGCGCCACCGGTTGGTGGTGCTGCTGCTGGGCGCCGGTTTTGTGGTGGCGGCAATTTTCATGGGCCGCCGGCTGAGCTTGAACGAGGATTTCACGGACATCCTGCCGATGTCCGCGCCGGCCATCGCCGAACAAATCGAGGCGCTCAAACACATCCGGCAAACCGACCGGCTTTACCTGGACGTCGCCGCGACGAACGCCGCGCAGCTTGAGGCCGCCGCCGGTGAAATGACCGCTGCGCTCCACGAAATTCCGCAGCTCGCCGATGTGCGCGGTGAAATCAATCTTGCCGACCTGGGCGCGGCCTACCAGCAACTGCAGGCGCAACTTCCGTCGTTACTCAACGCCGCCGACCTGCGCGCCCTCGAACCGCGCCTGACCGAAACCAATCTGGAGGCCCGGCTGGCGTGGCTGAGAAAATCCATGATGCAGCCGTCCGGCCTGATGTTCAAAGATGTCGCGCAGACCGATCCCGCCGGCATCAGCGACGCCGTGGCTCTGCGGCTGCGCGCTTTGCAGGCCGGCACCGGCGATGCGCGCATCGTGGGCGGCCGCATTACCAGCGCTGACGACTGCCATGTGCTCATCAACGCCACGCCGGAATTTCGTTCGTCGGAAACGGGCAAAAGCGCCGCGCTCGTGCCGGCAGTATTGGCGGCAGCGCGTTCGGTCGAAGGAAAATTTCCGGCGGGCGCGGTGAAAATCTCCGTCACCGGCGCGCATCGTTCCGCGCTCGACAACACCGTGATGATCCGCGCCGACACCACCCGCACCAGCATCATCGCCACGCTCGCCATCGCCGGACTGATTCTCCTCGCGTGCCGTCGCCGTTGGCTGGCGTTGCTGGCGCTGCTGCCGGTGGTGTTGGGCGCGCTGGGTGCGGTCACGGTTTTCTACCTGACCGGTGATCTGGTTTCGGCGGTGGCGCTTGGCTGCGGGAGTATGTTGATCGGCGTGACGGTGGACTACGGAATATACATCGTCTATACGCTCGACAACTCGCCGCCCGCTAACCGCGCGGAGTTGGCCAGAATCGTCGCCGTACTGGTGCCGGCGCTCGCCTTCGGCGCGCTCACGACGATGGCGGCTTTTTTCGTGATGTTGCTCTCGCCGGTCTCCGGCCACCGGCAGCTCGGCTGGTTTGGCGCGGTGGGCGTCGGCCTAGCCGCGTGGTTTGCGATTTTCATTCTGCCGTTGTTCATCCCGGTTCGTAGCGGCGACGCCCCGTCGCCAAAAAACTCCGACTTACCGCTGACAGCTTTGATGCAGCGCTTGTTCGACTGGCGAACGCGGAACACACGCCTCATCCTGTCGCTGCTGATTTTGTTCACGCTCGTCTGCACCGGCGGCATGACGCGGGTGAAATTCGACGGCGACCTGGCCCGGCTCAACGGCGTGACCCGCAGCACGCAGCAGGACGAAAAAATCATCCGCGAAACCTGGGGCAAAGCGCTGTCACTGACGACCATCGTGGTCGGCGGCGCAACGCGCGAAGAGGTTTTGGTGAAGAATGAGCAGGTCTTCGCCACGCTGGAAAAGTTGCGCGGAAAAAATATTTTTGAATCTTTTTCGTCCGTCGCACCGCTGCTGCCGCCAGCGTCAACGCGCGCGGCAAACGAGCACGATTGGCGGAATTTCTGGACCGCCGAGCGGCAGTCGCAACTGCGTGATTCGCTTGCCATCGCCGCCGGCAAACTGGGTTTTCGCGCCGAGGCTTTCGCGCCGTTTCTGGAAAAAATATCCGCGCCGGAGCCGGTGGCCGGGCCGGAAACCAATTCCGCTTTGAACCGTCTGACCGCCGATTTCTGGAGCGAGCGCGACGGCCGGATTTACCTAACGACACTGGTGAAAGTGGCGGACACAGAAAAATTCCGCCAGCTCCGCGCCGCCGTGAAAACCGCCGTGCCGGATGCACTGTTGCTCAACAAAACCGTGCTCTCTGACGAGATTACGCAGGTGGCGCGGCGGGCGCTGCCGCTCTTCGGCTTGCTGGTGGCGGCCCTGAACGCGCTGCTGCTATTCCTGCTGCTGGGCCAGATTGAACTGGTGTTGGTCACGCTGCTGCCGATGGCGGCGGGCATTTTGTGGACGCTGGGAACGCTCGGCCTGTGCGGCCTGCCGGTAGACGTGGCGAATTTTGTCTTTGTCATTTTCGTCATCGGCGTGGGCGGCGATTACAGTTTGTTCCTGTTGCTGGGCGAACTGGAACCGTTGCGCGGCCAGCCGGAACGCACGGCGGCCACCGGCGGCGCGGTGACGATGTGCGCGCTGACGGCGCTGCTCGGCACCGGCGTGCTGGTGCTGGCGCATCATCCGGCGCTGTTTTCCGTCGGGCTGACGGCCCTGCTCGGCATCAGCTACAGCCTGCTGGCGACGCTGTTTCTCGTGCCGCTGTCCGTGCGCTGGCTGGCGGAACGAAATTTGCGCCGTCCAAAAATATCCAATCCCACGCTGGCGCAAACGCGCCACGCCATCAGTGGGCTCTATCGGTTTCAAGGCCCCTATGTCGCGCAGTTTGTTTATTGGAAAATGAAAACCGACCCGCTGTTTTATGCCGTAGAAAAGGCGGTGCCGGCGCGCGGTGAAATCTTGGACCTCGGTTGCGGCTACGGCTTGGTGGCGCACTGGCTGACGCTGTTCACGCCGGAGCGGCGCGTGCGCGGCGTGGATTTTGACGTGGAAAAAATCCGCGTGGCGCAGGTGACGGCGCGGGCAAATCCGGCGGTGATTTTTGAGCGGCGCGATATTTTGGAGTGGCCGGAATTTCCCGCGTGCGACTGTGCCTTGCTGTGCGACGTGTTGCATTATTTTCCGCACGAACTCAAGGCCGACGTGCTGCGGAAAATCTTTGCCGCGCTGCGTCCCGGCGGCTGCCTGATCCTCCGCGACGCGATGGCCAAGGAAGATTACGGCCACCGCGCCGTCGCCCGTTCTGAAAAGTGGGCGGTGCGTTTTGGTCAAAACCGGACGCGGCACGGCCTGCATTTTGAAGACGAAAAAGTCCATCTCGCACTTCTGCGCGCGGCGGGGTTTGATGCACTGGACGTCCACCAAGGCTCCGGACTTGGCTCAAACATTTTAATTAAGGCAACCAAGCCTTAAGATTGAAAGCAGCCGGCCGGGATTTTAGCGATGATCTTCTGCTGATAAGTGTTGGAGGCGGTCGTTCTTGTCGCCGGAAGAAAAATCCTGAAGGATATGTTCAACTTCCTTTCCTTTTCTGGACTGATAATCTCCAGCGGCCCCAGGTTCCGGGGTTACCCACATTTGGGTTGCTAATAATTTGGGAAGTTTCTGATATTCCTTGTCACCAGGCTTGAGTGGTTTGAGTTTGAAACTGGCGACAAAAGCTCCGGCAATGTGTGTGCATAAATCATAGGTTTTATCCGGCAGCAAGTCGGCTTCGACCACGCCCACGACTTCCGCCGAACGGTTGATGAAATAGTGTTTGCCGGGTTCGCAAACATACGCGACGGAATGACCATTGCCGAGATCTGCGATCAACTTGGTGCTGTCCCAGATGCCGGTGTAGAGAACATAGCCTTGGGTGGCGCGGGGGCGATGAATGCAAACCAATGTTTTTCCGGGCGGCGGCAACATCGCCGGTGCGAAAGCGGGTTGCATCAGCCGGCTGGTTTTGCCATAGGGCGAAGCACAACCCGTCAATAATAAGGCGATGAGGAGCACACAACAGGTCAAGTGTTGGATTTTGTTCATAGTTGATTGGGGGTTCGAGGTTCAATTTCTAACTTCGATCGCCCCCCGATTCAACCCAAAAAATGTCGTGCCGCCCAAATTTTGGCCGCTTTGCGCTTGAAGCGCGCCTCGTTGCCGATGAGGATTTGGCGGGCGCAGCCGCCGCGCGCCGCCATGAAGATCACCTTTGTCTATCCGCGGTTTGAAAAGTTCCTGCGCAGTGTGCCGGAACTCGACGCGGGCTTGATTGATTATTTTCTCGGCGATTATACCACGCCCCCATCGCTCGGCATCCCGCTGCTCGCCGCGCTCACGCCGGAGGAATTCGAGATCGGATTGATTGACGACAATGGCGGCCAGCCGTTGGATTATGCTGCGCCGACGGATCTCGTGGCCATCAACTGCTTCACGCCGCAGGCCACGCGGGCGTTTGAAATCGCGGACGGTTTTCGCGCCCACGGCAAAAAAGTCATCATGGGCGGAATCTTTCCCTCAACCATGCCGGACGAATGTCTGAAGCACGCCGATTCGGTGAACGTCGGCGAAGGCGAACCGAGCTGGCCGAAAATCCTCACCGATCTCCAGGCCGGAAAGCTCCAGCGCCGCTACGACGGCGGTTGTTCCATGGACGCCGCAAAAATTCCCGCCGCCCGCCGCGAAATCTTTTATCGCAACGAACATTACGACTGGGATGAGGATTTGATCCAGGTGATGCGCGGCTGTCTTTACAACTGTCCGATGTGCCCGCTGCCGCAGCAGATGGGCGACCGCATCCGGTTCCGCCCAATTGAAAACGTCGTGGCCGAGATACGCTCGCTCAAGCACGAGAATGTCTATCTTGCCGACGACATGCTGTTCTTCCCGCACCGGCACGTCCGCGAATATTCGCTGAAACTGTTCGAGGCGCTGGCGCCACTGGGCAAAAAATATTTCGTCAACTCCACGATGGGGCTGAATATGGAGCCGGCGTTTTTCGACGTGGCCGCACGCGCCGGCGTGAAAAACTTTTACTGCACGATGAACGTCGAGCCGGTGTCCATTCGTGCGCTGCAAGGCGGCAAGCGCGAGCGGCAAATCCTGATTGACCTCGTGAAAGCCACGCAGGACCGCGACATCCGCTTCTTCGCTTCCGTCGGCATGGGCCGCGACTGGGACGACCTGGGTTTTGTGGATCGCGCACTGGATTTGTTGGCGGCGGCGAACATTCACACCGCCGAATTTTTTATTTTCACACCGTTCCCCGGTTCGCCACACTGGGACCGGATGCTGGCGCAGAAGCGGATTTTTGATTTTCAATGGTCGCGTTACAATGGTTCGCATGTCGTCGCTAGGCCGCAAAACCTGACAGCGGATCAATTGCGCGAACAATTCATCCGCATCTGGCGCGAATTTTTTCAAATGCAAAAAAACCGACACGCCGCCGCGCTTGAACCGGCGACCTGGCAGAATGGCATTCAAGTACTGGGCAAACCGCTGCAACGCCAGGGCACGCGCGACGAGGCCGCCATCACCGGCATCGGCCTGCTCAGCCCCATCGGCCACGACGCGGCGACCATCACCGCCGCGCTGCACTCTGGCCAGCATGGCATTGCGCCGGTCGCGCGTTTTGACGCGAGCCATTTTCGCGCGAACCTGTTTGGCGAAATCAAAAACTTCAATGCCGCCGACTGGTTTCCGCTCGCCGAAATTGCCGAATACGAAGATTTGTATTTGCGCTACGCCATCATTGCCGCGCGCCGCGCCCTGGCCAACGCCGGCCTGGCACCGGCCAACGGCAAAATCCGCCGGAACATTGCCATCGTCCTCGGCACCTGCAACGGCGGCCTTTCTTCGGCCGAGGCGGAATATGCCTGGAAACACGGGCGCAGTTCGCGACCGTTCGACGAGGTGATGAATTTGCAGGCGCAGCTTTACGGTTTTGGCAAAGCGCTGGCGAGCGCGCTGAAAATCGGCGGCGAAACATGGGTCGTCACCACCGCCTGCTCCTCGACCACCGTGGCGCTCGGCCTCGCGCAAACGCTCATCAATCGCGGTTATTATGACACGGTGCTGGTCGGCGGTTCGGACGCGTTGTGCGTCGCGAACGTCTCTGGCTTCGACGCGATCAAGGCGACTTCCACCACGCGGATGTCGCCGTTCTCCGTGCCGCCCGGATTGAACATCGGCGAAGCGGCGTGTTTCTGGGTGGTCGAAGATTTGGAGAAAGCCCTCTTGCGTCAGGCGCGTTGCCAGGGCCGCCTCATCGGCCACGCGACAACTTCCGACGCATATCATCCGACCACGCCTGATCCGCGCGGTCAGGGTGTCGCCCGCACGCTGGCGAACGCGCTCGCCGATTCCGGGCTGGCCGTCACCGATCTCGGCTGCGTCAACGCCCACGGCAGCGGCACCGAGGCCAACGACCGGGCGGAGACCAAAGGTATCGCTAAATTTCTCGACGGCCACAATCTGCCCGTTGTTTCGACCAAATCATTTTTTGGCCATTGCATGGGCGTGACCGGCATACTCGAAACCACCTGCCAGTTGCTGGCGATGAATGAAAATTTCATCCCGCCCACGCTGAACTTCACCGAGCCGCGTCCCGGCTGCACGCTGGATCACGTTCCGAATGTGCCGCGCGAACTAAAATATAACGCATTCATTTCCGCGAATTACGCCTTCGGCGGCAACAACGCCGCGGCGGTGGTTTGCAAATGGGACGCGGCCATTCCGCCGCGCCCGAAAAAATCCGAACGGGTCGTCATCACCGGCGTCGGCACAGTCACATCGCTCGGTCTGGGCGTGGCGGCGACGTTGGAGCAACTGCGGCGCGGCACCGTGGGCATAGCGCCCGTCACGAATTTTACGCTGACCGGCCAGACTTCGCGGCTCGCCGGCCAGGTGGCGAATTTTTCCGCCGCGCAGGTGGACCGGCGGCTGGATTTTTCCGTGTTGAACCCGATCAGCAAATTTGCCGTGGCCGCCGGCCGGCTGGCGCTGGAAAGTGCCGGGTTAAAAATCACGCCCGCCAACGGCGACGACATCGGCGTGGTCATGGGCGTTTGCAACGGCCCGTCCGAGATGGGCCACATGGACAGCGTGTTCACCAGCGATAATTTTGCGGCGAACATCCCGAGCTTTTCCAACATCACCCCCAATTCCACCGCCGGCTGGGTTTCGATGCAACTTTATCTCAAGGGCGTGAACTCCTCGCTCTGCGCCGGGCCGCACGCCGGGCTGCAAGGCCTCGCCTACGCATTCGATGCGCTCGCGGAAAAGCGCGCCCGCGCCATCCTGGCCGGCGCGGCGGACGAGGTTTATGCCCAGACGTTTTACAATTACGACGGCATGAATTTCCTGTTTTCCGGCGCGGAGGAAGAAAATTACCAACTCCGGCTGGAATCCGAGAAACGCAAGGTGCTCGGCGACGGCGCGGCGATGTTCGTCCTGGAAACCGAAGAATCGGCGAATGCGCGCGGTGCAAAAATTCTCGCCGAGATGGTCAGCTACGGCATGAGCATGGACGCCGAAGGTTTTCTCGCGGCGAACCTCGGCACCGGCGGCCTGAAGCACGCCGTGCAGCTCGCGTTGACGCGCGCCGGCATCGCGCCGGAGCAAATCGGCCTGCTCGTCTGGGCGCCGCAGGGCAACCGGCAGGATGCAAAAGTCCTCCAAGTCGGCGCGGAAATTTTCGGCGAACGCTTCGCGCAACTGCCGCTGGTCACCACGACGTTCAACACCGGCTACATCGAATCCGCTTCGATCCTGGTGAGCTTGGCGGCCGCCTTGTCCGCACTGGCCGGTGGCACGGAACTTTGGCCACAGCGCACCGGCTTGGCGGAACTGGATCAGCGCCCGCTGACCGCGCTGCCGGAATTCATCCTGGCGCTGGCCAGCTCGGATGTCGGCTACAACTTCGCCGTCCTCCTGCGGCGCGGATGATGCGCCGGTCGCAGAAATTATAGTCGCCGCAAGTTTCGGTTTGATAATCGCGCGTTTAACGGCAAAAATCACCGCTCATCGGAACACCGGAAAACAGCTAAATGCCAGCAACCATCCATCAGACCATCGCGCGGCGGCGGCAGGTGATCGACACCTTCAAACAGGAATTGATCCGCCGCCTGAATTTGCCCTACGTCCCGGAAGATTTGCACGAAGACGTGTCGCTGCTCGGCTCCGGCCTGGGGCTGGACTCGCTCGACGCGCTGGAAATCGTCCTGTGCGTGGAGACGTGCTTCAAAATCAAGATCCCCGATGAAAACATCTCTGTGCTGCGCTCCATCAACACGGTGGTGGATTTTGTGATCGAACAGCAGGACGCGAAAGGAGGCCAGCCGTGAGAATTTCCCCGCTCAAAGACCAACTGGCCGCCGCCGGTGCGGTTTTTCGCGAACGCCACGGCGTCGAGGTGGTTTCACATTTTGGCAATCTCCAGACCGAGTGCGGCGCGGTGCGCGACGCGGCGGCGCTGGCGGATTTTTCGTTTGTCCGCCTGTTCACGCTGCCGGAGACGCCGGGCATTGATTTCCTCGATGCGCTGCTCGCGGGCAATGTACCGAAGATCCGCTTTGGCCGCGTGCTGCATACTTTTCTCGCCGACAAGAACGGACAACTGGCGGCGGATTGTTTCGTGGCGAACAACGATCAGGAATTTATTTTCCTCGGCGAAAGCATTTTGCCGGACGCCGAACTGGACGCGCTGCTGGCGACCAACGGCGGCGAACCAGCGCTGAAAGATTTATCCGCCGACCACGTCGTCCTGAGCCTCGACGGTTTCAAGTCGTGGGAAATCGTGAAGAAGATTTTCGGCGCGGACGTCATCGGCCTGCCGTATCTCTCGATTGAAAATTACCAGTTTGCCGGCGAGCCGGTGCGTTTCATCCGTGCGGGCAAGACTTCCGAGTTCGGCTATCTGCTCATCGTGCCGGTGAAAATTGCGGCGCAGTTGTTCGCCACGCTCAAGGCGGAAGTTGAGGAGCGCGGCGGCCGGCTCGTCGGCGCGGATGCTCACGATGCGCTGCGGCTCGAAGGCCGGTTCTTCAACATTTTCCGCGAAGGCGAACGCGTGCGCGATCCGCTCCCGCTCGGTTTGCAATGGATGATTGATCTGGAAAAAGAAAATTTCAGCGGCAGCGCGGCTATCAAGGAACGCCGCGTGGCGGGCTTGAAACAGAAAATCATCGGCCTCGCGGCGGACGCCGGCGGCACAACTTTGAAAACTGGCGCAAAAATTTTCCATGAAGGCCAGGCGGTCGGCGAAGTCGTGACCGACTGTGTTTCGTATGTGCTGAACCAGCCGCTGGCGCTCGGCTTGCTCCCGCTGGAACTGGCGTTTTCCGGTCTGACCTTCCGCGTCGGTTCGCCGGAGGGCGCGGTGGTGCGATCCATTTCCATGCCGCCGATCATGCCGAAGAGCCTGACGGTGAAGCTCGACGAAATGTAATTTCAGCGGCCTATGTTGCCACCATCGCCTCAAGCCAAGGGCCGGCTCATCAAGCGCAAGCTGACGATCCAGCCGGCGTTTCACGAGACGGACATGATGGGCGTAATCCACAACGCGAATTATTTCCGGTGGTTCGAGCAGGGCCGGTTGCAGATCATCTTCGACGTGCTGCCGCTGGCGGAGGCGATGAAGCTCAACTTGTTCATGCCGGTGGTGGAAAACATCTGCCACTACCGCAAGCCGGTGAAGTATGGGATGCCGCTGCTGCTTTACACGTCGCACAATATTCAGGCGAACTACGCAGGCCGGCTGGTGTTCAGCCATTATCTCATCCATGAAAAACTGCGCACGGCGATGGCGTTCGGCCAGTCGGCGATGACGCTGGTGGACGCGGCGACGAACAAACTCGTCAAGGAATGGCCCGCCGAAGTCTGGCAGCGTTACCAGGCGTTGAAATGAAACTACAAAACAATGAGCCGCGAATTTGAAGGACAAGTGGTCGTCGTCACCGGCGGTTCGCGCGGGATTGGCCGCGCCATCGTGGAGCGCTTTGCCGCGCAAGGCGCGAAGGTTTATTTCACGTTCCACCAGAACGCCGAGGCCGCCGCGCAGGTCGCCGCCGCGACGCAGGCCGAGGCCATCCAGTGTTCGCAGAACGATGCCGAGGCCATTAACGCCGCCGTGGAGAAAATCATTGCCGTCGCCGGAAAAATTGACGTGCTGGTCAACAACGCCGGCATCACCGCTGACACGTTTCTCATGCTCATGCCGGCGGAGGACTGGAACCGCGTGATTGATACGAACCTCAACGGCGTCTATCGCTGGTGCAAGGCGGTGACGCGTCCGATGCTCGGCGCGCGGCGCGGTAGCATCATCAATCTCGCGTCCATCGCCGGCCTCGTCGGCGTGATGGGGCAGACGAATTACGCGGCGTCCAAGGGTGCACTGCTCGCCTTCACCCGCGCGCTGGCGGCGGAACTCGGCGTGAAAAACATCCGCGTCAACTCCGTGGTGCCCGGCTTCATTGAAACCGACATGTCGGCGCGCGTGCCGCGCCAGATCAAACAAAAAAATCTCGATCACATCGTCCAAAAACGCTTCGGCAAACCGGAGGAAGTGGCGTCTGTCGTCACCTTTCTCGCGTCCGAAGGCGCCAGCTACATCATGGGCCAGTCCATCGTGGTAGACGGCGGGTTGACGGCCACGGCGGCTTGACCGGCAATGAACGTTTTTCTTTTCCCTGGCCAAGGTTCGCAGGAAATCGGTATGGCGGCGGACTTGTTTAAGGTTGATGAATATTTCCGCAAACTCATTCGCCGCGCCAGCGAACGCACCGGCAGCGATCTGGAAAAAATCTGTCTGCGTGGACCGGAGCGCGAATTGACACGGACAAAAAATCTCCAACCGCTGCTCGTTTGTGTTTCGCTTGGCTATCTGCGGCACTTGACAGAAAAGGCAATTCAGCCGGACGAGGTTCTCGGTCATTCGCTCGGTGAAATCTCCGCGCTGGCGGCGGCGGGCTGCGTCAGCTTTGAAACCGCCGTGGACATCGCGGCCAAGCGCGGCGAGTTGATGGACGCCGCCGCCGCGCGCGTGCAAGGCGGGATGATCGCTGTGATTTCCACCGAACGCGAAACAGTGCTTCAGTTGCTTGCGCAGAAATTTTCCCATGCGCAATTGGTTCTCGCCAATGACAACACGCCAAACCAAATCGTCTTGTCTGGCGAAACCGCCGCGCTGGAACAATTCACCGCCCTGGTCACGGCGGAGAAACTCGGCCAGTGCCGTCGACTGACCGTGGCCGGGCCGTGGCACAGCCCGCTGATGGCGCAGGCGCAACAGGAATTTTCAAGCTGGCTGGAAATAATTGAATTTCACCCACCAAAAGTGCCGTTGATTTTCAACATCACCGCTGCGACCGAAACGGACCCGCAAAAAATTCACCAGCTCATCGCGCGTAATCTGGTCGAGCCGGTGCGCTGGCGGGCGGCGATGGATTCGTTGCGCGGCGCGGCGAAGCTGGCGTTGTTTGAAATCGGGCCGGGGCGTGTTTTGTCCGGGCTGGCGCGGGCGAACGATTTTGGCGACGATACGAAAATTTTCAACATTAACAATCTGCGCGGCGTTGAAATGACCGCGCGCCTTGACTAACATTCCGTCGTGCCATCCGAAGCCGTCCAATTTGCCAGCGCGTCCGGTGACGAAACTAGCGCGGATTTTTCATCCGGTAACCGGCTGGTTGTGCGCATGGCTGACGACCGCGACCGCGAGATGATTTACCAACTGCGCCACGAGGTTTATGCGCGGGAACTCGGTCAGTATTCGCCGAATTCCACCGGCCGGCTCACCGACGCGCTCGACGCCTTCAACCATTACATCGTCATCGCGGACGGCGAGCGCATCGTCGGTTTTGTTTCCATCACGCCGCCGGGCAATCCGAGCTTTTCGATTGATAAATATTTCCAGCGCGCGGAACTGCCGTTTCCCGTTGATGAAAAACTTTACGAAGTGCGCCTGCTCACCGTGCCGCAGCCGGAACGGCGGAGCCTGCTGGCGCTGGCGCTGATGTATGCGGCGTTCCGCTGGGTGGAAGCGCGCGGCGGCACGCGCATCATGGCGATTGGCCGGCGCGAAATCCGCTCGATGCACGTCCGCGTCGGCTTGAAGCCGACCGGGCAGGACGTGCAATGCGGCGCGGTCACTTACGGTCTGTTACAGGCGACGATGCAGGACGTACAGGATTCACTTGGCGGCATCCGTAAAATGCTGGATCGCATCGAGGCGGAGATGTCTTGGGAAATCGGCGTGGCGTATCATACGCCATCGCCCTGCTACCATGGCGGAAAATTCTTCGAGGCCGTTGGCGACGAATTTCAGCATCTCGAACGGCTCGACACGGTCATCGCCGCCGATGTTTTGGACGCGTGGTTTCCGCCATCGCCGAAAGTCGTGGCCGCGCTGGAAGAAAACCTGGTGCGATTGCTGCGCACCTCGCCGCCGACCGGTTGCGAAGGGTTGGTGCGAACGATTGCGCGCGTTCGCGGCGTCCAGCCGGAAAATATTTTGCCCGGTGCCGGCTCGTCCGATCTGATTTTTCTCGCGTTGCGCCACTGGCTCACGCCGGCTTCCCGCGTGCTGATTTTGGATCCGACCTACGGCGAATACGCGCACGTTCTTGAACGCGTCATCCGCTGCCAGGTGGACCGGCTGCCGCTGGTGCGCGGCGAAAATTACCGCGTGGATTTGAACCGGCTGCGACCGGCGCTGGCCGGCGGTTACGACCTGGTGGTGCTCGTCAATCCGAACAGTCCGACTGGCCAGCACGTTCCGCGTCCCGAACTGGAGGCGGTGTTGAAAAAGGCTCCGGTGGCGACGCGCGTCTGGGTGGATGAAACCTACATTGATTATGCCGGTGCCGGCGAGTCGCTGGAAACCTTCGCTGCGCGGTCGGAGAATGTCATCGTCTGCAAATCGCTATCTAAAGTCTGCGCGTTGAGTGGCGTGCGGGTGGCGTATTTGTGCGCGGGGCCGCAGCAGCTCGAATCGCTCCGCTCGCTGAATCCGCCGTGGGCTGTGAGTTTGCCGGCACAGGTCGCCGCCGTGAACGCGCTGGCCGATGCGGATTATTATGCCGCAAAATATGCCGAGACCCACACGCTGCGGAAGGAACTAGCCGCCGCGCTCAAGCCGCTCGGCTGGGAGATCATTGCCGGCGTGACGAATTTTATTTTGTGCCACCTGCCGGCAGCCGGGCCGGACGCGGAAACCATGGCGACCCGCTGCCGCGAGCGCGGATTGTTCCTCCGCAACGCCACGACTATGGGCAGCCATCTTGGCGACCGTGCCCTCCGCATTGCCGTGAAAGACGCCGCCACCAACCGGCGTCTGGTGAAAATCATTTTTGAAGTTTTGGGACGCGGCAGTTGAAATCCGCCGGCTGGTTCAATACAACAAAATTGCCGACGGGGATTGTTCGCGTTACTTTCCACGCCGTGTCCAAGTCCGGTTTCACTCCTTCGCCGCTGCGACTGCTGCTGCGCGTGAACGCCGTCCACAGCTGGCGGCGGCTGCTGGCCGTGCGGGAACAATCGCGTCTGCTCACCGGCATCATCGGCATTTTCATGGCGGGCTACCTAGTGCTGGCGTTCGAGCTTTTTTTCCACGCGATGAAATTCGTCGCCAAGTTTCCCGGCCTTGGCGCGGTGCTGATGGAACGCCTGCTTTACACGCTATTCGCTTTCCTGTTCGCGCTGCTGCTGTTAAGCAACCTGGTCATCAGCTACACCAACCTGTTCCGCAACCGCGAAACGGCGTTTCTGCTGACGCTGCCCGTTCCGCCGCAGACCATCTTCAACTTGAAGTTCATTGAGTCCGCCATCCTAGCCTCGTGGGCGTTTTTATTTTTGATCGCCCCGCTGCTGGCGGCGTTTGGCCTCGTGCGCGGAGTGCCGTGGCATTTTTATCCGTTGACGGGGCTGCTCATCGGGCTGTTCATCATTCTACCGGGCGTTTTCGGCTCGGCACTGGCCATCGCCATCGGCCGGCATCTGGACCGCAAAAGTTTCCAGGTTGTTCTGCTGTTGCTCGCGGTGGTGCTGCTGGCGTTCGTTGCCTTCTGGTGGCAGACAAACCCGGTGGATGACGACCTGCTGGACCGGCGCACATTGGAGGCGCTGGACCGGCTGCTCGCCAAGACGCGCTTCACGATGTTCCCGTTTTTGCCGAGTTATTGGCTATCCTCGGCTGTGCTGCAATGGGCGGAAGGCATCACCGGCGGCGCGGTTTTTTTCGCAGCGGTGCTGCTGAGCCATACGCTGTTTTTCGGCAGCCTCGCCTTCACGCAGTTTGGCAGTTTGTTTTACGACACGGTCTCGGCGGTGCAAAGCCGGGGTGGCGGCGGGTTTAAATTGAATTTCTCCCGTCCGGAAATCAATTTCCATAATCCCGGCCTCCTTGAAAAGCTGATGGCCAATATACCATTTCTTCCGCCCGACACCCGCGCGCTGGCCGTGAAAGACTTGCGGATGTTCTGGCGCGACACCACGCAATGGGGCCAGTCCGTGATGTTCTTTGGCCTGCTCGGCGCCTACATTATCAACCTCCGCAACTTTACGCACCAGCTCACCAGCCCATTCTGGGTTCACACTGTCGCGTTCCTTAACCTTGGCGCATGCGCCTTCAACCTCGCCTCAGTCACTACGCGGTTTGTGTTCCCGCAGTTTTCATTGGAAGGGCGGCGGCTCTGGATCGTGGGCCTGACGCCGATGGGTCTGGCACGCATTGTTCAGACCAAATACTGGCTCGCCAGTACGCTGTCGCTGGTCGTCACGCTCGGTCTCGTCACGCTGTCCTGCTACTTGCTGAAAATGCCATGGTCCGACCTCGTGTTTTTCGGCGCGGTCGTGACGGTGATGACGTTTGCGCTCAACGGCCTCGCCGTCGGCCTCGGCGTCTTGTTTCCAAACGTGAAGGAAACCAACCCAAACAAGATCGTCAGCGGCTTTGGGGGCACCCTTTGTTTTGTGCTGAGTTCCGTTTACATCATTGCCTCGCTCGCCTTGCTCGTTGCGGGCGGCGGCGGTTTGCACGGCAACAGCGGTTGGGCCGGCGCCTGCATCATCGCCTTCGTGCTTCTGTCATTTTTCACCGGGTGGCTGCCGATGAAAACCGGCTTGGCGCAGTTGAAGAATTTTGAAGCTTGAGGCGTATTTAAGAATTCAAATAACTGCCCCGTTACTCCCGGAAATTCACGAACTGCACGGCCACCGGAAATTCCTGGCCGCGCACGGCGGCGATGACGGTTTGCAATTCGTCGCGGCTCTTGCTGTTCACGCGTACCTCGTCGCCTTGGATCTGCGTCGTCACCTTGAACTTGCCTTCGCGGATAAAGCTAGCTATCTCCTTGGCTACCGCGCTTTCGATGCCCTGCTTGATTTTGATGCTCTGCCGGGCATGTCCCAGCGGGGAGATGTCCGGGTCGCATGGCTCCACGCTCTTGAGGCTGATGCCGCGCTTAGCGAGCTTTCCGATGACGATCTCGTTCAACGTGGCGACCTTGAACTCGTTCTCGGCGGACAATTTGATTTCCACCTTTTCCAAGAGGATCTCCCATTTACTCCCTTTGAAGTCGAAACGGTTGGCGAGTTCCTTCCTGGCCTGGTTGACGGCGTTTTCGATTTCCATCGGGTTGACCTGCGAAACAATGTCAAATGAAGGCATAAGTTAATTTCGGCTGACGATTTACGATTTTCGGCGCGGGTGCAATCTAAAATCTGGGGTGCGGCCGTTCACGAATTAATGTTGGTGAATGATCAATCCTGCAAAATCCCGCTTAAAAGAATTGAAAATCTGTAGCTGATGCCTGAAAGTGGCGGGCAGCCGCGCTTTGGCGCGACGTATTCATGGATAAGATCCGTAAACTTTTGGACCAGGTTGAGGTGCTTCCGCCATCCCCGACGTTGCTGCCGAAGCTAATGTCCAGGTTGAGCGATGTGGACACGAATTTCGACGAGGTGGTGGAGATCATCGCGTTTGACCCGGCGTTGACGGCCAAATTATTGCAGATTTGCAATAGCGCTTTCTTTGGTCAGGACACCGAGGTCTCGACAGTGGCCGAGGCGGTCACCCGCGTTGGATATCAATCGGTCTATCTGCTGGTGGCGATGATCAATGGCAGCAGTTGTTTTCCGAGTCCATCACCGGCGGGCGTGGATGCGCCGCAGCTCTGGCAGCACAGTCTCGCGTCCGCGTTTAACACCAAGTTCGTGGCGGAATCCGCCGGGCTGGACGGGAATCTGCTCTTCACCGCCGGCCTACTGCACGACATCGGTAAGGTGGTTTTGGGACAGTCGAATCCTTCGGCCATGGCCGGCCGGTTCCGTGCGCCGTCGGATGCCGCCTCGCTGGAGCAGGAACAACTGGTCTTTGGTTGCGACCATGCCGAGGTGGGAGGAATGTTGATGGAGCGCTGGAAACTGCCTGCGCAACTGGTTGTCGGCGTACGGTATCACCACGATACGAAATCGGCGGCGGGCTTCCAAGCCATCGCCGCCTGCGTGGCCTTGGGCAATCTGCTCAGTCACGGCCAGCTTCGGCCGCAAATTTTTCAAGGCGCTGAATTTAAGGCATTGCTGGCATTGCTGGAATTGTCCGAGGATAATTTGAAGCGCTGGAGCGAACGCTATCGCGATCACCAGGGGCTGGTGTCCGGCATGAGCCGCCTGCCGATCTAAAGCCGCTGGGGCTGTGCTTTGCGTTGGCGTTTTTTGACGGCGGCGTTATATTTTTCCCCGGTGCTGCGCCCTAAATTTTCATTGCCATTGCGCCGTTTTATCCACAGCAGTCTGGCGGCCGCGTCGCTTTTGGGCGTGAGCCGGGCGCCGGTGGCGGGGGCGTCGGATTATCTGGTCGATGCTTGGGATACGGAAAACAACCTGCCGAGCCGGACGGTTACAGCCATTGCGCAAACGCCAGACGGCTATCTCTGGGCCGGCACCTACAACGGACTGGCGCGGTTTGATGGTGCCCGCTTCGTCACGTTTGACCCGGCCAACACGCCGGCGTTGAGCCAGGCCCGGGTGGAGGGGCTTTTTCTGGACGCGAACGGCACGCTGTGGATCAGCACTTATCGCGGCGGGCTGACATCGTATCGCGCCGGCGTGTTCCGTAATGAATGGCCAGACCGACCGGCTTATGACCTGCAAACCACGCTGGTTTCCGCGTCGTCCAACCTGGTCACGTTTGTCACGCAGGATGGTGAGGTGCTACAACGGGATCCCGCCGCTACCAATTCCCCCTGGCAGGTTTTTTCACCGCCGGAATCGCGCCCGGTTTTTCAATGTGTCGATGGTGCCAACCGCCTGTGGTTTTTGAACCGCAACGGCCATGTCCTGCAATTTGCCGGCGGCAAGTTCAACCTGCTGGCGGACGACGGCGGCCTGACGAACCACCCGATTTACACGGTGGCGGCGGATGCCGGTGGCCAGATCTGGGCCGGGGCGGAAAATGAAATTGCGCGCTGGGATGGAAGCCGGTTTCTGGACCTGACGCCGACGAATGACACGGCGGGGTTCCAGCCGCAGATGCTGATTCCCACACAGGGCGGCGCAGTGTGGGTGCTGGATGGCGACCGGCTTCGCCAGCTGGCGGGCCGCGCCTGGACGACGGAAGTGCTACCGTGGCGCGGGTTGCTGGGGGCGGCGTCGGGCCGTGCCGTGGGCGCGCATGAGGATCGCGTCGGCGGGTTGTGGTTGAACCATTACGGCAACGGGCTTTTTCACATCACGCCGGCTGGAGTTGATCAGCGACTGACCACGCAGGACGGCCTGCCGGGCGACCGCGTCGGCGCGTGGTTCCAGAGCCGTGATGGCAGCATCTGGCTGGGCATGGATCACGGCGGGCTGGCGCGCCTGCACAGCCGGCGGTTCCAACTGGTCGGTGTGAATGAAGGCCTGCCCGCGCGACCCGACCTATCAGTGTGCGAAGATGGCCAGGGCGCGATCTGGATCGGCACGGCCGGCGGCGGCCTGTGCCGTTGGGACAACGGCCTGGTCACGCGGTTCCAAGTCGGGTCGCGGGCGTCGGCCAATTTTATTTTTTCCATTGCGCCCCGGCCGGACGGCGGCCTGTGGTTGAGCGCCGCGGAAGGTGAAGATTTATTTCAACTCACCAACGGCCAGATTCATCGCGTCATCGGCGGCGTGCATGGCATCAAATCCACGCTGACCGACCATCAGGGCCGCGTGTGGTGGGGAACGAAAAATGGCGTCGTTCTGCTGGCTGGCGGGGAATACCGGATGGTGGGGACGAACAGCAACGCCGCGTCGCCGGCCGTGCGGGCGCTGGCGGAAACGCCCGACGGGCAGGTCTGGGCCGGCGCGGATGACGGCACCATCTACCGGTGTGAGCCGGACAAGCTGACGGCCTTTCGGCCGACCGATAAGTTGGCAGACGAGCCGGTTTATTCGCTGACTTCGGATGCGAATGGCACTCTGTGGGCCGGGACTTTCCGCGGCGGCCTGTTGCGCTTCCGGTCCGGAAGTTTTTCGCGTATTACCGCCAAACAAGGTTTGCCGGCGGATGTCATCTGCCAGATTCTCGACGACCGTCATGGCCGGTTGTGGCTGGGCACGCATCAGGGAATTTACAGCGTCACCAAAGCATCGCTGCACGCCTGTGCGGACGGGCGCACGAACACGCTGGATTATGTGGCCTACGGGCGGAAAGACGGCCTGCCCACGCCTGAATGTTCCGACGGTTATCAGCCGGCGTGCTGGCGCGGTATGGATGGCCGGCTCTGGTTCACCACCGTGCGCGGCGTGGTTTCGGTCAACCCAAAGGAACTGACCGCCAAATCCGAACCGCCGCCGGTGCGCATCGAGGAATTGCGCTTGGACGGCGAACCGGTGCCATTAAGTCCAAGTGCCCAATTCCCAAGTTCCAAGTCGGACTTTAGGCTGGTGGTCGTGCCGCCGGGCCGCGAGCAGTTGGATTTCCGTTTCACGGCGTTGAGCTTTGAGGCCGGCGACCAGGCGCGTTTCCGCTACCGCGTGGACGGGCTGGACAAAGACTGGGTGGAGGCCGATACGCGGCGCATTTTGCAACTGCGCAATGTGCCGCCAGGCGATTATTGCCTGCACGTCATCGCCTGCAATGGCGACGGCGTTTGGAATGACATTGGGGCCTCCCTCGCGTTTGAAATTCAGCCGCGCTTATACCAAACCTGGCTGTTCAAAATCATACTCGGCGCGGTGGTTATCACCGGAATTTCCTTCGCCGTGCGGCGGGCGGCCACGCGGAAATACCGGCGCAAGCTGGTGCTGTTGCAGCAGCAGAACGCCATTGAACGCGACCGCGCCCGCATTGCCAAGGACATCCATGATGACATCGGCGCGGGCCTGACCCAGATCACGCTGCTCGCCGAACTCGTGCGGCGCCAGCCGGAGCAGACCGCCGCCAACCTGGAACGCATCACCAGCTCCGCGCGCCGGCTGACCAAGGCAATGGATGAAATTGTCTGGGCCGTGGACCCCCAGCACGACACATTTGAAGGTCTGATGGATTACATCTCGGCCTATGCGGAGGATTTTTTGCGCGTGGCGGGCGTTCGCTGCCGGATGGATCTGCCGCTCGGGTTGCCGGCGATGCGGGTGGACGCCGAGTTGCGCTACAATTTATTCCTCGCGTTGAAAGAGGCGTTGAACAATGTCGTCAAGCACGCCAAGGCTACGGAGGTCTGGCTGCGGCTGAAAGTTGAGGCGGATTTTTTCACGCTGATCGTGGATGACGATGGCAGCGGCATGCCGGCAACTTCCGTCGGCATAGCGTCGGACACACAGACGCGCGAACGGCAGGCTTCCGGTTCGGGCGTGGCGAATTTGAAAAAGCGGCTCGCGACCGTGGGCGGCGAATGCACGGTGCACAGCGCGCCCGGCCGGGGCACGTGCGTGGCCATGACGATTCGCCTCGCTACCGGCGGATCGCCAATAATTGCCATTGGCGGCGGCAAAGCCGCCGGCTAGACTGAGACCATGAAACTGGATCCTTCTGACCAGCCCGCCTACGCATGAGCGTCGCTGTTTCCGTTGTGGAAGACGATCCAGGGGTGCGCTCCTCGCTCACGAAACTGATCAACAGTTCGCCGGGCTATCGTTGCGTGAGCCAGCATTCCACGGCTGAAAATGCGCTCGCGGAACTGCCTAGGCTGAAACCAAACGTGGTGTTGATGGACATCAACCTGCCGGGCATGAATGGCGTGGAATGTGTGCGCCAGCTCAAGCCGCAACTGCCGGCAACGCAGGTGATCATGCTCACCGTTTATCAGAACACGGATCATATTTTCAAGGCGCTGGCAGCGGGCGCCACCGGCTATATGCTCAAGCAGACGCCACCGGCGGAATTGCTGGCGGCCATCGGCGAGGTTCATGCCGGCGGTTCACCCATGAGCGGGCACATCGCACGCAAAATCGTGCAGTCTTTTCAGGAACCTCCCGCTGAACCCAACGCCGATGTGGCGGCGCTTTCCCCGCGCGAGGTGGAGGTGCTGGATCTGCTGGCCAAGGGTTTTCTTTACAAGGAAATCGCCGAGCAAATGAAGATTTCCTACGCCACGGTCCACACCCACATCCGGCACGTCTATGAAAAACTTCACGTGCGGTCGCGCACTGAGGCGGTGGCCATGCATCTGGGGCAGGGTCGCAACCGGCGGGAACCGAACGCCAACTGACCATCGCCACCGAAAAAATCCATCCGCCGGCACTTTGAAGTTTCCAAAGCCGGCGGCACGGGCTAAATTAAACCCGAATTATCATGCCGGAACCAATTCCCTATCTCGATCTTAAGGCGCAAATCAAGCCGCTGCGCGCAGAAATTGACGCCGCCATCGCCCGCACCATTGACCACTGCTCGTTCTGCCTCGGCCCGGACGTGACGCAGTTTGAAAAAGATTTTGCCAAATTTTGCGGCGCGGAACATTGCGTGGCGTTCAACAGCGGCACCTCTGCACTGCATGTGGCGCTGCTGCTGCTAAATATCGGGCCGGGTGATGAAGTCATCACCACGCCGTTCACTTTCGTCGCGACAAGTTGGGCCATTTCCTACGTCGGCGCAAAGCCGGTGTATGTGGACATTGACGATGCGACATTCAATTTGGATCCGCAGCTCGTTGAAAAAGCCATCACGCCGCGCACGAAAGCCTTGCTGCCGGTGCACCTATACGGCCAGCCGTTTGACATTGATCCGATCCGCGACCTTTGCCGGAAGCATAAATTGCCACTGGTGGAGGACGCCGCGCAGTCGCACGGCGCGAAATACAAGGGCAAAACCATTGGCACCTTCGGCGAGATTTCCTGTTTCAGTTTTTATCCCGGAAAGAATCTCGGTGCCTGCGGCGAAGGCGGTGCGCTGGTGACGAACAACGTGGAATTTGCCAAACGAGCGCGGTCCTTGCGCGAACACGGTTCGTCGGTGCGGTATTACCACGATGAAGTCGGGTTCAATTACCGCATGGAAGGCATTCAAGGTGCGGTGCTGGGCATCAAGCTGAAGCATCTGGAAAAATGGACGCGCGAGCGTCAGCGCGTGGCGAAGCGTTACGCGGAATTGCTGGCGGACACACCGCTGCAACTGCCGGCGCAGCCAAGTTTCGCTGAAAGCGTCTGGCACCTTTACGTCGTGCGCCATCCGCAGCGCGACGAGTTGAAAAAGCATCTGGAGGCGAATCAAGTCGGCTGTGCGCTGCATTATCCGCTGCCGTTGCACCTGCAAAAATGCTACGCGAGCCTCGGTTACAAGGTCGGTGATTTCCCGAATGCGGAAAAAGCCGGGCGCGAATGCTTGAGTCTGCCGATTTTCCCTGAGCTTACCGAGTCACAAATTCAACGCGTGGCGGCAGTGGTCAAGGACTTTTTCTGCAAATAACCATCTGTTGTCTGATTCTCTGTGCCGGCGAACTGGCGTCAGATTGCCTGCTCTTTTTCAAGACACTGCCAAATACACTCTTGTCTTGGAAAAAATCAGCGTTTCCCGGCCCGTCGTCAAGACAGCGGGCATTTTAAGTAGTCTAAATTTTTTTTTGGATTTTTTTTGCCGCCAGCGGACTGGTTGGAAACTCAGTTTTCCAAGGGGTTTTCAACATTTCGGCCACGGCGGCTGTGAAGCCTCGGAATAATCTTGCGGTTTAACCGGTCGGCGGAAATCGGTTGGCAACCCTTTTGCGATAGCCGGAGGGGATGTTGCGCCTGTCAGACAACTTTTGGAACCGCCAGTTCGCTCGGAATCTTTTTTTGTGGGGCGGTTTGCTGCTGCTGGCCCAGTGGTCGGTATTCGCCGGTCAAAGTGTCGTCCTGACCTGGAATCCAAGTCCCGACACCAATGTTGCCGGCTATAAAATTTATTACGGCGGCGCGAGTCTGACTTACACGAACTCGGTTTTATTGGGCAATGTCACCCACGTCACCATTTCGGGGTTGACCGCAGGGGCGACGTATTATTTTGCCGCCACGACCGTGGACGCGGCGGGCGATGAAAGCAAATTTTCCAACGAAGCGATTTACAGTATTCCTCTGGCGGATTCCAATCCGCCGCCGTTGGTCGCGAATCCGCCAGCTGCCGTGGTGCCGCCGCCGGTGGTGAACGTGCCGCCCACGCTGAATGGCCTAACCAATCTGACGCTTTATCAAAATGCGGGGATGCAGACGGTCTGGCTGACCAGCATCACCACCGGCGCCACCAATCAAAACCTGCCGCTGACGGTCTCGGCGGTTTCCAGCAATCTTAAAATCATTACGGCTCCAGCGGTCAATTACAACAGTCCGAACAATTCTGGCACCGTGACGTTCGCGCCGGTGACCAATGCGCTGGGAACGGCGACGGTGATAGTGACGGTCAACAACGGCGGCCCAACCAATAATTCCACCACCCAGGCTTTTACAGTGACGGTGCTGCCGGTTCCAGTAGTGAACCCGCCGCCGACGTTGAATCCAATCGCCAATGTGACCGTGAGCCAGAATGTCGGGGTGCAACTTATCACCTTGACGGGCATTACCTCCGGTTCTGCCACGAAAAATCAAGCGCTCACCGTGCGCGCCAGTTCGAGCAATCTGGCGCTGGTGCCGACACCGATGATTCGTTATTCAAGTCCGACGAGCATGGCGCAGCTCGGCTTCAGTCCGGTGGCCAATGCGTTCGGGGTGGCGACGATCACTGTGACGGTGAATGACGGCGGTAAAACCAATAATTTTGTGCAGCAGACTTTCACCGTTACGGTGCTGCCCAACCAGCCGCCGACGTTGAATCCGATCGCCAATGTGACGGTGGGGCAAAACACCGGTGTGCAAATCATCCCCTTGACGGGCATTACCTCCGGATCGCCAACAGAAAGGCAGGTTTTGACCGTGCGGTCCTATTCGAGCAATCCGGCGCTGGTGCCGGCACCGATGATTCTCTATTTCAGTCCCGCTAACACGGCGCAGTTGGCCGTTCGGCCGCTGGCGAATGCGTCCGGGGTGGCGACGATCACCGTGACGGTGAATGACGGCGGCAAAACCAACAATTTGGTGCAGCAGACTTTCACGGTTACGGTGTTACCGAACCAGCCGCCGACGTTGAATCCAATCGCCAACGTGACAGTGGGACAAAACACCGGCACGCAAATCATCCCCTTGACGGGCATTACCTTCGGTTCGCCGACGGAAAATCAGGTGCTCACTGTGCGCGCCACTTCGAGCAACCCGGCGCTGGTGCCGACACCGGCGATTCGCTATTTCAGTCCCGCCAACACGGCGCAGCTGGCTATTCGGCCGCAGGCGAATGTGACCGGGGTGGCGACGATCACCGTGACGGTGAATGACGGTGGCAAAACCAACAATGTGATCCAACGCAGCTTTACGGTCACGGTGGCGTCTCCAGTCAGCCCGTCCGTTTCCACTTCAGCGGCGCAGGCAAACGTGTTGGCCAGCACCAATCAGGCAGCCCTGCTGGCGGCGGTTGCTAGTCCACGCGGCCAGTTCAGTTTTCGCGTGACCGGCGTGCCGGGCGGTCAATACGTCGTTCAGGCGACTTCCGATTTGATTCATTGGACTTCGGTGCAGACCAACACGGCTCCATTCACATTCCAAGACCCGACCGCGAGCGGAAGCAGCCAGCGGTTTTATCGCACCTATTACGTCCAATAAAATTAAAGTTAAAGTTGGCATTGCCGATGCTTAAAACCAGCTATGACATACAAACATAACATGACAATCGGTAAGTCGTCGTTTCACAACGTTACCTCCGTCTTCTCGCCAGCGAGCATCGTTGCCAGATTGCGGAATATCGTAAAGTATGAAATACCAATTGGTTATCAGGATGAATCAGGATTTCATATGGGCGTCAAACCGGCGGACAATGAAATCAAATGGCCGGCTGCTTGGTAAAGTGCCATTAGCGGTTTCCTTTGCCATGCCTCAAAAAGAGGCAGTTCTCTGTTCGATAATGGGGCGTTTCGTGTTTGGCTGGTAAATTTTAGTTCTTCTGCGGTTCTCTGAATTAGCTTCAAATTTAGCCTGGTTTTCAGTTTCGTTTGGTCTTGGCAAGATTTCTACGTGGTTTTCGGTGGTTTTATTTTTCTAGTGTTTGCTAAAAGAAATCGTGCTAATGAAGTCCGTAAAAAACGTGATGGACAAATGTCCCCGGATTGTATAATTTAGAGACATGGAGATTGATTCAATGTGGATGGAAATTAAATTTGCCCTCCCGACCTTGGGACGTGCTTACGAATTTTGAGGGCCTGATTTTTAATGCCAGCCGGTCTGACCTGAATGCGGACCGTTTGCATGACAATTTTGAAAAACTAAATTGGAAGCCGGAAAAAGTGACGATGCAAGCCATGATGCCAGCCTGGTATAGCGCGCGGACAAAGCCGAAGCATGAGCATATTGCGACGGCCAATGTGCGCCGGCACTTGGCTTTGGAGGTGTTCTTTCCAAAAATCCGCATGGAGAAGGCGACCCGTCGTGGCTTGGTACGCGTGGTTGAACCCTTGTTTCCCTGCTATATCTTCATCCGCTGTGTGGTGGAGGAAAAGATCAATGCTATCCAGCACACCTCCGGCATCGGCGGGTTGGTTCGTTTTGGCAGCAAGATCCCGCAGGTGGCCGATGCGATCATTGAGGACTTGCAGGCGTTTTTTGGGGCTGAAGATATGATTGCCGTGGAAAACCAGCTGGCTCCGGGCGATGAAGTGACGGTGGCCGAAGGTGCCTTTGCCGGCATGAGCGCGCATGTGTTAAAAGCGCTGCCTGCCAGAAAAAGGGTGCAAATCTTGCTAGACATACTGGGTCGGCCCACGGCGGTGGAAGTTGGGAGCGGTTCCGTGGTGTTGAAAAAAAATACTTTGGCTGATCTCGTGCCGTTTTTGGCGGCACCAGCCAGTCAGGAGAGGTGGCGGTTGTGATTTTGCGGTCGAGTCATAAAGTGTGGTTCTCCGTCGGCTGCGGAGTTGTGAAGTTCGTTTGGGAAAGCCCTCAAACGAACAAGTGCGGAGCCGTGTTGGAATCAGAAAAAGTCGGGAAACATGAAACATAACGAAAACCATGGAATTCCGGGTTGGAAGCGGACGCTGGATGTAGTTGCCATCCTGCTGGCGCTGCCGTTTCTGTTGCCGCTGGCCATTGTCATTGGCCTCGTTATCCGTTCGGTTTCCACTGGGCCGATTTTGTTCAAGCAGGAGCGGGTTGGCTACCGGGGTCGGCGGTTCATGTGCCTGAAGTTTCGCACGATGTTTTGCGGGGCGGAAACCTCTACGCATCAAGGCCATTTGCAGCAGTTGATGGATGCCAATGTGCCGATGACCAAGATGGATGCCAAAGGCGACTCCCGAATTATTCCCTTTGGCAAGCTGTTGCGTTCATCCGGTCTGGATGAACTGCCTCAGTTGGTGAATGTCCTGCAAGGTGAAATGAGCCTCGTGGGACCGCGTCCGTGCCTGCCTTACGAGGCCGCCAAATATCTTCCCTGGCAATTGGAGCGTTTCAATGCGGCCCCCGGCTTGACCGGCCTTTGGCAGGTGAGTGGTAAAAACAGGACGACTTTTACCAGAATGATACAGTTGGACATCGAATATGCCCGAGCCAAAAATCTGTTGCTCGATTTGAAAATAATTTTCAAGACCATTCCGGCATTGCTGGTGCAGATGTGGGACACGCGCCAGCACAAGAAAACCCTGCCGTCAACGGCGGCGACCGAGGCGCCCCTGCCTCTGCGCGTGGCGAATCGCTGAAGGTTATATCAAAACGGCACCAATGTTGCTCTATTGGGTATCAGAAATAACATTGTGAATCAGCCCAATCATATGTCTAAAAAAATTAAAGTCGGTGTCGCCGGGTGCGGTTACTGGGGACCAAATTTGATCCGGAATTTCCGGTCGCTGCCGGACTGCAATCTCAAAATGATGTGCGACCTCAGCACGGCGCGGTTGAAGCATCTCAAGTCACTTTATCCCGAAGTCGCGGGCGAAACCGATTACGCCCATATGCTCAACGGCATCAACCTGGACGCCGTTGTCATTGCCACCAACGTCAAAAATCATTTTCCCATGGCCAAGGCCGCGCTGCTTGCCGGCAAACACACTTTCATTGAGAAGCCGATGGCCGGTTCTGTTGAGCACTGCGAAGAGCTGGTGGATCTCGCCCGGAAAAACGGGCTTGTGCTGATGACCGGCCACACTTTCCTGTATTCGCCCGTCGTCCGCAAAATCAAGGAGATTATTGACAAGGGCGACATCGGCGAAATTCGCTATATCTGCGCCCGCCGGCTAAATTTGGGACTGTTCCAGAAGGACATCAACGTCGCTTGGGACTTGGCGCCGCATGATCTTTCCATCGTTTTGTCCATCATGGGCGAGCAGCCGATTACCGTAAACTGCCGGGGCAGTGCCCATATCACGCCCGGCATCGAAGACGTCACGACCATGTGCCTGACCTTCTCCGGCCAGCGTTCCGCCATCATCCATAGCAGTTGGCTGGATCCGCGCAAAGTCCGGGAAATGACCATCGTCGGCAGCAAGCGCATGATTGTTTATGATGACCTTGCGCCGCTTGAAAAAATCCGCGTATTCGACACGCGCGTCGAGCGGCCGCCGCATTACGACACTTTCGGGGAATTTCAATATGCCTACCATTACGGCGACATGTATGCGCCTTATATCAAACAGGAAGAGCCGCTTAAGACCGAGTGCCAGCATTTTCTTGACTGCATCCGCACCGGCACTACCCCGGTGAGCTGTGGCACGCGTGGCACCGAACTGGTGAAAATTCTTGAAGCCTCGTCCGAATCATTGCGCACTGGCGGAGCCCCGGTCGAACTCGTCAAAACGGAGCGCGGCGAACGTGGCTATGCGGCGACCGCCATCACGCGGACCCTGCGCGTCAAGGCTCCGAAGCTATTGGCGAACGGCTTTTCCAACGGGAAGAAGCATTCGGCCCGGCCGGCCCGCAAGACGCAGATTAAAATTGTGTTGAGCGGCAACAGCTCCAACGGCCACGGCCATTGAGCCGCCCTTCATGAGTCAGCCCCACGACCCGCTCCAGCGGATTGCGCCGGATGTGAAGCTGGGGCGGAATGTCCGCATCTTCAGTTTCACCAATCTTTACGGATGTGAGATTGGCGACGATGTGAAAATCGGCACGTTCGTTGAAATCCAGAAAGGCGCCAAAATCGGCAGCCGGTGCAAGATTTCCAGCCACTCTTTCATTTGCGAAGGGGTGACATTGGAGGAGGAGGTTTTTATCGGGCACAATGTCGTTTTCACCAACGACCGGTATCCGCGCTCGACCGCAAGCGGAAAATTGCAGACCGAGGCCGACTGGGTTTGCATCCCGACGCTCGTGAAGCGCGGTGCCTCCATCGGTTCCGGTGCGGTGCTCCTATGTGGCATCACCATCGGCGAAAACGCGATGATTGGCGCCGGCAGTGTGGTAACCAAGGATGTTCCCGCCGGCGCCACCGCCGCGGGCAACCCCGCGCGGATTGTCTCGCCGCGCCATTCCAAAGCCTGACGATTATAATTTTTGCAGCCGGTCAATCCACTAGAGCATCCGGATTGGGATGCGCCTCTGACGCGCCGTCCGGATTTTTCGTTTTTTCACGGCACGGCTTGGGCAAAAGTTTTGGTGGAAACCTACGGTTTCAAGCCAACTTGGTTTGCAGCGCAAAATGCCCTGCTGCCATTGATGGAGGTGGACAGCTGGCTGACGGGTCGCCGGGCAATCGCGCTGCCGTTCACCGACGATTGTGCGCCGCTGTGCGAATCAGCAATGGATTGTCAACCGCTGTTTCAAAAAGCGGTTGAGTTTGGGAAATCGCGCCGCTGGAAATCCATCGAGCTGCGCGGCGGACGGAAATTTTTCAGCGAAGCCCCAGCTTCGCTTTCATTTTATGGGCACAGTCTGGACCTGGTCGCGGACGAGCAGCGGATGTTTGAAAAGATGGCCGGCTCCGCGCGTCAGGCGGTGCGCAAGGCGGAAAAAGACGGCGTGACCACGGAGGTTCTGCAAAGCGAGGCGGCGGTGCGGGAGTATTATATTTTGCAGTGCCGGACGCGGAAGCGGCATGGCCTGCCGCCGCAGCCGCTGGGATTTTTTCTGAACATCGGGCGGCACATTTTGTCGCAGAATCAAGGCTTGGTGGTCCTGGCCAGTCACGGCGGTGAAAGGATCGGCGGCGCCATTTGCTTTTTTCTCGGCGGGCGGGCGATTTACAAATTCGGCGCATCGGACTACCGCCGGCAACAACTGCGGCCGAATAACCTGGTGATGTGGACGGCGATGAGATGGCTGGCGCGGAACGGCGCGGCGACGCTGCATCTCGGAAAAACATCGCTGGCAAACGAGGGCTTGCGCCGGTTCAAGCTGAACCTGGGCGCGACTGAGCAGCGGATCGAGTATGTGAAGTTTGACCTGCGGACCGCCCGGTTTGTGACGGAGACGGACGGCGTCACCGGCTGGCACAACCGGGTTTTTCGCGCGTTGCCGGGGTCTGTGGCCCGGCGGGCAGGCGAATTGCTTTACAAACATTGGGCGTGATTGTTACGCTATAAACTGGTTTAATCTGGACAATAAATGAGCATGAGTCGAAATATCGAGGCGCCGCCGCCGGGGATCACCCCGGGCGACATTTACTTTGTGGTGTTCCGCCATAAGTGGAAGATCGTCATTATGGCGCTGCTCGGGCTGGTGGCCGCGGGTTATTATTATTTCACCCGGCAGCCGCAGTTTCAGTCGGAGGCGGAAATCTTCATCCGTTATGTGACGGACAGCCATGGCTTGAATCCCTCGGACAACAATTCCCGGGTGACGTCGCTAATTGATTTGGGTCAGAATGTGATGAATTCGGAAATGGCAATTCTGACCAGCTACGATCTGGCCGCCAAGGTGGCCACGAACTTCGGTCCGGACAAAATTCTGGCGAAGCTCGGGGGTGGCAGCAACGCGACCGCCGCCGCCTCGGCGGTGAAAGGAAATTTGAAAGTGGAGCCGGTGAAGGACAGCAGCGTTCTTTATATCACGTTTCGCCATGCCGATCCGGACCTGGTGCAGCCGGTACTGTCAGAAATCATCCAGGACTATCTGGACAAGCATGCGCAGGTGCACAAGGCCGTTGGAATGTCAGATGACACGTTGACGGAGGAGACCACGCAGTTGCGCCTGCAAATTGCGCAGACGGAAAGCGAGCTGATGATGGCCAAGACCAACGCTGGCATCATCTCCATCGCGGATGCTGAAAAATCTTATTCCGATGAACTGTCCCGCATCCGCCGCGAGCTGTTTCAAGCCGAGGCGAGCCTGGCCGAGCATCAGACCAGCCTGAGGGAACTGGCCAGTGCCGGAACGGGCAGCGGCGGGAGTAATTTGCTTGCGAATGTGCCGGCCGAACAGTTGACCCGCTACAAGTCCGTCTGCGCCCGCCTGACGTATCTGGAACGCCGGCAAAACGATTATTTGCAGGACGGTTATACCGACGAAAACAAGCTGGTCAAGGAAACGCGCGAGCAAATGGTCGCCGCCGCCCACACCAAGGTCGAACTGGAGACTAACTATCCGGCGTTGGTTGAATTGGATACCGCCGATATGACTTCAAGTTCGACCCCGTCAACTACGGCGGCCGCCGACACGGCCCAAACCGCCTCACTGCCGCTGCGGATCAAGGCATTGCAGGCGCAACTGGCGGAGATTCAGGGCGAAGCGGCCGTGCTAAACGTGGCTGAAACGAAGATCGCGGATTTGGAACGCAAGAAAAAGATCCAAGAGGATAACTACAACAATTTTTATAATAGTCTGCAGCAGGCACAAATTGACGAACAACTCGGACCGGGCCGCGTTTCTAACATACAAGTCATCCAGCAGCCGTCGCCGCCTTTCAAGGATTTCAGCAAATTTCACAAGAACATTGCCGGTCTGCTGCTGGGCGGGCTGCTGGCCGGTTTGGCCTGGGCGTTCCTGATTGAATTTTACCTGGACCGATCCGTGAAGCGCCCGGTGGATTTGCAGACGAAATTGCATATTCCGTTTTTCCTGTCCATCCCCGACTTGAACCACAATAACCGCAGCCGGCTGGCGGCGACGGAGCGTCGGCAACTGGAATCTGGCGACAAAACCAGCCTCGCCACCACCGCCAACGGCGCGCTGGAAATCGCGTCGCCGCTGGTCAATCACGCGCTGCATTCGCACTATGACGCGCTGCGCGACCGGCTGGTGAATTATTTCGAATCCATCAACCTCACGCGCAAGCCCAAGCTCGTCGCTGTCACCAGCACCGCCAAGGGTGCCGGCGTCAGCACAATCGCCGCCGGGCTGGCCGCTTCGCTGTCGGAAACCGGCGACGGTCGGGTGCTGCTGGTGGACATGAATCTGGAGAACGGCGCGGCGCAGCAATTTGTCCGCGGCAAATTTGATTGCAAGCTGGACGACGCGCTCATCAGCGAAAAACGCGACCATGCGCTGGTGCAGGAAAATCTTTACGTGGTCTCCGAAGGTTCCAACGCCGACAAGCTGCCGCGCATTCTGCCCAAGCGGTTCGCCTCGCTGGTGCCGAAGCTCAAGGCAAGCGATTATGACTACATCATTTTCGACATGCCGCCGGTGACGCAGACCAGCGTGACTACGCGGCTCGCCGGATTCATGGACACGGTGATGCTCGTCGTCGAGTCCGAGAAGACCGACCGCGACGTTGTCCAGCAGGCCAACCAACTGTTGCTGCAGTCCAAGGCCAATGTCACCGCCGTCTTGAACAAGACGCGCAAATATGTTCCCGCCCGTTTGCAGCACGACATCAACGCCGACGCCTGATCGTGGTGATTGGCGCCTTGAAAACCGGTGTTTCTCCTAATTCCCGCAAAAATTCTTCCGCCTGATCCGTCATGTTAAGCCGCCGGCTTTATTACCGTTTAAAACCTTATCTGCCGTGGTCGTTGCGGATGGGCGTGCGCCGCCTGGTCGCCGGCGTGCAGCGGCGGCGCTTTGCCCAAACCTGGCCCATCAACGAACTTGCCGGTCGGTTGCCGGCGGACTGGCCCGGCTGGCCGGATGGGAAAAAATTTGCGCTGGTGTTCACGCACGACGTGGAGGGCGCCGTCGGCCTGGCGAAATGCCGGCAGTTAATGCAACTTGAACAGCGGCTTGGTTTCTGCTCGTCGTTCAATTTCATTCCGGAGGGCGACTATCACGTTTCGCCGGAACTGCGCGCGGAGCTGGCGCAAAACGGATTTGAAGTTGGCGTGCATGATCTCCGCCACGATGGGAAACTTTACTGGCGGCGCAAGGAATTTCCGGAAAATGCCCGCAGCATCAATGGTTATCTCAAGGAGTGGCACGCCAGCGGTTTCCGCTCCGGCTTCATGCTGCATGACCGCGAATGCCTGAACGACCTGGAAATCGAATACGACGCCTCGACGTTTGACACCGATCCGTTTGAACCGCAGCCGGAGGGCGTCAACACGATTTTTCCATTCTGGGTGCCTCGTCCCGGCGGCGGCGGCTATGTGGAACTGCCTTACACGTTGCCGCAGGATTCAACGATGTTTCTAGTGCTGCAGGAGAAGTCGCCGGAAATCTGGAAGCGGAAGCTCGATTGGCTTGTGCGGCGCGGCGGGATGGCGCTGGTCAACGTGCATCCGGACTACGTCGGGTTCACCGGCAAAAAACGTGAAGCGTCGGAATACCCGGCGGCGTTGTATGAGCAGTTCCTGAATTACATCCGGGACAACTACGCCGGACAATACTGGAACGCGCTGCCGCGCGAAGTGGCCGGCTGGTATCGTCAGAAGTGCGTCGAAACGGCTGGCTTGCCGCGCGCCGGCACCGCCGCCGTTTTCACCGAATCCCACACCGAGCTGGTTCGGAAAAATTCACTGGCCGGCAAACGCGCGGCCGTCGTTTTATATTCCTACTACGCCACCGATCCGCGGCCGCGCCGCGAGGCTGAGGCCTTGCAGCGCGCCGGTATGGAAGTGGACGTGGTTTGCCTGCGGCCCAAGCCCGACAGCCCCTGGCGGCAGAAACTCAATGGCGTGCAAGTATTCCAGATGCCATTGAAGCGCCGGCGTTCCGGCAAGTTGGTTTATATCGCGCAATACGGCTGGTTCCTGATCTGTGCCTTTTTCTTTTTGTCCGCCCGCAATTGCCGGCGGCGCTATCAGCTGGTCCACGTCCACAACATGCCGGATTTCCTGGTGTTCAGCGCCCTGTTGCCGCGGCTGTTGGGCGCGAAGGTGATGCTGGATTTGCACGACCCGATGCCGGAATTATTCCGCAGTATTTACAACCTGCCGGAGGAGCATTTCATCGTGCGCTGGCTGAAAAAAATGGAGCGGCGCAGTATCGCGTTTGCGGACCTGGTGCTGACGCCAAACCTTGCGTTCAAGGAACTGTTCACCTCGCGGAGCTGCGTGCCGGGGAAAATCGAGACGGTGATGAACTCGCCGGAGACGACCATTTTTGACCCGCGCAAACATCCGCACACCAACGGCCGGCCGGCGGCGGACCGGCCGTTCGTGCTGATGTATCACGGTCTGATTGTCGAGCGGCATGGCCTTGACCTGGCCGTGCAGGCTGTGGCCCAATTGCGTGCGCGGATTCCCGGTCTCCGGTTGCATATGTATGGCGAGCCAACGGATTATTCCAAAAAAATCGCGGAGTTGGTGCGGGAATTGAAGCTCGAAGACGTCGTTCATGCGCACGGTTTCAAACCGCTGGACGAGATCGCCCGGGACATATCTAAAATTGACCTTGGTCTGATTCCAAACCGGTTAAGCTCCTTCACGCAGATCAATTTTCCCACGCGCATCTTTGAATATCTGGCGATGCACAAGCCGGTCATGGTCCCGGGCACCAAGGGGATCCGCGATTATTTCCACGATGACGAAATCCTGTATTTCGAGGCGGGCAGCGTCGGGAACCTGGCCGCGAAGATCGAATGGGCCTACCAGCATCCGGAGGAGCTGGCGCAGCAGCTCCAAAAAGGCCGCGCGGTCTACGAAAAATTCAACTGGAATGCGGAGGAAAAACGGTTCGTCAGCCTGGTCGCACGTTTGCTCGGCTGAAAAGCCGTTTCCACCACCTGATGCCACCCCAACTAGCAGCTTTATTTTACCTCGCGATTGTCTTCTGGCTGTTCCGGCGGGATTTTCGCGAGCGGCCCAGCGTCACCGGCGCGCTCTGGCTCCCGTTTTTTTGGATCATCATTGGTGGCACGCGGTTTTTTTCCGGCTGGCTGGCGGTCTTTGGAATCAATCTGGGCGGCGCGTCCGTGGAGGAAGGCAGCCCGGTGGACGCGGTGGTTTTCTTCGCGCTCATTGCCGGTGGACTTTATGTGCTCCGCCGGCGGCAGGTTGACTGGTCGGAATTCATGCGGCGCAACCGGTGGGTCACGATTTATCTGGCCTATTGTCTGATCGCGGTGGTCTGGTCCGACTTTCCCTTTGTCTCAGTCAAGCGCTGGATCAAGCTGTTCGGGCAGCCGGTCATGGTGTTGGTGCTCCTCACCGAGCCGGATCCGGTGGAGGCCTTCACTCATCTGTTGAAACGGTTCGCCTACGTTGTTGTTCCCATATCCATTCTGTTCATCAAGTATTTTCCCCAATGGGGCAGTTGCTATGACATTTGGAATGGCCAGCGGATGAACACCGGCATCACCACGGACAAAAATGCGCTGGGCTGCGATTGCTTTGTCCTGAGCCTGTTTTTTGTCTGGCACTTCCTGCGGGTGCGGCGGCTGGAAAAAGGCCGGGAGCGGACTACGGAGCTGTTCCTGTGCTTGGTGTTTTTAGGTTCGCTCGGCTGGTTGCTCTACACGGCGCACAGTTCCACGCCGATTGGCGCGCTGGGGCTGGCCTTGGTGATGCTGTGGTTTCTCGGCCTCAAATTTGTGGACCGGCGGCAACTGGGCGGTTATCTGGTGGCCGTCATTGCGGTGTGCGCCGTGGCGGAATTCGCCTTTGATCTGCACAAGACGCTGATTCATCTGCTGGGCCGGAATGAAGACCTGACCGGCCGCACCGAAATCTGGCAGGTGCTTTTGCACTGGGACATCAACCCGTTTTTGGGCGTCGGCTTTGAAAGTTTCTGGCTGGGCAGCCGCTTGGACAAGCTGGCCGAGCTGATGCCCGGCTTGATTCTCAACGAGGCTCACAATGGCTATCTGGAAACCTACATCCAGATCGGATTGGTAGGCCTTTTCATCACGCTGGCCATGCTGCTGGCCACCTATTTCAAAGCCCATCGCGCGTTGCTGGACGACTTTGACTTCGGCCGGTTCCGGCTGGCTTACCTGGCTGGCTTCATCGTCTATAATTGGACTGAAGCTGCCTTCCGCACCCATTGCTTCCCCTTTTTCATGTTTTTCCTGATCGCCATTGATTATTCTGTCTGGCCTCAGTTTGAACCGGCCGCCGTCGCCAGCATTGAGGCGGCCGACGAAGAAATCTTGGATGGCGTCCATAAAGACGACATGTCGCCAAACGGTTCAACCGTGTAAAAATGTGTGCCTGTTTACCTGAAAAACAATCGTTTTCACCGGCAGGTCTTTGGCGCATATTTTGCTGACCCTTCCGATGATGCTATACTTGTCTTCTATGAACCAAATCAAAACTGACATTCGGACAGTCCTTTTCGGTTGCCTGCTGCTGATCGGCCTGCCCATGGTCAACGCGGCGACCATCGTTGCCACCAACGGTACCGAAGTGGCGGTCAACGCCGCAATTGCGCAGGCCAAGTTTGGCGATACGGTGCAAATCCCCGCCGGGACTTGGACCTGGAGCGTGGGCAACGTGGGCGTCTCCGGCATTACCCTGGCCGGTGCGGGCACCAACGCCACCTTCATTCTCGACAACCTGCCGAATGGCTGGGGCAATTTTGCTGGTTTTATTTTTGGCCTGCCGGTTCCCAACGCGCCCACCCGGATCACTGGCATCACGTTCGCGGACGCCGGCGATGTGGTTGCCAGCTACAAAGGAAAAGTGATGATTGATGGTCGCGCCTACGGGAACGCTGCTTCCTGGCGCATTGACCATTGCATGTTTGTCAATTTGAACGGCAACAACATCCTCGCCTACGGATTTGCCGTCTCGGTCATTGACCATTGCGCCTTTGCCTTGAAGGGGGCGGAAGCCATCACCCAGTATGGCTTGAGCACCACCCCCAACGATCCGTGGGGCGATTATCCTTGGGCCACGCCGGCAGTTTATGGCACGACCAACGTGCTCTACATTGAAGATTGCTATTTTAAAAACAGCATATCAACCGATGCGGCGGGCGGGGCTTTCGATGCGGAAGCGGGCGCCATGTCGGTGTTTAGAAACAACCTATTGCTGGATTGCGCATGGTTTAATCACGGGAACGACACGTCCGGCCGTTATCGCAGCACCCGGAGTTTCGAGATTTACAACAACGTTTTCATTGATGACCAAAACTGGGTGTCGGCCATGGACTTTCGCGGCGGAACCGGGGTTGTTTTCAGCAACACCGTGACGGGATACAAATTGTTTGACACCATCGAAAACTACCGGAACGTCCAGCCCAATTCCTTCGGCGGCGTGGATGGAAGTAACCCATGGGATAATACCAACGCGGTGGTTTATTATACCGGAACCAACACCACAACGGGCGGTAGCATTACCTGCCCCGGAGCCAACTGGACGCCGCACCAGTGGGCTGGCTATGTGGTCAGCGATCCGGCGGCTGGCACCATCGCCGTGGGTCATGGGGCCGGTTCTGTTAATTACTGTCTGATTCAGGATAATTCGTCGGACACGTTGACCATGTCCCCAGCCAAGGATTTCCAGATTGTGTTCACCAATCAAGATGTGTTCAACATCTACTATGTCGCCGCTGCGCTCGACCAGGTCGGTCGCGGCAGCGGTGATTTGATTCAGGATGTCACCGTTGGCAACTGGCCGAACAGCGTCACCTACACCATCGACACCGCTACCGGCACGAACTCCTGGCCGCATCAGGTTGTGGAACCGCTGTATTCCTGGGGCAATACCCTGAACGGCAGCCCGGCAGGAATCTTGTCCGGCTATGCCAACATTCAAGAAGGACGGGATATTTTTGCCAACGCCGTCAAACCGGGTTATTCGCCGCTGCCCTATCCCCATCCTATGGTTGCGGCAGCTGTGCTGGCCGCGAGCAGCAACAGTTCGTCAGCGACCAATAGTGCAGTCACCAATACCGTTCCGGTGCTGACCCCGCCTTCGAGTTTGAGCGTATCCCCGAACTGATTCCGGTTGGTCCGCCAATTTATTTTCGTTACTGCCGAGATGCTCGCAGCCTCCATTGTATCGTTGTCCGACCTCATTTTGGTCACCGGTTCTAACGGTTTTATCGGTGCCAGCGTGGTTGAAAATCTCCTCGCCCGCGGTTTTACGAATCTGCGGCTGTTCGTCCGGCCGTCCAGCAAACTTGAAAAGCTGAAGGCCATCCTTCGCAAATATCCCGCCGGCCAAACTGCTGAAATTGTCAAGGGCGACCTGCTCTCCCGCGAGGACTGCCAATCTGCTGCGCGCGATGTCGCCGTCATCATCCACCTCGCCGCCGGCTTCGAGAAATCCTTTGCCGGCGCGTTCATGAATTCCGCCCTGGCCACCCGTAATCTGATCGAGGCTTTTCTCGAACTCGGCCGGCCCACGCGCTTCGTCAACGTCAGTTCCTTTGCCGTCTATTCAAATTTGAAAATGGAACGGCACGCGCTGCTCGATGAAACCTGTCCGCTGGAAGACGCGCCGCAGGAACGCCACGACGCCTACGGTTTCGGCAAATTGCAGCAGGAAAAAATTGTCCGGCAGTATGGCGAAAAGAACGGCCTGCCGTTTGTCATTCTCCGCCCGGGCGCAGTTTATGGTCCCGGCAAACCGGATTTGAGCGGACGCGTCGGCATTAACACGTTCGGTTTTTTTATCCACCTCGGCGGCGGCAACGAACTGCCGCTGACGTACGTGGACAACTGTGCCGAAGCTATCACCCTCGCCGCCCTCCAGCCGGGCGTGGACGGTGAAACCTTCAACGTCGTGGACGACGAAATCCTGACCAGCCGCGAATTTCTGGCTGCGCGCAAATCAGTGAAGCCGTTTTTTTCGATCTGGATTCCCTATCCGCTCGCGTATCTTGGTAGCGTGCTTTGGGAAAACTATTCCAAAAAATCCGGTGGCCAGTTGCCGCCCGTGTTCAATCGCCGCCGCTGCGCCGCCGAATGGCAGGGCAACCGCTATACCAATAAAAAACTCCGCGAACGGCTCGGCTGGAAACAGAAAGTCCCGCTCGCCGAGGCCCTGAAATCTTTTCTGGCGCAATATCAATGATGCTCCGCATCGCCATCATCGGCTGCGGCAAGATTGCCGACCAGCACCTGCTTGCCTTTCGCCGCATCGGCGGCGGCGAGGTCGTGGCGCTGTGCGACCGCGAATTGCTCATGGCCAACCAGCTTGGCGAACGCTTCGGTGTCACCGCCTGTTTTGCCGACGCGGCGGAAATGCTCCGCGTCGTCAAACCCGATGTCGTCCACATCACCACGCCGCCGCAGGGCCATTTTTCGCTCGGCAAGCAATGTCTCGAAGCTGGGGCGCACGTTTATCTGGAAAAGCCGTTCACGGTCACCGCACCGGAAGCCGTGGAATTGATCCGGCTGGCCCAAAGTAAAAATCTCAAAATCACGGCGGGCCACAATTATCAGTTCACCTTGGAGATGCTCGAAGTGCGCCGGCTCGTTTCCCAGGATTTTCTCGGCGGCAAGCCGGTTCATCTGGAAAGCCATTGGCCATACGACTTGAGCGACGCTAGTTATGTCGGCCCGATTCTCGGCAGCCAAACGCATTGGGTTCGCCAATTGCCGGGCCAACTCTTTCACAATCTCATTAGCCACGGCATCGCCAAGCTCGCGGAATTTCTCGGCGATGACGTCAAAGTCACCGCTCATGCGCACCAAAGCGCCCGGCTGAAAAATCTCAATGGTCAGGAAGTGCAAGACGAGCTGCGTGTGTTGCTTTGTGATGAAAACGGCACGACTGCGTTCTTCTGTTTTTCCACGCAGGTCAAGCCTGGCCAGAATTATCTGCGGATCTGCGGGCCGAAAAATTCGCTCTTCGTGGACAATTCCAGTGGCTGCCTGATCCGGCAGAATAACCAGGCCAGCAAGAGCTACCTCATTTTTTTCCTGCCGCCGTTGCGGAATGCCCGGCAGCATTTACACAATGCCCGCGTCAACGCCTTCAATTTCATCACCGGCAGGCTGCACCAGGATTCCGGCATGAAGGAATTGATTGAGCGTTTTCACCAAAGCATCAAAACCAATGGTGCGCCGCCGATTCCGTATCGCGAAATCATCTTGACCGCGCGCATCATGGACGAAGTTTTTGCGCAGATCAAAGCTCCGGCGAAATGAAATACGTTCTCATCACTTCCGCGCGCAACGAAGCCGCCTTCGTTGGCCTGACGCTGGCGTCGGTTGCGGCGCAGACGCAGTTGCCGGAACACTGGGTCATCACCGACGACGGCTCTTCCGACAACACGGCGGAAATCATCGCCGAGTTTGCCAAAAGTCATCCGTGGATCACGCTCATCCGCAATCCCCAGCGCGAAGGCCGTAATTTTGGCGCGAAGGCCAACGCCGTGAACGCCGCGCTCGCGCGGATGAAGGATCTACCGTTCGACGTGCTCGGTAATCTTGATGCGGACACTTCGTTCGAACCGGGCTACATGGAATTTCTGATGCAGAAATTTGCCGCTGATCCGAAACTCGGCGTCGCTGGCACGCCGTTCACGCAGGAAGGTGGCTACGATTCGACGAAGGACAGTTTTGAAGGTGAAAGCTTTGTCGCCGGTCCGATCCAGTTATTCCGCCGCGAGTGTTTCCGCGAAATTGGCGGCTACACGGCGAGTCCGGCGGGTGGGGTGGACTGGATTGCGGTGATGACGGCGCGGCTGAAAGGCTGGACGGCGCGGTCGTTTTCCGAGAAGCGGTTTCACCATCATCGCTCGATGGGCACAGCGGAAAAAGGCGCTCTGGCCGCGTTGTTTTCCTACGGCCAGAAGGATTATTACCTCGGCGGCTCGCCGGTCTGGCAGTTGTTCCGCGTGACCTATCGCACCCTGAAAAAGCCGTATTTATTTGGCGGACTTGCGCTGCTGCTCGGTTATAGTTGGGCCGCGCTGCGCCGGGTGAAACGACCAGTGTCCGACGAGCTGATGCAATTCAACCGCCGCGAACAGATGAAAAAGTTGAACGCCATTTTGCGTTCCCTCTTTCACCTGAAAAAGGTGGATAATTTTCGCGTGACCAACGCGCCGACCGAAACCAACTGAAGCATGGCCACCGCAAAAAATATCTCGCCGTTGGCTGAAAAAGTTTCCGTCACGTTGGTGAATTTCACCAACTGGCTGGAAACCTACGGCGAAGACTCGTGGGATCATCAATCGTTCTTCGCCGGGCCGGTGGGCAGCCGGGCAAAGGCGCTTTACTACAAAAATAAATTGCTCGGAACGGCGGCGGTTGCGCCGATGATTTTTTTCGAGGCGTTTCTGCCGGCAGCACGGCGGCTGTTTCATCAGCCGATCCGCCTGCCGATTGCCGACGCGCATTTCGCAATGGGCTTTGCGTTTCTGAACGAGGTTGGCGGCGATTCAAAACATTTGGCAAAAGCGGCGCATTTTTTGGATGCGCTCAAGCAAACCCGCTGTCCAAGCTACCAGGAATTTTGCTGGGGTTATCCGTTTGACTGGGTCACGCGCAACGGGGTTATCAGGTTCGGCACGCCGCTCATCACGACAACGCCCTACGCGTTCGAGGCGTTTGTGCAGGTGCAGGAATTGCAGCCGAACCCCGAACGTAAAAAAATCATCGAGTCCATCGTCCGCCACACCTGCACGGACATCAAGGATTTCAAAACCTCGGAAACCGCGCGCACGAGTTCCTACACGCCGCACGATCAAGGGGGTGTGGTGAACGCATCGGCGTATCGCGCCTTCATGCTGACCAGCGCGGCGAAATTTCTGCATAATGATTCGCTGCTCAAAATCGCCGCGCCGAACATCAATTTTGTTTTGGAAAGCCAGAACGCCGACGGTTCCTGGCCTTACGCGAAAGATGGAGTACGCGATTTCGTGGATCATTTCCACACCTGCTTCGTGATGAAGGCGCTCGCGAAAATCTTTCTGCTGAACGGCAATCCGCGCATCCGCGCCGCGCTGGCCAAGGGCGTGGATTACTACCTGAAAAATCTTTTTGCCGGGGACGGCATGCCCCGGCCGTTTTCCAAGGCTCCGCGTCTGACCGTTTACAAATGCGAGCTTTATGATTGTGCCGAATGCCTCAATTTGTGCCTGTTATTGCGACGTGAATTTCCGCAGTTGCAAAAAACTTTGGAAACGGTCATCGCCGGCATTTTGGAAAACTGGGTCAAGCCCGACGGCTCGTTCCGTTCGCGCAAACTCATGTTTGGTTGGGACAACGTGCCGATGCACCGTTGGGCGCAATCGCAGATGTTCCGTTCGCTGGCGTTTTATCTGCGCGAAGAAAAATTGGCGGCGGGTAACAACTGAAATCTCATGTGCGGCATTTGCGGACAAGTTAAAATTGACGGTGACGAGCCGGTGGATCAGGAAACGATCCGCCGGATGTCGCGCACGATGTTTCATCGCGGCCCGGACGACGAGGGCTATTTCTTCGACCGCTCGCTCGGCTTCGGTTTTCGACGGCTTTCAATCATTGATCTGGCCGGCGGACATCAGCCGATGGCCGACGCAGACGAAACAGTTTGGATCGTTTTCAACGGCGAGATTTACAACTACCAGGAATTGCGCGCGGAACTCGAAGGGCGCGGCCATAAATTCCGCACCAGCTCGGACACGGAAGTCATCATTCACGGGTACAAACAATGGGGCAACGATGTCTTCAATCATCTCAATGGCATGTTCGGCGTGGCGATTTGGGACGTGCAGAAAAAGAAGCTCGTCATCGCGCGCGATCCGATGGGCATCAAACTGATTTACTACAAAATCACCGGTGACCAATTAAGTTTTGGTTCGGAAATACGCCCGGTGCTCGCGGCGGAAAGTGCCAAACCGGACGTGGATCCGGCGGCGTTGAATTTATTTTTGCGGTTCCGCTACACGCCGTCGCCGCTGACCATTTTTCAAGGCGTGCGCAAACTCGCGCCGGGCACGATGCTCGTGGTTGAAAACGGCAAATGCCGCGAGGAGCGCTGGTATAACTTTTCGCCGACGCCGTTCGCCAATAATCTCAGCGACAAAGATGCGACGGCGGAACTGCTCGATTTGTATCGCGGTGCGGTGAAGCGGCATTTGCTGGCCGACGTGCCGGTGGGAATTTTATTGAGCGGCGGACTGGATTCGGGCCTGCTGCTCGCACTGATGAACGAGCATGGTCGCGACTGGCCGGCTTACACCATCGGCTACGGCAAAGATTTTCACGACGACGAACTGGTGGATGCGGCCGAAACCGCGTCGTTGTTGTGCGCACAGCATCATCAGGTGCGGATTGACCAGGAAGAATTTGAAAAGGCTTTGCCGAATATCGTACGTTTTTTGGAGGAGCCGGTCGCGAGTTCGTCCATCGTGCCGATGTATTTTGTCTGCCAGCGGGCGCGGCAGGACGTGAAAGTGGTTTTGATCGGCCAGGGACCGGATGAATTATTCGGTGGCTACACGCGGCATCTCGGCGTGCATTACGGCAATTATTGGCGCGGCCTGCCGGCGGGAATCCAGTCGCTAGGCAGCTCGCTGGTGAATCAACTGCCGCGCAACGAAACTTTGAAACGCGGCGTGCAGTCGCTGGGCATTGCCGACCGGCTGGCGCGGTATCAAAACGTTTTTTCGTTGAACCCGGCGGCGACGGTGAACGGACTTTTTCGCGCAGATGCATTGCCGCAAGGCGATGATGCGGAACTGGCAAAATATCTCCGCCCGCTGATGCCGCAGATGGAAAAGCTCGACGAACTCGGCGGCTTTCAGCTCTTGGAAATCCGCTCGTCGTTGCCGGATGAGTTGCTGATGTATGCGGACAAACTTTCCATGGCGCACAGTCTTGAAGCGCGTGTGCCGTATTTGGATCGCACGGTGGTGGAATATGCACAACGATTGGATGCCCATTTCAAAGTTCGTTGCGGCGAACGGAAATGGCTGCATCGTCGCGTCTGCGAAGAGTTTTTGCCGCGCACGATTTTGAAGCGCAAGAAACGTGGCTTTGCCGTGAATGTGGTGGACGACTGGTTTCAATCCTCCGTGAAGGGCAAATTTCCCGACGTGCTGCTCGAAAAAAGTTCACTGATTTATTCGCTGCTGAATCCCGCGCCGGTGAAAAAACTGCTGGACGACCATCAGTCGCGCCGGCAGGACAACCATAAACTCTTGTTCAGCCTTGTGATGTTTGAGCAGTGGCTGCGCGGTGTGCATTCGGTTTGAGTATGGAGGAGCCCCAATGTTGATTGGCAAAACAGAATTAAACGTGTCCGGGCGGATTTTGAAGATCGCAAAACTGCGGCACGAGTGGTTTGAATATCTCGCTGCTCCGGCGGCCTTCATTCCGGAGGTTAGGCAGGCACGCGTCGCGGACATTCTAACTTTTTTACAGGAGGCGCACGTCGAACGCCCCCGGTTTCCGTATCCCAGCGAGCCGGCTGGCGCGTCGATGGTGACGTTCAAGAGTTTTGACGACTGGTGGAACGGCCTGCATTTCAAGGCGCGCAACAAGGCGCGCAAGGTGCAGAAAACCGGTGTGGAATTGCGTCCGGCGAAGTTGGACGATGAGTTTGTGCGCGGCGTAAAAAAAATCTACGACGAGGAACCGCTCCGGCAGGGCCGGAAATTCACGCACTTCGGAAAAAGCCTGGCGCAGATCCGGGAAGACTTAAGTTCGTTTCCTGAATGCACTTTTTTCATCGGTGCGTATTTTCAAAATGAGCTGATCGGCTTCATGAAGCTGTTTGAAGGCGACCGGATTTTGCGCACCGTCCACATCATTGCCACCTTTGAACATCGCGATAAATGTGTGATGGATGCCTTGATTGCCAAGGGGGTGGAGCTTGCCAGCGCGAAAGGCATCCACCATTTTCATTATGGCGACTGGGCGTATCGCGGTCTGGGTGTGTTTCGCGTGAAATTTGGCTTTGAACGGCACGATTGTCCGCGCTATTTTGTGCCGCTCAATTGGCGCGGCGAATTGGCGCTGAAAGCCGGCTTGCACCGGCCGGTGCGCGAGCGGATTCCGCAGCTTTGGAAAGACCGTTTGATCGGCGCGCGGAACCGGTGGAATTCATGGCGGCACGGTGCCAGCGGGCCCAAGGCCGGCGGCGATGAATAAAATAATTTTTGGAGAGGTGGCTGAGTGGCTTAAGGCAACTGTCCTTCACGGGACCGTTATGCGGGCAACCGCATCGGAGGTTCAAATCCTTCCCCTCTCCGCCAAGCTTGACTGAATCACCCGCGCCCGGCGGGAACACCAATGAAGATTGCCTATCTCATCCTCGCGCACCGGAATCCCCGGCTGGTCCAAAAGACCGTGGCGGTTCTGGACTGCGAGGACGCGGCGTTTTTCATTCATATCGACGCCAAGTTTGCCTTGGAACCGTTTGCCGCCATTCGCGGTCCAAACATATTTTTCATCGAGCGGCGCCAGTCGGTGTTCTGGGGTGAATTCTCCCAGACGGCGGCGATCCTGCTCCTGCTGCGCCAGGCGCTGGCGGCATCACAACCCTATGATTATTTGGTGTTGATGAGCGGCAGTGATTTTCCATTGAGGAGCGGGCGGTATGTCCGCAATTTTCTGGAGCTGAATCAGGGGCATGAATTTATCACGCTGGTCAAAATGCCTGGGCCGGGCAAACCGCTTGCCCGGATTAACACGCTGCGGTTTCCCTCCACGCGACCCATTCTGCGTTTTACTTTTCGCGCCTTGGCCAAGTTGGGCCTGGCGCGGCGTGACTACCGGAAGCATTTCGGCTCTCTGGAGCCTTACGCGGGCCATACTTGGTGGGCCTTGTCCAGTCAGGCGGGCCAATACATCCTTGAGTTTGTTGAGCGCCATCCGGCATTGGCGAAGTTCTTTGAGAACACGCACGCTTCAGATGAAAGTTATATTCACACCATCCTGGGCAATTCTCCGTTCAAATCCCGCATCCGCCGGCACCTGGTTTTTGAGGACTGGCGTTCGCCGGCGGATCATCCGGAAATGATTAACGCCCGGCATCTGGAATATTTCGAGTCGCAGGATGCGGTCGCTCCGCGCGATGGCCACGGGCCGGGCGAACTGCTGTTTGCCCGAAAATTTTCCGATGCGGAATTCCCGGTGGTCGAACGCGTCGTCGCAATGATCGCCCGGAAGGAAAACCAGCCGTTGTTGAAAGGCAATTAAGTTATGCCTGGAATTGCCGGCATCATCAGCCCAAGACCCGTCGTCGAAAGCGCCCGCCTCGTGCAGGCGATGGTGGCGACGATGCGGCACGAGGATTTCCATGTGACGGGAACCTTCGCCGTACCCGAACTCGGCCTGGCCGCCGGCTGGGTGGCGCACGAAAACTCATTTGCGGCCGGCCAGGTTTTTCAGAGCGAGCAAAAAGACGTCGCGCTGTTTTTTTCCGGCGAATGTTTTGTGAACGCGGAAACCCGCAGCCGGCTGAAGCAAAATGGCCATGTTTTCTCTGAAACCGGCGGGGACTGTCTGGTGCATCTTTACGCGGACGAGGGCGAAAGTTTTTTTGAAAAAATGAACGGTCTTTTCAGCGGGCTGCTGGTGGACCGGCGGCGGCGCAAAATCTATCTCTTCAACGACCGCTACGGCATGGAGCGGATTTACTGGCACGAGACGCCGGACGCCTTTTATTTCGCCAGCGAAGCCAAGGCGCTGCTGCGGATTCTGCCGGAACTCCGCGAGTTTGACCCGCAGGGGGCCGCGCAGTTTCTGACGTTTGGTTCCACGCTCGGCTGGCGGACTTTGTTTTCCGGCATCCAAATGTTGCCGGGCGGCTCGCTCTGGAAATTTGCGGACGGCCATTGCGAGCGCGGAACCTATTTTTCACCGGCTGCCTGGGAAGCCCAGCCCCGGCTCACCGCCGAGGCCTACGAAACGAAATTTTCCGAAACGTTCAAAAAAATCCTGCCGCATTATTTCGCATCGGCGCCGAATGTCGGCATCGCGCTGACAGGCGGCCTGGACACGCGGATGATCATGGCGTGCCGTCCGCAAAGCCCGCGCAACCAGACTTGCTACACCTTTGCTGGCACGGCCGGCGACACGATTCTGGATGATAAGATCGCCGCCCGCATTGCGGCGGCCTGCGGCCTGGAGCATCGGCTGCTGCGGCTCCGGCCGGATTTTTTCTCAGATTTCGCCGCGCATGCCGACCGGACGGTATATATCACTGACGGGACCTTCGGAATTTTGGGCGCGCACGAAATATATTTTCACCGGCAGGCGCGGGCGCTGTCCGCCTGGCGGCTCACGGGTAATTACGGCAGTGAAGTGTTTCGCGGCATTTCCACCTATAAACCGCTGCGTCTTGCGCCGGAGTTGTTTGATCCCGAATGGGCGCGCACCATCGCCGCCACCGCCGGCCAGCTCGCGGCGCACAAAGCGCATCCGGACACGTTTGCCATCTTCAAGGAGATTCCGTGGAATTTGTTCGGCAGCGTGGCCGCCGGGCGATCGCTGGTCAGCTTCCGCACGCCTTATTTGGACAATGAAGTTGCCGCGCTGGCGTATCAAGCCCCCCTGCATCTGCGCAAATCGTCATTGCCTGCCGCGCGCCTGGTGAGAGCCAATAGCCCGATTTTGAGCGATATTCCAACCGATCGCGGCTATGCCGGCGCCAATGCTGGCGCAGCTTTTCTGGCGCGGCGGATTCTGGCCGAAGTCACTTTCAAAATTGATTATTATTTCAACGAGGGACTGCCGGCCACGGTGTCGGCCTTTGACCCGGCCTTTCGTTTCGTGGCGGCAAAAACCCGGCTCGCCGGCTGGCACAAATATTTGCATTACAGCCTTTGGCTCCGCAAAGAACTCGCAGCCTATGTGAATGAAACAATTCCCGCCGCCCGGGCGAGCCGGTTTTGGCGGGCGGATTTTCTTCCGCCTCTGGTGGCGCAACACCTTGCCGGCCAGAAAAATTATGCGCCGGAAATCAATCTGGTGCTGACGCTGGAAGCTGTTGAGCGGCTCTTGTTTCGTGGGCTGCCGCGCGGCTTGGATAATTAAACATGAACACCTTGATTCTGAAACTCGGCGCGACGGGCGATGTCGTCCGCACTACGCCATTGCTGAAACATCTCGCCGGCAACGTCTCGTGGCTTACCGCCGCGAAGAATGTTTCGCTCCTCGCCGGCCTGACCAAAACCCTGCGCGCGGCTTCGTGGGAGCAGCGCGGCCAGTTTTGCGACCGCGAATACGACCTCGTCATCAATCTGGAAGACACGCCGGACGTCGCGCAATTTTTGTCGTCGGTGAAATTCAAAAAACTTTTCGGCGCTTACCCGGACGCCAGTGGCCAGCTGGTTTATACCGATGATTCCAGCGGCTGGTTTGATTTGAGCCTCATCAGCCGGTTCGGCAAAGCGGCGGCGGACAAGCTGAAGCTGGAAAACCGGCGGCCTTATCAGGATTTGATTTTTGCCGGTCTGGGTTTGCAATTCAAAGGCGAAAAATATATGCTGCCGGAACCGGTCAAAACCAACTTGTGCGGCGACGTCGCCATCGCGCCCAAAGCTGGCGCGGTGTGGCCGATGAAAAACTGGGCTTTCTATGCCGAACTCAAAACCGCGTTGGAGAAAAAGGGGCTGACGGTGAACGTGCTGCCGGAACGCGCGTCGCTGCTGGAACATCTCGGTGACGTGAAAAACCACCGCTGCCTCGTGAGCGGCGACAGTCTGCCGATGCACCTCGCGCTGGCGGTGGGCACGCGCTGCGTGACGATTTTCAACTGCACCAGCCCGTGGGAAATTTACGACTACGGCATTCAGCGGCAGCTCACCTCGCCGCGGCTGGCGGAATTTTTCTTCAAGCGCGGTCTGGACGAGCGCGCCACCACGGCGATTCCGCTGCAGGAAGTTTTCGCCGCCGTACTGGAACAGCTTCAATGAACGGCGCCGATTCTCAAATCAGCGTGCTGACGGCGGGCCGCGACCGGCCTTACGCGCTCGGCTTGGCGGCGGCGCTGGCGGCGGCGGGGATGCGGTTTGATTTCGTTGGCAGCAACGAGGTGGACAGCCCGGAACTCCACGCGTCCCCGCAAATTCATTTTCTGAACTTGCGCGGCGACCAGCGCGTGGATGCCGGCCTATGGAAAAAAGTTTTCCGCGTGCTGGCTTATTATGTTCGGCTGTTCGGTTATGCGCTGACCGCCCGGCCGAAAGTTTTTCACATCCTGTGGAATAACAAATTTGAGCTGTTTGACCGCACTGTGCTGCTGCTGTTTTACCGGTTGCTCGGCAAGAAAATCGTGTTCACCGCGCACAACGTGAACGCCCGCGCCCGCGATGGCGGCGATTCCTGGCTGAACCGGGCAACGCTGAAATTTCAATACCGACGGTGCGACCACATTTTTTTGCACACGGAAAAAATGAAGGCGGAGTTGGTTGCTGCCTATGATTATCCCGAAAGCAATGCGAGCGTGATTCCGTTCGGCATCAACCGCACGGTGCCGGATACGGCGCTGACAACGGCTGCGGCGCGGCTGCGGCTGGATTTGCGCAAAGGTGAAAAGACGCTTTTGTTTTTTGGCAATATTGCGCCCTACAAAGGCGTGGAGTTTTTGGTGGACGCCTTCATCAACGTGGCGAGCCGGTCGGAAAATTATCGGCTCATCATCGCGGGCCGGCCCAAGGGCAGCGAAGAGTATTGGGCCGGGCTGCTGGCCAAAATCAACGCCAGTCCGGTGCGCGATAAAATCCTTTTGAAAATCGAATATGTGCCGGACGCGGAGACGGAGATTTATTTCAAGGCGGCAGACATTTTGATTTTACCCTACACGCATATTTTTCAGAGCGGCGTCCTGTTTCTTGGCTATAATTTCGGTCTGCCGTCCATTGCCGCCGATGTTGGTTCGCTGAAGGATGAAATTGTCGAAGGTCAAACCGGCCTCGTTTTTAAGCCGCGCGACGCGGCGGATTTAACCCGGGCGATTGAAAAATATTTCGCCTCCGATTTGTATGCCGACCTGCCCAGCCGCCGCCAGAACATCCGCGATTTCGCGAACGAGCGTTATTCGTGGAGCAAGGTGGCGCGCCTCACGACGGAAGTTTATGCCCGGTTGTTGAAATGAAACCGCTGATCTCCATCTTGATTCCGGCTTACAACGCGGCGCCGTGGATTGCGGATACGCTCCGGTCGGCGTTGCGCCAGACCTGGCCGCGCAAGGAAATCATCGTGGTGGACGACGGCTCGAAGGACGAAACTTTCGCGGTGGCGCAAAAGTTCGCCGGGCCGGAAGTTGCGGTGGTGACGCAAAAAAATGCCGGCGCGTCCGCGGCGCGGAATAAGGCGTTTTCACTTTGCCAAGGGGATTACATCCAGTGGCTCGACGCGGATGATTTGCTCGGCGCGGACAAAATTTCACGGCAGCTGGAAGTCGTCGAAAAAGTTTCCGACCCGCGCGCCTTGTTTTCCTCGGAATGGGGCCGGTTCATGTATCGTCCGCGCCGGGCGAAGTTTGAATCCACGCCGCTCTGCGCCGACCAGCCGCCGGTGGAATGGCTGGTGCGCAAGCTCGGACAAAACCTGCACATGCAGCCGGCCACCTGGCTGGTGAGCCGTGGGTTGACCGAGGCCGCCGGACCGTGGGACGAGCGGCTGTCGCTGGATGACGACGGCGAGTATTTCTGCCGCGTGCTGCTGGCGAGCAGCGGCGTCCGGTTTGTGCCCGGCGCAAAATCATTTTATCGGATGTCCGGTTTTGGCACCTTGAGCATCGTGGACCAGTCAGATAAAAAATTGGAGTCTTTGTGGCTGTCCATGCAGCTGCACGTCGGCTATCTTCGTTCGCTGGAAGAGAGCGAACGGACGCGCGCCGCTGGCGTGACCTATCTTGGCAATTGGCTGAATTATTTTCACCCGGTGCGACCGGACATTATCGCGCAAGCCAAACAACTGGCAGCGTCGCTGGGTGGAAAACTGGAGCTGGCCGGCGTGCGGCCCAAATACCGGATGATTGAAAAGCTGTTCGGCCGCGAGACCGCCAATCGCGCGCAGGTTCTGCTGCCAAATCTGAAAACCGCGGCGCTCCGGTCGTGGGACAAGGCGTTGTCCCGGCTGGAGCGGTGTGTGGAGGTTTGAAATTTTATGGGACAACGATTGATCATCGAAGCCGGGCGCACGGAACGCCAATACTGGCGTGACCTGTGGCGCTACCGCGAACTATTTTACTTTCTTGCCTGGCGCGATTTTCTCGTGCGCTATAAACAAACGGCCGCCGGCGTGCTATGGTCGCTGATCCGGCCGGTGCTGACCATGCTGGCCCTGATGATCGTGGTGAAGTTCGGTCGGCTATCCACCGGCGGCGTGGCTGGCCCGCTCTTCATTTTTGCGGCCATGCTGCCGTGGCAGTTCTTTTCCACGGCGCTTTCGGAAAGCGGCAGCAGCCTGATTACCAACGCCAACCTGGTTTCCAAAATCTATTTTCCCCGGCTGGTGGTGCCGGCCAGCAGCATCATCGTCTGCTTCGCGGATTTTTTGATCTCCGCCGCCTTTCTGGTGGTGCTGATGGTGTATTATCGTTTTGCCCCGCCACCGCAGGTGGTGGCCTTGCCGCTGATGCTGCTGATGGCGCTGGGGGCGTCATTCGGTGCGGGATTGTGGATCGCGGCATTAATGGTGAAATACCGGGATTTTCGCTTTATTGTGCCGTTCGTCGTGCAGTTCGGCGTTTATGCGTCGCCGGTGATTTTGAAAACCAGCGTGGTGCCGGAGAAATGGGGGCTGCGGTTTATTTATTCTTTGAACCCGATGGTGGGCGTCATTGACGGCTTCCGGTGGTGCCTGCTAGGCGGGGAGAACACGATTTATTGGCCGGGCTTTGCCGCGTCGCTGCTGGTGGTCGTTGGCCTGGTCTTCACGGGCATATGGTATTTCCGCAAAACCGAGCGGACGTTTGCCGACATGATCTGAACCGCCGCCGCCAAAGTAAAACCACCGTGAGCGAGCCCATCATCACCGTTGAAAACCTGTCGAAGTGTTACCGGATTGGTCATCTGCCTGCCCAAGGTGATGGCTTGCGCCATGTCCTCGAAAACTCACTGCGAGCACCGCAGCATTGGCTAAAGCGCCGGCGCGAAAAACGCGAGTCCGCGACGGAGGAATTTTGGGCGCTCAAGGATGTCTCCTTTGAAATCAAGCGCGGCGAAGTCGTTGGCATCATCGGCCGCAACGGGGCGGGCAAGTCCACGTTGTTAAAAATCATGAGCCGCATCACCGAGCCGACTTCGGGGCGCATTGCCATCGAGGGCCGCGTGGCGAGTTTGCTGGAAGTCGGCACCGGCTTCCACGCGGAGCTGACCGGCCGCGAAAATATTTTTCTAAACGGCGCCATCCTCGGCATGAGCAAGGCGGAGATCACGCGGAAGTTTGATGAAATTGTGGCCTTTTCGGAGGTGGAAAAATTCCTAGATACGCCGGTGAAGCGTTACAGCAGCGGCATGTATGTGCGCCTCGCTTTTGCGGTGGCGGCGCATCTGGAGCCGGAAGTTTTGATCGTGGACGAAGTGCTGGCCGTGGGCGACGCCGCGTTCCAGAAGAAATGCATCGGGAAAATGCAGGATGTCAGCAAAGGTGGCCGGACGGTGATTTTCGTCAGCCACAACATGCAGGCCGTGGTGGCGCTTTGTGAAACGGCGGTCTGGCTGCAGGGCGGAAAAGTCTTGGCAACTGGCGCGGCGAAAAATCTGGTCGGCAAATACCTGAGCCAGCCCGCCGGCGACGGACTGGAGCCCGCCCTGCCGTTGGCGGCCAAACCGCGCACTGGCACCGGCACGGCGCGGTTCACCAAGCTCACCGTGGGCGAGCAAGGCACCGGCGATCCCGCCAGCGGGCAAATTACCACCGGCGGTTCGCTGCGGATTGATCTGGAAATCGCCGCCCGCCAGCCGGTGCGGGAAGCGAACGTGGCGGTCACGATTTACGACGTGAACAATTATCGTCTGATTGACGTCAACACCGCGCTCAACGGCGAGTTTCTTTCCCTGCAGCCCGGCGGGCTGGCTCGGGTCAGCTTTGTTATCGGGGAACTGCTGCTCAAGCCCGGCCGTTATATCATCGAGCTTTGGCTTGGTCGCGCCGGCATGGAGGACGTGGATTTTGTCCGTGAGGCCGGCGGCTTTGAAGTCCTCGCGGATGTCGCCAAGGCCAATCATTCCGAAACATTTCCCGGCATTTATCAGTGCCGGTTTTCCCATCAGATTTCCCGGTGACAATGAAAAAATTGTTGCGACGAATCAAGCTGGCCGTTCACGACGCCACCGGTTCCAATCCGGTGCGCCATCGCGGCGAACGCCGGCGGCTGGCCCGGCTGCCGCGTTATATGGAAACGACCACGCTGCTGCCGGGCTTTGCCTGCCGGATTCCCGACGGTCCGTCGTTTCTGGCGAGTTGGGAAGAGATTTTCGACCGCGAAATCTACAATTTCAAACCGGCGGGCGCCGCTCCGCGCATTTTGGACTGTGGCGCTAACGTCGGCGTCAGTTGCCTTTATTTCCACCGGAAATTTCCGGGGGCTAGGATCACCGCGTTTGAGCCGGATCCGAAAATATTCGCGTACCTGAAAGCCAATCTGGCCACCGGCGGTTGCGGGAATGTTGAACTGATTGCCAAGGCCGTCTGGTCGTCAGCCACTACGCTCCGCTTTCAATCGGAAGGCGCCGACGCCGGCCGGATTGAGGCGCAGGACGGAAAGAATGTCATCGAGATTCCCACCATCAGGCTCCGCGATTTTTTGCAGGAGCCGGTAGATCTGCTGAAGCTGGACATCGAAGGCGCGGAAACCGAAGTCGTCCGCGACCTCGCGCCGGATCTGAGCCGGGTGAAGAACATTTTTGTCGAATACCATTCCTTTGCCGGCCGGCCGCAGTCGCTGGGCGCTTTGATCCAGACGCTGGTGGATGCCGGCTTCCGGGTGCAGGTTCATCCCATGAACGCCGCCCCGCAGCCATTTCTGGAAGTGAAAACCCATTTGGGGATGGATATGCAGCTGAATATTTTCGGGTATCGGGGATGAAATGGCTATGATCCGCGCCGAACCCAGACCCGCCGGGAAAATCCTTTTCATCGGCCATGAGGCGTCCCGGTCGGGCGCGCCGATTCTCCTGCTGCAATTGCTGCAATGGTTGAAGCGGAACAGCCGCTGGGAGTTTGAAATCCTCTTGAAAAACGGCGGCCCGCTGGAACCGGATTTCGCCGCGCTGGCACCCACCACCGTGCTGAAACCGTCGCTGGCGGAAAAAATTCTCGGCCGGCTTTGCGAGGCGGCGGGCTGGAAAACTCCCGCCCGGTTTTCATTTCCGGCCCGGGCTGTCCGGTTTGCGCGCCGCCGGAAATTTAATTTTATTTATGTCAACACCGTGGCGGTGGCCGAGGCGGCGGCTGCGGTTTCCGCATTGGGGCTGCCGCTGATTTGGCACATTCACGAGCTGCCGTTTGTCATTGAAAGTTTTGGCGCGGAACCGTCATTTCGGGCGGCCGGCCGGCACCGCTGCCATTACCTCGCGGCCTCGGAAAGCGTCAAGCACGGGCTGCTGGAAAAATATGCCATTCCGGCTGAAAAAATCCGAGTGATTCACGAGTTTATTACGCCGGTCCCGGTGGCAATCGAGGCCCGGATTGCCATCGGCAAATCTGTGCGAGAAGAGTTGTCGCTGCCTGCTGGCGCATTCCTTGCCGGCATGTGCGGCACGGTGGAATGGCGCAAGGGGGCGGACTGGTTTGTCAACACGGCCAGAAACCTCGCCACGGAATTTCCCGGCTCGGAGATTTATTTTGTGTGGATCGGCGCGGCCGACAGTCAGCAGACCCAACGCGAAATTGACCATGACATTGAGCTGTCGGGCTTGCGCGGCCGCGTGAAATTCATCGGCACCAAAACCGATAGCCAGCGTTATCTTGCCGCCTTGAATGTGTTTGTCCTTTCTTCGCGCGAAGATCCATTTCCGCTGGTGATGCTGGAAGCGGCGGCCTTGTCGCTGCCGATTGTCTGCTTCAACCAAACCGGCGGCGGGCCGGAATTTGTCGGCCACGATGCCGGGCTGGTGGTGGAATATGGCGACACGCCGGCGCTGGCGAAAAGCCTGGTGCGGTTGGTTGGGGACCCGGCCTGGTGTGCGCGGCTGGGAGCCGCCGCCCGTCAAAAACTCACCGGGGCCTACACGGTGGAAACGCAAGCCCCTAAGATTCTGGGATACATCGAGGAAATTATGCAGCGGCCGTCCGCCGCGCCGGGATCGGTGATTGCGCCGGCGTTTGGTGGCAAATACCCTGACGCCTGCCGGTAAATTTATTTTGTGAGCCAACCCATCATCACCGTTGAAAACCTGGCGAAGCGTTATGTCATCGGCCACCAAAACACGCGGCGCGACGGTCTGCGCCACGCCCTCGAGAACGCCTTGCGCGCGCCGCAGCATTGGCTCAAAGCCTCGCGCAAAAGCCGGCCGGCGACCACGGAGGAATTCTGGGCGCTGCAGGATGTGTCGTTTGAAATCAAGCCGGGCGAAGTCGTCGGCATCATCGGCCGCAACGGGGCGGGCAAGTCCACGCTGTTGAAAATTTTGAGCCGCATCACGGAGCCGACCTCGGGGCGGATCACGATTGACGGGCGCGTGGCGAGTTTGCTGGAAGTCGGCACCGGTTTTCATGCGGAACTGACCGGCCGCGAAAACATTTTCTTGAACGGCGCCATCCTCGGCATGAGCAAGGTGGAAATCACGCGTAAGTTTGATGAGATCGTGGCTTTCTCCGAGGTGGAAAAATTCCTCGACACGCCGGTGAAGCGCTACAGCAGCGGGATGTATGTCCGTTTGGCGTTCGCCGTGGCGGCGCATCTGGAACCGGAAATTCTCATCGTGGACGAGGTGCTGGCGGTGGGCGATCAGGCGTTCCAAAAAAAGTGCCTGCAAAAGATGGAGGGAATGCATTTGCATGGCCGGACGGTTGTGTTTGTCTCCCATCAAATCGCGGCGGTCACCCGTTTGTGTCAAAGCGCGCTGTGGCTGGATACCGGTCGTGTCCGGGAATTTGGCCGGGCGGATTTGGTCTGCTCGCATTATTTGGCAAATGGTCAGGGTGTGGCCTCGTGCCGGGACTGGGACCAGGCCCGTTTCGTGCCGGGCAACGAATGGGTGCGGCCGGAACGCGTCGAGGTGCTCGCGGCTGGAAAGCCGGCGGACAGCATTGACATCAAATCCCCCGTGTCCATCGCCCTCGACTACCGGGTGCTCCAAGCTGGAAAAATCCTGATCCCAAACATCCATATATATGCGCAGGATGGCACGCTGATTTTCATCGCGCACGACTGGTATTCTGGCTGGCGCACGCGGCCGAAGGCGGCGGGGAAATACCGAACCCGATTCCACCTGCCCGGCAATTTTTTCAGCGAGGGCCGGATCACGGTGCGGGTGGCTGTTTCCACTTACAATCCTTTTGAGGTTCATGTGGATGAGCCGGATGCGGTGGCGTTCAATGTGGTCGAGGCGGAATCGGGCGACACTTCCCGCGGCGATTTCGCCGGGCACCTTCCGGGAATTGTCAGACCCTTGATCGAATCGCAGACGGAATTGATTGGCTGACCATGCCGGAACCAGCACAACCATGCCGGATTTGCGGCAGCCAGGAGGTGGCGGACCGGCTCCAGGTGCGGGAAATGATGTATGGCACCCGGGACCGGTTTGCCTATTTCCGCTGCGCTGCCTGCGGCTGTCTGCAATTGGCGGAAGTGCCGGCCAACTTGAGCCGACATTATCCAAACGATTATTATTCCTTTCAGGCGCCGGAAAACGCCGCGCTATTGTGGTGGACGAAAATCAAACTCAAGCTGGCCCGCCCCTTCATGACCCGGCACAAGCTGGGCTGGGGATCGGTGCTGGGGCGTTTGCTGTGTCAATTCCAGGAAGGGCCGCTGGTTCCCGAGTGGCTGCGTTTTCTTCCCCGGCCGATTCCATTCGACACCGCGATTCTGGATGTGGGCTGCGGTTCGGGCGGCACCCTTTTGAAGCTGCGCAATTGCGGCTTCACCAACCTGCGGGGAGCGGATCCGTTCATCCAGGAATCCATCACCTATGCCGGCGGGGTCCGGGTGGAAAAACTTGAGTTGTCCGAGGTGCCGGGGAAATTCAGCCTGATCACCTTCAACCACGTTTGCGAGCATCTGGCCGATCCGGTCACCGCTTTGCAGCAGGCGCGCCAGCGGCTGGCGGCCGGCGGGCTGATCCTGGTGCGGATTCCGCTGGCGGATTCCGTGGCCGCGCAGAAATACCGGGAAAACTGGGTCCAGTTGGATGCGCCCCGGCACATCACGCTGCAAACCCGCCATAGCATGGAAATTCTCGCCCGGCAGGCCGGCCTGAAAATCGTCCGGGTGGTTTATGATTCCACGGAATTTCAATTCCTCGGCAGCGAATTGTATTTGCAGGACATTCCTCTCCGGGACGAACGGTCGCAGTCCGTGTTTTCACCGGCTGTCATCCAGCGGTTTGCGCTGGAGGCGGCGCGGCTCAACGCCTTGGAAAAAGGCGATCAGGCGGCATTCCTGTTGGCCGCATGAATTCGCGAAATAAAATCATGCCGGGCTGGGGTTTTAGGTTTGAGCCTTGCCTGCCACCGGTCGGCGGATTACCTAACTAGGAACAGATCACCATGCGTCTGGCCATTTATGCCCATTACGGCACTTCGCCGCAGGTAGCGGGTCATGTGCTTTTCCACCTGCAAAAGCTGGCGGAACTCGGCTGCCAAATCGGCTTTGTCTCCAATTCGGCCATCTCGCCCGCCAGCGAGACGGCCATGAAACAATTTTGCGAGCGGATCATCGTGCGCGAAAACACCGGCCTGGATTTTGCCATGTGGCAGCGCGGTCTGGCCGAATATGACCTATCCGCGTTTGACGAACTGCTGCTGACCAATTCCAGCATCATCGGACCATTGCAGCCGCTGGCGCCGCTATGGCAAAATCCGGCGGTGGCGGACTGTGATTTTTGGGGGCTGACCGACAACGACGAGTTGGGCAGCCACCTGCAAAGTTATTTTCTCGTGTTCCGCCAGCGGGTTTTGCACAGCAGCCGGTTCCGGGATTTCTGGCGGACGGTGCTGCCGTATAAAAACAAGCAGCAGGTGATTTACAGCTACGAGTTGGGCCTGAGCCAATGGCTGGAAGAAGGCGGCTTCACTTGGAAGGCCATTTTCAGCCAGGAAGCGATCCGGTCCGCCTATCGTCAAAGTCGTAGCCTGTGGCGAAAAATCCATGAATATCGCCTCTACCTGGAGCACCGGGCGCTGGGCCGAAACACCACCGTTTTTTTCCCCGACCTGCTGTTGGCGCGCGGGATGCCATTTTTGAAAGCCGCGCTGTTGTGCGAAAGTCCGTCCCGCATTGATCCGCCCACCGCCTTCGGTTTTCTGGAGCGGTCCGGCCTGCCGGATGAAATCCTGGCGGAACTGCGCCGGGATTTTCCGGCGGTGAATGGCCGCCGGAAAAGCTGAAACCGCGCCATTACCTGTGAAAAAAGACCTGGCTCAATACCCCGGACGATCCGGCCCGGCGGGATTTGCCGCGAAATCGTTCAAGCGATTGTTCCGGGCTGGCCGGAATTCTGCGCTGCGATCGCTGACGTGGCTGGAGGAATTGCTGCCGCAAAATAGTTGGCCCCGTTTGATGTATCGGGTGCGGTTTGCCTGGCAACAAAAAAAAGTGGCAGCGGTTCAACCCGGTTTCAGCCTGGTGATCACGACGCGCAACCGGAAGGAATTTCTTTCGTGGGCCGTGGCGGCGGTCTTGGCCAACACGCAGGAGCCGTTCGAGATTATTATCATGGACAACGCCAGCAGCGACGGCACCGGTGCATTGTGCCGGGAACTGGAACGCCGACATCCGGGCCTCGTCCGCCATGTGCCGCTGAAGCGCAATTACGGCACCAACGCCTATGCGCTCGGTTTCCTGCTCGCCAAATATCATTACCTCGTCGACGTGGACGATGACATTTTGGCGGTGTCCAAAGGTTGGGACCAGGCGGCGGCCAAGGCCTTCAGCGTGATTCCCCGCCTGGGCTTTCTGGCGCTGAACGTGGTGCAAGATAAATACACCAACGGCGCCAAGCCCGACTTGGTAAATTATTCCGAATCCATTTTTGCCGGCACCACCATTGAAACCGGCCCGGTCGGCGGCTGGTTTACCGTCACCACGCGGCCCATATACAACGAGGCCGGCGGCTTTGTGTTCCGACCGCACAAGCCGTTCCAGTCAGAAGACGGCCAGTTCGCCAGTGAAATGGCCAGACGCGGTTATGTATCCGGAATCCTGAAGGGGAAGTTTGTCTATCACGCCAGCGGGGCTTATTGGAATTCTGCCTACGGTTACAACCAGATCTGGAAGGAAAAATATCGGCGGGATCACAAGGATTTCGTGCCCCGCATAACGACCGTGCTGGTCGCTGAAGTGCCTTCAGTGGAATATGCCCGGACCATGCTGGCCCAGGCGGAGCAACTGAATGATTGACTCCGGCTCCCAACCTCCGCTGGTGAGCATCTGCGTGCCGACCTACAACGGCGCGGCTTTTTTTCGGGAATGTTTGGCCAGCATCCAGGCCCAGACGCTTGGCGATTTTGAAGTGCTCATTGTGGACGACGATTCCACCGACGACACGCTCGCCATCGCGGCGGAATTTGCCCGGCAGGACGCGCGCTTTCAAATTCACCGTAATCCGAAGCGGCTGGGCCTGGTCGGCAACTGGAACCGCAGCCTCGAACTGGCGCGCGGCGAATGGATCAAGTTTGTCTTTCAAGACGACACCATCGAAAGCCGCTGCCTGGAACGGCTGGTGGCCGGCTGCCGGCAATTTCACTGCGCCTTCGGTTTCTGCCGCCGACAGGTGGTTTTTGACGAGCAGGTCGCTGACTCCCTCCGCAATTATTTTCAAGCGCATCAGGTTTTGCTCGATGAAATTTATGGTCTCCAGGATTGTCATCTGGACGGCGAAACCTTCGCGCGCCAGGCGGTTCGGCGGATGGATTGGAATCCCGTGGGCGAGCCGACGGCGGTGTTGTTCCACCGGTCGTTGATCCAGGATTTTGGAAAATTTGTCCCGGCCATGATCCAGCGCTGCGACACGGAATACTGGCTGCGGCTGGGCACCAACGTCGGCGTGGTCCAGGTGGCCGAACGGCTGGCCACATTTCGCGTCCACGCCAAATCCACCACCAGCCAGAACCAATCCAAGCGCGACTACCGGGCGCGGCTGATTGACCCGCTGATTCTGCATTATCTCATCCTTCACGAAAAACATTACCGGTTGCTGCGCCGGGAACTTTACCGTGCCTCCGGCCGGCTGGTGAACTGGTGGCGGCTTGTTTGGGCGGCGCAACAGGCCCGGACGGTGGCCGCCACTGCGCCGGACGTTCCGGAAATTCAGGCGGAATGGGATAATGTCGTCGCCGCGTATCCCCGGTTTTCCACCTTGGCGCGGGTTGGTGGGGTTCTGAACCAAATCCGTTTAATCTTGGGCGGTCTGGGTTTGGATCGTCACCTCCAAAGAAAATCCTCGGCATGATTACTTCCTGCCGTCACATTGGCGCCCGGCTATGAGTGATGCTGCGGTCAAACAAACGCTGGCGATCATCATCCCGGCTTACAAGGCCGACTTTCTGGCGAAAGCGCTGGCGAGCCTTGTCCGGCAGACCGACCAGCGGTTCAACCTTTATGTCTGCGACGACGCCAGTCCGGCGGACATCGAAGGCATTGCCCGGTCGTCGCTGGGCGCGCGACCCTGGCATTTCAAGCGGTTTGAAACCAATCTGGGCGGCACGTCGCTGGCCCGGCATTTGAACCGCTGCGTCGCCCTGGCCGGCGAACCGTGGGTCTGGGTGTTCTCGGACGATGATTTGCTGGACGACAACTGCGTGGCAGCGTTTCACAAATTTTTGGAGGCCGACGGCGAAACGGCGGATCTGCTGCGCTTTGACGCTTGGATCATCGACGAACGGGATCAGATCACCGGCCTGCACACGCTGCACCGCGACCGGGAAACCTGGCTGGAATTCGCCTACGGTTTGCTCATGGGTTGGCGGCGTTCCTTCATGCAGCAACTCGTGTTCCGGCGCTGCGCCTTCGAGCTGGCGGGCGGCTTTCTCGACCTGCCGCTCGGCTGGTCTACCGACGACGCCGCTGTCATTGCAATGGGCCGGCAGAAACCGATCCGCCTGATTCCGGGCGCGCGGATCCGCTGGCGGCACAGTGACAAAAACATCACCCCGGACCGGTCGCTGGCGCGGCGGGAGAAAACGCTGCAAGCCACCTGCCGGTTTTTGGAATGGCTGCAAGGCCGGCTGCAGCCGCCGCGTGAACTGCTTTTTGAAAACGATCGCGCCGCCTTTTTGCGCGCGATGGACCGGTATTTGGTGGAGCAGATCGGTATCCAAGGCGCGCGGCCGGCGCTGGCAAATTGGAATCTGCTGGCCCGTACCCGCGCCGCGATTGGCGGCGGTTCGCGGTTCGCGCTGCTCAAATACATCGCGGTGGCCGCCGTGGCCGACGGTCTGTCCGCCGGCGGTCAAGCCGTCCGAAAACTGGCTGGACGGTCCGGCCAATAACCCGCAACCAAGGCCGCGTTAGAATCAAAAACATGACTCCCACCAATAATCAAAATCGGAAATATTTCGGCCTGTTCACGCGCCGCGAACGCTGGGGATTGTCCGGGCGCGGCTGGCTGGCTGGCCTTGCGTTTTTTTTGCTGGTGACGATTTTGTGGGTGCTGAACGTCCAGCCGTTTCTCGCGCCGACCCGGCGCCTGGACACGAAAATCCTCGTTGTCGAAGGTTGGGTGCGGCCGTTTGCCATCGTTTCCGCCGTCGGCGAATATCGCGCCGGCCATTACGAAATCATTTACACGACCGGCGGCCCGGTGGTCGGCTCCGGCGGCTACGTCAATGATTTCAACACCTCGGCCAGCGTCGGCGCGGAATTGTTGGTGAAGGCTGGCATGCCGGTCGGCCGGGTGCAGATGGTGCCGTCGCACATCGCCGGGCGCGACCGCACTTATAGCTCGGCGCTCGCGCTGCGCGAATGGTTTCACGCCAACGGACTCACCGGGAAAAATTTCAACGTCCTGACCGAGGACGCCCACGCCCGGCGCACGCAGTTGCTGTTCCAGAAGGCGTTTGCCGGCGAGGCGCAGGTGGGCATCGTCGCCGTGCCGGATCCGGATTACGACCCGAAACGCTGGTGGCGTTACAGCGAAGGTGTGCGGGAAGTGCTGGGCGAAAGCATCGCCTGGTTTTATGCCGCATTCTTTTTTCATCCGGAACCGCCGCCGGGCCGTTGAAGCCGGCCGTGCGCAACACCCTTGACTTTCCGCCGGTTTTTTAAGAAGTATTAGCTTGCGTGAATTTGAAAAGCACAAACCCGCCGCTGGCCCGCGTGTTGGGCGCCGGCATTTTCGGACTGATTCTGGCCGCCGGCCTGCTGGCGGTCGGGCGTATCCACGCCGCACCGGCGGTATTTGCTAATCAGGCGCCCGCGCCGGCGCTAACGACGCAATGGCAGCAAGACCAGCCGAATGAGATGGATGTGTTCGTGCCCTTCGGCAACGCGGCCGAAAATTCCTTGCCGCAAATTTTCATCTACGGACCGCTCAAGGTGCGGCCGCATTTTGACTATCGTTTTTTGTCGGGCAGCGGCATCCAGTCCAGTGTTGGCAACCAGCAGAACACGGTCATCCAGGAAATTTCCCCCGGCCTGCTGCTGGATCTCGGTTCGCACTGGGCCGTGGATTATACGCCGACGATTCGGCTGTATTCCGACAGCCAGTTCCAAGACGGCGTGGATCACAGCATCCAGTTGACCGGCGGCGCCCGGTATGAGGACTGGATTTTCAGCCTGTCGCAAGGTTCGCAGTTCACCTCCGCGCCGCTGGCGGAAACCGGCACCCAGACGGAGCAGCAAACCCACACCACCACGTTGACCGCCGGCCGCGCGCTCAACAGTAAGATGTCCCTCGATCTGGATGTGAACCAAAACATTGACCTCGCCTCCGGCTACCAGAATACCTACGACTGGTCCGGTCTGGTCTGGTTGAACTACGAATTCTGGCCGCGCCTGAACGCCGGTATTGGCGGCGGCGGCGGCTACACGAAAGTGAGCATTGGTACCGACCAGCCTTATGAAGAGCTCAACGCCCGCGTGAACTGGCGGGCGACGGACAAGATCAGCTTCCAACTTTCCGGCGGCGTGCAAGACCGGCAATATTTGAACGTCGCACCGGAAACCTATCCATCCATTACCATTTCGCCCGCCGGAACCAACATTTCGCTGGTCACCATTAATCCGGCTTCCTACGTGCTGACGCCCACGTTCAGCGCCTCGATTCAATATCTGCCGTTCAAGGACACGCAGGTGACGCTGAACGCCAGCCGTTCCATTTCTCCGTCCGTCATTCCCGGGGCGGATACGACTGGAACGCTGTTCGGCGCGAACGTCAACCAGGTGCTGTTCAAAAAATTCCAGTTGAATTTCGGCGCGGCCTACAACATCGCCGATTATACGGAAACCGGCCTGGGTTTGAACGTCCTGCCTAACAACACGCTGCAACTGTCGCTCGACAGCGTCGGCCGCACCGATGACACCATTTCGTTCAACGTCCGGTTGAGCCATCCTTTTTTCAAGCGCGGCACCTGGTCGGTGTTTTATCAATACAGCGACAACCAGTCTTCCCAGTCCGGCTTCAGCTACACGAGTAATCAGATGGGCTTTGAGGTCAGCTATAGTTATTGAGGCCGCGCGGCTGGCCCCGCCCGTGAGATTTTGGGTCGGAGGAAAATTCATGTCGGAAGGAAACACACAACCGTTTTTTTCACCGCCGCAGCCGCGAAAATTTGCGCTGGCGGCGGCGGCGCTCCTGCTGGCCTTCATCGTCCCGCTGTGGCAACTCCTCCGCTTCGCCGTCGCCGATGATTTGCATTCCTACATTCCGCTGATGCCGCTGATCAGCGGCTATCTCATCTGGACGCAGAAAATCAGACTGCCGGCCGGCTCGCCGCCGGCGCGCGGATTGGCCGCGCTGTTTTGCGTCGCCGGGGCCGCCGCCACCGCAGGATATTTTTCCAGCGCACATTCCGTCACGCCGGACACGCTGGCCAACAGTCTGGCGCTGGCGACGCTGGCGGTGCTTTCATTTTTGACCGCCGCCGGTTGTTGGTTTCTGGGCGGCGCGGCGATGCGCCGGCTGGCCTTCCCGTTTTTTCTGCTGGTGTTCATGGTGCCGTTTCCGGTGCCGCTGCGGGCGGCCATCGAGACCGGGCTGCAACACGGTTCCGCCGCCGTGGCGGACGGACTGTTCACGCTGGGGGGCACTTCATTTCTGCGGGATGGCATGGTGTTCCAACTGCCGGACATCACCCTGCAAGTCGCGCCGGAATGCAGCGGCATTCATTCGACGCTGGTGTTGTTCATCACGAGCCTGCTGGCGGCGCAGATGATTCTGCGCCAGCCGTGGCGGCGCGCGGCGCTATGCCTGGCGGTGATCCCGCTGGCGCTCCTGCGCAACGGCTTCCGCGTGTTTGTCCTCGGCGAACTGTGCATCCACGTCGGGCCGGAAATGATTGACTCGCCGATCCACCATCACGGCGGCCCGCTGTTTTTTGTATTATCGCTGGTGCCGTTTTTCCTGTTACTTTATTTCCTCAAGCGAACCGAACGCACGGGCGCTGCCGGGCAGCCGCCCAAATCCGAAACCTGATATGAAAAAAAACATTCGCAGTTGGATGATGCTGGCGCTGGTGGTGCTGCTGGCGGTGGGCGGCGCGGGTTGCACCGCCAAGGCCAAAAAGGCGTATCACCTGTCGCGCGCCAACAAGCTGTATGCCGCCGGCCAGATGGACCGCGCGGAGTTGGAATACCTGAATGTCCTCCGCTACGACAACGCGAACAGCCAGGCGTTCGGCCGGCTGGGCTTGATTTATTACGACCAGGGCCGCCTTCAGCGCGCCGGATTTTTCCTGGCGAAAGGCAGCGAACTGGCCCCGGAGGATCTGGACCTGCGGTTGAAAATGGGTTTCATTTATTCCGCCAGTGGACAATCCACGCAGGCGCTGGCCGAGGCGGATTATATTTTGCAAAAGCGGCCGCTGGACGACGAAGCCCCGTTGCTGCTGGCGGAAGCCGCCATCCAGCCCAAGGCCAGCGCGGCGATCCGGCAACAGTTGCAGGCGCTGGCGGCCAAAGGCGACCGCGCGGCACTGGAAGTGGCGCTGGGCAACCTGGCCCTGCGCGAGCAGAACGGGGCCGCCGCCGAGGCCGCCTTCAAAAAGGCGCAGGCGCTGGATCCAAAGTTGCCGGCGGTCAACACGGCGCTGGCCATGCTGGCCTGGTCGCAGGACGATTTAAAATCGGCGGCGGCATTTTTCAAGGCGGCGGCGGATGCCTCGCCGGTCCGCTCGCCGCGCCGGATGCAATACGCCCGTTTCAAAATCCAGACCGGCGACGCGGCCGGCGGCCGCCAGACGCTTGATGAAATTATCCAGGCCGCGCCGGATTATATCCCCGCCTCGCTGGTGCTGGCGGAACTGGCGGCGAACGAGAAAAAATACGACGAGTGCGGCCGTCTGCTGAACAAGGTGCTGGCGGTGGATCCGGAGAATTTTGACGGCCTGCTTTTTCAGGGCCAGTTGGATCTGGCGACCGCCAACGCGGATCGGGCGGTGCCGGATATGGAGCGCATGGCCCGGCTTTACCCGCAGGTGGGCCGCGTGTATTTCCAACTGGGCGCTGCTTATTTTGCGGCCAACGACCCCGGCAAAGCCATGGCCAATTTCAACCGGGCGCTAGAACTTGACCCGAACCTGACGGAAGCGACCCTGTTTCTCGCGGAGATCCAGATCAAGGCCGGCAATGCCGGGCCGGCGATGATTGCGCTGGAACAATTGCGCCAGAAACAGCCGCGCCTGGTGCAGGCGCAGTTGCTGCTCGCCGACGCCTACCGGTTGCAGAACCGGGTGGATGATGCGCTCGGAATTTATGCGTCGCTGGAAGCGGCCTATCCGAAAAATTATCAGGTGCCGCTGCTGCGCGGCGCGGCGCTGCTCCAGGCGCAGGATCCGGCGGCGGCCCGCCAGGAGTTTGAGCGGGTGCTGGCGCTGGCCCCCGGCTACCTGCCGGCGCTTGAGCAATTGGTGAACCTGGAATTACAGGGAAAACAATTTGACGCGGCGATGCAGCGGGTCAACCGTGAAATCCAGAAAAATCCCCGGGCGGTGGAATTGCGCATCCTCCAGGCGAAAATTTTCCTGGCGCAGGGCAAGCGGGATCAGGCCGAGGCGAATTTGTTGCAGGCCATTGAATTGGATCCGGCCAGCCCGAATGCGTATCTGCTGCTGGCGCAATTGTATTCGGACTCCAACCAGAATGAAAAAGCGCTCGCCAAACTGGACGCGGTCATGGCCAAGGATCCCCAGAATACTACGGCGCTGATGCTTGCGGCGAAAATTTACAGCGCCAACCGGGATTATAAGGGCGCGGCGGACGCCTACGAAAAACTGCTCAAAATTGATCCTAAATATAGTCCGGCGCTGAACAACCTGGCTTACATCTACTCGGAGAATCTGGATCAGCTCGACCGGGCCTACGAGCTGGCGCAACACGCCCGCGACCTGCTGCCGTTTGATCCGGCCACGGCGGATACGCTGGGCTGGATCTGTTTCAAAAAAGGTTCCTATTCGACTGCGCTGGGCTTGTTGCAGGAGAGCGCTGCCAAATTGCCGGCGGAACCGGAGGTGCAGTATCACCTCGGTATGGCCAGTTATATGACCGGTGACGAGGTTTCCGCCCGGGGGGCGTTGCAACTGGCGTTGCAGTCTGGCGCCGCGTTTCCGGGCCATGACGAATGTCAGCGCTGCCTGTCCCTGCTTGCTCTCCAGCCGGCCACCGCCGATGCCGCCGCCACCGCCACGCTGGAAAAAAGAATTTCTGAAAAGCCTGACGACCCGGTGGCGCTGGGCCGGCTGGCCGCCATTTATCAACGCACCGGCAAAACTGCCAAAGCCATCGCCGCCTACGAATCGCTGCTCCAAGCCCTGCCCAAAGATCTGGATGCGATGCTTAATCTCACCCGGTTATATGCCGCCACCGACACGGCAAAAGCCTACGACATGGCCAAGGCCGCCAACAAGCTGGCGCCTTACAATCCCGAAGTTTCCCACGCTCTGGGCCGGCTGGCTTTTTTATCCGGTGATTATCAACTGGCGGCTAGCCTGCTCCAGCAAACCATCCAGACCCAGCCGGACGATCCGCAGGTGCTGTTCGATTTTGCCCAGGCAGCTTATAGCATCGGCAAAGTGTCCGATGCGCAAACGGCGTTGCAAAATGCCCTCGCCGCGAACCTGCCTGCCGCCCTGGCTGGTCAGGACCGCCGGATGCTGGAACTGATCGGTCTGGCTGCAGCGCCTGCGCAAGCCGCCGCCGCCGCCGGCCGTATTGACGAAATTTTGAAAGCTGAACCCGATGACGTGCCGGCGCTCATGGCGCGGGCCGCCGCTTGTGAATCCATTGCGGACGTCGGTGGCGCGGAGCAGGCCGGCGAAAAAATTCTGGTCCGGTATCCGGATTTTACCCCGGCTCAAAAACAACTCGCCCGGCTTTACGCTGCCGACCCGACCAAGGCCGATCGCGCCTATGCGCTCGCCGCCAAGGCACGCCAAGTGTTTCCGGATGATCCTGTGCTCGCCAAAATCCTGGGTGTCATTCTGGTTCAGCGCGGGGATTACAGCCACGGCATGAATTTGCTCCAGCAAAGCGCCGCCACCCTGACCACCGATGCCGCGTTGTTTTATTACTTGGGAACGGCTCAATTCCATCTTCACAACCGGCTGGAAAGCAAAGCCAGTCTGCAACAGGCACTGGCCTTGAAGCTGTCCGGGCCGGCGGCCGATGCCGCAAAACAAATGTTGAGCGAACTGAAATAGTTTGTCGGTTCGCTTTACACTTTGTTTTTGTTTTTTCGCCTTTGCGTTGGTGGTAATTAATTTTATAAGTCGCTGAAAATAATATATTTAAATTTATTTGTGCGGACTAATTTTTGGTGGGCACGTCAATTGCTAGTTTGGTGGCATGAAAAAAATATTAATGATTGCAGCCTCGGTCGGAATCAGCGCGGTGGTTCACGCCACCACCATCAACGCGCCCTCTCAATTGGTTGGCGTCAATGCTTTGGACGGCAATAACGCCTATTCATGGGGCATTTCCATTCCCCTAGCGAACGGCCAGGTAGTTACCAGTGCGGAAATTGATTTTACCGGTGTCACTTTGACCGCCAGCGGGAATTCCGCCAACACGGGCGAACTCTTCACGGACTTGATCAATTCGCCCAATCCCGGTTACCAATATTACGTTGATGGGGATAAGCCCGGCGATTTTTTCAAGACGATCATTGCTTCGAAAGACTTGACCAGTATTGGAGACCAAGTGTTCGCCAAAGTCGGAACGACCTTTGCGACGTTGAGCTATTTATTGACCGGCAACGAACTGGCGGCGCTTAACTCCTATCTCACCGCCAACGGCGCCTTCAACATCGGCATCGACCCGGACTGCCATTTCACCGTTGGCGGACTTTCTTTCAGCTATACGCTTTCACCGTCCCCAAAAACATCGGTTCCGGATGATGCCGTCACGGCGCTGCTGGTGGTCATCGGTTTGGCGGGCTTGGAAGTTTTCCGCCGCCAGTTGGTGCCGGTCAAGGTTAAGGCCTGATATCTCGGTAAGTTTTCTTTCAAAGCCGGCAACGTCAGTTGCCGGTTTTTTCGTGCCGCCGCTGCTTGGGGAAACAACCGAGGTTGCCGGCTTCAACCGCTGCCGCTACCATCAGCCGCATGGGTGCCTTTCCCGTCAGCCTAGAAAAAGAAAGCCAGCTTGCGCAGCGCATGGTCGCGCTGGGCGTGCGCGAGGCGGACATCGAGGAGAGTTTCGTGCGCTCTGGCGGACATGGCGGACAAAACGTGAACAAGGTTGCCACCTGCGTGATGCTGGTTCATCGTCCGTCCGGCGTGGCGGTGAAATGCCAGGAAACCCGGCAGCAGGGACTCAACCGTTTCCTCGCCCGCCGGCTGCTGCTGGACAAGATTGAGGAAAAGAAAAACGGTTTCATTGCCGCTCAACGTGCCGCGATCGAAAAAATCCGCCGCCAGAAGCGCAAGCGCTCCCGCCGCGCCAAAAACCGAATTCTCGCCGACAAGTCGCATCACGCTGACAAGAAGGCGTCCCGCCGCTCGGTGGGGGCGGAGTAGAAATCTTTTCACGGCAGTTCTTGCCGCAGTGGATGGAAGATAATCCAGTTTATTATGCGGGTTAAATTTGGAACCGTGCTAACTTGTCATTCCATGAACATCCTCATCGAAGACGCGGACTCACAGAAATTTTTCACCGGCGAAGGCCTGTGGAGTAAGCTGGCTACCGAAGGCAAGCGCTACTGCGGAACCGCTTCGGCTTTAAAGGCCGCCAAGCAGGAGCCGGTCGGTAAATTCAACATCGTCGGCTTCGTGGCCGAAACGAAGCAGCTCATCAATCTCGACCACGGCCGCGGCAAGGGCGTGGCGGAAGTCGCCGCGTGACCCGGGAATTCACCTTTGAGCCGGTTTGAATTCTTTCACCGCTGAAAATCTGGCCACGCGTCTGATGGCTTCGGCCACATCCGCGTGGGTCATCTTGAACGTCAGCGTGGCAAAGGCCCCTTCGGCATTTTTGTAGCCCTGCGCGGCGGCGAGCTGAAACCATTTGTAGGCTTCAATCCGTGCTTCCGGTGCATCCGCTGGCAAGCCGTCCATGCTCGCACGCTGGCAGCACCGGCCCATGTTATATTGGCCGCCGGCATCGCCCGCATTCGCCGCTCGGTCAAACCAGACGACCGATTGCGCGTCATCCCGGGCGACGCCCTGGCCCTGCGCATACATCGTTCCAAGATTAAATTGCGCGAGCCCGTGGTTCTGCTCCGCCGCCTTGCGATACCAGTCCGCCGCCTGGGTATAATCCTGTGCTACGCCGGCACCGCTGGCGAATTTCACCCCTTGGCCAAACTGCACTTCCGCATCCGCATAATTAATATTGGCGGTGGTCGTCGTCAGTTTGTTGTTTCTCGGCCGTGAAAACATTTTGCCAAGCCAGGATTTTTCCATGATTACAAGCATGGGCTGTTTTGAAGCGAACACAAGCAGCGATTCCGGCTGGCGTCAAAAATTAACCAAGAAGATAGCCAGGGCACCAAGCTAAATCCGATTCCGTCTTGGTTTTCTTGGAGCCTTGGTGGAGTTTTTAAGCGGCTGCGGTTTTGGCTGCCGCCAAATCGGCTTTGCGTTCGTTGAGGCTGCGGAAAAATTCAAAGCCTTCACGGCAGCGGCGCACCAAAATATCCTTGTCCTCCAGCATTGTCTTGATGATGCGCAATATTGGTTTCGGACGCAGATAATAAGTGCGGTAAAAACGGTCCACGGCCTCAAAAATTTCCTCCTTCGTCGCGTCCGGATATTCCAGTGTGCTTTGCTGGAGGCCGCCAGCTTCGACCAGATCAGTCTTGTCCTTCTTCATAAACCAGCCGTTAAGCTTGGCCTGCTCGTAAAGTTCCGTGCCGGGATACGGCGCGGCGAGCGAGACCTGCAGTGAGAAGACGTCCAGCTCCTTTGCAAAATTGATCGTCTGTTCAATCGTCGTTTTCGTTTCCACCGGCAGACCCAGAATAAACGTGCCGTGAATCACCACGCCCGCTTGGTGGCACGCCTTGGTGAACCGTCGCATCTCGTCGGTGGTCACGCCTTTTTTGATGCGCGTCAGAATATCGTCATTGCCGCTTTCGTAGCCGACAAGGAACAGCCGCAGGCCGTTGTCCTTGAAAGATTTTATGGTATCGAAATCCAGGTTCGCGCGGCTGTTGCAGCTCCAATGAACACCGAGCGGGCTGAGTTTTTTGGCGATTTCGCGGGCGCGCGGCAGATTGGCCGTGAACGTGTCGTCGTCGAAGAAAAATTCGCGCACTTGCGGGAAAACTTTCTTCATGTAGGCCATTTCGTCGGCGACGTTTTGCGGCGAGCGGACGCGATATTTGTGTCCGCCGATGGTCTGCGGCCAGAGGCAGAAGCTGCACTGCGCCGGACAGCCGCGGCCGGTATACATCGAAATATACGGATGCAGCAGGTAGCCGATGAAATATTTTTCGATCTCGAGGTCGCGCTTGTAAACGTCCGCCACCCACGGCAGCGTATCCATGTCTTGAATCATTTCGCGCTCGGCGTTGTGAATAATTTTGCCGTCGCGATTTTTGAAGGACAATCCGGCGATGGCTTCCAGCGGTCGATCTTCGGCGACTTCTTTGCAGGTGAAATCAAATTCCTTGCGGCCGACCCAGTCAATCGCCGGCGACGCTTTCAACGTCTCGGTCGGAAGCACCATCGTGTGCGCGCCGACGAAACCAATTTTCGTATCCGGTTTTTGCGTCTTGATGGCTTCGGCCATCTTGCAATCGTTTTTCAGCGACGGCGTAGAGGTGTTAATGATGACGTGGTCAAAATCCTTCGCGATGTCGAGGCATTTGGCGAGGCTGATGTCGTGCGGCGGGCAGTCGAGCAGCCGCGAGTTCGGCGTCAGCGCGGCTGGCTGCGCGAGCCACGTTGGATACCAAAAGCTGGTGACTTCGCGCCGCGCCTGATACCGCGCACCGGCGCCGCCGTCAAAGCCGTCAAAACTCGGTGGTGAGAGATAAAGTGTCTGGCTCATCCGAAATCAACCGCGGAAAATCACTCCGGTTTCTTATTCGCCTCAATCTTCGCCAGCAGGTCATTTTTCTCCGTGGCGTCGCCTTCGCTGCCGCAGAACGTGCCAACGTGCGCTTCGTGTTGATGCGGTTCTTCCTTGTGTGAGAACGCCCCGCGCGCGCCGGCGGCCGGCGAATTGATGATGGCCTTCGCCTCGGCCAGATGGCCTTTGCCGATGGTCGCGCCGTTATAGGCGCGCGTTGACAATTCGGGGGACGCCGGATACGGCTTCGGTTTTGCCCCGAAGTTGTATTTGAAATTCTTCCAGTTGTCACCGCTCTGGTAATTCGTGCCGAGCGCGCCGCTGGGATCATAGCCGCAGTGTACCATGCAATGTTCACAGCGCGGATCGCGTGCCTTGCCATCCACCACGCCGTATTTTTCCCAGTTCACCTTCGTGAGCATTTCCTGATAGCCGGAGTAATGGCCGTCGGTCATTAGGTAGCACGGCGCTTTCCAGCCCTTGACGTTGTAGGTCGGAATCGCCCAGGCGGTGCAGGTCAGCTCGCGTTTGCCGGCGAGAAATTCCTGATACACCGGCGTGCCGAAAATCGTGAACGCCTTGCCCCAGTCCTGGATCTTGGCGAATTTCGCCCGCGTCATGTCGCGCGTTAGGAAAAATTCCTTCGGATCGCGGCCGAGGCGCGAAACCATGTCCTTCTTCGCCGCGTCATAATCATAGCCGGGCGAAATCGTGTGGCCATCCACCTCCAGCGATGAGAGGAACTTGAACATATCCTCGATTTCCGTCACGTCGGTTTCGCGGTAGACCGTGGTGTTCGTCGCGACCTGATAGCCGCAGATTTTCGCCATCTTGATGGCCTCGACGCATTCCTTGAACACGCCTTCGCGTTCAACGATGAGATCGTGCGTGAATTCCAGACCGTCCACGTGGACGTTCCAATACATCCATTGCGTCGGACGGATGACAATTTTCTTTTTCGCCGCCTCGTCCGATTTGCGGATGGTTTCAGCTTCCTTGTCGGTGATTAATTTTCCGTCCAGCAGTTGTTTGAGCGTGGACTCGAGCGCCGGCGAATAAATTGCCGCGAGGTAATCTCGCATTTTTTTTCGCATGAACATCCCGTTCGTGCAGATGTAAATCACGCGGCCCTGGCCAAGCAGACCATTGACCAGTTCTTCGATTTTTGGATATATCAGCGGTTCACCGCCGCAGATGGAAACCATCGGCGCTTCGCATTCGATGGCCGCTTGCAGACATTGTTCCAGCGGCACCATGTCCTTGAGCGACGTGGAATACTCGCGGATGCGTCCGCAGCCGGTGCAGGTCAGGTTGCAGGTGTGCAGCGGTTCGAGCTGCAACACCATGGCAAACTTGGGCGTTTTGCGGAGTTTGTGCTTGATGATGTGACTGGCGATTTTTTTCGTCAGCGCAAAAGGGAAACGCATAATTTAAACTTGAACGGTTTTCGGCAGCGGAGCGGCTGGATTTTGGGGAACGGGTGCCGGGTCAGCCTTGATGATGCCCGGCAGAAAAAAGTCCAACGGTGAAACGGATTTGGACGCGCTGATGCCTCCGCACCCGGCCGTCAGCAAAGAAACGGCCGTGAGCAGGCTCAAGGACAAAAAATTCCAGCTTAATCTCACTTGCCTAGTATAAAACAGTCCGTCACGATGGCAACTTCTAATTAACCGCATCATGCCACTGCAAACACCAACCCGCGCACAAGGTTGCGCCATTCTTTTGCTGATGGCGCTGGCCACCTCTGTGCCCGGGCAGGTGGCGACCAACCGGGCTTTTGCCGCGCGGGCGGAACAGGCATTTCTCCAGGCGCAAAAACAGTTCGCCGCCCAACCCGGCAATGTCGCGATCGCATGGCAATTGGGCCGCGCCAGTTTTGACTGGGCAGCCTTTGCCACGAATGAAACTGAACGGGCGGCACTGGCGCAAACTGGGATTGACGCCTGCCGCCACTCTCTGGTGCGCGACCCGAAATCCGCACCGGCCCATTATTATCTGGCGATGAATTTCGGCCAGCTCGCCGACGCCGAAGCGCCTTCCATCGCGGCCTACAAACTGGTCAAGGAAATCGAGCGCGAATTTAAAACGGCGACGGAGATGGACGAAAAATTAGATTTCGCGGGCCCGCCGCGCTGTCTGGGTTTACTTTACCGCGACGCCCCGGGCTGGCCGATCAGCATCGGCAGCAAGCGCAAGGCACGCGAATTTCTAGACCGCGCCGCCGCGCTCGCGCCGGATTATCCGGAAAACCAATTAAACCTTGCCGAGTCGCATTTGCGCTGGCATCAGTTGGCCGAGGCGGAAAAGGCGTTGAAAAAGCTCGACGCTCTCTGGCCTTTCGCCCGGACCAATCTGGTAGGTGAAATTTGGGGGCAAAGCTGGGATGACTGGACGGCCCGGCGGGCGGCGGCGAAGGCGGAATTTCAAAAAAACAGCAAACATGCTCCGTGATTGTAACAATTTTCGTTCGTGCAATCATGAACGGATGAACTAGACTAGCGTCGAATTCAGATTATTGCATGGCACGAAAAATCATCGCGGCATTGAGCGACTCAACCGTTTTTTTACGCGAGTGGCTGGCCAATCCGCAGCGCACGGGCGCGGTGGCGCCGAGTTCGCCCCAGCTAGGAGCTGCGATGGCGCGCTGGCTGCCGCGCAATCCGGAAAGTTTTGTTTTGGAGCTTGGCCCCGGCACCGGTGCGGTCACCGACGCGCTGCTCAAGCGCGGGCTGCGCGAAGACCGCATCATCGCCATCGAAAATAATGCGACGCTGGCTAAGCTGCTCCGCAAACGGTTTCCGCTGGCGCAAATCATCACCGGCGATGCGTGGCACATGGACACCTTGCTCCGCGATTTGTCCGAGCCGGTGGAAAACGTCGGCGCGGTGATTTCCAGTCTGCCGCTCTTGAATTTTCCCAAGGACAAGGCCGACGAGCTGGCGCAAAAAATCCGCACCGTGCTCGAGCCACGCGGCCGCTGGGTGCAATACAGCTACCACATCGTGAAGGATCGCAGCCGCGGCGCGGACACCTTCAAGCTGCTCGCGTCGAAAATTGTCTGGTTCAATCTCCCGCCCGCCCGCGTCAGCGTTTTTCAGAAATAATTTATCCGCCACCGGGTTTCTGGCGAGGGTTTCAGTTTAGAATTGTTCTAAATCTTGACTCCCGGTAGTCCTGCGCTAAATTTTCTACCGGAATGAGTGTCGCCCGCAACCAGATCGCCGATTGTGACTTGACCGAACGGTTGAGCAGCAGCGGCTTTCGGTTCACGCCGCAGCGGCAGCAGGTTTATGACGTCGTCTTGCAGAAGCGCGATCATCCGACCGCCGAGGAAGTTTTCATCCGCGCCAAGAAAAAGATGCCGGAGATTTCCCACGCGACCGTGTATAACTGCCTGGATGCGCTCGTGAAATGCGGCCTCGTCCGCCAGGTGCAGTTAGAGCGCGGCGCGACGCGGTTTTGTCCGAATATGCACGAGCACGGCCATTTTTACTGCGATGCCTGCGGGACCGTTTTTGACGTGGATCTGCCCGCGCAGTCCATGCCGCTGCCCAAAGGTTTTGAGGCCGAACATTACGAGGTCGCCATTCACGGCAGCTGCCCGGATTGCGCCCGGAAGAAATAATTTTTAGATGAGCACCGCCACCGAGACAATTGAGAGCCTGGTCAAACAGGAATACAAATACGGCTTCGTAACCGACGTCGAATCCGAATCCACGCCGCCCGGCTTGAGCGAGGAAACCATCCGCCACATTTCGGCCAAAAAAAACGAGCCGGTGTGGCTGACCGACTGGCGCATCAAGGCGTTTCGTTACTGGCAGACGATGCCCGAGCCAACTTGGCAGTTTGTCAAATATCCGAAAATTGATTTTCAGGCCATCAGCTATTTTTCTCAGCCCAAGCCGCAGGCCAACGCGCCCAAGAGTTTGGATGAAGTTGACCCGAAACTTTTGGAAACTTACGAGAAGCTCGGCATTCCGCTGCGTGAGCGCGGCCGGCTCGCCGGCGTGGCGGTGGACGCCATTTTTGATTCCGTTTCCGTCGGCACGACGTATCGCGAAGATCTGGCGAAGAAAGGGATTGTTTTCTGCTCGTTCAGCGAAGCGGTTCACAACCATCCCGACCTCGTCAAAAAATATCTAGGCTCGGTCGTGCCTTACACGGATAACTATTATGCCGCGCTGAATTCCGCCGTTTTCACGGACGGTTCGTTCTGTTACATCCCGAAAGGCGTGCGTTGTCCGATGGAGCTTTCGACCTATTTCCGCATCAACGCCGCCAAGTCCGGCCAGTTCGAGCGCACGCTCATCGTGGCCGACGACGGCGCGAGCGTGAGCTACCTCGAAGGTTGCACCGCGCCAATGCGCGATGAAAACCAGTTGCATGCCGCCGTCGTGGAACTCGTCGCGCTCGACAGCGCGGAAATCAAATACAGCACGGTTCAAAACTGGTATCCCGGCGACGAGAACGGCGTGGGCGGCATCTACAATTTCGTGACCAAGCGCGGCCTGTGCAAAGGCAAAAACTCGCGCATCACCTGGACGCAGGTGGAGACCGGCTCGGCGATTACCTGGAAATATCCGAGCTGCATTCTGCTCGGCGACAATTCCAAGGGCGAATTTTATTCCGTCGCCGTCGTCAACAACATGCAGCAGGCCGACACCGGCACGAAGATGATTCACATCGGCAAGAACACCAAAAGCACCATCGTCTCGAAGGGTATTTCCGCCGGGCGCGGCCAGAACAGCTACCGCGGCCTCGTCGAAATCCGGAAGAGCGCGGCGCACGCGCGGAATTTTTCGCAGTGCGATTCAATGCTCATTGGGGCGAAATGCGGCGCGCATACGTTTCCTTACATCGAGGTGAAGAACACCACGGCGAGCGTCGAGCACGAGGCTTCCACGTCGAAGATCGGCGAGGACCAGATTTTTTATTGCAACTCGCGCGGGCTTTCGACACAGGACGCAGTGAATATGATCGTGAACGGCTTCTGCAAGGAAGTCTTTAAGGAGCTGCCGATGGAATTCGCGGTCGAAGCGCAGAAGTTGCTCGGCGTGAGCCTGGAAGGCAGCGTCGGCTAAAATCAATTCATCCATCAAGCTGCGCAGGTGGTTTCCATTTGCAATCTGGGATTAAATCTGAGTTTATTCGTGTCCATTTGTGGTTGAAAAAATGAGAAATCCCATCATCGTTGCGCTGGATGTGCCCACCGCGGAACTGGCCTTGAAACTTGCGGAACAAGTCGCGCCCGCCGTCGGCGCGTTCAAGATCGGCAAGGAACTGTTCATTGCCGCCGGGCCGGACATCGTGAAGCGCGTTCGCGCGACCGGTGCCAGCGTCTTCCTCGATTTGAAATTTCACGACATCCCGAACACCGTTGCCAAGGCCGTGGCGTCCGCCGTGCGGCTGGATGTGCAGATGACGACCATTCATGCCAGCGGCGGTGGCGAGATGATGCGCGCGGCGGAAAAATCCGCCCAGGACACGGCAAAATTGCTCGGCCGGCCCGCGCCGCTGGTGCTGGGCGTGACGGTGCTGACCAGTTCCAACAGTGAAACGCTCGCGGAAACCGGCTGCGAACCCAACGTTGGCCGGCAAGTCGAACGGTTGGCGCAACTGGCTGTGAAATCCGGTTTGGGCGGACTCGTCTGCTCGCCGCTCGAAATCGCGGACCTGCGGAAAATGCTGCCGGCGGAGATTCAACTCGTCACGCCCGGCATCCGCACCGGCGCGGAGAAGGCGGACGACCAGAAACGCACGCTGACACCGCGCGAAGCGATTCAGGCCGGTGCCAGCTGGCTGGTGATTGGCCGGCCGATTTACGCGGCGGAAAATCCGCGGGCGGCGGCAGAGAAGATATTGAGTTCTCTTTCTTAAGCCGTTGATTTGTGCTAGATTGTCGCACCCACAAGTGACCTTTGCCGTCCGCCAATTTTTTAGAACTGCGTTGATTTTGCCGGTGCTGATTTTTTCCAGCGCCCGCGCCCAGATGCCGGTGCTCGGCTACACTTATGTGCATGATCCGTCCCGGATCATCAAGCAGGGGACTAATTATTACGTCTTTTACACCAGCCAGGGCATAGGTGTGAACACCTCCCCCGACCTGCGCAACTGGACGCTCGCCAGCCGGATATTTCCCGGCAGCCCGCCCGCTTGGACGACCATCGCCGTGCCGGGCTTCACCGGCGGATTTTGGGCGCCGGATGTCATTTACCTGAACGGCACTTATTATTTGTATTACGCCGTTTCCACTTTTGGCAGTCAGGTGTCGGCCATCGGGCTGGTGACGACGACCAATCTGGCCACCGGGCCATGGACGGATCAAGGTGCGGTGATTCAATCCGCCAAAGGAGGAGCCTACAATTGCATTGACCCGTGTCCGCTGGTGGATTCGGATGGAACGATGTGGTTGACGTTTGGCTCCTACTGGCAGGGCATCTACGTCGTGCAGCTCGATCCCACGACCGGCAAACTCATCTCGGCCAATTCAGCCACCACGCGGCTGGCCTACAACAGTTCCATCGAGGCGTCCTATCTCTGCCGGCAGGGTAGTTATTACTATCTGTTCGTTGACTGGGGCACCTGCTGTGAAGGCACCAACAGCACCTACAATATGCGCGTCGGCCGCAGCACCAGCGTCACCGGCCCGTATCTTGACCGCAACGGCGTGAACATGGTGAACAACGGCGGCTCCATGTTTCTGGAAAGCACTGCGCGTTTCATCGGCCCCGGCCATGTCGGCATCATGAGCGAAAGCGGCACCAACTGGTTCACCTATCATTATTACGACGGCAACACCGCCGGCACCCCCACGCTCGGCCTCGGCCAGACCACCTGGAGCGCCGATGGCTGGCCGGTTTTCACCAACGACTGGAGCGCGTTTTACACTTTCAATATCGACGCCCGCGAGCATCTCGGCCGCTACAACGGCACGCTGCAAAACGGCGCGGTGGTCACCAACGACCCCGATCTCGGCAATGTTCTCACCCTCAACGGCGTTTCCCAATACGCGCTGCTGCCGAACTCCGTGGCCAACGCCAGCACAGTGGCGGCTTGGGTGAAATGGTATGGCGGCCTTGCCTGGCAGCGGATTTTTGACTTCGGCAACGGCACCGGAACCTATTTCATTCTCACGCCTTCCACGAGCACTCCGAGCACCGGTAAAATGCGTTTTGCCATTACCACCAGCGGCAATAAAAATGAACAACGGATTGACGCGCCGACGGCGCTGCCGACCAATTCCTGGTGCCACGTCGCCGTCACCCTGGATGGCTCGATCGGGGTGCTTTATCTGGATGGAATCCCGGTGGCGACCAACACCGCGCTGACCATCCGGCCATGGCAGACGCTGGCGCGCAGCAATTACCTCGGCCATAGCCAGTTTTCCGGCGATCCGTATTTCAACGGCAAAATTGATTCCCTTCGCATCTTTGGCCGGGCGCTGTCCCCCGCGGAAATCCGGGCCGTCGCCTACGCGCATCCGTCGCTCGCGCATCGCTACAGCTTCACGAACAGCGTCTGGGATTCCATCGGCATGGCGCATGGTGGGCTGGTGGGCAATGCCGTGGTGACCAACGGCGCCCTGCAATTGACCGGCGCGGCCGGCGATTATGTGAGTCTGCCCGGCGGCCTGGTCTCCGGTTCCTCGGCGGCCACCATTGAATTTTGGGCCACGTTCGGCGCGAATGGAAACAGGGCGCGGGTTTTTGATTTCGGCAACATTACCGGCGCGAGCGGCCAGGATTCTCTTTTTTTCACCCCGCACAATTCGTCCGGCGGCGTGCAAATGGGATTGTCCGTGGTTGGCAGCGGCACCAACAATCTGATTGCGCCCGGCACTTTTGACAACCGCACCCTGCACGTCGTCTGCATCACCGATCCTACGAATGGTTATAGCGCGTTTTACACCAATGGCGTGCTGATGGTGGCGCAGACCAATGCTCTGCCGGCGCTCGCCGGCGTCAGCAACGCTTGGTCATTCATCGGACGTTCGCTCTTCAGCGCCGACGCGTGGCTCAACGCGAGCATTGACGAATTCCGCATTTACGACGGCCGTCTCACGCCGCCGCAAATCGCCACCGACTACCAATACGGTCCCGGCGCGCTGGCGCTGCCGTTCAGCGTTGCCCAGTCCAAGGTTCCTGCCGGCATAAATTTTTCATGGCCCGCCTGCGCGGTTGGTTTTGGCCTGCAAGCCAGTTCGGCTTTGGGCGGCGCGGCTGGTTGGAGCGCGGTCGCTTCCCCGCCCGCCTTGAGCAACAATCTCTGGCAGCTCACCGTCCCAGTCACCAGCCCCGCGCAGTTCTACCGGTTAAGTCGGTGAAACAGGGAGGAAAAATTCTGCCCGCAGCCACGGTATTTCTGACATCAGCCAGGCGGGAAATGGCATTGAAAACTCAGTCTGCGAATCTTTTTGCCGCGATGGTCGAATTGTGCCCGCCAAAACCGAAGGAGTTGTTGACGATGGCATTGACGGTCATTTCGCGCGCGTGGTTCGGCACATAGTCCAGATCACATTCGGGATCGGGCGTCTCATAATTGATGGTCGGCGGGACGAGGTTGTGTTTGATGGCCAGCACGCACGCGGCCATTTCCACTGCGCCGGCCGCTCCCAGCATATGGCCGGTCGCGCCCTTGGTGGAACTGACGACGAGTTTCTTCGCATGCTCGCCGAAGACGGTTTTTATCGCCTGTGTTTCGCAGATATCGCCCTGCGGGGTGGAGGTGCCGTGGGCGTTGACGTAGGCAATGTCCGTGTGATTGAGGCCGCCGGAGCGGAGCGCCATGCTCATGCAGCGCGCCGCGCCTTCGCCGCCGGGTGACGGCGCGGTGAGATGATGCGCGTCAGCGGTGTTGCCGTAGCCGGCGATTTCGCAGTAAATCCGCGCGCCGCGCTTTTTGGCGTGTTCCAATTCTTCGAGAATTATGATGCCCGCGCCTTCGCCCATGACGAAGCCGTCGCGGTCTTTGTCAAACGGGCGTGACGCGTGCTGGGGATCGTCGTTGCGCGTGCTCATGGCGCGCATGGCGCAAAAGCCGCCGATGCCGATGGGAATGACCGCCGCTTCCGATCCGCCGGCGAACATGACTTGCGCATCGCCGGCCTTGATGGTGCGCCAGGCTTCGCCAATGCCGTGGTTCGCCGTGGCGCACGCGGAACAAATGGCAAAATTAGGCCCGCGCAGCTTGAAATACATCGAAATGAGGCCGGACGCCATGTTGCCGATGAGCATCGGAATGGTGAACGGCGACATCCGGCCCGGCCCGCGTTGGAGCAGGATGTTGTGCTGTTCGGTCGTGGTGGCCAGGCCGCCGATGCCGGAGCCAACCATCGCGCCGATTTCGTCGCAATTTTCCTTTTCCAGATCAAGCCCGGAATCTTTCAACGCGCTCCACGCGGCGTAGACGGCAAATTGCGAATAGCGATCTGTGCGGCGGATTTCTTTGGGCGACGGAAACGCTGGCGTCGGGTCAAAGTTTTTTACTTCGCCGGCGATTTTCGTGTCAAATGCCGCCGTGTCGAACGCCGTGATTTTGTCAATGCCACACTGCCCGGAGACCAGGCCATGCCAGAAGGTGTCCAGGTCGTGCCCCAGTGGCGTGACCACACCCATGCCCGTGACAACCACGCGGCGGTCAGAATAGTTGTTTGCCATGACAAAATCAAACGGGGCAGTCCGGGCTGTGTCCAGCCTAAACTGCCCCGCAGTTCAAATATCGCTTACTTCGCGGTTTCTTCGACGTATTTAATCACGTCGCCGACACTTTGAAGCTTCTCGGCCTGTTCATCCGGCACCTCGATGCCAAATTCCTCCTCCAGCGCCATCACCAGCTCGACGGTGTCGAGTGAGTCGGCACCGAGGTCTTCAATGAATTTCGCCTGCGGAGTCACTTGTTCCGGCTTGACGCCGAGCTGTTCCACGACGATGTCTTTTACACGTTGGTCAATTGGTTTGTCTGACATAAATAATGATGCCTGTTTTCTAGCTTACAACCGCCGTGCCCGTCAAGCCTTGTTTCGTTGAAATGTTAAATTGGTAGACCGGCATATCGTTCCGTCCTGGACGAACCCCGCCGCCACCATTCAGCAAATCAACGATTTAACAAATCACATGACCATTCCGCCGTCCACCGTCAATACCTGGCCGGTAACGTAGCGTCCCGATGCCCCGGCGAGATAAAACGCCGCCGCCGCGATGTCCTCCGACTGGCCAAGACTGCCGAGCGGAATTTTTTTCAAAATCTCCGTCTTCAACGTCTCGTTCAATTCCGCCGTCATGTCGGTTTCGATGAAGCCGGGCGCAATCGCGTTCACCGTGATGCCGCGTCCGGCAAACTCCCGCGCGCACGACTGCGTGAAGCCAATCAAACCAGCCTTGCTCGCCGCGTAATTGCTCTGCCCCGCGTTGCCGATGAGGCCGATGACCGACGAAATATTGATGATGCGGCCCGTGCGCGCCTTGATCATCGCGCGGCTGAAAGCTTTGGTGACGAGAAAGGCGCCTTTGAGGTTCGTGTCCAGGACCGTGTCCCAGTCCGCGTCGCTCATGCGCATGAGCAAACCATCGCGCGTTACACCGGCGTTGTTGACGAGAATATCCACCTTGCCGGCCTCGGCTAGAATTTTCTCGGCGGCGGCATTCACGGCGGCGGCATCCGCCACGTCCACGGCGAAGGCCCACGCCTTGCGCCCGAGCGCGCGGATTTCCGCCGCGACCTTCTCGGAATTTTCCTGCGTGCGCGAGACGACGACGACATCCGCGCCTTCGTTGGCGAATTTCAACGCAATGGCGCGGCCGATGCCGCGGCCCGCGCCGGTGACGACGGCAATTTGATTGGTGAGTGAACTCATAAATTATTTTTCAGCCACAGATGAAACACGGATTGAACAAAAATTCAAAGCTGGAATTTTCCCAGCTATGTTTCATGCGTGAAAATCTGTGGCTAAATCGAAAGTGCTTTGATTGTGGCCTCCAAGCTCGCCGCGTCCGCGACATTCAGCATCTGCGCGCTTTTATCAATGCGTTTCATAAATCCGCTCAAGGCCGTGCCCGGTCCGAGTTCGATGAACCGTGTGAACCCCTGCGCCAGAAGCCCGCGCATGGAAGTCTCCCACAGCACCGCCGCGCAAACTTGTTCGACGAGCCGCGCAGAAAATTCCAGGGCGCTGCCGTGCGCCTGCGCCGTGACATTGGAAATCACCGGCCAGCCGGGCGAAATCAAATTTACCTTCGCCAGTTCCGCCGCCAGTTTCGGTTGCGCGCTGGCCATCAGCGGCGAATGATACGCCCCGGCCACCGGCAGTGGCAGCGCGCGTTTCGCGCCTTTGGCTTTGGCTAGCTCGCACGCCTTCGTGATTTTTTCCGCCGCGCCGGAAATCACCAGCTGGCCGGGACAGTTCAAATTCGCCAGCACCACGCCGGCTGCCGCACAAACCTCGCGTGTCGGTGCCTCGTCCAGTCCGATGATCGCCGCCATGCCGCCCTTGGTCGCGTCGCAGGCTTCCTGCATGAACTTGCCGCGCTGCCGCACCACGCGCAAGCCGTCTTCAAAACTCAGCGCGCCCGCCGCCGTCAGCGCCGTGAATTCACCGAGCGACAAGCCGGCGGTGGCTTCAAATGTGAGCGCCGGCACTTGCTCTTTCAGAAGTTGAAACGCCACCCAGCTCACGAGAAAAATTCCCGGTTGCGCGTTCTCGGTTTTCGTCAGGTCAGCTTCCGGCCCTTCAAAACAAACTTTCGCGAGATCGTAGCCGAGCGCGGCGTTGGCCCGGTCGAACCACGCTTGGGCGACCGGAAACTTTTCCGCCAGATCCTTGCCCATGCCGACGACTTGCGCGCCTTGGCCAGCGAACAATAATGCAGTTTTGCTCATTGCAAAAATTTTAACCACAAAGGCTCCCCGACACCAAGTTTTGAAAAAGAGATTTTTCTTTGTGTCTTGGAGCCTTGGTGGTTCAATGCCACCATGTTTTCTCACGTTGTCATTTTCTGGACCGACCCGGCAAAACCGAACGCCGCCGAGGAAGTCATCGCCGGCGCGCACAAGCTCCTGAAGTCCATTCCCGGCCTCACCTCTTTTCACATCGGCAAAATGGTGGGCAGCCAGCGCCCGGTCGTGGACCAGAGCTACCAAGTCGCGCTTAACACCGTTTTCACCAGCCAGCAGGCGCAGGACGATTATCAGGTGCATCCGCAGCATCTGGAATTTGTCGCGCACTGCGTAAAGCCGTTGGTGAAGAAAGTGGTTGTTTACGACTTTGAATGAAGCGCCGCGTTAAAGGCCAGAAACTCCCCGGTTAACTCAACCGGAACGGTCCTGTGAAAATTTATTTTGCCAATTCGTTGTTTGAGTGAAAATTCCCCGTGTGCCGATCACCGTCGCCATCCGCCAAAAACTGGGAGCCGTCCCGCACAAGCCTGGCGTGTATCTGCACAAGGATCGCTTTGGCACGGTCATCTACGTCGGCAAGGCGCGTGATTTGCGCCAGCGCGTCAGTCAGTATTTCCAGGCCAGCCGGCGGCTGGGCTGGGACTTGAAGTTTAACGCGCTGGTCGGCGCCATTCACGACTTTGATGTCCATGTGGTCCGCAGCGAACCGGAGGCGCTGCTGCTGGAAAGCAAGCTGATCAAGGAGTTCAAGCCGCGCTTCAACGTCAGCCTGCGCGACGACAAGCGTTACCTGATGCTCAAAGTCAACTTGGCCGACCCGATTCCGAATTTCACCTTCACGCGGTTGAAGAAGGATGATGGCGCGCGTTATTTCGGGCCGTTCGTGAACTCCTCCGGATTGCGCAACATCGTCGCCCTTGCCAGAAAACAGTTCAACCTGCGTGGCTGCCGCGTGTTCACCCCGGGCGCGGCAGATTACAAGCATTGCCTCTACGCGCATTTGAAACACTGCACCGCGCCGTGCGTCGGTAACGTCACGCGCGCACAATATCTGGAGCAGGTCAATGCCGCGTGCCATTTCCTCGAAGGCCAGTGCCGTGAAATGCAGGGCCAACTTGAGGCGGAAATGAACAAGGCCGCCGCCGCGCATGAGTATGAAAAGGCCGCCGACCTGCGCGACCTCCTGCGCGACTTGCAGGACACCTGGAAAAAAACGGAAAAATTCGCCCGCGTGCCTTACACCCTGCCGCTCGCCCTGAATCCGGAAAATGATCTGGCGGCGCTGGCGCAGATTTTAGCTTTGCCCGCGCCGCCGGTGCGGATTGAAGGTTTTGACATTTCCAACATCAGCGGCACGTTCGCCGTGGCGTCGCTGGTGAGCTTCAAAAACGGCCGGCCCGACCGCGCGAACTACCGGCGGTTTAAGATCAAGACCGTCACCGGCCAGGATGATTTTGCGAGCATGGCCGAAGTCGTGCGCCGACGGTATTCACGGTTGAAAAAGGAAGCGCAGCAGATGGGAGATGGTAGAAGGCAGATGGGGAAAGTCACCCGTGGCGAAACCCCAACTCCCATCTGCCAACTCCTACCTGCCAATTTCCCCGACCTCATCCTGGTTGACGGTGGCAAAGGCCAGCTTGGCGTGGCGTGTGCCGAACTGGCGAAACTGGGCTTGGAGAAAATTCCCATCATTGGGCTGGCGAAGGAGTTTGAGGAAATTTACCTGCCGGAAAGAAGTCTGCCGCTGCGTTTGGGCGTCGCTCATCCAGCGGTGAAATTGCTGCAGCGCATTCGCGACGAATGTCATCGCGTGGCGAACAGCTACAACGCGCAGTTGCGGCTCAAGAAAATTTCCGAAAGCGTGCTGGACGAGTTTCCCGGCATCGGCGAAAGGCGCAAGGCGGCGCTGTTGAAAAAATTCGGTTCGGTGCAGCGGTTGAAAATAGCGACGCTGGAACAGCTCGCCGAAGTGCCCGGATTTGGCGGCAACGCGGCGGTGGAGTTGAAAAAGTTTCTGGCGGCGCGCTCGGTTCCGGGCGGCGGGCCAGCTTGATGTGCCGGCTTGCCATGCGCCCACGCTTGCCAAGCCGACCCGGAAAAGGTTTAATCGTTGCACACCTGATCAATCGGACCGGCTGGTTTGGCCGTCAAACATCAACTTAACCAAGCACCATTATGGCAGACTTCATTTTTCCTTGTTCGCAATGCGGCCAGCACATCCAATACGACGACGCCTACGTCGGCTACCAGATCAACTGCCCGACTTGTCAGGCGGCGATCATCGTGCCGGCAGCCCCGGCGTCCGAACCTGCCGGCAAAAGTGGTGGCGGCGGCGGGCTGCGCGTGGCGTTGGTTTCGCTCGCGGTGGTGATGGTGTGCGCGGGCTTGGGCTTTGGCGGCTGGCATTTTTATTCCCAGCATAAAGCCAAGCAGGCGGCGCAGGGCAATCCGGCGGCGCTGGTGCCCGCGCCCAGCTCCGACGCAACTATTCAGGCATTGGTGATTTTGAGTAAAGTGCATGCCGCTTACACAAATTTGACGAGCGTGAAGGCGGACGGCACGGTCACGTTGTTTCTTGACTTGTCGAACCTCACGACTGCGGACGTCAATCCTAACCTGCCTGCCGACGCAAAAAACGCCAACCGGCATCCGCCGGGCATGCCCAGAACCATCACCAACCTGACCGAAATTTCCATCCGACAGGCGCAATCAAATCTGTATTGCTTCTCCGGCGAAGCCGTATCCAAGATTGATCGGATGACCTTGAGCAATACCTTCGCCTTCTGGTCATCTGGCAAAGGCAGGTTCATGTTCACGGATTCGCATCAAAGGGCGATGTCAGCCACTTATATGCAGATGCCAGATGTTAATCCGGACAATGATCCATCGGCGCAATTCAAGAAAATGCAGCATCTCTTTGATGATCCGTCACAACTGACAAAGCTAATCAAGGATTTGGGGCAAACCGACGATGAAACCGTGAACGGGAAGGATTGCTACACCCTCACGGCAAAAGTGCTGGGGCAAAAAGTCAAGGTCTGGGTGGACAAAACCAGTTACCTGATTCCGCAATGGCAAATCACGCTCGGTGGTGCCATCAGCGATGCGGACGTGGACGATGCGTTTGCGCTGTTTAGCGCCATCGCCACCAACCTGCCGCCGGCGCAACTGGATGTCATCAAGGTGCAGGTCAAGAAAATGACCCCGGTGATGAAAAAAATTCGCGGCACCATCGCCTCGACCACAAGAAGCATCGAAATAAACCCGGCATTTTATGCGGACGATTTTAATTATCCCGTGCCGCCCGGGGTCAGGCTGGTTCGCCTGCCGGGCGGAGCCGCCACACCGCGGGCAACTTCAGCGGAAGCCCGCCAGCGCAACGCCTGCATCAATAATCTCCGCCAGCTTGACGCGGCCAAAAACCAGTGGGCCTTGGAAAAGAGCAAAAAAGCCGGCGACGATGTCACCGAAGCCGACATCAAGCCATATCTCAAGCTGGATGCCGCTGGCAATCTTCCCAAATGCCCCGGCGGCGGCAAATACACTCTCGGCAAAGTCGGCGAAAACCCGACCTGCTCCATCGCCGGGCATGCGCTGCCGTGAATCGGCGGTTATGCCGCTGGCCGGCCGGTTTCGTAATTGGGTTTAGAATAATGAGTCCCGGGTTCTAACCAACCGGGTTGCGCTGGCCGGCCAACCGTCTGTCATTTTGGCTTCTGTCAATCCGGGAATTGCGCCAGGCTGCCGCCGTGCAAAAACTGCCGCGCCCATTTTACGACCGCGACCCCATTCTCGTCGCGCAAGAACTGCTGGGCAAGTGGCTGGTTCACCACTCTGCCGGCGTTGAGCGCATCGGCAAAATCGTCGAGGTTGAAGCCTATCTTGGCGAACACGATCTCGCCGCTCATTCCTCCAAAGGTTTGACCGAGCGCACCAAAACCATGTTCGGCCCGCCGGGTTTTGCCTACGTTTATTTGATCTACGGCGTTCATCATTGCCTGAACGTCGTGACGGAACGCGCCGGCCGCGCGTCCGCCGTTTTGCTCCGCGCCATTGAGCCGGTTAAAAATCTGGTCGGGCGCACCCAAGGTCCGGGGCTGCTTTGCCGCGCCCTGGGCATTGACCGCCGGCTCAACGCCCATGATTTGTTAAGTGACAATTTTTTCCTCGCGCCGCCGGCAGCGGCTGAAAAATTTTCCATCGTCAAGCGCCCGCGCATCGGCGTGGATTACGCGGGCCACTGGGCGAACCGCCGGCTGCGATTTTACATCAAGGGCAACGCCTTCGTCTCCCGCGCCTGACCGGTGGTGCCATGGCCGGGCGGCCGTTTAATCAGGATTGTGCTTGCTTGGTTCGGCTGCCTTGGTTCAATTTTTCAGCAATGACGCTATCGCAAATTTATTTTTCCCGCACCAGCCTGTTCCTCGTCGGTCTCGTCGCGTTTGGTTTCGCCCCGAAGGCTCGCGCGCAAACGACACCGGCGGTCGCGCCTTCCGTCCGCTGGATTTGCAGCACGCCGGCGGAGCCGTGGCAGGAACGCCACGCCGGCGTTTTGCCGCCGGCGGCGGCCGCGGAGACGAACGTTTTGAAACTCAATCCGCAGACGACTTATCAGTCGATTGACGGGTTCGGCGGCTGTTTTAACGAATTGGGCTGGGATGCCTTGCTGGCGCTGGATGACGGCCAGCGGGCGACGGCGTTGCAAGCCTTGTTTGATGCGGGCGGTTGTAATTTCAATCTCTGCCGCGTGGGGATGGGTGCAAATGATTTTGCCCGCGAATGGTATTCGTTCGATGAAACGCCGGGCGATTACGCCCTGACGAATTTCAGCATCGCCCGCGACCGTGCCATCCTCATCCCGTTCATCAAGGCCGCGATGCAATATCAGCCCGCGCTGGCAGTCTGGGGCGTGCCGTGGAGTCCGCCGACGTGGATGAAAACCAACAACGCCTACCGGGGCGGCGGCATGAAAATGGATCCGCCGACGCTGGCCACCTACGCGCTCTATTTCTCGAAATATGTTCAGGCCTACCGCGCGGAGGGCGTCAACCTCTATGCCGTGCAGCCGCAGAATGAGCCGCGATACAACGACAACAACTATCCCCAATGCGCGTGGCATGGCCCGGAAATAAATGTTTTCCTGCGCGACTACCTCATTCCGCAGTTGCAGCAGGATCACGTGGACGTGCAGGTCTGGCTTGGCACCATCGTCAACCAGAAACTCGCCGACTACGTTGACCCGGTGCTGGGCGATCCCGTAACCGCGCCTTCAATCACCGGCGTGGGCTATCAATACGACGGCCAGATCGCCCTGCTGGCCACGCACAAAAAGTATCCCGGCAAGAAAATGCTGGAGACCGAGACGGAGTGTTACAACGGCGAGAACTCCTGGGACGAGGCGCAAACCACGTTCCAGAAAATCACCGAGGACATGAATCATTTCGCCAACGGCTACACGTTCTGGAATTTGGTGTTGAGCGAAAAATCCACCAGCTCGTGGGGCTGGAAACAGAATAGCCTGCTGAAAATTGACACCGCCGCGAAGCAAATCATCTACAACCCGGAATTTTATTCGCTCAAACATTTCGCCCACTTCCTGCAACCCGGTGCGGTGCGCATCGGCTTGTCCGCGCTCGTCGCGATCGGCGACGATAGCCCGGGGATCACCGAAAAAAGCGTGGTCGCCTTCCGCAATCCCACCGGCGAACTGGTCCTGATGATCAGCAACCGCAGCAGCCATGATTTGCCCGTCACCGTGCGCACGGAAGCTCACCGCGCGCAGTTGCAACTCCCCGGCCAGTCCATGAACACCATTGTCCTGACTGGCTGGTGAAATCCCGCCATTGATCTGGCTTAGTTGCTTTCCGCCGCCGCGCCGGCGGTGCCGGCCAGATGCCGCGCCTGCCGCTTGGGCAGCGCGGTTTTTGCCGGGCGGGAACGCGTGGTGATTGCCGCCGGCCGAAATTCCCGGAGAAATTCCGGCACCTCGCGCCGGCCGCCGCGCTGCCAGTCCTGCCAGAAAATTTCCGCCGCGGCGCGGGCCTCCAGCTTCTGTTCGCGCGTGAGAAATTCAAACAGCAGTTCCATCAACCGCGCCAGCGCGATGCTGTCCGTGCGGTTGATCTTCGCGTAAAGCCAGTCGCTGAACCAGAGGAAGCGGTTAAATGGCGATGCGCCATCGCCCCAGACCAGCGGCGCGGTGGCGACGAAATTGCCGCTGTTGCCGACCAGATCCCAGTATTTCGCGAAGCGGCGCAGTCGTTGCAGCGTGGCAAAATCCAGCAGCCGGTTCTGCAAGATTTCGTAGGGCGGCTGCGCGTGGTAAATCATCTGCCACTCCGCATCGTGCCGGATAATCGGCGTGCCGCGCAGCCGTTTCAAGATGCCCACCTGGATTTCCTGCGGGCCAAGCGCGATCAATTTATCAAATCCGGCGGCGAAACTTTCCAGCGTTTCGCCCGGCAGCCCGACAATCAAATCCGCGTGGATGTGGACGTTCGTTTCGCGCCGCAGAAAATGAAAATTGTCCGCCAGCCGCTCATAATTTTGTCGGCGGCTGATGAGCGTGCCGACTTCGGGATTGAACGTCTGGATGCCCACCTCGAATTGCAGCGCGCCGGGCGGAAACTGGGCGATGACCGTGCGCAACTCGGCCGGCAGCCGGTCCGGCACCAGTTCGAAATGGAAAAACATCCCCGGCTGATGCCGGGCCAGGAAAAACTCCAGGATCGCCTTGCTGGTCGGCAGATGCAGGTTGAACGTGCGGTCCACAAATTTGAACTGTTTCAGCCCGCGATCCAGCAGCCGCTGCATCGCCGCGAGAAATTGATCCAGCGGCACCTGCCGCACCGGAATGTCCAGCGACGACAGGCAAAATTCGCAGGTGAATGGGCACCCGCGTGATGCTTCCACATAAATGATGCGGTGCGCGAGGTCTGCTTCCGTGTAAAAATCATAGGGCAGAGCTAGGCGTGAAAACTCCGGCAATTCGGCGGAAATGATCTTGGGCAGGGGACTGCCCGCCCTGCCATTCAACAGCACCCGGCACACCTCCGCAAATTTGAGGTCCGCCTCGCCGGTGATGACGTGGTCGGCGAGCTCCGCGATGTTTTGTTCGTCGGTCTCGTAGCTCACTTCCGGGCCGCCGAGGATGATTTTGATTTCCGGCCGGATGCGCTTGAGCGCGGCGATGACTTCGGTGGATTCCTCCACGTTCCAGATGTAGATGCCGAAGCCGATGATTTTCGGTTCGCGCGCCAGCAGCGCCTCGGCAATGTCCAGCGGGCGCAAATTGATGTCAAATTCCGCGATAACTGCGCGCGGCTGCAATTCGCCCAGGTTGGCGAACAGATAGCGCAGCCCGAACGCGACGTGGATGAACTTCGCGTTGAGCGTGGTGAGGACGATGTCCGGCATCGCCACCAAATTAGCAACTTCCCCCGTTCCCGCAACCACGCCGTCCGCCCCCGGCTGCCCGCCGTGTGGTTTTGGTGGAAATAATTTCGGCGGCGGGAATCCGTGTTCATCCTGCCCTTTCGTGGTTGGAATTTCCCAGTTTTGCGTCTGTGCGTTAAAAAAATCTTTGCGTGGTTCGCGTATTTCGCGGTTGAGATAATTTTGCCGGCCGCCGGAGATTCCGCCCGGTTCCACTTGTGTTTCATCTGTGCCCATCGGTGGCAATACGGTCTTTCCCTGACTTGACGCGGCGCGCATTCCTTCTATTTATTAGATATGCAACTAGACAAGCTAACTCTCAAATCGCAGGAGGCGTTACAGGACGCGCAACGGCTCGCGCGGGAATCGTCGCATCAGGAAATGGATGGCGAGCATCTGCTGCTCGCGCTGCTCGGCCAGAGTGAAAGCCTCGTGCCGGAATTACTCGCGCGCATCGGCGTGCCGCCGGCCAAGCTGCAGCCGGATTTGGAAAAGGAACTCGCGCGCCGACACAAAATCCAGGGCGGCGGCGATCCCTACGCCGGCCGCGATTTGCAAAAGGCGCTCGACGCCGCGCAATCGGAAGCCACCAAACTCAAGGACGATTACGTCAGCACGGAACATCTGCTGCTCGGCCTGCTCGATGAGGCGAGTCCATCGCTCAAGAAGATTTTTACCGCGCACGGCCTCAAGCGCGACATGGTGCTCAAGGCGCTCGCGGAATTGCGCGGGAACCAGCGCGTGACAGACCCGCAGCCGGAAGGAAAATTTCAGGCGCTCGAAAAGTATGGTCGCGATCTCACGGCGCTGGCGCGGCAGGGAAAGATTGATCCGGTCATCGGCCGCGATGAGGAAATCCGCCGCGTGATGCAAGTGCTGACGCGCCGCACGAAAAACAATCCGGTGCTCATCGGCGAACCGGGCGTGGGCAAGACCGCCATCGCCGAAGGCTTGGCGCGGCGCATCGTCAGCGGCGACGTTCCTGAATCGCTGAAAAACAAGCGGCTCGTGGCGATGGATTTGAGCGCGATGATTGCCGGCGCAAAGTATCGTGGCGAATTTGAGGATCGGCTCAAGGCGTTCCTCAAGGAGATCACGGCGAGCGAGGGGAAAATCATTTTGTTCATTGACGAGTTGCACACCATCGTCGGCGCGGGCGCGGCGGAAGGCGCGACGGACGCGGCGAACATCATGAAGCCGCAGCTCGCGCGCGGCGAATTGCGCTGCGTCGGCGCCACGACGCTGGACGAATATCGCAAGCACATCGAGAAAGACCCGGCGCTCGAACGCCGTTTCCAGCCGGTGCAAGTCAGCGAGCCGACGGTCGAGGCGACCATCGCGATTCTGCGCGGACTGAAGGAGCGCTACGAAGTGCATCACGGCGTGCGCATCCAGGATGCGGCGCTCGTGGCGGCGGCGACATTGTCGCATCGCTATATCACCGACCGTTTTTTGCCCGACAAGGCGATTGATCTCGTGGACGAGGCCGCGTCGCGCATCAAGATGGAACTGGATTCCAAGCCGACGGAACTCGACCAGCTTGACCGGCAGATTTTGCAGTTGGAAATCGAGCGCACGTCGTTGGCCAAGGAAAAAGATCCGGCCAGCAAGGAGCGGCTCAAGCTCATTGACAAGGCCGTCGCAAACTTGAAGGACAAATCCAAGGCACTCACGGCGCAATGGCAGAATGAAAAAACGGCGGTCAACGCCGTGAGCATCGTGCAGCAACAACTGGAGCAGGCGAAAATTGAATTGGAAAAGGCCCAGCGCGCAGGCGATTTGAGCAAGTCGGCGGAAGTGCAATATGGCAAGATTCCCGATTTGGAAAAGAAGCTGGCGAAGATGGAAAGCGCGGCCGACGCTTCGCTTTCGGTGAAGGGTGGAAATGCCCGCCCCACTTTGCTGCGCCAGGAAGTCACGGACGAAGACATCGCCAAAGTCGTCGCGGCGTGGACGCACATTCCCGTTTCGCGAATGCTCGAAGGCGAGCGCGAAAAGCTGCTCAAGATGGAGGAGCGCTTGCAATTGCGCATCATCGGGCAGAAGCCGGCGATCACCGCCGTGTCCAATGCCGTGCGCCGCTCGCGCAGCGGGCTGCAAGACCCCAATCGCCCGATTGGCTCCTTTATTTTTCTAGGGCCGACCGGCGTGGGCAAGACCGAAACGGCTCGCGCCCTGGCGGAATTTCTCTTTGACGATGAGAGCGCCATGATTCGCATAGACATGAGCGAATACATGGAGAAGCACACCGTTGCGCGGCTCATCGGCGCGCCGCCGGGCTACGTCGGTTACGAGGAAGGCGGGCAGTTGAGCGAAGCCGTGCGGCGCAAACCGTATTCAGTAATCCTGTTCGACGAGATCGAGAAGGCGCATTCCGACGTGTTCAACGTGTTGCTGCAAGTGCTCGACGATGGCCGGCTCACGGACGGGCAGGGGAGGACGGTGGATTTCAAGAACACCATCGTCATCATGACCAGCAACCTCGGCTCGCCGATCATCCAGGAATATTTCATGGACGGCCAAACCGACAAATCTGCGCATCAGGCGATGGAGGACAAGGTGATGGCGGAATTGAAAAAACATTTCCGCCCGGAATTTTTGAACCGCGTGGACGACGTGATCATTTTCCAAAGCCTTGATGAAAGTGAAATTGCGCGCATCGTGGAAATCCAGCTCGCGCAACTGGAGAAACGTTTGATCCAGCAAAACCTCACGCTGGACGTGGATGCCGCCGCCAAGAAGCTGCTGGCGAGCGAAGGCTACGACCCGCAATTCGGCGCGCGTCCGCTCAAGCGCGCCATTCAGGAACACCTGCTCGACCCGCTCGCGACGAAATTGCTGGCGGGCGACTTCAAGCCGGGCGACAAAATCAAAGTCACCGCGAAGGATGATGGATTGGTTTTTAACCGGAAATAAATTTTATGACAATAAAGCAACTGTGCGCGCAACTTATCAAAAAACCTTAAGAAAAATCCCAGTTCTGGTACATCGGTCATTGAACGTTTGCGTCAAGACACGGATAAGGGCTTTTGTTGCATATTTGCTACAGCCTGCTTTTATGCATGGATTCGTAGCAATAAATTCAAATTGGTTCCGGTGTCTTAATAATCGGCTTAAAATTCATTATGGAAGCATAACGCGCACCATCTCTTGTAAGTGAATAAAATATATTTTCACCCCTACGCTCTGCTAGTCGGATAAATCCATACAATTGCAAAATAGTAATATCATCCAGCATAAACTTTGGCTCTTGAACTTGCATGGTTCCGCCGGTAGGGTCAAATATGATGACAAGGTTAGATTCAACGTAAGTAAACCGGTTTGCAGGTGTCTGGGTAAAGATATACAAAATAGAAAGTGCTTGCTCTGAAAGATTCATTTCGCTTTGAGAATTATTTCCGAGTTGTTGTGCCAATGCTTCAAAGCCGGATATTTTGGAAATAATTTGTGTCAGAACTCCATCTATCGAATCCAGTTTTGTTAAAATATGCGCGTGGTCATCTCGCAATAATTTGCTCACTTCATCTTGAACAGCTTGGGTGCCGGCAATTGCATTTTTAATATCGTCGTGCCTGTGGTATTCCAACCACTCCATGAAGTCTCTGTGCGTTGAATCTTTTTTGTTCTTCCGTTCCTTTTGAAAATTGATGATTAGGCCAATCACAGAAGTCAGAAATTGCGAGCCGGATTTCAGCTTTTCGGGATCAAACATGTTTGAATCAATCATAATCCTTTTGTTGTTTGACTTGTTTTAGCCAGTCTCATTATAGGATTCAAGTGATTTGAAGCTAGATGTGCGTCAGGGCCGTGGTGGGCGCGGCGCCGTGCCAATGTTGCCCGCCCGGCGGAAACCGGACGATGTCGCCGGGCCGGATTTCTTCACCCTTTCAATTGCGGCCGCGGCGCAGTTAAATTCTGCCGTGGCGATTCTGCACATCATCCCGGTCCAATCCCTCGACGCGCCGGAGCTGGCGCTGTATCGGACGCTCAAGCGCGTGGAGGAACATGAGCGCGCCGGTGTGTTGGTGGCCGCGAATAACAAGGTCATCCGGCGCCTGCTGGCCAGCCAGTTCACCGTCGTCTCCGCGCTGCTCACGCCGGCTTGGTTCGAAAAACTCGAACCGCAACTGCGCCCGCGGCCGGAAGAAAACATCAGCGTCTTCGTTGCCGACCCGCCGTTGCTGGAGACCATTACCGGCTACCAGCTGCATCAAGGCGCGCTGGCCGTGGCGAAAATTCCGCCGCTGCCGGATTTGGAAACGCTCCTGAAAAATTCCCCGCGTCCGCTGCTGCTGGCTGCCGTGGAAGGCATTGCCAGCGCCGAAAATCTCGGCGCTGTCGTGCGGAACTGCGCGGCGTTCGGCGCGCAGTTTCTCATCGTGGGCGAGACGTGCGGCAGTCCGTTCCAGCGCCGCGCGGTGTCCGGTTCGATGGGCACGATTTTCGAGCAGCCGGTGGTGCGGGTGGAAAATCTAGTGATCACGCTTGCCAAACTGCGTTCACAGGGCGTGCGCTGTCTGGCGGCGCATCCACGTCTCGGCGCAGTGAAGCTGGCCAAGGCTGATTTGCGCGGCGACTGTTGCCTGGTGTTTGGCGCGGAAGGGCCGGGGTTGACGGCGGCGGTGCTGGCGGCCTGCGATGACTTGGTGGAAATCCCGATGCCGTCGCACATGAATTCGCTAAATGTGGCCGTGGCCACGGGAGTTTTTCTTTACGAAGCAACGCGGCAGCGTGGCTGATCCAGGACGCGGCGCGACTATAATTTTTGCCGCCGGGCAATCCGGCCATACCAGATTCCCGACGCGGTAAAGACCACGCTACAGCCGGCGGTGAACCAGACTAGGAATGGCACCGGCAAATAAAAATAGGCTCCGACCGCGCCCGCCGCCGAGAGGCCCCCGCAGAGGTAGGAATAAAACGCGCTCGCCTGTGCGCTTTGCAGGCTCTTCTGCAGCAGGAGTGCTATGGTCTGATCCGTGCGCGTGAGTGCGGCGGCGCAGGTGTCGGAGCAGACCAGCCGTGGCGTGGCGGCCGTTTTGGCGCAGTCGGGGCACAGCGCGCGGCCACAATACGTACAAACGCCGATAGCTTCGGCCTGATGCGCGGCGCATTTCATGGTGCGTTAAAGCTGTGTCACCCGCCGGAGAAATGCAACCGGGAATGTTTCGCCCCAACGGCAATCCAGGTCGAATGTCTGGCAAGAATTGATTAGAGTAAAAACCAAATCGGGACGATGCTTTAATCACACTTATGAAAAAAATCGTATTACTCCTCATTCCGGCGGCGTGCGCGCTCGCCTTGACCACCAACGCCTACGCCGCCGACGGCCAGGCGGTTTATGCCGATAACTGCACCAAGTGCCACGGCGACGACGGCAAAGGCGCCACCAAGATGGGCACCAAGCTCGGCGCGCGGGATTATTCCGACGCTACCGTCCAGGCGTCGGTCAGCGACGATCAGGCGTTCAAGTCCGTCAAGGAAGGCCTGAAGAAAGACGACAAAACTTTGATGAAGCCGTCCGAACTCGGTGATGACGACATCAAGGCTTCCGTCGCCTACTTGCGGACGTTGAAGAAATAATACCGCGGATCGGTCGCGGTGGTGCCATTTTGCGACGCCTCGTCGCTGTGTGTCATGGTTTGGTTCATGTTTGGTTGGCGGCGGGGCGTCGTTTCGCAATTAATCTCTTTTGCCGCGCGGGCAACTTCGGCAAGCTGGCACGAACGGCATGAACATCGCGATCATCGGACTCGGTTACGTCGGCCTGCCGCTGTGCCTGCAATTTGCGCGCAGCGGCGTCCGCGTGCTGGGGTTGGATATTGATGCCAGAAAAGTTTCCGCGCTCAACGCTGGGCGCAGTTACATCAAACATATTTCCGCCGGCAAAATTAAAAAGTTTGTCCGCGCCGGGAAATTTCACGCCACTACCGACTTCGCCCAAATCAAATCCAAAGGGGTCCGCGCCGTTTTGATCTGCGTGCCCACGCCGCTCAAAAAAAACCGCACGCCGGACCTGTCCTACGTTCTGAATACCGGCCGGAGCATCGCGCCGCATTTGCAACGCGGACAGCTGGTCGTCCTCGAATCCACCACTTACCCCGGCACGACAGAAAACGAGCTGCGCGCCGTTTTGGAAAAAGGCTCCGGCCTGAAAGCCGGCCAGGATTTTCATCTCGCGTTTTCACCCGAGCGCGAAGACCCCGGCAATCCCCAGAGCAACGTTGCCAACATTCCCAAACTCATCGGGGGTTACACGCCTGAATGTTTCGCCGCGGCCAGGAAAGTTTATTCGCGCGCCATCCGCACCCTGGTTCCCGTTGCGAACTGCCGCACGGCCGAGGCGGCGAAGCTGTTGGAAAACGTTTTCCGCAGTGTCAACATCGCGCTCGTCAACGAGCTCAAGGGCGTTTATGCCGCCTTGGACATTGACATCTGGGACGTTATCGCCGCCGCCAAAACCAAGCCGTTTGGGTTCATGCCTTTTTATCCCGGGCCGGGGCTTGGCGGACATTGCATCCCGATTGACCCGTTTTATCTTGCGTGGCGGGCGCGTCAAGTCGGACAAGAAACGCGCTTTGTGGAACTCGCCGGCGAAATCAACCGCGCGATGCCTGCCCGCGTCCTGGCCCGGGTGGCCACCGCGTTGGCGGCGCAGAAGAAAAAGCTGCGCGGCGCGAAAGTGCTCGTGTTGGGACTCGCCTACAAAGCCAACCTCGAGGACGAGCGCGAATCGCCGAGCTATGTGCTCCTTAACTTGTTGAAATCCCGCGGCGCGAATGTGGCCTATCACGACCCGCATGTTCCCGTCATCAAGTTGACGCGGGAACATCCGCAATGGGCCGGCCTGAAATCGGTGCGGTGGCAGCGGAAAATGATTTCAAGTTTCGACGCGGTGTTGATTTCCACCGCGCACGCCGTCGTCAACTACCAGCAGCTCGCCGACTGGGCGCCCCTCATCGTGGACACGCGCCACGCGATGGCCAACTGCCGGGTGGTGCCGGGAAAAGTCTGGCCAGCGTGAACCTCATGCGGTGCTTTTGCCATGATGCGCCGGTCATCTGGAAGGGGCCGGACAATTTCAGGGTTTTGCCTAAAAGTTCGCTTTCCCTCCGCTTGACGTTTTATCCTGCCCGCTTTGGATGAACTGGGTGGTCGCCATTTTATTGTCCGCGTTTTTTCTCGGCCTCTACGATCTCTGCACCAAGCACGCGGTGCGGGCGAACGCCGTAACGCCTGTGCTTTTTTTCAGCACGCTCACCGGTGCGGCAGTGTGGTTGATCCTGCTGCTGGTGCAGGAGATCCATCCGGGACTTCTGCCGCCTTCGCTGGTCACCGATGCACTGACGGGAAAACAACATCTGCAATTATTGCTGAAATCCGGCATCGTCGCCGCGTCCTGGATCGGCACGTATTACGCGCTGAAGCATCTGCCGCTCTCGCTTGGCGCGCCCATCCGCGCGACCAGTCCGCTGCTCACATTGTTCGGCGCAATTTTAATATTGGGCGAACGCCCGACTTTTTTGGAAACCATCGGCATCCTAACCACGCTCGGCTCGTTCGTGGGTTTGTCGGTTGCCGGCGCGCGCGAAGGCATCCATTTTCATCGCAACAAATGGGTTTGGTTTCTGCTGATGGGCACACTATTTGGCGCCGTCAGCTCGCTCTACGACAAATATTTGCTGGGCACGCTGAAATTTTCCGTGCCGACGGTGCAATGCTGGTTTCAGATTTATCTGCTCGTATTTTTTGCGCCGTTCGCTTTCGGCTGGAAACTGCGCCTGTGGTCACGCAATGAATTCCACTGGCGCTGGACCATTCCGTTTATCGCGCTGTCATTGTTGGTGGCGGACTATCTCTATTTTAGCGCGCTGCGGCAGCCCGCCGCGCTCGTGGCCGTCGTGATGAGTTTGCGCCGCGCGAGCACGCTGGTGGCGTTTGCCGGCGGACTTTATTTTTTCCACGAAGTGAACGGCTGGAAGAAGTTGCCCGCCGTCGTTGGCATTCTCGTCGGCATCCTGCTGACGCTGCTCGGCTAAACTCAAACCACTTCGCGATATACCTCCGGGTGCGGGCGGGAAATCACGACGGCGTTCACGAGCACGCCGGCTTCAGCGAGCACGGCCCGGCCTGCGGCGACGCCGGCTTGCACGGATGACACATCGCCGGTCATCGAGCAAAAAGCTTTTCCCCCCATCGCCATCGCGAGGCGGACTTCGAGCAGTTGCACGTCGGAAGTTTTGGCCACGGCGTCGGCGGCTTGAATCAGCGTGGCGACATTGAAAGATTCGATGATGCCGAGCGCGCCGGTGGTCTCCGCCGGTTGTGTGCGTCCGAGCGCAACGAAAACATCGGGATGCAGATTGGCGATGACAAAACTGTCAATCAAACAGCCGCCCGCGTCCACACAACCGGCCTCGACCGCGGCGGTCACGGCGGCGGTATCGCCGCCAACCAGCACCATGTATTTGCCGGAGCAGATGGAGCGGGACAAGAGCAGTCGCACGTTGCCCGCTTTGAGCATCGTGTCCGCGACTTGGAAGCCGGCCGCGATGCTCGATAGTTCAATCAATCCAACAGATTTTTCGGCCATAAATTATTTCTCCAAAATGATTTGTTTGTCGTTCGCCGCGCGCACCGTGCCGGCCATCGGCGCATGCAAGATCGCGCCCAGCGCGTTCGGCGCAGGTTCGCCGATGATTTGTCCGTAGCTAACCCGGTCGCCAACTTTGACCTTGGAAATACAAGGGGTTCCGGCGCTTTGCTTGAGCGGCAAAATGAGCCGGCTCGAGGAAATTTCCTGCCGCAACAGCGGCGCGGGTAGATCGTAATCGAGGACGTGTAATTTTTTGGCGAGCGATTTGATCGGCACGCGGCGGCCGTCCATCATCGCGTGCGGCTTGGGATTCATTGGACCAGTCCACTTCATCTGCTTGGCGCGCATCATGGTCTTCGCATCGTCGCAGGCTTCTTTCGGAAACAATTCTTCCGGGCAGGAATACAGCGTGCAAAGTCCGCACGAACAGCACATCGCCGCCCACTGGTTAAAATAATCTTCGCCCGTGCCGCTGAACGCCAGCGTCCGCATGACCTGGTGCGGCTCGACGGCGTAACCCAGCAGAAAGCGCGGACAATATTCCGTGCAGTAGCGGCACTGGTCACATGCCGACTTGCCAATCTTGGCCTGCAGCTTGGCCGGTTTGATTTTACGTTCGATCGTGTGATGCGTGCGCGGCAAAATCACCACGCCGGTGGAAGTTTTGGTGACCGGCGTATCGAGGTCGTCGGTCGTCGTGCCCATCATCAAACCGCCCAGGCAGAGCACCGGATCATCCGTGTTGAGTCCGCCGGCATATTCGATGCACTCGCGAAAAGTCATGCCAATCGGCACCCGCAGCGTTGCCGGTGATTTCACCGCGCCGGCAATGGTGAGCGTTTTGTGCGTAAGCGGCTTGCCGTCATGCGCGGCGGCGATGTTCACAAACGTCTCTACGTTGTTGACGACGACGCCGACCGCGATGGGAATGCCGCCGGGCGGAATCAATTTGCCGGTGACGTTATAAACCAAATCGTACTCGTCGCCGGCCGGATAATAATCGCCGAGCAGCTGGACGCGGACATTCGTGCCTTTGCTGGCGGCTTGCACGGCTTCGACGGCGTGTTTTTTTTTACCTTTGACGCCGATGACGCCTTCCTTCGCGCCGACGGCTTCGATGGCGAGTTGCATGCCGCGCACCAGTTCAGCGGCGCTTTCTTCCATCGTCACGGCGTCTTTGTGCAGGAGTGGTTCGCACTCCGCGCCGTTGGCGATGACGGTCTCGGCCTTGGCGTTGAGCTTGACGTGCGTCGGAAATCCGCCGCCGCCCGCGCCCACGACGCCGGCCTGCCTGACTTTTTCTGCTAAGTTCATGTTAAATCAATTTTTGGCCACAGATGGACACAGATGAAACACAGATTAAAATTAGAAAACCATGCGCTTATATTCCACCCGCTCGCGGCCAAAGTTAATTAAATAGCCCAGCCTGATTCCGGTGCCGCGCAATTCATTAAGCAACTGGGCTTCATGCGTCGATTGATAATCCACATCAGTCTTTAGCTCTACAATGATTTTTTCAGCGACCAACAAATCGGCGGCGTAATCACCGACAATAACGCCTTTGAATTGAACCTGGATTTTTGGCTCCAGCTCCACCTTGACGCTACGCAGTTGCAATTCAGCTTGCATGGCGCGTTGGTAAACTTTTTCAAGAAACCCGAAGCCAAGAACATTATGAACTTCAAATGCGGCACCAATCAGATGCTGCGTCACTGGTTGGAGTGAAAAGTCCTTTTCTGCCGGCTTTATCTGTGTTTCATCTGTGTGCATCTGTGGCTTAAATTTCAGTTCCATTCGCGGCCGGATGCGGCGCAACGATGACTTCAACTCCGCGTTCGCGCAAGCCGTTCACTAATTCCTGTGGAGCGCGGCTGTCGGTGACAATCGTGTCCACCATGTCGAGCCCGCACAGCGGCGAAACGGATTGCCGGCCGAATTTTGTGTGGTCGAGGCACAGGATGATTTTCTGCGCGGCCTTCAACATCGCGCGCTGGATATCAATCAGCAGTGTGTGCGAGTTCGTGACGCCTTCGAGCGTGATGCCGCCCGCGCTCATGATCGCCACGTCGGCGCGCATTTTGGAAAACGCCTCGACCGTCATCGGTCCGACCAGCACACCGAGCCGCGGATAAATCACGCCGCCCGCCAGAATCACTTCCACCTTGTTAGCCGATGCAAACAGGTTCGCCACCGGCAGCGAGTTCGTCACGATCTGAGGCGCTTTTTCCTCGAGATGCCGCGCGACGTGATAGACCGTCGTGCCGGCGTCGAGAATCACGCTTTGGTTCGAGCCGATCAAATTCGCACACGCTTTGCCGATCAATTCTTTTTCCGAAAGCTGGTGCGAGTCGCGCGCAGAAAACGCAAATTCATCCGTCTTCGGCGTCACAATGCGTGCCCCGCCATGCGTCCGGCGCAATTCGCCCGCCGCTTCCAAGACCGACAAATCACGGCGCACGGTCGAAACTGACGCTTCGACGTGCTGGGAGAGTTCTTCCAGCGACGCGAATTCCACGCGCTGAAGATAGGCTTCAATGCGATGTTTGCGCTCTTCTGCGGTCATGTTTGCACGACTTTGGAAGATATTGGAATTATTTGCAAGTTAAATGTTGACTAAAATCTAAAAACTGGCAAAGTCATTCAAATCTTATGGCTGTAGCTGCACCAGCACCACACCGAGCCGTCGTCGAACATATGGTTCGTCAGGCGGTTTACGCCAAGCTTGGCAAACCTTTGCCGCGTATCGCCAGTGGACAAAGTCCGCTCGTCGTCAATGTCAGTGCCCGCCACTGCCATCTCACTCCGGAGGCGGTCGAAACTCTTTTCGGCAAGGGCGCGAAGCTCTCCGTTCACAAGTGGCTTTACATGGATGGCCAATTCGCGGCGAAGGAAACCGTCACGCTCATTGGACCGCGCAGCCGCGTGATTTCCAATCTGCGGATTCTCGGCCCGTGCCGGAATCTGAATCAAATCGAACTCGCCTACACCGACGCCGTCGCGCTCGGTTTTGAAATTCCGCTGCGCAGTTCCGGCGACATCAAGGACACGCCCGGTTGCATGTTGATGGGGCCGGCGGGATTTTTTGAAATGCCGCAAGGCGTCATCCGCGCCAAGCGCCATGTTCACATGCACCCGAACGACGCGGAATTTTACGGTGTCAAAGCCGGCGACCATATGAAGTTGAAAATCGGCGGCCCGTGCGCGATCACGCTGGATCAACTGCTCGTGCGTGTGGATCCGAGTTTCAAACTAGAAGTGCATATTGACACTGACGAAGGCAATGCGTGCAACCTCGAACCACACACGCCGGTGGAGCTTTTGAAATGAATGCGAACAAAAACGTTTTTACCGCGAACCACGCGAAATACGCGAAAGAAATTTTTTGTTCGCATGTTTTGCGCATTTCGCGGTTTGAATATCCGTGTTTATCTGGGTTAATCCGTGGTTAAAAATTTCTCGCAACTCTCAACCATCAACCAAAATAAATTATGAACGAAGCAATAGGAATGATTGAAACCAAGGGCTACGTCGGCAGCGTGGAAGCCAGCGACGCCATGGTCAAAGCGGCCAACGTCACGTTGGTTAAAACGATCGCCATCGGCGGCGGCCTCATCACCGTCATCGCTCAGGGCGACATCGGCAGCGTCAAAGCCGCCGTGGACGCCGGCGCCAAAGCCGCCGCCAAGGTCGGCGAACTTGTCGGCTCGCACATCATTGCGCGCCCGCACGAAGAACTGCTCGCCGCGTTCCTCGGCAACGGCGTCGCCAAGAAATAATTCAACCAACCAAAATTTTAACTCTTAACGATTATGTCAAAACAAGCTGTTGGAATGATTGAATGCAAAGGCTTCTGCGCCGCCGTGGAATCCGCCGATGCCGCGCTCAAGTCCGCGAACGTCCACATCACCGGCTGGGAAAAAGTCGGCAGTGGCTATGTCACCGTATTTTTCAGGGGCGATGTCGCCGCCGTGAAAGCCGCGACCGATGCCGGCGCTGCGGCTGCCGCGCAAGTTGGCGCCGTCGTCAGCGTTCAAGTCATCCCGCGTCCGCATGATGGATTGAGCGGCCTCGGCAAGTGGCTCGAATAATCCTTTATTTGCGCGGTGAAAATTCTCGTCGCCAATATTGGTAGCACGTCGCTCAAGTGGCGGTTGTTTGATTTCTCAAACAACGCCGAGCGCCTTTTGCACAAAGGCGGCTTTGAGCGCGTCACCGATTATTCGAAGGCGATTGAGGACTGCCTTGCCGAATTGAAAAAGGCCAACGCCATCGCCAGCGAAAGCGAATTGAGCGCCGTCGGTTTCAAAACCGTCATCGCCAAAAACGTCACCGGCTGTGTGCGCCTCGACGAGCGCGTGCTTCAGGCGATGACCGACTACAACGGCCTCGCGCCCGCGCACAATCCGCCTTACATCACCGGCATCAAACTGTTCGCCGAGCGTATGCCCAGCGTGCCGCTCATCGCGCTATTTGAAACGGCGTTTCACCAGTTTGCGCCCGAAGCCTCGCAGCGTTATGCTGTGCCGCAAACGTGGCTGGACATCGGCGTGCGCCGTTGGGGATTCCACGGCGCGAGCCACAAGTTCATCGCCGAACGCTCGGCGGAATTGCTGTGCCGCGCTGACGTCGCCGAACGGGCTCGCCAGCTTTACGTCAACCATGGCACTGCAAAAATTTCCGGCGCACCGCTGCGCGTGATTTCCTGCCATCTCGGCGGCAGTTCCAGCGTGACGGGAATTCTGAACGGCGCGTCCATCGGCACGAGCATGGGCATGAGCCCGCAATCCGGTTTGCCGCAGAATAATCGCGTCGGCGATCTTGATGCGGAGGCATTGCCCTACGCAGTGAAAACGCTCGGCCTCAGCGTCGAAGCAGCGCAGAAGCAGTTGAGCAAACAGGGTGGCTTGCTTGGCGTCAGTGGCGTTTCCAACGATGTGCGCGACATCACCGATGCCGCCAGCAAAGGTAATACGAATGCCAAGCTCGCGCTGGATGTTTTTGTCGCGAGCGCGCGGCATTGGATCGGCAGTTATTTTTTGCAGTTAAACGGCGCAGACGCGATTGTGTTCACCGCTGGCACCGGCGAAAACCAAGCCAGCATTCGCGCCGCCATTTGCGCGAATCTGGGGAATCTCGGCATCAAGATCGACGCGGAGAAAAACAATTCCTGCCGCGCGACGGAAACCATCATCAGCGCCGCGGATTCCGCCGTGAAGATTTTTGTGATTCCTACGAACGAGGAACTCGTCGTGGCGCGCGAGGCCAAACGATTTTTGGAAACGCAGAAAAATTAAATTTACCGACAACTCTCAACCATCAAACAAATAAAATTATGCCACAAGCCATTGGAATGATCGAAACCCGCGGACTCGTCGCCCTCGTTGAAGGCACGGACGCGATGCTCAAAGCCGCCAACGTCGAACTCGCCGGCCCGATGATGCAGGTCGGCAACGCCCTCTGCACCGCGTGTGTCGTCGGCGATGTCGCCGCCGTCAAAGCCGCCACCGATGCCGGCGCGCAGGCCATCAAAGCCATCAAAGGCGAATTGGTCAGCGTCCATGTCATCGCCCGTCCGCACGCGGATGTGGAAGCGGTGTTGCCGAAGAAGAAGTAATCGTAGCGGCGTCTCGGCAGAGCGCCGCCAACTTGCTTTGAGAAAAAATGCGGCGCTCTGCCGAGTCGCCGCTAACAAAGTAAAACTATGTTCCTCGCCAAAGTCGAAGGCCAGGTGGTCGCCACCAAGAAAGATCCGAATATGTCGGGCCGCAAACTCTTGTTGCTCCGCCCGCAACTTGTGGACGAAAAAGATCCGACGAAATTTCGTCCGGGCGCGAACACGATCGTGGCCGTGGACGCCCTCGGCGCCGGCGAAGGTGAAATGGTTTTGTTCTGCCAGGGCAGCAGCGCCCGTCTCGCTCCCGGTATGAAGGAAGCGCCGATTGACGCCGTCGTCATCGGCCTTGTGGACAGCGTGGATGTTTTTGGCAAAGAAATCTTTAGCGCAAAGAACCGTTGATTGAATTATGAGCGCCGTGAATGAAACTTTGATCCGTGATGTTGTGGCTGAAGTGCTGGGCAAGCTCGGCGGCACCACCACGACCACCAAACCATCCCCGGCTCCGCCCGCGCCCGCGCCCGCGCCGAAGTCGGAATCTTGCGGCTGCGGGACCAAGAAGGCCACCTCTACTCCCGCGTTGCGCGGCAAGTATGGCGTGTTTGCCACGGCGGACGAAGCTTGTGGCGCCGCCCAGGAAGCGTTTTTACAGCTCAAGCAGGGAGGCATTGCTGCCCGCCGCAAGATTGAAGAAATCGTCAAGGCGATGGCGGAGAAGAACGCCGAGCAATGGGGCCGGATTGAATTTGAAGAAACGAAGATTGGCCGACTCGATCACAAGATTGCCAAGCTGGGCTTGATCAAACTGGTGCCCGGTGTGGACTGGCTGCGGCCTGACGCGCGCAGCGGCGATCACGGCATCACCCTCGAAGAATATACGCCATTCGGCGTCGTCGGCGCGATTACGCCCAGCACGCATTCCATTCCCACGTTGAGCGGCAACATCGTCAATATCTGTTCAGCGGGAAATTCCGTCGTGTTCAATGCGCACCCGAGTGCCGCGCGTTGCGCGGCGGTGGCGGTGCGCGCCTACAACGAGGCGATTTATCGCGAGACGGGAATTGAGAACGTCGTCTGCATCATCGAAAAGCCGACGCTCGACTCTTTCAACGCGCTTTGCAAAAACGAATTCACCCGCCTGCTGCTCGTCACCGGCGGACCGATGGTCGTGAAAGCCGCGATGCAAACCGGCAAACGCGCCATCTGCGCCGGCCCCGGCAATCCGCCCGTGTTTGTTGATGATACCTGCTGCCCCACGCGTGCGGCGAAGGCGATCATCTCCGGCGCGGCGTTTGATAATAATCTTTTGTGCATCGGCGAGAAGCAGGTTTTCGTTCTCGAACAGGTCGCGGACAAGCTGATGCAGAAGCTGTCCGAGAATGGCGCGGTGAAATTGAACCCGTCGCAGTTGGAAAAGCTCACCAAGGCCGCGTTCACCATCACGCCGGGCCAGGGTGGCGGTTGCGCGCAGGCTCACACCAACAAAGATTACATCGGCAAAGATCCGTCCTTTCTGGCGCAGGCCGCCGGGATCAATCTACCGTCCGGCACGCAGTTGCTCTTCGGTGAAACCGATGCGCTGCATCCATTCGTGCAGGAAGAGCAGATGATGCCGATGATTCCCATTGTGCGTGTGAAAAGCGTCGAGGAAGGCATCGAGCGTTCGCTGCAATCCGAACACAATTATAAACACACCGCTATCATCCACTCGCATGACGTGGAGAACATCACCGCCATGGCGCGCGCTCTGGACACGACGTTGTTTGTCAAGAACGGCCCGTCGCCTGCCGGCCTCGGCTTGGGCGGCGAAGGTTATCTGAGTTTTTCGATTGCCACGCCGACCGGCGAAGGCATCACGAATCCCCGCACGTTCACGCGCGTCCGTCGCTGCGTGATGGTAGATAATTTGCGGATTTATTAAGCCATGTTACTTGCTCGCGTCGAAGGCAACCTTGTTGCGACCCGGAAGCATCCGAGTTTCGATGCGTGGCGCTTGGTGATCTGTCAGCCGATTGGCAAGAGCGGCGAAGCCGAAGGCGCACCGGTCATCGCGATTGATTCGCATGGCGCGGGGATGCATCAGCAGGTGGTGATTTCGTCGGACGGCAAAGCGGCGCGCAAAGCGGTGGGCGTGGACAAAAGTCCCGTGCGCTGGCTCGTCACCGGCATCGTGGATGAGCATGAACCGGGAGTAAGAATTTGAAACTGGGAACCGTCATCGGTCGCGTCACGTTGAGCAAATCGGCGGACTTGCTGAAGGGTGGACGTTTTCTGGTGGTCAGCCCGTTCAACCGCGAGCAATTTGCCAAAGGCATTGACGCCAAGCCGAGCATGGGCACCGACCCAAGCCTCGTCGTGTATGACGACATCGGCGGCGGCGTGGGCGATGTGATTGGTTACGAAGAAGGCGCGGAAGCGGCGCAGCCGTTCGCGGTGTCACCGCCGATTGACGCCATCAATTGCGCGCTGGTGGATGAAATGTTTTACAACCCGTGGAAGGGTTAAATGGAAAATAGAAGATGGAAAATAGAAGTTGGGTAAACGAGAAAAGCCCCTAACTCCCAACTGCCATCTGCCAACTGCTAAATTAAAAAATTTATGAGCCAAGTTATCAGTGTCCGTGACATTCAGGAAATGATCCGCAGCGGTCAGGGCGTCAATATCCCCGCCGACGCCATCGTCACGCCTTCGGCGCGCGAGCTGTTGCAGGATATCGAAACCAACGGTGCCCGCGCCATCGCCACCGGAGCCGCGACTGCCCCCGCGAGCGCCGACAAACTCTCGCCGCCAACCAAGAAGCTCAATTCCAAGTCCTCGAAAGCAGAGCTCGATGCGTTCTTCGCTTCGCCCTATGCGCACAGCTTGAAGGAACAGATCTGCGAGATGGGTCATCGCCTGTGGAAACGCGCCTACGTGGATGGCAACGGCGGCAACATGGCCATCCGCGTCGGTGAAGACATCGCCATTTGCACGCCAACGCTCGTCAGCAAAGGTTCGCTCAAGCCGTCGGATATGTGCCTCGTGGATTTTGAGGGCAATCAACTTTGCGGCACCAAGAAGCGCACGAGCGAAATCCTCATGCATCTTCAGATGATGAAGAAGCAGCCCAAGGCCGTCGCCACCTGCCATTGTCATCCGCCTTACGCCACCGCGTTCGCGGTCGTCGGGCAGGCGCCGCCTACCTGTATGTTGCCGGAGTATGAAGTGTTCTGCTCCGTCGGCGTCGCGCCGTATCGCACGCCCGGTTCAGCGGAGATGGGCAAGCTCGTGGCCGATATGACTGACGATTACAATACCATCCTGATGGCCAATCACGGCGTGGTGACCTGGAGCCACAACAACATTGAGGAAGCCTACTGGCGCATGGAAATCATCGAAGCCTACTGCCGCACGATTGTCGTCGCCGGCCAACTGGGCAAGCCGATCAACACCTTCACCGGCCCGCAGATGAAAGAGATCATGAACATCAAGCAAAGCCTTGGGTTCGTGGACCCGCGCATCGGCATGAAGGAATGTGAACTCTGTGACAGTGGCGAATGGCGTCCGGGCGCGACCAGCCAGACGAACACCTCCAGCGAACCCACCGTGGGTCTGGACCCCGAAGCCGAGGCGGCGGTGAAAGCCATCACGGACCAGATTCTCGCGCAGATGAAGTAGGTTGAATTCCCAAGGCCATCCAAAATCCGCTGCGGAAATCTTGAGCGGATTTTGCGGAGCTACCGGATGAATTTCTTCAGTACTTTTCCCAGCCGCGCAATGCCTTTGCGGATGTCTGCCGCGCTGGCGCTGCCGAAGCTGAGGCGCATTTCGTGATCCGGCTTGGCTCGCGCTGGATCGTCAGCGTAGCACAGTTCGCCGGGGACGTAGAGCACGTCGCTCGTTAGTGCGGTTTGAAATATTTTTGACTTCACCCCGGTGGCCACGCCGGCTGGCATCCGTGCCCAGAAATAAAGTCCGCCGCCCGCCTCCCAGATTTCCACGGTGGCCGGGAAATGTTCTCCCAGCGCCTGTCGCATCACGTGCGCCTTGCGGGCGTAATTTGTCCGCACCTTGGCGACGTGCCGGTCGTAAAAGCCGGTGGCCAGCGCGCGCGCGAGGAGATGTTGCAGCAGGCTGGCCGTGCCGAAATCATGGTTGCCCTTGATGCGCAAGACGGCGGTGTAAAGCGGCTCCGGCAAAATGCCAAAGCCCACGCGGACGCCGGTCGCAAACGGTTTGCTGTAAGTGCCGGCGTAAATCACGCGACCGCGCGCGCCGGGCAACGTCAGGGCGGTGGGCGGCGCGGCCGGGTGGCGCGGCCGCTGCGCCCGGCCGGCGAATTGCAGTTCGCGATACGCCGCATCTTCGATGAAATAAAGCGGATGGCCGGCGGCGCGCTCGAATTTTTTCAGGAGCTTCAGCGCGGCGCACTTTTTCGCCAGGTTGGTGGTTGCGCCGGTCGGATTTTGAAAATAGGTTACGAGGTAAAGCGCCTTCACGCGGCGGATCTCGCCGGATTTTTTCAACTGCGCCAGCACTTGTGCGAGGTGAGCCAGGTCCAGGCCGTCACGTTCCAATTTCACGCCGCGAGCTTCGACGCCCCGGCTTTGGAGAATGCCCAAGAAAACAAAATATGTCGGGTCTTCTACAAGGACAATGTCGCCTTCGTCGCACAGCGCTTCGAGCGTCAGATACAGTAACTGCTGCGAGCCGCTGGTGATGATGATGCGCTCGGGCGAATGGTTTTTATCCTCCCCGTCGTCATCCATCATCCTCGCCTTGGTTTTGCGGGATGAGGATGGTGATGAGGAGGATTGAAAATCTAACTTTTGCAGATGCGTGGCGGTGAGCTGGCGCAATTTGGGTTCACCGGCGGTGGTGCCGTATTGCAAGGCGGGCCAAGCAGTTTTCGGCGCGCGCAAAATTTCGATTAGCAGTCGGCGCGAAATCTCCTTGGGCAGCGTGGCGTTGTCGGTGAATCCGGCGGCGAGGGAAATAAGTTTAGGCCGCGCCAGCGCGGTTTTCATTAGCCACGAAATCGGCGGCGGCGCGGTGCGCCGGGCAAGGCTGGAAAGGGCGGATTTCATTTCAATTGCGGGCGCCAAACACGGCGTCGAGAATGACCTCCTTGGTTTTCCAGATGAGCGCCATGGTCATAGCCAGCGGTAGCAGGATGAAAAAAATGAACAGCAGATTGCTGAACCGGTTGGTCCAGACGAGCAGCTTGCCCACTGGTAGCGATGGGTGCGGCGTCTGCGTGAGCCAGAGCATGGCGATGGAGAAAAATAGTAGGACGACGAGCAGCCAGCGGTTAAGCGCGGTGAATTGGCGTGTTTCGTGGCGTAGGGTTTCGTCCGGCAGCATCGCGGCGAGACGCTTGAGCACGAGGTTGAGGTTGAACAGGAACAACACGGCGGAAAGTTCCAGTACCAGGACGGCGGCGCTGAAAAAAGTTTCCTCCGGCAGCCGGTTATGCCAGTAGATGAACGGGCAGAGGCCGAGGTTGACGAGCGCCAGGAGCAGCGCGCGGTCGAGCGCATGCCGCCACGGCCGCTCCTGTTTTTGAAAATCGCTCATTTGCCAGAGGCCGTGGAGCAGCAGGGCGTTGATGGCGAGCGCGGGCAGAATGCCAAGTGGTTTCAGCCAGTCGGCGCGGGCGGTCTCGACGGAAATCAACAGCGTGGCAGGCAGGCCCCAGAACAGCGCGGACAGTCCGCGCGCCAGTTTGCCGAGCGAGCGGAGCAGCTGTGGATTGGGCGGCGTCATCCGCGAAATAATGACGGAAGAAGGGCGGTGGGAAAAACAAATTCAACGCCCCCGCAAAAATCGGGGAAGGTTGCGTTTGGCTGGAGCCGGTTCTGGCGATAACCCTGCCATTCCTTTGCTGATAAATTCCCCACCGCTATGCCCAACCCCGCCGTCAATATTCCGTGCTTCAACGAGGAGGCCGGGTTGTCCCGGCTTAAACGGCTTGGCCCGCTTGCGGCGGCGCGGCCGTCGCGAACACGCCCTAACCAAAAATGGTGATTGCTTGCACCACCTGAATTTTTAGATAGTTTCCAGCAGCCAAATCCCTTTTAATTCCGGTCCGCATGAGCAATAACATAGAAAAATCCTTTGCCCTGGCGCAGGAGCGTTACGCCGGTCTCGGCGTGGACGTGGCCCACGCGCTGAAAACCCTGTCGCAAATCCCCATCTCGCTGCACTGCTGGCAGGGCGACGACGTGGGCGGTTTTGAAAATTTCGGTGGCACTCTCGGCGGCGGCCTTGTCGCCACCGGCAATTATCCTGGCAAGGCGCGCACGCCGGATGAACTCCGTGCTGATTTGGAGAAAGCCTATTCGCTTATCCCGGGCAAGCATCGGCTGAATTTGCACGCGTTCTACGGTGAGTTCGGCGGCAAGAAAGTGGATCGCGACGAAATTACGCCGGAGCATTTCAAGAACTGGATTTCTTGGGCGAAGAAAAACAGCCTCGGCCTCGACTTCAATCCAACCTGCTTCTCGCATCCAAAAGCCGCCGACGGTTTTACCCTGTCGAATGCGGATAAAGGCATCCGCAAGTTCTGGATCGAGCATTGCCTCCGCTCGCGCGAAATTGGCGCGGCGATGGGCAAGGCGCTCGGCAAAACCTGCGTGACGAACGTGTGGATTCCCGACGGCATGAAAGACACGCCCGCCGACCGCGTCGGCCCGCGTGCCCGGCTTGCCGAATCGCTCGACGCGATTTTCAAGCATCCGATTTCGCCAAAGTTGAACCTCGACGCCGTCGAACCAAAACTGTTCGGCATCGGCAGCGAAAGTTACGTTGTCGGCTCGCACGAATTTTATCTTGGCTACACCGTCAGCCGTAAAAAAGTGCTGACGCTCGATGCCGGCCATTATCATCCGACGGAGAGCATTTCGGACAAGATTTCCAGCGTGCTGCAATTCATGCCGGAAATTTTGCTGCACGTCAGCCGCGGCGTCCGCTGGGACAGCGACCATGTGGTGATTCTCAATGACGACCTGCTGGCCATCGCCCGTGAAATCGCGGTGAACGGCTTTGAAAAGCGCGTCCACATCGGGCTGGATTATTTTGATGCGAGCATCAACCGCGTCGCCGCGTGGACCATCGGTACGCGCAATATGCTGCGCGCGCTGCTTATCGCGCTGCTGGAAACACCGCTCATCCGCACGGCTGAGGCGGCGGGCGATTTCACCACTCGCCTCGCGTTGCAGGAAGAAGCCCGGACGCTGCCCTTCGGCGCGGTCTGGGATTATTACTGTGAAAGTCAAGGCGTGTCCGTCGGCGAACACTGGCTGTCAGATGTAAAGATTTACGAAAAAGAAGTTTTGAGCCAACGGAAATAAAACCAAACCAAAAAATAAATAATGCAACCGAATCCTCTTCTTGGCGTCGTCTTTCACTGGCTGGGCGGCCTCGCTTCTGGCAGTTTTTATGTGCCTTACAAAGGCGTGCGCAAATGGTCGTGGGAAACCTTCTGGCTGGCTGGCGGCATGTTCAGCTGGTTGATTTGCCCGTGGATTGGCGCGCTCGCTTTGTCCAAGGATCTTTTCGCAGTGCTGCACGAAACGCCGTCGCACACGTTTTGGATGACATATCTGATGGGTGTTTTGTGGGGCCTCGGCGGTTTGACGTTCGGCCTGACGATGCGTTATCTCGGCATGTCGCTGGGCATGGCGGTCGCGTTGGGTTATTGTGCGGCGTTCGGCACACTTGTTCCGCCGATTGTGAAAGGGGAATTTGCTGACAAGCTGCTCAATCATTCCGGCACCAGCGCCGGCGGCCCGATTGTTTTGGTAGGCGTGGTCGTCTGTTTGATTGGCATCGCCCTCGGCGGCATCGCCGGCGTGCGCAAGGAACGGGACATGGGCAACGATGGCAAATCGTCCGCCATCTCCGAATTTAGCCTGTGGAAAGGCCTGGCCATAGCGACATTTTCCGGCGTGATGAGCTCGTGCTTCTCCTATGGTTTTCAATTCGGCGATCCCATCACCAAAATTTCCGCCAGCCACGGCACCGGGCCGTTTTGGGTGGGCCTGCCGGTCATCGTGGTGATTTTGTTGGGCGGTTTGACCACGAACTTCATTTGGTGCGTGATGTTGAACATCAAGAATCGCACCGGCTATCAATATCTCGCCTCGCACGTTCGCGCGGAACACGCGCATCACGGCGGCACCGGCAGCGGCGAACATGGTCCGGCGACCACCGCCGCCGGCGCGTCCGCCGACCTGAAAATCCCCGTGCTCGGCAACTGGTTTTTCTGCGCGCTGGCCGGCACGTTCTGGTATTTCCAGTTTTTCTTCTACCAGATGGGCGAAAGCCAGATGGGCAACTACAAGTTTTCCAGTTGGACGCTGCATATGGCGAGCATCATTATTTTCAGCACGCTGTGGGGCATTTTCTTCAAAGAGTGGCGCGGTGCCAAGAGCCTGACCAAATCGCTTGTGGTCATCATGCTCCTGTTCCTGGTCGGTTCGACCTGCATCATTGGCTGGGGCAACAAGATTTCTGAGGATGCCGCGAATGCGGCGGCGGCGCAAGCTGCCCAAGCCGGGCAGAAATAAATCGTGCAGCGACATGCCTTCAAAATGCAGTTGAAGCCGGGCTTCGTGGCGGAATACCAAAAACGCCACGCTGAAATCTGGCTGGAGCTGGCGGCGGAATTGAAAGCGGCGGGCGTTTCCGATTACTCGATTTTTCTCGATGAGGAAACGCTCACGCTCTTCGCCGTGCAAAAATTGTCTGACAATAATTCGTCCGCGAATTTGCCGCATTCACCGGTCGTCCGCAAATGGTGGGATTCCATGGCGCCGCTGATGGAAGCGCATCCGGACAATTCACCCGTCACGCAACCGCTCAAGGAAGTTTTTCACCTCGACTGATTTTCAAATCTGAAAATCCACCGCCGTGCTCTTGTCCGATTTGCTGAGGACGCGCATGTCCAATCCGTCGTAGATCACTAGCGAATTCGGCTGCACGCTGTCCATGATGAACACGTTGCCGCCGATGGTGCTGCCTGCGCCGATGATCGTTTCGCCGCCCAAAATTGTCGCCCCGGGATAAATCGTCACGCGATCCTCGATGGTCGGATGCCGTTTTTTCCCGCGCAACTGCTGGCCAGCGGCCGTGGACTTCGCGCCGAGCGTCACGCCGTGATACAACTTTACATGGTTGCCGATGACCGCCGTCTCCCCGACGACCGTGCCGGTGCAATGATCCACGAAAAAATGCGAGCCGATCTTCGCGCCCGGGTGCAAATCCATGCCGGTGCGCGCGTGAGCCCATTCAGCCATGATGCGCGGGATCAGCGCGACGTCTTTGAGATACAGTTCGTGCGCCAGCCGCTGCACCGAGATCGCCTCGATGAACGGGTACGAAACAATAATCTCCTCCTTGCTCGCCGCCGCCGGATCCCCGTCGAATGCCGCTTCCACGTCCGTCTGCAAAACTCCGCGGATGCGTGGCAGGCTGCCGAGAAATTCCACCGTCAGCTGGTGCGCCGCCTTGGTGATGTCCTTTTTCGCGAGGCCGGCGGGCGGATGATATTTGAGGGCTTTGCGGATTTCGTCCTCCAGTTTTCCCAGGACGGCATCCAGCAGCGCCGCCGTCTCCGCTTTAACCTCCGACGAGTGGATCAATTTGTCATCGAAGAAGCCGGGGAATAGCAGCCGCAATAAATCCTGCGTAATGGCCGTGATGGCGCGCTTGGATGGCAGGTTTTTTCCGTCCAGATGGTTGATGCCGCCCGCGTTGGCGTAGGACGCGACGAGCTGGTTCGTAAGTTGCGTGACGGTTTCCACTGGGCGGAAATTACCACGAAGCCGCGCCGACACCAAGATTTTGTGCCGGCGCATTCCAGCGGGCTAATCCATTAATTCGACTGGCCAAAAACATTGCCGAGCGGTTGCGGTTTGCGCGCAATGTCCAGGAGTGGCCCGAAGTATGTGTGGCCGCTATCATCCCAAAATGGCGACGAGCCGCCAAACTCGGAGGCAAAATCGTCGGTACTATCCAGCGGCCAATACCAGAGGCTGCCATCGGCGGCGAGGCTGACGATGCCACCTTGCGCATCCGTGATAGCGATCCAGTCGGAATGCGTGCCGAGGCGGGTTGGTTTTGCGGCCAGCAGGGCGCGCTCGTCACGTTCGGTCTCCCAGCCGCGCCGGTCGTCGTGGTAAAAAGTCCAGAGCCACAGCGTGCCGTCGTCCTTCAGCGTGACAATTTTTTGACCGCGCCCGGCCACCGCCAGCCAGTTCGTGTCTTGCCCGATCTGCAAATCCACCGTCGCCCATTCAATGTATGATGACTTTCGGTTAAACTTTTCATCCGCCCAGATGCGGAAAGTTCCATCGTCACAGACGCTCAATTGAAATCCCAAGCCCGACCTGACGCTCGTCGTGCTGCGCCATTGGTTGTGTGCGGACAGCGGCAGGCACTCCAGGGAAAATCCCAGGCTATCGTCAACCTCGCGGCCAGTTTTTTCCTCGTGATTGCCGTTCCACTGAATCCACACGCTGCCATCGGTCTTGCGCAGGCAAAATTGATTGTTGGCCAAAAACACTTCCGCCCAATTGGTTTCCGTCCCCAAAGGTTCCGGCGTGAACAACCGCAAACCCGGCCAGTCTTTGTTGTTTTCAAACTTCCGGTTCTTGCTGCCCCAATACCACGCCGTCCCATCTTTTTTGACCAGCAGCAAGCCCGGCCAATCCATAATCATGCTGCCCCAGTTAGTCTCGCTGCCAAAGCGCACCAGCTTGCCCGCTGCAATTATCTTCCACCCGCCATTCTTTATTTGAATCACGCGCCGGGGTGTTTCGGAAACCCACAGCGAGCCGTCGGCCTTGATGCCAATCTGTTCCTGCCAACCATCGCGAATCACAGTCAACCAGTTTGAGCCGTCGAGAAAACGGCCGCCGTCCACACTCGTCAGCCGGATGTCGCCCAGAAATTGCGCCAGCCCATTCGCCGTGCTGTTGTAAAATGAAGTTTCATCCTGCCAGATTCTTCCGTCCGGCAGGCGCACGGAGGAATAAGCACCCCATTCGTTTATCAAAGCTGGTGGATTCGCCCGCGTGAACCGCGCCGCGCCGTGCGCCGGCTCGAACGGCGTCAGCTTTTCCCAAACGCGATGATAAACCGCCGCCGTTGTGCCGCCGACGAATGCCAGCGCCGCCGCGAAGACAAGCGCATTTCGCAGCCCCGCCGGCCAGCCGAGGTTGGGGCGCTGGAAATTTCGGAACGCCATCGCCCCCAGCGTGGCGGCCAGCACCGGCACGCCGATGAAATAAATCAGGCTGCCGCGCCAGGGCAAATGAATACCAAAGCTGCCCGGCTCGACGAGCATCAGATTAAGAAAAAATATTAGCACCAAGCCCAGCACCGCCGGCGCGAGCGCCTGCAGCGTGTTGCGCGCCAGCGTGGAGGCGTAAAAGGAAATTGCGCCGAACGCGGCGGCGATGCCCGCCAGCGTCAGCAGCGGCAGAAAGGCATTGATTTCGTAAAGGCAGCGATAATATAACATTTCCCGTGTGGACAAGTTTTGGAAAGCGCCCGCCTTTAATACCGCGCCCTGTCTCAAGCCGTCGATAAAATGAGAATGGGCGTTCGGCAAAATTCGCGTTCCTTCTAGCAGCAGCGGTATGACCGCGCCCAGCAACACGGACAGGAAAAGCGCGACAGACAATTTAATGGCGAATTGCGTCCGCCTTTTCACTGGTAGGCAAAACTGGCCGGCCAAAGTTCCGAGCTTGCGCTCCTCGGCCACGGCGGCCGCGCCCACGAGCGGCGGCATCACCAGCCACAAGCCCCAGAAAATTTCCAGGACAAATTCCGTATCGGAGTTTTTCCGAAAATCACCAAATCTTCGCGCGGCGAGAACTCCGAGATGAAGCAAGACCAGCACGCCCGCCAACACAAATTGTGACTGGTGCAATTGCATTTCCTTCCAGAACAAAGCCGCGCGTGGACGCCAGCGACAGCAGGGCGAGCGTCCCCGCGAGTCGGTCTCCAACGTGGCCTGCGGCTCGCGTGGACGTTCGCCCCACCACTTCAGCCCGCGCATTTCCGGCCAGACGATGTTGCCACCCGTCCACGCCACGTCCTGCGCCCGGAGAAACAGCCAGCGTGCGAAGAAAATTCCCGCGAGGCTGTAAAGGCCAAGAACACTCACGATTAGGCCCTCCGTAAATTCACCGGACTGATCGGCCGACAGCCCCATGATCAGCACCAGAATGACGCCGGGCACAAGCAGCGTGAACCAGAATGCCGCCGCCACTTGCCGCAGCAGCAGCACCGTCCACAGCCCGCCGGAAAAAATCACCAGACCGGTGACGGTGACGGTGGCCTGCAAATCCAACCAGTCGTTGATGCCGTGATTTTGACCTGAATGAATCATGCTGATGAGAAATGAAGCCACCCACAGAAAGCCGACGGAAAGCAAGGCGAACGCCAGCAGCGCAAATTTTGTCTCCCAGAGTTTCATCCGGGAAACCGGCTGCGCCAGCATATTGGAAAAAGTTCCCGAACCGACTTCCACCCCAAAGGAGCTCAGGGCCAGCATCACCGCTGCTGCCGGGCAAATAACGCAGCTCGAAATGTAAGCGATGCTGTTGAGAAAATTGTCGGGGTTGTTTGGGAAGAAAAGTCCCGCCAGAGCCAGCACGCAGGCGAACCCGAAGTATGGCAGCAGCAGGCGGATTTCTTTTTTGACGAGCGAGTTCATGCTTTCAACTGTTTCAAAATGTCCGTTGCCACGAAGATTTCCTCCAGCGACAAGGCTTCGCAGCGTAATTCCTCCGGGACATGCGCTTTCAGTTCCGCCAGCAGTTGCTCGCTGTTGCCGTTGGCGAGGATTTCCATTCCACGACCGCTTTGCTTCACACTCAACGCGCCGGACAAATCTAATTTTGGAATTTCAGAAAACTGCGCGCGGATTTTTCGGAAACGGTCACGCGCGGCGTCGGCTTCCATCGTTAACAATTCGCGACCGTGCTCGATGATGGTGAATTCGTCAATCAAACCCTCGAACTCGGAAATCAGATGCGTCGAAACAAAAACCGTGCGCCGGCCGGGATCGCCGGATTGATAAGCGCCGATGACAGTCTCGATGAATTCGCGTCGGACAATCGGATCAAGGCCGCTGGTCGGCTCGTCCAGCACGAGCAGTTCCGGCTCCGGGCAAATCGCGCCGATGAGCGCGAGTTGCGTGCGCTGGCCTTTCGAGAGATGGCTGGCCTTCTGCTTCGGATCGAGTTGGAAACGCTTGATCAAATCAGCTTCGATATCGCCGTTCCAATGCTTGCGAAACGAAGCGAGATATTCCAGCGTCTCGCTCACAGTCATCCACGGGTAAAACGCGACCTGGTCCGGCACATATGCGAGCCGCGATTTCACGGCCACTTCATCCGTTCGCGGGTCCAAACCGAATACGCGCACAGTGCCGGAATCGGGACGGAGCAAATTCAGCAGGCATCTGATCGTGGTGGTCTTGCCTGCGCCGTTACGACCGAAAAAGCCGTAGCATTTACCGGCGCTCACGTTGAGCGACAGGCCGTTCACAGCGTCCAGCTTGCCGTAGCGCCGCGAGAGGTTTTGGATTTCGATGATGGGAGCGTCAGTATTCATGCGGGTTTAGTCGTTGTTGGATTTCTCCTTCACCTTGCGCTCGAAGCTGTCGAGCCGTTCCTTGACGAGCGCGAGAAACGCCTCGCGATCCACCTGCAGGTGATGCGCGGCCACCACCGCCTCGTCAATTTCCTTGGTCAGAATCTTTGCGCGGGCGGACTTGGTGAATGGCGAATTGCTCTCCTTGAGAAAACAACCCTTGCCGGGAATGGTCTCGATCACGCCCTGACTTTCCAGCTCCGTGTAAGCCTTGGCGATGGTGTTGCGGTTCACCCGCAATTCCTCGGCGAGCGGACGGATGGATGGCAGCGGCTCGCCCGCGCGCAGCCCGCCCGACGCGGCGGCGTAGCGGATCTGGTCCACCAATTGCAGATAGACCGGCTTGCCGGACTTAAAATCAATTTGCAGAAGCATGCTCGGTTACTGTCCTATGACTGTATGACGGATGGCGGCGCGCGTCAAGAATTTCTTTGGTGGGGAATTGAATTAATTGACCGCCTGAAGCACCGCTGTCACCACGCGCTCGACGCTGATGCTATTCATGCAGCGGAAATCAATCGGGCACTCGCGCAGAAAACACGGTGAACACGGCACGTCGGCTTTCAGCGGCCGGTGTCGCGCGTCGCCGGGCCGACCCGGCCCGGTCAGTTCCGGCGACGTGCTGCCAAACGGCACCACCACCGATGTGCCGAGCGCAGCGGCCACGTGCATCGGGCCGGTGTCGTTGGTGAGCAGCCCGCGACATAGCTTCAGCAATGACATCAGTTCGCGGAGCGAAGTCTGGCCGGCCAGATTGAAAATTGCGGATTGCGGGTTGCGGATTGCGGATTCAATTTGCGCCGTCAGCGGCTGGTCTTTTTTTCCGCCAAATAAAATCCAGGCACAGTTTGTGCGATGCTGAATTTCCTTGGCCGCGGCAATGAATTTCTCCGCCGGCCAGCGTTTGGCCGGGCCGTATTCCGCGCCGGGATTCATGCCCAAAACCGGCGCAATCATATTTTCCAGTCCGAACTTATTCCTGGCAGCTTCAATCTCTTCCGGCGTCACGGCAAGCTGCGGCGCGAGCGGTTCCGGGTTTGCGCCCAGCGCGGCGACCAGGTTGAGATACTCAAAGATTTGATGCGCAGCGGCTGGCAGCGGGGGGTGGGGAGCCGGCCGCCGGGAAATGAGTTGCTTGATTTCCGCCCCGGAGCGCTTGTGCATTTTGACGGCGCCAGCGCGGGTTGGAACCGTTTGCGTCAGGAAAAAATTCCGCCACGGCCGCGCGTAGCCGACGCGCTGTGGAATGCCGGCGGCAAAAATCTCCAGCGCCGAGCGCGGCGAATTCGGCAACACGAGTGCCAGGTCGAAATTACCGGCGCGCATTTTTTTGCCGATGGCGAAAACGCTTTCGGCGGGTGCGAAAGCCATGGTTTCGTTCACTGCCGGATGATGGAGCCACAGGCCGCGCAATTTTTCCGGGCCAAGCAGCGTGATGTGCGCCTCGGGAAATCTTTCGCGCAGACGCAGCAGCGCCGGCGTGGTCATCACGGCGTCGCCCAGCCAGTTGGTGCCGCGAACCAAGATGCGGCTCGGCTGGCGGCTGGCGGCTGGCGGCGGGCTGGAATCGGTTTCCATTTTCTATCTTCTATCCTCCAGGCTCGCGTTGGGAAACAAAGTTTTCATCAGTCTTTCCAGCGGCGGTGGACCCAGAACCAGTTGGCGGGATCGCGGCGCACGGCGGTTTCCAAAGCAAGGTTCACGTCCCGGATGATTTCCCCGGACGGACGCGGATGCCCGTTGGCGTAGGTTGGAATGAGGTCGCCCATTTCCACGCGCCATTTTGCCGGGCCTAGGCGATAGCAGATGGCGCTATAAAGATCGGCGTGGTAACGCAGCGCCAGCACGGCGGGAGCGAGGCCGGTGTCGCAATCGTGGCCCAAAAACGGGGCGCGCAGGCCCCTGGAACTTTGGTCGGCCAGCAGGCCGAGGACAACGCCGCCGCCGTTCATCTCGGCCCGCAGCTTAAGGCCGTCGGCGCGGCGCTCGAAATAGTGGCAGCCGCTGGTATTACGCACGGCCTGCATCAGCCGGTTGAGCGCCGGCTGCTTCAGCGCCCGGTAGGTGGTGGCGCATTGGTATTCCGGCCGGACATCATGAAAGCGCGCATAAAGCTCGAAGTTGCCGAAGTGACCGATGGCGACCACGACATTGCGCAGGGGTGTGTCACCGTTTTTCCCCGGCAGGCACCCGATGCCGGCAAATTCGACGTGCGGCCGGAGTTCGTCCGCCGTCATGGCCGACGTCTTGAGGGCGCACAAATAATTTTCGCCGATGCGTCGGAAATTTTCGCGCGCGATCGCGGAGATTTCCGCCGCCGTTTTTTCCCGGCCGAAACACATCGTCAAATTGCTCACCACCACGCGCCGGTGGCGGGCGTCGAGCCGGAAGGCCAGCCCGCCGAGCGCGCGGCCCAGCCGGGCCACGCGCGGCAGCGACAGTCGCTGCACGGCCGCGATGAAGGTGCGGCCCAGGAAATAAATCAGCGTGTTCATGTCAGCGGAAGCAGATTTTGCGGACGCAGTCCTGGAAGTCGTTCGCGCCGGCGACGATCTTTATTTCCACGCGCATGAAATAAAACGGAATGTCGCGCCGGTCAATTTTGGGGAAGCGGACGGCGTCCTTCTGCGTGGTGACGATGATTTCCGCTTGCCGCTTTTTCGCGCGGTTGATGGCATTGAGAATCTCCTGCTGCGTAAATCGGTGATGGTCGGCGAAGCGCTTGGTGTAGACGACTTCACCGCCGAGTTTCGCCAGGCTTTGCTCAAAGCTTTCCGGCTGCGCGATGCCGCTCAACGACGCCACCTTTTTGCCGGCGAGTAGTTCCAGCCCCTTGCGTTCGCCGGTAAAAACATCCTCGAAATACAGCGGTTGATGTACGCACTCGATGATGGCGGCGGTGGCATTCAAATGGTGAATCCGCTCGCGCAGTTCCGCCGTGTTGCCATCGCTTTTGGTGATGAAAATCGTGTGGGCGCGGGCGAGGTGGGACGGCGGTTCGCGCAACGTGCCCCGCGGCAGCAGATGCTCGTTGCCAAACGGCTGCTGGCGGTCAATCAACACGACGTCATGCCGCCGGCCGCGCAGATGCCAGTATTGAAAGCCGTCGTCCAGCAGCAGCGTGTCGCAGCCGTATTTTTCAATTGCGTATCGCCCGCTCTTCACGCGGTCCTTGTCCACTAGCACGACGACGTCCTTGAGATTCGACGCGAGCATGTAAGGCTCGTCACCGGCGGTTTCGGAATCAAGCAGCAGCGATTTGCCGTCGGAGACAATGCGCGGCGGCGTCTGATCTTCGCGCAGGAGAATTTTATTCAAAAATTTCACATGCAGCGGCGCGGGCTTGGACCGGTAGCCGCGGGAAAGAATGGCGACGTTGCGTCCGGCATCGCGGAGTTCGCGCGCAAATTTTTCCACCACCGGCGTCTTGCCGGTGCCGCCGACGGTGAGATTACCGATGGCGATGACCTGCACGCCGAGCGTCTTGTCGCGGAGGATGCGTACATTGTAAAGCCAGCGGCGCAGTTTGACGATGACTTGAAAAATCTTGGATCCGCCGAACAGCGTGCCGCGCGTTAGCCTGGCCTTGAAATCATGGCGTTCTTCGAAAACGACTTCGAGGAAGAAGGTTTCGAGGGATTCAGCCCAGGCACGGAGTTTTTCACGCATCGCCGCTCAATGTGCCAAGTTGGTGGGAAGTTTTGAATTTTTAATTTTGAGTTTTTAGTTGAAAGCCGGAACGCTCCAGCCCGCCAAAAATTCAAAATCAATAACCGAGCTTCGCGACTTCTTGCTGCAGGGCGATTTGAAATTCCTGCACGTCGGCGGCGGAAGGTTTGTAGCCCTGCTGTTTTGGCACAAAACCGATTCGGCCCGTCTGATCCAAATGCCAGTCAGCCACTTGCCCATCGCTTAAATTCACTTTGCCGCTGATGATCGCGCCGGGGCGCGTGATCTGATCCACGATGACGGAAACTTTCCCCCCGGCGGCCGGCACCGGTGCCACTTCGCCGGGCAAAGCCTGATTCGGAACCGCGGTGGTCGGCGCCGGTTTGTCAGCGACCGGCGGTGCGACCACTTTGGGCGGCTCCGGGTCTTTCGGCGTCAGCTTCAAATCGTCCACGAGGAAGCGCGCCTCCATGTAAGTCAGCTTGATGCCGAATTCCGAGGCAAGCCGGTTTTGGATTTCGGAAAGTTTGGCGCCTTCGGAAATCCATTGGCTGACCGCCTGCCGCTGGTTGTCGTCTAATTTCATGCCGACAGCTTACTCAAAGTCCCTTGAGAATTCCATCGTAACCATTCGCCTCCAGTTCCAGCGCCAGCGACTTGTCGCCGGATTTCACGATGCGGCCGTTCGCCATGACATGCACGAAGTCGGGAATGATATAATTCAGCAGCCGCTGGTAATGCGTGATGATGAGTTGCGCGGAGTCCGCGCGTTTCAGTTTGTTGACGCCGCTGGCGACGATCTTGAGCGCGTCAATGTCCAGGCCGGAATCGGTTTCGTCGAGAATGGCAAGCCTCGGTTCCAGCACGGCCATCTGGAAAATTTCGGCGCGCTTTTTTTCGCCGCCGGAAAAACCTTCGTTGACGGAGCGCTTGAGCAAATCCTCGTTGAGGTCGAGCAGCTTGATTTTGTCCTTCACCAGACCAAGAAACTCAATCGCATCCAGTTCTTGCTGGCCCTTGGACTTGCGGATTTCGTTCAGCGCGGCCTTTAAAAAATAAGTGCTGTTCACGCCGGGAATTTCCACCGGATACTGGAACGCTAGGAACACTCCTTCGCGGGCGCGCTCTTCGGGATCAAGTTCCAGCAAATCCTGGCCCAGATAATTCACCGTGCCCTCGGTCACTTCGTAGCCGTCGCGCCCGGCGAGAATGGCGGCGAGCGTGCTCTTGCCCGAGCCGTTGAGGCCCATCAGCGCGTGGACTTCGCCGGCGTTGATCGTCAGGCTGAAGCCCTTGAGGATTTGTTTGTTCTCCACGCCGGCGTGGAGGTTGGTGATTTCAAGAATCGGTTGCTTGCTCATTTTAAAATTTTTTAGCCACGGGGGACACCAATGTTCATCGGATTTAGCTGAACCGCAAATCAAGCCATGCGCAAAATGGGGACAATGGTGAACCGTCCGTGACTACAGTTATATCCGGTTCCCCGGTTTGGCGCAAGCTGCCGAAAATTTTGGTGGTGGGTAAAGTTTGGCAAATTTTGTTGGTCATACGCCGGCCGCGAAGAAAAACAAAGGAAAAAGTCTTTTCTCTTCGCCAGCTTTGCGCTCTTTCGGGCGAAATATGCTACCCGCATATTTTTTATCGCCGCCAAATTTCGTGAGCTGCGGCGTTTTGACTTTGCTCGGCGTTTTGCCTAATCTCGTTTCGATGAAAATCATCCGCCACACCGACTCGGATTTTTCCGCCCAGCTCCGCGAAGTCGCCGCCGACTCCAGCCTGTTCGATGCCGAGATTGAGCAGCGGACAAAAGCGATTCTGCACGACGTCTTCGTGCGCGGCGATCATGCGGTGCTGGACTTCACGGAAAAATTCGACGGCGCGAAGCTTGCCGCCGAACAACTGGCCGTGACGCAGGCGGAATTGTTCAATGCCGCGCTTGCCGCCGATGACCCGCTGCGCGCAGCGGTGGCGGAAGCGGAAGCGAACATCGCCGGCTTCGCTAAAAAATCCAAGCGCAAGGCGTGGACCGGCAAGAATTCCCACGGTGCCAGCATCGGCGAAAAGTTCGATCCCTTCACGCGCGTCGGCGTTTATATTCCCGGCGGCACCGCCCCGCTCGTCTCGACGGCGCTGATGACTATCACGCTCGCCAAGGTCGCGGGTTGCAAGGAAATTGTTGTGACCACGCCGTGCGGCAAGGACGGCTCCATCAACCCGGCGATTCTCTTTGCGGCCCGCGCGGCGGGTGCGACGGAGATTTACCGCGTCGGCGGCGCGCAGGCGATAGCCGCGCTGGCTTACGGCACCAACACCATTCGCCGCGTGCAGAAAATCTTTGGCCCCGGCAACGCCTACGTCAGCATGGCCAAGCGGCTGCTCGTCGGGCGCGTGGCGATTGACCTGCTGGCTGGACCGAGCGATTTGCTGGTGCTGGCCGACGACACCGCGAACCCGCGGTTCGCCGCCGCCGACCTGCTGGCGCAGGCGGAACACGGCTCCGGCCACGAGCGCGTCTGGCTGGTGACGCCTTCCGCAAAAATTCTCCAGGCGGTCGAGAAGGAAATTTTCAAGCAGTTGCCCAAGCTGTCGCGCCGTGAATTTATCCAGCGCGTCCTTGATCGCAACACTTGGCTCATCCAAGTCGGCGGCCTCGCCGACGCCGTGGCGCTGGCAAACCGCTTGGCCCCGGAGCATTGCGAAGTCATCACCCGCGACGCGCGGCGCGTGAGCGGCGGCATTGTGACGGCGGGCGCGATTTTTCTGGGCAACTGGTCGCCGACGGTGCTGGGCGACTACGTCGCCGGGCCGAGCCATGTTTTGCCAACCGACGGCGCGGGCGCGTCGTTTGCCGGGCTGACGGTGGATCAATTCCAGCGTCGCACGAGCGTGGTGGAATACCACCGCGCGGCGCTGAAAAAGGCGCTAAAATCGGTGAAAAAATTCGCGGAAATCGAAGGTCTCGGCGCGCATGGAAAAAGCGCAGAAGCGCGGGTGAAATAAATCCGGCGCCAAACCGCCGGGCCCCTGACACGAAGATTCAACCCGCTGCAAGTTTGATTTCCGGCGACGGGCGCGGCGCCGCCGCTTGTACTTGCCCTTGACGCGGGCGGGCGGAGGTTTATTTTCGGCACATGAAAAAGATTTTATTCTGGCTTTTGATCGTGGTTTTCACGGCGGCGACGGCGTGGGCGCAGGACACCGCCACGCAGCAGCAGCTCGACAAGTTGACCGGGCAGCTTCAGGATTTGCTCGAAGCGCAGGCGCAGCAGGGTAAACGGATTGACGCGCTGGAAAAGGAAATCAGCGACTTGGGCGACAAGGTCAATGCGCCGCAGGTCAGCGCCAGCGCCAGCCGCGATGACTTGAAAAAACTCGCCGAGCAGGTGCAGGAAATTGACCGGAAACGCCAGGATGACCGTGATCTGATTTTAAAGGAGATTGAGAAGCTTGGCAAAGCCGCCGCCAGCGCGCCGTTGTCTTCGCCGCACAAATCCATCAACGCGTCCAAGCCGCCGCCGGATGATTCCGGTGCCTCCGCCGTGCCGCAGAACGGTCACGATTATGTCATTAAGGAAGGCGACACGCTCGGCCTCATTGCCAAGGCGTATCGCGACGCGGGCGTGAAGGTGACGAAGGCGCAGATCATCGCGGCGAATCCGGGGCTTGATCCCAACAAACTTTACGTCGGCAAGAAAATCTTCATTCCTGATCCGAACGCGAAATGATTTTCCGCCGATTTTTCAGCGCCGGCCAGGGTGTCGGATTATTTCACCAAGAAATGAACCGCCAGCACGCCAGCGGCGGCCACAAGGCAATAGCCGCCAAAGAATTTCCAGCGTCCGCCTTCCAGCCAGCGTGACAGGAGTTTCAGCGCGAGCAGGCCCGCGATGAAGCTCAAGACCATCCCGACCAGATCCGGCACCAGGAGCTGGCGCACAGAGTTCAGTCCGTCCAGCGCATGGGCTTTCAGCAATCGGTGCGCTTCCTGCGCGATGACCAGTGGCGTCAACACCACGACGAGCGCGAAGCTGAATTCCTCCAGTTTCGGTTTCGGCAAACCCAGGATCAAACCGGTGGAAATGGTCGCGCCCGAGCGGGAGAAGCCCCGGAAGGGCAGGCACAATCCCTGTACGAGGCCGATCCAGAACGAATGATGCGGCTGGATTTCCGAATGGCGCGGCGATTTGTCCTCACGCAGCCCGGCGAAAATAATCAGGCCGCCCACCGCCGTCAGCGCGCCGGCAATCAGCGGCAGGTTGTTGAACAGATCTTCGATTTCCGCATGCGGGACGCCGCGCATGAATATTTTCTCAACCAGCACTTTCAGCCCGAGGCCGACGCCGACGGTGCAGACCGTCGCCAGCGCCACTTGAATGGCGAACCACTGGAACTGTGTCGCCGAGGAAAAGTAATCGCGTTTCCAGCGGCTCCAGAAATAAACGATTACGGCAAACATCGTGCCGGTGTGCAGCAGGAGGAGGAGCATCACCATTTCGGGGCTTGACGAATCTTTCACCCCCATGAGTTTTTCCGCGACGATGACGTGCGCGGAGCTGGAAACCGGCAGGAGTTCGCACGCGCCCTGGACCAGCGCGAGAATCAGGATTTGAAAATAGCTCAACATGGAGGCGCAGTCTGCCCGAAACCTTTCCAAATCACAATGCCGGTTGCCGGCCCCGGATCATTTTTTCCCGCCCCAGAAGGTTTTATTCTCCTCGGTGCGCTGTTTGACCTTGAGCTGGCCGAGGATGGCGTGCCAGCCGATGTAAATCTTATGCCACTGGGCCTCCAGGCCGCGCAGGGCGCCTTCACCCTGCTCGCTCAAATAGCGGAGCGAAGGCGCGCTGCCGATGAGCGCGTGGATTTCCTCGCGCGTGGGCGACTGGACTTCGACCGAGGCGAAAATCAATTCCAGTTCCTGCACGATGATGCTTTTGATCTCGAGGAAATGGTTATCGTCCGCCGGGCTGAATTTTTTGGCGCGGGCGAGAGTGATGAAATGGTTGAACTGCTTCCAACATTCAATGTGCGTTTCGATCTGGGTGACGAGCTGGTTGATGTCCTTGGGAGTCATGGGCGTGCGGGTGTTGGCGTCGGGAACAACGCGGTTTGCGGGAACAGGAAAATGATCGCGCCGCCGCGCAGTTCGCGGGCGGTGATGCGCAGGCTGCCGTAATGCAGGCTGACTTCCGCCAGCGGCATCTGCGCGGTGCGCGCCTCGCGGAACAGCTCGATGACATCGCGCCCGATGTCGTGCAGCATTTTTTTGGGAAAGCCCGAGGAAACAGTCGAAGTGACAATATGCCCCTGCCGGTTCACCGTGATGGTGCCGGTGGGCAGTTGTTGTACGGCCGCGCGGCCGCCGAATAATTTGCTTAAGAATCCCATGAGGCGACAAGTTTGCGGCTTTTTTCCGGCAGGTTGTCGGTGGCCTCCGCCGGCCAGCCGACGAGAAAGGCGCGGTCGCCGCGGGGCAACATCAGCACCTGGCGCTCGGCATTCTGGCCGGCGACGTGCGAGAGCGGGCCGGCGCCGATGTGGTCGCCCAGCCGGCGCGCAATCTCAGCGGCCCGGCGGGTCCATTGGGCATAGGCGGCGACGTTTTGCGTGCCGAGCGCCTCCGGTTCGCCCGAGCCGGCGAGCGGCACGGCGATGACAAAGTCGGCGCCTTCGCGCGTGAGCTGCGACAATTTCCACATCATCTGGCGATGCGCGTTGCTTTCGACTGAATCCGGCTCCGCGCTCGGATGCGCCGTTTCGTCAAGCGACTGTGCGGATTCGAGCAGCAGTGCGTTGACCGGCTTGTTGATCGTCCGTTCGCGGCCGGGTTCGGCCGGCAGGTTTTCAAACGAACCGGCTTTCCAGGCGAGCAGCCGGTGAACGGCGGATTCGCCGCGCGCGCCTTCAACTTCGGCGTCAATCAGTTCGCCGTCCTGAATCCACAATTTCGCCACCAGCGGCCCGCGCGTGATCCGCAGCACCGTCGAGGTGCGCGAAAGACATTCCATTTGGATGATGTCCATGAGGCTCTTGCTCTGGATGCCGCGAAAGCCGGTGTCGCCCACGCGGTCCGCCTGGCCGAGGAGCGATTCGAGACATTCGGCGAACAGCCCGGCATTGCGCTGCATCTCGGTCTTGAGCCAGAACAAATCCACGCCGAGCGCATAGGCTCGCGAGCGGTATTCCTCGTCCTCCAGCCCGCTCAAGACGACGGTGCGCGTCTCCGGAAACCGGCGGCGGACGATGGCGATCATTTGCAGGCCGTCAATGCGCGGCATTTTCAAATCGGAAATCAGCAGCCGGATTTTTTCGGTTTCGAGCAGGGCCAGCGCGCGTTTGGCGGTGTTGGCGGTGAGGATTTCGGGATGGCTCGGGAGGCCGCCCAACAGGTCACGGCAGAGCGTGAGCCAGTCCGCATCGTCGTCGAGCATCAGGATTTTGTGCCGTGTTTCCATTCCAAATACAGCTAACCGCTAACCGCAATGGCGTGCAAGTTCAAGCGATAAAGCATGGTCACTTTGTTAGCAAGCCGCGTTCCCGCCGGCAAACACGGTTTTTCACCGCAAATGGGACAGATTGGCCGCGGCCAGTCCAACCGTAGGACAAACCGCGTCCCAAAAATCTGAAAAAAGCGCGCGTCAGGCGGTGGCGCGGTTTCTGCTAAAACACCTCGCCTGCCGGTATGGCAGGACAAACAAAACCAAAAAAGCGTCATGGCCATCTCGGTGAAATCAAAATTTGCGGGCTTCCTGCGCGGGCTGCTGCGGCAGGTGGACGACCGCGAGTCGGCCCGCCCGGTCGCCGCCGCTGTGCCGCTGCCGGTGGCATCCCCGGCTGGCGCGCCAGTGTCGAAAACCCCGCCGATTTCTTCGGCCGCGCCCCGGCCGGCCAATCCTGACGAAATTGAGTTGCCGCTCGCGACGGTCGTAGCCAACCTGCCGCTGGATTTGCGAGCGAAGCTGATGTCCGCGCCGCCCGCCGGCTTGAACATCCGTCTCCAAGCCGAAACGGTGATCAGCCAGCTGGCGTTCGGTGCGGTGAAAATTTCCTTTGGCGAACTCCGCCAGCTGGCGCCGGGAATCTTCGCCAACTCCGGCGGCGAACAGGACGGCAAATTGATCAGCCTGCCGCTGGGCGAAATCCTGCCGCGCCTCAATCCGGCGCTGCTCGCCCGCCGCGCTGTGAAAAAAGTGGAGGTGGCCGCCGAAATTTCCGGGCCGTTTGCCGATCGCGGCCGCGGCTTCAGCTTCACCACGCAGGCGCTCAAGTCGCCCGCCAGTTCATCTCCGCCACCGGAACCACCTGCGCCCGCCGCGTTTGTTTCTCCTGTGCCGCCCCGGCAGGTGGCTCCGCCGCAGTTTCCGACGCGGGCCATCACCCCGGCAACCCCAGCGAACGGCAACGGCAATGGTCATGGCTATTCGCTGTCCGTTCCGCCGCTCAAGCCACGGTCGGTGACGCCGGCGACCAACGGCGGCAATGGCGGCAATGGCGGCAATGGCCACGGCATGAATTTGCCGCCCGGCTTGCGGCTGGCGTCCACGCACAACAATGGTTTCAACGGCCTGCCGCCGGCGGCGAAAACATCCGCCGCTCCCGCGCCGGCCACGCCCGCGATTTTTGCCACACTGGGCGACCTGTGCGAACCATGGCCGGAGGAGTTAAAGCATCAAATTCTGAGTTCGCCGCTGGCCCAAGTTACCGTGCCGTTGGACGGTTCCATCATCCTGCCGGGTATGAAACGCGGCCGCGTGGCGATGACCTGGAAGCAGCTGCGCACGCTGGCCCAGCCGAGTTCGCCGCCGTCTCCGTTGGACGCCTTGGAACTGGAACTGCCGTTGAAAGTGATCGCGCCGCTGTTTCTCGCCGCGCAAAAAAATCTCGCCCAGCCGCAGGTGAAGGCGGCGGTGGCCGCCGAGATTCCGGATTTGTTCTTTGGTTTTCCCCAGGCCGCCGCCCCGGTGACGCCCGTCGCCCCGGTGGTTCCGCCGCTGCCCCGGCCGCTGGAGCAAAAACCGTCGGACACCAATTTTTATGTCTGGGGCGACAAAGGCGAAGTGCCGCAGACGGACACGGCGACCTTGCGGAAAACGGAAATGCCGCAGACGGATTTCATGAGCCGGCAGGCGCATCCGAAGGAAGTCGTCGCCCGCGCGGCGGAGCTGCCCGGCGTGGCCGGCGCGGTGGTAGCGATGCAGGACGGCCTGCGCGTGGCCAGCCAGGTGCCGGCAGAATTGAACGCGGACACGCTGGCGGTGTTTCTGCCGCAGATTTTTGAGCGGGTGAACCAGAGCACCCGCGAACTGCGGATGGGCGCGTTGAACAATGTCAATTTCACCGTCGGCAACGTGCCGTGGAAAATTTTCCGCGTGAACTCGGTTTATTTCGCCGCGTTCGGACGCGCGGGCGAAGCCCTGCCGTCCGCGCAACTGGCGCAACTGGCGGCGGAGCTGGACCGCAAAAAACAAAAATAACTTATGGCCATCATCAATCAAGCAACCAAGGAACTGCAGGTCAAAATTGTCTATTACGGCCCGGCGATGGGCGGCAAGACCACCAACCTGGTGCAGGTTCACGACCACGTGCAAACCGCCGCCGGCAACAAGGGCAAGCTCGTGTCGCTGGCGACGAGTTCCGACCGCACGCTCTTTTTCGATTTCCTGCCGATTGAGGCGATGACGATCAAAGGCTTTAAGACGAAGTTCCAGCTTTATACCGTGCCCGGCCAGGTGATTTACAACACCACGCGGCAGCTCGTGCTGCGCGGCGTGGACGGCATCGTGTTTGTGGCGGATTCGCAATACGAAAAGATGCCGGAGAACGTTGAGAGCTTTCAAAACCTGGTGGACAATTTGAACGCGCTGAAAATCAACCTCGCTGAAATCCCCTACGTTTTGCAATACAACAAGCGCGACCTGCCGAACGCCGCGCCGATGGAATACCTGGAATTTCTGCTGAACAACCGCGAGGTGCAGGTGCCGTCGTTTGGCGGCACGGCGCACAAGTGCGAGGGCGTGTTTGAGAGCTTGAATATGATCACGCGGATGCTGCTGCAAAAATTCATCAATCAATCGGTTCCCCAATACGCCTGAACCATGGCCACCCTGCCCCAGCTCATCGAGGAAGACATCCGGCGGCTGGATGAAACGCTGCGGGAATTTGTCGCGCAGGCGGACGCCACGGTGGCGCTCCTGATTGACAAGGGCGGGTTCGTGCTCACGCATCAGGGCGCGGCGGGTGAACTGGATCTCACGACCATCGGTGCGCTGTCTTCCGGTGCCTACCTAGCCAGCCAGACCATCGCCGGTTTGGTCAACGAAAAAGATTTCAACCACACCAGCCAGCAGGGCGAACACGCCAGCCTGTTCACCATGAATGTGGACGAACACTGTCTGCTAGTGGTGATTTTCCCGTCGCAAACCGGCTTGGGTATAGTGAAATACTACGCCGCTGGCGCGGTTCGCCGGCTGGCCTTGCAACTGGCGGTGGCGCGCGACCGCGACCCCGGCGGCGGCTTTGACCTGTCGGCCATGAACGTGACGGATCCGCAGGAGCTGTTCCGTAAAAAGGCGGTTGGACCAACAGGAGGGAAAAAATGAACATGATCAATACCAACGAACTCGACCCGCTGCTGGCCGCGATGATTGAAAGCGCCAACGGCATTTCCGACCTGCTGTTTGTGGCTGGCAAGCCGCCGCAGGTGGAGGTGCATGGCAACCTGGAGGTGCCTGCCCTCGCCAGCCCCGAACCGGTGCTGACCGCCGAGCGCATCGAGGGCCTCGCCGGCGCGGTGATTAACAACAATTCCAAGCTGCTGCGCGATCTCGCCGAGCATGGCTCGTGCGACTGCAGCTACACGCTGCAAAACACCTGCCGGTTCCGCGTCAACATCTACCGGCAGAACGGCTGCTACGCGATGGTGATGCGCCGGCTGGCGCCGCTGGTTCCCACCTTGGACGCGCTGGGACTGCCGCCGGTGTTCCGCGAAATCGTCAAGGAAAAGACCGGGCTGATTTTCATCACCGGCGGTTCTGGCAACGGCAAGACCACCACGCTTGCCGCGATGTTGAATGAAATCAACCAGACCAGCCAGCTCCACATCGTCACGCTGGAAGACCCGATTGAATTTCTGCATCCCCAGAACAAATCCACCTTCAGCCAGCGCGAGCTGGGGCGCGATTTTTACAATTTCCCCGACGGCCTGCGCGCTGCGCTGCGGCAGGCGCCGAAGGTCATTCTTGTCGGCGAAATCCGCGACCGCGAGACGATGGAGATTGCGCTCACCGCCGGCGAGACCGGCCACCTAGTTTTCAGCACGCTGCACACTATCAGCGCCGCCCAGACCATCCACCGCATCCTCGGCATGTTCACCAAGGACGAGGAACAGCAAGTGCGCGAACGGCTGGTGGGATCCCTGCGCTACATCGTCGGCCAGCGGCTGGTGCCGAAAATCAACGGCGGCCGCCTGCTTGCCACCGAACTGATGGGCAGCAGCCTCCGCACGCGCGAAGCCATCGAGCTGGGCGAAAATGAAAACCGCCGGCTGCATGAAATCATCGAGGCCGGCAGCAGTGCCGGCTGGCACAGCTTTGAACAATCGCTGCTCAAGGCCTACGAGCAGGATTTGATCACCGAGGAAACGGCGCTGCTCTACTGCGCCAACAAGCCGGCCATGCGTCAGCGCCTGGATCTCGCCAACAGCCGCCACCACCGTGCGGCCAAGAACACGCCGATGATTTCCATGATGGTCGTACCGCCCGCTGAACCGCAACCGGTGCCGATCGTCGTCGCGCCGCCGATGGATGCTCCGTCCGTCCGCCCCGCTGCCCCGCCGGTGGTCAAGCCGGAACCGCATTCAGGAATGTTTAAGGGTATTTTGAACGGCTTGATTTAAGCCATAAGCTTGTAATCGAATATTTTTCAGGCTTGCAAGCAGCCCAAACGGCTTTAAGCGATCCGTGCCATAGCGGTCATCCACCGGACCGCGCCAAGTAAAACTGTTGCCGCAGAATTGTTCACCTTTTTGCGGTCAGACCGGTTGAACCTCCGGTGGATTTGTGCGGCTTGGATAATCCCGTTAAATTAGGGGAAGGGTGTCGTCGGATTGCCGCCGGGTCCGTGGCAGGGAGTCTGATTTTTATTTTGGGACTCGAGAAAATCGTCCCCTGGAAATGGAATTGGCGCCATAGACCAACCGCACTCTTTCCGCATCCAGCGCGCTGATGCCGTTGTCCGTCCATTGGCCGATGACGCCGTCGTGTTTTTTATCCATGGGTTCAATCACCGAGCACGGGCTGTCGCCGACGCCATCAGTGCATTCGTCTTCGCACTTGGACGCCCAGCAGACGCGGTAGTGCATGATGGATTTGTAATCGTAGGGCAGGCTGGTGACGAGCCAGTTGGTTTTGGCAATCCAGTCGTAGTCCGCCGCGCGGCCGGGCTTGAGGTTTTCGTAATGAATGGCGACAAACTGGTCGCGGTCCCAGCGCTGCTGCTCGTGAAAAAATCCAAGCACATGGCCGAGTTCATGCGCGGGCATCCATTCGAGGTCGCGCCACCAGAAGGCGGTGATGTTGATGTCGGTGCGCTCGCCTGGCTTGAAGCCGACGTGGCTGGTGTTGTTGCCGGCATTGGTGTTGCCGGTGAAATAGACGTATTCGACTTCCGTGGTGCGCGGGATGAATTTTATTTTCGCGCCGGTGTCCACCCAGCGCTGCATCGCGCGTAAGGCGAGCGTTTGCTGCGCTGGTGAGAGCTTGGAAATATCATAAGGAATGGCGCCGCCGGGCCACGGCTGCGGCCGCCCGGCATCGGCCTGTTGATGCGCGGCGGCGGAGTCGGCCAGGGCTGGCAGCGCGGCCAGCATCAGCAGGGTCCAAAAAAATCGCCTCATAAAAATGATTTAACCAGGGTTCGCGGCGCGAAGGCAAAAAGAATCACGGGGGCGTCACCGCGAAATCACGGGGGAGCGGCGGAAGCGGGCGGCGAGCGCTTGCCCCCGCCGGTTCAGGAGCGCCAGGGCGTCTTGGCGGATACGCGGATGCCACGGCGAGGTGAACAAGGCTTGCAACTCGCACCGGAGGCTGGCCAGCTTCTCGCCATTGTTTTGGAGCGCCACGGCTAGGTGCAGATACTGCTGTGCCAGGTGGCACCGGGGATTGGCCAGCTGGCGGTGATATTTGCGGATCAGGTGTCGCCGCGCGGCCACGAGTGCCGCCCGGTCTGTGGAAATGCCCTGCCCGAAGTAATACTTGGCGAGCGTTTCCCGGCAATGGACAAACCGGAATCGGGCCGCCAGCCGGATGAACAATTCCAAGTCAATGAATCTTGGCAGCGCCTCATCAAAGCCGCCCACGGTTTCAAAACAATGCCGCTTAATGACGGTGGACTGGATGCCAATGCCCAAAGGCTGGTAATCCAAGGTGGCGGCGTTGATTAACCGGCCCGGCACCACTTCCGCCGCGGTCATGGCGGTGGCGCCGCCATCGGGAAAGATCCGGATCATGTCGCTGTAAAAAACCCCGGTATCAGGACCGGTGTGTTCCAGCGCCGCCAGCGCCCGCTCCAGTTTGTGCGGCAGCCATTCGTCATCGCTGTCTTGAAACGCCAGGTAGCGTCCCTGCGCCTGGCTTACGCCTAGGTTGCGCGCCGGGGCGCAGCCGCGATGGCTGGCGGGAACGACCTTGACGTTGCCGGCGCTGCTGAACTGGCGCAAGACCGCCGGGGTGTCGTCCGTTGAACCGTCGTCAATGATGATCAGTTCAAAGTCGGCGAAGGTTTGGTTGAGCACGCTGTTGACGGCTCGGGCCAGGGTCGTCGCCCGGTTATAAGTCGGTAAAATGACGCTGACCAGGGGAGTCATTGAAAATTCTCCGGCCGGAAATTTTGTTTTTCCAGTGGTTTGAAGGCGTTGGTGGTTGGGTTTTTCGCCGACACTCGCGAAGCATAGGGAATCGCCAATTGCCAGCACAAGAACGAACCGGTCATGGCAGCGGTGGCGGCGGCAGCCGTTTGAAGGTCAAACGATCTGGTCAGTCGCAGAGTTTGCGCCAAGGGCGCGGGCGGAACGGCCCCTCACGTCGGTGGGTGTGCGGCCGCAGGCCGGGTGCAAAAAAATATTGAAGCTGGCGGCGTGAACGTGAACAATGACCGTCAAGCCCGCGCTGCTTTTGTTCAGGTCGGCGCTCAATTAGCCGGTCGCCAAAAAGTCGTGTTGTGGTGATTGTCAAAAATATAATCCAATGCCAAAACCAGCTTCTGTTGTTAATTTATTTTCGCTTGCCCACCCGTCATCAAAAGTGAATGCCGGTTTTTTGCTTTTCAGCCTGTTGATCGCCGGATGCGCGCGGGCGTTTGAACCGGATGAGCTGGTGCTGATCCACGCCAAGGAGCAAACTTTCGCGATGGGCCAGTCGCTGGGCGGCAAAGTGTGGACGCAGACGACGCCGGTGCATGACGTGCGGTTCACCTACGATTTTTTGATGCGCGCGACCCAGTTGACCCAGGGCCAGTTCATGGCGGTTGGCAACCGGAGTAATCCCAGCAAGCATCAGGTGGCCGGCGACCTCAATCTGCCGGTGGACCGCGTCTCGTGGAACGAGGCCGTCGCCTATTGCAATGATTTGAGCCGGCAGGAAGGACTGACGCCGGCCTATTCGGCGACGGGGGAAGTTGATCTCACCCGGAACGGCTACCGGCTGCTGACGGCGGCGGAAAATGAATTTGTCACGCGGGCGCGGACGGCCACGCTGCTGGCCTACGGCAATGCCTTCAACTCAAACGGTCTGCTGTATTCCTGGAGCGACGGCGCCAAAAATCGTGATTCCGCCGCCGGCAACAGTCACGGTGAAACCCACGACGTGGGCACATTGCGGCCAAATCCGTATGGCGTTTATGACATGACGGGAAATCTGTGGATGTGGTGCAACGACCGTTATGACTCCGCCAGCAGCAATAATTATCCGGCGACGCTGCAAGTTGATCCAACCGGGCCGGCGACGGGCGGCGAGCGCATCGCCAAGGGCGGCGCGTTTTGGAATGACGGCGGCCATCACGAGATGTCAGCCAACCACTGGCAGTGGAAACCTGGTTCCAAAAGTGAGGAAATCGGTTTTCGCATTTGCCGCACGGTGCTGCCGGCGGAAAACCTGGTCTTCGCCAATACGATCACGGCTCCGGCTAGCCGGGCGACGGTGTCAGGCACCATTGCTTGTTCGGCCACCGTTCAGCGCAGCGGCGGAGTCGGCGTGGTCGGGGTTCAGTTCCGGTTGGATGGTGCGGACATTGGTTCCGAATTACACAATGCTCCGTATTCAATCAATTGGGACACGACCACTGCGGCCAATGCACCGCACACGCTTTCGGTGATCGCGCGGGATGCCGCTGGCATCCTGACCTCGGCGTTTGTTACGGTGACGGTCAGGAATTAATTTTTCCGGCCGTCGCCGGCCCCGCCGGCAATCCGGTGCTGACTTTCAAACCGATTCCGTGTTTCATTCTGGCGATGTCCGACCCGCGCCAAGCATTGCTGGGTGATCTGCTCCAGGCGACGTCGCGCTCGTTTTACCTGACGCTGCGCGTGCTGCCGGCGGCGGTGCGTCCGCAAATTGGCCTCGCCTACCTGCTCGCTCGCACCACCGACACCATCGCTGACACGGAGCTAGTTCCGCTTGTGCAACGGCTCGACGCGCTGCGAAAATTGCGCGAACGGATTCTGGGCCAGAGTTCCGCGCCGCTGAATTTCGGTGAGCTGGTGCAGCAGCAGGGTGCCCCGGCGGAAAAATCTTTGCTGGCCAAGGCCGAGGATAGTCTGGCGTTGCTGCAAACGTTGTCGCCGGCGGATTTGACACTGGTGCGCGAGGTTTTGACGACCATCACCAGCGGGCAGGAACTGGACTTGCGGCGGTTCGGTAATCTGGCTAAGACTGGGGCCAGCGCCACCGGCCAGCAAATCATCGCCCTGGAATCGGCGGCGGAGCTGGACGATTACACCTATCGCGTGGCCGGCTGCGTTGGCGAATTTTGGACGAAGATTTGCCGCGCGCATCTGTTCCCCGACGTGCGGCTGGATGAAAAACAATTCATCGCGGATGGCATCCGTTTTGGCAAAGGCTTGCAGCTGGTGAACGTTTTGCGCGACCTGCCGGCGGATTTGAAAAACGGCCGCTGCTACCTGCCGACGGAGCAGTGGGCAGAAATGAAGTTGCTGCCGGAAACGCTGCTGTCGCCCGCAAACGAACAAAAGTTCCGGCCGCTCTTCCAGGAATATCTCAACCAGGCCGAGGCGCACTTGGCGGCCGGCTGGCGTTACACGAACACGCTGCCATTCGGGCAATTTCGCGTGCGGCTGGCGTGTGCGTGGCCGATTTTGCTGGGGCTAAAGACCATTGCGAAGCTACGCGCGGCGGGCGCGGTTCAGTTGACGCAGCGCGTGAAGGTGTCGCGCAGCGAAGTCCACGGGATTTTGCTGCGTTCCACGCTGGCGTGTCCGCTGCCGTTCCTGTGGCGGAAATTATACGCGCCCACCTCAAAAGCAGTTGCTTCCGGTGGCAATTTGGCGTAAGAAACTGGCATGAAAATTTCCAAGCTGTTGCCGTTTCTGTGCGTCTTTGCCGTCGGCGCGAACAGTCTCACTGTCCGTGCCGAAGACACCCCCGCCCAGGCCGCCGCGCGCCTTGCCCTGGAGCAGAAATTAAATGAATTGAACGAATCGCCAACCCCGGCCACCCACCCGGTCGCGGAAAAGCCGGCGGTCACGCCGGAACCGGCGGTGATTTCGCCCAGCCAACCTGCCCTGCAACCGGCGACCATGGCACCGGAAAATGCCGCTCCCAAAGTGGAATCAGCCCCCCCCATTGCCGACGATAAGGTGGTGATGACGCCGGTTGACAAAAAAGCGGCCAAGGCCAAAGCCAAGGCGGAGAAAGCCGCCGCCAAGGCCAAGGCCAAACAGGAGGCGGAAAAGGCCGCGGCCGATTTGAAGGCTCAAAAGGAAGCGGACCAGAAACTGGCTGCGGAAGCCAAAGCCGCCCAGGCCCAGGCCGAAGCCCGAGCCAAGTCGGACCAAGCCGCGGCCGCGGCCAGCAACAAAGCGGCGGCGGACAAAAAATCAGCGGCAGAACAAGCCGCCCTCGCCGCCGCCGCGGATAAACCGGCCGCCGCTGCACCGGCCAAGGTGAGCCCGCCGATTGTCGAAGCCAAGCCGGGCGCTTCATCGACGGTGATGCCGCCACCCGCCCAGACAAGTGACGCCAATTATGCCGGCAAGGATATTGGCATGAAGCCCATGGAGGCGCCGGCCCTGCCGATTTCCGCCAGCAAGGAAGACCAGTTGCAGGCGCTGCTCGCCAAATACAAGGCCGACCAGATTACGCCAGAAGAATATCACAATCAGCGCGCGGCGCTTCTGGCCCAGCCGTGAACCGCTTTTTCCAAAACCCGCTGGAAATTTTCCGGCGGGTTTTTTTATTTCCCGTCCTTGAACTTTGTCCGCTTCATTCTAAACTCAAACGTTTATGCACGATTTTAGTTACATCGGAAACAAACTGTTCTGCGAAGGCGTAAGCGTTGACTCGCTCGCGGGGAAATTCGGCACGCCGCTTTACGTCTATTCGCAGCACACGCTGGCAGATCATTTTCAGAAGCTCGACACCGCGCTGGCGCCGCTGGATCACCTGATCTGTTTCGCGATGAAGGCGAATTCGAACTTGTCCGTGATGCGCGCGCTGGCGAATCTCGGCAGCGGTTTCGACGTCGTGAGCGCGGGCGAATTGCAGCGCGTCATCGCGGCGGGCGGCAATCCCAGAAAATGCGTTTTTGCCGGCGTGGCCAAGTCGGCGGCGGAAATTGAATTCGCGCTGCGCCAAGGAATTTATTCTTTCAACGTGGAAAGCGAACCGGAAATCGCGCGCATCAACCAGCTCGCCGCGCGGCTCAAAAAAGTCGCGCCCATCGCCGTGCGCGTGAACCCGAACATCAAGGCGCACACGCACGCCAAGATCACCACCGGCACCTACGAAAATAAATTCGGCATCGCGTTTGAAAACGTCGAGGCCGTCTATGCCCGCGCCAGCAAATTGAAAAACATCAAGCTCCGCGGCTTCCAGATGCACATCGGCTCGCAACTGACGCAGGTCTCGCCATTCGAGCAGGCGGTAAAAAAGGTTTTGCCGCTGGTGAAAAAACTGGCGAAGAAATACTGCCTGGAATTTTTCAGCCCCGGCGGCGGCTTGGGCATTATTTATAATCCGGCGCTGGCGAGCGGCGCGGCCCATTGGTGGGAAACAAAGGCGGCGAAGGGCATTTTGACGCCCGCCAGCTATGCGGCCACGCTGCTGCCGCTGCTGCAATCGCTGGGCTTGAAAATCTTGATCGAGCCAGGCCGCTTCATCGTTGGCAATGCCGGCATCCTCGTGACGCGGGTCGAATATGTGAAGCGCACGGGCAAAAAGAATTTCGTCATCGTGGACGCAGCAATGAATGATTTGATCCGCCCGGCGTTTTACGATTCGTACCACGAAATCGTGCCGCTGGTGAAAAAATCCGGCGCGACGATCTCGTCGGATGTCGTCGGCGGCATCTGCGAGTCGGGTGATTATTTTTGCAAGGACCGGCCGCTGGCGAAAGTTGGCGCGGGCGACCGGCTGGCGCTGTTGAGCGCCGGGGCCTATGGTTTTGTGATGGCGAGCAACTACAACACGCGTCCGCTGGCGGCGGAAATCCTGGTGAACGGCAAAAAATTCGCCGTGGCGCGCGCGCGCCAGCCGGTCACGGAAATCTGGGCCGGCGAAAAGGTGGCGGCTTGGCTCAAGTGACGGCAAAATGCGGTTTTGCGTCCGGCCATTGCCATTACCATCGGCGCTGGCGGCAATAGACTTGAAAAATTTATTTTCCAGTTTGTGCCGGTTCCCACTTTGCAATTCACCCGCGCCGCATTAAATTTGTCCGGTTGAACGACGAATTTTCCATAGCGGCCTATTGGTCCGACGGAATGGACGAGGACGGCTTGGCGGATTGGGCGCGGCGCTTGCGGGCGCGCCTGCCCGCGCCGGAGGTGTCGCTCGGCCTCGTGTTCATGTCACCAAAATTTTTCCCGCACGCCAAACAGGTGCTGGAAATCCTCCGTGTCCACGGGCGCATACCGCTGCTCGCCGGCTGCTCCAGCGGCAGCCTGGTGGCGAATGCCGAGGAAATCGAATCCGCCGGCGGCCTGGTGCTGGCGCTGTATTCGCTGCCCGGCGCGAAATTAAAAGGGGTCCGCTTCACGCAGGAAAACATCGAGGAGGCGAACGACGAACATTTCTGGCAGGTCGAAACCGGCATCGCGCAAAAAAACGTGAACGGTTGGCTGACCTTCATTGATCCGTTTCATCTCGACGCCGAAAGCTGGCTGCGGTCGTGGAATAAAAGCTACGCGCCGGTGCCGGTTTATGGCGGGCTCGCCAGCGGCAATTTTCCCGAACCGCTCGCGCAAGTTTATCTCGATGGCGAAGTTTATGAGGACGGCGGCGTGGCCATCGCGGTTGGCGGCGACGTGGCGCTGGCCGGGGTCATTTCGCAGGGCTGCACGCCGATCGGCGAGGCGTGGACGCTGACGCGCGTGGATCAGAATTTGATCCGCAACATCGGCAACCGCCCGGCCTACACCGTGCTTTCCGAAACGGTCTCGCAGCTTTCGCCGGAGGATCAGCGCAAGGCGCAGGGTAATTTGTTCATCGGCCTCGTCGTCAACGAATACCTCGAAGATTTTCATCGCGGCGATTTTCTCGTGCGCAATCTGCTCGGCGGCGATCCCAGTTCCGGCGTGCTGGCCGTCGGCGCGCTGCCGCGCATGGGCCAGACCATCCAGTTCCAGCGCCGCGATGCCGCGGCCGCTGACGAGGACATGAACGAACTGCTCCGCCGCACCAAAACCGAACTGGCCGATCGGCCAATTTACGGGGGCTGCCTGTTCTGCTGCAACGGCCGCGGCAAAAATCTTTTTGGCCGGACGAGCCACGATGCCGCGCTGGTGCAGGAACATTTTGCGCTGGCCGGGCTGGCTGGATTCTTCTGCAACGGGGAAATCGGGCCCGTCGGCGACAAGAATTTTCTGCACAGTCACACTGCCGCGCTGGCGCTGTTTGTGAAAAAGTAAAACCAATTCGCCATTGCATTTACGGGCGGAGCCGCCATCCTCACGGGACAATTTGTGCCTGACGAACAATCCAATTTAAATCTGCCCGCCGCCGCGCGCCGCCCGGCCGGACGCCGCCGTGGCCGCCGTGGTGGCCGTGGCCGCAGCCCGCGTCCCGCGCCGACAAAATCTCCCGCCGCCGCCTCCGAAATCCCGCCGCATTTTCCCGCGCCCGAAACGGAACCGGCGGATGAAACCGCCGTCCACGCCGACAGCGGCGAACCGGAACGCGACACCTCCGGCGATTTCCGCGAGCCGCATCCCGAAGAGCATTTCGAGGAACCCTCGGAAGCCGCCCCCCTAGAAGAGCCGGCGGCGTCCGAAGAAACCCTGTCTGAACCACCAGCCGTTCGTCCGCCGCCCGCGCAGCCGCGCGAATTTCCGCCGCGCGACCAGCGTTCGGAACGCCGCCCGGAACCGGCGCGGCCCAAGCCGTGGGTCAAGCCCGCTGATTTTCGTCCCGCCGAAACCTCGGCCATTCATCAGGCCGTCGCGCACGCCACGGAGATTGCCGAATCGCTCAAGCAGATGATTGACCAGCTTGACGAAGTGCTCGAACTCGTCGAGGTCGCCGAGCGCCAAAAACTCGCCGACGAGCGTGAGATCGAGGAACTCCGCCGCGCGCTTCGTCGCATTCAGCCGCCGCGCCACCAGCCGCCGCCGGCGCGCGGTCCGCGCCACGACGAGCCGCATCGCGGTTACAAGGAACACGCCCCGCGCCGCGATGAACCGCGCCGGGAAGAATCGCGCCCGCCGCGTTCCGAGCCGCCGGAAAATGAACAGCGCCACGACGAGCCGGCGCGTCCGCCGGAAGCGGAAGCACCGCCCGCCCACGCGGATTGAAAAATTTTCCGCGCCATGAACCTCGCGGAAAAACAGGTTGACCTCACCACGCAACTGGCCGCGCTGAAAAATGGCCAAGACCGGCTCGCGTTCCTCGTTGAAAAGGCGAAAGCCCGGCCTCCGCTCGCTTTGGAATTTCGCGCGGTGGAGAATTTAATTCCCGGTTGTCTTGCCAAGCTCTGGTTTGTGCCGCAATTTCGTGGCGGCCAATGTTTTTTCGCCTGCGATTCGGATTCGCTCGTGGTCAAAGCCGTCGCCGGCCTGCTCTGTGATTTTTACAGCGGTCAGGTGCCGGCGGAAATCCTTGCGCACCATCCGGGCTTTCTCGCGGCGCTCGGCATCACCCAGCATCTGACGCCCAACCGGCGCAATGCGCTTGCCAAAATCTGGGACCGCATCCGCCAGTTCGCTGAAACCAAAATGGAAACGCAGTCAAGCTTGTAGCGGCCGCTCGGCAGAACGCAGCAAACAGATGAAAGATGAATGCGGCTTTCGGCCGAAAGCGGCTTCGCCGGTGGAATTCCAATGAAATTTTACGACGCGCACAATCATTTGCCGGACAACCGCTTCGCCGGCCGGCAACGCGAACTGCTCGCCGACTGCGCAAAGGCCGGCGTTGCCAAAATGGTCGTCAACGGCGCGTGTGAAAGCGACTGGCCGCAGGTGCTCGCGCTGGCGCGCGAAAATAAAATCGTGCTGCCCAGCTTCGGCTATCACCCGTGGCACCTCGCCGAATGCACGCCGGACTGGCGGAAGCATCTGGAACAATTTCTCGCGGCTGTGCCCAGCGCCGTCGGCGAGATCGGTCTCGACCGTTGGAAGCCGGATTTGCCATACGCCGGCCAAGAAGAAGTTTTTCTCGCGCAGTTGGAAATCGCCGCCGCGCGCAATCTGCCCGTGAGCATCCACTGTTTGCAGGCGTGGGGCCGGCTGCACGAATTGCTGCGCGACCAGCCGCGGCCGGCGCGCGGTTTTGTGTTGCACAGTTTCGGCGGACCCGCGGAGATGATTCCCGCGTTCGCCAAGCTCGGCGCGTATTTTAGTTTCCCCGGCTATTTTTTGCACGAGCGCAAAGTTCGCCAGCGCGAAAGCTTCAAGCAAGTTCCGCCGGACCGCCTGCTGGCCGAGACCGACGCGCCCGACCAGCTTTTACCGGCAGAAAAAAATCGCCATCCGCTGACCGACCCCGCCGGCCGGCCGCTGAACCATCCGGCGAATCTGGTCGCGGTTTATGAGGGTTTGGCGGAATTATTGGGTGAAAACACCGAATCCCTCGCCCATCTCATCGCGGAAAATTTTCACCGGGTTTTTGGCGGAATTTGAATTTTCACCGTTCACGCCGCCGGCGGCAGGCGCAGGGTGGCGTCCAGCGGCTGGAGGTCGGCCAGTTCTTTCGGGGAATTTGCCCCGCCGAGCTTCTGGATGCGTTCGCCGCTCGGTTTCACCATCCGCTCGTAGCTGCCGACGGCATCGTTGAATGCGCCGTTGGCCTTTTCCAATCCATCGCGGATTTTCCCAAAATGCTCGGTGAACTTGACCACGCGCACAAACAGCTCTTGCGCCGCCTCGGCGATTTTCTGCGCGTTCTCCGTCTGCGCGTGCTGCTGCCAGCTCACGCTCACCGAACGCAGCAGCGCAATGAGCGACGCCGGCGTCGCCAGCAAAATCCTCTTTTCCGCCGCCCACACGATTAAATCATGGTCGCCTTCCAGCGCCGCGCTGAACAGCGATTCCGCTGGCACAAACAAAACCACATAATCCAGCGCGTTCGGAAACTGTCGGGGATAGTCGCGTTCGGCTAGCGCCTTGATGGTGCCTTTCAATTTCGCCGCGTGCGCCGCCAGCGACTCGGCCCGCTTCATCGGCTCGGCGGTTTCCAGCGCATTGAGGAAATCAAAATCCGGCACCTTCGCATCCACGATGATGAAACGGTCGCCCGGCAATTTCACTACTAGGTCCGGCCGGTTTTCGCCGGAGGAAGTTTGCTCCGTGAAATCACAATGCGCGCTCATGCCCGCCGCCTCGACGACGCGCCGCAGCGTTTCCTCACCCCACCGGCCGCGCGCCTGGTTCGAGTGCAGCACCAGCCGAAACTGCTGCGTCTCCTGCGCGAGCGACTGGTTGGATTGCGCCAGGGTTTCCAGATGTTTTTTCACTTCGCCCAGCGCAGACGATTGCGCGGCGCTGCTCGACTGCAAATTCTTCTGGTAATTTTCGAGCTGCTGCTTGAGCGGTTCAACCAAGCCTTTGATGGCTTCCTGCCGCTGCGCGAGATCGCCTTTGGCGGTTTCTTGAAATTTGCCGAACGACTGCTCTGCCAGCCGCAAAAATTCCGGCGCGGATTGTTTCAGCGCGTCCGCGCTCAAGGCCTTGAAGGTGTCGCGCAAATCCGCGAGCGCCTTTTCCTGTGCGGCCTTGGCGTCGCGCAAGGTCTGTTCGTGAAGCTGTTTCTGCTCGCTGAGGATTTTCTCCGCCGCCGCCTGGGTCGCTTGCGCGGCGGCGAGCGACGCTTTGCTTTGGGCAAGCTGGTCGCGTATCTGGCCGAGTTCCGTTTCGCGCTGCACGAGCTGCTGGCGCAGTTCCGTTTCCAGCCGGTCATCCGGCGCGCGGGTCGGCTTGCGCGAGCCCAGCAGCCAGCCGATCAGCAAACCCAGCCCGCTGCCGCTGACGAACGCGATGGCGATTTGAATTCCCACGGGTATACTTCAAAAATGCGCGATGACTTCGATTTCCACGCTCGCGCCCTTGGGTAATCCGGCGACCTGGATGGTCGAGCGCGCGGGAAAATTTTCCGTGAAATATTTCGCGTAAACTTCATTCATGCCGGCGAAGTCGCCGAGGTTTGTCATAAAAACCGTGCTTTTCACAACGTTGGCAAACGCGAGTTTCTGGTCGTCCAAAATCGCCTTCACGTTTTCCAGCACGCGTTCGGTCTGCGCCTTGATGTCGCCGGCAACCAAATTTCCGCTCGCCGGTTCCAGTGGAATCTGGCCCGCGCAGAACAGCAAATCGCCAACGCGGACGGCATGATTATACGGGCCGACGGCGGCCGGTGATTTGGTGGGTTTGATGATGGTTTTGGTGGCCATAATATGTGCTGCAAGGTCTAACGGCTTTGCGCGGGGAGGTCAAGGAAAGCCCGGCAAACATTTCAACCGTAGCGATCCGGCGCGAGCCGGCTCAGGTCAAATGCCGGCGGTTCGTCGCTGGCAATTTCACCAACCAACTGGCCGGTGATGGGGCTCAAGCTAATGCCCATCATCGCGTGGCCGGTGGCGAGGATGAGATTGGAAAACTTTGAGGTGCGGCCGAGATAGGGCAAGCCGTCCGGCGAACACGGGCGCAACCCGCACCATGGGCGGATGTTTTCAAAGTCGGCGGGCGAAAATCTCGGAAAATATTTTGCCACCGACTTGATGATGCCCTGGACGCGCACTGGATTAATCTCCTCATTCAGCTCGGCCATTTCCAGCGTGCCGCCAAACCGCAGCGCGTCGCCCATCGGCGTGACAGCCAAGCGCGCCTCCGTGAAGATGGAGCAAATCTGGGGCTTTTCGCGCGGCTGCGCCAGCGTGAGGCTGTAACCTTTGCCGGCCTGGATGGGGATTTTCAAGCCGAGTTTGCGCGCCAGCAGTGGCGACCACGAGCCGCCGCACAAAACGATTTCATCTGCCGAAAATTCGCCGCGCTCCGTGCCCACGGCCGCGATTTTGTTTCCGCGCACGGTCAAGCCGTTCACTGCGGCGGTCCATTCAAACTTCACTCCGGCTTGCTCGCATTGTCGTTGCAGCGCGGCCAGATACTTTTCCGGCGACAGGTGGCAATCTTTCGGGAAATAAACCGCGCCGGCCACGTCCATCGTGACGCCGGGATCAAGTTTGGCGGTCTGCTTTGCATCTAAAACTTCAGCGGGAACGCCCAGTGCGTTTGCCTGCGCGGCGAACTTCGTCTCCTCCTCCAGCGAATTCTGCGTTTTGCAAAGCATCAACAAACCGCGCGTGACGAGGCCGATTTCATTGCCGTTCCGGGCCGCGAATTCCTCGAACAACGCGCGGCTGGCGAAATTCAAATCGCGCAGCAGCGGCGCGCTGCGTCGAACATGCTCCGCCTTGGCCGCCCGCCAGAACTTGATGCCCCAATTGATAAGTTCGCCATCCAGGCGGGGTTTGACGTAGAACGGTGATTCGGGATTCCACATCCATTTTAGTGCGAGTCTCACCATGCCCGGCGCGGCCAGCGGCACGAAATGGCTCGGCACGATCATGCCCGCGTTGCCGAATGAACAGCCGTCTCGCTGTGCCCCATTGCGCTCGAGCACCGTGACGTGATGCCCTTTTTGCGCACAATGCCAGGCGCAGGAAAGGCCGATGGCGCCGGCGCCGACGACGAGGATATTTTTGCTCATGTGCGAATCCCCCAACCAAACGGGTCCGCTTCCGCGAGCAGCAACGTGGCCTCGGCCTGGATATACGCCGTGCCGGTAATGGCCGGCGACACTTCACCGCGCGCCCGGTTCAGCCAGCGGAACTCGCCGGAAAATTTCGTGCCGAGAATGCTTTCCTGAATCCACGTTTCGCCTTCGCCAAGTTTTCCGTCCGCCGCCAGGCACGCCAGTTTCGCGCTGGTGCCGGTGCCACACGGCGAGCGGTCGTAAGCCTTGCCGGGGCACAAAACAAAATTCCGCGCGTCGCCGCCGTTTTGCGGCGCCCCGAAAAGCTCAATGTGATCCACCGCCGGAAAACCCTGTGCGTTGATGGCTTGCCGGATGCGCCACGTCAAATCGGTGAGCGCTTCGACGTTCGACAGCGTGAGGTCGCAGCCATGCTCGCTCACAAGAAAAAACCAGTTGCCGCCCCAGGCGACATCGCCGGAAAAGGTGCCCCCGCCGGCAACTTCCACGGAAACCGATTTTGCCTGGCGATAACTGGGCACATTGGCGACGGTCACTTCGCCGCTCGTGTGCAGCGTGGCGGACACGATGCCGACGGGCGTTTCGATTTTATATTTGCCGGGTTTGATTTTCCCCAGATGCGCCAGGGTGGCCACCAAACCGATGGTGCCGTGACCGCACATGCCGAGACAGCCGACGTTGTTGAAGAAAATCACGCCGCAGACGCACGCTTTATCCGCCGGCTCAACCACCAGCGCGCCGACGAGCACGTCCGAGCCGCGCGGTTCGTTCACGACGGCGGAACGAAACCGGTCGTGTTGCTCGCGAAAAATGTTCAACTGTTCGGGCACCGAGCCGCCGCCAAGGTCCGGACCGCCGGCGATAACGACGCGCGTTGGCTCGCCGCCCGTGTGCGAATCAATGACTGAAATCCTTTTCATTTTATGGGGTGCGGATTTTCCCGGATTGAATCAGTGCAATTCCGTGGCATCCGTGTCGTTATCTCCGCTTCGGAATTTTTGGCCGGCTCTTGATGCCGTCGTGGATGATTTTCAAAATGCGCTTGCGTTCCGCGCCGGCGAGCGGGAGGCGCGGCGCGCGGACAAATTCCCGGCCCAGGCCAGCCTCCTGCACGGCGAGCTTGATGTACTGCACAAACTTGGTGCTGACATCAAGATGCAGCAACGGCGTGAACCAACGGTAGATTTTTCGCGCCTGTTCCCATTCGCCGCGCCGCGTGAGTTCCCAGAAATACTGGTTCTCCGCCGGAAACGCGATGCCGCTGCCCGCCACCCAGCCGTCAATGCCCAGGATGCTCGCCTCGAGCGCGAGGTTGTCCACACCGGTGAACAGCGCGTAGCGGTCGCCGACGGTGTTGTGCAAATCCGTGATGCGGCGCACGTCGCCGGAACTTTCCTTGAGCGCGACAAATGTCTTTTCGTCCGCGAGTTGCGCGAACATTTCGGGCGTGATGTCATTCCCGTAGCTGATCGGGTTGTTGTAAATCATGATCGGCAGATCGCTCGCCTTCGCCACGGTGCGGAAATGCGCCATCGTTTCGCGCGGATCGCCTTTGTAAAGCATTCCCGGCAACAGCATGATGCCGTCCACGCCGAGCGCTTCAACGTCCCGCGCGTAACGGCAGGCTTCGGCCGTGCTGGTTTCAGCCACGCAGCTCAAGACGGTGACGCGGCCCGCGACGGCCTTGAGCATCTCCGCGATGACCAGGCGCTTTTCCTCGCCGCCCAGCGCCTGATTTTCGCCCAGCGAGCCGAGGAAAATAAGGCCGGAAACGCCGGATTTGATCAAGCCATCGGCGTGCGCCGCCGTCGCCTCGAAATCAATCGATTGATCCTTTTTAAGCTGGGTGGTGATGGCGGGAAAAACGCCGCTCCAAAAGGGATTGCGCATAGTTATTTTGTGCGGTTCATCAGGTCTTCAATTTCGCCGGCTTCGATCGGAATATCCGCCATCAAATCGCGCGGGCCGTCGGCGGTGACCAGCACAGTGTTTTCCAAGCGCACGCCAAAACCTTCCGCCTTGATGTAAATGGCCGGCTCGACGGTCAGCACCCAGCCGGGCGCGATTTTGAAATGGTTGTAAGTCACGTCGTGCACGTCCAAGCCGATGGGATGCGAGACGCCGTGCATGAAGAAAGGCCGCACGGCCGGATTCTCCGGCGACTGTTTTTTCAGCTGCGCCATTTTCAGCAGGCCGAGATCCACGCATTCCTTGGCGGTGATTTCCTCGCATTCGGCGCGCAAATCCTTCGTGGTCTTGCCCGGCACCAGCGCCGCGACCTGCGCGCGGAAGATGCGCAGCACGGCGTTGTAAACCTGTTTCTGCCGGCGCGAAAACTTTCCGCTCACGGGAATCGTGCGCGTCAAATCGCTCATGTAATGGCCCAAGCCAGCCGCAACATCCAGCAACAGCAAATCGCCGGCTTTGCAAACCTGGTCATTTTGGTTGTAATGCAAAATGTTGTTGTTCGCGCCGCCGGCGATGATCGGCGGATAGGCAAACGTGCCTTTGTGCCGGATGAATTCATGGGCAAACTCGGCCTCGATTTCGGCCTCGTTCGTGCCGGGCTTCACGAATTTGCCGACGCGTTCGAAACCCCGGCCCGTCAGGTCGCACGCGGCCCGGATGGCGTCAATTTCGTATTGGGATTTGACGGCGCGCAGCTCGTGCATCAGCGGCGCGAGGCGCCGGTAATGGTGCAGCGGAAATCGCCTCCCGCAGTCGCGGATGAAACGCGAGTCGCGGGTCTCGACCGTCGCATCGGCGCGCTGATGCTCGTTGCTGTTGAGATAAACATTTTCCAGCTCGCAGATGACCTGGCGGAAAATCACCGGAAATTCCGTCAGCCACTTCACATTCTTGATGCCGGAGATGGCGGTCGCCTGTTCCTGGGTGAGCTTGTGACCTTCCCAGATGGCGAGCTGCTCGTTCGGCTGGCGCACGAACAGAATTTCACGATGGTTTGGATCAAACGCGTCCGGCGCGAGCAGCAATATCGTCTCCTCCTGAGGTACGCCGGTGAGATAAAATAAATCGGCGTTTTGCAGGTGGCCCATCGAACCGTCGGCGTTCGTGGGCATGATGTCGTTGGCGTTGAGCACCGCGAGCGAGCGCGGCAGCAGCTTCTGGGCGAGGCGCGCGCGGTTCAGTGTGAACAGCGCGGCGGGCAGCGGGATGGCTTTCATTGCAAAATAGGTCGGCGCCCGCAGTGTAAAGCCGGCGCGGCGAAAAATTAAGCGAATTTAACTCACTGTTTTTGGGGATGCTGGTGCAACCAGATTAAGCCGCCCAAACCGACCGCCAGCAGACCTGATACCGCCCACGCGCCCACGCTGGCGTTTTGCGGAGCGAGCCACAACGCCGTCGCGCCCGCCGCCGGGCCGAGGCAGTTGCCCACGCCGATCGCCGCCTCGTGGATGCCGCCGTGCTCGCTCTTCGTTTCGCTCGCGTCCATCGCGTAAAACAGGGACGAGTAATAAATCAGCCCGATGGCCGCGCCGAAAAAAATCTGCGCGAGCAAAACCACCGCGAGCTGGCGGGCGACGAGAATCGTGGCAAACGCCACCATCAGCACCGCGAACGCCAGCACCAGCCAGCGAAAACGATAGTGCCAGCCCGTCCAGCGCCACAGCACGAAAAAGGCGGCCACGCGCGCAAAGCACCAGAGCGACAGCGCAAAACCGGCCATCATGGTGGAGAGTTGAAATTTCGCCGCGACGCCCGGCAGCACGGCGATGAGCGTGTTGATGGCGATGTAGGCGAATGGATTGGCTAGCCACGCGAGGCGTTGGAAATTCTTGGCGTGCGCCGGCGAAGGCTGCTTCGATTCCGCCGGCGGACTTGGTCCGGTTTCAACCTTGGTCGCCCCCGCGTGGCTTTTTTCGAGCCAGAAAACCAGGCCGAACTGAACCAGCATCATGGCCAGCGGCACGTAAAACATGCCCGCGTAGCCCAGCCGTTTGATGAGCGTGCCGCCGATGAAAAACGCCGAGGCATTTGTCACCGCCCAGGTGATGTTGTAAAGGCCGACGGCGTGCGGAATGTGCGCGGGGGTTTCGCCTTCGCTGACCAGCGCCTCCAGCACCGGCCAGATGAAACACATGCCGACGTTGACGACCCCTGCCACGGCAATCTGCGCCGCGAGCGGATGCAGTCGCGTGCCGGCGGCCAGCCCGGCGGCCATGACGGCAAACCCGATTTTCAGCGAGGTGAAATAGCCGCAGCGCTGCGCGAATTTTCCGGCCCACAGCGAGCTGAAAACATAAATCACCCCGTTGAACGCAGCCAGCTCCAGGTTCTGGCGGTCGTTGAAACCAAACTGGTCGCGGAAAAAAAAGTAGAGGTAGTTGAAATAAATCACCACCGCGAAGGAGTTGATGCCCTCGATGGTATAGCAGCCGGCGCGGAATTTTTGCGGCGCGGTCACGGGCGGGAAATCTCGGCGATGGCCGTGCGGCAATACCATTTCACCGCCTCGCTCATCGGGGGTGAAAGTTTTTCCAAATCGTCCGCGCCGCACCAGCGGATGTCGTGATGCTCCTCGGCGGCGAGCGCCAGCTTGCCATTTTTTGGCCGCGCCCAATAAATCAGGCCGATGTGCTCGTGCGTGTCGCTGATGCGGTGGATGTCGAGAAAGCGCGGTGCGATCAGCGCGCGGGTGCCGGGCGAGGTTGTGGGCGGACGCTCGCCGAACAGTTCCACGTCTAGTCCGCTCTCTTCCTTCGCCTCGCGCAACGCGGCCTGCTCCGGATCTTCGTCCAGCTCGATGTGGCCGCCCAGCGGCAGCCATTTGTCGAGCTTGCGATGGTGGATGAGCAGAATCTTGCCGTCGTGAACAACAAAGATCGCGACCGTGAAATCAATTTTTTCGTGGATATGGGCCATGTGTAGCCGGAAAATTTTAACAACAAAGACGCCAACGCGCGAAGGAAGAATTTTTCAAGTTTTGCAACTGGGTGTCTTGGTTGTTGAAACAAAAAAACCCCGGCTCGCGCCGGGGCTTGGAAAGGAGCCGGAAAATTATTTCATCTTCTCAAACGTCTTCTGGAGAATCTGCCAGTCTTTGAGGCCGGCGAATTTGCCTTGGAAGCTCTTGTTGATCTCAGCTTCCTTGGCGTTCTTGGTCGGCTTTTTGACCTGATAAAGCACGCCGAAGTTGCCGGGGAAATCCGCGCTGGCCAGCTTGTAGGCCGCCATTTCGTCGGTCACGTCGTGGCTCTTGGGAACTTCGTTGAACGCGCCGCCCTTGCGCGGATTCGCGGAATCAAACGCGCCCTCGTAAAACTCCACGCATTCGCTCAGGCAGTGCACGAAGCTGAAACCGTCGTGATCCATCGCGGCTTCCATCGTCGCGAGCACGTGGTTCGGATTCGAGGCGGTGGTGCGCGCCACGAACGACGCCCCTACGGCGATGGCCTGCTTCGCGGGATTGATCGGATAATCCACCGCGCCCCAGATGTCGGTCTTGCTCTTGAAGCCGAGCGGCGACGTGGGCGAAGTTTGTTTTTTTGTGAGGCCGTAAACCTGGTTGTCCATGACGACAAGCGTCATCTTGATGTTCTTGCGCGCGGTGTGCGTGAAGTGGTTGCCGCCGATGGAAAATGCATCGCCGTCGCCGCTAAAGGCGAACACGTGCAAATCCGGTCGCGACAGCGAAACGCCGCTGGCAAATGGCAGCGCGCGGCCGTGGATGAAATGCGCGCCGTGCGCCTGCACGAAATACGGAAACCGGCTGGAGCAGCCGATGCCGGAGATGGTCGTGATCTTCTCGTGCCACAGCTTGCGCTTTTCAATCAGCTTGAAATACAGCGCGAGCACGGAGAAATCGCCGCAGCCGGGACACCACGTTGGATGGTCGGCCACAATTTCTTTGCGCGTCAGGCCCTTGCGTTCCTCGCTCGGCGGCGGGGTGGCGGTGACGGCAACAATCGGAGTTTCGGTCAAAGTCTGGCTCATAAATTTTTGGTGGTTGGAATGGCTTACTTGCGCACTTTGTTTTTCACCAGCTCGAGGATTTCTTTCACCTTCCAGGTGAGGCCGTCGGTTTTGTTGATGCCCTGGATTTTCGCGTCGCAGTAGCGGCCGCGCAGAATCGCGCCCAGCTGGCCGTAGCCGTAAAGGCCCTCGTCGTTCATTTCCACGACCAGCACGTGGTTGAAGCCGGAGAAAATATTTTCCAAACCGTTCGGCAGCGGGTTGACATGGCGCAGATGAATTGCGGAAACACTGTCGCCGGCGGCGCGGGAGCGGTCCACGGTTTCTTTGATTGGACCTTCGGTGGAGCCCCAGCCGACCAGCAGCACATTGCCTTCCGGCGGACCATAAATTTTCGGCAGCGGCAGCGTCGCCGCCAGCGCCTGCAGTTTTTTGCGGCGTTTCGCGTTCTGCAGCATGTGGACTTTGGGCGAGCCGCTCGGATGGCCGTATTCGTCGTGTTCGAGGCCGGTGGCGATGGGATATTTGCCGTCGAGAATGCGCGTGCCCGGTTTAACATGCTGCGTGACGCTGTCCTTCGCAGCCAAGTCGTATGGCTTGTGCGTGGCGACCGGGGTCAAATCCGGCGTGATGTCTTGGCAAACTTTTTCCAGATTCGGTTCGGGGAACGCTTCAATGCGCGTCGCAATCCCCTGGTCCGTCAGAAAAAACACCGGCACGCTGTATTTGCGGGCGATGTTGACGGCCTCGATGGCCATGTAAAAACAATCCTCCACATTCGCCGGCGCGAGCACGACGCGCGGGGCGTCGCCGTGGCCGCCGTTGATGGCGATGTTCAAATCCGACTGCTCAATGTTCGTCGGCATGCCGGTCGAAGGGCCGCCGCGCTGGACGTCAATGACGATGAGCGGCATTTCGGCCATGACCGCCCAGCCGATGGCTTCGGTTTTGAGCGCGATGCCGGGACCGCTGGAGCCGGTGACCGCCACGCGGCCGGCAAAGCTGGCGCCGAGCGCCATCGAGACGGAGGCGATTTCATCTTCGCACTGGATGAATGAGCCGCCGTATTTCGGCAGTTCGCGGCGGAGCAGTTCCATGATGTCCGTCCACGGCGTGATCGGATAGCCCGCGCCGAAGCGCACGCCGGCGGCGATCAGGCCGTAGCCGATGGCCTCGTTGCCATTCATCACGACCTGCTGGACGCCATGCTTCTGGCTGTCGGTGAACTGGAAGGTTTCCAGCACGTTGGTGGGCGAATTGGCATAGCCGGCGTGGAAGGCCGCCAGCGCGTTGTTCAAAATGCTTGGATCTTTGCCGGTGAAGCGTTCCCCGATCAGTTTTTCCAGCTTCGGAATATTCAGGTCAAACATCTTGGCGATAAGGCCGAGAGAATAAATGTTTTTGCCCTTGTCCTTGGCCGTGCCGCCGATGGCCTCGACCGTGAGCGAGGAAATCGGAATGCCCACGTGATGATAATCCGCCAGCCATTCCGGCTTGGGCACCACATGGTCGGAATCGTAAAGCACAATGCCCTTTTTCTTGAGCGAATTGATGTGGCCCTCGTAGCTGTGCTGGTAAAAGCAAAGCAGAACGTCCGCGTCGTCGCCGGCGGTCAGCACCTCGCCGCTGCCGATGCGCACCTGGAAAATGGACGGCCCGCCGGAAATGGTGGACGGAATCGTCATGAACGTCATGACTTCCTGCTCGCTGCGGCCCGCGAGCCGCGCCAGAAAACCGCCGATGGCCTGGATGCCGTCCTGCGAATTGCCGGCGATGCGGATGACCGCTTCGTTGATCCGGGAAACTTTTTTCGCCCCGCCCGACGACAATGCGTCGGCTGTAATTGTATCACTCATGGAACTTCTCGAATTGCAAGTTGACCGTTGCGCAAGGTGGATTGGCAGTCTGAAACAAATATCAGCGCGACACCTTTGCGCTGATACAGTAAGCGACTTCTGCCAATTGTGTCAAATTCTTATGATATGTTTATCTTTCTTGAAATCAGCCAGATATAAAATATCTGGTGGCGGCAAAAGAAAGGCGAAACGTTCAAATAAGGCAGTTTTATATCCCTTCCGGACACTATCAGCAATTTCCGCCGCTTGCCATCGGCCGGCTGGGTGGTTTAGCGTGCTGGCACGACATGACCTTGCAGGAACAATATGACACCGCGATGTTCGACTTCAGCCGGGGCGAATTCGCCGCCGCCGTGACGAAGCTGAAACAGATGTTGGCGGAAGATCCGGCCTATTTTGACGCGCAACTGGCGCTCGGCATGGCGCATTATCGGCTGGGCGACTTTGCCGCCGCCATCGCCGAAGGTCATCAGGCGGAAAAACTGCGCCCGAAAGAACAGCTCGTTCATACCAACTTGTCACTCTTTTACATGAAGTCCGGCGACAAAGTGACCGCCGAACATCACGGCTTGCAGGCCCGCATCGCCGGCTGGCGCGCGGAAAATCAGGCGGCCCAGGCGGCGCCGACCGGTTCCGCCGCCGCCAATCCTGCAGCTGACCCGGAATTGCAGATGGCCAGGCCCCGGCCGGCCGCGGTGAAAGTCATCCGCCTGCCGGACAAATTTCCTGAACAGCCGTGGAAAAAGAAAAAAGCTGATGGCTGAGGCGTAGATCGTTGATAGCATTCCCAAATGAAATCTTCCTATGAACTGGCCATGGAGCGTCTGAACCAAAGCGCGCCGGCCGCCAAGCTGACCGCCGCGCAAAAAAAAGAGCTGGCCGAGCTGGATTCGAAATACGCCGCCAAAGTCGCCGAGCGCGAAATTGCCTTGCAAGGCGAAGCGGCCAAAGCCGCCGGCGATTTTGAAAAGGCGGAGTCCTTCCGCAATCAACTCGTCCACGAGCGCAAAAAAATTCAGGCCGAACTGGAGGCAAAAAAGGAGCGCGTGCGGCAGGGCAAATAGGACCGGCATCCTGCCTGGCCTACTACTTGGAAGCCGCTTCCTGAGTGCCTTTCCCGCCGTTGACGAGATACAAAACTGCCATGCGGACGGCCAGTCCGTTGGTCACCTGCTCCAATATCACCGAGCGGCTGCAGTCGGCGATTTCGCTGTCAATCTCCACGCCCCGGTTGATCGGGCCGGGGTGCATGATGAGCGCGTCGGGTTTGGTCTTGGCCAGCCGCGCTTTGGTCAGGCCGTAAAGTTGCGTGTATTCGCCGATGCTGGGAAACATCGTCTTGCGCTGGCGCTCATGCTGGATGCGCAAAAGATTGATAATGTCGGCGTCCCGGATGGCTTCGTCCATGTCGTGCGTGACGCGGCAGCCCATCTGCTCAAAGGTTTTCGGCACCAGCGTTGCCGGACCGCATAGCGTGACATTCGCGCCGAGTTTCGTCAGCGCCCAGATGTCCGAGCGCGCGACGCGGCTGTAAAGGATGTCGCCGAGTATCGTCACGTTCAGCCCGGCGATGCGGCCCTTTTTTTCGCGGATGGTGAAAGCGTCGAGGAACGCCTGCGTGGGATGCTCGTGCGCGCCGTCGCCGGCGTTGATGACGTGCGCGTCCAGCACGCGCGAAAGAAAATGCGGCGCGCCGCTGGCGCTGTGGCGGATGATGATGAAATCGGCGTTGAGCGCCTCGAGGTTCAGTGCCGTGTCTTTGAGCGTCTCGCCTTTCTTGAATGACGACGCCTCGGCGGAAAAATTCACGATGTCGGCGGAAAGCCGCTGCGCCGCCAGTTCAAAGCTGATGCGCGTCCGCGTCGACGGCTCGATGAACAAATTCACGACGGTCTTGCCCCGTAGCGCCGGGACTTTTTTGATCGCGCGCTCGCCGACGGCCTTGAAGCCGCGCGCGGTGTCCAGCACGGTGGTGATTTCCGCCGCGGTGAGCGATTCGATGTCGAGCAGATGCTTTTTGTTCCAGGCCATAATTTGTTGAATTGTTACCGGGTTAAATCGTTGAAAGCTTGCCTCGCGCTCCGCGCATCCGATTTAACGATTAAACCATTCAACATTTCTTCAAAATCACTTCATCCTGCGCCGCGCCGGCTTCGGTGAGCCGCAGGGAAATTTTTTCGTCCAGCGCGGTGGGCACGTTTTTGCCGACGAAATCCGCCTTGATCGGCAGTTCGCGGTGGCCGCGATCCACCAGCACCGCGAGCTGGATTTTCTTTGGCCGGCCAAAATCATTCAGCGCATCCATCGCGGCGCGCGTCGTGCGGCCGCTGAAGAGCACGTCGTCCACCAGCACCACCACCCGGGCGTTCACGTCGAAGGGAATGTCGGTCGGATGAACCGTCGGCGCCACGCGGTCGTCAAGATCGTCGCGGTGCATGGTCGTGTCGAGGATGCCGACGGGCACGTCGTGGTTCCAGATGCCGGCGAGAATTTTGGCCAGCCGCGCGGCCAGATGATCGCCGCCGACCGGAATGCCGACCAGCACTACCTCGGCGCTGCGCTCGTTGCGCTCGGCAATCTCGTGCGCGATGCGCGTGAGCGTGCGCTGGATGGCGGCGGCGTCCAGGACCACGGTGGTTTCAGGCATAAAAAAATCGCGAGCCGCTCCGTCGGGCGGAGCCGGTTCGCGCTTTGCGTTGGGCGTTCATAATTTCCTTCGCCACCTCGCTGGGCGGCCTTAAAGGAACAAATTAATTAGTTCTGGGCGGCGGTCTGGCGGTTTTTGCGCCAGCTGGCGCGGTGCTTGATGATCCAGTCCGTCAACGCCTGCTCAAAGCCGATGTCCCGGCCGGCTTTTTCCGACTCGATCCATTTATGCTTGAGGATTTCCTCGCGCTCGGCCTGGAATTCGCGATAAAGCGAGGAGTTCTTCAGCAAATCGTTCGCCGACGACGATTCTTTTGCAGCGTTCGACATAGGGTAAAATTTAACTGTGCCAATTAAGTTAATTCCAAGTGACCATTCCCGCAATAGAAATCTAAAGTGTAAATTGCCTGTGAACAAATGATTTGCCGCCGCCCGGCCGCCGCCGGGCCGGTGGCCGCGCTTGCTTTCCGAACTTCGCGGTACCGGGCCGGCAGTTTGAAACGCGCCATTGATTTCCCTGGCCATTGGGGCGATGATGCTGCCGGCAGTTCTATTGAAAATTATGAGTTCCGAACCAAAAATTTTGACGCGCGATGTGGAAGCCTCCGTGGTGCCCATCGGCACCAAGGTCACGCTCCAAAAGGGCGAAACCGCCCACATCACCCAATCCCTCGGCGGCACCTACACCGTCGTCGTCAACGGCAACATGTTCCGCATCGAATCCAAGGATGCCGACGCGCTTGGTCTGGAAGTGGCGCCCGCGCCCGTCGCCCCGGCCGCGCCCAGCGGGCCGCTGACGCAGGAACAGCTGGAAAAGAAAGTCTGGGAATCGCTCAAGACCTGCTACGACCCGGAAATCCCCGTCAACATCGTGGACCTCGGCCTGATTTACGACTGCCACCTCACGTCCATCGGCCCGGATAATTACAAGGCCGACGTGAAAATGACTTTGACCGCGCCCGGCTGCGGCATGGGGCCGGTGCTGGCGCAGGACGTGCAAAACAAGCTCATCTCGCTCGAGCCGATTGACGAGGCAAACGTCGAGCTGGTCTGGGACCCGCCGTGGAACCAGGGCATGATGACCGAGGCGGCGAAGCTGCAACTCGGATTGCTTTGAGTTTCAACCGCGGATGGACCCGGATTAAAACGGATACAATTCCAGTTTTGAATCTTTAAATCTCTGTGCCTCCGTGCCCATCCGTGGTTGAATATTTTTGAATGAGTAACGCGAAAACAATTGACTGGTCTGTCTTGCGGAAGGATTTCCCGATTCTGGACCAGCGCGTCCACGGCCAGCCGCTGGTTTATTTGGACAACGCCGCCACCTCGCAGAAACCGCGCGCGGTGATTGACGCGCTCGTCCATTACTACGAATTCGACAACGCCAATGTCCACCGCGGTATCCACGAGTTGAGCAACCGCGCCACCAACGCCTTTGAAGCCGCCCGCACCCGCACCGCCAAATTCATCAACGCCAAATCGTCCGACGAAATCATCTTCACGCGCGGCACCACTGAGGGCATCAATCTGGTCGCCGCCGCTTGGGGCGCGAAAAATCTCCAGGCCGGCGACGTCATCCTGCTCACCGAGCTGGAACACCACAGCAACCTCGTGCCGTGGCAGCTGCTCGCGCAGAAGACCGGCGCGAAGCTCGCCTACCTTCCCGTCACCGGCGACGAGGGCGTTTTGGATTTATCCAAATTGGATTCGCTGCTCACCTCGTCGGTGAAGCTGTTTTCGATGGTGCACATCTCGAACTCGATGGGTACCGTGAATCCGGTGGCGGAACTTTGCGCCCGCGCGCGGAAGCTCGGCATCGTCACGCTCGTGGACGGCGCGCAGAGCGCCGGGCACCTGCCGGTGGACGTGCAGGCCATCGGCTGCGATTTCTTTGCGTTCTCCGGCCACAAAATTTGCGGGCCGACCGGTATCGGCGTGTTGTGGGGCCGGCAGGAAATTCTCGACGCCATGCCGCCGTATCAGGGCGGCGGCGAAATGATTCTAACCGTCGGCTACGATAAGTCGGAGTTTAAGCCCGCGCCGCACCGGTTTGAGGCCGGCACGCCGGACATTTCCGGCCCGATCGGCCTGCACGCCGCGATGGATTATCTCGACGCCATCGGCCGCGAAAACATCTGGCGGCATGACCAGGAGCTGGCGAACTACGCCAGCGAAAAACTTTCCGCGCTGAAAAATATCCGCATCTTCGGCCCGAAACAAAACCGCGCCGGCTTGGTGAGTTTTCTGCTGAAAGACGTTCATGCGCACGACGTGGTCACGCTGGCGGACCAGGCGGGCGTGGCGTTGCGCGGCGGCCATCACTGCACGCAGCCGCTCATGCACAAGCTCGGCGTGGAATCCACCGCCCGTGCCAGTTTTTATTTCTACAACACCCGCGCCGAGGTGGACCGGCTGGTGGCGGCGGTGATCGAAATCCAGAAATTCTTCGGGCAATAAACCTTGCCGCCGGAATAACGAAATGGTTGTGGGTAAAATTGCGGACAACGGCGCGGATTATTCCGGAGGCATCGTGGCTGGCGATGTAATCAGAATTTTGCAGCTTAACCTCATGTTGGCATGGTCATGATTACTTTCACATATTGGCCATTCATACAATGACGCCTAACGCAGAAAGCCGCCACCGACTCGCGCCGTGAATCGCGACAGTGGCGGTTTGCGACTTGGTGTTAAATAAGTTCATTGGTGTCGTTGACCGGCGGTCTTCACCCCTTCACGCCTTTTTCCGTTTCGCGCAGGCAGTGGGTGAGGTAGGGCAGCAGTTGCTTCTTGCGGGAGACGATGTCGCGCAGTTCGTAGATGCCGGGTTCGAGGCGCGGGAAGTCGATGCGCCGGATGAATTTTTCGTCCCCGACCACGAGGAGCAGCGAGCTTTGCGTGGCCACGTCGGTGACGAGCAGCGTGGAGAAATGATACGCGCGCTGGAGCCGGTAATCCGCCAGCGCCGCGAGCAACTCGTCCTTGCGCTTCCAAAACTGCTCGAAGCCGATCTCCTCGATCTGGGCGACGCTGAATTTCGCGCCGTTCTCGGCGTATTCCTTGCAGTCGGTGGCGATGGCCTGTGGCGCGGGCTTAAGCGTGAGCAGTGAGCCGGAGGCGAACAGTTTTTCCGTGAACTCGCGGGCGTTGACTTGCGACAGCTCCTCCAGTTTCTTCAAAATTTCCGCGTCGCGCGTCGTGGTCGTCGGCGAGGTCAGGTTCAGCGTGTCGGAGACGAGGCCGGCCAGCAGCAGCCCGGCGATGGCGCGCGGCATTTCCACGCCGTGCCGGAAATAACAGTCGGCCACGATGGTGCAGGTGGAGCCGACGGGTTCGTTGCGGAACAGAATCGGCTGCTGTGTGGCGAGGGTGCCGATGCGGTGATGGTCAATGATCTCGATGATCTCCACCGCGTCCGCGCCCTGCACGGCCTGCGACAGCTCGTTGTGATCCACGAGAATCAATTTGCGCGTGACGGTTTTCAGGAAATCCGTTTTCGACAGGATGCCGCAGGTCATGCCTTCGCCATCCAGCACGGGAAAGGCGAGGAAACCGGAGGACATGGCTTCCTCGCGCACGGCGGCGAGCGGGGCGTTTTCGCGGAAGCAGAGAAATTCCTCGTTCAAGACGTGGCGCACAGCCACGGCGGCGCGGCAGAGCGAGGCAGTGGTGGCGGTGTCGTGCGGCGAGGTGATGACGCTGACGTTTTTTTTGCGCGCGGCTTCCAGGGTCTTCGGCTCGACGGTGATGCCGCCGGTGACGATGACCACGCGCACGCCTTCGCGGATGGCGACGTTCTGGATGTCCCAGCGGTCGCCCACGATGACGCAGGATTTCTCCGGCGGAAATTTTTCCAGCCGCGAGGCGAAGGATTCCAGGCCCATCGCGCCGATCATCAGGATCAATTCCTGCTCGCGTTCGGCGTCAAAGCCGACGACCAGCTGGCCGTCGAGCGTCTGCGCCAGGCCGGCCAGCGAGGAGAGGACTTCGCGGGAGCTGTGTTCGCGGCTGGCGTTCCGGTTCACCGCCGGGAATAGGAATTTGCTCAATTTGAACAGCGAAAGCAGGCCGTGGCATTTCCGGGCTTCATCCAGCACAGGCAGCAGGCGGAGATTCTTCTCGTCCATCAGGCGCAGCGCCTCGGCGGCGGTGGAGTTGGGGCGGACGCTGAGGATGCGCCGCTGCATCACGTCGGAAATTTTTGGCGACACGTCGGCGACGAATTTCGGCGCCGGCACGCCAAAGGTTTTCAGCACGAAGTCAATCCGGTCGTTGGTGTCGCCGCAGCGCGCGGCCTCGGCCTCGCTCAGGCCGGTGCGGCGCTTGAATTCCGCGTAACCAATGGCGGAGCAGATCGCGTCTGTATCAGGATTACGATGGCCGATGACTAGGATTTCACTCATGCAATGCGGCTGCAGGCTAAACCCAACTGGCGATGCCGGCAAGCCGAACACAGATTGACTCCGCGCGCCCACCCAAGCAAAATTCCGACATTAAATGAAAAAACTGTTTGCCGCCCTGGCGATTTTGAGTTTCCTCGTCCCGGTCGGCCGGGCGGATACTAATTCTGAGGCTGATGTGCCGGCCGGGGTGTTGACGAATTCGTTGACCGCGGTGGCGACCAATTCGCTGGCCGGGGCCGCGACCAATGCGTTGCCCGAGGCAGTGACCAATGCGCTGCCCGAGGTCGTGACCAATGCGTTAGCCACGACGGCAACCAATGCGCCAGCCGGGGTGGCCACCAATTCGTCGGTCAAGTCATCGGCATCGGCCAAGCCGGCCAAGCCGGCCAAACCGGCTAAATCAGGGAAGTCGCGGAAGTCCGGTAAGGGGGCGAAATCGTCCGCAGTGGATGTCCTCGATTATGGCGCGAAAGGCGACGGCGTGACGAAAGACACCGCCGCAATCCAGCAGGCGCTGGACACCTGCGCCCAAAAAGGCGGCGGCACGGTTTATTTTCCAGAAGGGGTATATCTGACGGGCAGTCTGGTGCTCCATTCCAAGACCAAGTTGGAATTCGGCGCGAAGGCAAATTTGCTCGGCAGCCCGGACATCGCGGATTATCCCATTGTGAACGTCCGCTGGGAGGGCGAGTTCCGCGCCGGCCACCGCGCGCTGATTTCCGCCACGGACGCCACGGACATCGCCATCACCAATGGTGCGATTTTCGGTCCGCCGCTGCCGCTGGGCAAGCTCCGCGACCCGCGCGGGCCGGCGCTGATCGAGCTGACCAGTTGCACCAACACCGTGCTCACGGGCTTCACCACGCAATACCAGCAGCTCTGGTCCATCCATTTGCTCTTCTGCAAAAACCTCACCGCGCGCAACCTCACTATCCGCACCGTGAGCGCCAACGGCGACGGCATGGATGTGGATTCTTGCAACGGCGTGACTATTGAGCGGTGCGATATTGACACCGGCGACGACGCCATTTCGCTTAAGTCCGGCCGCGGTCTCGCCGCGCAAACCCTGAATCGGCCCACGGAAAACATCGTCATCCGCGATTGCCGCCTGAACAGTTCCATTTATGCCGCGCTCGGCATCGGCACCGAAATTTCCGGCGGCGTCCGCAATGTGAAGCTTGAAAACTGCGTCATCTCCGGCCGGCAAAACGCCATCTTCATCAAGAGCCGCAACGGCCGCGGCGGCTACCTCGAAAACCTTTCCGGCACGAACCTCACCGTGCTGAAATCGCCGACCTTCATCGGCTTTGACCTGACGACCAAGGGGATTCAGGCCACCGACCCGGTTCCCGGCGGCGTGGCCCAATGGACGCGCGTCCACAACGTCAGCTTCCAAAAGGTCCGCGTTCAGGATGTCGCCCAGCTCGTCGTGGCGCTGGCCACCAACATGCCGGCGGCGTGCCCGGTGGACGGCTTCACGCTCGCGGACATATCGGGAACCTGCAAGAAGGCGATCACCATCGCCGATATGACTAACGTGGATTTTTCGGGCATCCGCATCACGGGCTTCAGCGGCAAATTCATCACCGCCACCAATACTTACGGCCGGGGGCTTGATTATTCCGCGATGCGGCGGAAGTGGTGGCTCTGGTAATAATGTGGCGTCCGGCCTCCGTGCCTGACGCCGCACTCGCGCGGCTGCCATTTGCAAACCCGCGTAAATTATTTTGCCGCGGATGTTCCTTGGCCCATTTCGCGTAGTGCTCCAAAACCCGTTTGCCCGTGTCCCGGAACCAGCCGTATCCTTGCCGGCGTTCGCGCGAAATTTCATTCACGTCGTCGTGAATCGACTTTTCGCGGTCGCCAAAAATCGGCCGGTCGGTTCCAATCTCATAATAGCGCGCCCAGATCGGCCCGCTGCCCGCCGCCGCCACCAACTGGCGGCCATCGGCGCCGTCGCTATGAAACGCCTGGCCCATGATTTTGGTTTTCTTAAACCACGCCGCCGCCGCGTGGACGGCGGCAACCACCCGGGCATCGGGATCAGGCAGTTGCATTAGGAATAAAACCAGGGTGCCGCTCTCGCTGGAAGTCGCCGCCGGCATTTCGTAGTTCCGCGCCGAGCTTGGTTGCAGCGTTAGGGCGTCATGCTGCTGGCACCAGACCGTGCGTTGGCCATGGACGTTGATCTGCGCGGCCAGCAGGCAATCCAGTCCGCGCTGCCAGCTCGCTGCCGCCTGCGCCCGCAGTGCCGGCGGCACAAAGGAAAATTCAGCCTGCCCGCCGGCCACGGCGCGCAGAAATTCAATGACGTGCAGCTCCGCATCGTCATTGATCGTGATGGCGTCGTGGTAGCCGCCCTGCAACGGCCAGACCTGCGGCCAGCCGCCATTCGGATATTGCGCGGCGAAAATGTAATCCAGCCCTCTTTGAAATGACTTTTGCCACGGGGCGTTGTTCGTGCCGTTGGCTGCAATGACCTTCGCCATAAAACGCAGCTCGGTCGTGGTCGCATCGTTATCGAACGTCCCGACGTAGCTCCAGCCGGCTTCCCGTGGCCGGTCAAAATCATTGGTGTTCAGGAACAGCGAGCCATTTTCCGCGCCGAACATTTCGCCCGGCGCGCGGACGCGCTGCGTAAAATCGGTGTTCTTGCTCCAGCCGCCTGCCGGGGTCTGAAACGAAATCAGAATATCCGCGCTGCGGCGCGCTTTGGCGCTGCCATACCAGCCCGTTTCGCGGTCGAGCGCCACGCCATCCGCGTTGGTAGTCTTGGGCGGCAAGGTGGTTTGATTCCATCCGTGCGCCCTCAATTCCGCCCGCAAAAAATTCTGGTCGGCCTGCCGCTGGCGGAGCGAATTTTCAAAATAACTTTTCCACGCCGGTAGCGTCGCCACGCGTTCCGCTGTCAGCGGCGTCGCTGGCACGTTCGTGCCGATGATCGCGGCCAAGCTGTGCGCCGCCGCGCCCAAGGCGAGCGCGATCAGGCCGGCGTGGCGGAGTTTCATGCTGCCCGTTCAGACGTGGCGGCGGCGGGGAAAGTTTCAGGGGATGACCACGCGCAGCTTCTGCGGTTCCACGGAAAATGTCGCCGGCAGGTTGCCCACCCATTCGCCGTCCAGTTCAAAAGCGGCGGGGGTTTCGCTCGATAATTCGATTTTCATCGCGCGTAGCCGGCGGACTTTTTCTTCTGCGAATCTCCGGCGCAGGAGAAAACCGGGCGCATGGCCGAGGAACGCCGGCACGTTCACCCGCGGAAAAACACAGGCGTCCAGCAGCCCGTTGCCCAAATCCGCGCCGGGAAAAACTTCAAACGGGCCGCCGTAAAATTTTCCGTTGCCCAGCAGGGCCAGCTCGCCCTCGACTTTTATTCCGTCGGCGCGGACGGTGAGGCGCGGCTGTTTTTCCGCCAGCGCCTGCAGGCCGGCGACGACGTAGGCCAGCGGCCCGGCGTTTTTTTTCAGCTTCCAGCTCACCAGTTCAATGGCGCGCGCATCCAGTCCGGCCCCGGCTAGTTGCATGAAATATCGGGATTGGGCCTTGCCCTCGTCCAAAAAATCCGCGCGGGCCAGGTCAATTCTGGTTTCGCGGGCGCGTTTCAAAACTTTCCACGCATGTTCGAGCCGCGGCGGAATTTTCAGCTCGCGCGCAAAGACGTTCACCGTGCCGAGCGGCAGCACGCCCAGTCGGGTTTTGGCAAAACCATCCGGCTCGTCGCCGATGCCGTTCAAAACTTCGTTCACCGTGCCGTCGCCGCCCGCCGCCGCAATGATGTCGAAGCCGATGGACGCGGCCGCGTGCGCGAAGCGCCGCGCGTCGCCCGGTCCGGTGGTGGCCTTCAGTGAACATTGCTGCGACAGCTCGTTCAAAAAATGCCGGAACCGCCGCGCCTTGTTGCCGCGCGCGGCGGGATTGAAAATGACACAGATGCGCACGCGCCCATGATTTTGCATCCGCGCCGATAGTCGAGCCGAAACGCGCCGCCGGCTTGCGCCGCGGCGACATTTTTCGGACAATGACGTCATGAACGAAGTTCCCGACTGGAAAATTCCCAAATGGCCGTTTTTGCTGGCGAATGCCCTTTTGCTCGCCGCCGCCGCTGTCCTGGTTTACCAAGCCGCGCATCCGATCTCGGAGCTGGAAATTGGCCTGGCGATCGGCGGCGTCGCGCTGGGCGCGCTGCTCGGCTGCTTGCCGTTCATTTTGGACTACCGCGCCACGGCCAAATTGATCGAGGTTAACGCTGTCGGCACCATCGCGGAGCAATTGAACGACCTGAAAAAATACTCCTCCCAGATCGCCGCCGCCACCGACCAGTGGGCGCTCGTGCAGGAAGCCACCAAGGGCAACACGGAAAAAACCGTCGCCGCCGCTGGCGAAATCGCCGGGCGCATGACCGCGGAAATCCGGGAGTTCAACGATTTTCAGCTCAAGCTCAACGACACTGAAAAAGGCGCGCTGCGGCTTGAAGTGGAAAAACTCCGCCGCGCCGAGGGCGAATGGCTGCAGGTCGTCGCGCGTATTCTCGACCACATTTTCGCGCTGCACAACGCCGCCGCGCGTTCCGGCCAGCCGGAGCTCGCCGAGCAGATCAGCCAGTTTCAAAACGCCTGTCGCGATGCCGCGCGCCGCGTCGGCGTCACGCCTTTCCACGCGCTGCCGGAAGAAAAATACGACGCGCAAAAACACCGCGCCCACGGCGTGGAAAATCCGCCGGCCGAAGCCGTCATCGCCGAGACGCTGGCGCCCGGCCTGACCTTTCAGGGCCGGCTCATCCGCCCCGCGCTCGTGCGCCTCCTTGATCCGGGTGCGCCGGTCGCCGAACCGCTGGCCGCTGCTGAAGCGGCCGAACTGCCGCTCGAGACCTCGGAGTCGAAATAAATTTTCGCATGAGCCGGCCGCCCGCCCCCGAAGCGTTCCTGCGCCGGCTGACATTTTTTCTCGGCGGCTTTTCCTTTGCCGTGGTTCTGGCGGCGCACCACATTTGCGACGGTGACCTTTGGGGCAAGCTCGCCATCGGCGCGCATTTCTGGCATTTCGGCGCGGTTCCCGACCATGACACTTTCGCCTTCACGCCGGTGCTTCCGCACTACATCGAACATGAATGGGGCGCGGGCGCAATTTTCTTCGGCGTCCTGAAGTTTTTCGGGCCGGGCGGCCTGATGCTGTTGAAAATTATGCTCGCATTTGGCGCGTTGCTGGCGGCGCTGGCCGTCGGCCGGAAAAACCATTGCGCCTGGGAATCCTTGCTGCTGCTCGCCCTTCCTGTCGCGGGGTGCGAACTGCTCGGTTATACTCCGGTCATCCGCAGCCACGCGTTCACCTACTGTTTTTTTGCTGTGACGCTGCTCGGCCTCGAGGAAATCCGCGCCGGCAAAAAATGGCCGCTCTTCCTTCTGCCGCCGCTCTTTCTGGTCTGGTCGAATGTCCACGGCGGTTTCGTCGCCGGCCTTGGCACCATCGGCGTCTATTCGGCTTTCGCATTATTTACGCGCCGGCATTTCAAATTCTTCCTGCTCGCCGGGTTGCTCTGCAGCGCCGCGACATTGATCAATATTTACGGTCTGAAATTTTGGGCTTACCTGGTTCCGGCGCTGCTCAACAAACGCCCGGGCATCGCCGAATGGCAGCCGCTGCCGTTTTTCGGCTACGATGTTTTCAATCGCTTCCGGCTGCTTTTTATCATCGTCGTTTTCGCGGTGATTTCCGGCTGGCGGCGGGTGGAAAAGAAAAATTGGCCCGGTCTGGTGATGCTGGCCATCACGGCCGTCCTCGCCTGGCACAGCCGCCGGCACGCGCCCTTTTTCGGCGTGGCGGCGCTGGCTTTCGCCGGCCCGTATTTGCAGGCGTTGTTGCGTCATTTGCCAGTCCGCGTGCCGAGCCGTTTCCAGCCAGCTTGGTCATTGCTGATGCTTTACGGCGCCTTCGCCATTTTTGTCGCGATGAATTATCTGCCGTCGGCGTCGTTTGATGTGCTGGCCCCCGTCGGTCACGATCCGGTGCGCGAAGTGGACATTTTGTCGCGCGCCAGCGCCGGGGGAAATCTGGCGACCCCATTTGGCTGGGGCTGCTACTGTTCCTGGCGGCTGAATCCGCGCATCAAAATATCCATGGACGGCCGCTACGAAACGACTTATCCCGAATCCACCTACGAGTTGAACAGCCGCTTCTACGAAAAACGCGGCCCCGGCTGGGATCAGCTCATTCGCGATTATCCGGTGGATTACGTCATCCTCGAATACACTGAGGAAGCCCTGCGCCCGCCGGATTTGATCGCCTGCGGTTATGTTTTGATCTGGGAAACGGCCGGCCATTCCGCGCTGCTGGTGCTTCCAAAATACGCTGAAAAATTTAAATCGGTCGCCGCCGCTCTGCCGCCCACCACGATCAATCCGCTCGACGCAAAAATTCCCGACGCCTGGTGGCCGCATTAACTTCGGCTGACCGGTTCCGAATGTCCCAACGATAAAAAATACAGCCGGCCATCCGTCACTGGCCGGGAAAAGATCTTCTCCAGCGCTGCCGCGTAAAGTCGCAGCTGCGGCGTGTAGCTTCTGATTTTCTCCGCCAGCTCCCCTGGGCGCACCGTGTCCGTTTTGAAATCCACCAGCCAGATTTCCGCCGGGCGCAGCACCACCAGATCCGCCACGCCCTGCACGATTATGAATTCATTTTCCAGCCCGCCCGCGATTTTCTCGCCGGTGATTCCGGCAATTTCCGCCGGGCTGAATCGGGCGGTGAACGGCAGCTCCCGCCGCACGTATTTCGCATTCTCCTGAATGTTTTTGCCCAGCGGCGAATTCCAAAACGAAGCCAGCGCCTCAAAATCTAATGCCGCGCGCTCATCCGCCGCCAAATAATTTCCCCGCACCAGTCGTTCGGCTTCCGCCGCCAAATCGCCGGTTTTTTCCAGCGCGAAATGTTGGAGAAATTTGTGCTGCGCCGTGCCGGCATCGGCCGCCGACAATTTCCGCTTGCCGCTTGCCCCCTTCCGCTTTTGTCCGGCCAAAGCCGGCGGCGTGAAAACCGGTGCCGCTTCGTCGTCCCGCTCGTCCGCCGCGCGGCGCAGTTCTGTGACCGACCCTTTCGCCTTTCGTTTCGTGGCCGCTTCCTGCGGATATCTCCAGTTCAACATCGCGCGCAGTTTTTCCGCGGCCGCCTCGTCGAGCGTGGGCAATTCGCTTTCCGCTTTCCGCTTTCCGCTTTCCGCTTTTCCCAAATCCGCCAGTTCTGCGTCGCCCGCCAGTTGCCAGCGTAACTGCGGCCATTCGCCCCGCGCGGCGCTTTGGCCTTCGGACTTTGGCCGTTGCCGGGCAAACCAAATCCCCAGCCAGTCGGCAAAACTGTTCGCGCCCGCAATGTCCTGCATCGTCACCGGTTCCGCCGGCGCCCAGAGGGCTTCCCATTTTTTCTCCGTGAGTGTGGCAGACATGATCAGCGTGTCGCGCGCCCGGGTCAGCGCGACGTAAAGCAGCCGCAATTCCTCCCCCCGCAGTTCGCGCCGCTGCCGCCGCTGGGCGAGCCAATGCGGCAGGCTCGGATAGCGCCGGCCGGTGTGCGGCGGTTTCACCTTCGGACACAGCCCGAATTCCTCGTCGAAAATAATTTCGCCGTGCCGGTCCTGCTCGTTGAATTTTTTGGAAAGATCCGGCAGCACCACCACCGGAAATTCCAGCCCTTTGCTCTGGTGAATGCTCATCAGCCGCACGGCGTCTTCCGCCGCGCCGGCGGGCGCCTCCGGTTCCGTGCCGCCCTCGCGCTGAAGCTTGATGAATTTGAGAAAGCGAAACAGCCCCTGCCGCTGGAACTGGTCGAACGACTGCGCGAGCTGGAGAAACCGCTCAATGTTCGCGGCCCGTTGCGCCCCCTGCGGCTGCGCCCGCAGCCAGTCCATGTAAAGTGTCTCCGTCAGCACGGCTTCGAGACCTTCCGCCAGCGACTGTTGCTTCGTCAGCTTCCGCCAGCGCGAATAGCGTTCTAGAAATATTGAAATCTTTTCCGTCCCTCGCCCTCCGCCCTTCGCCCTCCGGACGAGGGCCGTCCAAAAATGCCGGTCTTTCGCCGCGAGCCGTATTTCCGCCAGCTCATCCAGCGACAGGCCGACCAGCGGCGAGCGCAATACCGCTATGCCCGGCACATCCTGTAGCGGATTGTCCAGCAGTTGCAGCAGGCTCAGCAGGTCCAGAATTTCGCTGCTGTCAAAAAAACCGCCGCGCGCTACGGTCAGCGGTACCCCGGCTCGCTCAAATTGTTTGGCAAAAATATCCGCCTTGCCGGCCGGCGACCGCAGCAGCACTGCGATGTCGCGCCACGCGACCGGGCGCAGGTGTTTTTCGTCGTTATCCCAAATTTCATGTTTGGCGGCGACCAGTTGTTTCAGGCGCTCCGCGACGAGCCGCGCCTCTTTGTCGGCGTCGGCCAGTTCGGCGGAATCCTCGTTTGCCGCCACCTCGTCGCGGCCGGGCTTGATGCGCCAAAGCCATTCGGCGCGCGGTGACGGATTCTTTTCGGCCCCATCAGCGGCGCGCGCTTCCGGCCCGCCGCATCTTAATTTCGCTTCGTCGTCGTAAGCCACGCCGCCGATTTCCTCGCGCATCAAAACGCCAAAAACCGAGTTGGCAAAATCCAGCAGCGCCTCGCGGCTGCGGAAATTTTCCGCGAGCGGAATGACTTGGCCGTTTTCGCCGCGCCATTTGCGGGCGTAGTCGCGGAAAATGTTCGGATCGGCGAGGCGAAAGCGGTAAATGCTCTGCTTCACGTCGCCGACCAGAAAGCGATTGGCTTCGGCCCCCTCGCGGGCAAGCGCGGCGATGATTTTGTCCTGCGCGGCGTTGATGTCCTGATACTCGTCCACAAAAACGAAGCGTAGTTTTTTGCGCCAGCTTTCGGCCGCCGCCGTGGGTTTGTCGCCGGAAAAATCCCAGAGCAGTTTGAGCGCGAATTGTTCGAGGTCGTGAAAATCCAGCCGGCCCTCGGCGCGTTTGCGCTCGGCAAATATGCCGGCGAATTCCTGGGCGAGCCGCAGCAGGGTTTCCATCTGGCCGTGCACCCAGTCCCAGTCTTCCGCCAGCGGGTCGCGGCCGTTTTTGACCGGCGCGAGCGCGGCGAGAAACGCGGCTTCGGCGAACAAATCTGCCAGCGGCTGCCGCAAACTGGTTTTGCGTTTTGCCGGCCAGTTGCCGTCGGCGGCCAGGATTTGTTCGAGCGCCTCGGCGGCGGTTTCGCGCGTGAAATTCTTTTTCAACCGCCCGAAAATGCCCGTCAATTCAGCGGCTTTTTCATTTCCGCGGCTCAAGCTTTCCACCGCCGGCCGCCATTCATCGCGCCAGTCTGCCACCGCGGCCGGCAGCCAGCGTTGCCAGTCGGTTGGCGCGCTCGCGGAAAATGCCCGGCTTTGTCCGGCCAGCCAGCCGGCGGCCTCGGGCCGCGTTTGCGAATAGTGGTGCAGGCGCAGCATGAGCGCGCGGATGTTTTCATCGCGGCCGCCGCCGTGGATTTGGATCAGGTCTTGGACGGCGCGGGAAAATTCATCTTCCCCGGCGTAGTGCGACTGAAACTGTTCGTCCAGCATTTCGTTCGCGAGCTGGCGGGCTTCGCCTTCGTCCAGCATCGCAAGCTGCGGATCCAGGCCGAGTTCGTAAAAATGCTCGCGCACCAGGCGCAGGCAGAAGCTGTGCAGTGTGCCGATGTGCGCGAGCTCGAACCGCGCGATTTGCTCCGGCCAAAAACTGTCCTTCGGCGCGGCGGCGCTTTTTTCTTCCAGACTTTGGCGCAGCCGCTGGCGCAGCTCGGCGGCGGCGGCCTCGGTGAAGGTGACGACGAGCAGTTCGTCGAGCGCCGCCTGATCGCGTTCCAGGCAGTCGAGGCAGCGGGCGACGAGCGTCTTGGTTTTGCCGGTGCCCGCGCCCGCCATGACCAGGACGTTGCCCCGCGCGGCGACCGCCTGCCGCTGGGACGGCGTGAGCAAATCGGGTTTGGCGGCCGGTTTTTCCATTTGTTGCCGGAGTTTCAAGTTTTCGCCCGCAAGTTTCAAGTTTTCAACGGCGCCGAATTGGCCTAAAACATCTGCATGAGTGAATCCCTGCGCTTGAAGGACCAGCCGCTCGGCGAGCGGCCGCGCGAACGGCTGGTGGCGCGCGGGCCGGATGCGCTGACCCACGCGGAGCTGATCGCGATTTTGCTGCGCACCGGTTTGCCGGGCGCCAATGTGGTGCAGGTCGCGCAGAATATTTTGCGGAAATTCGGCTCGCTGCATGCCCTGGCCCTGGCGACGGTGGATGAGTTGAAGCAAATTTCCGGGGTCGGCCCGGACAAGGCGGCGACTCTGGCGGCGGCGTTCGCCCTGGCTCGGCGCCTGGAGCAGGAGCGGCTCGCCGAATCGCCGGTGCTGGACAATCCGCCGACGGTGGTGAGCTTCATGCGCGAGACGAACCGACTGAAAAATGTGGAGTCGTTTCAAGTGCTGCTGCTCAATGTGCGGAAGAAATTGATTCGCGCGGAGGAGATTTCCAGCGGCTTGCTGGACACGCTTTTGGTGCACCCGCGCGAGGTGTTTCGGGCGGCGATTGTCGCGAACGCGGCGGGAATTATTTTGGTCCACAACCATCCGAGCGGTGACCCCACGCCCAGCGAGGCGGATATCAAGGTCACCCGGGATTTGATCCGTGCCGGGCAGCTGTTGAAAATCGAGGTGGTGGACCATGTCATTATCGGCCGCGCCACGGCGGCGCGGGCGAAGGATTATGCGTCCTTGCAGGAGCTCGGCTATTTTTACGCTTGAGCCGAAAGCCGCTTGCGTTGGCGCGGTGGTTTCGACGATGATTCGGGCATGTCAGTGAATTACCAATCGGGCGGTCCGGTGACGTTGAGCGAGGAGCAGATTCTGGCTCTGCACCAGAAGCTGCGCGATATGCGCCATGACGTGAACGGCCGGCTGGCCAACATTGTCGCGGCGGCGGAGCTGTTGCGCATGCGGCCGGCATCGGCGGCGGAGCGGCTCGCCCTGCTGCTCGAACAGCCGCACAAGGCGGCCGAGACCATCGCGGAATTTTCGCGGGAGTTCGAGGCGGCGTTTGGTTTGAAGCGCGAGTAAGGCGCGGAATTTTCTCCGATGGAACGGTCCGAAGCTGAACTCATTGCCGCCGTTTTGCAGGGCGACCGCGCCAGTTTTGAGCCGCTGGTCGCCAAATATTCGCCGCGCGTGTTTGCGACGGCGCGGCGCTATGCGCGGCGCGAAAGCGAGATCGAGGACATCGTGCAGGAGGTGTGGCTGAAGGCGTTCGACAAGCTGAACACCTTCCGTCGCGAAGCCCCGTTCGAGCACTGGCTGATGCGCTTGGCCGTGCGGACGTGCTACGATTTCCTCCGCGGCCACCAGCGGAACCGCGAGTCGTCGTTTAGCGAAATCTCCGAACCGGAGGAGGACTGGTTGGACCGGTTTGTGGCCGATCCCGGCAGCGCCGCCGAAGATGCGGATGCCGCCCGGCTGTTGATTGAACGGGTGCTGGAAAAACTTTCGCCCGCGGCGCGGCTGGTCATTCAGCTGCTGGAGATCGAAGACCGGTCCGTGAAGGAAATCGCCGCTCTCACCGGTTGGTCGGTGCCGCTGGTCAAAGTCCGGGCGTTCCGGGCGCGGGGCGAAATGCGGAAAATTCTGGCGCGGATGACTAAGGAGAAGTATTTGTAACCCCGCGCAAATTTTGCGCGTCAGACGTGTTGAAGCGTGTATGAACCTCGTGGAACTTGAAAAAAAACTGGTGGCCGCCGCCCGCACCCGGGCGCCGGACGACCGGGTGCCCTACGCGTTTGAGCATCGCGTGATGGCGCTGATCGCGGCGCGGGCTGGGGCCGACCGGTGGGCGTTTTGGACGCAAGGGCTTCTGCGCGCGGCAGTTTCCTGCGTGGCGGTCGCGGTCATCTGTGGCGCCCTGTCGCTGTTCACGCCTGCGGCCAGCGACAACAGCAATGATCTTTCGCAGGATTTCGAAAACACCCTGCTGGCCTCGGTGGACCAGGGCGACGCGACGCCGTGAATAACTGGAAAGTCATCTTGGCCACGATTGTTATTTTTGGTGCCGGCGTGGTGACGGGCGGCCTGCTGGTCAGCCATGTTGAACATTCGCATCCGAAAAATTCCAAACGGACGGATGCGGCTGTGGTCGCTACGAATGCCATTCCCCAAACCAACAGCTCGGTTCTGTTGGCCGTCAAACCGGTGCGGCTGCCGGAAATCCTGAACAAGCAGTTTTTGCAGCGGCTGGACGAACAGTTGCATTTGTCCGGCGACCAGCGTGAAGCCATCCAGAAAATCATCGCCGACGGCCAGAACCTGATGCGCAAGACCATGCAGGATGCGCGGCTGGAGATTCGCGAGCAACTCTCGCCGGATCAGCGGAGTCAGTTTGATGACCTGATAAAACATCCGCTGCGCCGGTCCGGTTCCGGCACCAATGCGCCGGTGGTTTCGCCGGCCGCGGCCCGCACCCCGGCCGCGTCGCCGTGATGCTTATTTTTCCTCGAGCAGCGCGCCGATCTTTTTTCGCAGTTCTTTCGTGACGGAATTCACCGAGCGGTTCGCGTCCACGATGTCGAAGCCGTAGGTTTTTTGCAGCGTCTTGAAGACGTTTTGCATCGCGCCCTGATATTTCAGAAAGCTGTCAAACACATCGCGCGAAAGGCCCAGGTCCATGCCGCTTTCCCAATAATCTAGCGTCGCGTTTTTGGAAAGATTGCGCTGCACCAGTTCCTCCGGTTCCACCGACAGATAAAACACCGCGTCCGGCACCGGCGCGATGCCGTAAAGATTTCTCAGCCACGCCTCGTCCATGCCGCGCACCATGTCCCGCGCCATCAGCGTGTAAATATAGCGGTCCGCCAGCACGATGAAGCCTGCCTTGAGCGCCGGCAGAATGAGGTTTTCCAGCTGGTCGGCAAAATCCGTTGCGTAAAATAAACTCAAGGTCGTCCGGCTCAAAACATTCCCCTCCTGCGCCTTTTCGAGCTCCTCGCTGACGAGCGTCGAGCGTTTCAAGCCCACCTGCACGGTCGGCCGGCCGCTGGTTTCGAGCCATTGGACGAGGTCGGCAATTTGCGTCGAGCGGCCCGAGCCGTCCGCGCCTTCCACCACAATCAGCCGGCCGCCCAGGTCTTCGCCTTTGATGCGCGGGATGCCGTGACCGTAAAATTTGTGGGATTTTTTGGCGCTCATGCGGCTTTGTCCTCCAATTCGTCTTTGCCTTCGCGTTCGCCGGCCAGCGCCGGCGGCAGCGGCAGCGGGCTGCGGCGCTTGAATTTTTTCAAATCAATTTTTTCGCTCACCAGCTTGCGGACGATGACCTGCTGATCCTCCACATTTTGATTTGCGTCCATGATGACAAAGTTGAATTCCTTGCTCATCGCCAAATACTGGTCGAGGATGCGGCCCTGGAAAATCTTGAAGCTTTCGTAGGGGTCGGCCGAGAGCCGCAAATCCATGCCCGCCTCGAAAAATTTCAATTTTGGCCGGCCTTCGAGAATCCGGTTCAGCGACACTTCCAAATCTGCCTTGAAAAACATCGTCAGATCCGGCGCGCAGGCGAAGCTGTAATTGCCGCGCACCCAGTCCGGCGGGCAGCCGCGCGTCACGTCGCGCGCAAACGCTGTGAAAATATAGCGGTCGCACAGCACAATATAGCCGGCGCGCAAGAGCGGCATCAGGTGCCGCTCGTAGCGGTCGGCAAAGTCCGTCGCGTGAATCAGGCTGAACGTCGTCGGCGTGAGCAGTTCGCGCTTTTTGCCTTTGCTCGTAGCCGATTTGACCAGTTCGGACGAGTTCCATTCGCTGAAATAGACCTTGATGCCCTCGGCCTCCAGCCAGCGTTTGAGTAGGTAAATCTGCGTGGACTTGCCCGAACCGTCGAGGCCCTCGACGGCGATCAGCCGGCCCGGAAAGTTGGATTCGGCAAAGGTTTTCATGGTTCGCGACCTGCGCGTTCGGTTAATCTAGCGAAATTCTCTTTGGTCACAAGCCCAAGAGTTTATCAAATCCTCCGGCTCGCTGGGTGACAATCTGGTGAAAATTGGCCGCCGCCCGTCCTCATTTCCGGAGGGACGAGTTCCCCGAGTCCCCGACTAACCTTGCGCCACGTTTTGGGCGAACAAACCAATTTGGGTTCAATCTGACGCGGAACAGTGCTTTCGTGGTGGGGGAAAGCACGAACCGGGGAAATAGGGTGCCGGTCTCTGCTAATTCGCTGGCCGCAGGCACGAGTTATTTCAGTGATCCGCAGTGGACGAATGATACGGTTCGCTCCTCGCGCCCTAACCTTCAACCAAACCTTCAACAATTTCTTTCAATACCCAGTTACCTGAATGGCGTCACAGGCGCACTGCTCAGCCCATTATGGCATGCCCCCGAGCGGTAGCTGAAATCCACCGTTCCAAGCCCAGCAGACTTGCCAATCCAAAGCCCAGCATGAACAGCGTGTTGCCCTTGTCCGGCACATTCGCCGTATTGCAAACGGGCACGGTAATGGTGTTGTTGTCCAGGGTGACCGCGCCATTTGCGGCTAACGCCCGACCGTCCAGGCTGGCCCCGGTATCCAGCGTGATGGAGGTATTAGCCAGAATGGTTCCCACGAAATCAGTCTGTGTTCCCAGCGTTGCTGAACTGCCCACCAGCCAGATAACATGACAAGCCTGAGCGCCTCCCGTCAGGAGCACCGAACTGTCCGAAGCCGTGATGAGGGTGGAACCCGCCTTGATATAGAAGAAGGCGTCGGGGTTGCCTTGACCATCGAGCGTCAGGATTCCAGTTAGAAAGAGTGAGCTGGCGTCGTTGTAGACGCCGGCTGTCAGGGTTTGTCCTCCCAGATCGGCACCCCCGGCATAAGTGGCGCCCGGAGCCAGCGCGGCAATGGAATTAATCGCGGTGGTCAGGTCGTTTTGGGCATTCTGCGTAACCGCGTTGCCGGCCTGATTGACCCCGTTCAAGCTGACGTTTCCGAAGCCGGTGATGGCCGGGGTCGGAAATGTCCCCACGTCCCCGGTAATTGTGGTCGGACCGGTGATGGTAATTCCGGAACCCGCCAGCACCGCAAAATTGGAGGCCGTTCCCAGGCTTACCATGATTGGAGTGGCCCTGGCGTCATGGCCGGCGAACGTTGCCGCCACCGCCAGAATAAATCCCATCGGCAAGCCTTTGCACAGGCCGGCCAGGCCTTCATTATCAATTCGAGTTGGTTTCATACATTATTTCACTGCCTGTTTGTTTCTGGTTTGAATTAAAGGCCAACCTTGTTTGCTGCCTGGCCCCTGCCGCCATGCTTTGGCTTTGGGATAAACACCCTTGTGGCAACGCCCTCATGAGAAATTCCAAATTGCCCAACTGGCCGTTCACGGTGGCCGGCGCTTGACCAAAGTCCCACTGCGCCGCGCCGGAGCGAGCTCCCTGCCTCCCGGCGGCAAAGCTTAAACGAGCCGTGCCAGACTTTCGGCTTGATGATTATTGGGTGCCGTTCTTTATCCCTTGGCCGGCGTCTTTCATGTCCTGGCCAAAGCCATTGGCCGTGTGGCAGCCCAGGCCGGCGACGGCCACGAGCGCAATGAAAATAAATACGATAAACACCTGTTTCAATAATTGGGGCATATTCTTCATGTCTACAACATCGTCGGATATTCTTGTGAAATCTATGGGGTGAAACCCTACCGCTATAGAATGGATTGCCGCGCAGCCGTGACTGAATGCGCTGAAGGCGCTACGGAAATTAGCCCGGTGTAGGTGCGCTAGCACCCACGCCGGGAAATCGTCCCACATAATAAGTCTCCCTCTTCGCCGAACAAGAGGGCCGGGGTGCGGTGTCGAGAACCTTCAACGATTTCTTCAATTAATGGGTGATAACCGTATAAGTGGCTGGTTATGGCATGTTTACAAAATGGCATTGCCAAACCATGGTGACATAATTGGTAGGGCGGGCAGTCCTCTGCCCGCCGAACGCGTGGGTTGGCAATCGTGGCCGTCAGCAAAGCCCGGAGCGCCCGGCGGGCTGCGCCTCAAGCCTCGTCGAGGCGCCAGACCATAGCCCGCAGTTTCAACTGCGGGTCGGCGTTCCCAAGGCATCTCAAGCCCGGAGGGGCGACAGAAAATGGGATGGCAATTCGCGCGTTTTTCTGCCGTCTAGCGCGGGACGGTGGAAACACCCGAAATGGAACCGTTGCCATCATCCTTTCAGCAACCATGGTTTTATCAGACGCGTTTCCGGGTCCATTGTGCCGGGCTAAATTTCCCATGTCGCGGCGCGACCGCCGTCCTTTTACTCCGGCTATGCGACCACGGGTAACCGCCTTTGGTGGTCTAGCCTCCCAGATCGCCATGATGAGATTGGCGTGGCTGGGTTATTGAGGAGACTGAGTGGTGTTTAATGGAGACCGCCGCTACCCAGTGGGATGCCAGTGAGTTCCAATTGAGTGTCTGCCCCAGCCGTTGAGTTGTTTATTTCATCAACCCAGCAACGACAATGGAAGGAAGTCTAGTCGCTGGTAAAAAGGCAAAGAACCTTATTTTTCAGGGAAACAAAACGGAACGATAGAAATAGTTTTGTTTGTTAAAACCGGGTGAGATTGGCACAGTGAACATTCCCTGCACCGGAGAATTTGTACTGATCGAACTCCAGTTTGTGAGATTGGTCGAGCTTTGCAGCACATAAGAATACCCATCCGCCCCAGAAAAGGAGAGGTTCCAGCCGCCATTCGTCGGCAACAAAGCGCCAAAGGAATCTGGGCGCAGCAGCGGCAAAAGTTGCGCTGGGATCGCCTCATAAACGGCGTCGCTTATGTCATCCTGATTATCGACGTGACTCAACCACGGGGAATTCACAGACAATTCCGGGACCGCAAATATATCGCCGATGGAATAAAAAGCCTGGTTGGGCTGGCCGACTTTTACATTGCTAATACCGTTGGCGACAAACAACGCCTGCGGGGAATTGCTCGTCATGATATACATGTCAAATGTCGGCGCGGGGTCACCAATATAACCAAAGGCCGTGTTGGAATAAACCGTCAGACCGTTAAAAAGATTCTGCCAGTCGGCAATGTTTGGGTCGTTCACGGAAAATAGTTGGGTGGCATCATTGGTGTTTAGCACCGACATCAACAGGCCAGCCAGCCGCCAGTCGCTGTCCGGAGCCATCAGCGCAGCATCATTGGGATCAATATCACCAGTCCATGCCATCCAAGTATTTGTGCCGATATTTTGAGAACCTCCATTTCCGACAATTGTTTCCGCAAGAACATTTGAGGATTTGAGATAAAAAGTCTGCCACGGCGTGCCGCGATGCACTTGTCCCAGATCCCCAAGCGATTGAAGCAGATTGGTTGGAAAAGTCCAACTGTCCGGCCACCAGATCAGTGGGTCTTTGTAGCCGAGGTTGTAGGCATTTGTATCCACATCAAATTGTTCCGCCATTAAACCGTATTGTCCCCATGGCTGGTAACGACCACCGATGTGATTAAGTGGGGCTATTGGCATGGGTTGGTTTTGCGGATCATCCACATGCAGCCAGACACCATTCTCCCATGTGCTACCATTCCCCCAAATGGCTTTTGCACCGGTTTGTGCATTCAGATCGCTCGCCAGATAATGCACCAGCGGGTCGTTTGCCTGTAGTAGAAAGCCCGAGAAAATAGTCCGCAGCGGCGTGTAGGGAGCTTGTATGGCCAGGTTAGTGTTGAAGAAAAGCTTTCCACCGTATTGAAACTGGCCATTTGAAGTGGGTATGAAAAAAGCACTAAAAAATGCCGCTTCGGCAGCTGGCACTTGATTGGCATTCAGGCCAATCAACATCGCCGGGGGCAGAAAACTGCTTGGACTGACCCATTGGCCGCCTGCAATTGGGGCATAGCTTGGGCTTCTCGAAACCGTAAACTGGTTAATCAACCCATAGGTTGGGTTATTAGCCGAGTTGGACGCAGGGTAGGCGTTGGTGCTCCATTGATAACGGGTTTGAGTTATGTCAGGATAATTAGGGTCGGTCATACTCCGATTCAGATTTCCAACCGTATTGGGGTCACCCAGTTGGACATAATCAATCACGCTGCTGCCGTCTAAAATGAACGCCTGCAAATAATTGGTCATCGCCAGCACCATCGGATCCAATGGTGGGAGCGGCGGTGTGGTCGTTTCAAAAGCTGAACTGGTGGGCGATCCTACCGGGTCAAACGAATGTGTGTTGAACCGATACACCGAAGGATTCAGGAAATTGAACGACCAGTTGGCATAAACAAAACCATTGGTCTGGTTGAACGGGATGGCATAAGGTGGGCTGCCAAGCCATTGCGAACCAAGCCACGGATTGATGACAACGCCGCCGGGATAGCCAATAAACAAATTGGTGACGTGGGAAAAATAATAGGGGTAGGAACTATTGGTCACAACCAGGGTCGTAAAAACTGCGTCCGAGGCATATAGTGTCAGCGGTCGTGGATAAGCCGCATTGTAAGGATTCCAAAATGAGATTCCCAAGCCGGTATTGGCCGAAATGGTGAACATCTGGTTGGTTGTGAATGTGCTCAATAATGCACCGACAGCGGGGCGATTGAACATCAGTTTGCAGGAAATCTGTACGGTGTTGCTTAAATAAAGCTGGCTGAAGGCCGGCAGGCCTTTCTTTGCACCGATGATCCACGGCACCCCATAGACATTCACCGGCCCCTGAATGCCGGCAATCGGGGTTGTCGTGGCAGCGGACAATTGCGTGACATCATACGGCGTGGACAATTGCGGGTCGGTCGGGCCGGTAACATTTGTCACCTGCTGATAGCCCATGATGAAAAGATTGCCAGCGGTGTCATTGGCAAATAGCGGGCGAAATACGACCGGAAACCAATTGGTGTTGGCGGCGTCATAAATGTTCGCCGACAACTGCAGCAATCTTTGTACGGCGGGCGTATAGACAAAGACGCCGTTGGAATAGACCGGGATGTTGGTGACGCCAAATGAAAATGTGCTCCGCAACATTTTGTCCGCAACGGTGGTGAAGAAACCGAGCGGGTTGCTAACATTCGGAACGGTTCTGGCTGGTGCACTGGAATTCATCCCCAAAACCAAACACAATCCCAGAAACCAACCGCGTAGAATTTGGCCGGCTCGAATTGTGGTTTTTATTTGGAATTCCATTTGTCCCACTTAAATTAGAATCTCCAGCATTTTAACCAATGCTAAATAAGATGCAATGTAAAACCCTCAAGGATTCATGTTCTTAATTATGCTAATAATCACCAAATAACAACCTGCTTAAACCATTCGTCTCTGCTCAAAATACCCAGTCTAATAGCTGTCCCGGTTGTCGCTAAACCTAACATTATAAATTCACTGACAACCCGTTATTTGGCCTTTTTCAGTTTGGTGCGGTTGATGCTTCGTAAATGCTGCGGCTATTGATACGCCGCTTTCATGAGTTTGGATAGCTAGGTGCGTGTCGGACTGCCCACTGGGTCGCTGGCAAGAACTTTTTCCCGGTAGGGCTGCATTGCCGCGCAGCCCAAACATCACGGCGGCGCAGCAGCGACTGCCCTCCCCGCCCAACCAGGGAGAGGCTCGGGGGTGAGAATTTCGCGCCAGGAACCCCAGAACCGGCGGCGAGTTCCGGCGGCGTCTTGCCGCCACTACGCGTTTCATCTTCCAACTACCAACTTCCAACTGCCATCTGCCAATTTCCGTTTATCAGTATCTCTCCCGCCGTCTTTTTGGCGGCCCGGGCGGATCAAAATTTATTTTTCGGTCACGTTTGGTCACGTTTGGTCATCTCCCGCGGCCCCGACCGTTGCCGGAGCCCAAAATGAGATCAATAGTTTTGCTTGTGAAAAAAATCACAAATTTGAACTTGCCCGTTTTTTGCGCGGCGGCTAGGCTAGGTTTGCGCTTGTTTCGGGCGCATATTTTTTAAGGAAATGCAGGCTCAAACTGAATACGGCTACAATTCGAAGATCGAAGGCGATGTCGTTCTCACGACCGTTGACGCTGCGCTGGCGTGGTTCCGCAAAAATTCCGTCTGGCCCATGCCGATGGGATTGGCTTGCTGTGGTATTGAATTGATGGCCGTCGGCGCGAGCCGGTTTGATATTTCCCGCTTCGGCTCGGAGGTCATGCGTTTTTCCCCCCGCCAGTCCGATTGCATGATTGTGGCCGGCACCGTCACTTACAAAATGGCGGGTTCCGTCAAACGCATTTGGGACCAGATGCCCGAGCCGAAATGGTGCATCGCGATGGGCGCGTGCGCCTCGACCGGCGGTATGTATCGCAGCTACGCCACGTTGCAAGGCGTGGATAATATCATCCCGGTGGATGTGTATGTCGCGGGTTGCCCGCCGCGCCCGGAAGCCGTGCTGGATGCGCTGATCAAGATCCAGAACAAAATCGGCACGCAGCCGATTTTGCAAGGAACGGTGGCGGCGAAACTGTTGAATCTTCAGGAAAAATAAGCTGTGTCCGCTCTCGAATCCGCCAATAAAATCAAGGCCAAGTTCGGTGATCTCATCTCCGAACCAACGGAGTTTCGCGGCGAAATCACCGTGAAACTTGCCGCCGCGGAAAAGATTTTTGACGTCTGCCAGTTTGCTAAGCGTTCGCTCGGCTTCGATTATCTCGTGGATATTTGCAGCGTGGATAATTACGGCGAAGATCCGCGCTGGACGGTGATTTATCATCTGCGCGGCGTGGCCAATGGCCATGAATTGCGCATCAAAACCGACGTCAGCGAGGAAAAATCCGAGTTGCCGAGCGTTTTGCCCGTCTGGCGCACTGCCAACTGGCACGAGCGCGAGGTTTACGATTTGATGGGCATCCGGTTCAGCGGTCACCCCGATTTGCGCCGCATTTTGATGTGGGAAGGTTATCCCTATCATCCGCTGCGGAAAGATTTCCCGCTCGCCGGCAAGCCAACGGATTTGCCGGGCGTCGCGTTCACCAAAGTGACGCCGATGGAAGGGGGGCCGTTCGTGACCTTGCCGAGTAGCAGCGATTCGATTGCGCGTGAGCCGCGTGTCCGCGTGCCTGAAGGCGCCGCGCCGGCGATCAGCGACCAACGGCTGGTTGGTGGAAAGCTAAAATAATTTTCATGGCCACTGTTCAAGACATTGAAATTCCTGATTCCGCCGCGCGCGCCGCGGCGATTGAAGCGACGCAGGATATTCAGGGCGAGAAAATGGTTCTGAACATGGGGCCTTCGCATCCGGCCACGCACGGCGTTTTGCGCATCGTGTTGGAACTGGACGGCGAAGTTATCACCAAGGCCGATCCGGACGTGGGTTATCTGCATCGCGGCGACGAAAAAATCGCCGAGAACATGACCTACACCCAGTTCATCCCTTACACGGATCGGCTGGATTATCTTGCGCCGCTCGCGAACAACGTCGCTTACGCGCTCGCCGTCGAAAAACTTCTCGGCATTCACGATAAGCTGCCGCCGCGCTGCCAATACATCCGCGTGATGTGCGCTGAGTTGGCTCGTATTTCCTCGCATTTGCTTGGTCTGGGTGCGTTCGCGATGGACACCGGCGCCGTCACCGTTTTCTTGCTCACGTTTACGGAGCGCGAAAAAATCTACAACATCGCCGAAGCGGCCAGCGGCGCGCGGTTGACGAACAGCTACACTCGCATCGGCGGCTTGATGCGTGATGTCCCGCCCAACTGGCTGGCCATGATTCGCGTGTTCCTGAAAGAATTCGCCGTGGCGCTCGAGGAAGCGAACACGTTGCTCACGCGCAATCGCATCTGGGTGGATCGTCTGCGTGATCTCGGTGTCGTTTCGAAAGAAATGGCGATTGATTACGCTTTGAGCGGTCCGAATTTGCGCGGCAGCGGCGTGGAATTCGATCTCCGCAAAAACCAGCCATATCTTTGCTACAAGGATTTGGATTTTGACGTGGCCCTTGGCTCAGTTGGCGATTGCTACGATCGCTACCTCGTCCGCATGGAAGAGATGAAGCAGAGCATGCGCATTCTGGAGCAGTGCTGTAACAAGATTCCGGGCGGCGCCGAAAACAAGTCGCATGAACCGGTCAGCGTTCAGGATGGCAAGATCACACTGCCCTCCAAACAAAAAGTTTTGACGAGCATGGAAGAGCTGATCCATCAGTTCATGCTCGTCACCGAGGGCGTGAATTGTCCGCCCGGTGAAACATATTTCGGCCATGAAAATCCGAAGGGCGAACTTGGTTTTTACATCAACAGCAAAGGCGGCGGCACCCCGAATCGCCTGAAGATCCGCGCGCCCTCATTTATCAATTTGAGTATTCTTGGCGAATTGCTGCCCGGCTGCATGATCAGCGACGTGCCCGTCGTGCTGGGTTCACTCGACTTTGTGATGGGCGAAAGCGACCGCTAACCCGATGCCAACTGAAAAATTCAAAATTAAAAATGACTGCGCTCGAGCGCTGGGTTTTTTAATTTTACATTTTTAATTTTTAATGACGCGATGAGTTTTACCGCCACCCAGGAACTAGAGGCTGAAGTTGACGAGCTGATCACGCATTATCCCGTCAAACGCGCCGCGTCGCTCATGGTGCTGCACGCCATCCAGGAACAGTTCGGTTGGATTTCCTCCGAGGCGGTTCAGTGGACGGCGAAGAAGCTGGAGCTCCAGCCGATCAATGTTTTTGAAATTCTGACGTTTTATCCGATGCTCCGACAGGAGCCGCAGGGCAAATACGCCATCAAAGTTTGCCGCACCTTGAGCTGTGCGTTGGGGGGCGCGTATGAATTGCATCATCATTTTTGTGCCAAGCTCGGCTTGGACGCGCACAAGCACGGTCCGCAAACGACCCGGGACGGCAAGTTCACCGTTGAATTTGTCGAGTGCCTCGCCAGCTGTGGCACCGCGCCCGTGATGATGGTTGGCGATAACTTTTACGAAGGCGTTTCGCCCGCCAAGGCGGACGAAATCGTGGGTGGATGCAAATGAAATGGTTGCCCGACATGGATTTGAACCATGACAAACAGATTCAGAGTCTGCTGTGCTACCGTTACACCATCGGGCAGGCTGGCCGGTTAAACTAAACGTTTTGAAGAATGAGTCAAGAATCGTTGCTGGGTTAAATGGCTGAAAAGTTGAATCGGCATGCCGCTTCAACGCTTTAACCGTTCAACGGTTCAACAAAAATAACATGGCGCAAGAATACAAATTGATTTTGAAGCATGCCGATGAACCGGGTTACACGCCGGACATCGAGTGCTATTTGCGTCATGGCGGCTACGCCGCGCTGAAGAAGGCGCTCGCCCTCCCGCCGAAAGATTTGGCCGACGGCAAAAAACTTTCCGGCCCGGAACAAATCCGCGAGGACGTGAAAGTATCCGGCTTGCGCGGTCGCGGCGGGGCCGGCTTTTCTTGCGGTCTCAAGTGGAGCTTCGTGGACCGCAAAAGCGGCAAGCCGATTTATCTCATCTGCAACGCTGACGAATCCGAGCCGGGCACGTTCAAGGATCGGCAGATCATGCACAAGGATCCGCATCAGCTGATCGAAGGTATGATCATCTCCTGCTTCGCGAACGACGTGAAGCTCGCCTATATTTATATCCGTGGCGAAATGCCGGAAGGTGCGAAGATTCTGAATCGCGCCATCCAGGAAGCCCGCGCGAAAAATTTCCTCGGCAAAAACATTCTCGGCATAGGCTACGATCTCGAGATTTACGTCCATCGCGGTGCCGGTGCTTACATCTGCGGCGAGGAGACTGGCCTCATTGAATCGCTCGAAGGCAAGCGCCCGTATCCGCGCATCAAGCCGCCGTATTTTCCGGCCATCCTCGGGTTGTGGATGTGCCCGACCATCGTCAATAACGTCGAGACGCTCTGCAACGTGAAGCACATCGTCGCCCTGGGCGGCGCGGAATTCGCCAAGCTCGGCACGCCGAATAACACCGGCACGCGCATCGTCAGCTTGAGCGGCCACGTCATGCGCCCCGGCTACTACGAAATCGAAGTTGGTAAGGCAACGCTGCGCGAATTGCTCTTCGACCAGAATTTTGGCGGCGGTCTCCGCGCTGGCCGGCAGTTGAAAGCCATTATTCCTGGCGGCTCATCCTCGAAAGTTTTGAAGGCTGGCGAAAAATTCAAGCTCAAGAAAAAAGACGCCGAGGGCAAGGAAGTTTTGGTTGAGACGGACATGCTCGATCTGCCTTACGATTTTGATTCCCTCGCCCAGGCCGGCACCATGAGTGGTTCCAGCGCGATTATCGTCATGGATGACAGCGTGGACATCGTCAAGGCGCTCGCCAATCTTTCCGAGTTTTACGCGCACGAAAGCTGCGGCCAATGCACGCCCTGCCGCGAAGGCTCGCTCTGGATGAACAAGACGCTGCATCGCCTTACGCACGGCGAAGGCCGCGCGCAGGACGCCGATTATCTCGTGAAGATCGCCGACAACATCCCCGGCGGCCGCACGATTTGCGCGTTCGGCGAAGCCTGTTCCTGGCCGGTGCAAAGTTTTGTCGCGAAGTTCAAAGACGAATTCGTCGCCAAAGGCGCTGCTGACGAAGCGCGTCGCGCCAAAGAAGTTGCCGCGCCCGCGGAACAAAAACAATTGGAAGCCGCGCACCACTGATTTCAATGTCAACCGCCGCCACAACTGAAACGAAGCCCGCGCCGACCGCGATTGAAAAAATCAAGGTCAAGGTGGACGGGCGCGAAATCGAAGTGCCGCGCCTCACGGCCGACTGGTCGGGCAAGCTCACGCCCACCACGATGATTCAGGCGTGCGAGTTGGCCAAGACCGAGGTGCCGCATTATTGCTGGCATCCCAAGCTGCCGGTCGTCGGCAATTGCCGCATGTGCCTCGTGGAATTCGGCACGCCCGCGATGGGGCCGGACCGCAAGCCGGTGCTGAATCCCGATGGCACGCCGAAGATCGCCAAGTCGCCGCGGCCCGCGATTTCCTGCGCCACGCCGATTTCGCCGGGCATGGAAATTTACACGAAGACTCCGGCGGTGAAGCAGATGCGCGAAGGGGTGCTTGAATCACTGCTCATCAACCATCCGCTCGACTGTCCGATTTGCGACCAGGCCGGCGAATGCAAGTTGCAGGAATATTCGGTGGATTACGGTCAGAGCGCGAGCCGCTTCGTCGAGGCGAAAGTTCACAAGCCGAAAGCCGTTGATCTCGGGCCGCGCATCATGCTCGACGCGGAACGCTGCATTCTCTGCACGCGCTGCATCCGCTTCACGCGCGACATCGCGGGCGACGACGCGCTCGGCATTATCAATCGCGGCAGCTACAATACCATCGCGACGTTCCCCGGCATGCCGTTCGACAATAATTACACGCTGAACACCGTGGACGTTTGTCCGGTCGGTGCGTTGACATCGAAAGATTTTCGTTTCCAGATGCGCGCCTGGTTCCTCAAGGAAACCAAGAGCGTTTGCACGAGCTGCGCCACCGGCTGCAACGTCATCGTCGGTTCGCGCGAAGAAAAAATTTACCGCTACACGCCGCGCGACAACGATGCCGTCAACGCCTCGTGGATGTGCGACGCCGGCCGCTTGAATTACAAGTGGATCGGGCGCGCCGACCGTTTGAAAGATGTTTTGGTGCGCGGCCAGAAATCCACCTGGACGGCGGCGCTCAACGAAATATCCGACCTGCTGAAGCGAGCGCCGGCGGGCTCCGTGGCGATTATCGCCTCGGCGCGCCAGACGAACGAAGAGCTGTGGCTGATTTCAAAATTGAAAGCCAAGCTCGGCGCGATTTCCGATTCCATTCCGCGCGACGGCCAAGCCGACAAACTGCTGGTCAGCGCGGACAAAAATCCGAACACGAACGGCGCGCGGCTCACCGGCATCTGCTTTACCGAGATGGGCATTAATCTGGTGAAAATTTCCGACGGCATCGCCGCCGGAAAAATCAAGACGCTCATCGTCTTTGGCGAGAACATCGTCAAGCGCGCGGTCAGCCACGATCAATTGCGCGAGCGCGAAACCGTCAGCGAAGTCGTGGACGAACACGGCATCACGGCGGAATTGCTCGCGAAGCTGGACACGCTCATCGTCAGCGACATTTTGCCGAACGAAACCACTAAGCTGGCGCATTACGTTTTGCCCGGCGCGGCGCACGCGGAAAAGCGCGGCACGTTCACCAGCGGCAAGGGCCGCGTCCAGAAATTCATGAAGGCCGTGGAAGCGCCCGGTGACGCGCGCGCCGAATGGGAATTTTTGCATGACCTCGTCCATCACGTCACCGGCCGGAACGGCTTTGTGACCATCGAAGGCCTGTTCAACCAAATGGCCCAGGAAGTGCCCGCTTTTAATGGCGTGACTTGGCAAGCCCTCGGCGACACCGGCGTGACGGTGCAGATTTAATCAACGCCCAGATGCCCAAACGCAAAGAAATGAAATTAAGTGTGGCCAAGTCGCCGGAAACAAATCCTGGCGCCATTGTCCCTTTGCGCCTTTGCGTTAAAAATTAAACATGGACTGGAATTTCATCATCTTCAGCTTGGTCAAGATCGCGATTGTGGTCGGGGTCGTGCAGGGGCTCGTCGCGTATTCCGTGCTCGCCGAGCGCAAAATTTCCGCGTGGATCCAGGATCGCGTCGGCCCGAACCGCACCGCGCCGCCGTTCATGAAATTTGTTCCCGGTGGACAATTTTTAACCCGGCTGGGCATCTTTCAGCCGCTGGCCGACGGCTTGAAATTCATGTTCAAGGAAGATTTCACGCCGGCGGGCGTGAAGAAAATTTATTTCTTCCTCGCCCCGGCGGTGTCCGTGATTCCCGCGATGCTCACGGTCGCGGTGATCCCGTTCGGCTCGTACCTCGGCGCGCAGAAAATGGTCATCGCGGACCTGAACGTCGGTATTCTCTACACGTTCGGCATCGTCTCGATGGGTGTTTACGGCATCGTGCTAGCGGGTTACGCGGCAAACTCGAAGTATCCGATGTTCGGCGGCATCCGTTCGAGCGCGCAGATGATTTCGTATGAAATCTCAATGGGCATGTCGGTCATTCCGGTGCTGCTCATCGTCGGCAATTTAAATTTAAGCCAGATCATTTCGTGGCAGTCCAACCACGGCTGGCTGGTCGTGTATGCGCCGATTTCCTTCATCATTTTCATGGTCGCGTCGTTCGCGGAAACCAACCGCACGCCCTTCGATCTGCCGGAAGCCGAAACCGAACTCGTCGGCGGCTATCACACCGAATACGGCTCGATGAAGTTCGCGCTGTTTTTCCTCGCCGAATATTCCAACATGGTTTCTTCGTCCGCGATGATGGTCACGCTGTTCTTCGGCGGCTGGACGCTGCCGTTCTGGGGGCTCGATCATGCGGCGACCTCGCTCGGCCTGGGCATTGCGCAGATTTTTGTCTTCCTCGCGAAAATGCTGTTTTTCATGGTCGTTTTCATCTGGGTGCGCTGGATGTTCCCGCGTTTTCGTTATGACCAGCTGATGGACTTGGGCTGGCGGCGGTTCTTGCCGCTCGCGTTGGTAAACATTTTAATCACCGCCGTCTGGCTGTGGCTGAGGAGTTGATATGGCCGTTGTTGTAAATCGCAAATCGCTCACGTTTTGGGAAAAGCTTTATCTGCCGGCCATCGTCGGCGGTTTGAAAGTCACGCTCAAGCACGCCTACAACACCCTGATTTTGCGCAAGGTCGTCACGATGGAATATCCCGAGCAGAAATGGACGCTGCCAACCGGTTATCGCGGCGCGCCCTATCTGGTCAAAGATCAGGACAACAACACGAAATGCGTTTCCTGCCAGCTCTGCGAATTTGTCTGTCCGCCGAAAGCCATCCGTATTACGCCGCCCGGCGAACACGGTCAGCAAGCTGACCGGACCAACGCGGAAAAAATGCCGGCGGAATTCGAGATCAACATGCTGCGTTGCATCTTCTGCGGCTTTTGCCAGGAAGTCTGCCCGGAAGAAGCGATTTTCCTGCAGCAGGATTATTCCCTCACCGGCCTGAGCCGCGGCGAGATGATTTACAACAAAGAAAAACTTCTGTCCCTCGGCGGTGAAGTGGGCGGCATCCAGAAATGGAAAAACAAACTAGACGAAGCCAAGGCGCAGGAAAGTTTCCCGGTAAAGCTCTAATCAGCAATGGAACAAATCAACAATTTGGTCAGCAGCGGCGCGGTGGAAGATGTTTTGTTTTACCTCTTCGCGGCGCTGACGCTGCTGTGTGCCATCCTCGTGGTCGCGAATCCGTTCAGCCGCAATCCGGTCACGAGCGCGATGTTTCTCGTGCTGACGATCATCTCGATGTCCAGTTTGTTCCTGCTGTTGCACGCGTTCTTCCTCGCGGCGGTGCAGATTCTCGTTTACGCCGGCGCGGTCATGGTGCTTTTTGTTTTCATCATCATGTTGCTCGACTTGAAGGAAGAGCAGCGCCGCAAAATAAAATTATTCGGCCTCGTTGCTGGTTTGGTTTCCGTCGGCATCGTTGCCAGCATTTTTGTCAAATCGCTCGCGTCGATCAAACCCGCCGCTGCCGCCCCCGCGCTCGAAGGCGAAACCTACGCGCTCGGCAAACTTTTGTTCACCCAATACACGCTCCCGTTTGAAATCGTCTCCGTGCTCCTGCTCGTGGCGATGGTCGGCGTGATTCTGTTGAGTAAGAAAAAACTGGAATGAATAATAAAGCCGATGGCCGATGGCCGATGGTAGTTGGGGATTTGCGCGTGGCGCTTTTCCCATCTCCCAACTTCTATCTCCCATCTGCCAAATAAATATGCACGTCGGCCTCCATCATTATTTGTTCGTGAGCTTCATGCTGTTCAGCCTGGGGCTGCTCGGCGTCATCATGCGCCGCAACCTGCTCGTGATCTACATGTCGCTGGAACTGATGCTCAACGCCGCCAATTTGGCGCTCGTCTCCTTTTCGCGGTTCAACAACAAACTCGACGGCCAGGTGCTGGTGTTTTTCATCATCACGGTGGCGGCGGCGGAAGTGGCGGTCGGCCTTGCACTGATCGTGGCGCTCTACCGCAAACGCCAGTCCGCGCACGTCGAAGATTTGACCTCGATGAAACTCTGACGGATGAAAAACGAACTTTTTCCATGGCTGATTCTGTTCCTGCCGCTGCTGTCAGTGGCGGTGATAACGCTTTTCACCCTGCGTTCTAAAACCGTCAGCAGCCTCATCTCAATTGGCGCGGTCGCGGCGGGCTTCGTGCTGACCTGCCTGTTCGTCAACGCCAACGGAATTCATTTCAGCGGTGAAACGTCCGTCAACTGGCTCACCATCGGCGGTTTGAATGTGGACTTCGGCCTCAAGCTCGATGCGTTGAGCATGATGATGCTCTTCGTCGTCACCGGCGTCGGCGGCTTGATCCACATTTATTCCTACAGCTACATGGACGAAGATGCGGGCAAGGCGCGCTTTTTCGCGTTCTTGAGTTTGTTCACCTTCTCAATGCTCGGCATCGTGCTGGCGAATAATTTCCTGATGACCTTCATTTTCTGGGAACTCGTCGGTGTCTCCAGTTACCTGCTCATCGGATTCTGGTTTGAAAAACCCAGCGCCGGCGATGCCGCAAAAAAAGCGTTCATCACCAACCGCCTCGGCGACTTTGGTTTTCTCGCCGGTATTTTAATGGTTTGGGGTTTGCTCGGTTCACTGAATTTTTCTGTACTGCAAAATTCAATGATCTCAAATCCGCTCGCACTCGGAGCCAGTGCCACTATCGCGGGTCTTTTAATTTTCTGCGGTGCGGCTGGCAAATCCGCGCAATTTCCGCTGCACGTCTGGTTGCCCGACGCGATGGAAGGCCCGACGCCCGTGTCCGCCTTGATCCACGCCGCAACGATGGTGGCCGCCGGTGTTTACATGCTTTGCCGCACGCTCTTTTTATACGACGCCGACGCGCTCCACGTCATCGCCTATATCGGCGGATTCACTGCGCTGCTCGCGGCGCTGATGGCCGTGCAGCAAAACGACATCAAGCGCATCATCGCTTACTCGACGCTGTCACAACTCGGCTACATGGTCATGGCGGTCGGCTTGAGCGGCCCGACGCCGGCGATGTTCCATTTGACCACGCACGCCTTTTTCAAGGCGCTGCTGTTCCTCGCTGCCGGCTCCGTCATCATCGGCATGCATCACGAGCAGGACATCTGGCACATGGGCGGACTGAAAAAGAAAATGCCCGTCACGTTTTGGACCTTCACCATCGGCGCATTGGCCTTGAGCGGTATTCCTCCGTTCGCGGGTTTTTATTCGAAGGATTCAATTCTCGCGCAATGCCTGGAACAGAAAAATTATTTACTGTTCGCCGTTGCCGTATTCGTCGCCGGATTGACCGCGTTTTACACGTTCCGATTGTTCTTCGTCGTTTTCTTCGGCAAGGAAAAAACCGACCACGCCAAGCACGCGCACGAATCGCCGCTGATCATCACCGCGCCGCTGGTGATTCTGGCCATCTTCGCGACCATCGGTGGTTTCATTGGCATCACGAACAACTACGGCTCGCAATTCGCCGCCGATCACGAAACGCTTTCCTTCACGCAACAATTGCTCGAACCGTTGCACACGCCCATTCCGATGTTGATCGGCATCGGCGTTGCGCTCGCCGGTATTTTCCTCGCGTTCACGCTCTACAAAAATGCCGCCTCCGATCCGCTGCCCGCCAAGCTCGGCGGTTTGGCTACGTTGATGAAGAATAAATTTTACTTCGACGAATTTTACGAGACCACGTTCATCCGCGCGCATGATTTTCTCGCGGCGGTGGCCGACTGGATTGACCGCTGGATTTTGGAGGGCGCGATCATTGGCGCGATTCGCGGCGGCACGGATTTGAGCGGACGCGTCTTGCGCCTTGCGCAAACCGGCAACCTCCAGACCTACGCCTTCCTGTTCGTGCTCGGCGTGGCGCTGTTGCTCTATTTTGTTTTGGGAAAATAAAATGTCCATACTGACTTACATCGCAGGTTGGCCGCTGCTGGCGGCGTTGGCGCTCGTCCTCGTGCCCCGCAATTACCGGGTTATCATCCGCGCCCTCGCGGTGCTGGCCACGCTCATCTCGGCGGTGCTCGCGGTGAAGATGTTCACGCAGTTCGTGCCCGGTACGAACGGGTTTCAGTTCGAGCAGCAAATCCCCTGGGTGGAATCGCTCGGCATCAGCTATCACGTCGGCGTGGACGGCTTGAACGTCGGCCTGATTTTGATGGGCGCAATCGTCGCCTTCGCCGCCGCGCTGTGCTCCTGGGAAATCCAGACGCGCGAAAAGGAATTTTACATCCTGCTGCTGGTGATGACTGGCGGCATCCTCGGCGCATTCGCGTCGCTCGATTTGTTCTTCTTCTACTTCCTGCATGAACTCGCGCTGGTGCCGACGTTCATCATGATCGGCGTCTGGGGCCGAGGCGAAAAGAAGAACTACGCGACCTTCCAGATCACGCTGTATTTGAGCATCGGCGCGCTCATCGCGCTCATCGGCCTGATCGCGCTCTATCTGCAATCCGGCGCGAACACTTTCGATATCCCCAAAATCATCGAGCACGCCAAGACGAACCCGCTCGCCGTCAACGCGCAGAATTTTATCTTCCCGCTGCTGCTGTTCGGCTTCGGCATCTTGGTTTCGCTCTGGCCGTTTCATTCCTGGGCGCCGCTCGGTTATGGCGTTGCCCCGTCGCCGACCGCCATGCTCCACGCCGGCGTGCTGAAGAAATTTGGTTTGTACGGTTTGATCCGCATCGCGCTCCCGCTGCTGCCGCAGGCTGCGCAAAGCTGGGCGCACGTCATTGCGTGGCTCTGCGTCGGAAATATTTTGTATGTCGGCTGGGTGGCGATGCGCCAAAAAGATTTGAACCTGCTCATCGGTAACTCCAGCGTGGCGCACATGGGCTTCATTTTCCTCGGGATCGCCAGCCTGAACCTCATCGGCATCACCGGCGCGGTGCTGATCATGGTCGCGCACGGTTTCCTCGCGGCGCTGACCTTCGCGTTGAGCGGCTACATTTACAAGCAGACCGGCACGCTGGAAATCAGCGCGCTCGGCGGCCTCTGCCGCCGGCTGCCGTTTATCGGCACGGCCTTGCTGATGGCTGCGATGGCCGGCTGCGGTCTTCCCGGCTTTGCGAATTTCGTCGGCGAAGCCACGGTGTTTTTCGGTTCCTGGAAAATGTTCCCATCCATCACGGTCATTGCTTTGTGGGGTGCGCTGGTCATCGGCGGTATCTACATGACGCGCGCCATTCGCAACATCCTGCACGGGCCGCTGCCGGAAAAATGGAATTCCCTTTCTGACGCCTCGAACGCCTGGCGCAAGCTGCCTTACGCGCTCTTGCTCGTGAGCCTGCTGGTGTTCGGTTTCTGGCCAAAATTGCTCACGGAAAAAATCAACCCCGACGCGCAAAAAATTGTTTCCTTGGCAACTGGTAGCCCAGCCGTCTCGCCTGTCGCCGTTCGCGTGACGCCGACCGATGCCCGCGAGCCGCGTGCGCTCCCCGAAACTGTTTCAATTGGCAATCCGCAATCCGCAATCCCAAATTGATGAATTCCTCCCTAATAATGCTGGAAATGTCGGTGATCGGCCTCGGCCTCGTGCTGATGCTGGCGGATCTGTTTGTGCCCGCCGAGCGCCGGCGCTTCATCGGTTACGCTGCCATTGCGGCGCTGGGCGTTTTGCTGGTTACGAGCTTGAGCGGCAACGGCAGCTGCGGTCAGTTCGGTACCGCGTTCGGCGGCATGTTCGTCAACGACGCGCTGTCCCTGTTCTTCAAGCAGCTATTCATCGTCGCGGCCATTTTGGTTTTGTTCATGGCGGCTGAATTTTCGGATAAACTCGCCGAAGGCAGCGTGGCGGAATATTATTCGCTCATCCTGTTCGCCCTCGCCGGCATGCTGTTCGCCGCGTCGTCCAACGACTTCACGATGCTGTTCGTTTCCATCGAACTCATCACCATCACGTTTTACGTTCTGGTCAGCTTTCAGCGCAGCAAGCTCCAGTCGCTCGAAGCCGGTGTGAAATATCTGATCCTTGGCGCGTTGTCGTCATCATTCATGGTCTTCGGCATCGCGCTGATTTGGGGCACGACCGGTGAGCTGAATTTCACCAAGCTCGCCGCCGTTGCGCCGCAATTTGCCGGCAGCCAAATTTTTCTGCTCGGCGTACTGCTGGTTTTGGTCGGACTCGGTTTCAAGATTGCGGCCTTTCCCTTTCAGATTTGGGCGCCGGATGTTTATCAAGGCGCGCCCACGCCAACGACTGCGTTTCTCGCCATCGGCTCTAAGGCCGCCGGTTTTGTTTTGCTCTTGCGCGTGCTGTTCACTGCTGTGCCCAGCGTGACGGCGCATTGGGCTAATCTCCTGATTGTGATTTCCGGTATCACGATTCTCTACGGCAATCTCTGCGCGATTCCGCAGCGCAATTTGAAGCGCTTGTTTGGTTATTCCAGCATCGCCCACGCTGGCTATTTGCTCCTCGGGGTCGCGGCCTTGAGCGCGAGCGGCCAGTCGGCGCTGCTGTATTATTTAGCCGGCTATGTGTTTACGGTGATGGCTGGATTTTTCGTCATCACGCTGGTCATGCGCCATCTGGTCACGGAAGATATTTCCGGCCTCGCCGGTTTGAACCAGCGTTCACCGCTGCTCGCCGCCACGCTGACCATCGCTATGGTTTCGCTCGCGGGGATTCCGCCGCTCGCCGGTTTCTTTGGAAAATTTCTGCTGCTCAAATCGGTGATTGCAGCCGCGCAGACCACGCACAATCACGGCTACTATTGCCTCGCGTTTACGGCGCTGGCGGGCGTAATCATCTCGCTCTATTACTATTTCGGTGTCATCCGCGCGATTTACTGGAGCAAAGACCCGGCGGATTTGTCGCCCATCGAGCTTTCCTCGCCGGCCAAGCTGTCCCTCTGGGCCTGCCTTGCGGGCATCTTTTGGATCGGATTGTTCCCGAACACGGTTTTGAACATCACCAACCTGGCGGCGGCGGCTTTGGGAAATTAAACTCACCGGCTAATAAAAGCGGACCGACCAGATCGGTCCGCGCGTTTTGATTCCGATTGAATTCAGCTCAAACCGTTCGCATCTGCACGGCATCCACGATTTCCGTGCCGACGGAAATGGCTCCGATGATGACCACCGTTTCGCCTTTTTGCAGCCGGCCTTGCGCCGTCAGGTTTTTCAACCCGGTTTCAATCGTGTTCTGCGGTTCGATGAAATCAAATTCCGTGACGAATGACGTGACGCCCCAGCTCAAGGTGAGTTCGTTCGCCGCTTTGGCATTGTCACAGAGCGCGAACACCGGCGAATAGCGCGGGCGCATCCAGGCGGCGTAGGCCGCCATGTGGCCGTGCCGCGTGAAGCATAGGATCGCCGTCGCCTTCAATTCATTCGCCATCACGACGGCGCTCTTCACCAGCTTTTGCCGGGCGGTGGTCAGCTCCGCCAAATCGTGAAATTGGGCGCTCCCGCTGCGTTCAATCCGTCGGGCGATGCGGTCGAAAACCTCAATGCACTTCAAGGGATATTTGCCGACGGTCGTCTCGCCGCTCAACATGATCGCGTCGGTTTCCTCAAACACGGCGTTGGAAACGTCCGTCACCTCGGCCCGCGTAGGCATCGGCGCGGATATCATGCTTTCCAGCATATGCGTGGCCACGATGACCGGGCGGCCGATGCGCAGGCACGTTTTTACGATGCGGCGCTGGACGATGGGCAGTTCCTCATAAGGAATTTCAATGCCCAAATCGCCGCGCGCCACCATGATGCCGTCGGCTTCGTGGACGATGGCTTCCAGATTTTTAATGGCCTCCTGGTCCTCGATCTTGGCGATAACGAGCGGATGCGGCTGGTTGTCCCCGAACAGTTCCTTGAGCTGCATCAAATCGCGCGCCTCGCGGACGAACGAGAGCGCGATGAAATCCACGCCCACTTCGAGGCCGAGCTTCACGTCCATGATGTCCTTGGCGGTGAGTGCGGGCAGGCTGACTTTGACGCCGGGCAGGTTGATGTGGCGGCGGCTGCCGAGCGTGCCGGCGGTGAGCACTTCGCACTCGACCTTGTTGCCGGATTTGGCCAGCACCTTCATTTCAATCGTGCCGTTGTCAATCAGCACCACGTCGCCAACGCTGATGTCGTTGATGAAATTCTCGTAGTTCACATCCACCGAATGTTCTTCCAGATCTTTTTCGCCGCGGACGGTGAGGGTGAATTTTTGGCCGGGCAGCAGATTGAGCGGCACCCCGATGTCGCCGGTGCGGATGGCCGGACCCTGCGTGTCCATCATGATGCCCACAAAACGGCTGCGCGTCGCCGACTCGGCGCGAATATCTTTCACCACGCGGCGAATCCACTCGTGCGGCGCATGTGACATATTGAGGCGGAAGACGTTGACGCCCGCGTCAATCAGCTTGCCGATCATTTCGGCGGAGTCGGTGGCAGGGCCAAGCGTGGAAACGATTTTGGTGCGGCGCAGAGTTCCTCTTTGCATAGGTCAAAAATAAATCTACTACCAGCAATTAAAAAGCATTTAATCGTCCGGCGCATGGAAAATCGGCTTGCCAAAACCTCCCGCGGCGGACATATTGCCATCTCGATTTTAACCAACTAAATTTATGGCTGACGCAGCAAACAAATACGCCGAGAACACCGCCGGAAAATACTACGTGGACAACCAGTGCATAGACTGCGACCTCTGTCGCGAAACCGCACCGGACAATTTCAAACGCAACGAGGATGGTGGTTATTCCTTCGTTTATAAGCAACCGGCCTCGGCCGACGAGGAGGCGCGTTGCAAGGAAGCCAAGGAGGCCTGTCCGGTCGAGGCCATCGGTGACAACGGCGCGTAGTCCCGCCCGCAGAAGAATCTTGTTAAAACCAAACCCGCAGGTTGAAACCTGCGGGTTTTTGCTTTGCGGCGGGAAATTAGTTTCCGGCGGCCAGGGTGGATTCCACCGGCAGGGAGACGCGAACCAAGCCGGTTGGCGACGGAACGATTTCCAGTTTGCCGTGATGCGTCTCGATGATTTTCCGGCTGACCGACAGGCCGAGGCCCAAGCCGACGTTGCGGGTAGTGTAAAATGGCGACGGAACTTTTTTGGCGGCCTCGGCCGTGAAGCCGCCGCCGCTGTCCTGCACCTCAATGGTCACCGACCGGTCGCCGTTGCTGCCGGCGGCTTGTAGTTTTACGCCAATGTGCGGGCTTTTAGGATTTGCCTGCAGCGCGTTGAGCATGATTTCCGACAGTGCGTGTTTCAGCGCCGCGCGGTCGCCGGTGACCACGAACGGCTTGCCGGTGTTTTCAAATTTTAATTGCGCGCCCTCGATCGGCTGCTGCTGCATCGCGTCCTGATAAGCTTCTTCAATCAGTTTTTCGACCGCAAACACCTCCTGCTCAATGTGGCCGTCGCGGGCCAGGAAGCGCATCTGGTTGATCAGGCGGGAAACCCGCTTGACGCCGCCGGCCAGTGCGTGGTCGAGTGATTCGCGGAATTCACCGTCGTCGAATTTTTCCGCCAGCAACTGCTGGTGCGTGGAGAGCGGCACCATGGCGTTGCCGATTTCGTGGGCGAGCCGGTCGGCCATCGTTCGCACCAGGCGCAGGTTGGCGGCTTCAACTTCCAGCTTGCTCAACTGCTCGCTTTGGGAAAGATCGTCCGCCGTCAGCAAAGCCGAGCTGGGCACGACGGAATTGCCGCGCTGGAACGGCACCACGCTGACGCTGTAAGTCGTGCCGGGTGAATTCTCCGGTTCGTAACGGAACGCCTCCAGGGCTGCGCCGGTTTTGAGCACCTGATAAATTTTTGCGCCCAGCAATTGTGGCAGGTCGCTGAATTCAAGGCCGCCGGTGCGCTCGTTTTTTCGGCCAAAATGCCGGCGGGCGGCCTTGTTCGCGTGCAGCACCTTGAGATCGCGCCCGACCACGATGCAGGCGCTGCTCAACTCGCGCAGCACGTCGGTCATCATCTCGTGGTTGCCGGCCAACTGGTCGTGCAGCCAGATGTTGCGGAGCGCAAGGCCGACCTGTTCGAGCAGGTGGAAAATCAGTTCCAGCTCAACGTTCACCAGCGGTTCGCCCGTGACGCGGCCGTCGAACACGGCGACGCCGATAATGGAATCGCGGTTGGGAATCGGCACGGCTACCTGCGCCCCCAGTAGTTCAAATTCCTTCTGCACCTCGCCATCCATGCGGGCTTCGTCGCTGTCGCGGCGGAGAATCCGGCCGAGCTTGCTGATCTGCGCGCCGATGCCGGAATCCAGCGACAGTTCAAAATGCTCCAGCAGGCCGGAGGAAATGCCGATGGCCGCCGCCGTGCGGAGCCGGCGGGTGTCTTCCAGCGACATGACTTCAGTCAGCGGCGAACACGGGCGGTTGAGGAAAATGGCGGCGCGGCTGACGCTCAGAATTTCGCGCAGGAACTGCAAAAACTGTTTCAGCATCGCCTCGGCGTCGAGCGAATGGGTCAGGATGGAGGAGAAATCGCGCAGGACATCGAGGGTTTGCGCGGCATTGACAAAGCGCGCGGCGGCATTCGGATCCACGGCGGCGCGGGTAAACACGGCGGTGTTGCCGGGGGCAATCGCCGGGGCGGGCCGCTGGCTGGGCGGCTGGTTCCACAGCCGTTCCAAAATGGAATTGAGCAGGCGGTGCCGTACCGGCTTGGTCAAAATGTGGGTGACCCCGCGCAGAAACGCCTCCTCTTCCCAATCAGATTGCGACAGTTCGGTGTAAGCGATGATGGGTGTCTTGGCGTCGCGCCGGCGCAGGCGTTCAATGACCCAGACGCATTCCACGCCCATGAGGTCGGCGTCCAGAATGCACGCGCCAACGAGGCCGTGGACGAGCAACGGTTCTCCTTCCTCGACATTATGCCGGTGAACCAGTCGGTAATGTTCGGGGTTCAAGCTGGAGCGGATCGCCTCGGCAAAGTCGGGATGGGGGGACAAAACCAGAATTGTCTTCATACTGAAGTAAGTTGATTTTGTTCGCTGGTTTTCACACGCAAGATATGTTCCATGAAGTTGCCCTCAAGGTCAATCAAAACTTATGTAGGATTTCCGGTTGATGGAAGTAATAATGCCTCCGGGCGGTGGCACCGGTTGGGGAGATTGCCGCCCTCAGATACAAATAAGGACACCATCTCCGGACAAACTCGCTTCCGGAATGTGGAATAATCCCGCTAATATTCCATTTTTTGTTTGAGTCCGACACGATCTTGGCTAAAGTAAGATCAAATCTTTACGAAGATTAGCTGGCGAGGGGTAGCGGCGTCGTGAAAACCAAATGTCATCCGACGCTCAAAAAAAAATCTATGGCGACCAGGTGGGAAATTTTTCCGCCATGAAGGGTGATGTCAGGCAAAATCTCCAACGGTTGGACCGGTTGGCCAATCTCGGCCTGTTTTCCGCCAGCGTCGCCCACGAAATTAAGAATGGCCTCGTGGCCATCAACACCTATGTCGAGGTGCTCCTGGAAAAAGGGGAAGACCGCGAAATGGCCGGGGTCGTGCGCCGCGAGCTGAAGCGTATTGACGGGCTGGCGACGCAGATGTTGCGGTTTGCCGCTCCCAAGCCGGCGACGTTGATCCCGGTGAATATCCACGATTTGCTGGATCATTCGCTGCGCCTGCTGGAACATCAGATGTCAGGCCGGATGATTGCGCTCCAGCGCGATTACCGTGCCGCGCCGGACACGGTGCGTGGCGACGAATCCCAGTTGCAACAGGCGTTCATGAACCTGCTGCTCAACGCGGTCGAGGCGATGGGCAGCGGGGGCCAACTGACCGTGACCACGGAAAACGACGCGGGCCGGGTGAAAATCAGCATCTGCGACACCGGCGCGGGCATCGCCCTGGAAAACCTGGCGCATGTCTTTGAAACGTTTTTTACCACCAAGAAAAACGGCACCGGCCTTGGGCTGGCGATCTGTCGGCGGGTGGTTGAGGAGCATCACGGCACCATTGAAGTGCAGAGCGACGCCGGACGCGGCTCCACTTTCTTCATCACGCTGCCCATGGCGTGAGCCTGACACTAGTTTCGCCGGTTGCCCCGTTCTCATTCCTAGTTGAGCTGGCTTGGGATTATTCGCCGACGAGGTGGTAGGGATTCACGGCATCATCACCCAGGTGTGTGGACGGATTCGCCTTGAGCGAAAGCGCGAACGAAATGGTGAAATCCGGCGAGCTGCCGACGTTGTCCTCCACGCGGAAGGTGACGGCGGTGGTCCAGCTCCGCAGGTCGCGGTAAAGCGTGTAGAATTGTTCCTGCAACCGGCCCGTCTGCGCGTTGTAATTGTGCGTGCCCCGGAATCCCCAGTTGTCGTTGATGCGCACAAACAGCGTGCTGGTGATGTAATTATTTTCAACGTTGTCGATGAACCCGTCGCGCAGATACCAGTGGCCGATGCCCCAGCTCCAGCGGTTGTTGGGGGTGAAGGTCAACTGGTGAAACGCCAGGTTCAGGTTGCCGCGGTCCAAGTCGTACCGCACCTGCGATTCCGCCGAGAGCCAAGAGCGCGGGCGGAACACCAGCGCCGAATATAGGTCGTTCAAGCCGCTCTGCTTGTTGGTGGTGCCCTGGATGAGTCCAGGATCGAGCCGACAGTCGAGCAGTAGGTTCCAGTTCACCAAGTCTTCCAGCTGGCCGTTGCGCTTGGTCTGCAAAATGTTTCGTAGTCCGAAGCGGATGACGTTCATCGTGTCCACCGAGTCAATGCTGTTGTAATCGGGAAAGTCCACCGGTGACAGCATCAGCGAAGGGATTTCGCCGTCAAACCGCGGCAGTTGTGCCGGCGGCGTGCTGGGGTCCGGCACGTAAACGTAGTTGGCCGATGGTTCGAGGATATGGCGCAGTCCGTCCACTTGGAAAAACGAGTTGGTGGCGTCCGCCCACAGGCGCGAAGCCTTGAACGACATACCGACGCCGGTATTGAAAACGCTGCGATAGACTTCGCTGTTCGTGCCGGTGACGGAGCTTTGGGCGCTATAATAAGTGAAGCGCCCGCCGACGCGCGGCGTGACATTGAGCCAGTTGAAAAACGTCCACGGTAAGGTGAACTGATGGTAGGTGTCGGCGCGCGCGGCGGAATCGGCGTAATTGGCGTAATAGCCGTTGGTCAGCGGGTAAATGCCGTTGGTGGTGGTAACGAACGAGCGATACCAGCCGACGGAACTTTCGCTGTCATAATAAACCGGCGTGTCGAAAACTTGCTGGCGGTAGCCGGTGAGCCGCACATCCGGCAGCCGTTCGATCTGGTTGAAAAAGTTGTTCACGCGTGGCGTCGTCAGCGCGTCGAGGCTCCAGTTGTTCCAGTATTTGTTCGCCTCGATGAAGGTGTTCGGCTGCGGGTTCGCCGTGTATTCGCCCTCGTAAAAATCATGAACGACCAGCGGATCGCTCTGGTAATTCACCTGCGCCTTGAGGTTCAGATTCGTCGCCGGCGTCGCCTGCCAGTTGAAGTTAAAACGCTGGCGGTCCGCGGGAATATTGCCGTATCGCGGAACCGCCGTTGAGCCGTTCGTAATGATGAAAATACCAGAGTTGATATTCGCTAGGTTGTCGTGCAGGTAATAATACTTCATTGTTGCCTCGCCCCACTGGCCGAGGTGCAGGTTCACATCCGGCCCCACGCCGATGCCGCGCCGCGTGCGATAGTCCACATGAATCTTCCCGTCCGCCAGATCACCAAAATACCAGTTGTAGGTATTCAGCAGATAACCGCCGTAGCGGCTGCGGTAGCCGGGCGTGGTCGTGAAATTGTTGGCGCGCGGCCCGATGTTGCGCTGGTAAAATGGAAAGTAAAACACCGGCACGCCTTCGACATACATGACCGCGTTCCACATCTGCACCGACTTGCCGGGAATGACCCGGATGTGGCTTGCGCGAATTTGATACGCCGGGTCGGAGTAGTCATCCGTGGTGACGACCGCGTGCGCCGCCGTCATCTGGTTCGTCGCGTTTTTTTTGCCCTCGATATAACCGGTCAACTCCGTGCCGGAGGCAAACACCGGTGACCGGCCCGTGCGGAACTGATCGCTCCGCATCTGGTGACTGATAAAATTGTAATGGATGTGGTCGCCGACCCAGAGTTGTTGGCCGGATTCGATGCGCACCTGGCCGTCGGCGTCCACGTCACCCGTCTTGGTGTTGACTGTCGCGCTGTCCGCCGTGAGCACCGCGTCGCCGTAATGCACATACACGCCGCTGGAATAGGTGGCCGTGTTGTTTGTGAAGTTATAATCCACCTTGCCTTCGGCCGCACCCGGAATGATCTGGTTCAACGCCATGATCTCCCACGCCGCCTCGTCCTGCGCCCAAGCGACCATGGGAAAAATCACGGCGCATAAAATCAGGGCAAGAATGGCGGATAATTTTGTCATCGGGCGCGGCCAATTAAACAGAATGTGCGCCGCGTGCCAAGCGAGTTTTCTTGCCGGCGGAGTAGGCTCCGGTGCAATGGGCGCAAATCGTTTTGTGGAACAACCTGGGTTTTCGCTTAAAGCGGTGCTCAAGCCCTCGCAGTCCAGACGCGTCGCGCGAGCGCAAACGACTGGAAAACGCGAAGCGTCTGGACGATGGCTGGTTCGCCGCCGCTTTCGTCCGCCAACCGGCGTGACGTTATTAAGCGCCGTTCAACGTGAACTAAACCGCCGGCCATAACCTTGTGGCCGGCCAGTCGTGGTGCGCAAATTGGCGCCTTCGCGATTGCCGTTGACCGGGCGTGGCCCGCCGGAGTTGCTCGGTTGCGGGCGTTCGCCGGCACGTTGCTGCGGCCGGCCGCCCTGCGGCGAGCGCGGTTGGGAAAAAGAATTTTGCGAACGCTGCTGGCCACCGCGCGGCGGGCGCGGGCCGCGTTGCTGCTGCCGAGGATGACGACGTTCCTCTTCGGCGGGATTGTAGGCAGGCACGGCGGCGGTGTAATTAAATCCCTCCGCTTTTTTTCGCACAATGCCGCGACCGATGAAACGTTCGAGCGCGCGGAGTTCGCCGTGATCTTCGTTCGTGACAAAACTTATCGCGTCGCCGACGGCATGCGCGCGGCCGGTGCGGCCGATGCGGTGGACGTAATCCTCGGCGTGCATCGGAAAATCGTAGTTCACGACGTGCGAAATACCGTCCACGTCAATCCCGCGCGCCGCGATGTCCGTGGCCACAAGCACGCGCACGACGCCGTCTTTGAAATCTTTCAACGCGCGCAGCCGTTGGTTCTGCGAACGGTTGGAATGCAGCGTGGCGGTCTTGACGCCCGCTTGCTCCAACTGTCGCGCGAGCCGGTCCGCTGCGTGTTTCATGCGCGAGAAAACCAGCACCATGTTCATCGCTGGATCTTTCAGCAGATGCACGAGCAGCGCGGTCTTCAAATGCTTCGGCACCTCGTAAACAAATTGCGCCACGGTTTCGGCGGGATTAGAGCGGCGGCCAATCTGAATCAATTTCGGTGTGTGTTGAAATTCATGCGTGAGCGTTTCAATTTCCTTCGACAGCGTCGCGGAGAAAAGCAGCGTCTGGCGCTTCTGCGGCAGCGCGCGGACAATCTGGCGGATGGACGGAAGAAAACCCATGTCCAACATGCGGTCGGCTTCGTCGAGCACCAGATATTGCAACTGGGAGAAGTCGGCGTATCGGCGCTGCATTAAATCCATCAAGCGGCCGGGGCAGGCGATGATCAAGTGCGTGCCGGTGCGGAGCGCGTTGATCTGCGGATGTTCGCCGACGCCGCCGAAAATGCAGGCGACGCGGAACGGCAGATGTTTGCCGTAGGCTTTGACATTTTCCTCAATCTGCAAAGCAAGTTCGCGCGTGGGGGCAAGCACCAGCGCACGCGTGCCTCGTTGACGGCCGTCACCGAGAACACTGGCCAGCCGGGTGAGCATTGGCAGTGTGAACGCTGCGGTTTTGCCCGTGCCGGTTTGCGCAATGCCGATGAGGTCTTGGCCCGCCAGAATCGGCGGGATGGCCGCGAGCTGGATCGGCGTGGGTTCGGTGTAGCCGGCTTCTTTGACGGCTTGCAAAATTTTGGGATCGAGACCGAGAACGGAAAATGACATGACGAAGAAAGTTTAAGATTTGCGTGCAGTTTGGCACGCGCAAATTATGGCGCCGCGAAATGCGGCCGCCGCGAGGAAAATTTATTTCAGCCGCCAGGTGATGCGCGCCTTGTTCAAATCGTAAGGGGACATTTCCATTTTGACGCGGTCGCCGACGGTGAGGCGCACCCAGCGTTTGCGCATTTTGCCGCAGATGGTGGCGAGGACGAGGTGCTTATTTTCGAGTTCGACGCGAAACATGGTGCCGGGCAGCACGGTTTGGACGCGCCCTTCGACTTCAATATGTTCTTCTTTCATAGCTGCATAACTGCGGGTCTGTGGAACAAGCGACATCCACACAGACCGGACTTCAGGACGCAGCGATAAAAATGAAAAGGCGGAGTCCGGTTCGAACCGAACCCCGCCTTGAAATCTACAACAGATTAGTAGCGTTCACGACGACCGCCGCCACCGCTGCCGCCGCCGAATTCACGGCGACCGCCACCGCCACCAGCCGGACGCTCTTCGCGCGGGCGGGCAACATTGACCGTCAAAGCGCGGCCGTCCATGTCCTTGCCGTTCATGCCTTCAATCGCCTTCTGGGCTTCTTCGGCGCTGCTCATGGTCACGAAACCAAAGCCGCGGGGGCGGTTGGTCATGCGATCCATCATCAGGTTGGTTTCCGTGACCGTGCCAAATTGCGCGAACGCGTCTTGGAGGTCGTTTTCAGTGGTATTGAAGGAAAGATTTCCTACGAATAATTTATTGCTCATGTGATGTTTTACTGTCCGACTAACCGTGACTTTACGCAGACTGTTCCCGAACTTCGGGTTTAAAATCATCACTGAACCAAGTTCACTTGAAGATTCACCATGCCTGAAAAGAGACTAGCTATCTAACAGAACGAGGCCAGTATCGCCGGTTTCCCGGAAATAGCCAGAACAATCGGCAACAATTTTATCGCCGCCCGAAGCCCCGGTGGATATGCCGCGCCCCTTGGGCAATCAACTAAACGGCTGGTTTGAGAACTTTGACGCGAACCTGTTCCGGCGGCTGGTCTGGCGCGGCACCGATGGAAAAATCGCTGCCAGCCAGTTCTGTCCTTGCGTAAATCTTGCTGCCTTCGTCGGCTTCTGGCTTAATGCGCGCCGCTTTTAACCATGTCAACCCAACGAAAAAAAGATTCCGGTCAGCCTGAATTGCCAATTGCAGGCGTGCCGCCCGTTGCGCCGGCGGAAGCCAGACCCACCAAAAAATCCGCCGCCAACGGCAGCGGCGCGGATCATGTCGTCGCCGAAACCCTCGAGACGCCCATAGTCCACAAGCCGTTTGATCCAAAAAAACTGGAAGCTGGCTTGCACACGCGCGTGGATCGCGGTTTTTTGGACTACGCCAGTTACGTTATCCGCGATCGCGCGATTCCGAATCTCGCGGACGGCTTGAAGCCGGTGCAGCGGCGCATTCTTTGGGCGTTGCACGAAAAGGATGATGGCCGGTTCATAAAGGTCGCCAATGTGGTCGGTCACACGATGCAATATCATCCGCACGGCGACGCGTCCATCGGCGACGCGCTCGTGGTGCTGGCGAACAAACGCTATCTCATCGAAGGTCAGGGCAATTTCGGCAACATTTTCACCGGCGATCCCGCCGCCGCCGCGCGTTACATCGAATGCCGTTTGACAGAGCTGGCGCGCACGGAAGTTTTCAACGACTCGATCACCGATTTTATTCCGAGCTACGACGGTCGCAACCAAGAGCCGGTGACGCTGCCGTGCAAATTGCCGCTCAACCTCATGCTCGGCACGGAAGGTATTGCCGTCGGTTTGAGCGCGCGAATTTTACCGCACAATTTCCCAGAGCTGCTCGAAGCGCAGATTGCAATTTTGAAAAAACAGCCGTTCAAATGCCTGCCGGATTTTGCAACCGGCGGGCTGATGGACGCGCGCGATTATCAGGACGGTAAAGGCTCGGTGAAAGTTCGCGCCAAAATCAAGACGAAGGACGAATCCACGGTCGTCATCAAAGAAATTCCGCCAACGACAACCACGGAATCGCTCATCGCCTCCATCGAGGACGCGGTGCAAAAGGGCAAGCTCAAGGTCAAATCCATCAATGATTTCACGTCCGAAGATGTAGAGATTGAAATCCGGTGTCACGCGGGCGTGGACCCGGAGAAATTGATTGATGCGCTCTACGCTTTCACCGGCTGTGAGGTCACCATCGCCAGCCGCATCGTCGTTATCAAAGACAACCGGCCGGTTGAACTGACGGTGTCCGAAATCCTGCGCGAGAACACCGAGCAGCTCGTGGCAATTCTCAAGCGTGAACTGGAACTGCGCGAAAAAAACCTGCTCGACGAACTGCATTACCGCACGCTGGAACGCATTTTCATCGAGGAGCGCATCTACAAGCTGATCGAGAAGTGCAAGACGAACGAGGCGGTTTTAGCCAGTGTTTATGATGGTTTCAAGCCATTCACGAAACAGCTCGTGCGCGCGATTGTGGACGCGGACGTGGAAAAGTTGCTCCAGGTCCGCATCCGCCGGATTTCACTATTCGACATCAACAAGCACCGCGAGGAAATGGAGAAGACGAAAGCCGAGCTGGATGCGACGCGCAAAAATCTAAAAGGTCTTACCAAATACGTCATCGGCCACCTTGAAGCGTTGTTGGAGAAATACGGCCCGCCGTATCCGCGTCTCACGACGAAATCCGCGCGCCACGAGGAGGTGGATGTGAAGGCCGTGGCATTCAAGTCGTTCAAGGTCGCCTATGACCGCGAAACCGGTTACGTCGGCTACAAGGTCAGCGGCGAGGAGTTCAAGCTGGAATGCACGAAGTTCGACAAGATTCTGCTCGTGTTCAAGGACGGCACCTACAAGGTCAGCGAGCTGCCGGAGAAATTGTTTGTCGGGCAGGAATTGTTTTTCTGCGGACTGCCGGAGCGCGACCGCGTGTTCACCTGCGCCTATACTGACCGCGACGCGAGCTATCTCAAGCGGTTCACTTTTGGTGGCACGATTTTGAATAAGGCATATTCGTGCATTCCGGAAAAATCGCGCATCCTGTATTTTGCGCCGGACACGCCGAAGCTTCTATATGTCCGCTACAAGCCCGCGCCGCACCAGAAAATTTCGCAGCAGACCTGCGAGCCGGAACAGGTCGAGGTGAAATCGCCCAAGACGCGTGGCCGGCAGATCTCCATCAAGGACATTTCGTCCGTCACCGCCGAGCCGACTCGCGGCTGGGATGAAAGCGCGGCAACAACGAAAATTATTTTCGCGTGAGCCAAGCCGCCGGCTTAAACCAAATGTTGCCGTAGGATGTGGTGAACGCCGGTTGATTCAACCAGCGGCGCATCCAATAATTCCGGCTGGCTGGTGATAAACACTGGCCAGTCTTTTTTATCCGTCGGCCGCCGGCCATGCGAGCCTTTCACCAGCGTGGCGTCGAGCGGAATCACATCCATCAGCATCCGGCTGCCGATTTTTTTTTGTAGCAGCCGCCAGGCGATTTTCAGTTTCGGCAGCGGGATTTCCGGGTCGAGAAAAAGTTCTGCGGGGTCGTAGCCCGGTTTCCGGTGGATGTCTACCGTGCGCGCAAAATCCGGCGCCCGCGCTTCGTCCACCCAGAAATAATAAGTGAACCACGCATTTTCCGCCGCCACGGCCAGCAAATCGCCGGCGCGTGGATGGTCAATGCCGGCGGCGGCTTTCTCCGGCGCGCCGAGGATTTTTTCCACGCCGGGAATCTTTTCCAGGACGGCTCGGACGGTGTTTTCCAGCGCCGGATCGTTCAGGTAAATGTGCGCCACCTGATGATCCGCTACGGCGAAAACCCGGCTCGCGCCGGCGTCGAGAACTTCCAAACCGAGTTCATCCTTCACCGTCAGCCAGCCGCGTTCGCGGAATATCCGGTTCAAATGCACCGGCGTGTCCACATTGGTGATGCCGTATTCGGAAAGCAAAACCACCTGCACGCCGCGCTGGCCGAAAAATTGGATCAAATTGCCGGTGATTTCATCAGCCGCGCGCAAGTCGCTGTGAATTTTTGGATTGGTCGGGCGCGTCCCTCCCTGCGCGCCATCGGGGGGCAGGGGACTGCCCGCCCCGCCTTCACCATACGTTCCGTGCCGCTGTAAATTGTAGTCGAGGTGCGGCAGGTAGACTAGGTTCAGCGCCGGCGAAAACTTATTTTCAAGCCACTTCGCCGATCCGGCAATCCAGCGCGAGGCGCAATCAGCTTTGCCTTGCGGCGAATCAATTCCCGCCGCCGGCCCCCAAAAGCCGAAAAATGGGAATTCGCCCAGATCCTTTTTTATTTCTTCGCGGATGGAATGCGGCCACGAATATATGTCGAAAACTTTCCCGCCGTCGGCGCGGTAGATCGGGCGCGGCGTAAGCGCGTAATCCACGCTCGAATACATGTTGAACCACCAGAAACAGTTTGCGATTGTAACTTGCGGCTTGCGGCTTGCGGTTTGCTCACGCAACGCGTCCCACAATTTCGGGCTTTGAACCAAGCGGTTTGACTGTTTCCAAAAATGCACTTCGGCCAGTTCGCGGTTGAACCAGCCGTTGCCGACGATGCCGTGCTGCGCGGGCAGTTTGCCGGTAAGATAATTCGACTGCGCGGTGCAGGTGACGGCGGGGAAGGCCGGCGCGATGTGCGCCAGCGCGCCGCGTTGGCGGAAGGCGGCGATGTGCGGCGTGTGTTCGCCGATGAGCGACTCGGTGAGCCCGACGACATTGATGACTGCGAGCCGGCTCATTTTCCGGCGCGGGCCTGGAGTTCCGCGACGGCGGTGGCGATGTGGTGCGGATTCATGGCGTGGACTTCGACGCCCCGCCCGATTTCCGCCAGCAGCGTGACGGAAAGTTCGCCGCCGAGATGTTCGCGGAATTCCTCCAGGCCGGACAACAGCGTCGGCAGGTTGGCGTTGTCCGCGTTGAGCAGTTCATCGGCGAACAATTTGAAACCAAGTTTTTCCAGCAGGTTCAAAATGCGCGCGGCAGACGTCGCCGGGAGCAAACCGATTTCACGCGAATAAATAACGTCCAGCGCGATGCCAATGGCCACGGCCTCACCGTGGGAAATGCGAAAATGCGAAATCTGCTCCAGCTTGTGCGCTGACCAATGGCCGAAATCCAGCGGCCGCGCGGAGCCGGCTTCGAACGGATCGCCGCCGGTGGCGATGTGGTCCAGATGCAGCTCGGAGCAGCGGCGGATGAGCGATTTCATAGCGGCGGGTTCAAACGCGGCGAGCCGACCGGCGTTGTTTTCGATCTCCTCGAAAAAAGCCGCGTCGCGGATGCCGGCGACTTTCACCGCCTCGACGTAGCCGGAGCGCTTGTCGCGCGAGGCGAGCGGGGCGAGGAAATTGAAATCATTGATGACGGCAAACGGCGGCGCAAAGGTGCCGATCAGGTTTTTCTGGCCGAAGGCGTTCAGGCCGTTTTTCACGCCTACGCCGGAATCGGCCTGGCTCAGGGTCGTCGTGGGAATGCGGATCAACCGCACGCCGCGATGCGCGGTGGCGGCGGCAAAACCGGCGACATCCAGCAGCGCGCCGCCGCCGACGGCGATGAGATATGAATGGCGGTCAATGTGATGCCGGTGGAGCTGCGAATAGATTTCGTTGACGAGCGTGGTGGAATTTTTGGCGCGCTCGCCGCCGCCGGCGAACAGCGGCGGGCGGGCGAGGCGAACTTTCTCGGCGCTGGCGGAAAAATACTTTTCGATCTGCTGCTCCAGTCCCGGCAGCGCCTGGGCGAGCGAATCTTCTAGGACGACCAGCGCCTTGCGCGGGCCGGTGTCCGCCAGCGCGTCGCGCAGCACCGGATTGTCCGGCGCAAAAACATTTTCGGTGAAGAAAACGCGCAGTTGCCAGCCGACTTGGATGGAGCGTTGGATGACGGACACGCGGATAATCTGAAAGGCGCGGCGGCCTTTTTCGAGGATAATCGGCGGTCAGTTTTTACTGGCAGATGCCACGGGAATCCTCATGCAATAGAACGAGCGATAGACAAACACCAGCGCGATGAGAAAACAAACCGCGCCGATAATGTAGGAAAGCGGCGAGTTCGGATCCTTCTGCTTGAGTTCCACGGCAATCTCCACGGCCAGCAAACCGAAGAGCGTGGTGAACTTGATGATCGGATTCATCGCGACCGAGCTGGTGTCCTTGAACGGGTCGCCCACGGTGTCGCCGACGACAGTGGCGGCGTGGAGCGGCGTGCCTTTCATCTTCAAATCCACCTCGACAATTTTCTTGGCGTTGTCCCAAGCGCCGCCGGCGTTCGCCATGAAAATGGCCTGAAACAAACCGAAGAATGCGATGGCGATCAGATAGCCGATGAAGAAATACGGATTCAGGAACGGCAGGCCGAGCGCAAAACAAAAAATGACAATGAAAATATTGATCATGCCTTTCTGCGCGTAGCGGGTGCAGATTTCGACGACGCGCTTGCTGTCCTCGATGGAGGCGGATTCCTTGTCCAGCTTGATGTTTTGCTTGATGAAGACCACCGCGCTGTAAGCCCCGGCGACCACCGCCTGCATGCTCGCGCCGGTGAACCAGTAGATGACCGCGCCGCCCATGAGCAGGCCGAAAACAATCTGCGGCATGACCAGGCTCAGCCGGCTGACGGCGTCGCCGAAGACATGTTCGAGCAGCATGATGATGCCGAAAATCATCGTGGTGGAGCCGACCACGGCGGTGCCGATCAAAACCGGCTTGGCGGTGGCCTTGAAGGTGTTGCCCGCGCCGTCGCCTTTTTCAAGTTCAAGTTTTGCACTGCCGAAATTGGGCGTGAAGCCGAAATCCCGTTCGATTTCCGCGCTGATGCCGGGCAGCTTTTCGATGCGGCTCAATTCATAAACGGACTGGGCGTTGTCCGTCACCGGGCCGAAGCTGTCCACGGCAATCGTCACCGGCGCCATCGCCAGAAAACCGAAGGCGACCAGGCCGAAGGCGAAAATTGGCGCGCCGAAAACATATTTCGCCGGGATGAGGTTCATGAAGTCGTCGTTCAGCGAAAACAGGAACGAAACGAACATCAGCGCGAGGATCACGAGGCCCATCCAGAAGGCGGAGAAGTTGCCGGCGACCAGGCCGGATAAAACGTTCAGCGACGCGCCGCCGTGGTCGGACGCCGTGGTGATTTCCTGGACGTGCCGCGACTTGGTGCTGACGAAAATTTTTGTGAACTCCATGATCAGTGCCCCGGCCAGCGTGCCGCAGCCGACGATGGCCGAAATCACCCACCAGAGATTCGGCAGCGGCGCGTCGGTGAGGACGCCGTTGACCATTTTCGGAATGGTGAAATCGCCGAGCAGCAGTTTGCTCGCGCCGAAGCAGACGAGAATGGAAACGATGCTGGTGATCCAGACCAGGTCGGTCAGCGGCGCTTCCCAGTTGAAATCCTTTTTCTCGCCGTAACGGGCCTTGGCCACGGCGATGTTCAGGTAAAACGAACCCAGCGACGTCAGCACCATCAGCACCTGGATGGCGAACATCCAGAGGATCAGCTTGGCGCACAGCGATGGCGACAACGCCAGCGCCAGTGCGAGAAACGCAATCAGCGCCACGCCGGTCACGCCGTAGGTTTCAAAACCATCGGCGGTCGGTCCGACCGAATCGCCGGCATTGTCGCCCGTGCAATCGGCGATGACGCCGGGGTTTTTCGGATCATCTTCCGGCAGGTTGAAAACGATTTTCATCAGGTCGCTGCCGATGTCCGCGATCTTGGTGAAGATGCCCCCGCCGATGCGCAGCGCGCTCGCGCCCAGCGATTCGCCGATGGCAAAACCGATGAAGCACGGCCCGGCCAGCTCGCTGGGGATGAAAGCGAGGATGCCGATCATGCACGCCAGTTCCACGCTGATGAGCAAGAGGCCGATGCTCATGCCAGCCTGCAGCGGAATGAACAAAGTTTTCAGCGGATGGCCGCGCAGCGCGGCGAACGAGGCGCGCGAGTTGGCCGTGGTGTTGATGCGGATGCCGAACCACGCCACGCCATAGCTGCCGAGAATGCCGAAAATGGAACACGCCAGAATGACCAGCACCTGGCTGAACGGTTTGTGCTGCAGGCCGATGAAATAATAAATCATGCACACCGCAATCAGCACCCACAGCGCGGCCAGAAATTTTCCCTGCTGCCACAGATATGTTTTGCACGTTTCCCAAATGATGTGGGAAACCTCGCGCATCGAGTCATGCACCGGCAGCGCGCGGGTGCGGACATATTCCCAGATGCCAAACGCCGCGCCGACGGCGCAAACCAACAAACCAAAAAACAAGATCGCCCGGCTCGTGACCGCGCCGTGGATGAAACTCACCTGATCCAGCAGTGGCAACTGGATATCCGCATCCCCGGCCAAGGCCCCGCTGGCGGCGAACAATATTGCACCCAGAAAAATGTTTCGTTTCATCATGAGGAAAAGAGCCTAACTGGATGAAATTTGATAATCCAGTTGATTTTAGCCTGCAATCGCTTCTTGCCGCTGCCGCGCGCTTTCCGCAAGCTGGTTGCCATGTCCGAACGTCCGGTTGCCAACTTGAACAAACCCGATGCCGCGCTGGAAATGACGCTGCGGCCCTCGCTCTTTTCCGATTTCACCGGCCAGCCCAAGGTGAAGGAGCGCCTGGAGATTTCCGTGGCCGCCGCCCAGCAGCGCGGCGAGTCGCTCGACCACATCCTGCTGTCCGGCCCGCCCGGCCTCGGCAAAACCACCATCGCCAACATTCTCGCCAAGGCGATGGGCGCAAACGTCAAGGCTACCAGCGGCCCGACGATTGAGAAAGCCAGCGACCTCGCCGGCCTGCTCACCAATCTCGAAGAAGGCGACGTGCTGTTCATTGACGAAATCCATCGGCTGCAAAAGACCATCGAGGAGTATCTGTATCCGGCGATGGAGGATTTCAAACTGGATATCATCATTGACCAGGGGCCGAATGCGCGCAGCGTCCGGCTGAATCTGCCGCGCTTCACGCTCATCGGCGCGACGACGCGGAGCGGCCTGCTCACCGCGCCATTGCTGACGCGCTTTGGGATGCGCGAGCGGCTGGATTATTATTGCGCGGCGGATCTGGACAAAATTGTTTTGCGCTCGGCGAATTTGCTCAACGTGGAAATTGATCCGGCCGGCGCGCATGAAATCGCGCGCCGCAGCCGGGGCACGCCGCGCATCGTGAACAATCTGCTCCGCCGCGTCCGCGATTATGCGCAGGTGCGGCATGACGGCCGCATCACCGCCGCCGTGGCGGACAAGGCGCTGGCGATGCTGGAAATTGACGAGAACGGCCTCGACGAAATGGACAAGCGCATCCTCGAAGCGGTGATCGTGAAATTCGGCGGCGGGCCGGTGGGCGTGAACTCGCTCGCGGTCGCCGTCGGCGAGGAGCCGGACACGATCGAGGAAGTTTATGAGCCGTATCTCATCATGGAAGGCTATCTCAACCGCACTTCGCAAGGCCGCGTGGCGACGGAGTTGAGCTATAAAAAACTCGGCTTGAAACCGGCGACGGGAAATCAGAACCGGCTACTTTGAACCGGAGCCGGTTTCCGTTCCTTTTGCCAACGCATCTGTGAGCATTTGGCAGCCAGGGTTCAATTGATTGGTTCCGCCGGCCGGCGGCTTCGGCTCGCCGGCGAACTGGAACGTGGCGAGTTGTTTGTTCAGTTCCGAACCGGGCTGCAGGCCGGCCAGAAACGATTCCCATTCGCGCATCCGTTCCGCACCCAGGCCATATTGCCACAGGCAATAATCCGTCAACGCGTCGCCGGCGAGCAGCACGCGGCCAAAATGCGCCGCTTGAAACGGCGCGTCGGAATCGCTCCAACTGGCATAACACACGACGGGCAACGCCCGTTTTTCGTCCAGCGTGGTTTCCCAAACCACCTGTCCGTTCTGCCATTTGCCGTTGGTATGGCTGGGCGCGTGAGCCAGCTCCAGCCGGACGGTCAAGCGATCCGGCTCGCCGCTTGAGCCATCAATCAATTCGCCGAGCAAGTCGGTCGTCACCGCCGACGGTTGGGGCGGCTCCGACTTGGCATCCGATTTCTTTTGGCGCTTCCATTCCTTGAGTTTGGCGCGGTAGAGATCGGTCCGGGCCAGATAACGATCCCACGATTTCTCCAGCGCGGTGGCATCATTCAGCACGGCAAATGATTTGGGCAGTGGTTCCGCCGCCAGCCCCATTTTTTCCGCCGCCAGCCGCTGGATTAAATGCCGTAACGCGGCGTCATCGCCGCCATATTGAATGGCCGAATTCAACGCCGGCAGGTCCGATAATTTAAGATAGCCGCGCTCGAACAGATACTGGCCAAACCGGACGGCGAATTCTTCCGGGGCATTCGAATTGGAAAGTGTGCTGACTTGGCCGGCCCACAAATACTGTTCGGCATTTTTGAGGTCGCGCCGGAAATCCCCGTCCAGAAACGCGTGCAGTTTTTTATAGCCCCGCTCGCGGCTGAATTCGGTCTGCGTCCAGCCGACGACCAGATCGGTCATTTGATCCGCCGCGTGAAGGCGTCGGGTGGTCTTGGCGGCCAGATCGTCGTCGCCGCGAAAGCGTTCCAGATAAAATCCGGCGGTGCCCAGGCGGGTGGTCAGGTTGGTGTAGGAACCGGCACCGCCAATATCATCCGGCAGCGGGCCGGCAAATTCGCCTTTGACCAGATAACGCGGCCCCGCCAATTCGCTGGGGGCCGCCGGATAGGCGCTCGCCAGGGCCGCGAGTTCGTTGGTGGAAAATTCCTGGTAGTTGGGAATGCCGTTGGAACGGCTGCCATCGGTCCGGTAGAAACTCAGCGTGCGTTCCACGCCCTTGGCCGAGGGCTTTAGTTCGACGGTGTAATCATTATGCGGACAACCCGTGAGCAGCCCGCATAACAGTGTTAGCAGCGTAACCGGCAGGAATCGCTGGCAGACCAAACGCAGGGTGCCGGGAAAACCGAAGCCTTGTGGATTCATAATTCAAGGTTAGGAACACAAACCGCCCGAATCAAGGAAACAAACCCCAGCGCACGAATCTTCAAAGCTGGTCTTCGTCACCCATTTCACCGGAGCCGCTTCCAACGAGAACCTTGTATTTTCTGAAAACTTATGGCATTGATTAGGTCAAATTTAACCGCCCTCGCAATCTTGAATTTCTTCCACGTTTCATTTCATTTCACGGGTCGAATCCGGCGCGCTGTGCTTTGCGGAATCATCTGCACCAGCGGGCTGGCGGCGTCGGCCGGCATCATCATCAAAGCCAACACCTCCGCCATGACGTCCGCCGCCGACTGGGGCGGCACGGCGCCTGCCGCCGGGCAAACCGGGGAATTTGACGGCACTATCTCCGCCGCCAACGAGGCCGCACTCGTGCTGGGCGGACCCATCACGCTGGACGGACTCATCTTCACCAACCGCCTGAACGGCTCCGTCAGCGTTGGCGGCACCGCCAATATCCTGACGCTGGGCGCGAACGGCCTGGACCTGTCCTCGGCCAACACCAACGTGACGCTGGGCTGCGCCATCACGTTGAGCGCCGCGCAAACCTGGAACAGCGCCAAAATTCTAACCGTCAGCTCAAACGTGGTCACGGGTGGCTATTTGTTGACCCTCACCAACGCCAGCGGGGGCGCGGTTGCCATCAGCGGCAATCTGGCTGGCCCCGGCGGGTTGACGGTGGCCGGGTTGGGAACAAACCTGCTTTCCGGCACGAACAATTACAGCGGAACTACGACGGTGAATGGCGGGAGTGCGCTGCGGTTGCTGGCGGGGGCGAACAACACATCCGCCGGAGTTTCCGCCGCCCTGAGCGCGGCCTCGGCGCTGGCGCTGAAGAGCGGTTCGACGCTCCAATTTCGCGCGGACAGCAGCACCACGTTTTCGCCCGCCAGCCTCACGTTGGACGGTGCGGCGGACATAAATAATTTTGACGTGGCCCCGGTCGGCACGGCGGCCGGCAAAACGCTCACGCTTGTCGGCGCGTTGGCTTATGGCAGCAGTTTGGATCAGACCATCAATGTCACCGGCGGCAGCGGCTATGCGCTCGGCCTGGGTGCCATTTCCGCGACGGCCACCGCGCACAATCCCTTCCGGCTGGTGACGGTCAACGTCGCGCCCGGCCTCGGAGCGGTCATCGCGTCGTTCAAGGCCGGCAATTACGGCACTTGGTTCAACCTGACCGGCGGCGGGAATGTCACCGTCACCGGCAATCTCGCCAACACCTCCAACGGCAGCACGGATTTGTATGTGAACGGCGGGACGACGGCGACGTTGCAGGGATCGTCCGTGAAAAGCGGCACCGGCGACGCCTACCGGTATTTTGTGCCGAACGGGACGCTCGTGGTGGACAACAGCAGCGCGCTCATCAACAACACCACCGGCACCGGCTTGAGCACTAGTTGGTTTGTTCTTGGCGCGGTAAGCAACGGCACCGCCATGTTTTTCGGCGGCACTGGCACCGGCACTTACAGTCCGAACGCCGGCGCGTTGATTGCCACGAACAACGGTTTCAATTGTGCGGTCTATCTCGGCGATGCCAGCTTTCCGAACGGTGGGCTGACGCTCGCGGCGAATGTCACCAATTACGTCGCCGACGGCGATGTCGGTTTTGTGAACTCCGGCACGATGACCATTGGTGGACAAAACACCAGCGGCATCAATACCTACGCCAGCCCCATCATCCTCGGCTGGACGCTGAATAAAGACAAAAGCGTGACGCTTGTGGCGGCGGCCGGCGGCGAGGTGGATTTCACCGGCGGCATTTGGCAAAACGGCACCAACACCACCGCCGGCGTGAAAGTTGGCGACGCTTCGCACAGCGGCATCGTGAAGTTCACCAGCGCGAACACCTACGGCGGCGGCACGACGGTGGCGAACGGGACGTTGCTCATCAACACCGCCGCCGGCAGCGGCACCGGTTCCGGCGCGGTCACCGTCAATGCCGGGGCCACGCTCGGCGGTAGCGGAATTATTTCCGGCAACGTATCGGTGAGCGGCAAAACATTGCCGGGTATCAACGGTGCGACCAATACTATCGGTGGCAACCTCACTTACAATGCCGGCGGCGCGGCGGATTTTTATCTGGGCAGCAGCGCGGCGGCGGGCGGCAATGACCAGATCATTTTGAACGGTGCCAGCAGCGTTTTAAATTGCGGCGGGGTGAGCGTGGGCATCAACTGCGGCGCAACGTTGGATGTGACGACGGATTACACGCTGATCAAATTGACCGGCGGTTCGGCGGCCATTTCGGGCAGTTTCAACACCACGCCGGTCTGGTTGGGCACGGTGCCGGCGAATTCGAGTTACTATTCGGTCGCCACCCTGGCCAGCGCGGTCGTGCTGCATTACAACGCCACCGGCGCGACCAATGTGGCGGCGGTTACGAATCTGCCCGCGTCGAACGTCGCGGGAACTTCCGCGACGCTGAACGGCCGGCTGCTTTCCACGGGCGGCCAGTATCCGGCGGTGACGTTTTATTACGGCCCGACCGATGGCGGGACAAATCCGGCGGCGTGGGCATCCAGTTTTTCCCTCGGCTTGCAGACCGGGACTTTCGCGGCAACGGTTTTCGGTTTGACGGGGAACACGACTTATTATTTTGCCGCGTCCGCCTCGAATTCCGCCGGCGTCGCGTGGGGCGCGGCTTCAAAAAATTTTACGACGCAGGTGGTGACGCCGCCAACGGTGACGAACCTGCCGGCGACGGCCATTTATTCCGCGTTTGCCACGCTCAACGGCCAGGTGCTTTCGACGGGCAACGACGCTCCGACGGTGCGCCTTTTTTACGGGACGAACGACGGCGGGGCGAATCCGGCGGCGTGGACTAACAGCATTTTCCTCGGCGCGCAAACCGGGGCGTTTTCATCGTCGGTGGCGGGACTGGCGGGCAGCACCGCTTATTATTTCAGTGCATCAGCTTCCAACTCGGCGGGCGTGGCGTGGGCGGTGCCGTCAAAATCATTCACCACGCTGGCGCTGACCCGCGTGCCGGTGACGACGTTTCATTATGACAACACGCGCCAGGGCCAGAACACCAATGAAACGTTGCTGACGCTGGCCAACGTGAACGTCACCAACTTTGGAAAATTATTCACTTACGCGGTTGACGCCTACGTTTATGCCCAGCCCCTGATCATGACCAACCTGGCCATTCCCGGACAAGGAACGCACAACGTCGTGTTTGTCGCCACCGAGAACAATTCGGTTTATGCCTTTGACGCCGACAGCAACGCCGGTGCGAACGGCGGCTTGCTGTGGAAAATCAATTTGGGATCGCCCGTCCCCTATACCGCGGTCGGTAGCAAGCCGGATGGTGATATGAGTCCATCGAACATCGGTATCACCGGGACGCCGGTGATTGATCCGGTTTCCGCCACGATGTATCTGGACACGGGCACTTACACGAACGGCGTCTATACCCACCTGGTTCATGCGTTGAGCCTCACGAACGGTACCGAGCGGTCTTTCAGTCCGGTGGTGGTGACGGCTTCGGTTCCGGGAACGGCTTCGGACGGCAACGGCAGCGTCGTGTCGTTCATCGCGCAGTATCATGCCGCGCGGGAGTCGCTGACGCTGGCGGGCGGAACTCTTTATGTCGGCTACGGCAGCTATCAGGACAGGAATTCCTACCACGGCTGGCTCATCGGCTTTAATCCGGCCAATCTGGTGCAACTGGCTTCTTACGTTTTCAACGCCAACCCCAACACCACCATCGGCGCGTTCTGGAATGGCGGTGGCGGCCCGGTCGTTGACAGCAACACCAATTTGTATCTTGAAACGGCCAACGGGATATTCGACGTCAATACCGGCGGCCCCGATTACGGCGACAGTTTTGTGAAACTGGCGACGACCAACAATGGTTTGTCGGTGGCGGATTATTTCACCCCCTATAATCAACTCACCCTCAAAAATGGCGACGTCGACCTCGGTTCGGGCGCCCCGATGCTGCTGCCGGATTCGGCGGGCAGCGCGGCGCATCCGCACCTCATCGTGGGCGCGGGGAAACAAGGCACCGTCTATTTGTTGGATCGCGACAATCTGGGACATTACAATGGCACCGATGGAATAAATGGCAGCGACAGCCAGATCATCCAATCCGTCATCGGCGCGGTCGGCAACGGCGTCAGCCTCGGCGGCAGCTACGCGACCCCGGCTTACTGGAACAACCGCATTTTTTACACCGCGAAGACCGACAAGGTGCGGGCATTCACCATCACCAACGGGGTTATTGTTGCCACGCCGCAATCCGTGTCGGCCACCGCGTTCGGACCGTTCACCGGCTCGCCGGTCGTCTCCGCCAACGGCACCAACAACGCCATTGTCTGGGTGACCGATCCGGGTGCCTACGCCAGCAGCGGGCCGGCGGTGCTGCACGCCTACAACGCAACCAACCTCGCGCTGGAACTGTATAACTCCAGCCTGAACCTCGCCCGTGACAATCCCGGCGGCGCGGTGAAAATGACCGCGCCGGTCGTCACCGGCGGCAAGGTTTATGTCGGCGCGGAATTCGCCCTGTCGGTTTTCGGCCCGGCGATTTTCCTGAATGCGCCGGTCCTTTCGCCGGCCGGCGGCACGTTCACCAATTCCGTTTTGGTCGCGCTCGCCGACTCGACGGCGGGCGTTTCCATTTATTACACGCTGGACGGCACTACCCCGACCGCCGGCTCCACGCTTTATTCCGGGCCGTTCCTGCTGACGAGCAACGCGCTGATCCAGGCCATCGCCCTTTCGCCGGGCGCGGTCAACAGCGCTGTGACGGGCGCGTCATTCATCAACACGGCGGCGGCGGGCAATGGCGTTGGCTTGTTTGGCCAATACTGGACGAACACCACCAGTGTGGCGTTCACGAATGTTTCGTTCAACACCCCGGCGACGCTGGTGCGCACCGACGCCGTGGTGAATTTCAACTGGAGCGCCGCCGGCCCCGACCCGGCTATCGGCCAGACCAACTTCACCGTGCGCTGGACTGGCTCGCTGCAGCCGCAATTCAACGAGACCTACACGTTGACGACCATCGCCCATGACGGCGTGCGGCTGTGGGTCAACGGCCAGTTGCTCATCAACGACTGGACCACCCATCCGGCGTCGGCCACCAACAGCGCCGCCATCGCGTTCAATTCTCAGCAGCTTTACAACCTCCGGCTGGACTACTTCCAAAACACCGGCGGCGCTGCGGCGCAATTATTGTGGACCAGTCCGTCCACGCCGTCGGCGGTCGTGCCGCAGACACAACTTTATCCCTTCACCAATCCGCCGCCGGCCGTCGTCCTGACCGCGCCCGCCGGCAGCGCGACCAATTTCACCGCCGCCGCCAGCGTGACCATCAGCGCCGATGCCGATGCGCTTTACAACCCGATCAGCGCGGTGAATTTTTACGCCGGTGGGGCCTTCCTCGGCAGCGTCACTAATCTGCCTTACACGCTCACTGCGACCGGCCTGGCGGCGGGCAATTACGCCCTGACCGCCGTGGCCGTGGATGGCAGCGGCTTGAGTAGCACTTCTTCACCGGTCAGCATCACCGTTGCGACCGGCAGCGGATTGGCCTACGGTTTGACGGGCAACGTGGCCGTGAGTCCGTTCCTGAATCTGCCTGTGAATGCCAGCGGCCCGCCGCCGGTCGTGCTCTCTGGCACCGGCGCGTTCAGCGACACGGCGAACCGCATTCCGGCCGCCGGCTTGATTCCGTATGCGCCCAACGCGCCACAATGGAAGGATAACGCCGTTAGTAGCTGGTTCATGGCCTTGCCGAACAATGGCGGCGTCCTCACGCCCGGTGAACAAATCCAATTTCAGCCGACGAATTATTGGACGTTCCCCGCAGGTTCCGTGTTCGTGAAAAACTTTGACCTCGTGGTCAACGCGACCAATCCGGCGGTGCCCGTGCGCCGGCTGGAAACGGAGCTGCTGGTGCGCGACAACAGCGGCTCGGTTTATGGCCTGAATTATAAATGGCGGCCGGACCACAGCGACGCCGACCTCCTGACCGACAATTTTTCGGAAGATATCCTGGTCACCAATGCGACCGGCGTGCAGACGCAGACTTGGTATTATGCGAGTTCTGCGGATTGCCAGGAATGTCACAACTCCTCCGTGGCCGGCAATCCCGCCGGGGTCATGGTGCTGGGCCTCAATGCGCGGCAGCTCAACGGCAACCTGACTTATCCCGCCACCGGCGTCACGGACAACCAGTTGCGCACGCTGAACCGGCTCGGCCGGCTGAATCCGGCCATCAACGAGTCGGCCATCGGTGGCTATGCCCAACTCACGGCGATGACGAATTTAAGCGCCTCGCTGGAGAACCGGGTGCGCTCGTATCTCGACGCTAATTGCGAGGCTTGCCACCAGCCCGGCGGTCAGGGGCCGACCTGGGACGCGCGCTGCGACACGCCGCTGGCGCAGCAGGACATCACGAATTTCCCAGCGGAATTTTCGCTCGGAATATCCGACAACGCCTGCATCGTGAAGTCCAAGGACGTCTGGCGTTCCGTGCTGTTGGCCCGCATCAACACACTGGATCAAGACATTCAGATGCCGGATTTTCGCAATTTGATTGACACCAACGCCGTACAAGTCATCACCGATTGGATCAACAGTTTGCCCGGCACGCCCGCGCTCGCGCCGCCAGCCATCGCGCCTGACGGCGGCAGCTACATCGGCTCGATCAATGTCGCCTTGTCCCCGCCGGATCCGAATGCGGCGATTTATTACACGCTCGACGGCTCGCTGCCCACGACCAACTCGCTCCGGTATGCCGGCCCGTTCAGCTTGTTCACCAACCAGACCGTTTCCGCCAGTGCGTTTGAAACCAACTTCATCAACAGCGCCGCCGCCAGCGCCAGCTTCAACGTCCAGCCGCTGTATTTCGCGGCGGAAAATTTTCTCGTGAGCGGACCGTTCCAGATGGGATTCGTCGGCGTCGCGGGCAGCAATTATGTGCTGCTGGCGTCAACCAACTTGACGTCCTGGACGCCCGTCAGCACCAACCTGGAAACGACCAATCAGTTCAATTTGTTTGATCCAAAGGCGACCAATTTCCCGCTCCGCTTCTACCGCGTCCAGATGCAATGAACCGTTCCGCCGGCCATCCCCCTCAACGCGGGTTCACGCTGATCGAACTCCTGGTCGTCATCGCCATCATCGCCATTCTCGCGGCGCTGCTGCTGCCCGCGCTCGCCCGCGCCAAGCAGAAAGGCCAGCAGGCGGACTGCCTTTCCAACCTCAAACAAATCGGCCTTGTCTTTGCCATCTATCTCAACGACCAGAACGATCACTTCCCCGACCGGCGCGATTTGAAATCCAGCCTGCCCGGCGGTTATCATCCCTGGAGCAGCACCCTCTGGCCGCCGTCCGACCCGCGCGCCGGCTGGGCGGCGACGACCTTTTCCAATGAGTGTCCGAACCTCAACGTCTGGTCGTGTCCGACGGCGGTGAACTCCACCACCGGCAACGCCATTGAGTCCGTGCAGGCCATTTCCACCGATACCAATGCGCCGCCGTGCCACTATTGGGCCTGGCGCTTTGACCGGACGAATGACCTGAGCGACCCCACCATGCTGGAAGATTTCTGGACGAAATCAGTGACGGAGGCTGTGACGGATTTGCAGACCGCGAATGATGCCACCGTCGGCCCCATCGGTGGTCCGACGGATGTGGAACTGGCCGTTGATCCTTATTTCCCCAACACCGTGCCCACTGTTGATCCGGCCTTGAAAGGCCGCACCATTCACGGCGGCGGACGCTGCCGCGTTTATCTCGACGGCCACACGCAATATCTCCGGGACGCGCGCACGCCGTTGCAATAAAGCTGGCGGCCACTTTATTCCATCTGCAATTTCCTTTTGTTCAAAGCTCAACTCGTGTTTCATTTTGCCGTTTCGCCTGTGAAAAAATCGGTCCAACCGGAAATGCTTCGCGGTCCGTTGGCGCGGCCAGTCAACCGCGCCGCGCCGGTTTTTGCCGGCGGCCGGTTCATACTTCTACCCCGCCGATGAACCCCGGCAAACCGCCCGCCGTCCGCTCATTCATGGACGAATCTCTCCCGCCGCAAAACTGCCCCCCGGAAGCGCCTTGCCTGAGGTTGACGCGGCTTTGGATCTGGGTCTCCGCGTTGGCGGCGCTGGCCGGCTGGAGTTTGTCGGCGGTGGGCGGATTGAACCGGGCTGGCTACGCCGTCTTCTTGGCCGCCGGCGTCGCCATTTTTTTTATCCGCTGTAAAAAATCCGGCTGGCCCGCCGCCGGGTGCTGTGCGAATTGGAAAAAGTTTCTCCGCCGTTTTCGTCGGCCGCTGCCGGCCGCATTTGCCGGCCTGGCGCTGCTCGTTTTTATCGGTGGCGTCATTTACCCGCCCAGCAACTACACCGGGCTGAACTACCATCTGGCGCGTGTTCTGCAATGGCTGGCTCACAGCCAGTGGTGCTGGATTCACACGCCTATTGTCCGGATGAATTTCAGCGGTTGCGCGTTTGAATGGCTAACCACGCCGGTGGTTGCCTTCACCCATTCCGACCGCGCCATTTTTCTCGTCAACCTCCTTCCGTTCCTGCTTTTGCCCGGGCTGGTTTTCAGCGTCTTCACGCGGCTGGGTGTCCGCGGCCGGGTCGCGCGGCAATGGATGTGGCTGTTGCCGACCGGCTACAATTTTTTGCTCCAGGCCGGCAGCATCGGCAACGATGCTTTTTCCGCCGGCTACGCCCTGGCGGCGGTTGATTTTGCCTGTCGCGCTTGGGCCTCGCGCCGCGTCCGCGACCTGTGGCTTTCCCTGCTGGCCGCCGCCTTGTTGACCGGCACCAAACCCACCAGCCTGCCGCTCCTGCTGGCCTGGCTGGTTTTGGCGTGGCCGCTGTTGCCGCAGCTGCGCCGCCGCTGGCTGGCCAGCCTGCCCGTTCTGCTGCTGGCCGGGATTGCTTCTTTTATTCCGCTGGCGTTGATGAACCAGCTTCATGCCGGCGACTGGCTGGGGCGGACACTTTTGCCGATGAACCTGGAAATTCACCAGCCATGGGCTGGCATTCTGGGCAATGCCTTTCAACTGTTCGCGGGCAACTTTCTGCCGCCCATCTTTCCGCTGGCCGGCTGGTGGAATCTGCACGCGCTGGCGTTCCTGCCGCAATGCCTCCTCACCGCCGCAAAAAATAATTTCGACTCCGGATTTCTCCTCCTCGGCGAATTGCCGACCGAGGATTGGTCCGGCCTCGGTTTTGGCATCAGTTGGTTGCTCGTGGTGTCTGTCGTCGGCTCTTTTTGGTTTCGCCGGACCGGCCGGCCGGTGCCGGTCAGAAGTTCAATCCCGGTTTGGCTTCGCCGCGGCGCGCTGGTCGCGGCCTGGTTTTCACTGCTCGCCTTCACCATGAAATCCGGCATGGCCACGGCCGCCCGGCTCATTGACCCTTACTATGCGTTGTTGCTGCCCGTGTTGCTGGTCGGTGCCGGGCCCGCGCAAGTCGTCCGCCGTGGCTGGTGGCGCGGGCTGGTCGGCGGTGCGCTGGGGCTGGCCTTGATCGTTCTGGTGCTGGCGCCGGATCGCCCGCTATGGCCGGCCAAAACCATCTTGACCAAAATTCTCGCCCGGCATCCGGAACAATCTTCCGTTGCCCGGGCGTTGCAAGTTTACACCATTTATTCGCAGCGCAACGACGCGCTGGCCGGCGTGCGCCAACTGTTGCCGCCGGATTTGAAAGTCGTCGGCTTTATCGGCGACGGCGACGACTGCGACATTTCCTTGTGGCGGCCGTTTGGCCGCCGGCGCGTCGAGCACTTTCTGCTGACCGATCCGCCGGCGCAAATCCGCCGGCAGGTTGAATATGTCGTGGTGGGCGATTACATCCTCCAGACGCAGCACCAGACGCTGCCAACCTGGTTGCAATCCGCCGGTGCCGAACTGGTCGGCCGCACCAACGCCACCCTGAAAGTCGTCGTGGGGCCGCAGACCTGGTATGTCGTGCGGTTCAAGGCGCAATGACTGTGCCCCTTCCGGCAACATCATTTTAGCCGTGGACCGGCCGACCTCTGACGCCAACCGGCTTTTGTCTTTTATTCCAACGCCAATTCGTGTTTCATCTTCCCGTTTCGATTTATGCCCAAGCGCACCGACATCCATTCCGTCCTCATTATCGGCGCCGGCCCGATCATCATCGGCCAGGCGTGCGAGTTCGATTATTCTGGCACGCAGGCGTGCAAAGCCCTCCGCGAGGAAGGCTACCGCGTCATCCTCATCAACTCCAATCCGGCCACCATCATGACCGATCCGGAGTTTGCCGATCGCACTTACATCGAGCCGATCACGCCGGAATGCGTGGAAAAAATTATCATCCGCGAGCAGGCCGAGATGAAGAAAATGGGCGCGACTGGCAAACTCGTTCTGCTCCCGACGCTCGGCGGCCAGACGGCGCTCAATACCGCGATGGCGCTCCACAAAAACGGCGCGCTCGAACGTCACGCCGTCGAAATGATCGGCGCGAAACCCGCAGCCATCCACAAGGGCGAAGACCGCCTCGCGTTCAAAGACCTCATGCTGTCCATCGGCCTCGACGTGCCGATTTCCGGCGTGGCGCACAACCTGGACGAAGCTCGCGCCGTGGCCGACAAGATCGGGAAGTTCCCGCTCATCATCCGGCCCGCCTTCACGCTCGGCGGCACCGGCGGCGGCATCGGTTACAACCGCGACGAGTTTGAGGAGATCGCCAAGCGCGGCATCGAGCTTTCGCCCGTGAACGAAATCCTCATCGAAGAATCCCTCCTCGGCTGGAAGGAATACGAAATGGAAGTCATGCGCGACCAGGCCGACAACTGCGTCATCATCTGCTCCATCGAGAACTTCGACCCCATGGGCGTCCACACCGGCGACAGCATCACCGTCGCGCCCATCCAGACCCTCACTGACAAGGAATTCCAGATCATGCGCGACCAGAGCTTCGCCGTGATCCGCGCCGTCGGCGTCGAGACCGGCGGCTCGAACATCCAGTTCGGCGTCAGCCCGGAGAACGGCCGCATGGTCATCATCGAGATGAACCCGCGCGTCAGCCGCAGCTCCGCGCTCGCGTCCAAGGCCACCGGCTTTCCCATCGCGAAGATCGCCGCCAAACTCGCCGTCGGCTACCTGCTCGACGAACTCAAGAACGACATCACGCGCGAAACCCCGGCGAGCTTCGAGCCGAGCATTGATTACGTCGTCACCAAGATTCCGCGCTTCGCCTTCGAGAAATTTCCGCAGGCCGACCCCACGCTCACCACGCAGATGAAAAGCGTCGGCGAAGCGATGGCCATCGGCCGCACGTTCAAGGAAAGCCTGCAAAAATGCCTGCGCTCGCTGGAGATTGGCCGCAGCGGTTTGGGCGGTGACGGCAAACCCTGGCGCATTGGCACGGAAGTCTATGGCGACCGCGACATCCTCCCGCGCGACGTCATCAGCCGCAAACTGAGCGTGCCCAACGCCGAACGCATCTTCTTCATCCGCCACGCCCTGCGCGCCGGCTTCACCATCGAGGAGATTTTCAACCTCACGAAAATCGACCGCTGGTTTCTGGTGCAGATCAAAGAGATTGTGGATTTTGAGGAAGAGCTGGCGGGGGCGAAAAACTAATGAGATATGAAATGGTGGAAGCATCTGTCTGCAACTGCCATTTACCTCTTTCAACGACGGTGGTGGCGCTTGATTGCAGCCACTAGGGCAGAACACCCGGATAATTTCCTTCAACAGATAACCGGCTTGCAGGAAAAGTTGTCCACATTGTCACCGCGCGAAATCCGCCGATTTGCAGAATTTTATGAAGGCCGGCGCAACCAGACCTTTGCGCCTGAACTATGGTATGCGGCCAAGATCATCACGAACAATTTTGCCGAGACCAGTTTTGCCGTCCTTCAGCATTTCATCGTTTTGCGCGGTCGCGAAGATTTCCTGAAAATCATTTCTTCACCGGAAAACCTCGCTGCGCATACGTTGCCCAAGAACTTGGACCGTGAGGTCGTGCGCAATATCTGTCGCAAAGTTTATGCCGAAAAAACTGACAAGCCGCTGACCGCCTCGCTGCTTGCTTCGGTTTGGATCATTCGTCAACGCGCCCGGCAGCGAATCAAGTTCCGAAAGTCTATCGCGGGCATCAAGGCATGGGACAAAGCAAATCATTTCGGCGACCTGAAAAACAAGTTTTGGAATCAGGAATTGGCGGACGCCAAGACCTCTGAGAATGTCCAAAAATTTCTTCCCATCCACGAGAAACTAGCGGAGAACGGTGTCGCTTATTGCCAACTCTATCTGGGTTGCATTTACTGGCTGGGCAAAAACGTGCCCAAGGACATGGCCAAAGCGGTCAAATATATGCGTGCCGCCGCTTATCAAAATGTGCCGTTGGCGCAGGCTTGCATGGGGGTGTTTTTTCTCAAGGGCGAAGGTGTGGAGCAAGATTATCGGTCCGCAGCGGATTGGTTTCGTCAGGCGGCGGCGCAGGGTGATGCGCACGCGCAACGGGAGTTAGGGCAACTGTATCGCAGAGGCCAAGGAGTCCACCGGGATTACTCACAAGCCATCAAGTGTTTTCAGGCTGCCGGTGATAGTGGGGATTGGGACGGTTTCAACGATCTCGGATTGCTTTTCCTGAACGGCGAAGGTGTGGAGAAAAATTATGAGGCGGCTATCGTCTGGTTTGAAAAGGCCGCAGCTATGGATTATCCGCTCGCCATCCACAATCTAGGTGTGGTGTTTAAGAAAAATGATTTCGCCCGTCATTCCGACGAAAAAGCTTTTCAATATTTTACCCAAGCTGCGGAAAAGGGTCATGGTTCGTCCCTGCACAATCTCGGGTTTTGGTATCAAAAAGGACGATTTGTCAAACAAGACTACGCCCGTGCGAAAGAATACTACGCTCAGGCTGTCGCCAAGAATGTTCCCACTTCCATGCTCAATCTGGCCGTGCTGTATCAAAATGGTTGGGGAGTGGAGCGTGATTATAGCCGGGCAAAAAATTTATACGAGCACGGCGCGGCATTGGGCAATGCCACATGCTTTAACAATCTAGGGGTACTATATAAAAACGGCTTTGGTGTCGAAAAAGATCCGACCAAAGCCGTCTCCTCTTACCGTCAAGCTGCCGAACATGGCAGTCCCGAGGGCATGTATAACTTGGGGCTGCAATATGCCAAAGGCGAAGGCGTGGCCAAGAGCGATGAAGAAGCGGCTAAATGGTATCGCTTGGCCGCAGAAAAGGGCTTTGCATCGGCGCAATGCAATTTAGGCCACTTTTATCTACAAGGGACAGGCGTGCCTCAAGATCACGCGGAAGCTGTGAAACTTTTTGAAAAGGGTGCGGAAAAGGGGCACGCGATGAGCTTGAATAATCTGGGCGATTGTTATGAGACCGGCAAAGGTTTGCCGCAGGATTTTGCAAAGGCAGTCCACTATTATCGGCTCGCGGCGGAAAAAGGGGTGACGCTCTCGATGATGAGTCTCGGCAATCTGCTCCAAGAAGGCAAAGGTGTTTCTCAAAATAAGGCGGAAGCTTATCAATGGTTCCAAAAGGCGGCTGATAAAGGTGATGAAAAGGCCAAGGCCAAATTGGTGGAGTGGAGCGAAGTCATTCAAGCACCCGATAAAATATAAATCCCAACGGGCTTCAAATCCATCAGCCCAGGGTTGGCATCCGCGCCGGCAGGCAATCCGTGCCGGATGGGCCACCCACGCCTAGCCTGGGGAAGGGAGGTTGGAATCGGCGAAAACCACGTTAAATCAAAATCATTTCCGTCGTCCGTTTCTCCAGGATCGGGCTGATTCAGGTAAAACCTGGGTTGATTCATCTTTAAGGTGAGTTGACTCATCCCCAAGCTGAGTTGATTCAGGAAAATGATGAGTTGACTCATCAATAACATGAATCAACTCATGAAAAAGGTGAGTTGACTCACCTTAAAGATGAGTCAACCCAGGAAAAACATGAGTCAACTCAACAAAATGATGAGTCAACTCATCTTTTCACTGAGTCCGTCCAAAAACAGGACAGTTGGCGGCGGGTGGCCTCAAGGTGTGGGCTTGGTGGCCGCTTTTTTGGCCCGTGGGCCGGTGGAAAAGCGGGTTTTGACGGTGTTAATATAGTCGTCATAGGCGCCGGCGCGGTTGGCAACCTTGGCCGAGGCATAAACGTCGAGGGTTTCGCTGTAGAGATCGCTGTGCAGGGCGCGGAGGGTGTCGTCGGTGTCGGTGTTCAGGCTGGCGATGAGGGAGGCGACCTGTTGGAGCGGGGTGAGCAGGGCGGCGTCTTTGTTGAACTCGGCGACGTTGAAGGTGCCGGGCAGGGCTTCGGGATGCTGGGCGACGAAGTTGATGGTGGCCTGCGCGATGCCCTGGCTGGCCTCAGTGATGTTGCGCAGTTGCTTGCGCTGGGCGTCGTTGAGGTTGAGCAGGAACGGGAGGTTGGTGCGGATGGTGGCGACGGCGGCGGTGATGTTGGTGACGGCTTGCGCGGTGAGCGCGCTGCTGACGAGGTTTTGTGAACTCATATTGGTGGTGTTGTTTTGTTGGTTGCTGGCCGCCATCACGTCCTCCACGGTGCCATCGGTCCAGCGGGCGCCCGGCGCGCCCCAGCACAGGGGCTGCCCATTGGGCAGGGTCTGGTTCCAAAGGAGCGGGGTGGCCATTTTTTTATTTTATAGTTTTGTTTGAAGCCCGGCCCTTCTGTGGCCGCACCTATGTTTCAACAGGAAACGCCCGAACCGTCAAGCGGGAAGAGGCCGTTTTGAAAAGTAGAATTTGCAGTTAAAATTAAAATCAATTTTCCGAATCAGCAGATTTTTGGCGCTGGTGCCCGCCTGAAAAATTTCCAACGCCTCGCCAGTTCGGACGTTGAAGCGGGCAGAAGCCCGCCCTACGTTTCCGTCCCCGCCACCCGAAAGCGCCAGAGGACTGGCGCAGTCCAAGACGCTGCGCGCAGTTCGAGGGTCGTCAGAAAACGCGCCAGCGTCTTGGACTGCGGTAGCCCTCTACCGCTTTTCCCCGCGAACCACACGAACCACGCGAAAATTAAAACCGGATTCCCGTTCGCGTATTTGGCGTCTTTCGCGGTTCATTCTGCTTCAACTCCTTCAGAGTTGTTTTCATTTTGCCCGTTCACCCAGCGTAGCCGCTGCGCGTCAACGCTGGGCTGAATGCTTCAACCGCATTGCGGTTGGAGCGCGGCTGTGTCCCGCGCCGAGCGGGATCAGCCGCAGCACGTTCGCAAACCCACGCCGCAAAACATTTTCAACCGCCTCCGCCCATCCACCCGCTGCGACTGGTCCTGCGGACACAGTCGCGCTCCGTCCGAAAGCTCCATCAGGAGCAAAATCTTTATAACCACCCGAGCGACCCCATTCCCCAGCCCCGTCGGGGGCGGCATATTCCGGTGCTGGCGCACGGCCACCAAAGTATTCAACCGCGAATCACACGAACCACGCGAAAATTAAAACCAAATTCTCATTCGCGTATTTGGCGTATTTCGCGGTTCATTCCGCTCCAGCTCCTTCAGAGTTATTTTCATTTTGCCCGTTCACCCAGCGCAGGTGTTTGCGCACGGACACCATTGCGTTGCCCAACGCCGTGCTGAAGGCTGCAACCGCGTTACGGTTGGTTCGGCGCCGATTCGCCGCTCTGTGACCGCCCGGCGTCTTTCCCCCTAGCTACAAAAATGTGGCAGGCGTTAGGCAAAGCTACGCGGATGTAGGAAGCTTGCGGAGTTGCTTACAGCGAGCGGAGAAATGTTTGTATAGTTAGCAGGAGTTTTAAGGGGTTTTCACGAAATCTGCCGCGGCTCATCGGCTTGGCATCCCGCTTGCAAACAGTCGGGTTGTGGTGGTGAAAACTGACATCCAGGAAACGTTGGCGGAGAGGACTAGCTGCCCCGCGACTTGCGCGACTCCGGCGGCGTGCCCGGGACTGGCGCACTGCACCGCCCCTGCCGAATCGCTTGGCCGCCGAGATGCGGAGGCGCCCATTGAAAAAGTATTTGTTCCGAGCCTTCCAACGTCGGCGGAAATGGACGAAGACGACGAGCCGCAGTCGAAAAATTTCACTTCCACGCGCAACGCCTGCAAGCTCTGCACGCCGCTGGGCGCGTGTCTGGCGTTTCGCGGCGTCGAGGGTTGCATCCCGTTTCTGCACGGCTCGCAGGGCTGCTCGACTTACATTCGCCGTTATCTCATCAGCCATTTCCGCGAGCCGATTGATATCGCGTCGTCGAACTTCCACGAGGACAGCGCGATTTTCGGCGGCAGCAAAAATTTCACGCAGGGCGCGCTGAACGTCACCCGCCAATACCAGCCGCAGCTCATCGGCGCGGCCACGACCTGCCTCGCCGAAACCATCGGCGAGGACATGGCGCGGCTCCAGCATGAGCTCAAGGAGCAGCACGGCGATGCCGCCGCGCCCATTGTCCACGTCTCCACGGCGAGCTATCGCGGCACGCACATTGACGGTTTTCATTCCGCCGTGCGCGAGTTGGTGGAGCAAATCGCGGTGGCCGGTGAAAAAAATAAAAGTGTCGCGCTTTTCCCTGGCATGGTTTCCACCGCCGATCTGCGGCATCTGAAAGAAATGTTCGCGGACTTCAATCTGCCGTTCACCTTGCTGCCGGATTATTCGGAGTCCATGGACGGCGCGACGTGGTCGGAATATGAAAAGCTGCAATCCGGGGGCACGCCCATCGCCGCCATCCGCGCGCTTGGCTCGGCGCAGGCCGCGATTGAATTCGGCCGCACGCTCGTCGAAACCAAGACCGGCGGGACCGTGTTGCAAACCAAGTTTGGCATTCCGCGCCGGCTGCTGGGTTTGCCGATGGGCATCCGCGAGAGCGATGCTTTCTTCAACGCCCTCGCCGAAATCGCTGGCGCCGAGACGCCTGTGAAATATCAGCGCGAACGCGGCCGGCTCGTGGACAGTTTGATTGACGGGCACAAATATGCTTTCGAGAAACGCGCCATCGTTTTCGGCGAGGAAGATTTGGTGATCGGTTTGACGGCGTTGCTCTGCGAAATCGGCGTAACGCCCGTCTTGTGCGCCAGCGGCGGCCGGAGCAAACAGCTTGAAAAAAGTCTGCGCGCGGCCGTTCCCGATCTGCCGGCGGAAGCGCTGGTGAAAGAAGGTTATGATTTCGCCGAGATCGCCGAGGCGGCGCCGGGCTTGAAGCCGGATTTCCTCATCGGCAGCAGCAAGGGCTATTCGATCGCGCGGCGGCTGAAGGTGCCCCTGATCCGCGTCGGATTTCCGATCCATGACCGCATCGGCGGCCAGCGCGTGCTGCATCTGGGCTATCGCGGGGCGCAGGAATTGTTCGACCGCATCATCAACGCGCTGCTGGATGTGAAACAGGAAACCTCACCCATCGGTTACAGCTACCTATGATCTCAACCCTTGAACCAACCTGCGGCGCGTCCACGCTGGCGCCGATTGATTTCAAAAACCATCCGTGCTTTGACAAGGAAGCGCATAAGAAATTTGGCCGTGTGCATCTGCCGGTCGCGCCGCGCTGCAACATTCAGTGCAATTTCTGCAATCGTAAATACGATTGCATGAACGAAAGCCGTCCGGGCGTGACGAGCACGGTGCTCACGCCGCAGCAGGCCATTGCGTATCTGCGCGATGTCGTATCCAAACGCCCGGAAATTTCCGTCATGGGCATCGCGGGGCCGGGTGATCCGTTCGCGAATCCCGAGGAGACGATGGAGACGCTGCGGCTCACGCGGAAGTATTTTCCGAAAATGATTCTGTGCGTGGCCACGAACGGTTTGAACGTCGCGCCTTACGTGGATGAAATGGCCGAGCTGCAAGTCAGCCACGTCACGCTGACGATCAATGCGATTGATCCGGCCATCGGCAGCGAGATTTACGCCTGGGTGCGCGATGGCAAGCGGCCGTTGCGCGGCGCGGAGGCCGCTGCCGTCCTGAGCGCGCGGCAGATTGACGCGCTGGTGAAGTTAAAGTCGCGCGGCATCACCACGAAGATTAACACCATCATCATGCCGGGCGTGAATGACGATCACATTCAAGACGTCGCGAAGAAGGTTTCTGCGCTCGGTGCGGACATCATGAATCTCATGCCGTTGGTGCCGGTGAAAGGCGCGGCGTTCCAGGATTTGCCGCCGCCGGATACGATGACCACCGCGCGCCTGCGCTTGCAATGCGGGCAGTTGCTGCCCCAGATGACCCATTGCGCCCGCTGCCGCGCCGATGCCGTTGGCTACATCGGCGAGGACATGACCACCGACCAGCACGACGCCTTGAATCATTACGCCAATGCTACTTTGAATCCCGCGGAGAATGACCTGCGGCCGTTTGTCGCCGTGGCCACGCTGGAAGGCGCACTGGTCAACCAGCATCTCGGCGAGGCGGAAAAGTTTTTGGTTTATGAAGCTGACGCCCGGATGCCTGGTAATTACCGCGTGAAAGAAACTCGTCCCGCGCCGCCCGAAGGCGGCGGCGAAGAGCGTTGGGCCGAGTTGGCCATCACTTTGAAAGATTGCCGCGCTTTGCTCGTCAACGCCGCCGGCCCGACGCCGATGAAAGTGCTCACGCAACACGGCCTGAAAGTTGTCGAGATGGAAGGTCTGATTGACGAAGGCTTGCGCGCGGTGTTCGCCGACAAGCCGATTCCGGTCGGCCTGAAAAAACGTTTCACCAGATGTGGTGCCGGCGTCAACTGCAAAGGCACCGGCACCGGTTGCGGCTAACCCCATCCTCCACCACCGATGAACCTGGATAAACACAGATATTTTTCCAACGCCAAGGCGGTGCGGTCGCCGCTTTTAGGCTGGATCGGGAATCGCAGCGCCACGCTGCTTTCGGGCGCTAGCCATCGCGCCAAACGTGGTGCCGCCGTCGCGGTCTGCCACCCGAAGCCAAATGCCAGCCCTGATCATTTGTGTGCCTCCGTGGTTAATTTCTTCGCCAACAGCTATCAACCTATAACCATCAACTAAACATGCCCGTTCCCTCCGCCCAAGTCATCGCCGCGCTCGAAAAGCAGGCCGACCACGAACTGCTCGCCAGCCAGAATTATCTGGCGATGTCGTATTGGTGCGATGTGCATCATCACGCCGGCTTTGCCAGCTTCTTCAAAAAACAGGCCGGGGAAGAACTGGAACATGCGCACAAAATTCTCAAACATCTCGCTGATCGCGATGTCGTGCCGAAGCTCGGTGCGGTCCCGGCTCCCCTCGGGAATTTTAAGGCGCTCATTGAAACCGCTCAGGCCGCTTTTGATTTTGAGCGCGCCAATACTGCCGGCATTCATGCCGCCTACGAAGTGGCTCTGGCGGAAAAAGATTATCCCGCCCAAGTCCTCCTGCACTGGTTCATCGCCGAGCAGGTCGAGGAAGAAGCCTGGTCGGACAAGCTGCTGGTCAAAACCCGCGAAGCCGGTTGCGCCGGAGCCTTGATGAATCTGGACCGGCACTTGGAGAAAATGCTTGGCCGCGATCTCGCCGAAAGCTGAAAACAATTTTGCCATCAACGATCAACCAACCACCAAAAATTAATTATGAGTAAACCAGCACATCACATATTTGTCTGCGGCAGTTTTCGGCCCGCCGGTGCGGCGGGCGTCTGCCACAAAAAGGAATCCTCGCGCCTGCTCCAGCATCTCTCCACCGAGGTGCAGGATCGCAGCCTCGATGATGTCATGGTCTCCAGCACCGGCTGCTTAAACCTGTGCGACAGTGGCCCGGTGGTGGTCGTTTATCCCGAAAACGTCTGGTATAAACACGCGACCATCGAAACCGCCGAGGCCATTCTCGACAGCCTCGAAGAAAAGGCCGAGTTACCACCGGCCACGCTGTTCGCCTGTATCAAATAACCACGAAATACCCGAACCACTCGAAAGGAATCATCCGTGACCCGAATCAAATCGCTTTTCCTTTTCACGTTATTTCGCGTGTTTCGTGGTTTATAAAATGAATCCGCACCTGATCGACACCACCCTGCGCGACGGCGAACAGGCCGCCGGCGTGGCGTTTTCGCGGTCGGAAAAAATCGGCATCGCGTCCGCGCTCGCCCGCGCCGGCGTGCCGGAGCTGGAACTCGGCATCCCCGCGATGGGTCAGGCGGAGATTGACGACATCAATGCCGTCAGTGACCGCGTCAACGGCGTGCGGCTGACCACCTGGTGCCGCGGAACGCGCGCGGATTTGCAAGCCGCCACGCGCTGCCGCGTTCACGGCGCGCATTTTTCGCTGCCGGTTTCAGAAATTCATTTGCGCGCGTGGAAGAAAGATCGCAAATGGGTTTTGCGCATGCTGGTGGAACTGGCGGCCGAGTTTCGCGACACGTTCCAATTTCTTTCCGTCGGCGCGCAGGACGCGTCGCGCGCGGACCGGGAATTTCTCACTGAGTTCGCGCATACCGCCGAGGCCGCCGGGCTTTGCCGGCTGCGCGTCGCGGACACCGTGGGCATTTTGAATCCGCTGCAAACGGCGGAACTCTTTTCATCGCTGCGCCTCGCCGTGCCGAATTTAAGCCTGGAATTTCACGGCCATAACGACCTCGGCATGGCGACGGCGAACACCATCGCCGCGCTCGCGTCCGGTGCCGATGCCGCGAGTGTCACCGTCAATGGCCTCGGCGAACGCGCCGGCAACGCGCCGTTGGACGAAGTCGTGATGGCGGCGCGGCTCACTTTGGACGCCGATTGCGGCGTGAAGACGCGGCAGCTTGCCGCGTTGGGTGATCTGGTCGCCTGCGCATCATGCCGTCCGCTGGCGCCGGAAAAACCCGTCACCGGTGCGGCGGTCTTTCGCCACGAATCGGGCATTCATTGCGGCGGTCTGCTCCAAAACCGCGCCACCTACGAGCCCTTCGCCGCCGAGGACGTTGGCCATGTGCCCACCGAAATGGTGTTGGGCCGGCATTCCGGCACGCGGCTGCTGCGCCAAAAACTGGAGCAGATGAAAAGGGATTTTCCACCGGTGCTGCTGCCGGCTTTGCTAGCGGCAGTTCGACGATTTTCCGCGGTGCGCAAACGCAACGTGACCGACGCGGAATTACAAAACCTCGCAGATAAACTTAAACCAAATCATGGCCTTCCAGATCTATAAAAAATACGGCAACGCCGAAACCATCCGCTACGAAAAACTCCAGCCGCTCAAACTCGGCGGGCGCGACGGACTCATCGCGCAACACGTCAAGACCTTGACCGGCGACCAGACGCGAAGCTGGAAACTGGGTGCAAGCACGTTGCTAAAACTGGCCGGGTTCGCCGGCGCGGTGGACGAACTGGCGGTGCTTTTCGATGTCACGGGCAAAGACGCCACGAACGTCTGCCTCTACGAACTGTCGCGGATTCACGGCAGTTGTATGGACACTTCCACGCAGCTCGCGCTGGATTTCGCCGTGGTCGTGGATGAGGAAATGGGTGACGACGCGGCGACCTATGCGCAGAGCTTTGAAATTCCCGTGCCGGAAAAACCACGTTTGCTCGGCGAAACGCTCGCGCTCTCCGGCGGCCCCGGCGGCGGCGACTGGAAATGGGTCGGCACCTCGCTGCAGCTCGGCGCGACGGTGGTGCCAGCGCAGCACGGCCATGGTCACGGCACGGGCGAACCGTGCCCCAGCTGCTCGTGCGGTCGCCGCGAAGCCATGAACCAATGATTTTCCATGTGCGTTGAAGCGGTTCCCAAATCGAAGTGCGCCGGGAAAAATAACTGCGGTTGCGGCGCCCATGGTCACGCCAAAACCGCCGGGCTGAATCCGCGATCGATTCGCACGATCAAATTTGGCGAGGAGGCTGCGCGCCAGTGCAGTTGTAGCGGCGGCGGGCGTTGTCCGCGTCATTATCTTGCGCCTACCGGCTATGTCCTCGGCGGCTTCCTGATTTTGCATTTGGCCGTCAACGCCCTCACACTTTGGCCGGGCAAATTTCAGGCAACCGTCAACCGCATTCATTCGCTCGGCGCGCTGTTGCCGGTCTTGGAAATCAGCCTGGCCACCGTCCTGACTTTTCACATCGTTGTCGGCCTGCGCCTAATGCGCCGCAACAAATTGAAGTTCATCACCGGCGGGCATTTTCACGGCAGCCCCATGCGGCAATGGCTGCAACGCGTCACCGCCGTGATCATGCTGGCGTTTATTTTGTTTCATGTCGCCGTGATGCATCGCTGGTTTGGCGGTCGCTTCGATCCGCACGACGCTTTCAGTTCCGCGTCTCATGCCGTCTGGCAATTCTGGCACGGACAAGCCGCCGGCAGCTTTCCCAATTTACTGTTCGCACAATTCTACCTGCTTGGCATCGTCGCGGCGGTCTATCATGTCGCCAACGGTCTGGCCACCGGCGCAGAAGTGCTCGGCTGGGTAAGCACACCGGCGGCGCAAGACCGGCTCTGGCGCGTTTCCATTTGCGCCGCTCCCATCCTGCTTCTGGTTGGCATGACGGCGTGGTGGGCGTTGGCGCTTCGATGATCAGTCCGCGCCGATGATGACGCTGGACGCCTTGATGATGGCTTAAGCCTTTTGGCCTTTCTTGAGCTTCAGGCCGGCGGCCGATTCGGAAGTGATGCTCGATACGATTTCGATGCCCGGGGCGATTTCCAGCGTGATGGAACTGCTGACCGGACCTTTCTTGAGGCTGGTTACTTTTCCAGGGATGATGTTGCGGGCGCTGATTTTCATGATCGAATTTGAATTTTGTGGCGTTTCAGTTTTCGTCGGCTTCAAAAAAATTACTTCAATACCAGCGCCTCCGGAATCCGTCCCCGGTTGGCTTGGCGTCCCACCCGCCCGCCCGCCACCGAAGCCACATCCGCGTAACTTTTCGGAATCAAAACTTCATTCAAGTGGGAATTTTTCGACGGCAGTTTTCGGCGGAATCATGTCAATCGCCATAAAACCATTGTGTCACAATGGTTTTATCGTTTTGCCGAAATAATTAGCCGCTTGGCATCACAGTTGCAAAAGGAGTTCGCGTCCGGCGGCGTTTTTATTTGTCCCGGAGCGACACGATAATGGCAATCAACGACAGAATCATATCAGCCAGCCCCGTGCAGGCGCGGCGGCTCGCGCGGCAATGGTCGCAGGCGGAGCTGGCGGAGCGCGCCGGCATTTCGCGCGCGGCGGTCAGCGCCATCGAGGGCGAACGCCTTTCGCCATCGGTCGCGACGGCGCTGGTGCTGGCGGCGGTGTTCGAGTGTTCCGTCGAGGAATTATTCGGACGCGGCGGAATTTCTCAACCGCGCGGGTTGGAATGGGCTTGGAAGCCGCGCGGTGAATCGAGCCGTTATTGGGAAGCGGAAATTGGGCAACGCCGGCTGCTCTATCCGGTCGAGGCGATGACTTTGAATCCGACGCCGCACGATGGTGTCTGGCAGAACGGCGTGTTGCGCGACAGCGGTTCGGCGGCGGAAACGACGCTGGTGATGGCGAGCTGCGATCCGGCGGCGGGTTTGCTCGCGGCGGAATACGCGCGGGCTTCGGGTTTTCGATTGCTCGTGTTTCCGCGCGGCGGGCGAACCGCGCTGGAATTGTTGCGGCAAAAGTTGGTTCACGTCGCGGGCTTGCATTATTCCACGGAGGACGCCCCGGAGCGCAATGCTGAATCGGCGCGCGCGCAAGTCGGCAGCGAGTGCCGGCTGCTGCGCGTAGCAAAATGGGAATCCGGTATCGCGCTGGCGACGGACGACCGTTCGCGCTCGGCGGAATCCGTGGCGCGGCGGTCGCTGCGCTGGGCAGCACGCGAATCCGGTTCGGCAGCGCGCGAATGTCTCGACGGACTGCTTGGCAAACGGCATTTCACCGGTCGCGAGGTAAACGGCCACGCAGCGGTGGCCGAGGCCGTGCGCGCGGGCTGGGCGGAAGCGGGCGTTTGCGTGCGGTTCAGCGCGGCGGAAGCCGGCTTGAATTTTCTGCCGGTGCGTTCCGAAACTTTGGATTTGTGTTTCCCCACTACTTTTCAACACGACCCGCGCATTCAGGCACTCGTGCGCTTGCTGCAAGCCCGCGCCTGTCGCCGGCTCATCAGCGAACTGCCCGGTTACGATGCTCGCGAGACGGGAGAAATTCTGGCTTTATGACCTCACCAAAAAACTCTTCGCCGCTGGAAATCCGATTAACGGAAATTGGCCGCGTCCACTCACCGTTTAAGCAGGCGACCGGCACGCCGATCCAGCCGTATCGCGCCGGCAGCGCGCCGGGCTACATCACATTGCGGCCGGAATTCGTGGATGGGTTGGCCGACCTCGACGGGTTTGACCGGGTGTGGCTGATTTATTGGTTTCATCGCGCGGCGGCGGCGAAGATGAGCGTGATTCCATACCGCGACACGGTGGCGCACGGCTTGTTTGCCACGCGCGTCCCGGCGCGGCCGAATACCATTGGCATGTCCTGTGTGCGGCTGCTGAACATCGAGGGCAACATTCTCCGGCTCGCTGAAGTGGATATTTTGGACGACACGCCGTTGCTCGACATCAAGCCCTACGTTCCGCAATACGACAATTATCCGGTGCAGCGGTGCGGCTGGCTGGACACCGTGCCCGACAAGCCCGTCGTGGCCGATGACCGCTTTGAGCGCAAAGATTTTCCAATTCCGGCCTGAATTTTTTTCCCGAATCAAATAAACAAACAAAAGACAATGAAACATCAAATCACACTCACCTCAAAATTGAATTTCACCTGCTTGCTTGCGGCGGCGCTGCCCGTTGCGCTTTCAGCTTCGCCAACGACGATCAGTCAGGTGGTCGCGGCGGACACCTACGTCTCTTCCGGCCAGCCGACATCGAATTTTGGCACCATGGGCGGGATGGAGATTGCCGTGCCTACTTCCTCGCAAAACCGCACCGAAGAATCGCTCATCCGTTTTAATACGGCGTCCATCGAATCCGCTTTTAATGCGGATTACGGCGTTGGCGATTGGACGATCACCTCCATCACCTTGAGCCTGTTCTCAAATTTTTCAACCGCAGGTCAACAACCGGGCAATAGCAGTTTCAACAAGATCGCCGCTGGCGGGTTTGAGTTCGACTGGCTCAGCAATGACAGTTGGAGCGAGACGGGAATCAATTGGAACTCCCTTTCCACAGTGCTGCCCGGAACCGGAAACAATACCTCGGCCTCGCTCGGCGACTTTTATTGGTCGGCCGACGGCAGCACGAGTCAGAACTGGACGCTCGGTCTGGACTCCAATCTGCTCAATGACATCGCCACTGGCGGCCCGGTGACGATTCTCGGTCAGCCGACGGCCGGCAGCACGGTGGGTTATTTGTTCAACACGCTGAACAATAATCCGGCCTATCTGAATGTGACGGCGGATGTGACCACCACGCCGGAGCCGTCGGCGCTGGCACTGGCGGCTTGCGGCCTGGCCGGAATCGTGGCCGTTCGCCGCTGGAAAAATCCGAGATGAATTCGCTGCGAAACAATCTTGTCATCGTGAGCCTGTGCCTTGGTCGCATCGCCGGGGCGCAGGTGACGAACAGCTCGATGACCACGGCGGACGCATTTCTCTGCACCGGCTCGACAAACTACGATGGCGGCGCGGATTTGACCGGGCTGAATTTTGGCGCGGCTGGCACGCTCGTCGTCGCGCCTGCGTCGTCGGCCAATGGCGAATTTCAGAGCGTCATCAAATTCAACCTCGCGGACGGCGTGGCGCAGTTCAACTCGGCCTACGGCTCCAATAACTGGACCATCACCGGCGTTACGTTGGATTTGACGAGCAACTACGGTGTTGGCGGTGTGCAGCCGAACAATCCGATTTTTCCCGTCATTAGCGGCGGACAATTCGTGATCGAATGGTTATCCGACGACGATTGGCTGGAAGGCACCGGCACGCCCAATCTGCCCACGACGGATGGCGTTTGCCACAACTCGTTGCCGGCGCTGCTGGTGCCGCCGCGCGAAATTCTTTGCACGAACACTTATTCGCCGCCGGGCAACAACGTTCATGTCTTTTGGCCGCTGCCGCTCACCACAAATCTCGTCTCGGACATTTGCGGTGGTGGTGATGTGACATTTCGTGTTTACGCGGCAGACAACCAGGTCGGCTATTTGTTCAACTCCTACAAATACGGGCGCGGCAACGAGCCGCTGATCCATGTCGTCGCCACGCCATTGCTGAAAACTTTCTCCGCCGGTTTTGCGAACGGCGGTTTCCGACTGGCCGGCATCGGCAACAACAACACGACATATCAAATCCAGGCCAGCACCAACCTGGCGACGACGAACTGGCTGACAATCGGCACGGCGACCGCCGACGGCAATGGTAACATTTTGTTTGATGATGTCAGCGCGACCAACGCGCAGTGCTTTTACCGCTTCAGCCAATGAACGCGCGGCAAACTTTTTTTATTCGTTCGCCCGGCGGGTTCACGCTGATTGAATTGCTGGTGGTAATTGCCATCATCGCCATTCTCGCTGCGGTGTTGCTGCCCGCGCTCGCCCGCGCGAAGGATAAGGCGCACGCAACACAATGCGCCGGCAATCTGCGCCAATGGGGGCTGGCCATGCGGATGTATGCCGACGACAACGGCGATTTCCTGCCGCGTCGCGGCCAGGGCGTGCAGACGCTGGCGCTCATCACGCGGCTGGATGACTGGTTCAACGCGTTGCCGCCATATTTCGGTTTGCCGTCGTTCCTGCAACTCGTCACCGACGGCAACAAACCGGCGGCTGGCGACCACAGCATTTTCGTCTGTCCGGACGCAACGGATCCAGGCGGAACTTTTTTTTTGTGCTACGGACAGAACATGAATCTTTCGACTTGGAACCTGCCGCTGGCGACGAAGTTTTCTGCCGTCGTTCAACCCGATTCCGTGGTTGCTTTCGGTGAAAGCCCAGGCCCGTATGCTTCGACCTATCCGTCCAAACAGCCTTATAGCATCGTGGCGCGGCACGTCGGGCGGATCAACCTGCTGTTTCTCGCCGGCGAGGTGCAGTCGTTCAAGGGAAGCTACGTCGGCTGCGGCGTGGGCGATCCGGATCTTGATGACGTGCGCTGGCTCACCGGCACGGCCAGCGACGCGCAGGCGCACAACTATTAATAACCATGAGAAATAAAATCATCCTGTTGTTCATCATTGCGCTGGCCGTCATGCTGACGATTCATCATCACGTTCTTGCCAAACATGCTGCCCGGCAACGCGTCGTGCGCTGTGCCGTGATTGGCGGGATGACGATGACGGGATTATGGCCGGAGATTTCCAAGATGTTCGAGGCACAAACCGGCTATCACGTCGAAGTCGTGGTGACCGGCGTGCGGCCGGTGCTCGACAAGGCCATCCGCGCTGGCCAGGTGGATTTGCTCACGATGCACTCCGGCGATATCACCACGGACATCGTCGCCGACGGTATCGGTGTCAACATGCGGCCGTGGACGCGCAACGAACTGGTCATCGTCGGTCCGACAAACGACCCGGCGCAGATTCGCGGCATGACCAACGGCGCGGAGGCGTTGAAAAAAATCGCCGCCGCGCAGGCGAGGTTCGTAGATTTTGAAGGCATCGGCAGCCGCGAATTGACGCACACGCTCTGGCGGCTGGCCGGCATTGATCCCAAGGGGGATTGGCTGATCAAGGATGACACCGCCATTTCCAAATGGAACGTGCTGCAATTCTGCCGCTCAAATCACGCCTGCGTCGTCGTCGGCTACATCCCGGCGCTGACTGGCAAAATGCAGAACGACGGCATGGAGATTCTCGTCAAGAACGACCCGGTCATGCGCCGACCTTACATCGTCATGGAGGCGAATCCAAAAAAATTTCCAGACGCCAACTTTGCCGGGGCGCGGGCACTGTCGGATTTTCTGCTGTCACCGAAAGTGCAAAATCTTCTCCTGGGATTTGGGCGCGACAACACAGGCAACCATCCATTGTTTTTTCCCGTTGCTGCCGCCAAACTATAACCAGAATAAAAATGAAACGCATTCTAACTTCACTGTTCGCCAGCGCAGCAATGCTGTTCGCGGCTCAAACCGGCCTGCCGGCGGCGCAAGTCACGGTCTTCGCTGCCGCGAGCCTGACGGATTCGCTCAAACAAATTGCCGCCGATTACGAAAAAGCTTCCGGTGACAAAATCATTTTTAACTTTGCGGCATCCGGCACGCTCGAACGGCAGATCGAGGCGGGCGCACCGGCAGATATTTTCTTTTCAGCCGACGAGGCAAAGGCCGACACGTTGGAGAAAAAAGGGCTGCTCGCCAGCGGCACGCGGAAAAGCCTGCTCGGCAACACGCTCATCATCGTCACCACGCCAGACACCGCCGCGATTCATTCGCCAGCAGATTTGACTAACGCGGCCATCCAGCACCTTGCGCTCGGCGACGAGAAAATTGTTCCCGCCGGAACTTACGCGAAAGCGTATCTCGAAAAATTGTCGCTCTGGCCGGCGCTCGAAAGTAAAATCGTCCCGTGTGAAAACGTCCGCGCCGTGCTCGCCGCTGTGGAAACCGGCAACGTGGACGCCGGCATCGTGTATAAAACCGATGCGGCGATTTCCAAGAAAGTGAAAGTGGCGTTTGAAGTGCCGGCGGCGGACGCGCCGAAAATTTCCTATCCGCTCGCGCTGGTGAAAGATTCACCGCAGCCGGAAGCCGCCAAAAAATTCATCGCCTACCTGGATTCAGAGCCGGCAACGGCGGTGTTCAAACACTTTGGTTTCATCGTGCTGGCAGAGGCCCCGGCCAAATGAGCGGCGCAGACTGGCAACTGGTCGGTTTCTCGCTGCGGATGGCCTTCGCCAGCCTGCTACTGATTTTACCGGTTGGCCTCGCGTTGGCGTGGTGGCTGGCGCGCAAAACCTGGCGCGGCAAGGCGCTGGTGGAAACGCTCGTCACGCTGCCGCTCGTGCTGCCGCCCGTCGTCACGGGCCTGGTGCTGCTCCAGCTTTTTGGCCGGCGCGGACCGGTGGGAGGCTGGCTGCACCAGGCTTTTGGCATAGACGTGGTGTTCACCTGGCGGGCCGTGGCGCTGGCGCTGGCGGCGATGTCGCTGCCGTTGTTTGTGCGCGCGGCGCGGACGGCATTTGAGGAGGTGGACGTAAAATTCGAGCAGCTCGCGCGCACGCTTGGCGCGGGCGAGTGGCGTGTCTTTTTCACCATCACGCTGCCGCTGGCCAAACGCGGCGTGCTGGCAGGCACGCTGCTGGCGTTCGCCCGCGCACTCGGCGAATTCGGCGCGACGATCATGGTGGCCGGCAACATTCCCGGCCGGACGACCACGCTGCCGGTGGCCATTTACGCGGCGGTGCAAAACGGCGAAGATGCGCACGCTTGGACACTGGCCGGTGTGTCGGCGGTCATCGCGTTCGCGGCGGTGTTCGTCAGCGAAAATCTTCAACAGCGGCGAAAATGAACAACGCCGTGCTCACCGCGAATTTCCGCAAACAATTTCCCGGCGGGCCGGAAATCGTCGCGGACAATCTGCATATCGGCGCTGGCATCACCGTGCTCTTTGGCGCGTCTGGCTCCGGCAAGACGACGGTTTTGCGCTGTCTCGCCGGACTGGAAATGCCCGATGACGGCGAAATTAAATTTGCCGGCGAAGTTTGGTATCGGAAAAGTCGGAAGCGGAAAGCGAACAGCCAAGATCTTTTTCTGCCGTCCCGAAAACGCCAGGTCGGTTTTGTGCCGCAGGATTACGCGCTGTTTCCGCATCTCACCGTGGCCGGCAACATCGGTTACGGCTTGAACGAACTGCCCGACGCCGAACGCGCGGCGCGTGTGGCTGAAACTCTGCGCTGGCTCGGCCTCGACGGGCTGGAACACCGGCTGCCGCGCGAGTTGTCTGGCGGCCAGCAGCAGCGTGTGGCGCTGGCCCGCGCCGTGGTGCGACGGCCAAAACTGTTGCTGCTCGACGAACCGCTCGCAGCCTTGGACACGCCGACGCGGCTGCGGCTGCGCGGCGAATTGCGGCAATTACTCCGACAGCTTGGCATTCCGACGATCCTGGTCACGCACGACCGGTTTGAAGCGCTCGCGCTCGGCGACGATGTGGTGGTGCTGCACGATGGACGGAATGTCCAGCAAGGTGACGCGTCTAAAGTTTTCAGCCGGCCGGAAAATCTGGCGGTGGCGGAAATCACCGCTATCGAAACCATACAGGCAGGAACTATTCTTGAAACTCGCGACGGTCTGGCGACCGTGGCCGTTGGCGACGCACAGTTGATTGCGCTGGCTGAAGATTTACCGGCGGATGCTCGCGAGGTCTATGTTTGCATCCGAGCGGAGGATGTGATTTTGATGCGGGCGGACACGGTTCAATCGAGTCCCCGTAACCGGTGGGCGGCCACCGTGCTGTCGCTGGTGCGCGAAGGCTCACTCGTGCGCGTGAATTTGGACTGCGGATTTCCGCTGGCGGCTTTTTTGACGCAATCGGCTTGCGCCGACTTGGGCTTGCACGCCGGCACGCCTGTGGTTGCTCTGGTCAAAGCGCCGCAGGTTCATCTGATTCCATTTGTCCGCTGAAAGAGCGGCAATTAGCCAGTTGCTCCCGTTCATCGAACGATCCATCAAGCGGATCAACCGCTCCGTCAGCGAAATCTTTGCCCATCACCCGTGCCATCCAATTTTCGCCCCCTCGGCGGTGGCGTTTTCGGCTGTAACAGCGCTGTGTCAGCGCGGTATACCGCGGTCACAAGTGGAAGCCTTGCCCCTTCAGGGGGTGATTATATTTTGGCAGTGCCTTGTCCATCCATTGCTGTATGAGGTTAGGTTCCTCACGCCCCCAAACTTGCCCCGCCAGAATCGTAAATCGCAAATCCGGGGATTCAAAATCAAATTTATGTTTTGGTTCTGGCGGCAATTTCATTTCGCCTTGGGTTAAGGCAAAATGGTTCATCGTTTATGAATCCGGCGTATTTACACTCTCTTGGTCTTGGCACTAAGCACGCAACCATACCATTGTTTTCTTCCGGCAAAGCGCGGCAAATTGCTTCGTCGGGCAATTTTCTAAACGGGCAAAAATTAGCAATCATATATCTCGGGGTGGCGTTATCACTGATTTCCTACTTCGAGACGGTTCGTAAAGTCAAATTATGGCGCTCCGCAAATTTTAGCGTGCTTGAAACCGGCCGCGAATCTTGCGATAGTCTGATGATGAGTGTCATTGAAGCCACCGCCGAAGTTTATTTTACCGCGTTCAAGTCATTGAAGCCGCGACCGTTGTTTTGCCCAATGATCCAATCATTTGGTAACCAGATGTGATGCTGGAAATCCGAAATCTCCCGCGTGGCACTAATCGGTTTGGATGCCTGGCCCCAAAAAGGACGACTAACGTAGGTTTTTTTTCACCGATGCAAACCCAACCGTGACGTTAAATCCGCCCATTTCCTTTCGCTGGATTGGTTGATTCGCGTCCTCTTATTTCAGTTTTTATTTTCTCATGCTTACCGTAGCCGGACTTTCCAAATCATTTGGCGGACGTGAACTGTTTGACGATGTTTCGTTGAACGTCATGTCGGGCGACCGCATTGCCATCACCGGGCCGAACGGCGCGGGCAAATCCACGCTCATTAAAATCATCCTCGGCAAAGAGGAGCCGGATGGCGGCAGCGTGTCGTTCATTCGCGGCACCCGCGTCGGTTATCTGCCGCAGGAAAGCGAGCCCGCGGGTAACGAAACCGTTTTGGAAGTCGCCATCCCGCACGAGCACGAGCACGACGGCCAGTTTGTCGCCAAGGTGAAGCAGATTCTCGCGAGCCTCGGTTTCAAGCTGACGGATTACGACCGGCCGGCCAAGGAAATGTCCGGCGGCTGGATCATGCGCGCCCATCTGGCGCGGCTGCTCGCGGAGGAGCCGGATTTGCTGATGCTCGACGAGCCGACGAACCATCTCGATCTCGAAACGCTCATTTGGTTTCAGGATTACTTGAAATATTATCCCGGCGCGATTCTGATGATTTCGCACGACCGCGAATTTTTGAACAACCTGTGCACGCACATCGCGGAGCTGCGCTCATCCAAGATCATGCGCTACACGGGCAATTACGATGAATATCTGGTGCAGCGCGCGGCGATGGAGGCGACGCTGATCGCCACCGCCAAGGCGCAGCAGCGCGATATTGACCGGCTGCAATTGTTCGCCGACCGTTTTGGTGCGAAAGCCAGCAAAGCCTCGCAGGCGCAGAGCAAACGCAAACAGATCGAGCGCATCAAGGAAGACATGGTGCAAGTGCCGGATGGCCCGGAATCCACGATGGGTTTTCGCTTTCCGCAGCCGCCGCGCAGCGGTCAGCGCGTCATCACCCTGGAGAAGATCAAATTCGGCTACGGCGAAAAATTGATCTACGACGGCATTGGTCTGGAGGTGGAACGCGACCAGCGCATCGTGCTCGTCGGCCCGAACGGCGCGGGCAAATCCACGCTGCTCAAACTTCTGGCGCAGGTGCTCACGCCGCAGTCCGGCGTCCACAAGCTCGGCCACAACGCCAAGTTCGGCTACTTCGCGCAGCATCGCGCGGCGATGTTGAATCCCAAGCACACGGTGTTTCAGGAGGCGCTGGATACGCCGCAGCGCATCACGGAGCAGGCCATCCGCACGGTGCTCGGTAGCTTTCTGTTTCGCGGCGACGACATCTACAAGCCGGTGAGCGTATTGAGCGGTGGCGAAAAATCCCGCCTTGCGCTCGTGAAGCTGCTGCTTGATCCGCCGAACTTGTTGCTGATGGATGAGCCGACGACGCATCTTGACCTCGCCAGCGTGGACGCGCTCATCGAGGCGTTGAAGCAATATCAGGGCACGCTCGTGTTCATCAGCCACGATGTGCATTTCATCCGCGCGCTGTCCACCCACGTCGTGCGCGTGGAGGCCGGCACGCTCCGGCATTTCGGCGGCGGCTACCAGTATTATTTGGACAAGACGGCGCAGTCGGCGCGCTCCGCGTTGACCAGTTCCAGCTTCAGTAAAAATTTGACCGCGCCCAAACCCGTCGTTCCGCAACTTGATCGCAAAGAGCAAAAACGCCTTGAAGCTGCCCAGCGCCAGGCGCGCTCAAATAAAAAGTCGGAAATCCAAAAGCGTATCGCGACGCTGGAAAAGGAAATCGCCGACCTCGAAGCCAAGGAACGCGACTACGCGGCGGAGTTGGAAAAGCCGGAGACGTATCACTCCGGCGGACGCGCGACGCAGATCAACCGCGAACTCGTTCACGTCTCCGACCGGCTCGAAGCCGCCAATGTCGAATGGGAAAAAGCCGGCGCGGAGCTGGCCCAGTTCGATGCGGCCCAAGCGGCGGAATAATCGTCCGTGGTGGTTTCTTCCGTTGGCTTCACCTCATTGAACGGTCGAAATGATTTTTTGGGGTTTTCAAATCGCCTTGCGGAGACCCGGTGTAAACCATCTAAACCGCACCCCGCCAAAGACAAAACCCCGGCTAAGGAGATAGAACTCCGGCCGGGGCTTGGAAGAATGAAGCTGCAAGGTAGGCTACTGGCAGACTGCATCTAACTCAAGACCGATTGAGAGTCTAATCGCAACTGACGTGCCAATCTCTTATTCCGCGTCGCCCCTTGTATATCAATCGTTTTCACAAGTGAAGCAACCTTTCCCCGTGGTGTTTATTGCCCCAAGCGGACAAAAGTGTTCAAAAAATGTTGCTTGCAGCAATTTTCGTTGTTGCGGTTGTCACTCAAAAACGACATGGCGGCACGATCTATTAATATCTGATTATAATAAATGTCATTGGTTTGAAAACCGGTATGGAGCTGTTCTCCAAACCGCGCCAGTTCGCGATCTCGAAAACAACGGCCAGCGCGCCGTGATCGATGCCGGCGCTCATGGTCGCCAAACGCGTTTTGGTCGGGGCGCTGGCTGCTTTCACCCAAGTAATTGAACTCAGGCCGCGTCCTTCAGGGTGGCTAGAAATTGTTTCATGGCCGGTGACAGCACCCGGTTTTTTTTGTAAATCGCGGCGAGTGGGCGGTAAAATTCACCGTCGGCAATTTTCACGCTGGCGAGCGTCTCCTTGTCAATTTCCTGCCTGACCGCGCCCTGCGGCACGATCGAAATGCCGGCGTCAATTTCCACCGCGCGCTTCACGGTTTCAACGTTGTCGAACTCCATGACGTGGTTCACTTCCACGCCGTGTTCCCGCAGAATTTTGTCCAATGCCTTGCGCGTCGGCGTATCTGGCTCAAAACTGATGACCTTCTGGCCGTCGAGTTCCTTGAGCTTGATGGATTTTTGCCTGGTGAACGGATGTTGCGGATGGCAGATAAGCACCAGCGGTTCCTTCCGCAGCGCTACGATTTCCAGCTTGGCGTCCTTGATCGGATAGGCGATGAGTCCGAGGTCAACAACGTTGCTCGACACTTCCTCATAAACCTGGCTGGCGCTGCGATACTCGACGTGTAGGTTCACCGTCGGATAGCTCTTCATGAATTTCTTGATGTACGGCGGCAGGTCGTGCAGGCCGATGGAGTAAATCGTCGCCACGCGGATGGTGCCGGAAATGATGTCCTTCAATTCCTTCAACTTGTTGTCCAGCGACTGATAATACTGCATGATTTGCCGGCTATAGTCGTAGAGCACCTGGCCTTCGCGCGTGAGCCGGAATTGTTTTTTGCTGCGCTCGATGAGCGGCGACCTGAAGGTGCGCTCCAGTGAACTGATCTGCTGGCTGACCGCCGACTGGGTGACGCCGTTGATTTGTGCGGCCTTGGTGAAGCTTTCCGTGTCGGCTAGGTCGCAAAAGACTTTCAAGCTCTCAATTTGCATAAGCTGAATTAAACAAATATGCGCCTGCCAGTCAACGCCATTATGCGCCTGCCGCCGCCGGCTCGCGGCGAAACCCGTTTTCGGGACCGGCCGTTTTTCCGGTGAACCATTCTGATTTCGCCGGCCAACTTTTCGCTCTGGATTTCATTTCGCCGGGGCAGCCCGCCCAACGCCGCGCCGCCGGTTGATTTTTTTGATTTTACAAGATTGCCAAGCGCGCGTGAAACCCGCTAAATGAAGGCAATGTCAACGGTCGCCGAACAACTCCGCATTGCGCGCACAGCCAAAAATCTCACGGTGGAACAGGTTGCCGACGCGACAAAAATCCGCACGGACCACGTCCGTGCGTTGGAAGCGGGGAACTTCACCGTCTTTTCCGCAACGATCTACATCCGTGGCTCGGTGAAAATATACGCGAAGCTGCTCAAGCTGGATGAGGCGCCGCTGCTCGCCGCGCTGGACGCGGAATTAAAGGGCACGGAAAAATTCAGCGAGCCGCCGCCGCTGGTCGAAACTCGGAAAACCCTCCTCGACACCCTGCTGCTGCTGGTGGCGAAATTGAACTGGAAGGTCGGTTTTGCCGGCCTCCTGGCGATCGCGGTGATCGTGGCTTTGGGCCTGTCATTCCTCGCGTGGCGGCACCACCAGGCCAGCGACCCGTTGAAAAATCTACCCCCGGCGGTTTATTCGCCGGCGAATGCCGGCGACACGCTGCCGCTGCCTAAACATTAGGCCCCGGCCGCCGGCCGCCGGCGGAAACGGATTTCATTCTGCCTTGGCTTCAGACCTCGTCCAGATATAGCGCTCGGTTCCGCCAGAGATAAATCAGGCCAGACCCCGCCGTCAGTGCGATGGTGATCCACAGCATGATTTCGGCAAACAGCGGCGTCCACGGAACAAATAGATTTTTCAGCGCGGCCGGCCATTCATCGCACGCGTCCACCACCAGCAGCGCGATGATGGTGACGATCTGCGAAATCGTCTTGTGCTTGCCGTAGTGTTCTGCCGCAAGCACGATGTTTTTGGACGCCGCCAGCAGGCGCAGGCCGGTGATGGCGAGTTCGCGGCCGACGATGATGACGACCATCCACGCGCCCACTTTCACCGGTGCGTCCGGTTTCATGTGCGTGCTTTCCACGAAGGCCACGAAGGCCGAGCACACCATGATCTTGTCCGCCAGCGGATCCATCAGGATGCCGAAGTTGGTGATGAGCTTGCGGGCCCGCGCGATGCGGCCATCCAGAAAATCCGTGACGCCCGCGAAGCCGAAAAAAAACAGCGCCAGCGTGGCGTGAAAGCTGAACCTGGAAAACATCGCCCAGAGAAAAACCACCGTCAGTCCGAAACGGGAGACGGTGAGCTTGTTGGGCAGATTCATTTTCAAAAAGGTTGCCGGTCGGCGGGGCGGCTTTGCAAGTTCCAAAAAATAAAAAAGGCGGGCTGCGTCCAGCAGCCCGCCTGGCCTTTCAAAGGTTCACGCGCCGAACTTGTCGAACATCTTCGCGTTCGCCTGCATCAGGCGGATTATGAATTTCGCCGGAAACACGCCGAGCGACCCGCTGTTCGCACCGGTCTCGGTGAAGCGTTCCAGCTTGTCCGAACCGCTTGTGGCGGAATGGATCATCACCGGCTGCGGATGCCAGGAATGCCCGTGCAGCGCGCACGGCGTCGAATGATCGCCGGTCACGACCAGCACGTCGGGCTTTTTCTTCAGTAGTATCGGCAGCGCGGCGTCAAAATCTTCAATCGCTTTTTTCTTCGCGGGGAAATTGCCATCTTCACCGTATTTGTCGGTGTATTTATAATGAATGAAAAAGAAGTCGTAGTTGTCGTATTCGGCGAGGTAGCGCTCAAACTGTTCCCGGATGGTCTGTGGCCCTTCGATTTTCACCATGCCGACGAGTTGCGCCAGGCCTTTATACATCGGATACACCGCCAGGCACGCGGGCTTGAGCAAATAGCGCTCCTCGAACAGCGGAATCTCCGGCTGGTGCGCGATGCCGCGCATCAGGAAACCGTTCGCGGGCCGTTGCTTGGCCAGCACCGGCAGCGCCGCCTTGTAAAAATCCGCGATGAGCTTCGCCATTTTCTTCTGCTTCAAATTTTTCCCGTCGCGCGGCTTCACGGTTGGAATGGCAAAACCTTCGCGGTTCGGATCCGCGTCGGTCAGCGGGCCTTCCAGCCCCTTGCCGCGAAATACGACGACAAACCGGTGTTCCTTGCCGGCCTTGATGATGACTTGCGTGTCGCCGATTTTTTTGATTTTGGCGGCGAGCAGCGCCACCAGCTTTTCGCACGTCTCGGTCGGAATGCGGCCGGCGCGGCGGTCGGTGACTATGCCCTTCGCGTCGAGCGTTGCGAAATTGGCGCGGGCGCAAACGTCGCCGGGCTTCAATTCCAAGCCGAGGCCCAGCGCCTCAATGACCCCGCGGCCGACTTGAAATTCCAGCGGATCATAGCCGAACAAACCGAGATGGCCCGGCCCGCTGCCGGGCGTGATGCCGGGGGCGACCGGAATCATCCGGCCCTGCGCGGAGTTCCGGGCGAGCGCGTCAAGGTTTGGGGTGTGTGCGGCTTCCAGCGGCGTCAGGTAGCCTTGTTCCTTCGTCGCAATGTCGCCGAGGCCGTCGAGGACCACCAGGACGTGTTTCGTTTTTGTCTTAAGTGTCAGCTCCGAATAAAGTGCATCTAAATTCATCCCGCCATCTTACAAAAAATCTGGTGACTGGCAATTCGATTCCGTTTTGCTGCGTGACAAAACTGTGACATTATCTTGTCCGTGACCAAACCGTAGATGCTACACGAATTTCACCAAACCCTCGGCGCCCATTTTGCAAACCTGAACGGTGCGCCGATCGTCAACGATTACGGGAACTGGCTCGCCGAGCACGCCGCGCTTCGCGAAGCCGCCGGCGTGCTGGATTTCAGTTTCCGCTCGCGCCTTTGCCTCGTCGGTGCCGACCGCGTCCGCTTTCTGCACGGGCAGGTCACGAATGATGTGAAAAAACTCCGCCCCGGCGAAGGCTGCTATGCCGCCATCACCACCGCCAAAGGCAAAATGGAAAGCGATTTGAACATTTTCGCGCTCGCGGACGAATTGCTGCTGGACTTTGAGCCGGGCTACGCGGAAAAAATTTCGCAGCGGCTGGAAAAATTCATCGTTGCCGATGAGGTGCAAATCGTGGCTGCCGCGCCGCATTATGGCTTGTTGAGCGTCCAGGGACCGAAGGCGGAAGCCGTCGTCCGCGCGCTGGATCTTTTCCCCGAGGTTCCCTCGCTGCCGCTTGCATCCGTGAAAATGACCAGCGCCACGCTCGGCGAAATATATTTGATGAACCACCCGCGGCTTGCTTTCGTGGCGGCAGGCATCCTGCCTGCCGTAGAGCCGGGCTTCCAGCCCGGCGGAAAAGTCAATGAAAGCACCGCGCGCAAGGAAAGTTCGGCCGCCATTCCGGGCGGCAGGATGCCCGCCGCTACGATCTTTGGCTTTGATTTGTTCGTCCCGCACAATTCTCTGGGCGCGGTCGCCGACAAATTGGTTGCCGCCGCGAAGGCCATCGGCGGGCGCGCCTCCGGCTGGCAGGCGTTTGAAACCGCCCGCATCGAGGCCGGCATTCCGCGCTTCGGTGCCGACATGGACGAGACCAACCTTCCGCTCGAATGTGGCATCGAAAGCCGCGCCCTGACCTACACCAAAGGCTGCTACCTCGGCCAGGAAGTCATCAACCGCATTCATAGCGTCGGTCATGTGAACCGTGAACTGCGCGGCTTGCGCCTGGCGGATGATCTGAAAGCGCTGCCGCAAAAAGGGGCCAAGCTGTTTCACGCCGGCCAGGAAGTCGGCCACGTCACCAGCGCGGTGAAATCACCGAAGTTCAATGCTAATATCGCCCTCGGCTACGTTCGCCGCGAAGTGAATCAAATCGGGAACGAACTCACATTGCAAACGGCTGCTGGCGAAAGTCTGGTTAAAATTGTGGCGCTGCCGTTTGCCTGAATCCGCCGTGGCACCGGCGTCTCGCCGGTGGGTTTCGGAATTGGCACCGAGTTTTTTTGATCGCAAAGGCAAGACGCCGGTGCCGCTAAACCTTTCCCGGTGGCCACAGGCTTTGGCCGACGTCCGTCCGGAAGTAGCTGCCGACGACGCGGAGCTTGCGGATGTTAGCGTAAGCCTTCGTCATCGCCGGCTCCAGCTTCGGCGCCAGCGCGATCACGTCCGCAATGCGCTGGCCGGTGGCCACGAGCCGCCCGTCCGCGCCGCGCGCGACTTCATTCCACCATACATCACAGTCAAATTTGCCGGCCACTTCCAGCGGCAACTGCGGGCCGCGCACCTGCGTGAACGGATAGCCGTAGCCCGCCAGCGTCAGCGAGCAGCCGAAATTGAGCTTGTCGTTGAATGCCAGCTTCAGTTTTTCATTCCGCGCCGTGCGCCAAACCGTTTCCGCCGGATTTTTCAGCATCCGCAAAATCATCGGCCCGGAGGTGACGCCGATGCGGATGTTATATTCGATGACATGCCATCGGCCGTTGCGCTTGATGGCGGTGACTTGCAGCGGCCCGTTGTATTTTGTTTCGCGCAGCCACGGCTTCAGCGGCTGGATGAGTTCCTGCGCCAAACCGTATTTGTCATTTTCATCGCGCTCCACCAGGCCGCCGAGCGGCGCCCCGGCGACGATGCCCAGGTTGCCGTTGAAGGCGTATTTGTATTCCTGGTTGGTGACCAGCGAATAAATTTCGCCGCCGCTGACCAGCGCAATGTGTCCGGCCTCGGCCCGGCCGAGATATTCCTGCAGAAAAACGCCTTCGGCATAATTCACCTGCCGCAGCCATGCCCGCGTGTCGGCGACCGTTTCGCACATGACCGTGTGCACCGGACTCGCCGGTGAGCACAGCGGATTCTTGATGACGAACGGCTGCGGATGCTGGTCCAAAATCTTTTCCGCCTCAATGCGGTTTGACGCCACGAACGATTTCGGAAACGGTATTTTGAATCGCGCGCACAGCTCGCGTGCGAAATCGCGTTCGCGCTCAATCCGCATCGCCTCGCCCACCGGGCTGAAAATGCCGACGCCCGATTTGATCAAGTCCTTTGCCCACGGCTGCGTGGCCCAGTCAATGGACTGCGGGATGACCACGTCAATTTGATTTTGTTTGAGCAGCGGCACCGGGCTGGGAAACGCGTCGTGCGAAAACACCTTGCCCGCCAGCGTCGGCGGAAAGTGGCCGTAATTGCGCGTAAGATAGGTTGAAACCTCCGCGCCCGCGTCCGCTAATGCCGTGCCGATGCTGTGCGCGAACGAGCCGACGCCCAGAATCATCGCGGCGGGTGGCGGATTTTTTGGAACTGAAATGTTACGCGGCATCGGATCGTTGCCCGCAGTGTTGCGCAAATTCGTCCGGCGCGCAACGCAAGCGTTTTGCTGGTGGTGGTATGGTTTGCAAGCACTTTGCGTGTCGCGCGAAAGCCGCGCCGAAAACCAGAATAAAAAACTTTTCCCTTCGCCGCCTTCGCGCTCTGCGCGCGACCTTCCCCCAACACCACCGCCTCGACTTCCCCGCGGCGCGCGGGCAACATCGCGGCATGGCAGACGCAAATTCCCGGCGCATTGAAAAAGTTGAGACGAACCTGGCGCACCTCGAACACCAGGTCGAGCAATTGAACTCGGTCGTCATCGAGCAGGTCAAACTGCTCGAACGCTTGAAAAAAGAGGTGCAGCGCCAGGTGCGCGCCATGGAATCGCTGGAACTGGAGCGCATCCGGTCAAACAATCCGAAGCCGCCGCATTATCAGTGAAGGTCCCGTTGCTCAGTCGCCGCAAATTTCTCGCCGCCGCCGCCGCTGCGCTGGTGGCGTCGCCGGTCGTGGTGTATGCCGACGCGCGAGGCGTCGAGCCGACCTGGCTGAAAGTCCGCCGGCTGCGCATCGGGGACGGCCCGCCGGCGCACCGGTTTGTCCATTTCTCCGACGTCCATCACAAAGGCGATCGGGCCTATCTGCAAACGGTGGTGGACACCATCAATTCCCTCGCGCCGGATTTCGTCTGCTTCACCGGCGATATCGTGGAGCGCATGGAACATCTGCCGGCCGCGCTGGAGGTTTTTTCCGGTCTCCAGTCGCCGTTGTTCGGCGTGCCGGGCAACCACGATTACTGGAGCGGCATTTCGTTTGCGCCGGTGCGGAAATGTTTTGCCGCCACCGGCGGCGCGTGGCTGCAGGGGGAACGCCGGGAAATCGCCGGCGGCAAAATTAATCTCATCGGCCTCGCCTGCGTGGCCGCCCGCCAGCCGGTGCCGCTGGCCAAACCGGCGGCCAAAAACATCCTGCTCATGCACTATCCGGCCTGGGTCAAACACTTGGGCGACCGGAAATTCGACCTGCTGCTCGCCGGCCATTCGCACGGCGGCCAGGTGCGGATTCCGTTTTACGGCGCGGTCGTCGTGCCCTTCAACGTGGACCAATACGACCAGGGCCGGTTCCAAACGCCGGCCGGCCCGCTTTACGTCAATCCCGGCATCGGCTACATCAGCCCCTACCATTTCCGCTTCAACTGCCGCCCGGAAATCACCGTGATTGAGATTTGAACGCCGCGTCTTTGGGGGAATATCCTTGGGTTGGAGTGAAATGTCATCGGGTGCGGGACTCGTTCCGGGAAACGGAGCCTCGTTATTTTGGAGCCATCCGTCCGACCCCCCGCGCCGGGCAAAATATCCGGGGATATTTCCCTCGTCGCCCTGGATTGGCGCGCCTGACCCCAACGCGATGTTTCGGAAATCTCTGCAATAGTCGGTGGCCACACTGTAGCGGCGGTCTGTGACCGCCGAATTACTGCACTTTTAAGATCGTGCGGCGCTCACAGAGCGCCGCTACCGGGCTTTTGCAGAGCTTTCGATGTTTCGGGGTTCAATCCTCCCCCGGCGGCATTAAAACCTTGACCGGTTGGCACCGGCAAACATCATGGGCGAACGGCGCTTGAAACCATTTTCCCACATCGCTTGATGAAAGTTTTGCTCGTGCGCGGCAATCCGCGCAAAAACGGGTTCACCCAGTTTCTGGTGAACCAGTTCGCCGCCGGCCTGCGCACGGCGGGCGCCGAGGTCACGGACGTGGACCTCACCGCCGACGAATTTTCGCTCAAGCCGTGCCTCGGCTGCTATTACTGCTGGCTCGTCAAGCCCGGCCAGTGCGTCCATCACGACCCGATGGAAGCACTCCTGCCGGTGATCCTGGAAGCCGACGTGCTGGTCTGCGCCACGCCGGTTTATTACTTCGCGATGAGCAGCTACCTGAAGAATTTTTTCGAGCGCACGTTCCCGCTCACGACCGAAGGTTTGGAGACGAGCAAAATGGGCATTCTCCGCAACCGCCTGCGCGAACCGGCGAAGTGGAACGGCAAAAAATTCATCTCCATCACCGTCGGCGCCCTGCGGGCGCGCGAAGCCTATGAGCCGGTGAACCAGACGTTCCGCCTCATCGCGGACACGCTGGATATGGAGCTCGGCGGCCAGTTGACGCGGCCGGAATCGCATCTGCTGCCCTACAAACTCTCCAAGCCGATGACCTTGAAGCGCGTCGAATCGGCCTTTCTCAAGGCCGGCCACGAGGCGGGCACCACCGGCCAACTGTCCGCGAAAACGATGGCGGATGCGGAACTCTTGCTGTCGCCGGATGAAGCTTATTTCTGCACCTACTCGAACATCTACTGGCAGCACGCCGCCGCGATGGACGCGACCAACACCAACAGTCCAAAGCTGCAAAAGCAGGTCGGCAGCGATCCGGATATTCTGATGCGCGAGATGGCGCGGAGCCTTGATCCGCAGGCCACCGCCCGGCTGCGCGCCGTGCTGCAATTCGATTTTCCCGACCGCCAGCGGCATTACCGGTTCAGCGTGGATAAGGGCCGGTGCGAACTGAAATTCGAGCCGACGGAAAAACCTGACCTGCGCGTGACCTGCAACTCGGACATCTGGGTGGCGCTCTTCATGCGCCAGCTCAACGTGGCCGCCGCGCTGCGCCAGGGCGTGATCACGCTGGCCGGCGACAAGAGTTTGTTCACCCGGCTGGACCGCTATTTCCCACCGCCGTCGGTTTGATTTGATTGGAACGAAATTTAACCTGGGCTAAGATGCACGCCACCAACTCGAATTTATGAAGACGATTGAAACGGATGTCCTGGTCATCGGCGCCGGGCCGGCGGGCGCGATTGCGGCGTCGCTGCTGCACCGCGAAAACATTCCGCTCCTGGTGGTCGAGAAACAGTTGTTCCCGCGCTTCGTCATCGGCGAAAGCATGTTGCCGAGCAGCATGAATCTGCTCCAGAACGCCGGCCTGCTGGAGGTGGTGGAGCAGCAGAACTTCATGCGCAAGCACGGCGCGGTCTTCCTGCGCGGCAGCCAGCGGTGCGACTTCGATTTTGCCCAGCAGTCCGGCACCGGCTGGAAATACACCTACCAGGTGCCGCGCGCCGACTTTGATAAGACGCTGATTGACACCGTGACTGCGCGCGGCGTGGATGTCCGTTTCCAGCACAGCGTCACGGCGGTGGAGTTTTCGCCCGCGCACGCCCGCACTACGGTGGAGCACCAAGGTGGGCAATTCGTGGTGCAGTCCAAATTTATTCTCGATTGCAGCGGCTACGGCCGCGTGCTGCCACGCCTGCTCAATCTGGAGGAACCGTCCTCGCTGCCGCCGCGCGCGGCGCTGTTCACGCACATCGCCGGCGACCAGCGGCCGCTCGAGCGTGAGGAGGGCAAAATCTGGGTGTGCGTCCATCCCGATGGCGCGTGGATCTGGATCATCCCGTTTTCCAACGGCCGCACCAGTGTCGGCGTGGTGGGGGCCCCGGAATTTTTCCAGCAATTTCCCGGCGAACCGGAGGCCCAGTTGCGCGCGATCTTGATGAGCGACGTGAACGCGTCGCAGCGGCTGGGCCGGATGGAATTCCTGTTTCCGCCGCAGCGCATCAGCGGCTATTCCTGCGCGGTTAAAAAACTGTTCGGCGACCGCTTCGCGCTGGTCGGCAACGCCTCCGAATTTCTCGATCCGGTGTTCAGCTCCGGCGTGGCGCTGGCGCTGGCGTCGTCCGAGCGCGCGACGCAACTGCTCATCCGCCAGTTGCGCGGCGAGACGATTGACTGGTCGGCGGACTACGGCGACTTTTTGATGCACGGCGTCAAGACGTTCCGCTCCTATATCAACGGCTGGTATGACGGCAAGCTGGGCACGATCTTTTTCGCCGACCAGCGTAACCCCGACATCATGCGGCAAATCTGCTCCGTGCTCGCCGGCTACGTCTGGGACAAGTCCAATCCCTATGTCATGCAGGCCGACCGCGCGCTCGCGGCGCTGGCGCATATCCTCGGTCGCCGCCCCGAACCGGCGGCGCGCTGAATTTTTCCATGGATTTTTTCCAGCACGACCCGCTCACCGCCGTTGAGGCCAAATCGCACGCGCAGTTTCTCGCCTTCGGGCCGATTGCCTTTCAGGCCGCGCGGGCCTTGGTGAATCTCGGCCTGCTCGCCGCCGTCGAAAAATCCCGCCCGCACGGAATCACCAGCGAAGCCGCCGCCGGCCAGACCGGGCTGACCGCCTACGGCGCGCGGGTTTTGCTCGAAGCCGGCCTCGGCCTCGGCCTGGTGACGTGCGTCGAAGATCGTTTCCGGCTCACGCGGGCCGGCCATTTCCTGCTGCACGACGAAATGACGCGGGTGAATTTCAATTTCGTCAATGACGTGTGCTATCAGGGCGTTTTCGACCTTGAAAAATCCGTGCGCGAAGGCCAGCCGGCGGGGCTGAAGGTTTTTGGCGGGTGGCCGACGATTTACGAGGCGCTGGCGCATCTGCCCGAACCCGTCCGCCAAAGCTGGCTGGAGTTTGACCATTTTTATTCCGATGCCGCCTTCGCCGCCGCGCTGCCGGTGGTTTTCAAGCATCCGCCGCGCCGGCTGCTGGATGTCGGCGGCAACACCGGTCGCTGGGCCCTGCGCTGCGTGAATTATTCGCCGGCTGTGCAGGTGGTCATCGCCGACTTGCCGGGTCAGTTGCAAATGGCCGCCGCCGCCACGCGCGATTTGCCCGGCGGCGACCGCATCACCGGCTTTCCCGTCAACCTGCTGGAGCCGGACTCGGTTCTGCCGGAAAATTTCGATGCGATTTGGATGAGCCAGTTTCTCGACTGTTTTTCCGAGGATCAGATTTGCGCCCTCCTCGGCAAATGCCGCCGCGCGCTGCCGCCGGCGGGCCGGCTGTTCATCCTCGAACCGCTGTGGGACCGCCAGAAATTTCCGGCCGCCGCTGCCAGCCTCCAGTTCACCTCGCTTTATTTCACCGCGCTGGCCAACGGCAACAGCCAGATGTATCACTCGCGCCGGCTGCTCGCGCTCCTCCGTGCCGCCGGCTTTGAAATCGAGGAGCAGCTCGACGGTCTCGGCGTCGGCCACTCGCTCATCGTCAGCCGGCCAGTGTGAAACCCGTCTTTCAATTTCCGGTGAAAGAATTTCGGCGTGGCTCGATTTTTTTTCTGGCGCTGATTCTTTGTGTTTCCTGCCGCACGGTGCCGCCGCTGCCGCCGGTGGATTTTTCTGCGCCCGGCTGGCGCGTGCTGCCGGGCCAGGCTGTCTGGCTGCCGGCCAAAAACCGGCCCGAATTCACCGGCGATCTTTTGTTGGCCACCAACGCGAACGGAAATTTCTTCCTCACGTTCACCAAAACCCCGTTCACCCTCGTCACCGCCCAGGCCTGCGGCGGCGACTGGCAGATTGTCTTCGGTGGGAACGAATATTTCTGGCACGGCCACGGCCGGCTGCCGGCGCGCTTCGGCTGGATTGAGCTGCCCCGCGCGCTCGCCGGCGAAAAATTGGAAAGCGGCTGGGAATTTTCGCGGCGGGCTGGCGCGGGCTGGCAGCTGGAAAATCCGGCCACTGGCGAATCGTTGGAGGGCGAATTTTTTCCATGAAATTCCGCTGGTGGTGGCTGCTGTTCCTCGTTCCGGTTGCGCTGGGCGTGGCGCGTTTGCGCTTTGACGCCGAGGTGCTCGACCTGCTGCCGGGCAATGTTCCCGCCGTCGCCGGGCTGAAAATCTACCAGCAGCATTTCACCAACGCCCGCGAACTCATCGTCACCATCCAGGCGCCGGATGCCGACGCCGCCCGGTCCGCCGCGCAGTCCGTCGCCGAAAAATTGCGCGCGGAAACCAATTTGATTGACGGCGTCACGTGGCAGCCGCCGTGGTCCGAGCATCCCGGTCAGACCGCCGAGCTGATCGCGTATCTTTGGCTGAACCAGCCGCCGGAGGTTTTCCAGCCGCTGGCGCAAACTCTTGCCGCCACCAACCTGCCGGCCATCCTGGCCGAAACCCGCGACCAGCTGGCCAGCACGCTGTCGCCGGCGGAAATCGCCCGCTGGAGCTATGATCCGTTCGGCCTGACGCGTCTGCCGGATAAGCTCGGCGGCGCCGCGCCGGCGTTCGGTTCCGGCGACCAGCTGTTCGCCTCCGCCGACGGCACGTTCCGCATCATTTTCGTCAAGTCGCGCGGCGAACTGGCCGGCTACCGCGAATGCACCGCCTGGTTTGACGCCGTTAAAAAACTGGCCAACGCCGCTTTGCCGCCAGACGAAAAAATTAAAATCGGTTTCACCGGCCGGCCCGCTTTCGTCGCCGAAATTTCCGCCAGCATGAAACATGATATCACGTTTTCCGTCGGCGGCACGGCGGTTGTCATCGCGATTCTGTTCTGGCTCGCGCACCGCCGCTGGCTGCCGATGCTCTGGCTGCTCACGTTGCTGGCGTTGATTCTGGCCGCCACCCTGGCGCTCGGCGGCCTGGTCTTCGGCACGGTCAGCGTCCTCAGCCTCGGCTTCGCGGCCATCCTGCTCGGCCTCGCCGTGGATTACGCCGTGGTGCATTATCAGGAGGCGCTCGCGCAGCCGGACTGGTCCATCCCGCAAATCCGCCGCGCCATTGCGCCGGCCATTTTCTGGGCCGCGGCCACGACCATCAGCGCCTTCCTCGTCCTGAACTTCGGCGGGCTGCCCGGTCTGGCGCAGCTGGGCTCGCTCGTCGGCATCGGCGTCGCCCTCTCGGCGGTCGTGATGATTTTTGCCTTCCTGCCCCCGCTGTTTCCGCATCGGATGAAAGCTCCGCCGGCAGCGTTGCCGCTCGGTCCGGCGGAGCGGTTGGTCCGCCCTGCCGGCCAAACTGAAACCTGGCGCCCCCAACTGGTTTATGCCGCCACCGCCGTTTTGCTGCTCGCCGGCGCGGCCGTTTTATTTTCCGGCCTTCCGAAAATGGATGCCAGCGCCGATGCCTTGCAGCCGCGCGATAGCCGCGCCTTCGCCGCGCTGGCCGACCTCCAGCAAAACCTGTCGCAGCGGCGCGAACCGCTCTGGCTCGTCGTCGCCGGCACCAACGAAACCGAGGTCGCCCGCCGGCTCGCCGCCGTGGAGCCGGTTTTGGCCAGCGCCGTTTCCAACCGCGTGCTGGCCAGCTTCACCTCGCCGCTGGCGCTGTGGCCGCAGCCGCAATTCCAAGCTGCAAACCGCGCGACCGCAAATTCGCTGGCCGCCCGCCGCGGCGAATTTCATGCCGCCGCCCGCGCCGGCGGCTTTGCCGAAAATGCGCTGGGTCTGACGGACGACATTCTTGCCACCTGGCAGCGCGCCGCGGCGACGACCAATGTTTTCTGGCCGACCAATCCGCTGTGCGCCTGGATTTTTGAAAAAGTCGCCGTGCGCGAAACCAACCGCTTTTTCGCCGCCGCTTTTTTGTTCCCGGCGGCCAACTCCGCCTCCTTCGCCAGTCTGGCCGCGCAGTTGCCGCCGGTCGGCATCTGGCTTTCTAGTTGGGAACTGCTGGGCGAAACCGTGCTGGCGGCGGTGAAACAAAACCTTTGGAAGCTCGTCGTGCCGATGGCCGCGCTGGTTTTGCTTTCGCTCGCGCTGGCGTTCCGGCGGCCGGTGGAGATTGGTTTGAGCCTCGGCGTGTTGCTGTGGAGTGGCGTCTGCCTGCTGGCCGTGATGAAGCTCTCCGGTTGGTCGTGGAATCTGCTCAATCTCATGGCGCTGCCGCTGGTCCTCGGCACCGGCGTGGATTACAGCATCTTCATGCAGCTCGCGCTGCGGCGGCACGGCGGCGACCTGCGGCTGGCCCATCGCTCCGTGGGCCGCGCGCTCCTGCTGTGCGGCGGCACAGCCATCGCGGGCTTCGGCTCGCTCGGCTTTTCCAGCAACGCCGGCATGGCCAGCCTTGGCCGCGTCTGCGCCGTCGGCATCGCGGGCAACATGCTGTTCTCCGTTTTCCTGCTGCCGGTGTGGTGGCAGAAATTCAGTCCTAAGTCCAAAGTCCTGCGGCCTAAGCCGTCGGCGTTTTACCGCAGCCAGGTCTGGCGCCTCGGGCTGTGGCTGGTGCGGCGGCTGCCGGCCGGATTTTTTGGCGTGCTGGCAAAATCCGTGGCGTTGGGATACTGGCGGCTGGCGGGCCACCGGCGGGAAATCGTGGTGGAAAATTTATTGCCGGTTTTTGCTGGCGACCGCGCGGCGGCGGCCAGCGCGGCCAAAAATATGTTTGCCGAATTCGGCCTGAAAATCGCCGACCTGTGGCGCTTCGAAAGCGGGGCGCCGGCGGCGGACTGGTTTGTGGACTGGCAGGGCTGGGAGATTTTCGCGACCGCTCAGGCGCGCGGCCGCGGCGTGCTGTTCGTCACGCCGCACCTCGGCAACTGGGAGCTCGGCGGTGCGTTCATGGCGCGGCACGGCGCCCGGCTGCTGGTGCTGACCCAGGCGGAACCCGACGCCCGCTTGACCGAAATGCGCCTGGCGGCCCGCGCCCGTTGGGGTATCGAAACGCTGGTCGTTGGGGAGGACGCCTTTGCCTTCGTGGAAATCATCCGGCGGTTGCAGGCGGGCGCGACGGTCGCGCTGCTGGTGGACCGCCCGCCCGCGCCGACCGCGGTGCCGGTGGATTTATTTGGCCGGAAATTTTCCGCCTCCATCGCCGCGGCCGAACTCGCCCGCGCCTCCGGCTGCGCCCTCGTGCCGACGATGATCGTGCGCGAGCCGGCCGGCGGCTATCGCGCTCAAATTCTGCCGGAAATCCACTACGCCCGCGCCGCCATCGGCAGCCGCGCCGCCCGCCTCCAGCTCACGCAGGAAATCCTCCGTGCGTTCGAGCCGGTCATCCGGCAATATCCCGCGCAATGGTATCATTTCGTGCCCCTCTGGCCGCCGTCGGAAAAATGAAGCGCGCCGGTTTCATTGTTTTGGCCGTCGGCTTTCTGCTCGCCGCGCCCCCGGTTTTTCCCGCCGACACCAATGCCGTGCTGGCCGGCTGGTTCGCCGCCCAAACCAATTTGCTGACCTGGTCGGCGGATTTGACGCAGACGCGCACGCTGAAAACGCTGACGCAGCCGCTCGTCGCCACCGGGCATATTTCCTTCGCCGCCCCGGGAAAATTCCGCTGGGAAATTCTGCGCCCCGGCCAGACCATTGCCGTGGGCGACGGCGAAAAAATGTTCGTGATCTATCCGCGCCTCAAGCGCGCCGAGCTCTATCCGCTGGGGGCGAACGCGCCGAGGGAATGGCGCGACGCGCTGTCGCTGCTGCAGGCGGGCTTGCCGCGCGATCGGCGGGAGTTTGTGGCGCAGTTCCAGGTTTTGTCGCTGGCCGCAACCAATGGCTGCTGGCGGTTCACGCTCCAGCCGCGCGCCGCCGCTACGCGCCAGCTGATGCCGCAGCTCGTGTTGGATCTGGCGACGAACGATTTTTCGCTGGTGGCGACGGAGCTGACTTTCGTGGACGGCTCGCGGCTGCGGAATGATTTCACCCGCGCGGTGCGGAACGCCGCGCTCGATGAAAAACTGTTCGACTGGCAGCCGCCGGCGGATTTCAAAGTCAGCGCACCATTCGCCCGCTAATATTTTTTACGGCAATGGCCGGACCGCTTGCCTGACCCCTTGCTTATTTTGGCACCAGCGCCTTCAAATCCTTTGGCAGCCACCAGCGGAGCAGCGGGCCGCACATGGCCGTGGTGAGCAGCGCCATGATGACCAGCATGGTGAACAGCGCCGGCGTGAGCAGCTTCAAATCCAGCCCGATGTTGATGGCGATGAGTCCCATCAGCGCGCGGGTGTTCATCAGCGCGGCGACGCAGCCGGCTTCGCGCACCGGCTGGCCCGTGCACCGCGCGCCGAGGAAACACCCGCCGAGTTTGCCGGCGACGGCGGCGGCCAGCACCAGCGCGCAGGCGAGCCACGCGGTCGGCGTCTGTAGCGCGCCGATCTTGGTGTTCAAGCCGGTGTTGGTGAAAAATATCGGCACGAACGCCACCAGCACCACGTCGGAAAAACGGTTCCGCCACGCCTTCACTAGGCCGGGTTCCTGATGCAGCGCCGTGCCAAACAGAAACGCGCCGAAGATGACGAAGATGCCGAGTTCATGCGTGATGAGGCTGCTGGCGAAAAGCCCGACGAGCAGCAGCGCGAGGAACGGAGCCGGCAGGTCGTCGCCGCCGGCGTTCGCCACGCTGCGCCGCCACAACCGGCGCAGGCCGGGGCCGGCCAGTTGGTGCAGCGCCAGAAAGAATACCGTGATGCCGGCCAGTTGCAGCAGCAGCTGCGTGAGGTTGAATCCCGACGTCACCAGTGCGGTCGCCACGCCGAGCAGCACCCAGCCGACTACGTCGTCAATCGCCGCCGCGCTGATGGCCAGCGCGCCGAGGACGGTGCGTTCCAGTTTCATTTCCAGCAGAATCCGGCCCATGATGGGCAGCGCGGAAATCGAGAGCGCGATGCAGAGAAATAGTTGAAAGCCGAAGCGTGGCGTGGCCGGTGCGAATTGGTCGTGCAGCCAAGGCCCGATGGCCAGCCCGCACAACCCCGGTACGAGGATGCCGAGCAGCGAAACCAGCGTGACCGTCCGCGATTTGGCGCGCACATGGCTGTAGTCGAATTCCATCCCGACCTGAAATAGCAGAAAAATCAGGCCGAGCTTGCCGAGCAGTTGCATCGAGGTCTGCGTCTCCTTGGGAAAAATCACCGGCCAGTCGGCCGGCCAGATGAGGCCAAGCGCGGACGGGCCGAGCAGAATGCCGGCGGTGATTTCGCCGACGGCCAGCGGCTGGCCGAAGCGCCGGCCCAGGCGGCCGAAAAAATGCGCCGCCGCGATGATGATCATCCATTGGATCAGAACCAGTTTGAGATGTCCTTCAATCGCGACCGGATTCATAAAGTCCGCAGATGATTCCGGCCCCGGCCGCAAAAGCAAATAAAAAGCGTCCCTCCAACTTCAGCCGGAATCCCTCCGGCCCCGCTGCCGCCGCTGGGATTTTTGCTAACCGAAGATGGATCATTATCCCTTTCTGCTTTCTGCGGCGAATACAACCCGAAGAATCGGTGTTTCTGACGACGGGTTGGAAATGAAGTCATTGCTCCAAAAAATCTGGCGCGAACCCTTATCGTTTCGTTCACCCCCCCCTTTTTGATTTATTGGCTAAAGCCACCGTCAACGCGCATCGCGCGTCCGATGTTTTTTCGCGATGTTCGAAATGGTGGTGTCTTTTGAAGTCAGCTCGAATTTTCTTTGATGAAAATCCATCGGTTTAGGGTATCCCCACACCCTTCCCCACATGGGGAGGGGTAGTGATTCCTAAATCTCCTTTGGTCACAATGGGATTGTGTGTTTTTGCCCTTGTCCGACACCCCCGACTTCGGTCGGTTTTAATCGGCTCGCGCGGCTGCTGTTTCCATTTATCAATGGTAGCCGCGCTCGCCGAAAACCTCCCTCATCGCTCACGCGAACACGAGTTCAGCGCCGGACGGGTTTAGACGGGTACATAACCATCACCAACGATTATCACGTCGCCGTCAGTCGCAGAATTCGCGACGAATTTTCAAACGGCAAAGAATATTACGCTTTAGAAGGTAAGGCGCTGCAAATCACTCCCCAGTCCGCCGCCGACCGTCCATCGAAAGAGTTTTTAGAGTGGCACCAGAACAATTGCTTCCGTAATCAATAAATCGATCGGTATTCCACCCCGGTCAGAATTGCCCCACCTTCCACCGACTCAGTCGAGTTTTCTGCGCAAATTCTTTTCGCGGGCGCTGATTTCTGCCATAAACCAGGCGTGGCAAATCTGGCCCATGGCATTTACGAGGCGCTTCTGGACGAGGATCTGTCAGCACTCCTCGCGCAGCATCCGGAATTGCGTTCGGTGTTCGCCAAGATTGACCCGGAAGAAGAGCCGGCGCGCTATGCGGCGTTTCTTGCCCGTGTCATCGAAAAGGCCCTTTCCCTTGAAAACGACCCTGTCGCCCGCCTGCGCTTGTGCAATGAAATCGTGGATCGCATCGCCGGCACCCCGAGCGCCGAGTTTCTGAGCACCCGCCGGCTGGTATCCATGGCCAAGCCGCTGCTGCTGGAAATCACACCGCCGCACTACGCCGCATCGGGTGTTCCCCGTCCCGAAACGCCGCTGGCCAAAAGCACCTTGTTCACGGGTTCACCGAGCGATCCCCAGCTCGTGCATGAATTGCTCCAGGAAATGCAGTCAGCGGATTCGATGGATGTGCTGATTTCATTTATCAAGTGGTCCGGCCTGCGGTTGCTCATGCGCGGGTTTGAAGAGTTAAGCCAGCGCGGCGGCAAAATCCGCATCATCACCACGTCCTACATGGGCGCGTCGGATGCGGAGGCGATTGAGTGGCTCGCGCGCCAGGTGAACACCACGGTGCGGGTTTCCTACGACACCGACCGGACACGCTTGCACGCAAAAGCGTATTATTTTCACCGCAACACCGGATTTTCCACGGCCTATATTGGCTCGGCCAACATGTCCCAGGCCGCGATGACCAGCGGCTTGGAGTGGAACCTCAAGGTAACGGCGCAAGATCAGCCGCACATCGTTGACAAATTCGTGGCGGAGTTCGAGACGTATTGGAACAGCCGGGAATTTCTGCCTTTCAATCCAGACGAACCCCAAGTCCTCCGGGATGCCATCAGTCACGCGCGAAGCCGGACCAGCAGTGTGCCGGTGTTCTTCGACATTCGCCCGCACGCCTTTCAGGAACGGATTCTCGATGCGCTTGAATCTGAGCGGTTGGTGCATGGCCATTGGCGCAATCTCGTCGTCGCCGCGACGGGCACCGGCAAGACCGTGGTGGCCGCTTTCGATTTTAAAAGGTTTTTTGAAAAACATCAGCGGCAGGCCAAATTGCTCTTCGTTGCCCACCGGCGCGAGATTTTGGAACAAGCCGTCGGAACCTTTCGTGCCGTTCTGCGCCTTCCCGCCTTTGGCGAACTGCTGGTCGGACCACATTCGGCCTCGCGGTTGGATCATCTGTTCTGTTCGGTGGATATGCTCCAATCCCGAAAACTTTGGGAGCAGGTCGGCGCGGAATTTTACGACTTCATCGTCGTGGACGAAGTTCACCATGGTCCGGCAGCCAGCTACCGCGCCATCTTCGACAAATTTGATCCGCGCATCCTTTTGGGCCTGACGGCCACCCCGGAACGTATGGGCGGTGAGAGCGTGGCAGCCGACTTCGGCAATCGTTTCGCAGCCGAGATTCGCTTGCCCGAGGCACTTGAGGAAAAATTACTTTGCCCGTTCCACTACTTCGCCATGGCGGATCCGGTGTCGGTCGCCGGTGATAATTTTTGGAAAAATGGCCGCTACGATGTGCAGGCGCTGGAGAATGTTTATATCGGTTCCAATCCACAGGCCCAGCAACGGGTCGAGACCGTGCTGGAGGCGCTTTCACGTTACGAGCCCGATCTGGCTCGGGTGCGCGGACTTGGCTTTTGTGTCAGTGTGAAACATGCCGAATTCATGGCGGCGGAATGCAACCAGCGTGGCATTAAGTCTGCCGTCCTAGTCGGAGACACGGAGGATCAGGCGCGCGCGCAACACATCGAAGACCTGCGCGCGGGGCGCATTACACTATTATTTACCCGCGACGTGCTCAATGAAGGTCTCGACGTGCCCGAGGTGAACACGGTGCTTTTTCTCCGGCCCACCGAAAGCCTTACCATTTTTCTTCAACAGTTGGGCCGCGGCTTGCGGCATTCGCCTGGCAAGGATTGCCTGACCGTCTTGGATTTTGTTGGCCAGGTGCACCGCCGCTACCGGATCGACCGTAAGCTCAAGGCCTTGTTGCCCAAGCGGCGATTCAACATCCAGCGCGAGGTGGAGATGGATTTTCCGCATCTGCCAGCCGGATGCAGTATCCAACTCGATCGTGTGGCCCGTGAGCATGTGCTGGCTAACATTCGCGAAAATCTGCGCAATCTGGCCGACCAAGTGCCGGACCGACTGGAATCCTTTGAGCATGAAGCCGGACAATCATTGACGTTTGGCAACTTCGTCCGTTTCCACGATTACGAGCCGGAAGCCTTGCTGTCACGCAACACCTGGACGCAATGGAAGGCCAGTGCCCGCCTGACTCCACCGCCCATCGACCCGGATATCAATCGTTTGCAAGATGCGCTGATCAGCGCCGCGCAAACGAGCGGACCACGGGAAATTGCGCGGTTACGGAAAGTCGTCACTAGTTTGAAGGCCGGGAACGCAGCGGCGGCGCTCGCCGATGCCGGCGACTCAGCCCTCGTCGCGCACTACCGCATCTGGGGGCAACCGGGGCGCAAATTGGGAATGGCCAGTCTCGAGGAATCGTTTCAGCGAGCGGCCCAAAATCCGACGGTGCTAAATGACCTTGAAGAAGTCTTGGCGTGGTCGGATGAAGAATCGCGGATTGGTGCCGCAGCGCTAAATCTGCCATTCCCATGCCCGCTGGAACTTCACGCCACCTACGGCAGCGATGAAATCAAAGCCGCACTGGGTGGTGCGACTTTTGAGTCCGCCGGTAGCACCGGGGTTGGCTGGCTGCATTTCCGGCCAATTAAAACTATCGTCGCGTTGGTCACGTTCCAGAAAACCGAAAAAGAGTTTTCTCCGAGCACGATGTATCAAGATTACCCGATAAGCCGGGACCTGCTCCATTGGGAAACTCAAGCGCAGACGACCCAATTCAGTGAACCCGGACAAAACATGATCCATCACGAGGAGCGCGGCTACACGATGCTGTTTTTTGTTCGCGCGCAGAAGAGAGTCGACGGCGTCACCGCTCCATTCACATTCCTTGGATCTGCCAAGCTCGTCAGCCACCAGTCGGAACGCCCCATTCAGATGATCTGGCGACTCGCCCATCCGATGCCCGCCGAGATGTTTGAGGAAAACCGGCGCGGTGGTTAATTACTCTTTTTACCGATTAATCCCCATCACAGTTGGTGAAACATTTGATGTTGGCCAAAATATTTTGGATTCGGCCGCAGTGTAACACTGGCTGCAAATTGCAATAGCCGACCAGCATACGGCTGAAGCCGCAGACCTTCCGGCCCGTTTTCCGTAAATCGCTGCGGTGCCAGGATCACCCGCCCATCGTCGCGCACCGCCCACAAACCTTCATCGAACATCCAGTGCGCGTTCTTACATAGCGCCAGCCCGTTATCAATATCGTCGTTCTGGTTTTCCGCGAACGGCTCAATGTGGGCCGCGTCCACGATCGCCGCACCGTCTGCCGTAAGGCAACTCAGCCCCGTCAGCGCACAGGTGAATTTGTAGCGCGACACCACTTGCACCGCAAACCGCGCGCTCCGGCCTTTCTTGCGTGCAGCTTCTTCTGCCTCCTTGTTCAGTTTCGCCCCAACCATCTCCGCATCCGCCAGGGAATAGCCCTTCTCCGCTCTGGGGAGAAGGTGGCCGGAGGCCGGATGAGGTGCAATCATTCCAAAACTTGCCAGCAATGCGACTCGCTCGCGCGGTTCAAAGTAGCGTGACACCAGCAGCAGTCGGGCCTTCAAACGGAAATCGGCGTCGGCCAGCAGATCAAAAAATTCCTCATGCAGCTCGCACACGAAGCACGATTCTGGCGATTGCGCGGTAGCCATTTCCATGGTGAACGCCTGCCAGAAGCCTTGCGTGCGCAGGTAAAAGAATGGCATCCGCATATCCAGCCGCGTCGGCCAACGCTCAGACACCAGCGCGCCATAGGATTTGAAACGCAGCACCAGACCGGCGGTTCGTGTGAACGTGTGACCAGCCAGTTCGCCGGCCTCGGCCATGTCCAGCAGGCAGAGCAGGAGCAGCGGCTTGTGCGGCGCCTTGCCGCGACACTTCCCGCTGCCCGTCGCCGCGTTCAGCTTCGTCAGCTTGCCCAGCCACTTTTTTGCCAGCTCAGCTTTCATCACGATCAGCGTAATAATTTTGCATTCTTTATTCAGCTCTATTTCGCACCATCCGCCGCTTGCTTCGCTGATTGGATTCCCTAGACTCGAATCATGCAACCGCGCCACTGTGAAATCCTGGAGCCGACGGCAGCAGAAGGGCTAAACCGTCCGTTTGCATGAGCACCAGCTTCCATCGCCACCCACGTTTCGCCGAGTTGCGTGACGAGTTTCGCGCGCATCCTGAATGGTTCACTCCGTGGACCGGCACCTTTTTCCGTTTTCAAACCGTGGATTTTCCCACCGCCAAGGACGTGCTCAGCGGTGACGGCGCACGGACCCACGGCGGTCGTTGGAATCCGCCTGGCATCGCCACTCTCTACGGCAGCACCACCGACACCACGGCGTTGGAGGAATCCAAGGCGAACGACCGGTATTATGGCGTTGAAACCCGAAGCCCGCGACTGGTGGTCGCCATTGAGGCGCGCTTGACCCGTGTGCTGGATCTGACCAATTCCGATCTTCGCCGCGAATTGGACGTGACGTTGACCGAGCTTGCGGCGGAAGACTGGCGCAAGCTGCTGGCTGCCGGAAAGGAAAGTTTTACCCAAGCCTTGGGCCGGGCCGTGGCGGCGGCCGGTGGCAGTGGCGTGCTCGCCCGTTCCGCCACCGTTCGGCGTGGCGACAACGTTGTGGTGTTTCCCGGAACCTGCCGTGGTGACCGTCTGGCGGTCGTGGAAGCCGACAAGCTGGAAAAATTGGGCGTGCGGATGAAGGCTTGACACCTGCAAAAGTGCAGGTTATTATACAGGCATAAAGTTATGGCAATTCTTGCTAAAAAGACCAAGGCCGCGCATCCGGCGCTCACCGCTTTCCGGTTCAGTCACCGGGGCGCGAAGGATTATGCCGGCTTGCTCCAGCATTACCGCACCGCTTTCAACATGCCGCAGCCTGTCGTCGTGCGGTTGACCGGTTTTTCTCCCCGTTCCGTGGCCAAGTGGAGCGAGGGCGTCCCGCCGTCGCCGAAACAGGAAAAGGCGCTGGTGGAAATGGATCGTCTGCTTGATGGTCTTGCGCGCGTGATGCAGCCGGCCCAGATTGGCCGTTGGATCAAATCCCCCAATCCCGCCTTTGACGGCTCGACACCATTGCAACTCGTGGAGCGTGGTGAACTGGACCGTGTCTGGCGGATGCTCTACGACTTGGAATCCGGCCAACCCGGCTGATCCTCGCCATACGCAGTTCCGCTTGACGGCCAGTCCTAAAAAACGCCATGGTGGGGTCAGAGTATAAACCCAGACCATGAAAGCGCGCTCCGCTATTCACGATGACCTCAAGGCCCTCCAGCGCCTCGTGCAGGCCGGGAAATTATTCGCGGTTCAAGACTGGATCAAGGCCGGCAAACCGCTGCGCCTGCCGGATGGCAACCAGCCCAAGACCTCGGCTCTCCATGCCGCCGTGGAAACCGGCTTCCACAGCCTGGTGGAGGAATTACTTCGTGCCGGCGGCTGGTCCGCCCCGGAACTCTCCGCCGCCCTTGAACTCGCCCGCGAGCGGCGCCGCTTTGACCTCGCCGAACTCCTCGGCCAACGCGGTGCCCGTCCCAAGCCGATGGATTTCGAAACCAGTTGCGACAAACTCGACCTCTTCATGATGGAACAGCAGCTCCGGGCTGGCACCAATCCCAATGACGGCAATGTTTTTGCCCAGGTTCTTGACTCCAAAAAAGCCCGTCCGCTGCTCGGTTTCTTCCGCCAGTTTCGCGCCGAGTTTCCGGCGTTGGAAGATCAGGCCGCCCTCGCGCTGGCCGAGGCGGTCAAGCACCGTCAAGTTCGTTGGGTGGCGCTGCTGGCTTGGGCCGGCGCCGATCCCTTTCGCCCGGTTCCTAACAGTCTGGATGAAACTTTTCCCGTTGATCCCGATGATTGCACCACGGCGGCCAGAGAGGCGGCTTAGATCAATAACCCGGAAATTTTCAAGGTGCTTAATTTGAAGCCGACCCCGGCCCAAGCGGTCGAACTCCTTTCCAATCTGATTTATTTGAAGGATTCCAAACTGTTGCAAGCTTGCTTGGCCAACATCCCTCGGGACCAGATCAACCACCCGCCTCGGAACTCTTCCGAGGCCTTGGAAAAATTGGTAGGCGTCAGCTCCCATCGCAACATATTCCCCAGCGATAAGGTAAGCCATGAAGAGACGGAAAATCTCCGGCGCTTGGAATTGCTCCTGGACGCCGGGGCCCGTTGGAATCCAGACCTGAAGGACCTGCGATACACCCGCCGCTATCTGTTGGATCACGACGACCGGTATATTGTCCAGCTCCTGCGCCTCCTGCTCTACACCCCGGATGCCGCCAATCTCGACACCCTGCTCGAACTGTGCCGCTCCCAAACCCTCATGGCCCGGATTGGAACTGTGGACGCCCCTTTGGTTCAGGAGCTACACACGCTGCGCAAAACCCGGCGCGCGGTCAGCGGTGGCGATGCATCAGCCAATACGGAAAAGGCTCCGGTGGCGGTGGCTGATACACCGGCGGCTTGACTTCCGGCGGCTTGGATTCCTCGGGCTCATCGCGCTCCCATTTTCTGGTTTCCGGGTAAGGCCCGCCCACCGGCACAGCCTTGTCATCAAAGCTCCCATCCCGGGACGGATCCGGGTAGCCCTTGGGGCCCATTTTCTCCGCCGCCAACCGCGCCCAAGATAACCACTCGGTCTGTTCTTTGGATAAAGTCCCGCTCGCCGCTCGCCGCCAGCACTCTTCGCAGAATTGGATGTATGCCAGTATCCCCTATATCAATGACGACATGGATCTTTGTGTCTACAAACTTTCCAAAACTTTTGATGAATTGGAAAAACATTTCCACGTCACTGAGGCCGACCGCAATGCGATTTACCAGGTAAAGCGAATTCAAAATCTTCCGGCTGGTCTGAAAAAGGAACAACCACTTGCTTGGGTGGAACGCATTTCAGGCTTCTATGAAGTCTTGGACCGGGAAGAAAAAAAGAAGCTATCCGCCAAGAAGTTAAAGCCGTATTCCGAGGCGGAACTCAAGGCACAAAATATTAAAAGTGTTTATCTCGATGATGATGGCCAGGTGAAGGTGAACCGTTTTTCAAAATCAAAGCCAATCAGTTTAAACCCCAAAGCCAAATAATAAAAAACAACCGCCCCTCACTTGGCGGCTGGGGTGGATTCAACGGGCATGATTGCAAACCACTCCGCCGCCGCCGTCGGCCGCATCCGCTTCAAATAATTCGTGCGGATAATCTGCGGGCTGTTGCCCGCTTCGTCGGCCACCCGGGAGACATCAGCGCACTCGGCCACCCGGGCGGAAATATACGTGTGCCGGAGCGCATTGTGTTTCCATTCAAGTGCCGCGATCTTGTTTTCCTTGTCCACCGTATTGGCCGCCGTCTTCAATAGTTTCTTGCTCGTGTTGACCACGGTGATGACCTTACCGCTGGCCTTGGCAATCGGTTCCAGGAATGCTTTCAGATTAGCTTTGATCGGCACGATCCGCCGCGTTTTTGTTTTGGCCTTGTGCGCTTTCACTTCAATGAATCCGTCCTTCAGGTCAATGTCTTCCCATTCGAGACGCTGGATTTCGGCATGGCGCAAGCCGGCGAATCCACCAATGACGATCATGGGCCGAATCCGCTTATCGGCGGCCGCAATCATTCGTCGCATTTCGTCGACCGTGTAGGTGGTGATCTCGCCTTGCAACCGGGCCGAATATTTTTGCACACCGTCCAGCAAATCGGTTCCCTTTGCCAGATACCCACGTAAAACCAGCCAGCGGTTGAAATACCCGATGATGTTTCGATAGTTCCGCCGCGTGCGCTCGGCCACGGTCAACCCCGTCAAATAATCTGAAATCATTTTGGGCTCCAGATTTTGAATTTCAGTTTTGAAGGCCTTCGCAAAGCTGTCCCCCACCGTGTGGATTTCTTTCAGCCTGACTTTGGATTTTCCATCGGTGGCACTTTGCAGCTTGAATTCTTTCACCGCTTCAGCCACCGAGACGTGAGGCAAATTGATGTCGTTTTTCTTGGCCCAAAACCGGCAAGCCTCCAGCACGGAGGCTTTGCCTTGGAGCAGACCATCCGCTTCGCAGTATTCAATCACAACGCCATCTATCCCTTTTTCTATCTTTCCTGACTTTACCAGGGCGTCCCGGGCGCGGATGTAGGCATAAGCGTCGCCAGATTTGAGGTTGAGCACTTCTTCCTGGCCTTCGGAGATCTTTTCAATCGCGTTTTTCGCACTGGCTCGTGCTTCGGCCAGCGTGGAACGCCAGACCAGCTTGCGCTTCCCCTTGACGCGATAATCCAGCACAAACCGCGTTTTGCCGTCTTTAACCGTGGGGCGAATGAGGACCGTGATGCCCAATAATTTGAACTCCTCAGAAGTGGATCCCTTCTTCGGGGGCTGAGGAACCACCCCCACAGGAACGTCGATTGATTCATCTGGTTTCATCTACCGACATGATAGATAATGGCCAGATTTTTGTCAACATCATTAAAAATCCAAAATAAATGGTGGAGGCGGCGGGAATTGAACCCGCGTCCCAAGTCAACCAACCAGCCGCGACTACATGCTTATCCCAGGTAATTTTTTCTGCTATGCGATGGCGCCTGGACTCGAGTCGCACTGCCTAGTCCGCATGATAAGATCTCGGCTGACAACGCGCGGTCCCCGCCGTCAACCATGCCTGCTGTTGCGTCCGTCCACCGTAGCAGGTGTCCAGTGGCGAACGTCGTGGCGCTTAGGCCGCGAGGGCTAGTTCTTCGTTAGCTTTTTAGTTTTGATGCGATTATTTACGAGGCCAACGCATCGTCCTCGGCATGCCGCCTCTGGCGTGTTCACATGGTCGAAACCAGTGCGCCCCCATCAATCCGGCAACCATATAATCAACCAATTAAATGATTCGGTCAAACGAAAGAATCACCTGGCGCTGGCGAAATCAGAGGGATGAGCTTTGGCAACTTCTTTACCGGAACCACGGGTGAAAGCTGCCCGGCTTTGGTGGAAGATTTCGATGGCAATATCAAACTCATCCTCTTCCATGAAAATGATGTTCTGCCTGCTGGGCGAAGGCCGGGATCATCTGACTTCGGCGCTGGCGGTGAAGGAAAGGGTCGAGGCGGCGGGACATCAAGCTGGCGCTCTCGCTTTATGCCCCACTGGAACGCGCCGCCCGACGTGAAAGTCTCTGGCGGCTTGTCACATTTTGGTTACGTCGTCGTCCGGCGGGACTTCGCCTGGTGAACAACTCGTAAAACTGCCGTTTTTTCAGGGAAATCCAGCTTTCTTCCGCCGGTCGCTTACCGGCTTAAAACTGTCTTTGGTTGTCTTGTATCTGTGGGTTGATTGGGTGCCATTCCGATAGGATTTGCGTGTCAGAAAAAAACGAAACCAACCATGTTCAATAAAAAATCAGGAATAATTGTCCTCTTAGTGGCTTGTGCAACCAGCAGACTCTTTGCCGGAACTCTGGCGAGTTATACGATCGGCGACGTATTGGTCTGCTTCCGAACCGCCTCTGGGGCCAACGACATGGTGGTGGATGCGGGCCAGATTTCCACATTCACCAACGCCACGATTAACCAGCGGATTCCTATCAATTACACCGGTGGTCAGTTAAAGGCGGTGGCAGCCACCACCAACAGCGTCATCTGGTCCGCGTTTACTTGGCTGGACGATTCGGTTTCACCGTCCAGTATTCAATGGACTTTGTTCGTGAGCAGGCCCAGGGGGTCAATCTGGACCAAGTCCGCAGCATGGTCGGCTCATAATCAAAATACTCAGGCTGGAACGGGTGGACAAATGTCGCTCATTTCCGGTGGGACGACGGCTTGCCTGGCTTACAATCCGTCAAACACCGCCTCCGTGGTTATCGAGCCGGATGATTCCGGAAATTCCAATCCGCAATATGGTGCCGCCGGTCAAAGCTATGTTGGGGCGATGTTTGATGGCAGCACTTATGACTTTGGGGGCTCCTTTGCCGGCAATCCGGAATTGACCTCGCCAAGCAATTTAACGACGGGGGGCAAGGTGGTCCGTTCCGATTTTTACCAGATTCCGCCGAGCGATACCGGCGTGGGCGGTGTGCGCTTTCTTGGTTACTTTGAATTGAATACCAACGGTCTGATGACTTATGTTGCTTATCCCACCACGCCCACGGTCACCACGGTGGCGGCGGGTTCCATCACCACCACCAACGCCTTGTTGAACAGCACGGTCAACCCCAACAGCGATCCGACTACGATGTATTTCCAGTATGGATTGAGCACCAGCTATGGCAGCACGAGCCTGACCAATTATATCGGCACCACTTCCGGCAGTTATGGCCTGACCGTTTCCAACCTGGTTGCCGGCACTACTTACCACTTCCAAGCGGTCGCCTATAACCGGGCTGGCACTAATTTTGGTTCCGACCTGACTTTTGCCACCACGGGCGGAGTGGTGGCGGCTCCGGTGATCACCGCGTTCAACCGCACCAACAATATTTCCTATGTCAGCTTCACCACCGGCAACAGCGGCACTTACACGCTGCGCGGGACCAATGATGTCGGCTTGGTGACGACGGCCCGGATCAACTGGCCGGCTGTTTCCTCGGTGGCTGGCAATGGCTTCACCAATACTTTGCAAGACACGACCTCCTATACAAACAAGTTCTACGTCATCACCGCCCAGTGACACCGCTGGGCTTCGTTTCCCGAATAAAACAAACAAACAAAAACCTATAATGAAAAAATACAAAATCCTGACTGGCCTGATGGCTGCTGCCGTGCTGAGCGGCGCTAGCGCGATGGCCCAATTCAACTATCAGAACGGCGACATGCTTGCCTTTTTTGGCAAGGCTGGGGCAACCTCCGACGTTGTCGTGGATCTCGGATCTATCGCCAACTTCCAACTCAACGACAGCAGCATTCAAACTTGGAATCTGGCCGCTGCGTTCACCACCGCGTTTGGCTCGTCCTCGGCGACCGGACTTTATTGGTCGCTGTTAGGTGCAAACGATACATCGGGGCCAACCGGCACCTACAACACCGCCGTCACCCAGGCGGATCCATATACCGTCTGGGCCACATCCTCTACTCGCCCGCATGTGGTTGGCAACTCGGCGACTCAGCAGGGAGCGTCGGGTGACATCATAAATCTTGGCCAGCTCACCACTCCCAATCAGGCCGGTGCCGGCCAGATTGTGGATTTCGCTCCGGGCATTGAACTGGTGAACCCCACCATTGGCTTTTCATCCGAAATGTCTGTTGCCAGCGGTTTTAACGGGACGCTCAACGGCGATTTGACGTTTAATGCGTTGCATAATGCTGCCGGTAGCGTCGGCTTGTATCAATCCGACCCCGGTAATCATAATACTAGCTTGGCCACTCTTATCGGCGTGGCCAGCCTCGACCCCAGCAGTGGTGTGCTAACCGTTCAAGCAACCCCCGAACCGTCAACCTGGGCCATGCTGGGCAGCGGCATGCTGGCGCTGCTGGCCTTGCGCCGCCGTAAATAACAAGACCAAACTGACAATTCTGCAATCAAAACAACTGATAAACACAACCTCGAAAATACAACCGAAAACCGCAAAATAAAATTATGAAAAAAACACTTCTCCTCACCTTGGCCACCGGCCTCGCCACCGCGCTGCCGCTTATGGCCGATACTGACATCTATATCACCGGTTCAACGGCGTTCCGGGCGAACGTCCACGACGCCTGCAAAAACTTGTTTAGTCCTGCTCCAGCGGAAATCACCGGCACCTCTTTAACTGGTGGCGATTCAAAAACTGGCAGCAAGGCCGCCCAGTGGGTAATGACCGGCACGCCCATCGCTGGCCTCACCCAGATCTCCGGCACCTTGACCATTCATGCGCTGTTCACCGGTTCTGTTCAGGGAATGCAAACCGTGGAGAACGGCACCAAATTATTCTTCTTGGACAAGGCCGGGAACAAGATTTCCAACACGCCCACGATTGCCTTTTCAGACGCGTCATCGCTTTCTACCACCTACCCGGCGGATGGAATCAACTTCCAAGAAGAAAACGTGGCGGTGCAGCCGTTTGTGATCTGCAAAGCCGTCACCTCTAGCAGTGCGCTGGCTAACGTCACTGGCCTCAATTCGGAACAATACAAATATGCCATTCAAGCCGGGCGCATCCCGCTTTCGGCCTGGACCGGCAAAACCTCGGATCACAGCACCTACATTTACAATTTGGAACGCACGAAGGATTCCGGCACCCGCCGCGTCGGATTTGCCTGTGTGGGTGATGGTTTTAACGCCTCGGCCGCCATCTATAACTTGGATGTCACCAACAACGTGATGTATCATCCGACCACTGCCAATGCGGCTGCATCCTTGGGTGGGACGGGTTTCGGGGTTGTCGGCGGGGCGGGTAACGGTAATGCCAACTTGAACTGGGGTCCAGGTTATGTGGGTGGTGGTGATGTCTCCACTGCGCTCGGCACCAATCTTAGCGCCAATGTTTCAATTGGCATTTTGTCCATCGCTGATGCCAAAGGCATTTCCGGTTCCCTCGCCGCCAACAACTGGACGCAAGTCATTCCGTTCAACGGCATCTGGCCGACAGCGGCGGGCTCGGGCATTGCCGGCAATGCTGGCACCAACGACTACACGCCCATAACCGAAGGGGTTTATTCCTTGTGGGGTTATGAAGTGGTCGTTTATCCGATCAGCACCGCCGGCTTGAACATCAGCAGCGCGAATGACCAGGACGTTACGCTGGCGCAATTGGGTGATCAAAACACCGCCGGCACCTTTCTCGGGGTGTTGGATAACCAAACCCTCACGCCGACTCCCGTCGTTGGCAGCCTCGTGAACGAAATCGTGAACAGCCAGCCCGGTGGTGCCACGGCGATTCCGATCGGCTTGATGACTTCCGGCCGCACCTCGGTCGGCGGTACGATCACTCCGTAATGTCCGCCTAGTTTGAAATCATCAAGGCCGGTGCGGATTTGTCCGCACCGGCCTTTCTCCATCAAACAAAAATGAAGCGTTTGCCTCTCATCGCCGCACTGCTGCTTGCCGGTGCCTTCGCCGGAGTTGCGCAGACGGTGAACTTAAACGGAATCGCCTGTTTCTTTGGGCAGAAATATGCGCTGTTCACCACCACCGTGGCGGGTTCGCCGATGCTGGCCGGTTTCTCCCTGGCCGAGGGCGAAACCAAGTCCGGCATCAAGCTGCTGACCGTGGATGCGGCCGCCGGGCGGGTGGAAATTGAAGATCAGTATGGCCGGAAATTTCTCCGCCTGGCCGTGGCTCCCAATCTCGTGTCCTGTTTTACGGCCAGTTCTGCTGGCACCGCCAATGAATTTCCTGGACAGATGCTGAACGGTTCTGTTGTCACCAATGCCGATGACTTGGCTCAACAATATGAAATCATGGCGGGCAATCCCGGCTGGGGAACGATTCCGATTTCCAACTTTCCGGCCAAGACCACGCAAACCGCAGCGGCGAATGCCGACGGATCCACTTCCGCCGGCGGCAATACCGGCGCCAGTTCAGGTGCCAAGTCCGGGGATGCAACCGCCGGAACAAATCCAAATGTCGCCGGTGGTTCCGGCGGAACCAGCCCGGCCACCACCTCGGCGAACCCATCCACCGAGGAATGGTATATTGAGGCCTCCCGAATCGAGGAAGAACGGATCGTTACCACGGCGGATGTGTTGTCCGGCAACTCGGAACCCTGGCCGCGCACACCGCTGACGCCGCCGGGCACCCCCGCCAATCTGGTGGGTCGGGGAGTCATGTTTTCCAACCACATGCCCGGTAATTTCGTGGTGCCCGGCTATGTTGACGGTAATTGGAATTAATAAAAATCGGCCTGAATTTCGAGTTTTGGAATCGGCGTTTGTCGGTGATTCTTGCCCCGTCCACCGCGGCTACTTCTGATGGTAATACATCAGCCGGATCACTTCTGCCAGGATGTATCCGACCGTCAGCGTGAACCCCAGCGTGAACACCGTGGTTTTGGCATTTTTCCGCCGCTCCCAGACTGGCTGGCGCGGGAACAACCACCGTCCGAGCAGTTCATATAACATTTCCATGGCGTCAGAATAGACCGGCGTTGCCGTCATTTGATTCAATCTTTGTCGGGCAAATAATCTGCCGGTAATGCGGTTGGACGCGGCCGGTTTGCCGCCATCGGCCGCCCATCTACTGAATCAATCGGCCTGTTGACACTTTCCAGTCACGCTAGATTTTTTCTTGTTGCCGAATCGTCACGTTGTTGAAACGCGACGGACGCAATGCTCCGGCATTCTCGTCGCCCTGATGACCGTGGAGCGACACTTGATTTTACAGGAATTGAGTTTGCGTCCGTCTGGCGAATGGTCGCCCGGCGGCGGCTGGGCCGTGGTGCGCATCATGGCCGGCGCGGGCTACTGCCTGCACGCCGGCCCGCCGCGGGAATTAAATGTAGGCGACATGGTGATCGTTGGTTCCCACGCGGCGCCGATTTTCCGTGCGAGCCAGTTGGGCGTGTTGAAGCTCGAATTTTTTCTGATCCTGCCGCAATACCTCAACGGCCTGCTGACGGTCACCGAATGGCGGCAGTTGGAGGATGTTTCCAGCCAGACTTCCATGTCGATGTTGCACTTTGCCGCCAGTGATCCGGCGGCGCAGAAGTTCACGCGGCTGGCCGCGCAATCGCAGCGCGACGGTCTGGGGGCGCGCTCGGCGCTGCTGCAGCTCTGGGCTGGCTGCATCACCGGCCTGTTGCCGGTGGTCGGCGTGTCACCGCTGGCCAGCAACCTGCGCGAACGTTTCCGCGAATTCGTCGGCAAAATGCCGGAGGCGGAACTGGCGGTGCGCCCGCTGCCCCAACTGGCAGAGCAGTTGCATTGCAGCGAGCGGCATTTCAGCCGGCTCTTCCGCGAGGAATTTCACATTTCATTGCGCGCCCGTCAGACGGAGTTGCGCCTGCAGCGCGCCCGCCAGTTGCTCATGGAGTCAGACGCGAAAATCATCAACGTCGCCTTCGAAAGCGGCTACCGGCACCTCGGCCTGTTTAACTCGATGTTCAAGCGGCGCTTCGGCGTTACGCCGAGCCAGTGGCGGCAGCAAAACGTGTCCGCCCCGGCAAAAAACTTTTCCAAGCGCGCTGTACCCCTGCTGGTGCTGCTGCTGTTGCTCGCAAAAACGTTCTTTGCGTCCGCTGCCTCCGCGCCGACCGCGAACCCGCCGGCGCGCATGCCCAATACCGCCACGAATGGGGGGCCGCGGTTCAAGGTTGAAAAATATCTTATCGCCGGCAACACCGTGTTGGCACCGGGACAACTCGGCCAGGTGTTGACGAACCTGCCGGCGGCGTTCGGCACGAACGTCAGTTTCGACGACATCAAGGCGCAGTTGGCGGATTTGCAGATGGCGTATCGCGAGCGTGGGTTTGTGACGGTTTCCGTCGGTCTGCCGCCCCAGAAACTCACCAACGCCACGGTTAAGATCAAGGTGACCGAGGGCCGTCTGTCCAGCATCCGCGTCGAGGGCAACCAATGGTTCAGCACGCCAAATGTGCTCCGCGCCCTGCCGAGTTTGCACACGAATATGCTGTTGAACTCGCACGTCTTCCAGCGCGAGTTGGATTTGGCGAACGCCAACCGCAACCGGCAGGTTTATCCAGTCATCAGCCCCGGCCTGGAACCGGGCACCACGGAACTCTTGCTCAAGGTGAAGGATCGGTTTCCGCTGCACTCGCGGGTGGAAATCAACAATGTGGCTACCCCGGGCACGCCGGATTCGCGCGTCGTGTTCAATGCGGAATACGATAACCTCTGGCAGCTCGAACATTCCGTCGGCGTTTCTTATTCGTTCACGCCGGTGGATTTTCGCGGGCCGGGCGATTATTACGCCTCGCCGCTGGATCTGCCGCTCATCGCCAATTACAGCGCGTATTACCGGCTGCCGCTGGGGCGGGTGAAATCCGTCCAGCAGCAGATTGACGACAGCAACGGCCATTTTGGCTACAACGAAGTCACGCACCAGTTCCAGATGCCGCCGCCGTCTGGCCGGCCGGAGTTGACCGTTTATGCCAGCCGCTCCACCTCGGACAGCGGCGTGAAGATCAGCGGGTTCACCAATGTCATCAGCACGTCGTTGCTCTCGATTGACTCCGAGGAGGCCGGCCAGAACGTTACGTTGAACGAAGCCATCGGCGCGAAGCTGACCTGGCCGCTGCCGCCAATGGGCCGGCTGTCTTCCACCCTTTCAATTGGCGTGGACTTTAAGCATTACCAGCAGGTCAGCTACAACTCGAATAACTTTTTCGCCACGACCTACATCACCAATTCCGACGGCTCGGTCTCGCCGATTTCTTCGGCCATTTCCTCCGCGCAGCCGCCCTTCCGCACGGAGATTTATTATCTGCCGATCAATATCGGCATCAGCGGCTCGGTGCCGGATTCGTGGGGGACAACGTTTTTCAACGCGCAGGTCAACTACAACCTGACGACTTTTGGCGGCTATGCTCAGTCCGGGACGAACGTCTCGCATGGCGGTCTGTCCGAAGTGGCCGGTTCGTCAAAGGTTAAAAACAACTACATCACCCTGCAACTGGGCGGTGACCGGCTGCAACGGCTTTACAAGGACTGGACGGTGAAAATCCATGCGGACGGACAACTGGCCAGCGGGGCGTTGTTCAGCAACGAGCAGTTTGGTATGGGCGGCACCGCCGGCGTGCGCGGTTATCAGGACGGGCAGGCTTACGGCGACGCCGGGTGGCGCGTGTCCATTGAACCGCAGACGCCGCAGGTCAACATCGGCATGGTTGATGGCGACGTCCCATTCTGGGTGCGGGCATCGGTGTTCATGGATTATGGCCAGATCTATGCGCTGGATGGCGGTTATTTCACCCGGGCCGCCTATTTGAATGGGCCATCGGCCGGGCACAAACCAAGCGATCCAGGTGAATTGGATTTTTGGGGTGCGGGTTGGAGTCTCACCGCCAACATTGGCAGCCACATGGATGCACGGCTGGCGATGGCATTCCCACTCCTCAATCCCGGCGTGTTGAAGGGCTGGTCGCCTTTGGAGGATATGCACGTTTATTTTGGCGTCGGCGCCCAATTTTGAACACATGAAAAACAACTTTCTTCATTTTCATCGGCGGATCATTGCGAACTTCCTGCTGGTCGTGATTGAGCAGCATGTCTTGGCTAATCCCACCGGACTGAGTGTTCCGTCCGGCTCGGCCATGCCGTCGATCCAACAAACCGTTTCGCAGCTCACCATCACTGTCGGCAACAATGCGGTGCTAAACTGGCAGCACTTCAATATCGCCGCCGGCGAGTCGACCATTTTCAACCAGCCATCCGCCGCGTCCATCGTGTGGAACCGGATCAACGATCAAAATCCGTCGCAGATTTACGGCAGCCTGCAGGCCAACGGCGTCGTGGTGCTGCTCAACTCATCGGGCTTTTATTTCGGGCCGAATTCATTCGTCAGCGCCGCCGGTTTGGTGGTTTCGACGGCCAACTGTGCGCCGCCGCAAAACGGCGGCGGGGCCTGGGTATTCAACGGTCCGCCGCCGCTGAAGAGCATCGTCAATTACGGCCAGATCAAGATCGGCAACGGCGGCGACTGTTTTCTCATCGCGGACCAGGTGAAAAATTACGGCGACATCGAGGCACCCGGCGGCAGCATCAGCCTCGCGGCGGGCCAGACGGTGACGTTGAGCGAACGCCCCGACGGCCGTGGCATGAGCATGAACGTCACGCTGCCGCAAGGCTCGGTGGACAATTACGGCAACCTCATCGCCGACGGCGGCACCATCGCGCTCAATGCCAGGGTGGTGAACCAAGACGGCTTTATTCAGGCGAACTCGGTGCAGAATAAAAATGGCATCATTGAACTGGTCGCGTCGGATTCACTCAGTCTCGGCGCGGATTCCAAAATCAATGCGAATGGCGACAATTCCGCCGACGGCAGCGCGGGCGGACAAATCACTTTGAAATCCGCCAGCCGTTTCAGTGATGTGACCGGCAGCGAGATTTCCGTGGCTGGCGGCGCGAACGGCGGCAACGGCGGCGAGGTCGAAATCAGCGCCCCGGTTATGCCGGCCATCCAATCGCGGATTGACGGCCACGCACAGCCGGGAGCGGTTGGCGGCCAGCTGCTGCTGGATCCGGACTACATTGTTTTGGACACCTATGGTGGTGACAGTGCCGGATCGGGCACCGTGGCGGTTGGCGACAGTTCGGGCAGCACCTTGGATTTGAATGTTAATTCCGCGTTCGTCGGTTTTTCCCAAATCACCTTGCAGGCCGCCTATGACATCACGCTGGCCGACTACACTTCTTGGAATCTTTCCGCGAGCACAGGCCAGACCACCGGACAATTGGTTTTGGAGGCGGGCCGCAACCTTATTTTCGGCAACAACACGGCGCTTTATGATCAGAACAACTGGTCTATTGCGCTGTATGCCGGCGTCACGGACTTCGCCAATAAAATTGTCGCTCCCGGCGCCGGCTCAATTTATCTGAATGCGTTCGATCCAAATAATCCGGGCAATGGTTTTGATCCGAATAATCCAGGGAGTGGCTATATCGCCACCGCCGCCGGTTCCGTCACCTTGGTTGCTGGCCAGGACATCACCGTTGGCACCGGTTACGTCAACACGACCGGCGGCGGCAGCATCACAGCCCAGGCACTCGCTGGTAGCATTGACACCGGCGGTTACGCGCAAGGTTATGGTTTCCAATCGGGTGATAATGCCAGTCAGGGTTATTTTGTGGGTGCAAATCTCGGCGGCATCAGCACGCTGGCGGGCGGTGATGTGAATCTGATTGCCGGCGGAAATGTGCAAAGCCTGTTGCCCGGCCGGAATGGATATCATTACGATGGTAATTTTTATTCTTCCGGTGGTCCCAACGCCGACGTCGTCACGGCGGGAGCCGGTGCTTATGGCAGTCAGGCGGGTGATGTGACCATTGTGGCCGGCGGTGATGTGACCGGAAATTATGTCGTGGCCAATGGCACTGGAAGGATTGTGGCCGGGGCTAAAATGGACGCTAACGGCAATCCCTTGGACACCTTGGGCAATCCGATTCCTATTGGTGGCAGCGGATATGTCACCGATCCCAATGCCGCTGGCAGCGCGGGTACCAGTTCATCTGAGTTGGCGTTGAACTTGATCAAAGGCGGTTGGAATGTCATGGCGGCGCAGGATATTACGTTGCAGGAGGTGCGGAATCCTAACGGCACCTTCAATACCGACAGTGGCGGCGCATGGCACGCTTTTGATTATGCGCCCTCGGACTATGTCAATTTAACGGCGGGCAATCTGGTGGATCTGGGCGGTACCAGTTCGTCGCTGCCGCGCTTGAACACCTTTGACAATCTCAAGGTGCCGGTGATTTATCCCGGTATTTTAAACATCGTGGCCGGTGCGGGGGGCGTGGTTTTGGACGGCGATTCCACCTACAACCAATTGATTCTTTTTCCCTCGGCCCTGGGCGGGTTGACCATAGATACCACCGGCGGCGGTTCGCTCGTTGCCAACCTGCCAGCCCTCAACGGCACGCCGCAGATTTTTAACCTGATTGTCTCGGACAGCGGGCGCAGCCAATACAATTCTGTCACCGGCGGCTATTTTGGCCTGAACGATCATGCCGCTACGCCGGTGCATATGAATAGCGAACTGCCCGTTCAGTTGAATATTTCCGGCGATCTGGACGGCATTCTGCTGGGGTCGCCAGAGTCGGCGCAAATCAACGTGGTCGGCAATATCAACAACAGCCGCTTCCAAGGCATGAACCTCAATGCCGCCGATGTCACCAGCATTACCGTCGGTCAGGCCGCGAAGCTGAACCTGGAAAACAGCCACATTTTGGATCCGGCCACGGATGGTGGTCTGACTGTGGGTGGCAACATCAACAACCGTGGGGCTTTCACCTCGATTGATTTGAGCACGGTTTCCGGCGCGACCACCCCCGACCTGGCGTCGCTGGCGCAGGCGGTCAATAATACCATCAATGGGCTGTCCATTCCGTCCGTGACGCTGGCGACCAGTTTCTTTTATAACCCGGTGACGAAAGTTCTGACCTATCAAAACATCCCGAATGTAAGTCTGGCGAATGTGCTCACTTTGCTCCAAAACCTGACCATCCAGAAAGTGGATCAAAATGGCGTTCCTTTATGGTCCGACCCGCCCGATGACACCGTGCCGGTGACGACCACGGTTTCGGTTTTGGATGCGGCCACCGCTGCGGCGTTGCTGGCGGAATATAATTCGCTCGGGCCGGTTCCGGCCAACTCAGGCGGCTTCACCATCGGCGGCGGCGGAAAATTTAATATCACCGCTGCGAATATGGATCTCGGCACCACCACTGGCATCCAATCGAAAGGCGTCGGCCTTTACCAGGTGGCCGGCAATTACCCGCTCGCCAGCCTTTTCAGCCAGGGTGCGGATATCAATATCAACCTGACCGGTAACTTGAATATGTATTCAACTGCCATTGCCTCGCTGAACGGCGGTAACATCTCGCTCAAAGCTGGCGGCGACGTCAACGTCGGCTCCTCGGATTTTTCGGTCTCCGCACAAACTGCCCGCGGCATCTACACCACCGGCCTCGGCAATATCAGCATCATTGCCGACGGCAATATCAATGTGAATGGCTCGCGTATCGCCGCCTACGAAGGCGGCAATGTCACGGTTGAATCACTGCACGGCGACATCAATGCGGGCAGCGGCGGATCGGGCTATGTCGTCGTCCAGGCGTTCACCGTAAATCCAGCCACGCACACCGTCACCTCCTTGACGCCAACCATCCCCGGCAGTGGCATTCTGGCGACAACTTTCCCCAGCGATGCTGGTCAGGCGGTCGGCAACATTCTGGTTGAGACGCCCAACGGCAGCATCAACGCCAGTGCCGGCGGCATCGTGCAGTTGCCACTAAACGGTGTGAACACGGCGAAATCCATCGTCGAGGTGCTGGCCGGCTACGAACTGCGGGACAACAGTGGCAAACCCGTGGATGCCGCCGGTATATCATCCGGCACGCCGGTGCAAGTTTCCGACAACGGCAACATTCTCGCCAGCGGTTCCGGTGTCATCGGCAGCACCGTGGACTTGGTTGCCAGTGGAAATATCGCTGGCGTCATCTTTGCGCGTAATAACATCAATCTGAACGCGCAGCAAAACGTCAGCGTCACCGCGCTCGCTCAAGGCAGCATCAACGTCAATTCCGGCGGCACGATTTCCGGCACCATCATCGGCGTCGGCGGCATCAGCGCCAGCGGCGGCAGCATTGATGCCAATTTGGAGTCCAACAGCAGCATTTCCGGAGATACCAGCGGCTCGAAGGGCCTCGCCCAAGGGACCGCCGCCAATGCCACCGCCAATGCGGCTTCGGCGAGCGATCAAACCCCGGCGGCAGCCAAGTCAGATGCCAGCACCAACGATGATCCGTTGAAGAAAAACAAAGGCATCACCCTGGCGCGGAAGATCAGCCGGGTCACGGTGCTGTTGCCGGGGCAGAATTGATTCAATGAAAAATTAACAATGTAAAATTAAAAACCGAACTGATTTATGACCCCCTTCATTCAACCCATCTTGGCCAACGCGGCCGTGTATGCCATCGAAAATGCGACGACCGAGGGCAAAGCCACCTGTGTGGTTTTGCTCCTGCTGTCGCTGTTTAGCTGGACGATCATCATCACCAAAGTCCGGCAGTTGATGATTGCGCGCCGGGCCACCAAGCAATTCTTGGCGGCCTACAGTTCCACGCGCGATCCGCTCGACATCAAGAAGCGCGGCGAGGAGTTTGAGGGCGCGCCCGCCTACGCCCTTTACGAGCGCGGCGCGGAAGAAGTGCTTTACCACTTGAAAAATAATCCAGTGGTGATGAAAGGGGTCGTGGCGATCGCCGGTACGGGTGAAGGCAACACCGATCATCTGGCGCAAGCGAACACCACTAAGATCACCAATGCGGCGTTTGAGGCGGTGAAGGTGGTATTGGAAGAGGCGGCCTCGGCGCAGGCCATGTCGCTCGAGAAAGGCATGATTGTGCTGTCCACGGCGGTGGCCGGCGGACCATTCATCGGTTTGCTCGGCACGGTCTGGGGCGTCATGTCCACGTTCGCCGGCATTGCCGCTTCGAACTCGGCCAGCCTCACAGCCATGGCCCCCGGCGTGGCCGCCGCACTCGTGGCAACCGTCACCGGCCTGCTCGTCGCCATTCCGGCGATGTTTGGCTACAACTTCATGGTAACGACCATCCGGCACATCACGCAGGAGTTGGACGGTTTCGCCACGCGCTACGCCAACCAGATTGAGCATGCCTATGTGGACAACCGCGACATCGAGGACAAGATCGCCGGCGCCTTGAAACGGCATGAACAGTCGGCTCCAACACAGTTCTAGGAGCCACTCCATGAAGAAGTGTTCGCACAGCGCGCATGAGTCGCTGACGGAACTGAACATCACGCCGCTGCTGGATCTGGCGTTTGTGTTGCTGGTGATCTTCATCATCACGACGATCCCGCCGGTGAAGGATATGGATTTGAAGCTGCCGATGGCGTCCAAGCACCAGAAAGACCCGCCGCACAAGGCCCGGTATATTTCGGTGCAGGCGGATGGCAACCTGTTCATTGACCGGGAAGAAGTGAAGCTGGACCACTTGCAGGACCGGCTCTTGAGCCTGCGGATGGACGACCCGGACTTGAACGTCATCATCCGGGGGGATGGGAAGACCAAGTATAAGCAGATTCGCACCGTGCTGGACATCTGCCAGCAGGTCAACTTGGTGAAAGTGGACTTGGCGACGGACGTCAACAAATGAACGGTTTATATCATTTTTATTTGTCCGCATGATACCGCAATCACAACCGAAGAAGCCGAAGAACTCGTCGAAGGCGAACCTCGTCATTTCGGCGATATTCCACGCCATTTTGATCGGGGTGTTGTTTTATTTTGCCGCGCGGGAAGGTTTGCTCGGTAAGAAGATCCAGAAGATCACGGTGACGATGGTGAAGGAAAAACCGCCGGAACCGCCCAAGCCCAAGCCGGAGCCGCCGAAGCTTGAGCCGCCCAAAGTGGAAGCGCCCAAGCTCGAGGCACCGAAAGCGGAGACCGCGCCGGCACCCGCCGCCGCCCCGCCGGTGGTGGCCCCGCCCGCGGCGGAAGCGCCGACGCTGGAGTTCAGCGACGGGGCCAAGGTGGTGAACTCGGAATCGGATCCGGTGCAACTCTACAAAGGCTACCTCGAATACACGCTGCGCTCGAAGTGGAATCGGCCGGAAAACCTGCCGGACGACAACTACATTGCCGAGGTCGCGGTTAACGTGGACAAGGACGGAAATATCAGCCCGCCGCAATGGTTGAAAGGATCCGGCGACGCTCAGTGGGATCAGAGCGTTAAAGCGGTGTTCAAGCTCGTGACGAACATTGACCGGCGGCCGCCGACGAATTTTCCGCCGGTGGTGACAATCCGCTTTGACGTGCAGGAAGAAACCGAACCGGTGATGACGCCATGAGCCTGAAGAAAACATCCCGGCGTGCGCACAGCACGATGAGTGAGCTGAATATCACGCCGCTGCTGGATCTGGTATTCGTACTGCTGGTGATCTTCATCATCACGACGCCGCAACTGGTCAACAATCTGGAGATCAATCTGCCGTCCGCCAAGCCGCCGCCGGCGGATCACAAACCGAAGCCCAAGCCGAGCCGCATCGTGGTGACGGCCGACAGCCAGATCACGCTGGATGGCGAAGGGGTGACTTTGGCGCAGTTGAAGGACCGACTGGCGTCGTTCAAGGCGGCCAACCCCGACCTCGGTGTGGTGCTCAAAGGCTCAGATGAGGTGGACTATCAGATCATGGTCAGTGTCATGGACACCCTCCGTCAGCTTGACATCACTAAAATGGGGCTGGCAACGGATTAAGAAATTTCCCGGGCGGCGAATTTGTTTGCCATTGACGCCCGGAAAAGTTCCCAACCTTATCCGCACCGCAAACAGCATCTAGTAACGCGCCTCTGGTTTCCAATATTTTCACTTGACATAAATGTATTAAAAATTATATATACATCAAGTCTGTCGGCCCCTGCCGCCGGCTGGAGTCAGTTAGGTAAATGCTGACCTGGGGGCGGGTGGGGTTTTCCCTCCGGCGGGCGCGGCCGTTCTTTGACATCCGGATTTTGTCGCGCACCGTTCCGGGTTGCCCGGGCGAAGCTTGCCCCGCTTCGCCCGGCAACCTGGAAATCCTAAAAATTTCATTTATCGGTCATCTTTGGTCACGTTTGGTCACGTTTGGTCATCTTCAGTGCCGGTACCGCGCCGGATAAATCTGTTTTACCCTTATCCGAAATCTCTGCAAAAGCCGATGGCCACACTGAAGCGGCGGTCTGTGACCGCCGAATTACCGCACTTTTAAGATCATTCGGCGCTCACTGAAAGCCGCTACCGGGCTTTTGTAGAGCTTTCTTATCCCGGTTGAAACTTTACCCCCTTAAAAATAGAAAAGGGGTAAAGAAAAGGTAAAATTCCGGATGCTCTATCAAGCACTTACAAAAGTTGACCCGCAGCCTGGTAAAGAAAACGGTAAAGTTTGATAGCGGCTATATTTCGCTCATCGAGCGCGAAGTTGGCGAAGAGGAAAGATGGCTTTCCTTCGTGCTTCTTCGCGTCCTTCGCGCGACCCCAAAAATTCTTTCAAACCATGCTTTTGGGCTGAAATGACCATCAAACGTCACTCGCGCTAGGGCAAATGTTCTTGGTAAGCAGGCGCAAAAGCTTCGAAAGCCTTGATAAATCTACCTGAAAAAGTGGAGCCAATGAGTGGGATTGAACCACCGACCTACGGTTTACGAAACCGTTGCTCTACCACTGAGCTACATTGGCAATTCGCCGGCGTGAGGTTGCCGGACACCGGGCCAAGGTCCTGCAGTTATATAATATAACCAGACCGCTTTCGACCTTGAACCGTCACCGTGACCGCCTCTGTATAGTCGAACTGCGCGCCCCGGTCAAGTCAGCTGCGCCGGAGCGGCAACTGGAGTGGCATCTGGCAGACCAGCAGACCGGCAGCTTCATTTTGCGCTGCGGGCTTGCACGACGGCGGCAGCCATGGAATCCACGCTGTTCAGGATGCCGCGCGCCGCGTCCGCGTCCGCGATTTTCAAGCCGTAATTCTTGTCCAGCGCCACCACGAGTTGCAGCGCGTCCACGGAATCCAGCCCCAGCCCGCCGGGGCCGAATAGCGGCTGCGCGTCGCCAATTTCCCCGGCGGTCACTTGCAGCATCAGGTTTTCCACCAGCATTTGTTTGAGCTGCCCTTTGAGTTCGGCGGGGATGTTCATTTAAAAATATCTCTAAAATATTGCGGCCAAGCCTGTGATTTAGGCCGCGCTGGCGCAAGCCCGAAATCGCGCGCCGATGGCCTGCTGATTGATGCCGGCCACAGCCACGCTCGCCGCCGGGAATTTCCCCTGCCGCAGCGCATCCACCGCCGCGACACATTCCCACGCCGCTGCCGCCGTGAACGCCTCGCCCAGCCGAACGCGGGGCGCCAGCCGCAATCCGCGCCAAGTCGTTCCCTGCGGATTTTCTGTGGTGCTGTCGCACAGCAGCTCGTCCGCCGCGCCGGTGCCAAGTTGTTGCCGCATTTTAGCCCCGGCGGCAGCGCGGTTTTGCGTTTGCGAAAACAGAAACGAGTCCGTAACCATCGCCAGCTCGACGCCGGCCGTCGGATTTTTTTTCAGATACAATGCGCCCGCACCGCCGGCGAAAACGAGGTCGCGGCGAAATAGCCGGACAGCGTCCGCGATGATCCAGTCCAGTTCCTCTGCGCCGACCACCACCACGCCGTCCACGCGGTCGTCCGCCAGCCAGTCCGCCGCCAGCGCGAGGCCCTGCAAAAATGTTCCATCGTCGCCGACCAGGGTGTAATTGATGCCCGTCGCGCCAAGATATGCGGCCAGGTGGCTGGCCGGCGCGTTAAAAACCGTTTCCGGAAAAATCAGCGGGCTGGCCGTCGCCGGTTCCTGCAACACCTCGCTGTAAAATTTCCGCGAATAAGTCACCACGCCGGCCAAAATGCAAACCACGATGCCCAGCCGTAGTTCGCCCGCCTGCACCTTCGCCGCGTCAGCGTCCAGCGCCTCCAGCGCGGCGGCGACCGTATGCTGCGCCAGCACGCTGGCGCGGCGCAGACGCGGATGCGCCAGAAACGCCGGCCTTTCCGCCAGCGGCGGCACGGTGCGGACGCGCAAGGATTTTTCCCAGCCCGGTCGCGCCAGCGTCTGCACCGGCAATGGCTCGTCCCGATTTAAGGCTTCGCGCAACGCGGCGACGCCCCAGCCCGCCGGGGAAACGGCCCCGGCGCCCGGCACAAAAATCCGACTCATGCCCACCTCCGGAAGATGAGCGCCGCGTTCGCGCCGCCAAAGCCGAACGAGTTGGAAAGCGCCCGCTCGATTTTTTTGTCCACCGGTTCGCGCACGATCTCAAACCGGCACGCCGGGTCAACGGCGTTCAACCCAATTTCCGGCGGCAGCCATTGGCCGCGCAACGCCATCAGGCAGACGATCGCTTCAATCGCGCCCGCCGCGCCGAGCGTGTGGCCGGTCACCGCCTTGGTGGAGCTGACCGGCAGGTTTCCGGCGTGCGCGCCGGCCCAGCGGTTGAGGGCGGCGGTTTCGGTGGCGTCATTTTGAATCGTGGCCGTGCCGTGCGCGTTCACGTAATCAATCTGCTCTGGCCAAACGCCCGCCGTCGCGCCGGCCGCGTGCATCGCCGCGAGCGCCGCCGCGCCTTCGGGATGCGGCTGCGTCAAATGATGGATGTCGGTCGTCGCGCCGTAGCCGATGATTTCGCCGAGGATTTCCGCGCCGCGATTTTTTGCCGTCGTCAGCGTTTCCAGCGTCAGCACCGCCGCGCCTTCGCCGAGGGAAAGCCCGTTGCGCGCCGCATCAAACGGCCGGCACGCCACCGGCGAAAGCGCCTGCAACGAATCGAAGCCCGCAAAGGTCAGGTGGCACAGCGCGTCGTAGCCGCCGGTCAAAACTTTTTCCGCGCGACCGTTCCGCACCAGTTCCCATGCGTGGCCGATGGCGTTCGCGCCGGAGGCGCAGGCGTTGGCGATGTTGATGACCGGCCCGTGAAAACCAAACGCGTCGCACAAGTTCAGTGCCTGCCGCTGCACCTGGTAATGCGCCAGTCGCGACGCCTGCTGTTTAAAACGGTGCGGCGTCTCGATGGCTTGTCGGAAAAAATTCTGGCCCAGCGTCATCTCGCCGCTGGTGGTGCCGAGCACCACGGGCAGATTATCCATGGGCGTCCAGCCGCTTTGCGTCCAGGCTTCGTGCGCGGCCAGCAGCAGCAGGCGGGCGGCGCGGTCGAGTCGGTTCAGATTTTTATTTGAAAGTTTCGTGGCCGGCAAATGTTCCGGCAGGCGCGCCGCCGCCGCGATCTTGGTGCGCTGCCGCGAAACGTCAAACAGCTCCAATGGCCTGATGGCCGTCCGGCCGCTGCGGAAACCGTCGGCGTTCACGCGCCACCCCGCGCCGAGCGCGGTGACGATGCCCGCCCCGGTGACTACCACGCGGTGTGGCATCGCAATTTTTTCTGGCCTGGGAAACAGCACGCAGTTTCAAGCTGGCTGGGCCGCCGCCAAATTTCTTCCGGCCGCTTCGCGCCGGTAAAATTCCACCAGCCCGGTTGGCGACGGCACGAGTCCTTCCGCCGCGATCGCGGTCAGGACGCGCTGTTCGGTCATGATGAAACGCTCGCGTTTGTAGATGACGTAATCCCCGCGCATTTCCTCGGGCGTGAGGTTGATGGTGACAAGATTGGCCCCGGCGCGGAGGCCGGCGCGGTAGCCGTCCGGTGCCATGAGATTGAGCGCGCTGACGGCGGGGATGACCCAGTCCGGCCGCAGCAGCCGCAGCGCGGCGATGCAATTGAGCGTCCAGTCCGGATTGGCCGCCGGTGCGGCAGCGAGCGGCGTGTCATCGCCCGGAATGAACGGGCTGACGCTGCAGCCGGCCAGTGGCAGCGCGGCGGTGACCTCGAAATTGTTCAACAAATCTTCCGGCGTCTGTTGCGGCAGGCCGGCGATGAAGCCGGAACTCACCCGCCAGCCGCTGGCCGCCAGCTGCCGGATGTGGCGCAGCCGTTCGGCCAGCGTGCCGGGCGCTTCGAGCTGCTCGTAGCGCCGCGCATCGCCACATTCAAACTTGATGATGTAAACCGCCGCGCCCGCCGCCCGCAGTTCCGCGTAAATGTCCGGCGTCAGCGTGCCGAGGCAGACGCTGATGCCCAGCGCGGTTTCGCGCCGCAGGGTGCGGATGAGCGGCAGGACGATTTCGCGCACGGCCACCGGGTCTTCGCCGGCCTGGAGGTTGATGTCCGTGACGCTGGCGGGCCGGTGCTGGAGGAGCATTTCGGCGAGTGCTTCGTGCCGGGCGCGGAAGCGTTTCAAATCGCGGTGATCGCGGCGCATGCCGCAATAGGCGCAGTTCTCGCGGCAGAAATTGGAAACCTCCACGACCGCGCGCACAAAAACTTCGCGGCCAAACTGCGACCGCGTGGCGTCACCGGCGCGCCGGTGCAAAGCCGCCTGCTCCGGGCCGCCGGCGGTCAGCTCGGCCACGCTCGGAAAATAATTTTTCGCCTGCACGCCGGTATTAAAGTTGCCGCCACGCGGCGAGGCAACGCAATTTCACTCGCAAATTTGCTTGCGCGGAACCGCTTCGGAAAATCATGCTCCCGCCGGCATGGCCTCCATCCTGATAATCATTCTGCGCAAGGCGGTGACCTTGATGCTCGTCGGCATCATTTTCGGCTGGCTTTACCAATGGTCCGCGCCTTGGTCATTTCCCAAGAACCGCGCCGCCGGTTTCGGCTATGGGCTGTTGCACGGTGCGATGATGCCGCTGACGCTGCCGGGACTGGTCGGCGGCCAGGACGTGCGGATTTACGACGAGGACAATTCCGGGCGCACCTACAAGATCGGCTACATCTGCGGCGTGAACGTCTGCGGCCTCGCGTTTATCGGCCCGCTGTTCTGGCGGCCGAACCGCAAGCCGGAAATCACATCAGCCAGCCCCGGAAAATCTCAATAATGTTCAATTTGCCGCCGGGCCAGTAGCGGTTGGCCGGCAGCGAAAAAGTTTTCGCCGCATGATCAAAGGTCAGCGGCACCGGTTCCTTTGAGTGGTTCGGATCGTAGGCGGAAAATTCGACGGTGCGCTCCGTTGCCTGCGCGGCGAACAAAATCATCCCGTGGTTGATTGCCAGCGACGGGAAGCTGATGAGGTGGATGATCGGCGGCCGGCCGGCGCGCAGTTCCGCCAGCAGCCTTGTTACCGTGCGCTGCTGGTGGGCTCGGGAAACCGGGAAAACCATCCGCCAATGGCTGCGCAGAAAATACGACTGCCAGGCGCCGCCACCTTCCTGCTTCAGCAATTTTTCCCGCGCGGCGCTGAATTCGCGCAGGCCGGCAAAACCGGGGATGATAATTTTATTTTCCGGCGCGCCGCCGGTTCGCGGATCGCTCGCCAGCACGGCGCGAACGAGCCGGCGGCAGGTGGCGTCATCGGGAATTTTCCCCGCCGGATCAAACCGCGCGTGGTAAAAAAACTGCCGCGCCGCGCGCACCAGCACGAAGCAGCGCAACACATAATCCGGCCGGGGCCTGCGCGGCCGCAGCCGCAGGCCGCCGGTGGCGGCGTCGAACTGGTATTCGCACAGCAGCTCGTTGTCGTAGGCGAAGGCGTCGCGGGCGAACACGAACGGCGGCGGATGGTTTTCAGTTTCCATGCAAATCAGCTTGGAAAGAAGTTAGGGCTGCGCTAACAAACTGACAATGCTTTACGAACGCTGGCGGCAAATCGCAGGTGAACGGCGCGGCGCCACCGCGCTGCGCGACGCGGCATCGGGCCGCCGCTGGACGTTTGCGGAATTATTAGCGGCGGGCGAAACCCGCGCGGCTGGCGCTGGTAAAATCATTTTCCCCGCTGGCCATTCGCCGGAATTTATTTTCGAAGTGCTCGCGGCGTGGCGGGAAAACCGGCCGGTTTGTCCGCTGGAAGCCGGTCAGCTGGCGCCGGAAATTTCCAGGGCGCCGGAAAGCATCATCCATTTCAAATTCACTTCCGCCACCACCGGCGCGGCGCGCCTGGTGGCTTTCACCGCCGGCCAGCTTGCCGCCGACGCGGAAAACATCGTTGCCACGATGGGCCTGCGCGCGGACTGGCCAAACTTGGGCGTGGTTTCACTGGCCCATTCGTATGGTTTTTCCAACCTGGTTTTGCCGCTGCTGCTGCACGGCGTTCCGCTGGTGCTCGTGCCGTCGCCGCTGCCGGAAGCGGTCCGGCGCGCGGCGGAAATGGAAGCCGGCGTCACGCTCGCCGCGGTGCCGGCGATGTGGCGCGCGTGGCACGAGGCCGGCGCAATTCCGGCAAACGTGCGGCTGGCCGTTTCCGCCGGCGCACCGCTGCCGCTGCCGCTGGAATCAGCGGTGTTTCAGGCGCGCGGGTTGAAGCTTCACAATTTCCTCGGCGCCTCCGAATGTGGGGGTATCGCCTACGACGCCAGCGCGGTTCCGCGCGCCGACGCCGCTTGCGCCGGCCCGCCCCTGCAAAACGTGAACCTGGCTCTGAACGCGGACGGGTGTCTGATGGTGCGCAGCGAGGCGGTGGCGGAAGGCTATTGGCCGGAAAAATCGGCGGCGCTGGCCGGCGGAGTTTTCCAGACCGGTGACCTGGCGGAATTGCAGGCCGGGCAGATTTTTCTGCGCGGCCGGCTGGACGACCAGATCAACGTTGCGGGCCGCAAGGTTTCGCCGGAAATCATCGAGGGCGTCCTGCTGGCGCATCCGCAGGTTCGCGACTGCCTGGTCTTCGGCGCGGCCAGCGGCGACGCGGGCCGGGCGGAAACGATTGTCGCCGTGGTTGCCGGCGATGCGGTGGCGGCGGAATTGAAACAGTTTCTGCTGGTGCAACTGCCGGCGTGGCAGGTGCCGCGCGACTGGCGGTTTGTGGATTCGCTGCCGGTGAACGCGCGGGGCAAATTGTCTCGGCGCGACTGGCGCCAGCGCTTCGATGCGGAAGCCGGTTAAGCGCTCCGGTGGCGGTTTTTCGCTTGGCACATCCGCTGCTAAAAGAAAACCCACATGAAAAAATCCATTCAGTTTCGCCCGCAGTTTGCGTCTGGCCGGGAAATTTTAGCCGAGACTGCGACTTTTTTGCCGGTTGAATCCGGCCGCCGGCGCGCCGGCCGGGAAATGTTTTTGCCTGAAATTCGGCATTTGTTGGGTTTTCCGGCGATTTTTAATTTTAACCCGGAAAATTTTACGGTGGCACAGCCGTTGCTAAAGGAGGCTTGCGATGAAATGCGCTGAAATGATCGAAACCGAACCGCCCGTGGTGGCCCGCCGCGATGCGGTGCGAATGCCGAACGGGATGCTGGGCTTCGAGGCGATCAAAGACTATTTGCTGGTCACCAATCCGGAGGAGCATCCGTTCGCCTGGCTGCAGGTGGCGAGCGACATCGCGCTGGCGTTCGTGGTGATGGATCCGTTCCTCGCGCTGCCGGATTACCAGCCGGACATCCCGCAGGCGGATGTGGAATTTTTGAAATTGAAGCAGGCGGACGACGCGTTGCTGCTGGGCATCGTGACGGTTCACGATGACCAGCGGGCGACGGTGAATTTGAAAGGGCCGATTGTGGTCAACCGGCACACGCACGTGGCCAAGCAGGTGATCATCGCCAACGCCGCCGCGTATTCGGTGACGCACCCGTTGCCGCTGGCGGAGGCGGGGAACTGAACGGGTTATGCTGATCTTATCGCGAAAACTGGGCGAAAGCATCGTGATTGACGGGCGGATACACGTCACCGTGATGCGGGTGGATGGCGAAGTGGTGAAGCTGGGCATCGCCGCGCCGTCGGAGGTGCCGGTGCATCGCCAGGAAGTTTATGAAGAGATTCAGCGTAGCAACCAGCAGGCGCTGACCCGGCAGAGCACGCCGCTGCCCAAGCTGGCCGGCAAATTGCCGAAGCTGAGTGTCGCCAGTCCGCCGTGAGGCGGGTTGGTTTTGAAAGAATGTTGCACCCGCCGCCGGGCGGATGGGTGCGAGCCAATGTCAGTGATATTCGTCAGCCACTAACCACGGTGGGCGAGACCACTGGCTCCTTCCCCGGGCGGGTCGCAAGGCCCGCCCGGAAATTTTAAATAAATGCCTGAGTAAAAAAATCAGGCCGCAAAAACTGGAGTCTGCCAACACCAAGCCCGTCCTGAAAGTGTCACGTGAATTCGCCAGCCCAATCTGATTCGCTGCCGGTGCCTCGCCATCCCGGCATCCCGCCCAAGACCAGCCGGACGGCGGCTGGCATGGTCCGCCCGCACACGCTGAACCTCCAGGCCATTGATCTCTGCAACAGCCGTTGCGTCATGTGCAATATCTGGAAGGATGGCCGGCGGGAGCAGTTGTCCCTGGATGAACTCCGGCGCGAGCTGGCGCATCCTTTTTACGGCGAGGTCCGACACGTCGGGATCACCGGCGGCGAGCCGACGTTGCGGAAAGACTTGACGGACCTCTACGAACTTTTGCCGCAATGCCTGCCCAAGTTGACCGGGGCTTCTTTCATCACTCACGGAATCCAGACGGAACGTGCGGTCGAAATGTTGGCCAAAGTCCACGCGCATTATCACAGCCAGAAACTCGGTTTCGACGGAATGGTGTCGCTGGATGGTGTCGGCGCGGTCCATGACCTGGTGCGCGGACGCTCCGGTGCCTTTGACGCAGCCACGAAAACTTTGCTGCAATTGAAAGAACGCGGCGTCGCCGTCATCGCCGCCTGCACGATTGTCCGCAGCAATGTTTACGGTCTGCATGATTTGCTGGACTGGGGCAACGCCCACGGTGTTTATGTCCGCTTTCGCGTCGCGGAGTTCATTCGCCGGCTTTACAACGATTCCTGTGCGGCCGAGATCCGGGGATTTAATCCGCGCGAACTCCGCCACCTCGTTTCGTTCTACCACGTCCTGCTCGAAGAATACGAGACCAACGAGACTATTAAGAAGACCTACCAATCCATCTTGTCACTGCTTACGGGTGGCAAACGCCTGATTGGTTGTCCGTATCAGAAAGGCAGGGATGTCAATGTGGACATTACTGGCCGGCTGGCCTGCTGCGCGCCGAAGGGCGTTTCCTTTGCGCCCGCGTCGGATGCTGGTGAAGTTCATTCCGTGCTGGCAGCCCAGCGCAAGGAAGTTGCCGAAGCCTATTGTGCAAACTGCATCCACGACTACCACGACGATTGGAACGAAACCGTGGGCGAAGAAATGAATCGGTCACGAGTCTGCAGCCAGGAACTTTACGAGGTGCCGGAAGAGCGGTTGACGACGCCCGAGCTGGCCGCCCAACCGCTGGACCTCGCCGGCCTGAAACAGATTCTACTCGCGGGCTGGTATGGAACGGAAACTGCCGGCGACATCGCCATCTTGGAAGGGATCATCAACGAATATCTCGCAGTGAATCCGCAGCTTCAGTTTCAGGTGTTGAGTTTTTTCCCATACTACACTCGCACGACCGTTGCGCTCTGGCCGGAAGCGGTGCGCTCTCGCGTGCGCGTCATCGCATATGCCAGTGAAGCGGCTGGGCAGGCCACGCAGGACTGCGACGCTATTGTCATGGCGGGCGGACCGCTGATGGACATCGGCGAAACTCGGAGGATTCTCTGTTTGTTCAAACGCTTTGCCGACCTCGGCAAACCTCGCGTCATTGAGGGCTGCGGCGTTGGACCGCTGAACTGCGCGGAGTTCCGTTGGAATGTCTGTCGCATTGCCCGTCTGGCCACAAAGATTTCGGTTCGCGATCGTGCATCCCGCGACGCGCTTCGATCCTACGGCATCCGCAAACCGATTGAAGTGCGTTTGGATCCGGCTGTCACCTTTATCCGCGCCCAAGGTATTCGCCATCATAGTACGGATAAAAAAGTCATCCGTTGTTTTCTCCGTGAACTGACTAGCGAATATCCACAGGCGATTTCTTCCGCGCAGGCGACCCAAAATCTGGAAACACTTTTGACCCGGCTACTGGCCTGGTATCCAGAACACCGGATCGAATTGTGGGCCATGCATCATTTCCCGGTGGGCAAAGACGACCGGCTCTTCGCGCGGCAACTCGTGAACCAGATCGCGAATCCCCGGCTCATCTGCGATTGGGAGCCGCGCACACCCAAGGAAATTCTCGAAGCGATGGCGGCGGCAGATTTTTGCGTCTGCATGCGGTTTCATTCCTGTGTTTTTGCCACCGAAGTCGGCGTGCCGTTTCTGGCAATTGACTATACCGCCGGCGGCAAGATCAAAGCGTTCTTCGACGACATCCGGCAGGAAAGCCGCGTCTGCGGGCTAGCCGATTTGCCGCTTCTGGACAAAGCTCAATTTGAAGCCAAGGTGCGTTTCCTGACTGCGGGCGAACTACTGCCGGCGGCGGTTTCTCCGGTCGCCACCCCGACCAAAGCACCACGGATTCTACATCTCATTCAAAATCTCGTTGGCGGCGGCGGCTCGCGTGCCATGATTTCGCTCGCAAAACACTCGGCCCGTCTGGCGGGATATGAGTATCAGTTGGTGTCGTTGGGAGCAGCTGATTCGGTGGGACTTGACCTTGCCCGGCAAGCCAATCTGCCCGTGTTGAATCAGCCCGATCGCAATGAATTGTTTCAGGCGATGGCTGACGCGGACATCGTGCTCGTTCACTGGTGGAACAACCCGGACCTGGCGACGTTGTTTCGCCGCGAATTGCCGCCCATGCGGCTGGCGCTGTGGTTGCACGTCGGTGGTTATCATCCGCCACAAGTGTTTTCGCGTTCGTTGATTGACTTTGCCGATCTCACCGTGGCATGCAGTCCGCACACCTATGCACATCCGGTTTTTACCAGTCTGCCCGAAGACTTTCGCCGGCAGTGCACGGCCCTGGTGCTGGCGGGCGCGGAATTTGATCGTCTGCAAGGACTGACAGCACACGCACATGTAGGGTTTCGAGTTGGTTACATCGGCACGGTTGATCCGGTGAAAATGCATTCCGAGTTCGTGAACATGAGCTGTGCGGTCAACGTGCCGGAAGTGAAATTCGTAGTTTGCGGCAACGGCGATTTCCGCTGGCTCGCCAACCGCGCCGAGGAACTGGGTCGCAGCGCGGATTTTGATTTTCGCGGTCCCGTTGAAGACATCCGCAGCGTGCTCGAGACATTGGACGTTTATGGCTATCCGCTGTGCCCGGATACTTATGCGGCAGCGGAATTGAATCTTCAAGAAGCGATGTTCGCCGGCCTGCCCGTTGTGACCTTTCCCTACGGCGGCATCGGCAAGCTCATTCAACACGGCGAAACCGGCGTCCTCGTGAACACGCCCGAAGAATATGCGCGGGCCATCGAGCATCTTTATCAAAACCCTGCGGAACGCGCCCGGCTTGGCGCCAATGCCGCCGCCTTTGCCCGCCGTTTTTGGGGTGCGGAAAGCGCCGCCCGCGAATTCAACCTGCATTTTGAACGCCTGCTGACTTTGCCGAAGCGCACCCGTCAATGGGGCATTCCGCGGGGCACGCCGGTTTCTGAACTTCCGCCTTCGCTGGCCGATTGCATCCCTCAACTGGCGGTTCATCCCGGCGCGCGCCTGTTCCTGGAATCTTTGGAAGCCGCCGCGCAACCGTTCCTCGACAGCCTGACCGCCGAAAAACTCGAAGCCATTTTTGCGACCGATGAACGCATCGCGGGGATGTCGCGGCTGATGCATCAAAATGGGGTCGTATGCTACCGTTACCTGTATCCCAAGGATCCGTTCATCCAGTTGTGGGCCGGCCTTGGCTTTCTGCACGCAGGCGATTTCAATGAGGCATTCGAAGCGTTCAATTTGGCGGCTCAACACGGCTTTTCGCACTGGCGCGTGGAATGGTATCGCGCGCTCGCGGCGGAAGGCGCGGGCAAACCGCACGAGGCGGTCGGCGCATTGAAGAAACTGCTTCAGGCTGCTCCCGATTTTGCTCCCGCGCGCGAAATGCAACAACGCCTTGCCGGCTTGCCCCAATTCGACCAGAAGCCTCCGGCTCCCCTGGTTCCGGGCGAAGCGACACGCGGTTGCGTCCAGCAGGCTGAACGATTCTTGCACGCAGGCGAACTTGCGCCGGCGCGTGAATGGCTGGTGCGCGCCCTTGATCTGTCTCCCCGCCAGGTGGACTTAATGGAGACGTTGACCGAAGTGGATTGCCGGCTGGGAAACTTCGAGGCCGCGCGAACAGGATATGCCGCCATCATCGCGCTGGATCCTCTGCGAAAATCACCCCGCTTGGAAAACATTCGTGAAATTCTGGGTTCGAAGGCAAAAAATATGCAAACAAATCAACCAATTTTATCCGCCGACGCACAATCGTTCGTGCAGGCAGCCAAAGCCGCGCTGGGCCGCAACGACAAACATTCGGCCCTCAGCGCATTGCAGAGCGCGCACAAGATCAATCCGCGTCATTCTGGAATTTTGACTGCGCTGGGAAGTCTCCAAGGCCAGACAGGAGATGTTGCCGCATCGCTTGAAACTCTCAACCAAGCCGCTTCGCTGGCGGCGGACGACGCGATGGTGCAGGTGCTGCGCGCGCGCGCGTTCGTGAAGTTGAATCGCGTCGAGGAATTTGAAGCCGCGCTGGGCCGTGCCTTGGAAATCAACGCCGGCTTCGCTCCAGCGCACCGGCTGCTGGGCGACCTTCTTTCGGAAAGTCAGCAGCCTGCCGAGGCGGTGAAACATTATCGCTTGGCGCTCGAACATTCCGCTCCGGAAGCAAATCTATTGCTGGCCTTGAGCAAATGTTTGGAACAGTGCGGCGAAACCGAAGCCGCCGCCGCCACACACAATGAGGCGACACAACTAGCCCACGCCCATTTCGCCAACAGCGAAACCGTCGCTTTGCTTGAAGCGATCGTGCCTGGGACAGCGTTGCCGGCGGCTGGGCCTGAGCGCGTTGAAATTTGCGCTCCGGTGCAGTCGCGGAATCTGTCGTCCGAAAACAATCCGATGCAAAATACTTTTCATGCCAACGGTTCCAACGGCCATTCGCAATCCCGCACCTCTGTCACCGGCCTGCCTCTGGTTCCTGACCGCAATCATTCCGCCCTGGCCGGTGCGAATGGCGTGAACGGACACCACAACGGCACGGCTGCGGCAAACCAGGTTGGCGAACACTTGAAAGCCGCCGATTTTCACATCGGCCGCGGTGACTTGAAATCCTGTTGCTCCTCACTGAAGTGCGCGGTGGCGGCTTCCCCGGGTGACGTGCCGATCATCGCGGCGCTTGGCAACGTCTGTTTTCAAATGGGTGATTTCCAGGAGGCGCGCACGCAATTTCAGCACGCGCTCCAGTTTGATCCGCACAATGCCATTCTCCATGTCCAGGCCGCTACGGCCTGCCAGCAACTGGGAGACACGGACGGACTGACGGCGGCCCTGCGGCAGGCGCTCGCGCTGGATCCCAACTGCGAACCGGCGCTTACCCTGCTGGCCGGCGCCCATTTTCAAGCCCGGAACTTTGACGACGCGGCGGAAGTTTATGAACAAATGGTGGCGCGCAATCCGGACAAGGTTGATTGGCTGCTACCGCTTGCCAAATGCCGTTTCCATCAGGGGAACCTGTCTGGTTGCCGCGAACTGTATGAACGGGTACGCCGGATCGAACCCGGCAATCCAGTGGCCATCGAGGCACTGCAAATACTCGGTCCAGACACTGAAGGCCCGACGATTTCATCGGCGGCTGCCTTGGCGGCACAAGTCAAACCAGCCGCTGCGGCGGACGGTGGCCAGCCAGTTGTCACGTCAACAGTGTTGGGACGCCAGACTTTGAAGACCGAACCCCAGAAGCATTACGCCCGTCCGGCATTGCAGGAAGAATCCGCGCGCAATCAGGAAGAGGTCAACTGGTGGAAAGAGTTCATCTTTGAGTCATTTGACAAGAATCCGGAAGTTTCCGAGAAAAAATTCCTCGACCGCTTCCGCAATGAATGCGCCGCCCGCTGGAAATATGCCTGCGATGGCATAAATCTAAACATCAATTGCTGTGCCGAAGGCGCGGTGCTGGATATTGGCAACGGTCCCTGCGGCTTGGTCAATTTCGTACCCGCCCGCCTCAAGGTGGGCTTGGATCCAAACAACGAACTCTACCAACGCAACGGCATTCTCTATAACGTCCATAACGATGTTGTGTATCTGCCGGCGCGGGCCGAGGCCATTCCGTTGCTCGACAACAGCTTTGACATTATCACCTGCGTAAATGTGCTGGATCACACCAACGATCCCGAGGCGATTATCGCGGAAATCTACCGGCTGTTGAAACCCGGCGGCATTTTTTGGTTAAGCGTGGACACACGCAAACCTGAAGAAACGCAACTGGTGCATCCGCACGCTGTCAGCAAAGAAATTGTCCTGGAATGGGCCCGGTCATTCGTCTGCCTGGCCTGTAACACGGACCGGCCTTGCTATGACAATCACCCCACGAACAAACGCGTGGAGGCTTGGTTCAAGAAACAGCTTTAACCACCCTTTTTGCATCTCATGAACCTGCCCAAAATCACCATCATCACTCCGTCCTACAACCAGGGCGAGTTTCTGGAAGACACGTTTCGCAGCGTCTTGGATCAGAAATATCCGAATCTGGAATACTTCGTGGTGGATGGCGGTTCCAAGGATAATTCCGTCGATATCATCAAGCAGTACGCCCAGCACTTCGACTGGTGGGTTAGCGAAAAGGATCGCGGCCAGTCACATGCCATCAACAAGGGACTCGAACGAGCCACCGGGGACCTCGTAATCTGGCTCAATTCCGATGACTTTTTCTACCCGGGAGCACTCAATTACGTCTCCCAAGCCTGGCTCGCGCATCCCGATGCGGGATTATTTATTGGCAACGGCACCCTCGCTGACCGTCAAGGCCGCCGTGTGCGGCGCTATTCCAAAACGCTCGCTTGGGATTATGATATTCTGTTGCGCGGCGCGAATTACGTTTTGCAGCCCTCCACTTTTCTGGCGCGGCGCGTATTTCAGGAACAGGGCCTCATCGATGAAAACATCACCTACGGCATGGACCTCGAATTGTGGCTGCGCGTGGGCAACAAATATCCCGTCGTGACCATTGACGAGGAACTGGCGGCCTTCCGCTGGTATGAAGAAGTCAAAAGCGTGGCCGGCGGCTTCAAGGAATGGATCGCGATGTATGAAATGACCCGTAAGTATTGCCAAGACCCGATCACTCCAGGCCTGATGCTGGAATTTTTCAAAAAATTGCAGGATCCGAAAGTCCAGGCCGCCGCCGGCTTCGACGGGTTTGAGCAATTTGCCCAGACGAACTATTGGAAATTTTACAATCAGATTCAGAAGCTGCTGGGCACGATTGATTGCATTCCGATCGTCAATAAGGGCATTGCATTTGTTCCAAACAAGGAACGCGGACGCCAGCATCAGGTCTTGGCAAAACCGCTGCCGGCGACTGTTCCCGCCGCTGTGTCCACCCCGACCGCCGATTCCACCAAGCCCGCCCGACCACTGGTCGTGGACATCGTTCTGCCTGACGGGCACTCGTGGTTTGTCCGCGAAGGCTACGCGGAAGCTTTGAAGCAGGCCGGTTGTTTGGGCCGGATTTTTTACGTTCCATCCTGGGCTAACGATGACCAGCGCAGCCAGGAGCTGTTTGATTATCTGAAAAATCCCAAGGCGGATGCCATCTTTCTGATGGACACGCTCTGGCACGCGCAAGCCGTTCACGCCACGAATGAATGGCGTCAGCGCTGGGCGCAGTGCCCAGCCAAGAAAATCATGTTCTCCTTCGAGTGCATGAGCAACCCTGTGATCCGCGAGAATCCAAAATGGTGGCTCGACAACTTGAAAGCCGTCGAGCGCGCCACCGACTGTGTGGACGCCGTGGTTTACGCGCACGAATTGGACGGCGATTTGTTCCGCCAAAACGGAACTGCTTGTCTCTGGCAGCCGTTCGCGGTGGATCCGGCGATTTTTCCGGAAACAAAAAATTTCGACGCCCGCAAGCCGCGCGGTTTTTTCAAGGGCAAAGCGGAGCGTTTTTACAACGACGACAACTGCTACCGCCAGCGCCGCGACCTGATCGCCTATCTGCGCCAACATGCGTCCAACGTGGATGTCGTGGACCAGTATGCCTCCGCTGGCGGCGGCGTGCTGGAACGCAACCAGCAGTTCCTGCGTGAAATGGGCGAATACCAAATCGTCGTCGGCCTGCCTTCGCTGTCGCCGACGATGGTGGTGCGCCCGTTTGAAGCGATGTTGAGCGGCTGTGTCTTTTTCCAGAACCACATCGAAGGCGAACGCACCAACCAATTGTTCAAGGACGGCGAACATTTTTTGCTCTACGACGCCACCCGGCCGGAGGAACTGGTGCGGAAAGTAAATGAAGTGATCGCCAATCCCGCGCTCGCCAAACGCATCGCGGAAAACGGACGCCGGGAAGTGCTGACCAGGCACACCATCCACCATCGCGTGACTGAAGTGCTCGCCTGGCTGGAGCAAAATCTGACCAGCAACCCGGCCGTGTCAGCCGTGGCAACGGCAAACGCCGGCGTGCCCCGCAGTGAAGCACTCAAAATTTCCGGCGCGTCCGTCAGTGCGGCGCCAACAAGAATGGAACCGGGTCAAAAAACAATTGTCATTGACGGTGTAATTTTCGACATGCAGCGTGGCCGGCCGCACGGCATCAGCCGCGTCTGGCATCGGCTGCTGGAACAACTCGCGCAATCGCCGCTGGCTTCGCGCATCGTGTTGTTGGATCGCGATGGCACGGCTCCGGCCATTCCCGGAATCCGCCGCCGCAGCGTGGCGGGCTACGATTATCAACGTTTCGAAAGCGACTCGCTGTGGTTGCAGCGCTGGTGCGCGGAAGAAAATGCCGGTTTGCTTGTTTCCACTTATTACACCTGGGCGGAAACTACGCCCACGGTGATAATGCTCCACGACATGATCCCGGAACTCACGGGCCAGAATCTGGCGCACCCCGAATGGCGGGCCAAGGCCAAGGCGCTGGAAAAGGCCATCGGCTACTGCGCCGTTTCGCAGTCCACGGTGGACGACTTTCACCGTCTCCATCCGCACCTCGCGGCGCGAAAGATTTTTCTCACGCCCAATGCCGTTGGCGAGGATTTCCGACCGGCGGAACCGGCCGCTCTCCGCGCGTTACGGGAAAAATACAACCTCCGCAAACCGTATTTCCTGCTGGTGGGCAATCGCGGGCTTTACAAGAACGCGGGACTTTTCTTTCGCGCGTTTGCGCAGTTGCCGCAACGCGGACAGTTTGAAATTGTCTGTGCCGGCGGCGCGGAAATGCTAGAGGAAGAATTTCAACCGCTAGTCCAGGGAACGACCTGTCATGTGTTGCGGATCAGTGACGAGGAACTTTCCGCGGCCTACAGCGGTGCCATTGCGCTCGCCTATCCTTCCCGCTACGAAGGCTTCGGTCTGCCGATTCTCGAGGCGCAGAAATGCGGCTGCCCGGTCATCACCTGTAAAAATTCCTCACTGGCCGAGGTTGCGGGCGAAGCGGTGATCTATGTGGGCGAAGCGGATGCAGCGGCGATGAAGCAGGCATTGCTGGATGTGCAACGCCCGGAAATGCGCCAGACGCTTGCCGACGCGGGCGCGAAAAATGTGCGCCGCTTTTCCTGGGAAGCCACCGGATGTGTTTTGTCCGGGGCCATTCAGGAATTTTGCCAATTGGCGAACACCCTGCCGCCGCAAATCGGCGATCCCATTCATACGATCCGGCGGCTGATGTTCAAACTCGACGAAGGTAATGAAACCGCCCGCAAATTGAGCGTCCATCTCCGCCATGTGGTCTGGCAAAACGAAGGCTTTGAATATTATAGCCACGCTCGCGTCGGTGCGGCGGAAGCCGTCGTCGCCGTCCTGCTGAATCAGCTGTGGCCGAAATTCGGCGGGCAATTCGCGTCGCTGTCTGAACTCGACAGCCTTACCGCGCTGGTGTTGGGACTGGCGGCGGAAGCCCGCAAAGACTGGCGGCAGGCTTGGGAATGTTACTCGCACGCGCTCACCCGCAGTTCCAAAGGCATCTACAGTTTTCGCCTGGCCATCCGGCTGGCCCGCGTGGCTGCCAGTGGCGGCGACCCGGCCATGGCCGAATCCGTGATGCAAAAAATCGTTCCCGCGTTGCGGAGTTCGTTGCCGAAAAAGCTGGATGCCGCCGCCGAAGAAAAGGCAGTTCGCAATTGGAATGCGGTCATGCCGAATTCGAGTCAGCCGCCCCGCGCGTCGCTAAAAAATTCCGCGACGCCGCTGGTGACCGCCATCGTTTCGACTTTCAAATCCGAACGCTTCCTGCGCGGCTGTCTGGAAGATCTCGAAGCGCAGACCATTGCCGATCGGCTCGAAATCATCGTGGTGGATAGCCATTCGCCGCAGAACGAACGCGCCATCGTCGAGGAATTTCAAAAGCAGTATGCCAACATTGTCTATATCCGCACGCAGGAACGCGAAACCGTATATGGCGCCTGGAATCGCGGCGCGCGTGCGGCCCGCGGCAAATATCTGACCAATGCTAACACCGACGACCGACATCGCGCCGACGCGCTGGAAATTCTCGCGCGCACGCTGGATGAAAATCCCGAGGTGTCACTGGCCTATGCAGACTCGTTGGTGACGACGCATGAAAACGAAACCTATGAAACCGCAAATCCGACCAGCTGCTACCACTGGCTCGATTTCAGCGCCCGCGATCTCTGGGAACAAGGTTGTTTCTGCGGTCCGCAGCCCCTGTGGCGGCGCGAAGTGCATCAGGAGCACGGCTATTTTGACGCCGGAATGGTTTCAGCCGGTGATTACGAATTCTGGTTGCGCCTGGCCCAGAACCGCAAATTCTTGCACGTCAACCAAACCCTGGGTTTGTATTTGAAATCGCCGACCAGCGTGGAGCACTCCAACCGCGATGTCGGTGCCAAGGAAGTCAAACTCGCCCGCGACCGTTACCGCGACTGCATCATGGCTGGAAAACCGCCATTCTGCCCGAAACTCGCCGAACCGACAACCATGGTGGAAATCATGACCGGGACCGTTGGCCAGCCGGCGGCGGTGCCGGGGAAAATATCGTTGCCGGCAGTTTTACCAGCCGTCGCCCGGCTCGGCCAGTTAAACGAGGCGCGGGAATTATTCGGCCAGAAGAATTTTGCGGATGCCTGGTCCTCGGCGCTCACGGCCATCGCCAAACGCCCGTTTCATCCCGAAGCTTTTTTGCTCCTCGCGGAAATTGCGCTGACGACAGGCAACGGCAAAACCGCGAAGCGGTGCGCCCAGCGCGCCCGCGACTTCGCGCCGGGCTGGAGTCCGGTGAAACAATTTCTAAGCAAGCCGCTCAAAGGTGACGTCGAACTGGATTGGCTGGACGCCTCATGCCTCACGCCTCACGCCTCACGCCTCTCCGTTTGCCTGATCGTCAAGAACGAGGAAAAATTTCTCGCGCAATGCCTGAAATCCGTGCGCGGCTTCGCCTCGCAAATCGTCGTGGTGGACACTGGCTCGACCGACCGCACGGTGGAGATCGCTCGCGAATTCGGCGCGGAGATGTATTCCTTCGCTTGGTGCGACGATTTTTCCGCTGCGCGCAATGCGGCGCTGGAACACGCCACCGGCGACTGGATTTTGATGCTCGACGCCGATGAGGAGTTGCCCGCCGCGCAGCATGCCAAGCTGCTATCCGACATGAAAAACGCTAACGTCATCGCCTTCCGACTGCCGCTGGTGAACGTCGGCCAGGAAATTGAAGGCCGCAGTTTTATTCCGCGCCTGTTCCGCAATGCGCCGGAGGTGTTCTTTCACGGCCGCATCCACGAACAGGTTTTCCCCAGCCTGCTTGTCCCGGCCAAAAAGTGGGGCTTGAAAACCGCGCTCGGCACGGCGGAAATATTGCACCACGGCTACACCCCGGAAATAGTGCGCGACCGGAACAAGGTGGAGCGCAACCTCAAATTGCTGCGCAGCGCCGTCCAGGAAGATCCGGCGGACGTGAACCTGGTGATGAACCTCGGCCTGGAACTGGTCCGGTCCGACGACTTGGCCGGCGGCATCGAAAAATATCGTGCGGCGTATGAAATGATGTCGGCGCAGCCGGTGGCAGACCTCGTGCCGGAATTGCGCGAGGTGCTGCTCACGCAGTTTACCAGCCAGCTTTACAAAGTGCGCGGTCACGCGGAAGTCGTGGGCGTGCTGAATTCGCCCCTCGCCCGGCGCGGCGGGTTGACGGCGTCGCTGCATTTCGCTTTGGGCCTGGCGCATTTTGAATTGAAGCAGTTCAGCGAAGCTGCTGATCAGATGCGCCAGTGCCTGACCAAACGCAAACAGCCCGGCCTCACGCCCATCAACACGGACATCCTCACCGCTGCGCCGGCGCATTGCCTCGCGCTATGCCTGGCGAAACTGGGTGACCCGGCCGGCGCGGAAAAAGCCTTTGCCGCCGCGCTCGCGGAAACCGGCCACGCGGAAGCCGCGAAGCTGGATTACGCCAAATTTTTGTCGGAGACAAACCGGTCGGTAGACGCGTTGCACACGCTCCATGAAATCGTCGCGGCCAATCCTCGGCAACTGGCCGCGTGGCGGCTGGGCGGGGAAATCGCGCTGGCGAAACCGGAATTTCTGGAATTTGCGCGCGACTGGACCGGCGAGGCGTTCCAGGCCCTGCCGGAAAATCCCGCCATCGCCGCGCAACGCGCTGAGGCGTTGATGCTGAACGGTGACCCGGCCACGGCCGCCGGCTTGTGGGAAAAAATCTGGCGCAGCGAACCCGAGCCGCGCACGCTGGCTGCGCTGATCTTGTGCGAGACCGCCGGTGGGCTGCAGTTACACGCGCCCGCCACCGGCTCGGACGAACAGGCCACCAGCCGCGCCTTTATCGAGTGGTATCAGAGATTAATCGCCGCCCAGGCCGCCCGGGTGCTGATCGGCCAGCTCAACGGGCAGTTGGAAAAACTGTCGCGCGCCCTGCCCACCGCGGCGCAGATGCTGGCAACCGCGCTGTCCGAGGTGGACGTCCCGGCGGGTGCTTAATGATAGAGCCGTGATTTGACCGGGCGCGGCCTGAAAACTGGAATCAGGTCTTAACCGGTGAATTCCGTATGACGGGTCGCTTTGAGAGCGCTGCCTACGAGCGCCGTTTCTTCACGGACTTTAATTGAAGTCGGCCCGGTTCACTTCTCGGCGTTGGTGATGAGGAAGTTTTTGAACTGCCACGGGTCTTTCAAATCTACATCCGGCTTATTATAGCCCTTAAACGGATTGCTCAAATGCTTCAACGGCGTCCAGTCCGACGGCTTGGATATCCACTTACCGAGATACGGCCGGGAAATTTTCAAGATGTATTCGTGTGGTAGTTCGTCCGGCACGCAAATGCCCTTGGCCGGGTTTTCAATCATCCACATCGTTGCGGCGACGACGGAAATCGCCACTTGCATCGTGGTCGCGTTCTGGTGCGGCACGAGCCGCCGCGATTCCTCGATGCTCAAGTCGCTGCCGATCCACCAGGAATTATAGCCATGGCCCATCAGCAGCGCGCCGAGAATGTCCGAGCCGCTCGCCACTTCGTCATTCAGGATTCGCGCCTTGGGCTGGAGCTGATAATTGTAGCCGCGCAGTTCATTGAGCGACGCGATGGCGACATCCGCCGGGCAATACGCGTAGTGAACCGTCGGGCGATAAACCGCCTTGCCGTTTTTCCAGACGGTGAGCTTGTCGGAAATCGTGAACGCCTCGCCGTGGCGGACGACCATGCCGTTGATGCAATAATTCGGCACCCAGGTTTTGACCCACGTGTTGATGCCCATCTGCGCGAGGCAGATTTGGTTGCGCGGGCCTTCCTTGTGTTCGCAGGCGTTTGGCGGCAACGTTTTTTCGTGCGTGCCCCAGCCCATCTCGGCGGTCGTCGTGCCTTCTTCGCGGAAACCTTCGACGCTCCAAGTGTTGACAAATTCGTCCACCTGTTTCGGCACGTTGGTGATCTGCGTGTCGCGTTCGCTGCAATGAATCACTTTCACGCCGAGTTTTTGCGCGAGCACGTTGAATTTCTGGTCGGAAATGTGCTGCTGAATTTCTTCCGCCGCTTTGCCGGTGATTTTCTTGTCCTTGATGGAACGCTTGCCGATGTCAATCAGCCCTTGCTTGGTGAAATGGGAGATCAAACCGGGATTTGCGCCGTGTTCGATCACCGCGGTCACGCCGGGTGTTGACCACTTGGAAATCATCTTGCGCAAATTCATGTGCCGCCAGTAAAGCGTCATTTTCTGCGGCGCGGCGCCGATGGAATGTTCGTATGGATCCCACAATTCGACCGAGGTGTTGATGTAAAGCACGCCGTTGTCGTGGCACCACTCAAGAATTTCCAGCGCGTCAATGTTCCACGCAAGGTCAATCAGCACATCGCCAGCGGAAAGATATTCGCCGAGCAGTGTGGCCATGTTTTCGCGCGTGACGCGTTTGTGCGCAAAGCTGACGCCGCGCTTGATCCACGGCGCGAGCATCGCCTTGCGGTCCTCGAAATCCATGACCGTAATGTTTTTAGCCGGCATCTTGATGTGCTTGACCAGGATGGGCAACGTGCATTGCGCGACCGCACCGTAGCCGACGAACAGGATTTTCTTGTTGAATGGTAACATGGTAAAAATTTGACGCGCTACTGTGTCGAAATATTTCCGGTGATACAAGGAATTATTCGGAAATTGAAAATTCTTTTCGCTCCACGCCTTCGCAAAAGAAAATAAACAAATCAGTCTCCCGGCATTGTTTTAAATGATAACGGGCAAAGTTTTTTCAATTCATGCCGCTACGGCAAAATGAGTTAATTATCAAACATGCAAAGTTGGGATTCAGGTCATCATGGCAGTCTTGGTCGTCGCGGCGGACGGGCATCAGTCCGCCGATTGTGCGCACCAACATTCGCTTGTCCGCCAAGGGCGAAACGCTATTGTTAAGCAAACCGCACGATTGAATTATGAAACCATTCTTTCGCCCCACTAACCTTCTCCCGCATTTATTTGCTCAACCGCTCGCCAACGCCACACTCCCGCTGTTTTTCGCGCTGGCTTTTATGCCGTGCATTCTTCGCCTTACAACGATCGGTTTTGGGTCAACCCAGATGCTGCCGCTGCTTGGCCCGGTGACCGCCGGTTTTTGGCTCGCCTGCAGCCTGCGTGAACAATGCGCGAGCCTGGCGCTGCTCGGTCCGCTGATGAGCGCGCTCCTTTTGGCGGTGAATTGGGTGATGCTGGCCGGGCATTCGTGCTGTTCCACGATAAACTAAATGAACTGCCCGCATTGCTGGAAAGGACAGCCGGAAAACTATTCGCTGGAATGGTGCCGGTTCTGCGGGCGCGATTTGTTCCCAAATACAACTTCAACCGCCACCTCACCACGAATATACCAGCCCGTCTTCTTTGTTGTGCTGCTGGCTCCTGCCATGCTGACATTGATTGGCATGGCCTCAAGCTGTGGAACCCTGGTGGTGGTGGCAACCTTTGGCGGGAGTCTGCTGGCCGGCAAGATTTGCGCCACCATGCTGGACGAGCAGCGGGGTTACTCCACGGTCGTTAAATTACTGGTGGCGACCGGGCTGGCGTTTTTAAGTTTCATGCTTTGTTTCGGCGGTTGCATGGCTGGTGCGTTGATCACGAAACATTGACCGCAATCCTATGTTCACATTCCCCATTCCGGCATTCAGGCTTACCAACAAATTGCTCAAGCGCACCACGTCACGCTGCGAAGTTTGCCATGCCGCTTGTCCGGCGGAGGTCTGGCGCACCGGCGGCTTTCCGCAAAAGATTTTGCTCAAGCGCACCTGCCCCGAACATGGCGAAAGCAGCACCTGCATTTCTTCCGACGCACGATTTTACTGGCTCGCGAAAGGCAAGGTGGCGAATGCCTGCGGCCCCGACGCGTGCTGTTCGGCGGACGGCAGCAATCCCGGCACGCTCGGCCGCAATGCCGATCCCGGCGACGCGCTGGGCGTCATGGAAAAACTCGCCACCTGCCTTGCGCTCATTGAAATCGTCAACACCTGCAATTTAAGCTGCCCAACGTGCTACGCCGGTTCGCCCGTCGGCACCGGGCAAAAGGTGGACGCCGTGCCGCTGGAAAATTTGAAGCAACGGATTCAAAGTGTGGTTGACCGGAAAGGTAAAATTGAAATCCTCCAGCTTTCCGGCGGCGAACCGACCCTGCACCCGCAGTTTTTCGAACTGCTCCGCTGGTTGCACGCCCATCCTAAAATTGACTGCGTGCTGCTGAACACCAACGGCGTCCGTATCGCGCATGACGATGTCTTTGCTCACGAACTTGCTGCGACGTTCCGCTATGGTCGCTTTCAATTGTATCTGCAATTTGACGGCGTGCAGGCAGCCGGGCAGCAGTTTCTGCGTGGTGCAGATTTGCGCGCGACACGCGAACGCTGCCTGGAACGCTGCCGCGACATGAAGCTGCCCGTCACGCTCGCCATGACGGTGACGCCGGAAACCCTGCCGCATCTTTGGGCCGCCATTGATTTCGGCCTGCGCTGGCCGAACGTGCGCGGAATCTGTTTCCAGCCGATGTTCACGAGCGGGCGGATTCCAAAACTATCAGCCATCAAGAATCAGCCCTCAACTCATCTCAACACCGCCGACATCATCCTGGCTGCCGTCGGACAATCCTCCGGCAAACTGCGCTTTGAAGATTTCACACCGCTGCCGTGCGGCGATCCAAACTGCGCGACCATCGGCTATCTGCTTAAAATTGGCGGGCAAATCCGTTCCGTCAGCGAATTCGTTGACTTCAAAAACGTGCAGGGATTTCTCGGCACCAAAATCCGCTACCAGCTGGAAGACCTGATGAAATGCGGCTGCGAATCCGAGCCGCTGGGCGAGTTGCTCAAGCAATTCGAACTGGACGAGTCGCATACATTCCGGCTTTTCATCAAACCCTTTATGGATGCCGCAACGTGGGACGAGGACCGCATTGACCGCTGCTGCACGCACGTCATCCGGCCGGACGGCAAGCTGGACTCCTTCTGCCGCTACTACTCCGGCTTTGCCGATTGCAAAACGAAATGAGGAAATAAAATTATGAGTGATGAGCGAAATCAAACTGAACCAAATGAGTCGAAGCAACAGTCTGCCGTGCTTGCACTTCCTTTGGCATTTGTGCCGTCGTTGCTGCTGGTTGGCACATTTTCATACTTTAATCATGGAAATCCGCCGGCAATATTTTTTGCCATCCTGTGCCTGGTCAGCCTCGCTTGCTGTTTCGCCTCCTCTTTTTTGCTGTTCCGACGTAACCAGGTTTTGGCGACAATATCCGGTATCTTGTTTCTGTTGCTGAATGCGCTGATTTCATTCTTCTTTGGCTGCGCAACGATTTTGTCAAACGCAAAATCTTAAAGATAGTGGCAGCTATTTATTCCACCGCCTACGGCTGGCTGATGCTCGCGGGAATTTTCGTGAGCATCATTTTCTGGTCGCGGCTGGCGCGCCGGGATGAACGGCTGTTGCTGATTTACCTCGCTGCGTTGGTCGGTGCGTTCATGGGTGCGAAAATCGTCTATCTCGGCGCGGAAGGCTGGCTGCACTGGCATGACCCAAACCGCTGGGTGATTCTTGCCACTGGCAAATCCATCGCCGGCGCGCTGCTCGGTGGTTACGCGGCGGTGGAAATCGCCAAACGCCTGCTCAAGTATCCCGGCATCACCGGCGACTGGTTTGCGATCATCGCGCCCGTCGGCATCATGCTTGGCCGCATCGGCTGCATGATGCAGGGCTGCTGCCTTGGCAAGGTCTGTGCAGCAAACTGGTTCACGATCAATGATGCGCACGGCGTCCCGCGCTGGCCGGCTTCACAGGTGGAATTTCTTTTCAACGCACTGATGCTGGGTGTGATTCTGCTGCTGCGCTGGGGACGGATTGCGCCGGGACAATTGTTTCACATTTACCTGATGGCTTACGGCATTTTCCGTTTTTTCCACGAGTTTCTCCGGGAAACACCAGAAATTATCGGCCCGGTTTCTGGTTATCAAATCGCCGCCCTTGGCATTTTCATTCTAGGAGCCACCGGCTTTGTGTCCCGCCGAAAAATGGCGCCAGCCCTGTCCTGACAAAAATTATGCCTGCCATCACCCGCCAATTCACAGATTTTCCGAACCGCATGGTATCGGAATTACAAACCTTCGACGGCTGTGCACGACTGATAGTGACGTTATGTACGATTTCGGTGCTGACGGCGGTGCTGATGAATTTCATGCTCGCAAAAACCAGCCGCGCCGTCCGCACAAAACGGAAAAGTTCCGTGGCGACCGGCGCGATGCTCGCGTTTTTTGCGGGCGTTTATTTATTGATCCGCTTTCGCATCGGGGCGCGTGTCATTCCGCAAATTTACCATCCAGCGGCGATTTTGGGGTTGATGTTGGTTGTACTCGGAACGGTGGTTAATATCACTGGCCGATTTTCACTGGGCCGAAACTGGGGCAATCAGGTCATCATTTACGAAGATCACAGGCTGGTGACGGGCGGCGTTTATCGCCTCGTCCGTCATCCATTGTATGCGGGACTAATCTGGATGTTCACCGGGGCGGCGCTGGTGTTTCAAAACTGGGCCGCGCTGGCAGCCACCATTTTAATTTTCTTCCCCGGCGTTTATTACCGGGGGAAGCAGGAGGAAAAAGCGCTCGTCGCACAATTTCCCGATTACGCGGACTACCGTAATCGTACCGGAATGTTTTTCCCGATGGCGATGGGGCCGGAAGTCGCGCGAGTTCCCAGGGCGGCTTTTGCATTCTGCCGAATTTCACTAACCATGCTACTGTGGCTGGCTTTATGGTATGACTCCGTCTGGCTGGTAACGGCCGTGTTTGCGATCCTGCTGTTGTCCGCCATTGTGAAAGTTCAGCATTCACCCGTGATTCAGCTTTATCAGCAGACAGTTTTAAGAATTTTCCCGACATGGCATTTTGAATTGCTGGATGTGCCGGCCATGCGCTTTGCGCATACAATGGGCATGATGATGTCGCTCGCCGTCATTTTGGCAATGTTGGCGGATTCCCAAATCGGCTGGTTTGGACTGCTGGCTTTTTGCCTGCTCAAAACCGTCGCCGCCCTCGGCTACTGCCCGGCGTCAAAACTATTTGCCTGCATGAAAAACGGCGGTTGCTGTGCCTTGACCCGTATGAACTAATTTTTCACAGAAACCGCAGGCCGAGTCACCGTATCATCACCAAATCCGGCTGCGCCTGCGAAAGTCCGCCCGTGACGTTACCCTCAAATTTTGCGCGGATGATGATATTGTTCGTGCAGGTGGTGTTGTTGACGCGGAACGCCGCCCCGCCGCAGTTCATCGCGATGAGATTGGTGAAGGCGTTGTAGGCGCACTCAGTTTGCGGCACCGGCCCCCAGCCGTGGTCGGTTTGCATTTCCGAATGGGCCATGAACACGCCGAAATGATGACTGTTGCGGATGGCGACGTTGAGGAATTGATTTTCGCGGCTCGCGCGCATGAAGATGCCCAGATCGTTCCCGGTCAGATTGGCATTGCTGATGACATTGTGATTAAAAGCCATGTCCAGCGAAATGCCCGCGCCCGGATTGTCGTGCAAATTCAGATCGGTGAACAGGCAGGCCTCGGTCTGGTAGCAGGCCAGCCCGTCGAATTCATTGTCGAAGGAATCTAGCCCGCGCACCGTCAGCTGCCGCACGTCGCGCGTCGTCACCAGACCGCCGGAACGGCAGCGCGCGGTGGTCACGTTCTCCACCGTCGAATCCGTCACGCCCTGCACCGTGATGCCGTTGTTGCGGATTTCCGAGCCTTCGCCGGTGAGTTTCCAAAGTTCACGGCTTTGATGCACCCGGTTGCCATCAACAAAAAATCCGGCGACCGTCAGTTGCCGGATGGTTTGGGTCGGATTGTTCACGGGTTCCCCCAGAATGATCACCGGGCAGTTCGCGTTGTCCGCCAAGTGCAAAATCGTGGCCGCGCCCGCGCCGCGAAGGGTCTGCTGGTCACGGCTTAATATGATAGGCTGGTGAATTTCAAACCGGCCGGCGGCCAAAACCACTTCGCCGCCGCTGGCGGGCAGGGAATCCAGCGCCGACTGGATTTCCGCGCTGGTCGCGCCGGCGGGCAAAGCAATGAGCGTTGGTTTTGCGGGAGAAGTTTCTGCGGCGACGAGACGTGTTGCCAGGAAAACCAACATTACCCAGCCAATCGTCCCTTTCAAGGTCACCGCACCTCTGATGTCATGGAAGCTCGTTTTCATAAGCTCGAGTCTTTTGCGATCAATCAGCTTTTCTAGTTCTAATGTCGTCCATTCAGGGAATGATTCAACTAATTTTTACTATAATTTTCATTTTTATTTCCGATGGCGCAAAAAACCGGTCGGTGAGATGTAATTTCAGCCAGCCATCCAGTTCTCAATCTCGCCGGATTTTCAATGACCCCGGCCCGGAAAAATCTTTTTCTTTTGGGCCTGATCGCCGTTATGCTCGCCATGCTTTCTATGCCGCTACCAAGCATTGCCAGTGCCGCCACGCCCGCCGAACTCGGCTATATCCTGCCGGCGGAGTGGGAACCGCACGCTGCCACCTGGCTCGCCTGGCCGCACAACCAGAATGACTGGCCGGGGAAATTCGCCGTCATCCCTTGGGTCTATGGCGAGATGATCCGCAAAATCTCCGCCGGCGAAAGCCTCCGGCTCATCATTCAACACCAGCAAGACAAGCAGTTCGCACGCCATGTCTTACAAAGCGCCGGTGTGAATCTGCGTAAGCTACAATTCGTCATTCACCCCACCAATCGCGGCTGGACCCGCGACACTGGGCCGATTTTTGTCCGCCGAAAAATGCCGCGATCCACAATCCGCCATCCGCAATTTGAGACGGCCATTGTCCATTTTCATTTCAATGGCTGGGCGAAATACGATAACTGGCGCAAGGATACCAAGGTTCCCGAAACCGCCGCCCGCGTGCTTGGCCAAAAGCTGTTCCATGCCCAATGCTCCGCGCCGGATGCAATCCGCAATTTCACCATCGAAGGCGGCGGCATTGAAGTGAACGGTCGCGGCACGCTGCTGTCCACCGAGGAATGTTATTTGCATCCGAATATCCAGGTGCGCAATCCCGGCCTCGGCAAAACGGAAATTGAGACGACCCTGAAAAACTATCTTGGCGTGCGGAACATCTTCTGGCTCGCCAAAGGGCCGAAAGGCGACGACACGCACGGCCACATTGACGACGTCTGCCGCTTCGTGAACGCCAAAACGCTGGTGCTCGTCCGCGAAAATAATCCGCGCGATGAAAATTATCGGCCGCTCGCGGAAAATTGGGAGCGCATTCAGGATCTGCGGCTCGAAGATGGTCGCAAGCCCGAAGTCGTGGAGTTGCCGATGCCAGCGCCGCTGCTCTTCGCCGGTGTGCGGCTGCCGGCGAGTTACGCTAATTTTTACATTAGCAACGCCGCCGTCATCGTCCCAACTTTCAACGACCCCAATGACCGCGTGGCGCTCGGCATTCTGGGCGAGTTGTTTCGCGATCGCCCCGTCGTCGGCATCCACGCCGTGGATTTGGTGTGGGGCTTTGGCTCGCTGCATTGCCTCACGCAGCAGCAGCCGGCGTGATCGGCGTCAATCTTCCGTCGCGCAACCTTCCGCTTGCGCTGCCGCCAGAAATTGCTTGAGCAATTGCAAGCGCGGCTCGCCCAGCTTTTGCGAGCTTGGCAGTCGCAGTTGCCCCGGTAGCGTGTCCGCATTTTTTTGCAAAAACCGCAGCGCATCGGGAAATGTCCTGAACCGCGTATCGCGGCCGATTTTGCAGACGGTTCGCAGCACCGTCACCGCGCCGAGTTGCTCCAGCATATCCGCATCGCGCAGGATGATGCCTTCCCTGGTCGTGGGTTCATCCTTCGGCTGATGTGTGCGGATGGCCTCCACCACGGCGGGAATCTTTCCGGCGGGAAAACCAAAACGCGCCAGAATTTCCGGCGTCTGGTGCATCGCGTAGGCCAGAAAATCCCATTGCGCCAGCGCTCCTGGCTCCTCGGGCCGATGGCCGACGAATACGCCGAGGTCATGCAGCCAGGCGGCGGCGAACACGACGTCGTCATCGTAGCGCTGGCCCGCGCCGATGCTGCGCGTCAACGCATACAGCCGCGGCTGGTGGCTAAACTTGTCCGCGGGCCGGGCCTGCTCGCGGATGTAAGCGATGATGGCCGGGCGGAAGTCGGGTGATTTCATGGCCCAAGTTTGCTGCACTACACTGGAAATTCCAGCACTACTTTGAAACGACCCAGCCGGGTCAAATCCCCCGCGCCGGCGCGGTTGGGGCGAAATAAAACAGAAAGCAAAAAAGTGGTTCCATCCGGTCTTCCGATTAGAAAAGAACCTTTGATTGATGGGCTGAACAACTGTCGCGGGCGCCGCACGTCCGATGTTTCCGCATAGGTTTCGGGATGGTGGAGCCAAGGAGGCTCGAACTCCTGACCTCCTGAATGCCATTCAGGCGCTCTACCAACTGAGCTATGACCCCATCCACGAAACGGAGCGGTAATTTATATTTTCTGGCGGACAAGTCAAAACATTTTGCCGCCGGGTAAAGGCCCGGGTTGAAAGAATTGTAAGTGTCGCGCGCAGGATGCGGAGAAAACCGGATGAAAAAAACTTTTCCCTTCGCCACCTTCCCGCTCTTAGCGCGAAATATACCACCGTCTGCCGCCGGAAATGGATTGAACCGGCGCGGCAAAATTTCTAGCGTCTGGCGTGGCAGCCAAGCTTCGCATCGCGTTCCTCACACACGAACCGTTTTATCCGCCTTCCGGCGGCGGGTCGGCGGAGGGCGTTTATCTGGTCCGGGAAATGGTCCTACGCGGTCACGAAGTCCATGTCTTTGGCCCGAAAATTCCGGATGTGGACGCCGTCGCCCAAAAGTTTGGTGTCACGCTTCACCCGTTCGACCGCTGGCAGATGGATCGTTACGCGAAGTTTCGCAATTTCAAATACCTAGCGTATCCGTTTTTTCTGGAACATTTGGTTGCCGTTGCCGCCCGTGAAATAAAATTTGACCTGCTTTTTTCCCAGCACGCCATTTCGGCCGTCGCCGCTGGGAAATTGAAACAGAAGCTGGGTGTGCCGGTGGTGATGAATTTCCCCGACCTGCTCACCGGTTTCATGGAAACCTGGCCGAGCTACCCGCTCCTGAAGCCGTTTGTCCGTGCGCTGATCCGTTACGAGCTATCGTTGCCGCTGCGCTATGAAGTGGACGGTGTGGGTGCCATCTCTGATGAATTCGCCGCCCGGCTCGCGGCGCAGGGGTTCGCCCGCGAAAAAATCTGCCCGGTTTATTTCGGCTACGACGCGGAATTGTTTCCGCTGCGCAAACAGCCGCCGCCAGCCGATCATCCACCGGTGGTGGTCATGCACGGCTCGTTCGATGCGCATCACATCGGCCGGATTGCCTTTGAGGCGGCCAGGGTGGTGGCGGCCAAGCGGCCGGGAACCATTTTTCGTTTCGTTGGCAAACGCACCCCGGCGCTGGAAACTCTTTTGCGCCGCGCGCAGGGGGTGCCCGGTTTTAAATTCGAGGCCGCCGGTTTTATGCCCTACGCCGAGATTTCAAGGCAACTCGCCAGCGCGAGCGTGGGCATCGTGCCTTACGAGGAATCCGTCGGCACGCACTGCGCGTTTGTGGCAAAGATCGTGGAATACGTTGCCACCGGCTTGCCGACTGTCTGCACGCCGCTGAAGAGTGTTAAGAGTTTTTTCAAAAACGATCCGTTGGTGAAATTTTCCAAATTCAACGGCGAAGATTTTGGCCGGAACATTTTAGCGTGGCTGGAGGAACCGGTTGCCAACTGGCAACCGCACGCGGCCTCTTCCGCCGCCCGCGTGAAGGCCGAGCTCGACTGGCGGCCGCTCTGCCGCAAAGCGGTGGATTTCGCGGAAACGACTTGTTTGGGTTTAACCACCAAGACGCCAAGGCTCCCAGAAAAATAAAACTTTGCCCCTTCGTGTCTTGGTGGTTTAAGTTATTCCCCGCTGCCGGTTCACCTCGTATAGAAACACAGCCGCCGCCGCGCTGACGTTGAGTGAATCAATTTCGTTGGCCATCGGAATCGCCACGGCTTCATCGCACGCGGCCAGAACTTCCTCGGAAATACCGTGGCCTTCGCTCCCAAAAACGACGCAGCAGTCGCCGGTGAAATTGGCCTGCGACAAAACTTTTTTGTCCGTGTGCGGATGCGCGGCAAGGCAGCGCACGCCGCGGGCGCGCAGTTCCCGCAACGTTTCCCCCAGATTCCGGAGGGACGAGTTCCCTGAGTCCCCAACCATTATTGAATCAGGGACTCGTGGAACTCGTCTCTCCGATGGCGTCAATTCCAGCACCGGCAGCTTGAAAATGGCGCCCATGGAGTTGCGGACGGAGCGGCGCAGGAACGGGCTGCTGCACGTTTCGCCCACGATCAGCGCCGACACGCCAAACGCCACGCAGTTCCGCATCACCACGCCGATGTTTTCCGCGTTGGACAAGCCGTCCAGCGCCACAAAAAAATGCGGGCGCGGGCTGACGGCGAGAATTTGCTCCAGTGAACTTAGCGCCGGAATTTTCCCGATGGCCAGCACCCCCTGATAAATTTCAAAACCGACCAGTTCATCCATCGCCGCCCGCTCGCAGACGAAAACGGCGATGTCCTTTTCCGGCCGCGCCCGCAACTTGGGCTCGAATTCCGCCAGCCGGGATTCCAGCAGCAGCACGGAGACGACGGTAAACTCGCTTTCCAGTAGGCGGTGCAACACCTTGTCGCCTTCTACCACGAAAATGCCCAGTTTGGCATGCTCGGCGGACCGTTTGAGCGAGCGATACGGCGCAAGTTCTGGCCGGTCGAGCGAGGTGATTTTTTGAAAGTGGAGCATGGCAAATCAATTGAACTGTTCCCATTCGTTTAGCCAGGCGTCGCCCTTTCCTCGAAGTCGAAAATGCCGATCGTTTTGAGCTTGGAAAACGTTCTGTGGGAAATGACGATTTGTAAACGGATTGTGATAAACAAAAAAAATCCCCGGAGAGTTGAGTTCGTTGCCAAGAAGTAAAATCAGAGCGCCAATATGCTCTTTTTCAGACGGCCGTAACGTTCGGTTGCCGCCTAAACGAGGACCAGTGGATTTCCAATTGGCCGCATTTTTCTCGCGGGCAAACCCAAACCCGGTTTCCCCAAACATTCCAGCGGAAATATGATCGGGGCCGAAATGAAACCAAGGGCGCAAAGGATAGCCTGGCAAATAGAGTCGCAGGTCACAAACAACAAGCGCTGCAGGCAACTTTTTTGGATTTACTGCAAGTTGTTTAGAGCTTTGTTTTAAAAGCGAACGTACAAGTTTCCCCGGCTTAAATGTTAAAGTTTCCTCTTTGCCATCAATGTGCGCTTGGATTTGAGGTTCAATGCCCGGCGATTTTATCTCGGCGATAAATTCATTTGCCGGGGCTTTTACAAGGAAACCGGGTGTTTTGGAATCGTTTTGTTCTGCAATTTTATATGCCGTGTAGCCGCGTTTAAAACAGGCATCTGCGAAGAGATATTCCGCCTTTTCTTGTAATTTTTTGAGCGAAGACATTATTCAGAATGTTCACTAATTTCAGCCCAATCGCTTTTCACAGCTCCAAAGTTTGACACGGCACGTCCTGCGCGGCGATTTGCAGCTGGACGTGGCTGGCGCCGATTTTTTGGAGGCACGCGGACATGACGCGGTGGGCGAGTTCGCTCTTGTTGCACTCGCGGCTCAGGTGCGCGAGGTAAAGTTGGCGCAGTTCGGCGGACATGATATGCGCGGCGGCTTCGGCGGCGGCTTCGTTGGATAGATGGCCGTGGCGGCCGAGGATGCGCTGCTTGAGGCTCCACGCGCGGCGTGGACAATCCTGCAGCATCTTCACGTCGTGGTTGGACTCGAGCACCAGCACATTGGCGGCGCGGATGCGGTCCAAAACCAGCTTGGTGGTATGGCCGAGGTCGGTGGCAAAACCGAAATTGCCGGCGGCGGTGCGCAGCAGATAGCCAACCGGGTCTTGCGCATCATGCGGAATGGAAAACGTCTCGATGCTTACATCGCCGATTTCAAAGCTCGCGCCGGTTTCAAACAGCCGCCAGTCAATTTTCTTCTTAAGCTGCTCTGTGCCGTCGAGGCCGTCGAGCAGGGGATTCTTTTTGCTGGCCCATTTGGATTTGAACGCCCAGACGGTTCCGTCCTGCGTGCCGCGGTTGCAATAAACCGGGATGTGATATTTATCTGCCATGCCGAGCAGTCCGCTGATGTGGTCGGAATGTTCGTGCGTGATCAGAATGGCGGTAAGGTTTTCCGGCGTGCGGCCGATGGTGGCAAGGCGTTTGCGGATTTGCAGCGGCGAAAAACCGGCGTCCACGAGCACGCGGGCGTCGGCGGTTTCCAGATAGGCGCAGTTGCCGCTGGAGCCGCTGCCGAGGATGGTGAATTTGACGGACACGAATTGAAGTTAAAGCGGAAAGCGGAAAGCGGAAAGCGGAAAGCGTGCAGGCAAATTGACTTGGTTAGGAATTGCGATACTTTACTTCACCATCGCTACTTTGAATTTGGAACGCGGCCTGCTTTGGTGTTGCCGGAAGCGAAATCAGAGTGAATCATGCTTTGTAAACGAGCCTTTTTGACGGTTTTCGGCGTGCTGGGGTTGCTTGGCGCGCTGGGGACATGTCCTGTTTTTGGTGCGGGCTGGAAAATTTTGCCAGGCCATGTGCCGCGCGAGCTTTCAAAACTGACGGCCAACGGCCAGTTGGCGGCCACCAACCAGTTGCGGCTGGCCATTGGCGTGCCGTTACGCGATTCAACGGGGCTGGACAATTTTCTGGCTCAGGTATCCGATCCTGCCAATCCGAATTATCGGCAATACCTGTCGCCGGCGGAGTTCACCAGCCGTTTCGGCCCGACGGAAACGGATTATCAGATGGTGAAAGATTTTGCGCAGACGAATGGCTTGACGGTTACCGCCACCTACGGCAACCGGCTGGTGTTGGACGTGGCCGGTCCGGTGGCGGCGGTGGAAAAGGCGTTTCACATCACGCTGCGCACCTACCGGCACCCGATGGAGGCGCGCGATTTTTTTGCGCCGGACACCGAACCGGTGGTGGACGCGGCGCTACCGGTGGCGGACATCAGCGGGTTGAGCAATTTCAAATTGCCTCATCCGAACAGTTACAAACTGTCGGCCGCTCAGCAAAAAAGCGTGACGGCCAAAGGCGGTTCCGGTGCCAGCGGTACTTACTTGGGCGCGGATTTCCGCGCGGCGTATGCGCCCGGCGTGGCATTGGGCGGTTCGGGACAGGCGGTCGGACTGCTGGAATTTGACAGTTACTATGCGAACGACATCACGAGTTATGAAAGTTTGAGCGGTTACACCAACGTGCCGCTGGCCAACGTGCTGGTCAACGGTGTCAGCGGGTCGCCGGGTTACAGCGGCATTTCCGGGGCGGTGGACGAAGTTTCGCTGGACATTGAATTGGCGATTGCGATGGCACCGGCGCTGGCGAAGGTAATTGTTTATGAAGGCGCCTCGCAAAACAGCATTTTGAGCCAGATGGTTTCTGACAATCAGGCCAAACAAATCAGCAGTTCCTGGGGCTGGAGCGGCGGCCCCAGCACGACGACAGACAACATTTTCAAGCAAATGATTTCGCAGGGGCAGTCCTTCTTCAACGCCGCCGGCGACAGTTGTGCTTTTACCGCCGGGGCCGGCTCGGCCAACGGCGTGGACAACCCAAACCTGAATAATGCGCCGTCCAGTTCGCCTTACATCACGCAGGTTGGCGGCACCACGTTGACCACCGGCACGGGAGCGGCGTATGCTTCGGAAACGGTCTGGAACTGGGGTAGCGGCACCGGCGGCAGCGGTGGCATCAGTTCGTATTACAACATTCCAAGCTGGCAGACCAACATCAACATGGCGGCCCGGAGCGGTTCGGCGAGCTACCGGAACATTCCTGACGTGGCGCTGACGGCGGACAATGTCTTTGTCGTCTATAACAATGGCCAGACGGGCGGATTCGGCGGCACAAGTTGCGCCGCGCCGTTGTGGGCGGCTTTCACCGCGCTGGTCAACCAGCAGGCGGCGGCGGCTGGTCAGCCACCGGTTGGCTTTGTCAATCCCACGCTTTACGCCATTGCGGCCGGGCCGAATTACAGCGCGTGTTTTCATGACGTCACCAGCGGCAATAATTTTTCCAGCAGCAGCCCCAGCTTGTTTTCGGCCATGAACGGTTATGATCTGTGCACGGGTCTCGGCACGCCGGCAGGTCAAAGCCTCATCAATGCGCTGGCCAGCGGAAACAACACCAACGCGCTGATTTTCGCTCCGCAAACCATCGCGGCCGCCGGCGTCGCCGGCGGGCCGTTCAGTCTGACGGCATCAGGTTTTACGCTGACCAACACCAGCGGTTCCGCACTGGCCTGGTCGCTGGTCAATACCTCCGCGTGGCTGCAAATTTCCCCGGTGGGCGGCACGCTGGCGGTGCATTTTGCCACCAACCTGGCCGCCAGCCTGACGGCCACCGCGAGCAATCTGGCGGTGGGAAATTATTCGGCCAGCCTGATTTTTTCCAATGCCACTGCCCATGTCGTCCAACCGGGCGTTTTTACGCTTCAGGTCAGCCAGCCTATGACCGTTTCGCCCACCAACGGTTTCACGGCGGTTTCACCGGTGGGCGGCGTCTTTGTCGCGACCGCGCAAAGTATTTCGCTAACCAATTTAAGCGGCAACGCGCTGGCGTGGAGCTTGGTCAACACCTCCGCTTGGTTGAGCGTTTCGCCGGCGTCCGGCAAGCTCGTCGCCGGCGCGCAAACTACCGTGACAGTCAGTCTGAATCCCGTGGCGAACAGTCTGGCCGCCGGCAGTTACACGGCGAATGTGCTGGTCACCAACAACACCGGCGTGGCGGCCGTGCTGCCGTTCACGATCAAAGTCGGCCAACCGTTGGTGGTCAACGGCGGGTTTGAGACCGGTGATTTCACCGGCTGGATCGAGACCGGCAGTACGACTTACCTGACCGTCGGCAACACGGCGGGATATGTGCATTCGGGAAGTTACGGCACCGTGCTGGGACCCTACGGCGCGGTGAGCGATCTCTCCCAAAATCTGGCGACGACGCCGGGTGCGAATTATTTGCTGTCCTGCTGGCTGGCCAATCCCAAGGCCGGCACGCCCAACCAGTTTTTCGTGCAGTGGAACGGCGCGACGATTTTCAACCAGACCAACCTGCCGGCGCTGGCGTGGACCAACCTGCAGTTTCTGGTCACGGCCACGGGCACCAGCACGCCATTGCAATTTGGCTTTCGTAACGACCCGGCGTATTTTGGCTTCGATGATGTCAGCGTGACACCTCTGGCCACGGTCGCCTTCAAATCCTCGGTCCGGGCCGCCAACAATTTCCAACTGGCTTGGAACACCACCAGCGGCATCGTCTATCAAGTCCAATACAAAACTAATCTGCTTCAGGCCAACTGGATCAACCTCGGTGCCGCCACTACCGCCCAGGCGACCACGCTGACGATGACCGATACCAACGCTTTTCTATCATCGCCCCGTAAATTTTACCGGCTGATCGTCCAGCCGTAGGCGGTCGCGGTGTGGTTTCGTGAATTTCACCGGCGATTAAAATAAAATGCAAGTTGCCAGAACAGCGATATGGCTTCTGCTGGTTTGGTCCCGCCTCGTGACCTCCGGTTTTGGCGCGGAGCCGGGCCGGATGTTTCTGCCCGGTCATGTGCCGGCGGCGGTTTCCAAGTTGACACCGGCCGGCCGGCTGCCGGCCACCAATGTTTTGTCGCTCGCCTTCGGCCTGCCGTTGCGGAACGCAGCCGCGTTGAACGAGCTGTTGCGCCAGCTTTACGATCCCGGCAGCACCAACTTCCACAAATTTCTGACCCCGGCGGAATTCACCATGCGTTTCGGTCCGACGGAAGCGGATTACCAGGCGGTGATCCAGTTTGCCGAAACCAATGGCCTTAATATCGCCGGCAAGCATTCGAATCGCATGGTGTTGGACGTGACCGGCCGCGTAGCGGATGTGGAGCAGGCGTTTCAAATCAAGCTGCAAAAATACCGGCATCCGACGGAGACGCGCGATTTTTTTGCGCCGGACACCGAGCCGTCATTCTCCTCCGGTTTGCCGGTGTTGCACGTCAGCGGGCTGGACAATTTTTTGCTGCCGCGTCCCAATTCAAAAACCCAGCCGTTCAGCCAGCTTACCGGGGCGGCTCCCCAAGCCGGTTCCGGTTCCGGCGGCACTTATCTCGGTGGAGATTTTCGCGCGGCTTATGCTCCGGGCGTTTCGCTGACTGGGAGCGGACAAAGCGTCGCGTTGCTACAATTCGATGGTTACGTTTCCAATGACATCGCCGCCTACATCAGCCAGGCCTCCCTGACCGGTTATGCCATCAGCCTGACCAACGTGCCGGTCAACGGCGGCGTTTCCGTGCCCGGTGCCGGCGACGCCGAGGTGTCGCTGGATATCGAAATGGTCATCGCCATGGCCCCGGGCGTTTCAAAAATAATTGTTTATGAAGCGCCGAACGGCTCGACGGCCTGGTCAACCATTTTAAGCCGTATCGCCAATGACAATCTGGCCCGGCAGATCAGTTGCTCCTGGGGCGGCGGTTCGCCGGATCCGACGGTGAACGGAATTTTTCAGCAGATGGCCGCGCAGGGCCAGTCGTTCTTTTGCGCTTCCGGAGATTATGATGCCTACACCACTTCGGTGCCGTTTTTATTGGACAATACTAACATCACGATCGTCGGGGGCACCGTTCTGACGACTGGTTCCGGCAGTGCCTATGGTTCGGAAACGGTGTGGAACGACCGCACCGTGAATCCCAACGGTGGCAACTGGGGCAGTAGCGGCGGCGTCAGCCCGACTTTCGCAATTCCAAGCTGGCAGCAGGGCGTCAGCATGGCAAGCAACCTTGGTTCGACGACCTTGCGTAACCTGCCGGACGTGGCGCTGACGGGCAAAAATGTTTTCATTGTCGCCCAAACCAACCAGCAGTTGGTGGCCAGCGGCACCAGTTGCGCCGCGCCGTTGTGGGCGGGTTTCATGGCGCTGGTCAACGAGCAGGCGGCGACGGCCACCCGGCCTCCTGCCGGCTTCATCAATCCGGCGGTATATGCGATAGGCGCGGGCACCAACTACACCAATTGTTTTAATGACATCACCACGGGCGACAATACCTGGTCCGGCAGTCCGACCCAATATCCGGCGGCGGCTGGTTACGATCTCTGCACCGGCTGGGGCACGCCGGCCGGGCAGAATTTGATGAACGCGCTGGCCGGACCGCCGGAGCCGCTGGGGGTTTTGCCGGACACCGGCTTTGTCACCGCCAGCGGCACGGTGGGTGGCCCTTTTTCGGTTTCTTTCCAAAATGTCACCCTGACCAATTTCAGCGCCGCGCCCTTGAATTGGTCCATCATCAACACGTCGGTCTGGCTGAACGTCTCGGCCAGCAGCGGCACGCTGGCGGTCTCCGGCCAAACCACCGTGAGCGTCGGCTTGAATTCCGCCGCCAATAGTTTTTTAACAGGGATCTATCCGGCCACGATTATTTTCTCGAATCAGACCAGCGGCATTCTCCAAAGCCGTTCGTTCAATCTGCAAGTCTTTGATTCTTTGCAACTGCTGACCACCAACGGATTTTCCTCCTATGGCCCGGCCGGCGGACCGTTCTACCCCGGTATGCCAAACGTGATGTTCACCAATCAGTCATCAATCTCACAGAACTGGTCGCTCATTAACACGTCGGCGTGGCTTTCGGTTGCCTCCGCGAGCGGCACTATTCCCGGTGATGGCTTCGTGTCTGTGGCAGTTTCCACAAATGCCGCCACTGCGGCGCTTGCCAGCGGAATTTACAACGCCACGCTGCTCCTTTCCAACCTGATCAGCCACCTGACTCAAAATCTTATCGTTTCCGCGCTCGTCGGCCAGTCGCTCGTGCAAAACGGCGGGTTTGAAACCGGCAAATTCACAGCTTGGACATTATCGGGCAACTCATCCTCGGCTAGCGTTAGCACCAGTTCCACCTACGTCCACTCTGGCACTTATGGTATGAAGGCGGCGGCCTCAGGCTCGTTTGGTTATCTTTCTCAAAATCTGCCGACTTTCCCCGGACAAACCTATCAACTTTCATTTTGGATCATTGATTCAAGCACGCGCAGCGGCCAGCAGTTTCAAGCTGCCTGGAACGGTGCCACCCTTTTCAATACCGCCAGTCCGCCCACCAGTTGGACCAACCAGAAATTCATCGTCACTGCCTCCGGCACCAACACGCAGTTGCAATTTGGATTTCTTACCGGCTCTTCATCCCGGTTTGTTGGCCTCGACGACATTTCCGTCACGCCAGTTTTGCTGCCGGTCATCACGCAGCCGCCGGTCAGCCAGACCAACCTTGTCGGGAGTAATGTTGTTTTCACCGCCGCCGCCGCCGGCACCGCGCCGCTGGCTTTCCAGTGGTTCACCAACGGCATCGGCTTGGTGAACGGCGGTAGTTTTTCCGGCGCGACCAGCAACGTGCTCGCCGTCTCTTCCATCACCACCGCCAATGCCGGTAATTATACTTTGGTGGTCACCAACCTTTACGGCTCCGTCACCAGCAGCATCGCGGTTCTGACCGTGGTGCTGCCGGCAGCCATCACCGTTCCGCCCGTCGCGCAAACCATCCAGTGCGGGAGTAACGCCAGCTTTAGCGTGACCGCCACCGGCACGGCTCCATTGAAATACCAGTGGAGCCTCAACAGTGTTCCCATCACCGGCGCGACCAACACCAGCCTGTCGCTCACGAATGTGCATCTGCCCGGTTGCACGATTTCCGTGGCCGTCACCAATTTTTACGGCGGATTTACAAGTTCCGTGCCGCTCATTGTACAGGACACGCTCGCGCCCGTAATCACGGTCACCGGTACCAGTCCTTTTTACGTCGAGCTGGGGGGCACCTATGCCGATCCCGGTGCGACTGCCAACGACCTTTGCGCAGGAGCGGTTGGCGTGACCGCCAGCGGCGCGGTCAACCCCAACGCGGTCGGCACCAATACCGTGACTTACACCGCCAACGACGGCAACGGCAACACCAGCAGCGCCACGCGCACCGTCATTGTCCGCGACACCACGCCGCCGACAATTTTGTGGAGCTTCACCAACTTGGTGCTGGCGGCCAATTCAAATTGCGTCGCCGAGATGCCCGCCGTGACGGGAACGAATTTCCTGCTCGCCGCCGATTTGTCCGGCGTGGCGATGATTGTGCAAAGCCCGACCAACGGCACGGTTTTATTCATCGGAACCAATTATGTTGTGCTCGCCGTGGCAGATCCGTTCACCAACACCGCTTACGTTACAAATTGGGTCATCGTACAGGATCAAACGGCGCCGGTGATTTGGAGCCAGCCGCAAAGCCTGACTAATTTGGTCGGCACCGTCGCCGGTTTAAGCGTGGCTGCCACCGCCTGCACGCCGCTGACGTATCAATGGTTTTTCAACCGCGCCGCGCTTGCCGCGCAATCCAACGCAACCCTTATGTTGTCCAATCTCACGCCGGCAGCGGCGGGAAATTATTTCGTCACCGCCACCGCGTCCGGCGGTGCCAGCACCAGTGCCGTCGCCACGCTCACCGTCAATTTGCAGACAACTGCCGTTGCGCTCACGTCGTCCAAAAATCCATCCGGCTTCAAGGACAGTGTGAATTTCACCGCCGCTGTCACGCCAACGAATGCCACCGGCTTCGTCCAATTTCTCACCAACAGCGCGGCTTTTGATTCGGAAACACTCGTTGCCGGCCAGGCGGTCAGCACCAACTTGGCCATGCTGCCGCGCGGCACGAATGTCGTCACCGCCGTTTATTCCGGCGATGCCAACGATCTTCCGGCCACCAATCTGCTGTCTCAAATCGTCACCAACCATCCGCCGGTGGCCGTCGCGGCATTTTACACCAATGTTTTTGCCGCGCCGCTGGCCATTCCCATCCCCGGCCTTGCCGCTGGCTGGAGCGACGTGGACGGTGACGTCGTCTCGCTGGCTGCGGTCAGCGCCAGCACCAACGGCATCACGCTGACGAACACCGGCACCGCGCTCATCTATTTCAACGCCGGCAACGTCGCCGACCAGTTCACCTGCACCACAACTGACGGCTGGGGTGGCACTAATTTTCAAACCGTGTTCATTGTGCCGGCGACGCCACCGAATACCACGCCGCTGATTTCCTCCGTCGTCACCACCAGCAACGGCGTGATCTTGAGCCTGGGAGGGGCGTCGGGCAGCACCTATGTTTTGGAATCCACCGGCGACTTGTTTCCACCCGGCGGCTGGCAACCCATCGCCACTAACACGCTCGGCACAAATGGGGTCTGGCAGTTTGATGACCCGCAGGCCACCAACTTCCCGCAACGGTTCTACCGGCTCAAGCTCGCGCCGTAATCCGGCCGCTTGCCGGGGGCGCCAAAAAAATGCAAGCTGGCCGTGTGAGCGAATTCCTTCAACGCGTGGAACGCGAAATTCGAAATCGCCAGCTGTTTTCGCGCCGACAAAAAATCCTCGTCGCCGTGTCCGGCGGCTCGGATTCGATGGTTTTGCTGCATACGCTGCATTCGCTCGCGATCAATAACCGCTGGCAAATTTCCGTTGCGCACTTTAACCACCACCTTCGGGGCCGCGCCGGTAACGCCGATGAAAAACTGGTTCGCGCGACCGCAAAAACATTGTCGCTGCCGTTTTTTGGCGAAGGCGGTGCGGTGGCCAGTTTTGCTGCGCAGTCAAAAATATCCATTGAAATGGCGGCGCGGAAGCTCCGCCACGAATTTTTCGTGCGCGTTGCGCGGGCGCAGAAAATTTCCACCATCGCGCTGGCACATCACGCTGATGACCAGGTGGAGCTTTTCTTTTTACGACTGCTGCGCGGCACCGGCGGCGAAGGCTTGGCCGGCATGAAATGGCGTTCGCCGTCGCCCGCTGACCAACGCATCACGCTCGTCCGGCCGCTGCTCGGTTTTTCCAAGGCCGAACTTCTCGCCTGCGCGCAGGCGGGCAAAATCGGGTTCCGCGATGACGGCACCAATTTCTCTGCCGATTTTCTCCGTAACCGGATTCGCAACGAACTGCTGCCCCTGCTGCAAAAAAAATACCAGCCGGGTTTGGCCAAAACCGTTTTGCGGCTGATGGAAATCACCGGCGCGGAGGCGGAATGTGTCACCGCCACCGCGCGGGAGTGGCTTCAAAAATTCCGTAGCCGCCGAGGTGACGAGGCTCCAGTTGAAAGCGGAAAGCGGAAAGCGGAAAGCGGAAATAAATCAGCGCCTCCTTACGGCGGCTGCCACAGTTTTGACGAGTTGCCCATCGCTGTTCAGCGAAAAATCTTGCAGCTGCAACTGACCGGCGGCGGCGTGATTTCTGATTTTGAATTGGTCGAGCAGCTTCGGGCCGCGCCGGGGAAATTTGTGAGCATCAGTACTCGTTTGTCCGTCGCGCGCGATGCGGCCGGCAAAATCAGCCTGCGCGAATTATCTGGCGTCGCATTTAATGCTGACGAAATCAAATTGCCGGGTCTGGCGGCACGTGTGGAATTCGCCGGCCGGAAGTTTCGCTGGCAAACCCGGCGACAAAATGGTTTTGGGTTGCCCGCCAAGAAACTCACCGGCGGGTCGCCGGGGCCACTAAAGCAGACGGAAATTTTTGACGCGGACAAAATCGGCGGCGAAATCATCCTCCGCCATTGGCGCGCCGGCGACCGGTTTCAGCCCATTGGCATGAAGTCGCCGGTGAAGCTCCAGGATTTGTTCGTGAACGCCAAGATTCCGGCGGCCCGGCGGCGGGATTTGATTCTGGCGACGACGGTGGGCGGCGAGATTTTCTGGGTGGAAGGTCTGCGGATTGGCGAGCGGTTCAAGTTGCGGCCCCAGACCAGCCGGAAATTGGTTTGGAACTGGTCAAAATTGGCCGCGTAATTCGCTTTACAGCCGGACGGCAAATAATTATCTTCGTGAACTCATTTACTTATGGAAGCAAAGACGAAGACGATTGAATCATTTAAGACGCACGCCAAGGACACTGGGTCCGCCGACGTGCAAATTGCGCTGCTCACGGAGCGCATCAACCATTTGACCGAGCATTTGCAGACCGCCAAGAAGGATCACAGCTCCCGCCGCGGGCTGCTGGTGATGGTTGGCCAGCGCCGCCGCCTGCTCGATTATCTGCAAAGCATTGACTTGGTTCGTTACCAGACGGTCGCCAAGAAGCTCAAGCTGCGCCACTGAAATTTTCGGAAGGCGCGGCTTTTTTCTCACTTCAGGCCAGTCTTCCGTTTTGGAATTTTGCGGTCCACGCGAACTGCCGGATTCCTCAACTGAAAAATCTCGCGTAGAACAAATCCGCCGCCTTCGGGAAATTTCATTCAGCTCCGAATTCTTTCGGGGTTCACTGAAGTTCCTCTGGGGGTGGTGGTGAAATTAGTTATGTCACATAAAATCACCGCCCAATTAGGCGACAAGCAAATCATCATTGAATCCGGCAAGCTGGCCAAACAGGCCGACGGCGCCGTCACCGTCCAGATGGGTGAAACCATCGTCATCGTGGCCGCTGTGGCCGCAACCAAAGCCAAGGAAGGGCAGGACTTCTTCCCGCTCACCGTGGATTACCGCGAGAAGGCCGCCGCCGCCGGCAAATTCCCCGGCGGTTACTTCAAGCGCGAAGGCCGGCCGACCGAAAAGGAAATTCTCACCTGCCGGCTCACCGATCGTCCGATCCGCCCGCTGTTTCCGAAAGGCTACTACAACGAGGTTCAGGTTCAGACCGTTCTGCTCAGCGCGGACGGCGAGAACGACCCCGATATTTTGAGCATCATCGGCGCCAGCGCCGCGTTGATGGTTTCCGATATTCCGTGGGCCGGCCCGCTCGGTGCGGCGCGCATTGGCCGCGTCGGCGGTAAATTCGTCGCCAATCCCACGCACGCCGAACAGGCCGAGAGCGATCTCGACCTCGTCTACGTCGGCAATGAAAAAGACATCGTCATGTATGAAGGCGCGGCCAAGGAAATCTCCGAAGCCGACTTCAACGCCGCGTTGAAATATGCGCAGGAAGTCATCCAGCCCATGATCGCCGCGCAAAAGGAACTCGCCGCGAAAATCGGCAAGCCCAAGCGCGCCATCACGCTGAAGATCGTTCCCGACGAAATTCTCGCCGAAGCCAAGGCGCTCGCCGGCGATCGTTTCATTCCCGCGCTCCTCACGCCCGGCAAACTCAACCGCGAAAACGCCTGCAAGGCCATTCAGGACGAAGTCGGCACCAAGCTCATCGCCAAATTCGGCGCGGAGAAAGTCACGCAGTTCGTCATCAACGACGCGTTCTATTACATCCAGAAAGAAGCCGTCCGCAAATTGATCCTCGAAAGCGGCAAGCGCCTCGACGGCCGTGATTTTGAAACGGTCCGTCCGATCACCAGCGAAGTCGGCATCCTCCCCCGCGCGCATGGTTCCGCGCTGTTTGCCCGCGGCGAAACGCAGGCCGTCACGCTCGCCACGCTTGGCACCGGCGACGACACCCAGGAATTTGATTCCTACACCGGCGGCGAGAACCAGAAACGGTTCATCCTCCACTACAACTTCCCGAATTTCTCCGTCGGCGAAACCGGCCGCATCAGCGGTCCCGGCCGCCGCGAAATCGGCCACGGCGCCCTCGCCGAACGTTCCATCGAGCCGATGATTCCGCTCGACACCTATCCATACGCCGTGCGCGTCACCAGCGAAATCATGGAATCCAACGGTTCCACCTCCATGGCGTCCGTCTGCGGCGGCACGCTCGCGCTGCTCGATGCGGGCGTCCCGATGATTCGTCCGGTCGCCGGCATCAGCGTCGGCATCTGCACCGAATACAGCGGCAACACCATTTCCAAATACCAGCTCCTCACCGACATCATCGGCTGGGAAGATGCGTATTGCGACATGGACTGCAAAATCGCCGGCACGGAGAAGGGCATCACCGGCTTCCAATTGGATTTGAAGCTGAAAGGCCTCCCGCATTCCATCATGGAAATTGCCGTGGAAAAAGCCCGCATTGCCCGCCTCTCGATTCTCGGCGAAATGGCCAAGACCATCTCCGAGCCCCGCAAGGACATCAGCAAATACGCCCCCCGCATCACCTCCCTCAAGATCAACCCCGAGAAGATCGGCGCCATCATCGGACCCGGCGGCAAGAACATCAAGCGCCTCGTCGAGGAATCCGGCTGCGAGATCGACATCGAGGACGACGGCACCGTCAACATCTTCTCCGTCTCCGCGGAAGGCATGAAGATTGCCGTGGACGCCATCAGCGGCATCACCTCCGAAGCCGAGATCGGCAAGATCTATCGCGGCAAGGTTGTCACCGTGAAAGAATTCGGCGCCTTCGTTGAATTCCTCCCCGGCAAGGACGGCCTGGTACACATCAGCGAACTGGCCAACTTCCGCGTCAAGAAGACCGAGGACATCGTGAAAGTCGGCGACGACATCACCGTGAAATGCCTCGGCGTGGATGAAAAAGGCCGCGTCCGCCTCTCGCGCAAAGCCGCGATGGAAGACCGCGACAAGGAAGCCGCCGTGGCGGAAGCCCCGAAAGCCTGATCCCAATAAAATTCAAAAGCGCGGATGGCGAAAGCCGTCCGCGCTTTTTTGTTTCCAGAAATCAACGAACCGCCCATCCGACGCTTAACCGGCGACTTAGGCGGCATATTCATGCTCAAACGCCTAAAAACTGTCCAAAATCATTACACAAGTTCAAAAAACAACGCCTTGGAACGAAAAAACGATGTCTTGGAACGGCGGAATGACGTCATAAAACCACGGAATGACGTCATGAAACGGCGGGATGACGTCATGAAACGACGGAATGACGTCATGGAACCACGGAATGACGTCATGGAACCACGGAATGACGTCATGAAACCACGGAATGACGTCATGAAACCACGGAATGACGTCATGAAACCGCAGAATGACGTCATGAAACCGCGGGATGCGTCATGAAACGGCAGAATGACGTCATGAAACGGCGGGATGACGTCATGAAACGACGGAATGACGTCATGGAACCACGGAATGACGTCATGGAACGGCGGAATGACGTCTTGGGACGACTGCCGGGCGTTTGATCCGGGGGCAGGAAGGATAGTTGCGGCTTGTTCTTACCACCAAGCTCTGGCTCACTCGATTGAGTCCGTATAGGTGTTTAGCCGGACGCCCCAGCGCCCGCGCTGCGAATTGACCACAATTCGCGAAGCGAACAGCACCATTTGGGGAAGTGTAAGTGGGCTCAACCAAATCAGGGAACGACGGCAAAAGCAAAAGGCAGGAGAGGTGACTTCAGTAACTTCGACGGGCTGGTTCAACAACGGATTGAATCGGCGCTCCGCTGCGCTCCGGCCAATTCAATCCTTTGGTGATTAGTCGACACGGTCATACTAACTGGCTTGGGAACGATAAGACAAGGCTCGTCATCTTTTTGGTAAAGCTGCGGATTCAAGCCAACTCCCAATGGCTTGACGACATATCCCGGCGGAATCAACTCTGGGAACATCTTCGCGGTGCGAACTGAAATCGGAAGCAACCTGCGATGCCACAAATCCCAATCGAATAAATAAAAGTCTAGCTTGGCAACATCACCACTCACCTGAATAGCCATGTGTGGCGCATGAGGATAAACTACATCGCACCAAGTGCAATGATGCCAATACTGCTGTGAGAAAGAACTGTCTGACCGAATGTGGATAAGCGCGGTCACTCGACTACCATCTGGTGTCTTCGTCTACTCCGCCAGCCACAAAGTCGGCCAAAATGGATACTCGCACTCAAAAACCAAACCGAACCAATAAAGTGCCGCTGCGAGGACAACACAAACGATGCCGACAAGCAATGCAACTCTGCCTCGTCTCATCTTCCGAACAGTTGGAGCTGTCGAGTCCATGCGCTAGTGTCGCCAACGAAAAAAGCTGAGCCACCGCCGACCCGCGACGTGAACCGCGACAGCGGAACTGCAAGCGCCAACGGCGGTTGGCGACTTGTTAGGCGGCATCATCGTGAACCTCTATCTAAAACCCACTGCTTCATGTGCATGTCTGCCTCGTCGTTGACCTTCCGAATCAACTCTAACTGCTCATGCTGCGAAAGCCTAGAAGCATCTGACTGCAAATGCTGCTGAGTGAATCTGCTGTGCTCCATCGAACAAGGCATACACATAAACTTCAGCTTCTGAACGCCTGTAATCATAGCCAAAATATCAGTGCCGCCGCCGCACGGCTGACCGCCACAATACACGCAGCGTGCGTCGTGCTGTGCCGCAGCAAAGTCTCTAGCTTCCGGCGAACTAGCCTCGTGACACTCACTGCACAAGTCTCTGGATGTCGTGACACCGTCTATAATCGTGCAAACGTGACTGGTGGCTTCGTTCTTATGGCAAATCTCGCAAAGCATATCGTGTGGCGTGCCGCCTAACAGATAATGGCCGGCCGACTTTGCAGCCTATCATTGCCCAAGAACAGCCTATCCTGTTTCATGTTTTTACTCTATTTGGGTTGCAAGTCGCTGTCGATTCTCTTTTTCAGCCCAAAATAAGCTTTCCATGGGCGTGGCAACGCGGCGCGTTGATGTCTTTTCGGTAGTGGGTCAGAATCCGGGCCGCCGCCAGTTTTGGTTTGGCAGCCCGGCTGGTTTCCGGTGCCGCTTCGCCACAATCACATTGCTTAAAATCATTTCCAATTTTCTGTAGCCCCGGCATCCTCCGGCCATGAAATCTTTTTTGGCCTCGGCAATTTTGCTGGTTTCCCTCATTTTATCCCGCGCTGAAATGCAAACGCCCATTCCCCTCTGGCCCGCCGGTGCGCCCGGCGCGCTCGGCACCAAGCCCGCCGACATTCCGACGCTGACGGCCTACCTGCCGGACGCCACCAATGCCACCGGCGCTGCGCTGGTGATTTGCCCCGGCGGCGCCTACGCCCATCTCTCGCCGCACGAGGGCAACGATTATGCCCTCTGGCTGAATCAGCATGGCGTCACCTGCTTCGTCCTGAAATATCGGCTGGGCACCAGCGGCTATCGTCATCCGGCCATGCTCAATGACGCGGCGCGGGCCGTGCGCTGGGTGCGGGCGCACGCGGACGAATATAAAATTGACGCGCACCGCCTCGGCATCATGGGATCGTCGGCGGGGGGACATCTGGCGGCGACGTTGCTAACGCATTTTGACGCCGGCGACTCGAATGCCGCCGACGCGGTGGAGCGGCAAAGTTCGCGGCCGGATCTCGGCATTCTGTGTTACCCGGTGATTTCGATGGGCGAGTTCACGCACCCGGTTTCAAAAGAGAATTTGCTCGGCCAAAAGCCTTCGCCGGAACTGGTGGAGTTGCTTTCCGCTGACCGGCAGGTGAAGACGAACACGCCGCCGTGTTTTCTGTGGACGACGTTCGAGGATAAGACGGTGCCGATGGAAAATACGCTGCTGTTCGCCGAGGCGTTGCGGAAAAACCAGGTGCCGTTTGATCTGCACGTTTATCAAAAGGGCGCCCACGGCATGGGGCTGAAGGACAAAGCGCCATTTGCGCATCCGCATCCGTGGGTGGCGGATTGCCTGTTCTGGTTGCGGGAGCAGAAGTTCGTGAATTAAGGCAAATCGTTTGCGTCGTCCCTTCGGACTTAAAACCCGCGCAAATCCGTGCTGCTGCGTTTCGGCAATCCCGGGGCCGGCGTGCGCTTGAGGACGAGATATTCCAAACCGAGCTCCTGGCAATACTCGCGCTTGCCGCCCTTGTCACCGTCTTCGTTGACGACGTAGATGTCCGGTTTCAACCGGCGGATCTCCGGATCGGCGTCCACCCAGCCGGAGCCGGTGGTGATCAGCGCCTGTTTCACATATTTGATGGAGCCGACGACGTAGCGGCGTTCTTCCTGGGTCAGCAGGGGATGGCCCGGTCCTTTCAGCAATGCCACGTTGGCGTCGCTGCCGAGGCAGATGTAAAGGTCGCCGTAGGCGGATGCCTCTTCGGTGAAGCGCACATGCCCGGAGTGAAACCAGTCGTAGCAGCCGGTGGCGACGACCTTCTTTTTGCCGGATGCGGAGGGCATGGGCGGCGGTTCGGGAAAACCTTTCAGTTCGTCCGCTGAAAAAACGCGGTAGGCAATTTTGTTTTCGGCGGCAAATTGTTTGCGCGCGACATTCGCGGCATTTTCGCAGTCCGCCCAAAGATCGCCCGGCAGATTTTTGGGCAGCGCATTAAAGCTGGCCGAACCGTCGGCTTCCACCACGCGGCTGACATAGCGGACGGCGTCGAGGAAATACTTCCGTTCCGCCAGCGGGAACTTTGGAGCTTTGCCGGCGACTTTTTCCAGCGTCGCATCCGGCCAAAGTAGGACGGTAAGTTCGCCGAGTTTGGAGGCTTCTTCGAGCAGGCGCAGGTCGCGCGACTTGATGTCGTCGAATCCGCCGGAAACGATGATTTTTTTGGGGGAACTCATGGTTGCGTTACGCGCACGTTGACTTTGAATGCGCCGGGCACCGGCTCATTGGAAACCACAATCAGATAACCGCCGCCGCAGCCGGAATACATCGCGCCGAGATACTGCTGTTGATACGCCTTTAGAATCGGCATCAAATCCACCCGAAGCAGCGGATGCCGGACAACTTGCGGCAGGAGCGTCTCCCAGCATTTCATGTTCAGGTTGAGCGCCGCGCCGAGCGCTTGGGCGTCCATTTTGACGATGGCATCGTAGCAGTCCTGGCCCGACTGGCCGAGCTTGGCGACCCATTTTGGGGTGAGATTTTTTATGCCGAGCGGGCTGTAACCATCGGGCCGTGACTCAACGGGAATCAGATGCAACACCTGGCTCAACCAGCGCGCGACCTTGGCGCGGTTGCACGATTCGATGTGCGATGGAAAAATGCCGCCGTGGATTTTGAAGTCGTAGTCCAGCCGGTTCACGCCGGGATAAACCAGGCCGATCATGTCCTGCGAACCGCTCGGCTCGGTTTTGCCTTTGTTTTCCACCTCGTAAAGCTCGCGCGCCAAATCTGCCGGCGCACGGTTGGGCAATTTGCCCTTCCAAATCCGCATGGCAATGTGGCGCGTGCCGCTGGCGATGCCGGAACGGTCCATCGGCCGAAAGTTCGGCTCAATCTGCACCACCACCATCGAGCCAAACGGCTTGGGGTTGTGCCGGTTGACAAACGGCTGGTCAATCCAACCGCCCGCGAGTTGCAGGCGGTTGGGAATGGATCCAAGGAGTTTGGTGACCGGTGAGGCGGCGTGATTTTTCATCAGCCGATGCCCACGCGTTTGCCAGCCTTGCGGTGTTTGTATTGTTCCGTGATCCACGCGTAGGTCTCCGCGAGACCTTTGTTCAAAGTCGTCTTCGGCTCCCACTTGAGAACTTGTTTGATGAAGGTGTTGTCCGAATTACGTCCGGCCACGCCCTGCGGCGCATTGAGGTCGTATTTGCGGTTCATCTTCACGCCGGCAATTTTCTCGATCTTGGTCAGCAGCTCGTTGATGGAAACCAGTTCGCTGGAGCCAAGGTTGATCGGCGTGGCGATCAGGTCGTCGCTGTGCATGATCTTGTCAATGCCCTGCACGCAGTCGTCAATATACATGAAGCTGCGGGTCTGATGACCGTCGCCCCAGATGGTGATGTCCTTTTTGCCGGTGGCAATCGCCTCGATGACTTTGCGGCAGAGCGCGGCGGGCGCCTTTTCGCGGCCGCCGTCCCAGGTGCCGTGCGGGCCATAGACGTTGTGGAAACGGGCAATGGCCGTCTTCATGCCGCGTTCGTGCCAGTATTCCTCGCAGAACATTTCGGAGATCAATTTCTCCCAGCCGTAGCCGCGTTCGGCCATCGCGGGATACGCGTCGGATTCCTTCAGCGCGCGGACGTTCGGGTCTTTCTGCAGCAGCGTGTTGTAAGCGCACGCCGAGCTGGAGAAAAAGTAGCGGCGGGCACCGGCCCGGTAGGCAGCCTCGACCATGTTGGTGTTGATGAGCACGCTGCGGAGACATTCCACGCGGAAACGCTCGATGAAACCCATGCCGCCCATGTCGGCGGCGAGATTGTAGACTTCCACCGCGCCTTCACAGACGCGCTTGCAGTTCTCCTCGATGCTCACGTCGAGGCAGAGGTTTTGAGCGCCGGGGACGTGGAGATACCATTCGTAAAGCGGTTTCTTGTCCACCGCCCGGATGTTGGTGAAGCCTTTGTTCTTGAAGTAAAGGGCAAGGTTGCCGGCGATGAAGCCGCCCGCGCCGGTGATGACGATCAAATCATCCTTTTTCAGGGCCGGGTCTTTTTCGACGAGTCGTTTTGTTTGTTCCATAAATTTTCTCTTTTTTAATCTCGCCCGCCCGGTCAGGCCGGACGCGCTTGGTTCAATGTTCACCTTACTTATATCCGGTTTCTGGAAAAGGGGAATGTCCACTTTTGACCAAAACATATCCATCTTTGACATTTTATTGAATCGGCTGGCGCGGCGACTGCGGCGGCACCGCCGGATACCGCGGTCGGGCCGCCCCGACCAAGGCCAGTCAGTCCGCCACCACATTTGCTCGACAGTTGCGCCGGGAAAAATAAAATCTAGGCACATGACAAAACCGACTTTGCTCGTTCTCGCCGCCGGCATGGGTAGCCGCTATGGCGGACTCAAACAAATTGACCCCGTTGGCCCGAACGGCGAAACCATCATTGACTACTCCATCTACGACGCGCTGCGCGCGGGCTTCGGCAAGCTCGTCTTCGTCATCCGCAAGGACATCGAACAGCAGTTTCGCGAAATCATCGGCACGCGTTTTGAAAAGCGCATCGCCGTGGAATACGTTTTTCAGGAACTCGACAAATTGCCTCCGCCCTACAAATTGCCCGCCGGCCGCACCAAGCCGTGGGGGACGACGCACGCGATTTTGATGGCCGAGGGCGTGGTCAAAGAAAATTTCGCCGCGATCAATGCCGATGATTTCTACGGCCAGCAGGCCTATCAAGTTCTCGCGCAACACCTGACCTCTGGCACGCCGGATTACGCGATGGTGGGATTCACTTTGAAAAACACGTTGTCTGATCACGGCAGCGTGGCGCGCGGCGTCTCGCGCGTGGACGCCAATAATCATCTCACTCACATCGTCGAGCTAATGAAGATCGAGCGCGACGGCAGCGGCGCAAAGGACACCGGTCCCGACGGCAAAATCACCAAGCTCACCGGCGACGAGGCGGTTTCGATGAATTTCTGGGGTTTTACGCCCGCGCTGTTTCCGCAGCTCAATGTCGAGTTTGAAAAGTTTTTGAAAAAGGCGGGCGGCGAACAGAAATCCGAATGCTACATTCCTGCCACCGTGGGCGAACTGGTGACCAGCGGTCAGGCCAAATGCAAAGTGCTGCGCTCGGCGGACTCATGGTTCGGCGTGACCTACCGCGAAGACCGTCCGCAGGTCGTGCAAAGCATCGGCAAACTCATCGCCAAAGGCGAATATCCGGAAAAACTCTGGGCGTGATTTTAGGATAAGGTTTGTGGGTGTGTCTGCGGTCTATCACCACTTTTAGTTAGTTGATGGGTTAGAAAATCACAAAATCGGTTAAGGTGATTATTGGGGGGGAATGGCATATTTTGGAACGTTCCAATGAAATTGCTTTCGCCAACCGCCGCCCTGCGTTTTTTGACGGCTGGCGTCATTTTGTTGTCAACCATCACCCCCGTTTTCGCCCAGCGACAGATGGAAAAACTGGGACGCGGGATGATTGCGCTGCGCACCAGCACCACGCAGGTTTATATCGGCTGGCGGTTGCTGGGCAATGATCCCAGCGACGTCGGTTTCAACCTTTATCGGTCGGCCAATGGCGGCACAGCGGCAAAGGTCAACAGCGCGACGCTCACCAACACCACCGATTATGTGGACACGCCGGCGAATCTCACCAGTACGGCCTACACCTATTCGCTGAAGCCGGTTCAGAATGGCGTCGAGGTGGCGGATAGCTGGGCCAATCCGCTGTCACCGCTCAACACCGCCACCCTGCCGGCCAATTCGACGGCGCGGACTTACCCTTATGTCCGCGTGCCCATCCAAGATACGCCGGACGGGGCGCTAAGTGTCAAGTTCTGTTGGGTCGGCGATCTGGACGGCGATGGTGAATATGATTTTGTGATTGATCGCCAGCCGCCCGGCGACACTCGTCAGTTCCTCGAAGGCTATAAACGCGATGGCACTTTTCTGTGGCGGATGGATATGGGCTACAACAGCACCAATCATTACAACATCACGCCGGGTTCCTCCGCCATTGGCATTGGTCAAGGTGACAACATCACCGTCTTTGACCTGGATGGTGATGGCAAGGCCGAGGTGATCGTGCGCACCGCCAGAGGCGTGGTTTTGGCGGACGGCTCCGTGGTCGGCGGCCCTGATGATCGCACCCAGTATCTTTCCATTCTGGACGGCCTGACCGGCGTGGAAAAGGCGCGCGTCACCATCCCGAATCCCTTTTCTTCCGCCGGTCAGATGAACGGCAACATGGGCATTCTTTATTGTGACGGGGTGCATCCGTCCATCATGTTCCGATTGAAAAGCCGCAACGCAGATAACAGTTGGAACGAGATCGCCCACTGCTGGGACTATCGCAATGGGGCGCTCACCCTGCGCTGGTCGCGGGATTTCGATACCCTCACGCATCAGGCCAGCGGTCATCAGCTTCGCATCGCCGATCCCGACAACGACGGCCGGGATGAATATCTGGATTTCGGCCACGGTCTCGACGATGACGGCACTCAACTCTATGCCAATGACGGGATCGGCCATGGCGACCGTTACACCGTTGGTGACATTGATCCCGACCGCCCCGGTTTGGAAACCTATATCATCCAGCAAAACAATCCCTCCGGCTTGGCCACGGCGCTTTATGAGTCGGCCACCGGCAAGTTCATTAAAACCTGGTATGCCGGCGGCGTAGTGGACGTGGGTCGCGGCATGGCCGCCCCGCTCGACCTTGGGGTCAAAGGCTACCAGCTTGACTCAACCCAGCCCGGCATTTTTGACTGCAAAGGCAACCAGCTTTATGCCAACAGTTTTTTTCCGACCGAACCGCTCTGGTGGGATTCGGATCTGTGCCGGGAGTATCTGCGGGATGACACGACGGTGCGCATCTCGAAATTCAACGTGGGATACTATGACCTGATTGACAAAAACACCGACGCGCCGGGCGTTTATCAAGCCGACGGCGGCCGGCCGGCGTTCTTGGGCGACCTTCTGGGCGACTGGCGGGAGGACATTTTGGTGGTGGAAGGCAACAACGCCGCCTTGCGCATCTACATCAGTAATCATCCGGCCACCAACCGGCTCTACACGCTGATGCAAAATCCCCAATACCGCGATCAGACCACCGTCAAGGGATATGTGCAATCGAGCATGGTGGATTATTACCTTGGTCCCTTCATGACGCCGCCGCCACCGCCGCCGCAATCCATGGCGAAACTGGTCTGGCGCGGCGGCGTGGGCAATGTGTGGGACGGCGCTTCGGCGAACTGGCGGACAAACTGGTTTTACGTCGGCAACGCGAATACCAATCCCGCGCCGTGCAATGCCGGTGATTCCATCCTGTTTGACACGACCGGCTCCAACAACACCGCCATCGCGCTCTCCGGCGCGCTCGCGCCCGGTGACGTGACGGTTTATTCGCCGAAAGATTACAGCTTCGACGGCACTGCCGGTTCGCTCGGCGGCACAATGAAACTGACCAAGCAAGGCCGAGGAACGCTCACGCTGACCGGCACGAATAATTTCACCGGCCAGACCACCGTCTGGGACGGCGCGCTCCTCGTCAATGGCGATCTACAAAGCAGTCCGGTGACCGTCTGGGGCGGCACTTATGGCGGCCCGCTGGCCCTCGGCAAAACGGGCGGACGCATCGGCGGCACCGGACGGTTCAGCCAATTGGTGACGATCCGCTACCGGGGCGCAGTCACGCCCGGCACCGGCATGACCAACGCCGGCACGCTAACCTTCGGCAATGGCCTCAAGACGGCGGACGGCGCGACCTTTGCGCTGGATTTGTCGGACGATCCCAGCGGCACCACCAAGACCAACGACCTCATCAACGTCATCGGCAATCTCACGCTGCAAGGCACGAACACCTTCGTGATCCAGAAACTCAACACCAACCTGCCGCCTGGCATTTATCCGCTCATCAAATACACCGGTGCCTTCAGTGGCAACTTGATCAATTTGAAAATTTTAGGCCTGGACGGTTTGCCCGTGGTGCTGACCAATTCGGCCGGACAACTGGCGCTGCTTGTCAAATCCACGCGCCCGGCAACCACCGTTACATGGACCGGCGGCCAGAGCGGCAACGTCTGGGATGTGGCCGTCACGACCAACTGGTTCAACGGCGCCGGCAAGGACATCTTTGTGCCGCAGGACACCGTGCGCTTTGACAACACCGGCGCGACCAATCTCACCGTCACCATTGCCGGTTCGCTCGCCGCCGCCAGCGTCGTGGTGGACAGCTCGTCGAATTATGTTTTCAGCGGCAGCGGCAATCTCGTGGGTTCCGCCAGTCTCGTCAAAACCAACACCGGCACGCTCACGATCAACACGGTCAACAACGCCTACACCGGCCGCACCTTGATTTCCGGCGGCATGGTCGTGGTGCCCAAGCTGGATGCCGTGGGCTTCCCCAGCCCGCTCGGCAATCCCAGCGCCAGTCCAACCAATCTCGTTTTGTCCGGCAACGCCACGCTGCGCCTCACCGGTGAATGTTACACGGATCGCGGGATGACCTTGAACGCCGGCACCAACTCGCTGGAAGTCTTTAACAGCGCCGACCAGTTCACCTGCGCGGGCCTGATCACCGGCAGCGGCGCGCTGCAAAAACTCGGTGCCGGAATGTTTGCGATCAGCGTGCGGAACAACTATTCCGGCGGCACGATCATCAACGGCGGTTCCATCGCGTTGGAGGGAAACGACGGCAACAGCTACGGCATCGGCACCGGCCCGGTGACCTTCCTGAACGGCACCTTGAGCCTGATGGATTTGCAGCAAAGCCTCGGTTACGGCTACAATTTTATTGTGCCGACGAATTGCTCCGGCCGCATTGACTTCGACGGTCGTTCCAGTATGACCGGGTCGCTCGCTGGCGGTGGCACGTTCACCGTCAACACCGTTTTTGTGCGCACGGATTTGAACGGCGACTGGTCCGGCTTCACCGGTCAGATCAACATCATCACCAGCGCCGGCGGCAGTTTCCGCTGCGGCAAGACCTACGGTTATCCGAATGCCAAAATTAATGTCGGTAACGGCGTCAGCTTCCAAAACCGCGTCAGCGGCACGCCAACGATTGCCATTGGGGAACTGTCCGGCTCACAGGGCGGCGAGGTGTCCGGCGGCACCGGCAGCGATGGCACCGCCGTGAACTGGAGCGTCGGCGGCTTGAACAGCTCGGCCACGTTCGCCGGCGATACCTACAACAATGTGGGTTTCATCAAAGTCGGCACCGGCACCTGGACGTGGACCGGCACGAATGTTTCACATACCGGCCAGACGACCATCAACGGTGGCACGCTGCAAATCGGCAATGGCGGCACCCTTGGAATGTTGAGCACTGGCAACGTCACCGACAACGCCACCCTCGCTTTCAACCGTTCGGATTACATTACCGACACCAACTCCGGCGTCATCAGCGGCACCGGCAATCTCGCCAAGCGCGGCGCCGGCACACTCGCGTTCACCAAGGCGCACACTTACACCGGTGTGACGACGGTTGAGGCGGGCATCCTGGCGCTGACGAATTCCGGCGCGATTGCAAACTCGTCCAACCTCATCCTTTCCGCCGGCGCACTCTTCGACGTGAGCGGCACCACCAGCGGCGCGATGACGCTGGCCAGTGGTAAGAAAATTTCCGGCTACGGCTCGGTGAAAGGGAACTTCACAATCGGCAGCAGCGCCACGTTGGCACCGGGCGGTTCCATTGGCACGCTGACTTTCAGCAACGCGCTGACGCTCGCCGCCGGCTGCACCAACATTTTTGAAATCAGCAAATCACCGACGACCAACGACGTGGCAAGGGTTTTCGGCACCTTGACCTGCGGTGGCACCCTCATCGTGACGAACATTGGCACCACCGCCCCGGCGTCGGGCGATAGCTTCAAACTGTTCAACGCGGTGAGTTACAGCGGCGCGTTCAGCAAGGTGATTTTACCGTTGCTGCCCCTCGGTCTGGCTTGGAACACGAATACGGTGAACACAAACGGCACGCTTTCGGTGGTGGTTACCGCCAGACCTTTCGTCGGCCGGGCCGCCGTTGCCGGCAATGGTTTCTGGTTCAGCGGCACCGGCGGGGTGGCCAGTGCGAATTATTATCTCGTCGGCACGACGAACCTCGCCACGCCGTTGTCCAACTGGACGCGGCTGCTGACCAATCAATTTGACGCCGCCGGCAATTTCAACTTCACCAACCCGATGAACCCAAGCTGGCCGCAAAGCTACTACCGTTTGCAGGTGCCGTGATTTTCAGTTGCCGCGCCGCACCACGCTGTCGCGCTGCGCCCAATCGGGATTCAGGTTCGGAAAATCCAGGTTGTAATTCAGCCCGCGGCTTTCGGGCCGCATCAGCGCGCACTGCACAATCAGTTCGGCTACGGTGGCGATGTTGCGCAGTTCCAGCAAGTCCGCCGACACGATGAAATTCCAGTAATACTCGCGGATTTCCTGCTGCAAATGCGCCAGCCGGCTTTGCGCCCGCTGGAGCCGCTTGCCGGTGCGCACGATGCCGACGTAGTCCCACATCAGCCGCCGGATTTCGTCCCAGTTGTGCGAGACGACCACGAGTTCATCCGCATTCGTCGCATTGCCGGACTGCCAGAGCGGAATGGTAAAATTGCCGATGGCCGGTTGCTGATGGCCGATTATTTTTTCCGCAGCCCGATGGGCGCATACCAGCGCCTCCAAAAGTGAATTGCTCGCCAGCCGGTTCGCGCCGTGCAGGCCGGTGCAGGCCACTTCGCCGACGGCGTAAAGTCCGGCGATCTCCGTCTCGCCGTCCACGTTTGTCACCACGCCGCCGCACTGGTAATGCGCCGCTGGCACGACGGGAATCGGCTCTTTCGCGATGTCAATGCCGTAGCGCAGACACGTCTGGTAAATGTTTGGAAAGCGTTCGATGATGAATTTCGCCGGCCGGTGCGTGATGTCCAGCCAAACGTGTTCTGCGCCGGATTTTTTCATCTCACTGTCAATCGCGCGGGCCACGATGTCGCGCGGCGCGAGGGATTTCATCGGATGGTGCGCGTCCATGAATTCTTTCCCGTCGAGCGTCCGCAAAATGCCGCCTTCGCCGCGCACGGCTTCGCTGATGAGAAATGATTTCGCCTTTGGATGATAAAGGCACGTCGGATGGAACTGCACGAATTCCATGTTCGCAATTGCCGCGCCGGCGCGGAAAGCCATCGCCACGCCGTCGCCGGTCGCAATGTCGGGATTCGTCGTATAAAGATAAACCTTGCCGCAGCCGCCCGTCGCCAGCAGCGTCACCGGGGCGGCGAAGGTCCGGACGCGGTTCGCATTTTTGTCAAAAACATAAGCGCCGAGACAGCGGTTCTCGCCGACGTAGCCGAGTTTCTGACTGGTGATCAAATCAATGGCGATGTGGTTCTCAAAAATCTCGATGTTCGGCTGCTTGGAAATTGCGTCTAGTAAAGCATGTTCGATTTCGCGGCCGGTCACATCCTTCGCGTGCAAAATGCGGCGCTTGGAATGTCCGCCTTCGCGGCCGAGATCCAGTTCCTTGCCGCCGTCCTCGCTGGGCGCGTCACGCTCGGAAAATTTCATCCCCAGCTCGATCAACTCCTGTATCCGTGCCGGGCCTTCCTCGACAATCATGCGGACGACGCTTTCCTTGCATAGTCCCGCGCCCGCTTCCAGCGTGTCCCGGACGTGCAGTTCAAACGTGTCCTCCTTGCTCGTTACCGACGCAATGCCGCCCTGCGCGTAATTGGTGTTGGATTCCGCGCGGTCCTTTTTGGTGACGATCGCCACGCGCCCCCGCGTCGCGGCTTGCAGTGCAAACGTCAGCCCCGCGATGCCGCTGCCGAGGACGAGATAATCAAATTGTTTCACGGACTGGAAAATTAACGCAAAGATACAAAGGTGCAAAGGGGCAAAGAAAATTCATTGATGCATTTGCCCCTTGGCGGCTTGGCGACTTGGTGTTGAAAATCACCTCGCAAAAATTTGTCGAATGACGTCCTCAATCGGCACTTCCTGAATATCAATGTCCGTCACCGGCAGTTCGTCGAGTAGGGCTTTGCAGACGGGAATCACGCGGTCGCGCTTTACTTTGAGCGTGATCGCCGTGGCGGTTTTTTCAGTGACTTCGCCGTAGCGCGCCAGATTTTCCGCCGGATGTTTGTCCGCGTTTTCGCATTGAATGGTGATGAGCTTGAAATCGGCGAAGCGGTCCACGATTTCGCTCAGCTTGCCGTCGAAAAATAGTTTTCCGTGGTCAATGATGATGACGCGCTCGCACAGCGCTTGGATGTCGGCCATGTAATGACTCGTCAAAATGATCGTGGTTTTTTGCTGCGCGTTGTGGCCGCGGATGAAATCGCGGACCGTTTTTTGCGAAGTCACGTCGAGGCCGATGGTCGGCTCGTCGAGCAGCAGTACTTTGGGCTGATGCAGCAGCGAGGCGATGAGTTCCATTTTCATGCGCTCGCCGAGCGAGAGTTCGCGGACGTTGACGTCCAGTTTTTCCTTCACGCCGAGCAGTTCGGTCAATTCGCCGACGGTGCGCTCGAATCGGTCCTGCGGAATACCATAGATTTTGGCGTTCAGCTCCAGCGATTCGCGCGCGGGCAAATCCCACCAGAGTTGGTTTTTCTGGCCCAGCACGAGCGCGAATTGCCGGCGGTAATCGTCATGCCGCTCCCACGGCGTGTGGCCAAGCACTTTGGCGGTGCCGCTGGTGGGATACAGCAGGCCGGCGAGCATCTTGAGCGTGGTGGTTTTGCCCGCGCCGTTCGGGCCGAGAAAGCCGACGAGTTCGCCGGGTTCGATGCGGAAGCTGACATCGTTGACGGCCAGCGTCTGCTCGTATTGCCGGTGAAACAGCCCTTTGACCGCGCCAGCAAAGCCCGGCTGCTTTTTGTAGGTGCGAAAGGCTTTGGTGAGATTGTGGACCTCGATGACTGGCATCGCCGGAGTTTCAAGTTTCAAGTTTTCAGTTTCAAGTTCTTTGTGGCGCGACTGAAAACTGAAAACTTCCAACTCAAAATCATCGGATCAACTGCTTTTCCAAATAATGCACGACTTGCCGCACGTTGGAATCCACTTCCATGCGGTCTTTGACGAGGCGGCAGGCGTGGAGCACCGTGCCGTGGTCGCGTCCGCCGTAAGCTTCGCCGATGGTGTTGAGCGAGCTTTCGGTCAACTGGCGTGAAAGGTACATGGCGATCTGGCGCGGGAAGGCGATGTTTTCTGGGCGGCGTTTGCTCGTCATGTCCGCGAGCCGGATGTCGAAATGTTCGGCCACTTTTTTCTGGATGACTTCGATGCTGATGGTCTGCCGGCCTTCTTCGTGCAATATTTCGCGCAGCAAATTTTCGACGACTTCGATCGTCAGCTTCTTGCCGGTCAGCGAGGCATAGGAGGCGACGCGGATGAGCGCGCCTTCCAGCCGGCGGATGTTGGTGCGGATGCGCGTGGCGAGAAAATTAATCACGTCGTCCGGCAGGACGGCGTTCATGATCTGGGCCTTTTTCTTAAGAATGGCCAGCCGCATTTCAATGTCCGGCGGCTGCAGGTCAGTGACTAGGCCCCATTCAAATCGTGATACGAGCCGGTTCTCCAACCCCTGAATTTCGCTGGCCGGCCGGTCGCAGGTCAAAACAATCTGCTTGTGTGACTCGTGCAGCGCGTTGAACGTGTGGAAAAATTCCTCCTGAATGCGCTCTTTGCCGGCAAGAAATTGAATGTCGTCAATCAGCAGGACGTCCGTCTGGCGGTATTTTTTGCGGAAGGTGACGAGTTTGTTGTTCTGGATGGCGTCAATGTATTCGTTCGTGAACTTCTCCGATGAAACGTAGGCGACGCGCGCACCCTTTTTGGTGCCGGTCACGTGCTGGCCGATGGCGTGCAGCAGATGCGTCTTGCCCAGCCCCACGCCACCATAAAGAAACAGCGGATTGTAGGATTTGCCCGGGGCTTCGGCTACGGCCTTGGCGGCAGCGAAACAGAAATTATTGTTGGTGCCGACGACGAAAGATTCGAAGGTGTTTTTCGGATTGAAATGCGGGTCGCTATTGCCGTTGGCGCGTTCCATGGGTGCGCCGGCGGACTTGGTTTTGACCGGAACCGCCAGCCGCGTCGGAGCCGGCGGGGGAACTGCCGCCGAAGTGGTGTTGGCCACTTTGAATTTCACCTGCAACCGACAACCGGCGGCCACCGCCACGGCATCCTGCAACAGGCTCAAGTAATTGTCCTTGAGCCATACCTCGCAAAACTCGTTCGGGGCTTCCATCGTCAAATGCTGCCCGTCCACCACACAGGGGCGCAAGGGCGCGAACCACATGTTGAACGTGTCCCGGCTCAATTTGACGCGGAGATGCTCCGACGCCGTGTGCCAAATCTTTTCCGCAGAAATTTGCATTGTGTTCCGCCTAAACCCGATTTTTTACGTTTTATTCACCCCAGGCTGTCACCGACGTTTTCCTCGGATTCGGCAGCCAGTCAACCGTGCTTTGCGTCAACTTTCAAGCGAAAACATAAATTGTTTGCGCCGGCGCCCAGCGCCGTTTTTAATGGTGAAAGCTTAACTAAATGATTGTAAATGCTTTGCGGCATAAATATTCGTTTTTCAGGTGGATCTTTTCAAAATCCGGCTGACCGCACGGCCTGACATCAATTAGCGTCAGCGTTTTTATTGCATTGTCGGGAAAGTTACGAGGACAACATATTAACTTTTGTTCGCAAGTTATTCACAGCTGCTAAAAGGCTTGCCAATCGGCCGTTTTACCCGGTTGCAATCCTTTCCTCGCCGGAACCGCCGCCGCCGTTTTTCATCCCTCTCCGTTCGCCCCTTTTGGGTGCAACTTCTATTGTTTAAATGTTTGCCATGATTGCTTCCTTATTGCCACTCCGGCAGTCAATATATTTGCTTATACTTACAAAACTGTGTTGACAATGATAAGCGACTATGATTAATTGTAGGCAGTTGCAGGGACGAAGATAGTCCGCCGGCAACTTGATCTTTGAATTTAATACAATTTCGGCTCCGGCTTGAGTGCAGTCGGTGCCCGAGTTCTCCGTAATCTTACGTTGTGCTCATTCTGAATTCCCCGGGTCTTTCGGCCATCCTCTGGCTGACTGGCCCGGTTTTTTCTTTTCCCGGGTGTGGCTTCGCCTTGATTTTCCGCCGTGACACCGTTTTTCCGCGCTGTTACCGTTTCCTTTCATTTTTGCAATGGACTACAAAGACACCTTGAATCTGCCGCGCACGGATTTCGCCATGAAGGCCGACCTCGTCACGCGCGAGCCGGAGCGCCTGAAAAAGTGGGAAGCCGCCAATCTTTATGGAAAGATTCAAGCCGCCCGGGGTGCCGCTGAAAAATTCGTCCTCCATGACGGCCCGCCGTTTGCCAACGGCGACGTCCACGTCGGCACCGCGCTGAACAAGATTCTCAAGGACATCATCATCAAGTATCAGACCCTGCGCGGCAAAAGCGCGCCCTATATTCCCGGCTGGGACTGCCACGGGTTGCCGATTGAGTTCAAGGTCAGCCAGGATATGCGCAAAGCCGGTGACACTTCCGCCGATGCCGCCACCATCCGCAAAGCCTGCGAAGTCTATGCCCGCAAATACATTGACATCCAGCGCACGCAATTTAAACGCCTCGGCGTCCTCGGCGATTGGGAAAATCCCTATCTCACGCTGAACAAGGAATACGAAGCGGACGAACTGCGCCTCTTTGCGGACATCGTGGCCAAAGGCTTTGTGTATCGTGGCAAGAAGCCGGTGTATTGGAGCATCCCGTGCCGCACCGCGCTCGCGGAAGCCGAGGTGGAATATGCCGACCACGTCAGCCAGAGCGTGTTCGTCAAATTCCCCGTCGTCGGCCAGCCGAATACGTTCATTGTCATCTGGACGACGACGCCGTGGACCCTGCCGGCGAACCTCGCCGTGGCTTACAACAAGGATTTTCAATACGTCAAAGCCACCATCGGCACGGAGAATTACATCGTCTTCCGTGGTTTGCTGCCCGCCGTCGCAGAAAAATGCGGCTGGAAGAATTACACCGAGATACCGTTTCCGACCGAACAACTCGCGACGATTCAGTATCAGCATCCGTTCTGCAACCGCACCGGCAAAGCCTTCGCCGCCGAATTTGTCACCGCCGACACCGGCACGGGTTTCGTGCACATCGCGCCCGGCCACGGTCTGGACGATTACAATCTCGGCCGCCAAAACGGCCTGCCGATTTACTCGCCCGTCAACGACGATGGCGCACTGGCGCACTCCAGCGAATTGCCCGTGGAGCAGCAGATGCCCGTCGAGCTGCTCGGCAAATCCATCTTGGAAAAACATGGCAAGAGCGACGCCAACGAAGCCGTGCTGCACGAGCTTCGCTCCCGTCATGCGCTTCTGCACCAGGAGAATTATCATCACAGCTATCCGCACTGCTGGCGCAGCAAAACGCCCGTCATTTTCCGCGCGATGGATCAGTGGTTCATCAAAATTGACCACGCCACCTTCCGCCAGCAAGCCCTCGCCGAGATTGACCGCGTCAAATGGATTCCCGACTGGGGTGTCAACCGCATCAAAGGCGCCGTGCAATCCCGCCCCGACTGGTGCATCAGCCGCCAGCGCACCTGGGGCGTGCCGATTCCCGCATTTTACGACGCGAAAGGCGAAGCCATCCTCGACGCGCAAATCGTCCGCAACGCCGCTGACCTCATTGAGAAACATGGTTCAAACGTGTGGTTCGAGAAATCCGCCGCTGAATTGTGGGCGCTCGTGAAGCCCGCGAACTGGATCGGTGCCGAAGCCGTCGCCAAGTCAAACGACACGCTGGACGTGTGGATTGATTCCGGCTCGTCATCGCGCGCCGTTTTGAAACAACGGAAGGAATTGCAGCACGCTGGCAAAACCGGCGACGAAGTCTGGCAGGCCGACGTTTATCTCGAAGGCAGCGACCAGCACCGCGGCTGGTTTCAATCCTCGCTCCTGCTCTCGCTCGCGGGCAATGGTGCGGCCCCGTTCAAGACCGTGTTGACGCATGGCTTCATGGTGGATGCCGACCGCGAAAAAATTTCCAAGAGCAAGCAGGGCGGTTACGAGAAGCCGCAGACCGCCGAAGCCTACGTCAAAAAATACGGCGCGGACGTCGTGCGGCTGTGGGTGGCATCGCAGGATTACCGCAGCGACATCGTGGTGAGCGAGGAACGCATCAACAAGGTGGGCGAGACCTATCGCGGCATCCGCAACGCGCTGCGCTACCAGCTCTCGAACCTTCACGATTTCGATCCGGCGAGCCACCGCGTGGCGGACCAAGACCTGACCGGTCTCGACCGCTGGATTCTCGGCGAATTCGCGAAGCTGGAGGCCGAAGTGCTCGCCGCCTACGACCAATACGAATTCCACGTTGTCTATCAAAAGCTCAGCCAGTTCATCGCCGTGGAACTCTCGTCCGTCTATCACGACGTCATCAAAGACCGGCTCTACACCGACGCCGCGAATTCGCCGCGCCGCCGCTCCACGCAGACCGCGCTGCACCGGCTGGCGACCGGCCTGTGCCAGATGCTCGCGCCGATCCTGGCGTTCACGGCCGACGAAGCGTGGGAATTCATCCCCGGCAAACCGACCACGAGCGTGCATGAAGCGAATTGGCAGCCCAATTCATTTTGTTCTTCGGATGAACACAGAAACATCTGGTCAGATTTTTTTGCGATTCGGAAAAACATCGTCCTGCCAGAACTGGAAAAAGCCCGTCAGGAAAAAATCATCGGAAAAAGTCTGGATGCTCAAGTCACTGTTGGATGGAATTTGAAGTCGTGGACATTCTTTGACAATTCGCCGGAAAAACTCCAAAGAACTTTGCAAGAATTCGGGGAAATTTTAGGCGTTTCAAAGGCTATTATTTCTGACAGCAGAGGCAAAAGCGCAACCGCCAACGTCACCAAAGCCGACGGTCAAAAATGCGAGCGCTGCTGGCATTGGGAAACGGACATCGGCCAGAACGCCGCGCATCCGACCATTTGCGGTCGGTGCGTGGAAGCGGTGACAGCGTTCAAGGCCTGACCGGAAACGCTTCAAGCGCGGCCAGCTTTCGCTGGCTGCGCTTTTTGATTTCCAAACATCAATAGTGAACTGAGGTTATCAACTTTATTGCTCCAATCCAGATTTAGGACGCGCTCCTTTAGATATTCTTGGCAAGAGGCTGTCTTTCGCGCCAGCGTCTTGGACTGCGGCGGCCCTCTGCCGCTTTTCCCCGTCTGCGTCGCTTTTGTGCGATGGTTTTTGCCACCGCTGCTTCCACCGTCTCTTCAGGTTTCAACCCGAATTCCGAAATAGAAATGTGAGCGCGCCCGCGCGTACATCCGTCCGCCCGGAAAAGTTCCCGGCCTTATCCGCGCCGCATCTCGCATCCCGCCTCGAGTTTCTAAAATATTCACTTGACATAAATGTATCTATAAATTATAAATACACAATGTCCGCCGGCATCGGCGGGGTCCTTGGCCGTGTCCGCCTCTAGCCGGACACCTGAATATGGTCTGCCTTGCCGGCGGCGGGGCGGCCTTTAAGGGGTGACCGCTCTTTGACATCTGGATTTTGTCACGCAATCGTTTGGCGTTGACCGGGTGAAGCCAGCCAGGCTTCACCCGGCACCCTGGAAATCCTCAAAAATATGATTTTCGGTCATCTTTGGTCACGTTTGGTCATCTTTGGTCACATTCACCAGTGGCTGACCAGCGCCAGCTAAACCTCTTCATCCCTATTGAAACGTTGCCACCCAAAAAACGAGTACGGTAAAGCAAAGGTAAGTTTGGTCGGTACATATTGTGCGCCTGAAGCGCGAAGGCGATGCAGTGGAAAGCTGGTTTTCCTTCGTTTTTCTTCGCGTCCTTCGCGCGACATGCAAATTCATTTAAACCATACCTTTACCCACAAAAGCCTCAAAACCAGCATCCCGCAAACATTGTTCCGGGTCATCTTTGGTAATCTCTGGTAATCTCTGGTAACCTATACCAGGCATTGACCAGCGCTAAATTCATCAGTTTGGCGCTGCTTCCTTTTGAAACTTTACCACTCTCAAAAAAAGAAAACTGGTAAAGAAAAGGTAAAGTATGGTGCTGGTATATTTCGCTCGCCGAGCGCTGAGGTGGCGAAAGGGAAAGATGGTTTTCCTCGGTATTCTTCGCGTCCTTCGCGCGACCCCCAAAATATCGGTTAAACCCTAACATTTACCCAAAAAGCTGTAAAACCAGCATCCCGCATCCCGCAACCTCGTTGCCTCAGCTGGTTCCGGTTTAATCCGAATTCCCAGATGGAATGGGATCTAAATTGAACGTCGGGATTTGGGTTAAATCAATCCACTCACAATTTCCGTGGCGGCGGAACCAAGTCAGTTGCCGCTTGGCGAACTGGCGCGTGCGGATTTTCACCAGCTCAATCGTCTCCGCCAGCGAACGCTCGCCGCGCAAATGCTCCATCACCTGCCGGTAGCCGATGGCTTGCAGGGCGAATTTATTTTCCGCGAGGCCGTGCTTTAGCAGTTGCTCCGTCTCCGCCACCAGGCCGCGCCGGAACATTTCATCCACGCGGACATTGATGCGCCGGTGCAAATCATCGGCCGGGCGCGTGAAGCAAACCAGACGCCGGTGGGGCGAGTCGCCCGGCGCGCCGGCGTCGCCGGCCAACAGCGGCTCGCGAGGTGGCTCGACCCACCGGGATTTCTGCGCGGAGAACGGCTTGCCGGTGAGCCGGATGACTTCCACGGCGCGCACGACGCGGCGGGGATTTTGCCGGTCAATTTTTTCAAACGTCACCGGATCGCGCTCGCGCAGTTCCGCCAACAGACTTTCCAGCGGCGTCGCTTCCAGTTCCGCACGCAGCTTGGCATCGGTGGCAGGCGCTTCGCCGAGGCCGTCGAGAAACGCCTTGAAATAAAGGCCGGTGCCGCCGCAAAAAATCGGCGTCCGACCGCGCGCTTGGATTTCTGCGACTGCCATTTTCGCGAGCCGGATGAACTGTGCGGCGTCAAAGGCTTCGTGCAAATCGCACACATCAATCAAATGATGCGGCACGCGCTGACGCTCGGCGGGCGAAGGTTTGGCCGTGCCAATGTCCAGCCCGCGATAAACCTGCATGGAATCAGCGGAGATGATTTCGCCGCCGATTTTCTCCGCGAGCAACAAGGCGATGGCTGATTTGCCGACGGCCGTCGGACCGGCGATGAAAATGGGGCGAGGATGGAGAACGGAAGCTGGCGGATGGCGCGGCTCCCTCTCCGCGTTGCGAATCGGCGAGCAATGGGGAGAGGGCTGGGGTGAGGTGTCGGCCATCTTCAATCCTTCAATCCGCTATTTTCCATCTTCATTTTTGTGCGAGCGCCGGGAGAGCACCGCCGCCAGCGCGAGGCCGACCAGAAAAATCGGCACGCTGACGAGTTGCGCCGAGGTCAGGCCGGCGTGGACGTGGTCGGTCGGATAATCGCCGCGAAAATATTCGGCGATGGACCGGAAGACGGCGTAAATCATCAGGTAGCTCGCGAAGATCTGGCCGTCGAATTTCTTGCGCCGGAAAAGCCAGGCGAGAAAAACGTAAAGAATCAGGTTAAGCAGCCCATCGTATATTTCGGTCGGATGCACGCCCATGCCGTGCGTTTCGTGATCGGCGGGAAAATGAATCGCCCATGGCAAATCACAGGCGCGGCCGTAGCAGCAGCCGTTCATCAAGCAGCCGATGCGCCCGAACACACTGCCCAGCGCAATGCTCGGCGCGAGGATGTCGGCGATTTTCCAAACCGGAAGTTTTTTCCAAAACAGATAGCCAAGCCCCGAAATCGTCGCGCCGATGAGGCCGCCGTAATAAACCAACCCACCGTGCTGGATCATGAAAACCTCGGCGAACGGGCCGCCGGCAAATTCCTGTTTCCAGTATGTCGTCACATAGACGAAGCGTGCGCCGATGATGCTCCCGACCATCAGCCACAGCGTTACATCCGCAATCACGTCGCCGGAGACATTCACGAGCCGGGCGCGGCGCGTGGCCGTCCACAAGCCGGCGAGAAAAGCCAGCGCCATCATCACGCCATACCAGCGGATGGGCAGGGAGCCGAGATCAAAAGCAATCGGATGCACGGCGGGAAGTTAAAACAAGCTGGCTGAAATTGAAATTTGAAACCGCCGTCAGTTCAAATTCGTCGCGATGTTTGGGCGGTTGGGTTTGGGCAAAGTATGCGGAATGAGATACGCCGGCACGACCGGCGGCGGCATCGGCGGCCATTGGGGCACATGCATCACAAGATCGCGCCAAGTCTGCCGCTCCTTCGGCGACATCTTCGACCAGCTTTCCGCGTCTTTCAAAAACTCGGCGCGTTCGGCGATGCTCATGCCGGCAAACTTGGCGTAGTTGCGGAGGCACTGCAGTCGTTGCGGCGCCGGCAACTGGCCGAATGACTTCAAGGTTTTCTCCATTTGGGCGCGTTCTGCTCCGGAAAGCGTGTTCAGCAACTGCGTTTTTTCATTCGGCGTCAGTTCAAAAAACTGGTTGAACTGGTCGGCCACTTGCATTTGCGCTGGGCTGGCCGCCGGCTGGTTCGTGGCCTCGACATGGGTGAAATAATGCAGCGCCCGGTCGTTGGCGAGAAATTCCTGCTGGAGCGGCGGCGGGAGGATGTCCCATTGAACGAGTCGGGCCTGCACAATTCCCCGCAGTTCGTCCGGCACCCGTGCGAGCCGCCCGGCACGGTCGGCGGGTGCCACGCGGAACAGCGGCGTCAGATACCAGCGCAGTTCCGTCGCGCGCAGCCGCAGTTCGCGCTCGTCCGGGCCGAGCATCTGATACTCGTGGACTTTGGCAAGGATGCGGATGCGAATTTCGGGCGCGCGGTTGGAGAGCGAGTTAAACCGCTCGGCGGGCGTCATGGCCAGCAGTTGCCGGAAAAAATTCACCGGCGAATACGCCGTCGGCAGCGGCGGCAAAATATTGGTGGCGGCGGTGGAAATTTTGAGGGGGAACGGCGGCGGGGTTTGCGCCAGTGCGGTGATGGCCGCCGTCGCGACCGCCAGGCAAAAAAACGTCTGGCGCACCCGGCTCATTGCAAGTCGGCCAGCAGTTGGCCGTCGGCGTGGGCCGACTGGCTCATGCGCTGGATGGCGTCGAGATTTTCCAGCGCGTCCATGCTCGGCAGCGGCTGCGCCGCCGCGACCATGGCCACATTTTTCACCAGCGCGAGGCGATGGGAATTTTCCTCGTAACGCTGGATGCTTATGCCGGCAAAAATCAAAACCGCTGCCGCCACGGCCACGCGCGGCCACAGCCAATGCCAGTTCCATGTCCGGCCCTGCGAACGGGCGGCCTGCACATCTTCCAATTCGATGGCCGCCAGCACGCGGGCGGTGAAATTGGAAGGCACGGGCGCTTCGGCAAGGCTGGCGAGCGCATCGGTCAACTGCGCTTCCAATTCCAGCTCCGGCTGGCCGCGCAACTCGGCGCGGTCGGCTGCGGAAAGCTTTCGTCGCCACAACGATTCGCTTGGATTTGAAGGTCGGTTTTCCATCGCTTTGAATTAAAAACCGGGCGCTGCGCAAAGTTGCAAATTTTTTTGCCGGTGCAGCCTGTTCAAATCTCTAGCCTCGGGTTAGACTTTTGCGGCAATGGCGGCATTGATCAAGATCGAAGAAACGGTTGCGTTGCCGCATCCGCGCGCGCTCGTTTGGCCGATTCTGGCGAAAACCGACTGGCTCAACCGCGCCGTCGGCCTGCCGCCGGTGAAATACGACGTCCAGCCGTTGCCCGAAGGCGGCAGCCAAGTCACCGCCCGCACGAAAATAATGGGCATTCCGCTCGCATGGCAGGAATTGCCTTTTGAGTGGACCGAGCCGGAGTTTTATCAGGTGCGGCGGATTTTTCATGGCGGTCCGCTCGCCGAAGGTGTGTTGGGGCTGCGGCTGCGCGAAACCCAAACCGGTTGCGCCATCGAAATGTTTGCGCACTTTCAACCCCGGAACGCGCTGGGAACGTTGCTCGCCCAGAATGTCATCGGCCCCAAATCCCTGCGCGACATGCGCGCGCTCATCCGGCACATCGGCGAACATCTCGCCGGCCAGAAAAAAATGGTGCTGCCGAAGTTGCCGCGGGCCGAGGCGAATCTCGCCGTGCTCGAAACCGGCCTGTCCACGCTTATCGCCGACAAGCTTCCGGAGCCGCTGATCGCACAGCTGCGGACGCTGCTGATCGAATCGCCCGACGTGGAACTGTCGCACCTGCGTCCTTTCGCCGTTGCCAAACAATGGCGAGCGAACCGCTGGGACGTGCTGAAAATATTTTTGCATGCAACGCGCGCCGGGTTATTGAACCTGCGCTGGGAAGTGTTGTGTCCGAACTGCCGTTCCACGCGCCTGCCGCGCACGAGCTCGCTCGCTCGCCTTGCGCGCGCGGCCCATTGCGATGTCTGCAACATTCGCTTCGACGCTGAATTCGACAAGTCGGTGGAACTCAAATTTTCCGTCCATCCCGGCGTCCGGCCGTGCGACGAACAAACGTTCTGTCTCGTCGGCCCCGGCGCACGACCGCACATCGCCGCGCAGATTTGTCTCCAGCCCGATGAAAAACGCGAGTGGCCGTTGCCGCTGACCAGCCGCGCTTTGCGGGTGCGCTCGGTGCAGGTCAAAGCGATCGTTGAGCTGCCGGCGACCGGTGTGGAGATCGTCTGCCACCCTGAAAATTTTGAGTTGAAACCTTCCGGCACAACTTTTTTCGCGCGCAATCCCAACCCGTTTCCCATCCAGGTCGCGCTGGAATCCGGCGTGGGCGATGACGAGATTTTGACCGCCGCGCGCGTGACCAACTGGCAGGAGTTCCGCGACCTGTTTGCCGCCGAGGTGATTTCGCCGACCGAACAGGTGGTGGTCGGTTCGCAGGTGGTGCTGTTTACGGATTTGCGCGGTTCGACGGCGCTGTATTCCAACATCGGCGACGCGCCGGCCTACGCGTTGGTGCGCGATCATTTCAAAATTTTGCACGACGTTGTCGCCGCCAACCACGGCGGCGCGGTCAAAACCATCGGCGACGCGGTGATGGCGGTCTTCAGTGATTTGTCCGAGGCGCTCGCTGCCGCGGCCGCGATGCACCAACAGCTTGGCCAAATGAAAACTTCCCAAAATATCCGACTGCAACTCAAGTCGGCTTTGCACGTTGGTCCCTGTTTGGCCGTGAATGCCAACGAGCGGCTGGATTTTTTCGGATCCGTGGTGAATCTGGCCGCCCGGCTGGTCGAACGTTGCGCCGGCGATGATCTGGTCGTGGCCGATGACGTTTTTCGCCGCGCTGAGACGCAGGATTTTCTCCGCAAAATCGAGCAATCCGCCGTTGCGGATAAAGAGCAGTTCACCGGCTTTCCCGAACCCATCCGCATCTGGCGCATCGCCATGCCGGTTGGTCCGGCCAATTAAACCGCCCCGCGGCGCGTTTGTAAAAATCCGAAGCTGCAATTTGGTCAGCAGTTGTTATGCTTTTGACCACTGAATTTTCCGATGAATGTTGCCGAACCCAAACTGCCGGACGCCAAGCCAGTCCTGACCGCCCGCGAACGTTTCAACCGCGCCGCGCGCTGCCTGCCGGTGGATCGTCCGCCGCTGTGGCTCATGCGCCAGGCCGGTCGCGCGCTGCCGGAATATCGCAAACTCAAGGAGACTTATACCTTTGTCCAGCTGGTGCAAAATCCCGAACTTGCCGCCGAAGTCACCCTCCAGCCGGTGCGCCGGTTCGGGTTCGACGCCGCGATTTTATTCAGCGACATCCTGGTGATTCCCGAAGCGCTGGGACAAACCTATCATTTCAAGGAAACCGGCGGCGTCGTGATGGATTTTGCCGTAACCAGCAAAGCGGATATTGAAAAACTTTCCGTTGAGCGCGTCGTCGAGCGCTTGAGCTATGTGGATAAAGCCTTGCGGATTTTGCGCAAAGAGCTGGGCGACCAAACGGCTTTGCTCGGATTCACCGGTTCGCCGTGGACGCTGGCGACCTTTATGATGGAAGGCGCAAGCGTGCCGAAATACAGCCGTGCGCTACAACTCTTCCGCGAGGACAAAAAGACATATTACGCGCTTGCCGAAAAACTGACCTCCGCTGTCACGGCGTATTTGAAAATGCAGATTGCGACGGGTATTGACGCACTGCAAATTTTCGACAGCCACGGCGGCCATCTGTCAGCCACGGAATTTCAGGAAGCTTCCGGCCGCTGGACGGATCAAATTATCGCCAACCTCGGCGGCAAAGTTCCCGTCATCAATTTCTCGCTCGGCACGCATGGCAACTGGCCGGACCTCGTCGCCAGCGGCGCGAACGTGCTTGGTGTTGACTGGCAGACTTCCATTGCCGAGGCTCGGAAAATCATCCCCGCGCACATCGCCCTGCAGGGAAATCTTTCGCCGACGCTCATTGCCGAATCCACGCCGGAAGTGGTCGCGACGGAAACTAATAAAATTCTCGAAGCCATGCGCGGCCGGCCCGGTCACATTTTCAATCTCGGCCATGGTTTGACGCCGGCGGCAAAACTGGAAAACATCGCCGCCTTGGTGGAGACTGTTAAGAGTTTTAAATAAAATCATGTCGCGTGAACGGCGCTAAGTTTGCGAAGTTTTCCTTCGCCGCCTTCGCGTCCTTCGCGCGAAACCAAAAATGAAAACGCTGAACGTAGATCTCGACTTGGTGAAAAAATACAACGTGGCCGGGCCGCGTTACACCAGCTATCCGCCCGCGACCAAGTTCACCGACGCGGTGACGTGGGATCAGCTTTCCGCCAAAATCGCGGACAACAATCGTGCGCCGCGTGACCTCTCGGTTTATTTCCACATTCCGTTTTGCGAGACGCTCTGCTGGTTTTGCGGCTGCACCACCGTCATTACGCTCAACCACGACAAAGGCCGCGATTATATTGATTATCTTGGCCGCGAAGTCGCCCGGCTCGCGCCGATGCTGAACCCGGATCGCAAGGCCGTTCAACTCCATTTCGGCGGCGGCTCGCCCACATTTTTGCGGCCCGACGAAATCCGTCGCCTCGGCGAAATCATCCATAAACATTTCACCTTTTCGCCAGCCATCGAGGCCAGCGTGGAAGTCGACCCGCGCCGGCTCACGCGCGAGCATATGGTCGCGTTGCGCGAAATCGGTTTCAACCGCGCCTCGATGGGCGTGCAGGATTTTAATCCCGTCGTGCAGGAAGCGATTCATCGCATCCAGCCGCGCGAAATGACGCAGCAGGCGATGGACTGGATGCGCGAACTCGGCTACGGCTCGATCAACCTTGATTTGATTTACGGCCTGCCGCACCAGACGCCGGCGTCGTTCAACGAAACGCTCGACATCGTTTTGGAAATGAAGCCCGACCGGCTCGCCGTGTTCAGCTACGCGCACGTACCGTGGATCAAGCCGTCGCAGAAAATTCTGGAGCAAAAAGTTTTGCCCACGCCGGAAAGCAAATTGGAAGTTCTCAAGCTCGTCATCGAACGGCTCACGGCGGACAACCAATACGTTTATATCGGCATGGATCATTTTGCGAAGCCGAATGACGAACTCGCCGTGGCACAGCGCAACAAGCAGCTTCAGCGGAATTTTCAAGGCTACAGCACGCGCGCCGGCTCGGACATTTATGCGTTTGGCATGAGCGCCGTGTCGCAAACGCCCGATGTCTATTGGCAAAACGAGAAGGAACTGCCGAAGTATCAAACCGCCGTGGACGCCGGCAACGTGCCGTTGCACAAGGCTTACCTCGTGAGCGATGAGGACAAAATCCGCCGCGAAACCATCATGCGGACGATGTGCGACCTCTCACTCGACTTCGCTGCGATGTCGCAAAAGCTCGGCATCAACTTCGAGCAGCATTTTGCCAAGGAACTCGCGTTGCTCGCGCCGTTTGCTGCCGACGGTCTCGTGAAGCAAAAGCCCGGCGGCCTTGAAGTGACCGACGCCGGCCGCCTCTTCATCCGCAACATCGCGATGTGTTTCGACAACACGCTCGGCGCGGCGAATGAACGGCGGCATTCCAAGACAATTTAGCCAACACCAAAATCATGCCCATGAAAAAAATTATTCTGGCAATCGCGACAGCCGTTATTTCAGGGAGCCTCTATGGGCAGGGACTTAAAATGGCCGTCAGCTCCTCAGGTGAAATAATTTCCGGTGGCCCAACTTCGGATGCAGCAAAAGCGGCACTTGAAGCTCACATCAATTTCGAGTCTGGTGGAAAAATAGTCCTGAAAAAGTTCCAGCCGGTTAAAACAAAGTTATCCAATCAGAATAAAAATTCTAACTGTGAGTTTGGTTTTGAAGCTCAAATAAGTTTTTCAGAACGTTGCCGGTGGAACATTCGCCAAAACGATGAGTCTTTGTCTTTCTTCCTTCTTAAACCAGATTTGCCGTCAACAGCGCCGTCTGATGCTATTGTCATTTCAAAGGCTGGGGATGAATACATGGTCTTTGGCTCTGTGTCGTTCGCGCCGAGCACGAATGGCTGGATCTCCTCCGGTTTGATTAGCTCTGCCCAGCCAAAGTCACTCTCGCAATTTTTGGAAGATCGTTGTGTCTATAATTTGCGGTGGATCAGCGCCGCGCTTGCTCAATACCAGCTTGAGCACAATGGGAAACTTCCGTTTGACATCAGCACTAATTCTGGCGGAACGCTTGAACTCTGTGTCCGTGACAGTGATGGAAATGATAAAAATTCCGCCGAGCATTACAAAACCATGTCCAACTTTTTGAGCAAAACCAGTTCGCTGGTTTGCCCTGCGGATTCAAATAAACAAGCAGCGAGAGATTTCCCAAGCATGACCGCGACGAACATTACCTATTTGTTCCGTTCAGCCGCCAAAGACCCTGCACAGTTCCAGCGTGTTGTGTTAATTTGCCCCATTCATGGCTATGTTGTTGATGACGGCGGTGGAATTGAAAAGAAGTAGTCCATCGCCCAAATGAAATCCGTCGCGATTATCGGCGCTGGCATCACGGGGTTGACCGCGGCGTTTTATCTGAAGCGCCAGGGCGTGCCGGTCACGGTTTATGAGGCGAGCAACCGCGTCGGCGGCGTGATTCAATCCATCCGCCAGGACGGTTTTCTCGCCGAGTACGGGCCGAACACGATTCTCGAAACGTCGCCAAAAATCGCGCAGCTTGTCCGTGACGCCGGCCTCGAATCGCGCAAGCTCGCCACCGATCCGAAAGCCGAGGCGCGCTACGTCGTGCGTTACGGCCGGCCGATTGAAATGCCTGGCAAACCGCTCGGATTTTTCACCACGCCGTTGTTCACCGGCAAGGCCAAACTCGCCGTGCTGCGCGAGCCGTTCATCCAGCCGCGCCGCGATGGCGTGGAAGAAAGCATCGCGCAATTCGTCGTGCGGCGGTTCAACCAGGAGTTTCTGGATCACGCAATTGACGCGCTCGTCGCCGGGATTTATGCGGGCGATCCGCACAAGCTCTCGCTGCCGCACGCGTTTCCCAAGCTCAAGGCGCTGGAGGATAATTACGGCTCGATGATCAAAGGCCAGATTTTTGGCGCGCGTGACCGGAAGAAATCCGGCGAAGTCGCTAAAGACCGTGCGGCAAAATTTTCTTTCGATGAAGGCTTGCAGGTTTTGCCAGACACGCTGGCGGCGCAGCTTGGCGATTCGCTGAAACTGAATACGCCGGTGACAAAGCTCACCCAAGCGAACAGCGGTTGGCGTGTGACGTTTTCGGAGGGACGAGTTCCCCTCGTCCCTAATCCGGAAAATAAAATTGGGGACTCGCATGGCTCGTCCCTCCGAGAATATGAAGTGGAACATTGTGCGGTGATTTATTGCGGCACGGCGCACCAGTTGGCTGAATTGGTCATTGAGGCGGCGCCGCCGCGCCGCCCTACCGACGATTTTTCCGAAATCAGCTATCCGCCGGTGGCGAGCGTGGTGCTCGGCTTCCGGCGCGAGGACGTGGCGCATTCCTGCCAGGGTTTCGGGATGCTGATTCCGAAAATCGAGGGTTTCAAAATTCTCGGCACGATTTTTTCATCGGCGCTGTTTCCGAATCGCGCGCCGGCGGGGCATTTGAATTTGACGAGCTATGTTGGCGGCGCTCGTTACCCCGAACTCGCTTCGCTGCCGGCGGACAAGCTCGTGGAAGTGGTGCTGGCGGATTTGCGCGCGTTGCTCGGCGTGAAAGGCAAGCCGACGTTTGTCCACACGGCGTTTTGGCCGAAGGCGATTCCGCAATACAACGTGGGCTACGGCAAATACCGCGAACTGCTGAACGAAATCGAACGCACGTCGTCGAATCTCTTTTTTGCGGGGCATTATCGCGACGGCGTTTCGCTGGGTGACTCCATCGTGTCCGGGGTCAACATCGCGGAGCGGGTGGGCAAATTTTTCTAGCAGACGTGAATCCGAAAGCGCATAAATAAGGACCGAATGAAGGATAACTCACTTCCGCCGGTGATGCCGCATTTTATCGGTGCCACTTTTGAATCGAACCCTATGGATGCGTTGCGTGGCCCACGAATCATACTGGGTTCTCTGATTTTCTTTGGCCGTGATCCATTGGGATACAAACGATTGGTCTTTTGATTCAAATCAGTGTTTCATCTGTGCCCATCTATGGCTGAAAATTGTTTTCACAAATGAAGAACGTCGTTTTACTCGGTAGCACCGGCAGCATCGGCACCAGCACCGTCAAGGTCGCCGAAGATTTGCCGGATCAAATCCGCCTGATCGGCCTCGCGGCGGGCGGCAATGACGGCTTGCTGCTGGAGCAGACGCGCAAGCACCGGCCCGCTGTGATTTCCATCACCGATCCGGCGAAGGCGAAGGAACTCCAAAACCGGCTCGGCACGAGCTGCGAAGTTTTTTGCGGCAACGACGGCCTGCTGAAACTCGCCACGCTGCCGGCGGCGGACATCGTTTTAATCGCGATCGTCGGCACGGCGGGCTTGCAGCCGGCGCTGGCGGCGATTCGCGCCGGAAAAGACATTGCCGTGGCGTCAAAGGAAATTCTGGTGATGGCCGGCGAAATCGTGATGAACGAGGCGCGCAAATTCGGCGTGCGCGTGCTGGCGGTGGACAGCGAACATTCCGCGATTTTCCAATGCCTCGACGGCAAGCCGACGAATTCCGTCCGCCAGCTTTTGCTCACGGCGAGCGGTGGGCCGTTCCGCGACAAAGCACTGTGGCCGAAAGAAAAATTTTCGGAGATCACCGTCGAACGCGCGCTCAAACATCCGTCGTGGGTCATGGGCCGGAAGATCACCATTGATTCCGCGACCTTGTTTAACAAGGGATTGGAAATGATCGAGGCGCGCTGGTTGTTCGACATCGAAATGGCGCGCGTGGGCGTGGTGGTGCATCCGCAGAGCATCGTGCATTCGATGGTGGAATTTGTGGACGGATCGCTCCTCGCGCAGCTCTCCACGCCGGACATGTGCCTGCCGATTCAATACGCACTGACCTATCCCGACCGCGCCGCGAGCGACCGCGTGCAGACAAATTTCCCCAAAATCGGCACGCTGACGTTTGAGGAGCCGGATGTGGAAAGATTTCCCGCCATCGAACTCGCCCGCCAAGCTGGCGAGGTGGGCGGCACGCTGCCGGCGGTTTTGAACGCCGCCAATGAAATCGCGGTCGAAGCGTTCGTGAATCGTAAAATCAATTTCCCGCAGATCACCGAAACCGTCCGCCGCACCATGGCCGCGCACCGGGTCGTTCCGCATCCCGCGCTGGAGCAGATTCTTGCCGCCGATGCGTGGGCGCGGGTGGAGGCTGCACGGTAAGGTTTGCGGTAATTTCCCCGGATGATATAGTTTATTCCTGTTTTGAAATGACCATTTTGCATTACATCCTTATCGCGCTGGAAGTCGTCGTGATTTTCAACCTGATCATCGGCGTCCACGAGCTGGGCCATTTTCTCGCGGCGCGCTGGCGCGGGCTGAAGGTGGAGCGCTTCGCCATCTGGTTCGGCAAGCCCATCTGGAAGAAAAATGTCGGCGGCGTGGAATACGCGCTGGGCTGGATTCCGGCCGGCGGCTACGTCGCGCTGCCGCAAATGGCCACGATGGAAGCCATCGAGGGCAAGACCGAAGCGCCATCCAAATCTGAGTCGGACCTGGCCGCTCTTCGCCAAGGAGATCTTACCTCGATTGATACCCTGCCCAATATCTCGCCGTTCGACAAAATCATCGTGGCCTTCGCCGGGCCGCTATTTAGTTTTCTGCTGGCGTTCGCCTTTGCCTTCGTGGTTTGGAGCGTGGGTCGGCCGACGAATGAAGCCGACAACACTACCGCCATCGGTTATGTGGATCCAACCGGTCCCGCGTGGAAGGCGGGGCTGCGTCCGGGCGACACGATTCTGGAAGTGGATGGAAATCCGGTGCATCACTTCGCCCCGACCTCGGCCGACAGCGTGCAATGGCGCGTCGTCACCAGCACCGGCACGAACATCGCCATCAAATATGTGCGCGCCGGTCAGGAAGCCACCGCCTTTGTCGTTCCTTTTCATCGGGCAACCAAGTGGTATGAACGCCGCGCGCTGCGGCAGATCCTCATCACCTCGGCGGACAAGGCGACCATTTATGAGGTGGCTACGAACAGCCCGGCGGATCGCGCGGGCTTGAAATCCGGGGATGAAGTCACCGCGTTGAACGGCGAAAAAGTTTTCAGCTTCATGGCGGTTGTGGATGTCGAGCAGGCGATGAGCAACACCGTGGTTAGACCCGTCACGCTTTCCATCAAGCGCGGCGACGCGCAGTTTGACCGGACGCTGCTGGCGGTAAAACCGTTGTCGCCCACGAGCAGCGGGCCGTCGCTCGGCATCATTTCCTGGCAGGCGGACACCAACGTGACGCTGCTGCATCCAAAACCGTTCGAGCAGATTCAAGCCAGCGCCGCACAGATTTTTAACACCTTTGGCGCGCTGTTTAACAAGAAGGGCGAAATCGGCGTCCAGCAGCTGGGCGGCGCGGTGATGATCATCCGCGTCTATAGCAACCTGTTTCAGGACGACGACGGCTGGCGGCGTGTGCTGTGGTTTAGCGTCATTCTCAACGTGAACCTCGCGCTGCTCAATCTTCTGCCGCTGCCGGTGCTGGACGGCGGGCACATCACGCTTTCACTCATTGAATGGATCCGTCGCCGGCCGGTCAGCGCCAGCCTTTTGAACCGCATCCAGACCGGTTTTGCCGCGCTGCTCATCAGCTTCATGATTTACATTGCGTTCTTCGACACCGGCGACTGGCTGCGTAGCGCCCGCGCCGACCGCGAAGTGCCGGTGGTTTTTGCCCCTGCGAAATGAAGCGCTCGCGCGCCGGATGCGAAGGTGGCGAAGTTGAAAAACCTATCGTTTTCCTCGCGCCACTTGGCGGTTCGCGCGCGAAATCAAACTTGCAACTTTCAACCGGCAACTCGAAACTTTGACTCATGCGCTATTGCGAATCCCCCTATTTTTATCAGCGCCGGAAGACCCGCGAGATTGTCATCGGCGATCCCGCGAATGGCGGCGTGATCATCGGCGGCGATCATCCCGTCGTGAAGCAGTCCATGATCACCTGCGACACGATGGACACCGCGTTGTCTGTCAAACAGACGCTGGAGTTGGTTGCCGTCGGCTGCCAGATCGTGCGCATCACCGCGCCAACGGTCAAGGATGCGGCGAACTTGCAAAACATCGTTGCCGAGCTGCGCCGGCAGGGCTGCCACGTGCCGATTGTGGCCGACATCCATTTCAAGCCAGAGGCCGCGATGGAAGCCGTGAAATGGGTGGAAGTCGTCCGCGTGAATCCTGGCAATTACGCCGACTCCAAGAAATTTGCGATCAAGGAATATAACGACGAGCAATACGCCGCCGAGCTGAAGCGCATTGAGGAAAAATTCACGCCGCTGGTGTTGGAGGCGAAGAAGCTGAAGCGCTGCCTGCGCATCGGCACGAACCACGGCTCGCTGTCCGACCGCATCATGAACCGTTTTGGCGACACGCCGCTGGGCATGATCGAGAGCGCCTTGGAATTCGCCCGCATCTGCCGCAAGCACGACTTCCACAATTTCAAGTTCTCGATGAAGTCGTCCAACCCGAAGGTGATGATCGAATGCTACCGCCTCCTGGTCGCGCGGTTAAATGAGTTGGACGAGCAGGAATTCAATGCGCCATCCGTAACCCGCAATCCGCAATCGTGGAATTATCCGATTCATCTCGGCGTCACCGAAGCCGGCGAAGGCGAGGATGGCCGCATCAAATCCGCCATCGGTATCGGCTCGCTGCTGTGCGACGGCCTGGGCGACACCATCCGCGTCTCGCTCACGGAAGATTCGCCGCACGAAATTCCGGTCTGTCGCGATTTGCTGGCGCTGGTGCCTCAGCTTTCTAACTCCGCCTTCCGAATTCCGAATTCCGAATTTGCTTTTGATCCATTTCATTTCGAGAAGCGCGCGACACCGGAAATCGAGCTGAACGAAACCATCAAGTGCGGCGGCGAACAGCTCATCCGCGTCGTTGTGACCCGCGCGACCTGGGACAAAGTCGCGCCGAAGATTCGCCCGAAAGACGACGTGCGGCCGGAAGCGGTCTATGAAGACCTGAACGTCTTTGAGATTGATCCGACGCAGGATTTTGAAATCAACTGCGAGACGCAGCTGGTGACGGTAAAGGACGGCGTGAACCTGCCGGCCATCACTGCATTTCGCTTGCTCGCGGCAAAGTTAAACCAGCTCGGCCGCAACAATCCGATTTTGCTCAAGGATTGTATCCACTTTGCACCCGTGCCGCTCTTGCCGAACATCGCTTTGCTCCAGGCTGGCGTGGTCATCGGCTCGCTGCTGGCGGATGGCATTGGCGATGCGATTCTCGTGCGCGGCGAAAGCGGTGCCGGCTTGTCGCTGCGGCTGGCCTATAATATTTTGCAGGCCGCCGGCTGCCGCAGTTTCAAGACCGATTACGTCGCGTGCCCGAGCTGCGGGCGGACGCTGTTTAATTTGCAAACCGTGACCGCGCGTATCAAGGCGCGGACCGAGCATCTCAAGGGCGTGAAAATCGCCATCATGGGCTGCATCGTAAACGGCCCCGGCGAAATGGCCGATGCGGATTTTGGCTATGTGGGCGGTGCGCCGAACAAGATCAATCTCTATGTCGGCAAGCAAGCCATCAAGTTCAACATCCCCGAAGCCGAGGCCGTGGAACGCCTGGTGGACCTCATCAAGGAACACGGCAAGTGGGTGGAGCCGGCGGCGCATTAGAGTATTGATATAAATGAGGTCGCGCGGCGGAGCGCGGATTTTTGGTGGTGGGCGAGGCTTTGGCGCGGGCGCAGGTTTGCCAACTCTGGAACTAACCCGAAACGAAGCCCACCTCCAAAAAGACCGCTTTGCTCCCATCTGATTCCGCATCGCTACCGGATTTATGGAAATGCTCTAATCTCCCGCACGACGCTTTCAAACTGGCGGAGGTGGGTCAGCTTGGGGAATAGGACTCCAGCCGGCGGCGGAATTCTGCGCAGGTATGGACGAGGTCTGGTGAGTTGAGGAGGGCGGAGACCACGCAGATTTTTTTTGCGCCCGCCGCCAGCACGGCGTCCAGCGTTTGCAAATTCACGCCGCCGATGGCGAACCACGGCACGGTCGTGTGCCCCGCCGCCCAGCGGACATAATCCAGCGTCACCGGCTTGGCGGTGGGCTTGGTGCCGGTGGCGTAGATCGGGCCGATGGCGATGTAGTCGGCTCCGGCGTCCAGCGCGCGTTGCGCCTGCTCCGGCGCATGCGTGGATAGGCCAATGCGGAGTGCGGAATGCGGATTGCGGAGTTCAGAAATATTCTTGAATCCGGCGTCGAAGAAATCTTCCTGGCCGAGGTGGCAAAAGTCCGCGCCAATTTCGCGGGCGATATCCAGATGGTCATTGATGACGAGGCCGACATTGGCGCGGCGCGTGACGGGCAAAATCTTTTCCGCTATGCGCCGGATTTCTGCGGGTGAAGAATTCTTGGCGCGAAGCTGGATCAGGTCGCTGCCGCCGTCGCAGAGCTGCTGCGCGACGAGTTCGGGCGCACGGCCATGCAAATAGGCCGTGTCCACGAAGGTGTAAAGCCGGCAGTCGGCAAGCAGTTTCATCCCGAAAATTGAACACCAAAGCCATGGCGGAACAAAGAAAAACCGAATGCCGCTTTCTTTTGCTGGCTTGGTTCCTTTGTGGTTAAAACCAAAACGGCGGCGGGATTTTTCCCGCCGCCGTTGCGTGATCGTATTCTTACTTCAGGCCGACGAGGTAGCCGAAGCGGGCCTTGAACTGTTCGGATGTCAGCTTGAGGATGGCTCCAAGTTTGGCTAACTGCTTGGCGTCTTCAAAGTCCTCGCGTTCGAGGCGGATCATATAGGCCTGCGCACATTCAAAGGCTTCGCCGTCCACGTTGACCCGGCGGTTCTGCATCCGGCCGGTCTTGGGATCAAGCATGTCGTCGAACGGCAGCGGGTTCATCTTGCCATCCACAAAGCTGATGATGGCGCCGAATTTTTCGGCGGCGGGCGAGCGGAGGAATTTCACCGCCGCGTAGCCAAGGTCGCGCGTGTATTCGGCGTCGAACGGAATCGGGTCGGCGCAGCGGAGTTCATAGCCCAGGTCTTTGTCAATGAACGTCATTTTGATGCCAAGCTTTTCGAGGCGCACGGACAGGAGCTCTTTCATCAGGCGGCCAAATTCAATTTCGCCGAGGCGCAGGTGGCCGTGGTCGTCACGGACGACTTTGCCAAACCGTTCCAACTGGCCTTCGGGCAGCGCGGCCACGAGGCCCTTTTCACCAATGGCTTCAATCAAGCCTTCAGCCAGCACCACGAGGCCGTATTGGGAGCCTTCGGCTTTGCGCTTCACGATGGACCCGATGATGATGTCGCAGATTTCGTCCACGGTGACCGGCCGGCCGCGAAACTCCTCGGAAATGACCGAGAGGGTGGCGGCGGAAGCCTTGGCGATGCCGAGCGCAAGATGGCCCGCCGCGCGGCCCATGCTGATGATGAGATACCAGCGCGAGGTGGTGCGCGCATCCTCGATGAGGTTGCGGACGATTTGCACGCCGTAGTGGCGGGCGGTTTCGTAGCCGAACGTCGGCGCGGTGCCGGGCAGCGGCAGGTCGTTGTCAATTGTCTTGGGCACGTGCGCGACCTTGATTCTGCCGCCGCTGCGCTTGGCGACGTGGCTGGCGGAAAACGCCGTGTCATCGCCGCCGATGCTGACCAGCGCGGTGATGCCGAGCTTTTCAAACACGGTGAAAATGTTTTTCATCTGCTCCTCGGACTTGGTGGGATTCGTCCGCGCCGTGCCGAGAATGGAGCCGCCTTTGAGGTGGATGTCCTTCACGCTGCTGATGGACAGCGGCTTGATCTGCGTGGTGTCGCCGGCGGCGATGTGCTTGAAGCCGTCGCGGAAGCCGATGACTTCATAGCCCTGGTTGATGCCTTCGATGGTGGCCGCCGCGATGACGCCGTTGAGTCCGGGTGCCGGGCCGCCGCCCACCAAAATTCCGAGTCTGCCTTTGTTGCTCATGATGATTGATTATTAAGTTGGTGACTGTAAAGACCTGCTATCGTGCCTATCCGGGTCGAAAAATTCAATTCCATTCTTGCCACAATCCCCCCACAATTTGCCACCAGAATGAACCGCGCCATTTTCCTCGACCGCGACGGCACGCTGATCGCCGAAAAGAATTACCTGCACCGGCCGGAGGATGTTGAAATTTTCCCCGGCGCGTGCGCGGCGTTGAAACGGCTGGCGGACGCCGGCTTCAAGCTCCTCATCGTCACCAACCAGTCCGGCATCGGCCGCGGCTATTTCACGCTGGCGGACGCGGAACGGGTTAACGAGCGGCTCGCCCGCGAGTTCGCGCGGGCTGGCGTGCGGTTTGAGAAAATTTACATCGCGCCGGAGGCGCCGGATCAGCCCAGCCGCGTCCGCAAGCCGTCGCCGCAGTTTTTATTTGAGGCGCGGGATGAATTCAATTTGAACCTCGCGGAAAGCTTCATGGTCGGTGACAAGCTGATTGACCTCGAATGCGGCTGGAATGCCGGCGTGAAAAAAAGCATACTCGTCCGCACCGGCTACGGTGCCGGCGTGGAGCGCGACGACTCAGAACAAATCAAACGCGCCGCCGTCGTGGCTGGCCTGGCCGAAACGGCGGAATGGATTTTGCAGTCGTTGAAGAGTTGAATGGTTAAATCGTCGAATGGTTTAACGCCCGACCACCCATTCCGAGTTAACGATTCAACCATTTAACAAATTACCAAATATGTGCGGCATCATTGGATACGTTGGGAAAAAATCGGCCTCGCCCATCCTGCTGGAAGGCTTGCGGCGGTTGGAATATCGCGGCTACGACAGCGCCGGCGTGGCGCTGTTGCACGCCGGCAGCCTGCTGGTTCGCAAGAAAAAGGGCAAGATTGACGAAGGCCTGGCGCGGCTGCTGAAATCGGAGCCGGTCGCGGGCCAGCTCGGCATCGGGCATACGCGCTGGGCCACCCATGGCGTGCCGTCCGACAAAAACTGCCATCCGCATCTGGACCAATCCGGCCAGATCGCCGTCGTCCACAACGGCGTCATTGAAAATTACGACCCCCTCAAACAAAAGCTGCTGAAGGCCGGGCACACGTTCAAATCAGACACGGACACCGAGGTGCTCGCGCATCTGATCGGGGTGCATTACGCCCGGCGCGCCGGCCAAAACGGCGATGCGCTCACCCAGGCGGTCTGCGACGCGCTGCGCGAAGTCATCGGCACCTACGGCCTGGCGGTGATCTGCTCGGATTTTCCGAACACCATTGTCGGCGCCCGGCGCGGTTCGCCGCTCATCATCGGCATCGGCAACGATGAAAACTTTCTGGCCAGCGACGCCAACGCCATCGTCGCGCACACGAAAAAAGTCGTTTATCTCAACGACTACGACGTGGCCACGATCACGCCGGAACGTTTTGACGTTTTGAATCTCGGCACCGACACGGCGAACGTGCAGATCAGCAACTTGGAATTTTCTCAGGAAGACGCGGCGCGCGGCAAGCATGCGCATTTCATGCTCAAGGAAATTTACGAGCAGCCGCAGACCGTGTTGAATGCGCTGCGCGGTCGTTTGGATTTTGAAGGCGCGACGGCGAAGTTCGGCGGCTTGAACATGACGGCGGCGGAGTTGCGTGGCATTGACCGCATCGTGATCGCGGCGAGCGGCACGAGCTGGCACGCGGCGCTGGTCGGGGAATATCTGATCGAGGAACTGGCGCAACTGCCGGTCGAGGTGGAGTTCGCGCACGAGTTTTGCTACCGCAATTGTCCGCTGGAAAAAAACACGGTGCTGCTGGTCCTGTCGCAGTCCGGCGAAACGGCGGACACGCTGGCCGCATTGCGCGAGGCCAAGCGGCGCGGGCATCGCGCGCTGGCCATCGTCAATGTCGTCGGCAGCACGATCGCGCGCGAATCGGACGGTGGCATCTACATGCACGCCGGGCCGGAAATTGGCGTGGCCTCGACCAAGGCGTTTGTTTCGACGCTCACGATTTTAACGCTGCTCGGAATTCATTTGGGCCGGATGCGCCAGCTGTCGGCGAACCGGGCGAAGGAAATCCTGCGCGGGCTGGCGGCATTGCCTAAGCAGATTGAAGCCATTCTTGCGCAAAATAATTTGCTGAAAAAAATCGCCAGGAAATATGCGCCGGCCGACGATTTCTTTTTTCTCGGTCGGGGCTACACGTTTCCGATTGCGCTGGAAGGCGCGCTGAAGTTGAAGGAAATTTCCTACATCCACGCCGAAGGTTACTCGGCGGCGGAGATGAAGCATGGGCCGATTGCCTTGATTGACGCCCAGACGCCGACGGTTTTTCTGGTGCCGCAGGATGCGATGTATGAAAAAACGATGGCCAACCTCGCCATGATTCGCGCCCGCAAAGGCCCGATCATCGCGCTGGCGACCGAAGGCGACCAGGCCATCAAAAAAGTGGCGAACGACGTGATCTATCTGCCCAAGACGCTGGACCTGCTGACGCCGATTCTGGCGAGCGTGCCGCTGCAACTCTTCGCGTATCACATCGCCGTCGCGCGCGGCTGCGACGTGGACAAGCCGCGCAATCTGGCGAAGAGCGTGACGGTGGAATGAAAGTTGATTCCCCGATTTAAGTCCGGTTTGATAACCCGGTTGGCGGCTCTAGTCCAGAATCAGCCGCAGTAATTCTTACCCGGTCTGTTACTCCGAGAGTTAAACTGTATTCAATTGTGCCAACTGTAAATGAACTGGGCAGTGGCCCGAAACCCGCCATTGCCGAAGTCTCCACATTGGGTTAATTTGTCCGTCAGGTTGGATTTTTCAAGCTGGCACTTCAGTTGCTCAATCCGGAAAAATTCAGGAGTCGTTGACGATCTCGATTATTTACAGGATAAATGAAACTTAAATACATTTGGCTGGTGGCCGGGCTGGTTGGGTTGTTGGGCGCCCGTCTGCCGGTGGCGGCGCAGGTATTCACGATCCAGCATAATTTCACCAACACGCCGGACGGAGCCACCCCGGGTCAACTGACTTGGACCAACGGGTATTTATATGGCGTCACGGCCAACGGCGGGACGAACGGGGACGGAATGATCTACCGGGTCAACCCTAATGGCACGGGCTTCACGCCCGTCTATTCTTTCACGGGGGCCGCCAACAATGGCATTTCGCCCAATGATCTCCTGGTGACCAGTAACATGATTTATGGGACCACCCTGCTGGGCGGCACCAATAGCTTGGGAATGATTTTTGCCGTCAGTACCAACGGCACCGGTTTCCAGCCGCTTTACAGCTTTGGCGCGCAGCCGGACGGGCAGTTTCCGCAAGCCGGGCTGGTGCTGGGCGGCTCGGCGCTCTACGGCACCGCCCACACCGGTGGCACCAACAGCGGTGGCGTCCTGTTCAAGATCAATCTGGATGGCACGGGTTACACCATCCTCCATTGGTTCACCAACTCGCCCGATGGCTATTCGCCGCAAAGTGACTTGGTATTGAGCGGCAGCACGTTGTTTGGCACCACTGCCTTCGGCGGCACGAATAATGGCGGCATCGTTTTTTCCATCGGCACCAACGGCACCGGCTACACCATCCTGCACAGCTTCACCAATAGCCCGGATGGTGAATGGGTTTATGGCGGCCTGGTTTTGAATTCCGGCATCCTTTACGGCAACACCGACTCCGGCGGCACCAATAGCGCCGGTACCATCTTCGCCATCAATACCAATGGCAGCGGCTATAAAATCCTTTATGACTTCTCCGCGATTGCCGGGAATACCGACGGCTGGCAGCCGAAAGGCACGCTGACTTGCAGCGGCGGCACGCTTTATGGCACGACCACCGTCGGCGGCTCCGGCGGGCAGGGAACCGTCTTCCAAATCAGCACCAACGGCACCGGCTTTGCCGTGGTGAAAAGTTTCACCAACAGTCCGGCCGACGGGTCGGAACCGGTCAGCGGGGTGCTTCCGGTTGGCACCGGCGTCTGGGGCACCACCTACGCCGGCGGCTCCGGCGGTCTGGGAATTCTTTACAGTCTCCAGTTGACGCCGGTAATTATCGCGCCGCCGCAGAGTCTCACCGTGACCAACGGTACGCCGGCCACCTTCACCGTCACGGCCAAGGATGACACCGTGACGAATTATCAATGGTATTTCAACACCAACACGCTCCTCGCCGGTCAGACTGGCAGCACGCTCACTTTTGCCAGCGCGACCAACAACAATGCCGGCACCTACACCGTGGTGGTGTCCGACAACCTCGGCAGCGTCACCAGCAGCCCGGCCGTGCTGACGGTGGTGACCAAACCCGTGATCACCGCGCAACCGCAAAACGTCACCGCCACAAATGGCAATCCCGCCAGCTTTTCCGTGGGCGCCACCGGCAGCGGCACGCTTTATTATCAATGGTATTTCAACACCAACACGCTCTTGGCCGGGCAAACCGGCAGCATGTTGAATTTTACCAGCGCCACCAACAACAATGCCGGCACCTACACCGTGGTAATGTCCAATTATATCGGCAGCGTTACCAGCAGTCCGGCCGTGCTGACCGTGGTGATCTCAGCCGTGGCCCCGACCCTCAGCCAGCAGCCGCAGAGTATATCGGTGACCAACGGTTACAACGCCAGCTTCACGAATGTCGCCGCCGGCACCGCGCCGTTTTTTTACCAATGGTATTTCAACACCAACACGCCCATTGCCGGCGGCACCAACAACGTTTTAATCGTCCCTTCGGTCGCCACCAATCAAGCCGGTTATTACACGGTCATCGTTTCCAACAACGTGGGCAGCGTCACCAGTTCCCCGGCTCGGTTGACGGTGATTTCCACCTTGCCCATCATCCTGGTGCAGCCGCAGCCCCTGACTGTGACCAATGGTGCCACGGCCAACTTCAGCGTCACGGCCGCCGGGCTGAATCCGCTCCGATACCAGTGGTATTTCAACACCAATACGGCCTACATCAATAAAACCAACAGCAACCTGAGTTTCACCAGCGCCATTGCCTTGGGCGGCTACTACAGCGTGATCATCACCAACAGTCTGGGCAAAGCCACCAGCAGCCCGGCGCTGCTCACGGTCATTTCCTCGCCCATCATCACCTTGCAGCCGCAAAGCGTCACCGTCACCAACGGCAATCCGGCCACGTTCACCGCCGGGGCCACCGGGGCCGGCCTGCTCAGTTTTCAATGGTATTTCCGAACGAACACGTTGATTGTCGGGGCCACCAACACCACGCTCCAGCTTACCAATTGCATTACCAACCTCGCCGGCTTCTATTCCATGCAGGTGACCAATACCTACGGGAAAGCCACCAGCAGCTACGCCTTGCTCACCATCAGTAACCGGCCCAATCTCCTGTCCTTCATCCTGAACCCCGCCAACGGCAGCGTCGCGCTCGCCTTCGCCAACCTTGCCAAAAGCACCAACCGGTTGTGGGCCAGCACCAACCTCGCGTCCGCCAGCGCTTGGCAGGCCATCGCCACCAACGTGATGGCCACCAATGGACTCTGGTTTTTCACCGACCCCAGCACCGCGAAAACGAATAGCGTCCGGTTCTACCGGTTTTCAAATCCGTGATTTTGGGAAGGCAGAAGGAAGCAACCAATCAACTCGGCGTTTCCGTGGGACCCGGTGCCGGCGGTTCTTCATTTTTAATTTTAACCGATTCATCCAGCTGAAGCTGTTCCGGTGGCACCGTGGCCAGGCCGGCATCCGCTGTGACCGGCGCGGGCGGACGCTCCACCGGAATGCGGCGAAGCTCATCGGCCGCCGGCAAATCTTCCAAACCGCGCAGGCCAAAATATTCCAGAAACGATGGCGTGGTGCTGTAAAGTGCCGGCCGCCCGACGACTTCCGCGCGGCCGCTCTGTTCGACCAAACCGCGTTCCAAAATCGTTTGCATTGTGCCGTCCACGTTCACGCCGCGCACCTGCTCGACTTCCGCGCGTGTCACCGGCTGGCGATAGGCGATGATGGCCAGCGTCTCCAGCGCCGCTTGCGAGAGCCGTGACGGCCGCGCTTTGACGCCGACGAGCGCCTTGAGCCACGGCGAAAATTCCGGCTGCGTGACGAACTGCCATGCTCCCGCGACGCACGCCAGCCGGTAGCTGCGCGCGGCGGCTTCGTGTTCGCGCGCGAGTTCTTCGAGCGCGGCGGTGAGGTCGTCGTCCTTGGTTTTCTTGAACGGCTTGGCGGCTTCTTCCGCGTCCTCCGCCGTGGCGGCGTTGGCGAGTACGTCCCGAAGCTCCTTCACGCTCATCGGCTTTTGTGCGGAGAATAGGAGCGATTCCAAAATGAATTTCAGTTCCATGCTAAAAAATTATTGCGTTTTTTTGTCGTCCGCAGCTTCGGCCTCGCCATCACCATCGTCTTCATCCTCGTCGTCGTCCTCATCATCTTCGTCATCATCTTCGTCATCATCTTCGTCATCATCTTCGTCATCTAATTCATCGTCATCTAATTCATCGTCATCTAATTCATCGTCTTTATCCTGATTTTCATCTTCGCCGTTGGCTGAGGCTTCGGCCGGCGCAGGAGTGGTCGTTGAACCAACCGCCGCTGTTTCCGCCGGCGGATTTTCAGGGGGTGCCTCCGCCGGGCCGGTTCCGGTTTCCAGCTCCGCCAGTACCGGGCGGCCGATTTCGATTTCCGCAAACGGTTCCGGCTGCAAGCACACCAATTGCTTGAGCCGGATCAGTTCCAGCAGCGCCAGAAACGTGCAGATGACTTCGGCCCGGTTGGCCGCGGCTTCAAACAGCTCGGCAAAACGCACGCTGCCGCGTTCGGTAAGGATCTGGAGGACAAATTCGATTTTTTCGCTGACGGTCCATTTGTCCTCATAGATCTCCCGCGTGCCGGCGGATTTTTCCTGAAAGCGCTTGAGGACGGAATTGACGGCGTTCAGCAAATCAAAGATGCCGACCTCCGATTTCACTGGCGCGGCCTCGGCGGCAAATTCAATTTTCACCGGCAGGCGCGGGAAGACATTTTCTTGGCGCGCTTCGAGCGTCTGCAATGACGCGGCGGCGTCCTTGAATTTTTTGTATTCCACCAGCTGGCGGATGAGTTCCCAGCGCGGGTCTTCGCCCTCTTCCTCGGCTTCCACCACCACCTGCTGATCCACCGGTAGCAGTTCGCGGCTCTTGATATACATCAGCGTCGAGGCCATCACCAGAAATTCGCCGGCGACTTCGAGGTCGAACGCGCGCATCAAATCAATGTATTCGATGAACTGCGTGGCGAGCTTGGTGAGGTTGACCGCATAAATGTCCACCTCCTCCTTTTTGATGAGATAAAGGAGCAGGTCGAGCGGGCCTTCAAAGACCTCAAACTGGACTTTATATTCCGACATGAAACGGGGGCCAAGCGTAGAATGAAGCGGGCCGCTTGGCAATGCAGGAACCGCCGGCCACCGGCTAATTGCTCGACGCAGCGGCAAATCTTTGACAAAATCCGGTCATGGATTCCGACGAGCGCGAAATTTTTGATTACCTAAAAACCTGGGGCGAGGAATGGGTTAATGCCAAGGAAATCTGCCGGCGGGCCAGCACCAAGCGCCGTTATTCGGAGGATAACAACTGGGCCAAACCCATTCTCCAGCGCATGAAGGAACGCAATCTCCTGGAAGGCGATGCGCTCGGACGTTACCGCATCAAGCCCAGCCCCAAGAAAGGCCACCGGGGTCGCTGGGTTTCGCCGGACATTGAAAAAATCCTGAAGGAAGGCGGCGTGCAGATTGACGGTGACGCCGAGGAAAGCTCGGCGCCCGAGCACGACGAGCTGGCCTGATGCTCGCGGCGCTGCTCACCACCCTGCTGTTCGCCACCTCCGCCGTCTGCGGCCACCGGACGGCCCGGCAAATCGGCGGGGCGGAGGCGAATTTCTGGCGCCTCGCCATCGCCACTATTTTGCTCGCAATCTGGGCGAATCTTTTCGGCGGCGGTTTTGCCGGTGCGCCGGAATGGTTCATGTTGAGCGGCCTGTTCGGCATCGGCCTCGGCGACTCCGCGTTTTTCCAGGCGCTGCCCCGGCTCGGCAGCCGCCGCACCGTCCTGCTGGTGCAATGTCTCACCGCGCCGTTCGCCGCGCTCGTTGAATGGCTCTGGCTCGGCACCCGCTTGAACCTGCCGGAAATGCTTTGTATCGCCGTCATTTTGACCGGCGTGGTCATCGCGCTCGCGCCCGGCGACCACCTGAAAATTTCCCGCCGCGAACTGGCGGCCGGGGTTGCCGCCTGTCTGTTCAGCGCCGCCGGCGCGGCGCTCGGCGCGGTGATCATCCGCAAGGCGTTTGCCGTGGCGCATGCCGCCGGCGTTCATCCCGATGCCGGCACCACCGGCTATCAGCGCGTGCTCGGCGGCATTCTGGTGCCCACGATTATTTTGCTCGCCGTCAAGGGGCGTTCCGCCCATGCCCACGGCCCGATGTTCGCGGCGCCGACGCTGGCCGTCTCGCGCGAAAAATGGCGGCGTCTCTGGCCGTGGGTTTTGGCCAACGCGCTGGCCGGCCAGACGCTCGGCGTAACCTGTATGCAATGGGCGCTCGCCACCACCAGCGCCGGCATCGTCACCGCCATCATCGCCACCACGCCGGTCGTGCTGCTGCCGCTGACGCGCATTGTGGAAGGTGAAAAAATCGGTCGGCGGTCGCTTGGCGGCGCGCTGCTGGCCGTCAGCGGCGTGATCGGCCTGACATTTTTCCGGTGAATGTTATTGTAAAAATGTCGCGCGAACGACGCGAAGGTTGAAAAAAGTTTTTCCTTCGCCGGCTTCGCGTCCTTTGCGCGAAACCAATTTATGAAAGACGAACTGCAAGCCGCCGTGGAAAATCTCGGCCTTGAAAAATTCCGCCGCCACATTTTCCTTTGCGTGGCTGCGGACGACCCTAAATGCTGCCCGCGCGAGCTAGCGCTGGCCGCCTGGGAATTTTTGAAGCTGCGGCTGAAGGAACTGAGCCTCGTCGGGCCGAATCCGCTCGTTTTCCGCACTCGCGCCAACTGCCTGCGCGTCTGCGTGCGCGGGCCGGTGGCCGTGGTATATCCCGAAGGCGTCTGGTACACCACATGTTTTGTATTGACTGAACAATATTTTATATGAAATTATAGAAGCACGAAAACGACAAGACAACAAAACGCATCAGCGATTTCGTACATACGGTTTAGCTCCCCCGATCAAGCAAAGGGGGATTCGCTACGCCGTCAGCTTGAAGCGTCACAAACCTATTGCGAAAAACACGGCTTGACGCTCACCGACAACTTCAAGCTTCAAGACAAAGGAATTTCAGCTTTCCGCAGTGCAAATCTTGATCCCACTTCAGCCTTAGGACAATTACTTACGCAAGTAGAGGCTGGCAACATTCCTAGAGGCACAGTGTTAATCGTGGAGAATTTAGACCGCCTCAGTCGCGACAAGGTCAGAAAAGCTTTAACACTCTTCCTTAACCTCATAGACAAGGGGATCGAAATTGTAGCCTTGTCTGACAATGAACGAAGGTACAACGCAGCATCGGTTGATGCAAACAGCATGGACTTGGTCGGCTCCATTATGGTTATGAGCAGGGCACACGAAGAGTCTATGATAAAGAGCCATAGGATTAAAGAAGCTGGATTAAAAAAAAGAGACTTGCATCATCGGGTTGTCATATTGACATAATGCAACCCAGTTGGCTAGATAACAAAGGTGGAAAATATGTATTAAACGATTCTAAGGTTAATATCATAAAAAGTATTTTTAAACACTACTTGTCTGGGTACGGCTGTGTTACTATTGCTAAAAGACTTAATCGTGAACAGGCGCCAGTTGTAGTAAATGCCTATAAGAACAGAAGTAACATCTGGCACCCATACCAAATAACGCGACTGTTAAACAATAAAGCATTAATTGGTTTTTACAAAACTGGAATTAATTCTGAAGTGGGTGAATACTTTCCAAAGGCTATACCTGAAACCGATTTTTATGCTGTGCAGGCCAAGCTAAAGGAAAACAGCAAGTTTAAAGGTCAACGCAATTCAAGCCCATATATTTTTAGTCACCTGATTAAATGTGCTTTTTGCGGAAGAACTATGTTTAGAACCTTGGAAAAAGGGCGGTCATATCTACAATGCATGGGCAACAAGGAGGGAAATTGCAAGGCTGCGTATATGCATTATGCATTTTTAGAAAAGGCTCTTCTGCTGGTTGTTGGTTCACAAACGGTTGATTTAAACGACGATAATGAAGTTGCAGCAAAGAAAGAGATAGACGAGATAAAAGGCAGGGTGGCAGAAATTACGAATAAAATAAAAGTTGCCTCCGCTATGGTAGCAAAAAGACCTTCAGACGCTGGCTTTGCGATTATTCAGCAACTGGAAGAAAGCAAAATCAAACTTGAAATGGACTTGGCAAACATAAGTAATTTAAAACATCTAGCTGACAGCCGTAAACATTGGAACGTAGCAAAGATGCTCGCGCTGAGACAAATCAATGCAAAGCTCAAAGACCGAGGAGTGCCTTTGAAGGTTGGGATTAAAGAAAATGAAGATGGAACAATTGAATTTGTTGAACATGAAAGTGTAACATCTAGTAATAGCGTGTTAGCACTACGTGAAGCTATGCGAAGTTGCCTCAAGCAGATTAACGTAAACACGCTTGAGATGAAAGCGTTCATCGAATTTAAATCAGGTAAAAAGGTTGATGTAGAGTTCAAAAAGTCCAACACCTACCCACGCCGCTACTTCTACAAGACCATAGGCACAGACTGGAATGAAATAATAACTGCTTAAATCCAATCCTAGCGCGATTTATTTACCAATAAGTTGTCAATTAGTGCGCAATAACCCATTTGTTATCTTCTTGAAGTATTGTTAGGATTCATTTAACATAATACTATAGATTATTATAGCAACGAGGCGCATCCATCAATATTTACGAATCATAGCAACACAGGTCTAGTTGCGCCATGTTTTATACAGTCTATTCTTAAGGATAGATGTAACATTATCTATAAGGAGCATTTTATGATTAACTTTGATACACTACAACAGACCAACAGTAAAACCCAAAGCTTCAACTACCACGACCTCGATATTCAGCAAAGAAAGATAATAGCTCTGGTAGTAGAAGGAGTGCCGGTTAAAAAGGCTATAAAAATGTCAGAACCTAAAAAGAGAGACCTGGACTATGATAAAGAAATGGTCAATGAAGCGATGAAGGAGAATAGAAAAGATATTAAAGCATACAACCGCTGGATGGAAGAGGAAAGGCGACAACAGAAAGTTATAGATAGATTTATAAATTCAGATTCATATAGTGTTAGTGGGTATAATTGATTGGCAAGATCCAAAGTTAAGGATAAATTGTATCGAAGTGTCTTATAAGGTAAAACAATTCTTATTCTACCAGAGTCTATAACAAATGAACGCTGACCGAAATCCATACCTCCAGCGCCTCGATCAACTCCAGGCTGCTAGAAAACTGTGGAACGAATCGGAATGGCACCTAAATCTACTGCGATCTGACTCTGGACTCGCCACTGTTCCACTAACCGACGAATACCTACTACAATGGTCCAAGAACCTCAATTTAACGAGCCGCGCCTGTTAAAGCTCTACCAACCCGATCCTTTCCTCATCGACGCGCCTAAGGACCCGGCAGACCCTAATCAATGGTTTGTATTGCGCTATCCTGAAGCTTATGAATTACACGGCAGTCCATTCTTATTGTTACAGGACTCAGTAGATAAGTATTCAACCCAAGTATTGCCTATTAGTATAAACGTGGACTTTTTCGCTAAAGCATTGGTGGTAGGAAAGACTTTGGACATCATATAATATACTATGAAGCTGAATGTGCTTGGTATTATAAGGATTCCGACCAGATATACAAAACCACAACAGCCGAGAAACTAGCAACTGTATTTAGAGCTTTGTTGATGAAATGTGCTTCTGATATGCCACCCAATGTCCATAAACTCAATCTAGTACATGAATGGAGACAGGATAAAACAGCCAAAGCAGTGGTAAACAGAGCAAAGAGCATAGTGTTAGCAGATCAATCATTCTTCTCAGCTACCTCACCACATCAGCGTATTAAGGGTGTAGAAATGCAGGAAAGGGTATTACATCGTTTTGTCAGTGAATTGTTAATATGTGAACCTGGTAAGATTCTGATGCTCCAAGACGCCTATACCACCTTCTGTGCCTTATTGAAGCAACGTGAGCTAGGACCGGTTAAACGTAGTAACTTCAAAGCTATGGTTGTTCCTATCATTAAGGGTGAACTAGACGTATCCTTAAGAAATGATCTGGTAGTAGATGGTAAGCAAGGTATAAGGGGGTGGAAGAATTTGAGACTTCAGGCTTTGCCAGGGTGATTTAGGTGCCATTCAGAGCATTTTAATTGCTCTGACGCAAGCTGTTGGTATTGAGATTGACACATTTGCCCTACAGAATAATAATACTTACATAAACCCAAAGAATGGAAAAAGACACTAAATCATATCACTTGCCAACGCATCACCTCCCGTACCTGCTCACGCAAGCGCGCCTTGGGATTGGGCAGCAATTTGTCCAGTCCGGGCGGCGCCGTGTTTGCTGGACCAGATTGCGGGGTCATAAGGGTGTAATTTTAAGCTGGACAACAGGTTCAGTCCAGCTTAAACTCATTTCCATGAAATCGGATAGGCTGTTCTTGGGCATTGATAGGCTGCAAAGTCGGCCGTCCATTATCTGTTAGGCATCATTCGCGTTTTATGAGCAAGCAACATCTTATTATTTCAGGAGCAGCTTCATTATTCTTATTTTTTACGGTTGGCTGTTCCCATCCGCAGCATTCGGCTGTTGTGCCTTCGGCAGCAGTAGCTTCGGGAGCCACACAAGCGCAGCTTGACCAGATTCAGAAGGATTATGGCGTTGTTGTGATGGTTCACGACCATCAAATTACGGTTGGATCGAACGGAGAGATTCCAGAAACAAAGGCGAGCCAAGTAAAGACTGCACTCCATACAGTTTATGGTAGTGGTTTTACTAACTACGCCGTGACTTTTATTGTAGATTGACCATGATGCCTAACAAGTCGCCGATATGAAAAGTGGTGTCAAGAGACACTTCACCCAACAGCGCAGCCAAAGGAAAAACCTTTTGGCGGCACAGGACGACCGTTCGAACGTGGTGCGGCAGACGGCGCTC